>OIZL01000025.1_pt1 | contig 132247 bp, 139 predicted proteins | sample 1588541 | NCBI WGS metagenome assembly OIZL01 (sample SAMN03283285) | human gut metagenome | biome: human-associated habitat; material: feces | host: Homo sapiens | place: Peru | collected 2012 | reverse complement strand
GGAGCTGAATATTATCAAAATGTTACTTTATATGCTTCTTGGACTAAAACTTCAGGAAAACCAGAACAACCAGTTAAAGAAACAGTAAAAGAAATTCAAAGCACAGGAAAAATTAAAGGAAAAATTGAATTTGAAGAAGAAGTTAGCAAAAACTATAAGTTAGACATAAAACAAATTGAAGTAGAAAAAGATTTAATAGATAAAAATGTTAAATATGTAGTAGACATAAATGTATTAGAAAATGGGGAAGTTGTTAAAATTAGTAATACTAAAATGAAAATAAGAATAGCATTATCAGAAGATTTAAAAGGTTATGATAAATATGAAGTAGTGTATATTTCAGACAATGAAATTAAAGAGAGAATACCAGCAAAAATTGAAGATGGCTACATTGTATTTGAAACATCACACTTAAGCCATTATGGTGTTATAGTAACTAATAATAATACAGAACAAGGAAATAAAGAAGAAACAACAAATAATAATCCTAAAACAGGAGACAATATTATTTTAGATGTGGCATTATTTATGATTTCTTCTGTAGGAATAGCAGCACTTATATATAATAAAAAGAAAATAGCATAATAATAAGAATATAAAAGGTAGATATGTAGTTATCTGCCTTTTTTATCGTGTAAGAACAAGGGTAATATGAAGTAGCTTTGTTCTATAGATACTTTTGACATAATAAATATTTATATGATATCATAAGAAATGTAAATGAAATTGAGAAAGGCAAGAGATAAATGAAGAAAAATATAAATATAATTCTTATTAAAATACTAAAATGGATAACTTTATTTATATTAGGTTATTTAACTATTTGGATAATGTTAAATATGCTAAATGATGATCCATTTTATAAGCTTTTAGATAAAATAAATATCTATAGAGCATATTATAAATTTATTAATATTTTTAATCCTACAATACTTTTCCTATTAATAGGAACCATGATAATTGCAATTCCATATTTAATAACATCAATTTATTTAGGAATAGTTATTCTAGTAAAATATATAAAGAAAAAGAGAAAATTAACAAAAATTATATTATTAAGTTTTTCTTTGATAGTTATTCTTTGCATTACAGTAAAGTTTTTTCCACTTACTGGTAGATATATAATAAAGGTAAATTCAAAAGTAAATATGATCCAAAATACTGAAATTAAAAAATTTGTAGAAGCAAATATAAGAAATAATCCATATATAACATATATAGAAATAAATAGAGGATTTCCAGATGATTATAATGTTAAAATCCATTATTTTAATATTTTATTTAAAACAGAGGAAGCTTTTTTATCAGATGGTGATTACAGTTTTGTACATGATAATTCAATTAATGTAACAAACATAAATACTATAATTTCAATAATTTTATTAATTACCAATATGATTGTTTATAGATATTTTTGTAAGTATTTAATAGAAGATTATAAAGAAATGATAGAAAGTAAAAAAGAAAACACTTAAATTTATAGTGTTTTCTCTTTTTTACTATAGTTACTATACCACAAAATAGCAAAAAATTCAAGTCTGTTATTTTATATACCAATATGTTATATAAAATAAGAGGTGTTGAAAATGGAAAATTTCTATTTAGAAATAATAAACAGAAAAAAAAATTGATAAATAATAAAACATATGTTATAAATAATTTTAACATGAAATATTTATAATTAGCTTGGAAATATATGATATCAGTTATAATAAATTATAGTTTGGAGAAATAAAATGGAAAAATGGTTAAAGTGGGCAATGGAAATTCAAAGTTTAGCACAAGCAGGATTAGCGTATACAGAGAATCCTTATGATATAGAAAGGTATGAAAGATTAAGAGAAATATCGGCTGAAATGGTAGCAGAGAAAAGTAATATTAGTTTAGATAAAGTTGAAAGATTATTTTGTAATGAAACAGGCTATCAAACACCAAAGCTTGACACAAGAGCAGCAATATTTAAAGATAACAAAATATTATTGACACATGAAAATAATGGAACCTGGTCATTACCTGGTGGTTGGTGCGATGTATTAGAAAGTGTAAAATCAAATACAGTAAAAGAAGTAAAAGAGGAAACAGGACTAGATGTTGAAGCGGTAAAAATAATTTCTATTCAAGACAGGAATAAACACAATAAACCTCAATATGCGTATGGTGTATGTAAAGTATTTGTATTATGTAATATCATTGGTGGAAAATTTATAAAAAATATTGAAACGACTGAAACCAAGTATTTTTCCTTAGAAGAAATACCAAGTAATTTAGCAGAAGAAAAGACAAATAAAGAACAAATAGAAATGTGTTTTGCAGCTTTTAATAATCAGAGTTGGCAAACACAATTTGATTAAATATAAAAAGATAGCATATGAGGAAGCGGAAAAGATAGGTGCAGAAGTTATTGAGATTAAGGCAAAAGAAAAAACAGAAGAAATATCAGACTATTTTGGAATGATATCTGGAATTGATGAAGATAAAATTGCAAAAGCAGGAGTACATGTTACAAAATCAGAATTCGTTGATGCACCAATTATTGAAGAATATTTAAATGAAAATGGGAAAATTGATGTTGATAAAATGGAAATAATTACTTTTGATATGGTAAGCAACACATATAGAGTTCTAGGAGATATAGTAGGAAATGCTTTTAAAGATGGATTAAATTTAAAATGATAAAAAGGTAAAGAAGATTCTTTTAAGATCTTCTTTATTTTTTTATAGAAGAAAGATATATATTAGATTTAAAATTAACATATAATTTATAAAAAAGTATATACAAAAAATGTAACAAATGATATATAATAAAGGAGAATATATATACTTAAAATACTTGAAAATTTAATACGAAACAAATGTTAATAGATTATAAAAAAGAGAAAGGAGAAAATAAATAATGAAAAAAATTGGAAATGTATTATGGGGGATAGTTTTAATAATTATAGGATTAATAATTGGAGGAAATTCACTTGGAATAACAGATATCAATATATTTTTTGAAGGATGGTGGACATTATTCATTATAATACCATGTTTTATAGGATTATTTAAAGATAATGAAAAAACAGGAGACATAATTGGATTATTAATAGGAATAGCATTACTTTTAGGATGCCAAAATATTTTAGACTTTGACTTAATATGGAAATTAGCATTTCCTACAATTTTAATAATAATTGGTGTATCAATTATTTTTAAAGATACACTAGGTGGTGAAGTAAGTAGCAAAATAAAAAAATTAAATGAAAAAAGAAATGGAGAAAATTCATATTGTTCTACATTTGCAGGACAAAATGTAAATTTTAACGGAGAAAAATTTACAGGTGCAGATTTAACAGCAGTATTTGGTGGAGTTAAATGTGATTTAAGAAATGCAATCATAGAAGAGGATGTAGTAATTAATGCAAGTGCCACATTTGGAGGAATAGAAATTTATGTACCATCAAATGTTAAAATAAAAATTAAATCAATGCCTATATTTGGAGGAGTAGAAAATAAAGCAAATACAAAAATAGACGAAAATAGTTATACAGTATATATAAATAGTACAGCTATATTCGGAGGTGTTGAAATAAAATGACAGTAACACAAAGAATAATAAAATACTTATCTATTGCATTTGCTATATTTTTAATTGCTACAATAGTATCTGGTATTTTATCAGGAGTTTATGGTTTATTAAATGCAATAGGCTTAATCAATAAGAATAAAGAACCGATAACTAAAGAACTTGGTGTGATATCAACTGAAGTTAAAGATATATCATCATTAAATATAGATTTAGCATGTACTAATTTAGAAATAAAAACAGGAGATGTATTTAAAGTTGAAGCTAATAATTCAAAAATAACCTTTGAAGAAAATAATGGCAGTGTAAAAATAAAAGAAAAAAGCAGAAATATTTTAAAAGGCAGTGATATAACTAGCAATCTAATACTTTATATACCTGAAGATATGAAAAAAATTGATGAAACAACTATAAAAACTGGTGCAGGAAAAGTAAATATAAAAGAACTAAATACTAAAGGCTTACATCTTGAACTAGGAGCAGGTGATGTATACATAGAAAATGCAATAGTAACACAGGAAAGTAAAATTGACGGAGGAATAGGAAAAACAGAATTAAAATCTTGTGAATTAAATAACTTAAAAGCAAATTTAGGAGTTGGAGAATTTAACTTTTCAGGTAAGCTAATAGGAAAAAGTGAAATAGATTCAGGAGTTGGAGCTGTTAATATAAGATTAAATGACAATAAAACTAATTATAAATTTGATGTAAATAAAGGAATAGGGAAAGTTACATTAGATAAACAAAACAATGTAACAGATGGAACATATGGAGATGGAGAAAACTATTTAGCCTTAAATGGTGGAATAGGAGAAATAAAGATTGAATTTATTTAAAACAAAAAGTGTCAGACCACTAAAAAAATAGTAATATGTTAAGGGGAATATACTATGAAATATATAGCATTATTAAGAGGAATAAATATAAGTGGTAAAAATGGTCATTGGGGACGGAGTTTTTTGACAATATAGAAGATTAATTGTAGTAAGTAAATATATAGCAAACAAGCACAAAAATAGATCTTCTGCATAATATATACAAAATTATGCAGGAGGTTTATTTTTTATGGATTATGAATTAATGGTAAATGGAAATGTAAAAATAGGAATGCAGGCACCAGATTTTGAAGCAATTACTACATATGGAAAAGTATCTTTAACTGATTATAATGGAAAATGGCTTGTTCTGTTTTCACATCCTGGAGATTTTACCCCAGTATGTACAACAGAAATAATTGCTTTTTCTAGAGCAAATCAGTATTTTATAGAAAGAAACGCATGTTTACTGGGGTTAAGTATAGATTCTAATCCATCACATTTGGCTTGGATGTATGATATTTATTTAAAAACAGGAATTAAAATTCCTTTTCCAATAATTGCAGATAGAAGTGGTGAGATTGCTAGAAAATATGGTATGATTTCAAGTGATATCAGTAATACAGAAACGGTTAGAAATGTATATATAATAGATCCTGATGGAATAATAAGATTAATATTGGTATATCCAATGAATGTTGGAAGATGCATACCAGAAATCTTAAGAGCATTAGAAGCATTACAAGTGGCTAAAGAATGCAAAGGTGCTACACCAGCAAACTGGACGATGGGAGGACCTGTTATAAATCCTATACCAAATACATTTTGTGGATTAGAAGAAAGAGTTCAAAATGTAAAAAAATCCAAAAATGGTATAAGTTGGTATTTAAGTTTTAAAAATCCGGATGAATGTAATTGCAATAAAATAGATAATTCAAAAATAAAAGAAATAGAAAATAAAAGAGAAGAATAATTGATATAAAAATGCACATAATAAAAATATAAAAAATTAGGAGGTATTTTTATTATGGACGAAAAACAAAAAATAAATTGTACAGTTGAAAGTTGTAAATATAATAATTGTAACAAGCAATTATGTGAGTTAAAACAAATTGTAGTTTCACCAATTCCAGATTGTGATACAAAACAATGTGATGAATCAATGTGTTCTAGCTATGAATATAATAATAAATAGTAAAGCGGAATTTATTCCGCTTTGTTTCTATAATATAAAATTCTTAGTTTTCTAGTATTTTAATTTTATTCAAGGATATCATAAAAATTTTTAAAAATATATCCATTTGATTTTAAGTAGTTTATAGATTCTTTTAGTACTGTTGAAGAATTACTTACATAATCTGTGTCATGCATAAGAATAATCAGAGAGTCTTTATTTTTTGAAGTTTTTATTAAATTATTAAGTAATTGTTTCTGACTATATTTTTTTAAAGAATCATTATTTAAACAGTTCCAATCTACATATGTATAATTCATATCATTTAATAATTCTAAGGCTTTTTTCTTATGATACTTATTTGAAGGAGACATAAAACCATTAGGAAATCTAAATATATGCGAGCAATAGTCTTTTACACCTATTGCATTTCCAATTGCTTCATCAGTTTTTTTTACTTCATTTTTAAATGTTGTAGCATTCTTATATAAATTTTTATTATTATGACTATAACCATGATTAGCTATAAAATGTCCATCTTCAAATGCTCCTTTTACAATTTCAGGGTATGTATCAACATTCTTTCCTACTACGAAAAAGGTTGCTTTTATATTTTCGTCTTTTAAAATATTAAGAATCTTGGGAGTAATTTTGGGATCAGGTCCATCGTCGAAGGTTAAATAAGCCACTTTTTCTTTATTTTTTGTAATATTGCTTATTTTATTTTTTAATTCATTTGACATTAAAGAGTTTCTACTTAGTTCAACAGCAATGCAAGTTGTATTAGTAAAAGAGAAAAGGCCTATAGTAGTAATAAGAATTATTGCTATAAATAAGAACAATATTTTTCTTGGAATAATAATTAAGTTCATTTAATCACCTATATAAATTATATGTGTAGGAAGTTATATTAATGAAAAAGTGTATATAAAATAGATACAAAAAAAGATTAGCTATGCTAATCTTTCTCTGGTGCCGTCGAAGTAATTATCTACAACTTTGGGTCTCTCATAACTATTGATACAAATATCGATCAAGTTAATAAAATTATAACATATTTTTATTATAATGTAATACTATTTGGAAAATATTATAAATAAGTTGAAATATTATGTAAAATGAGGTATACTATTATTGATGTTCACAAGAATATCAGTAGTAAATTAACATTTGCGATTGCAAGGAGGTAAAATATGGAACGGAAATTTGAAATTCCTAAAATGAGCAATGAGGAAATCGCTTGCTGGTACGCAACCATCAAACCCATCGTCGGACATGATACCTATCTCAGAGAATTGTCTGCTGATGAATTAACTGGTAGTGCATATACATGGGTTAATAAGCCCTCAGATTATGCAGACAAAGTTGATTTTTCCAAGCTGTCAGTATTAGAAGACAGAAAAATGCTTCACGGTTATGGATACTATGGTTACTTTAAGCCTAGCGTAGGCGAGGTGATTCGGCAGATTCCGAAAGAGCATCTTAAGAAGGTTGTGGCCTTTGAAATCATTGATGGAGCCATAGCAATGAACAGCACATTCAACGCTGAACTCAACGCGGGATTCCATGTATCTATCGTTCGCTTATACCAAGCAAAAGATGATACAAATGAGGTAGCACAGCCAATCATAGAGTACCCAACGAGCGATTCAAAATTACCTGTCGGAATGACAGAAGAAGAGTTTAAAGAGTTATTTCAGTAATCGTTTCATCTCTAGCAATAAGCCAGAGGTAAATAGAGTGTCCAATTTCAGGACACTCTATTTGTTTAAGTATGACATACTATCATAACTTATGGGCGCTACAAGGCAATACACACTGACAAAACATATAATTTTTTAAACACAAAAAAATCAACCATTTTACTGATTGATTTTTGTATCTGTAGTTCGAACAGAAACGTCATTGGTGCGGATGAGAGGACTCGAACCTCCACGCCGTTGGCACTGGTTCCTAAGACCAGCGCGTCTGCCAGTTCCGCCACATCCGCATTTATCTTTAAGACATATTAAATATTAGCACAAAATATTATGCTTTGTCAATACTTTTTAATACATTTTAAATAAAAGATAATAGACTATATAGTATCCATATGATATAATTAGTTTATAATTTTATTTTGGAGGAAAATATGAATATTGGAATAGATATTGATGGTGTAATACTAGATAGTGAAAAAACAATTAGAACAAAGGCTGAACTATATAATACCATAAACTTAAATAATAGACCTATTAAAGATGCTAATGAGCTAAGAATTCAAGAGAAATATAACTGGACTCACAATGAATTTACTGAATTTGTACATAAATATTTTGTGGAGTGTTCTGAAAATTCAAATTTTATGCCATATGTGAAAGAGGTAACAGATTTACTTAGAAAAGATGGCCATAAATTAATAATTATAACAGCAAGAGGTAAATATCTTAAAGAAATGAGAACAATAGTGGAAGAAAAATTTGAAAATGAAGGTTTAAAATTTGATAAGTATTATTGGGCACAAGAAGAAAAAGCGGATATATGTGTAAATGAAAATATAGATGTTATGATAGAAGATTATTATACAAATTGTATAAAGATTGCTAATAAAAATATAAAAACATTATATTTTAGAGATGCAGGAATTAAAAAAATAAAAGATAATTCAAATATAACAGAAGTACACAATTGGGGAGAAATATATAAATATATTTTAAATATGGCAAAAGAAAGAAATAATAAAGTCTAAGGAGTAATTATGCAAAAAAACGAAGAATATATAGTAGATATAATTGATAATGGATTTGAAGGAGAAGGAATAGCTAAAATTAACAATTTTACAGTTTTTATTCCTGGAGCAATCAAAGGTGAAAAGGTTAAAATATTAATAGTGAAAGTATTAAAATCACATGCCTTTGGTAAAATATTGGAAATAATAAGTCCATCTTTAGATAGAAATAGTGAAGTTGATTGTAGTACATATAAAAGATGTGGAGGTTGCAATTTAAGACATGTTAAATATACCAAAACATTAGAAATAAAAAGAAATATTGTACAAAATCTAGTAAATAAAAGCTTAAAAGATAAAATTACTGTAAAAGAAACAATTGGAATGGAATCACCATTTTATTATAGAAATAAAGCTCAATTTCCAGTGGGCGTAGATAAAAAAGAAGATCCTATAATTGGTGTGTTTGCTAACAGAACACATGAAATTATACCAATAAATGAGTGCCAAATACAAACAAAAGAAGCTCAAGAAATTGCAAAAGATATATGTGAATTTGTGAAAAATAATAATATTAGTATTTATAATGAAAAAAAACAAAAAGGAACATTAAGACATATAATTGTAAAAACAGGGTTAAAAACAAATGAGATCATGTGCATATTAGTGGTTAATAATCCTGACATTCCAAAGGAAGATGAGTTAGTACAATACTTAACAAGCAAATTCAGCAACATAAAAACTATAGTAAAAAATATAAATAATAAAAATACAAATGTAATACTAGGAAGTGAAAATATTAATTTATATGGTGATGGTTACATATTTGATAAATTAGAAAATTATACATTTAAAATATCACCATTATCATTTTACCAAATAAATCCAGTACAAACAGAAAAACTATATAATATAGCACTACAAGGAGCAACTTTAACAGGAAAAGAAGTAGTATTTGATTTATATTGTGGAATTGGTACAATTGGAATTTTTATGGCTAATAAAGCTAAAAAAATATATGGAATAGAAATAGTAGAAGAAGCAATAAAAGATGCTATAGAAAACTGCAAAATAAATAACATAACAAATGCAGAATATTTAGCAGGTGATACAGAAAAATTGCTTACAGATTTAATAGAAAATAGAAAAATAAAACCAGATGTAATAGTAGTTGATCCACCAAGAAAAGGATTAGATAATAAAACGGTAGAAAACATACTAAAAATTAAACCAAACAGAGTAGTTTATGTAAGTTGTAATCCTGCAACATTAATGAGAGATTTATCAAAACTAGAAAGTGAATATAAAATAAAAGAAATTCAACCAGTGGACATGTTTCCATTTACAAGCCATGTGGAATGTGTAGCAGTGCTACAACTAAAATAGGGATTTTATGATATAAATTTAGTTAGAAAGTTAAATAGAGAGGTAATATATGAAAAAAATATTGTTAATTTCAGGAAGTAATAGAAATGGAAATACTAATTATTTGTTGAGACAAATAGAACAAGTGACAGATAATTCAGAACTTATTTTACTAAATAAATGCAATATTGAATATTGTAAAGGTTGTTTAGCTTGTCATAAGATAGATAAATGTGTTATTCAAGATGATATGAAGGAAATAATAAAAAAAATTAAAGAAGCGAATTTAATTATTTTTGGTGTTCCTAATTATTTTGATAATGTAACAGGATTATTTAAAAATTTTATGGATAGATTACATCCTTTATATAAGAGCGAATCAATAAAAGATAAAAGCGTTATCTATATTTTTACTGGTGGTGGCGAAGAAGAAGGAACAAGAGAAGAACTGGAGAAGGCAGTATATGGATTAAATAAATATTTAAAGTTAAATGTTTTAAAAAATTATAGTTATAAAGCATTAAATTTGCACGATATTGAAATCCAAGAAGAAAAAATTAATAATATGATAGAAGAAATAAAAAATATGTAGGAGGAATGTATGTGGAATTACCGAATAAGGAGAATGTATATATGGAAAAATTGATTAGTGTACTAAATTTAGTAAATAAAAATCCAAAATATTAAAGTATACTAATAAATGTAAAATAAAATTTTATTTTACATTTATTAGTATCTATGATATATATAAAAAAAATAACTGGAGTACGAAATGAAAAAACAATATTTAACAATTTATGTAGTATATATATTATTGGGATTATCTTTAGGATTATGGGAAATATTTAAACCAATATGGTTACTAGAACGAGGAATATCGATTGAAAGTTTAGGAGTAACTTTTTTTGTAGCATTATTTATTGCAGCGATTATATCTCTAACAATTGGAAATAAAGTTATGAAAAGTGGAATAAGAAAATGTATCCAGTTGGCTTTAATATCAAGAGTATTAATATTTTTAAATATGATAATTACGCAGAATAAACATTTTATGATTTTATTAAGTTGCTTGGATTTATTAATAGATACTCTTATTATACAATGGATGTATCCATTATTATCACAAATAAAAATTAGTAATGTATTATTTGGACTAAAAGATAATTTATATGACTTGGCAGGAAATATTGGAACTATTATTGCAGGAATTTTTGTTGGAATTACTTTATATAAATTAACCTCATATCAAATTTGCATAATTACATGCATGACACTCTTCTTTATTTGTTTTATACTTTTATTTAAAATAGAGAATAAAAAGATTGTTTTACAACAAAAAAATATAACAAAAGAAGTTCTAAAAGTAAAAAGTTCAAAAGATTATATAAATTATTCTTGGTCTAGAAGATTGCAGTTATATTTAATTTTAGGATTTTTCATGGTAATACTTACAGAAAATTTAGGAATTGATAAAAGTTTTGCTGGAATATCTTGGGCTATATTACAAATAATTTGCAATGGAATTGGAATAGTAGTTTCTTTTAGAAGTGATAAAATTAATAGAATTAAATTTTTTAAATATGCTAATATTTCAAGTATTATTGTTTTGTTAATAGCAGGATTATCTAAAAATACTATATTTTCTTTTATTGCTATTTTGTGGATAGATATATTAAGTGATTTTTATAGTCCTATGATAGATGCACCACTAACAAACGAAATACCAAAAGAATTACAACTACATTTTGCAAATCTAAAACATATTTTATCATATATAGGTAGAGGAATAGCTTATATTATAGCTGGATACTTGATAAGTTATAATTATAAAATTATATTTTTAGTAGGTATACCATTCCTAATATATCAAAATTATATTGGGATAAGGGCATTAAAAAATTGTAAAAATACGAATGTTTATGGAAAAAACATTTATAATAGATCCAATATAACATGAAAGGTTAAGTAATTTAGAAATTGGAGATTTTGTGGTAATTAAGCAAATGTAAGGATAAATATGTTTTAATATTGATAAAATACTATGAAAATTTGTAGTATATATAACTATAATATAAAAAATTTGAAAAAATGGGAGTAAGTTTGAAATTATGAATATAGCTTTAGAAAGTAATAATATAAATATAGAATTATTAAAATATATAGAAAATGAAATATTTCCATTATATAATAGAAATGAGGAAGGACACGGAATAGGACATATAAAAACAGTAATAAAAAGAAGTTTAGAGCTATCAAAAAATTATGATGTTAATTTAGATATGGTTTATACAATAGCATCCTATCATGATTTAGGACATTATATAGATAGGAAAACACATGAATTAATATCTGCAGAAATTTTTATGAAAGATGAGAAAGTTAAACAATGGTTTACAGATGAGCAAATGAACACAATAAAAGAAGCAATAGAAGATCATAGAGCTTCAAGTAATCATAAGCCTAGAAGTATATATGGAATGATTATAAGTACTGCAGATAGAACGATTATAGACATAGATAATACTATAAAAAGAGCATATTCTTATGGAAAAAGAAATTATGTGGGATTATCTGAAGAAGAACAAATAGAAAGAGTTTATGAACATTTAACAGAAAAATATGGAGAAAATGGATATGCAAAGATATATTTGGAAGATAAAGAATTTGATGAAGCTATCAAAAAATTAAGACAAGCATTATCTAATAAAAAAGAATTTATTAAAAGAGCCAAAAAGGTAGTTGAAATAGTATAAATTTGAAGGTAGTAATGAAAAGATGATATATTGCAAAAAAAGTATAATATAAAAAATAAAAAGAGGTGTATTATTTATGCAAAATTTTAATTATCATACACATACATATAGGTGTGGACATGCACAAAAAGACATGACAGATGAGGATTTTGTGCAATTGTTCATCCAGATTTATATATGCTTAATAGAAATGAATTTGGTCAAATTGAAAATAAAACAGCAGAAATAATTTGTGAAGCAGCAGAAAAATACGATATTCCGTTAGAAATAAATTTAACAGAACCATCTATGTATCTATCAAAATTAAAAGATACAATAAAATATCCTTGTAAAGAATTTTGGAAAGTGGCTTCAAAATATAATGTTAAAGTTATATATGGTATTGATGCTCATTACAAAGATCAAATTAGACAATATGAAGAATCAATAGATATTGCAAATAAAATAATTGGAAAAGAAATTATAGATAAATTAAATTTTTGCAAAGAATTATAGAATAATATAAGAATAACTTAATAAAATATAACTGGGTGAGAAAATGGAAAAAATTAAAATTTATGCAAAATCAATTGCAATCCCAGTTGTTATAGGTGCAATAATTGGATTTATTATATCAAAAGGAATAGACTACAATGTGTTAATAAAACCTAAATTTGCACCACCTTCAATAGCATTTCCTATTGTTTGGTCTATTTTATACATTATAATGGGAATTTCATATGGTATTTTAAAAAGTAATGATTTGACTGACAAAGATATTGACTCTATATATTATATACAATTATTCTTTAATGCAATGTGGTCTATATTTTTCTTTTTGTTTAAGTGGAGACTATTTTCGTTTTTGTGGCTTATTATTCTAGATGTGCTAGTATTGATAATGATATATAGATTTTATAAGAAAAATAAAGTAGCAGGTTTGCTTCAAATACCTTATATGTTATGGATATTGTTTGCTTCGTATCTAAATATAGCTATATATTTACTAAATAAATAAGAGATATTAAATAGATATAAATGTTAAGTTTATATCTATTTTTATTTGCAATGCTTGAAATTATGTAAACAATATGGTATAATATTGATAATTGTTTGAGAGGAGATATTAATAGTGAAAGATTTTAAGAAAATAGTAGAAGAAATAAAAGAAGACGATATGGATCCTAAAAAGACAAAACAATATATACAAATAATTAAGAGATATGTAGATAAGATTGCTCAAAATTCTCCAGAAAATGAGAGAACTAAAAAAGAAATGTATGATGAATTTTTAGAAATATATGATGAAGAAAATAATAATACACTGAAAAGCACAAGAAAATTACCTTGCTATATGTCTCAATATGATTCATACAAAGAATTATTAAAGCTAAGCAAAGGGAATGAAAGAGAATTTAATAAATTACTTGAGGCAGCTAAAGCCAAGGCAAATAGCTTAGAAGGTATATATGGAAGTATGAACTTGAATGAGCAAATGATAGCATCTTTAGCACAAATAGTTAGAAATTCTGGCAAAAAAAGAAAAAATGAACTTGTGCCTTTAATACAAGATAATAAAGCAGATATATCAGGAATTTTAAAAAAGGATATTATATCATCAATACAAAGAAGTGTAAGCTTTCTTAATGATTTTGGATTTATTGATGATTATATAGAAGATTCTAATGAATCATTAAAAAAATTAAATTTGCAAGATTTAAGTTTTGAAAGAAGAAATCCTATTGCAGATGAAGAATATGATAGTGATGGAAATAGAATTGTCTATGACGAAAATGGAAAGATTACAGTATATGATTCTGAAGGAAAATTAGTAAAGGGCAAAAAAGATACTGATAAATTTTATACTAAAACAGGAGTTTTAGATAATTTTCAAATGGAGAATCTTGAAAAAATGTCTATTGAAGATTTAATATTCTTAGATACATTTTGGCAATCTAAATATCTACAAGAAAGATTAGAATTGTCAAAAGCAATGGCTGTAATTAGAACTTTAAACTTAGGAGACAGATTAACATATGGATATGATAAACAAATAGATTTATTAGAAGATGATAGGATTACAGCAGCATTAAAGAAAGATTTAGCTTTAACATATTTAACAAGAAATCCAGATATTGTATCATCTAAAACAAAAAGACAATACAATAAGTTTCTAAAAAAGAATGAGTTATCTACAGAAACCGATCTTGAAGATGAAATTTTAGAAGAGAAAAAAGAAATAGATAGCTTACACACAGAAATAACAGATATTATACTTAAAGAAAGTGTATGTGTTATGAAATTATTGAATAATTCAATAAAAGTTAAAGATTGGGGAGAGATAACATTAGAAACAGATCAAGCAGAATCTGTTGAAGAAAAACAAGATTCTGTGGTTTTAGCAGTAAGTAATCCAAATTTCATTGGACCTCTTGTAATGTCTGTACCTAGACAAGCACTAGAAGATATATTTGAAACTAAATCATTAAATTTACCAAAATATAAAGATGAAAGTCAAATTGATTATGAATATAGTAAAGTAATGTCTAAATTATATTTACCATCAAATGACTTTTTCAGAGTTACAGCTAAAAAACTATTTGACGAAGATCCAGGATCAAGTGTAAGAGCTGGTTTAGTACATAAAAAAGCAAAAACTGATCATTCAGAAAGATAAATAATTATATATTAAAAGAACGATATTAATATCGTTCTTTTAAATTTTACTCTCTATAAAATTTATATTGTCCGTTTTCTATAGGAATACTCATAAATGAATAACCATTATTTAAGAAATCATCATCTAATGAAAGGTTAATATAAACATTACAATAAAATTTTTCATTTGAATTTGTTACAATATGAATTGTAAAACTTATTGTGTTATTTATATCTTCCAAATTTATATTTGCTTCTTTTAATATTTTTGCATTATAAGAAACTTTATTACTAGAATTTAAAACAGAATAATTTTGAATTATATTTGTATTTAAATAACCTAATGTAATAGGATTAGAACAATCGGTATAAAAAGATGGGGTATTATAATTTGAAGTATGGTTATTAGCGTTAAGAGTTATAATATTAAAATCAATTTTTTTATTATCTGTATTATTTATTTCAGCATATTTTCCAAAGTATGCAGGACTTTTATAATTTAATGCTTGTGTACCAACATCATTTTTAGATATAATAGATATATTATCTATGTATAATTTTTTTATTGTATTATTATCAGTAAGAGTGGAATCTTCAGTTAAATTGTTATTTATATAAACAGATAGATCAGAATATTGACATATTGAAAGATTTTCTAAAGCAGGATTATTTGAAGAATTAATAACATTTGCGTTATTATATAAAATTATTTGTTTAATACTAAAGGTTGAACTTTCTGTTCCTTTTTGTTTATAATTTGATATTAGAATTAGGGCAATTAAAATTATAGCTATAGAACATATAGCTATAATTATTTTTTTTATATTAGTAACACAAAATTTTTTTAGGTTAAAATTATATTTTTTCATTTGATTTTCTCCTGATATGATAAATTAAAGTTTACCATATAATAATTCCATATAACTATATACTTTTGAATACCATTCTTTATCACTTGCGTACCTAGTATTTACTCCTTCGACTGTAGGCTCATTATAATAAGAACCAACAGCTGTTTCATCATCAGATATCTTTGTACCAGCTGTATTAAGATAATATTTTGCTAATGCTTTTGCAACAGTTTCTATTCCATCACTATAATCTGAAAAAGTAAAAGATGATTCGTATGGACTTCTATCATAAGCTCCATAGCCGAACAGATTTTTTTTGTCATTAGCAATTGTAGAAGTACCCCAATTACTTTCATGTATTGCTATTGAAGCTAAAAACACACCATTTATATTATATTTCTTATCCATGTTGTAAAATGTTTCGTAATTATCTTTAAAAATGTTATTGGTATCTTTTGGTAAATCAGATAATATTTTTTGAAAATCTTCTTTTGTTAAATTACTAGATTTATTTAATTCCATATCGATATTAACACCAAGTAAAATCCTTGTTATTCTAGATTTTTCTACAATATCTGGAGAGAATGTAGAAGAAGTTAAATTTTCTGTTTTTAAATAGCCTTCAACATTGTCGAAAGATACTTTACACCAGTCTTCATTAATTAGTCCAATTAGCTTTACATCTAGGTTTTCTTTTATTTCAACTAAATCTTCAGATTTAGCATCTGCATCTTTTTTTAAACTTATATTTTGTGTGACATACATTGTATCACCAATATGTACAGAATATTTAGCTAAAAATTCTGATGTACCAACATCTATATATTCAGAAGATGGAAGAGATAATGTTTCTTCAGAAAGGATTACTTCGTTTACTAAGCTTCCATTTTCCCATGTTTTAACTGAAGATATTTTCTTTTTTCCAAACACACCAGGTTTTGTAACAATTTCTTCTCCTTTTGGAAGAGTAGAATTATTATTGTAAATTTTAGAATAAACTATATTGAATTCTGTTATTGTTTGTTCTTTAAAAGTATTTATATTAGCATTTGCTGAAACTATTTTTTGAATATTAAATGCATTATTATTTAATTCGTATTTAGGAGTATTTGATTTAGCAAAAATCTTTTTATTACAAAATAATACCACAAAAAGAAATACTATAATAAAACTTATTATAGAATAATGTGAATGTAACTTAGCTATCTTAATATTAGAAGGAAAAATAGATTTAAAGTTTATTTTTTTTCTACTTTTCTTTCTGTAAGAAGCTTGTAATATTGGATTATTCTTAATTTCTTGTAATTCTCTAAAAACTTCAGATAAGTTTCTATCTTGATAGTTAAAAGAGCTCCTATTATCCATCATTATTTTAACTCTCTTTCTTAGGTTTATATACAAATATATTATATAATAACAAATTTTACTTGTCCACAGATTTAGCATAATATTATTTACCTTTTTTTGGTTTTATGATAGTATTATGTCGAAATAACTAATAAAAGGAATGAATGTATTATGTGGAATATAAAAGAGATAAAGAAAAGAGGAAAAAGAACCTTAAAAAATAATTTTTGGACATTGATGTTTGTTGGAATATTTATGGGGCTTATTGTTGGAAAATATACTATAACACATAATGGTTTATCAAATATTAAATCAGTTAGAAATATTATTAATAATGTAAAATACGAAAATATAAATGATATTAAACAGATTAAAGATAATATATTATCTGAAATATTTACTAATATATTAGCAAAAGATGTTGTTAATTTAAATGAAAAGTTCAATGTTACTAAAGGAACATTCTATGTAATATTTAATCAAATTATGCAGCAAGAAATACAAATTAAAAATCTAATTATATCAATATCTAATTATTTTAATAAAACACAATTTGAAGCATTAATACTTATATTGGCTTCACTAATAGGACTAATGATTAAAATATTTATTACTAACCCAATATATGTTGGTGAGAGTAGGATATATTTGGAAAGTGCAAATTACAAGAAAACTAAATTAAAGAGATTTGCTTTTCCATTTAAAAGAAAACATTATATACAATGTGTAAAAACTATATTTCTAATGAATTTTTATAAATTACTTTGGAACTTAACCATAATTGGAGGAATTGTTAAAAACTATTCTTATAAAATGGTTAGCTACATAATTGCTGAAAATCCACAAATATTACCTAATGATGCAATTACAATGTCAAGAAAAATGATGCAAGGTAATAAATTTGAGGCCTTTAAATTGGATTTATCATTTTTAGCTTGGCATATCCTGCAAGTATGCACATTTGGAATTGCTGGAATCTATGTGAATCCATACTATACTTCCACAATAACAGAATTATATAAAGAACTAAGAAAAAATTATATTAATAATAAAAATTTTAACTATGAAATGCTTAATGACTATAAATTGTATGAAGATAATAATTTAGAAAAATATCCAAGCGAAGAAAAGAAATTAAAAATTAACTATGATAAAAACTATGAATTAACTTCAATTATATTATTTTTCTTTACATTTTCAATAGCTGGATGGTTATGGGAAGTTGCATTATATCTATTTAGAGATGGCATATTGGTTAATAGAGGAACTTTTTATGGACCATGGCTTCCTATATACGGAACAGGATGTACAGTTATAATATTACTAACTAAATTTAAAAAATTTAGAAAAATATTAAAAAATCCAATTGCAACCTTTAATATAGTAATGATAATTTGCTCAATAATAGAATATTTTACATCATGGTATATTGAAGTAACTTCTGGGCTAAAATATTGGGATTATACGGGAATTTTTATGAATATAAATGGCAGAATATGTCTAGAATGTTCATTGTTCTTTGGAATTGGTGGTTGTATATGTTTATACTTTGTGGCACCATTTTTAGAAGAACATTTTCAAAAAATAAAAAATAATATTAAGATATCAATTTGTATTACTCTCTTATTAGCCTTTGCAGGGGATGCAATGTATTCAAGTGTACACAAACATGAGGGCGAAGGAATTACAATAGAAAATAATATGAAAAATAGGGAGGAATTGAAATAAAAAATATAATAATAATGGGAACTGGAAGAGCTGGAAAAACAACTACTAGCAAGATGTTAAAAGAAAAATATAAAGAATATAATTTATTACATAGTGATTCTGTAAAATGGGGAATAATAAGAGGCCAAGGCAAAGAAGAGTATTATGAAACACATATAGATGAACAAAAAGAATTTGAACATAGTGAAATGTATCAGAAAATATTATTAGAAATATTTAAAAGTTTATGCGATAAAAATAAGGATAAAAATAAATACCCATATATATTAGAAAGCGGACAATTATCACCTGCTCTTGTGAATGAATTGATAGATTTTGATAATACTTGTGTTGTATGTTTAGGGTTAGGAAATTTTGATGTAGAAGATGTTATAAATCTTTGCAGAGAGCATGATGTACCAGATGATTGGTCATATAATATGCCATATGAAGATCTAAAATCGCATGCCGAAAAATGGATTGAAACTAATGAGGAATTTAAAAAGGATTGTCCTAAATATGGAATTAAATATTTTGATACAACTAAGGATAGAGAAAAAATTCTAAATGAAGTTGTGGATTTTATAAGTAAAGAAATAGAATAATATTGAAAAAATAAAATGAGTATGATATATTTTTTTTGAAGTATAATAACTATAATAAATTAAATTTAAAGGAGGTTTTATTATGGAAAGAAAGGTAAAAGTAGTTCAATTAGGAACTGGAAAAATGGCTAAATACACAATGAGATATGTTTACGAAAAAGGTGGCGAAATTGTTGGAGCAATCGATGTAAACCCAGCAGTTATTGGTAAAGATATTGGTGAGATTATTGGATGTGAAAATAAAGGTGTAACAGTCACAGCCTTTAATGAAGCAGAAGAAATGCTAAAAAAAGTAAAACCAGATATAGTAGTTATAGAAACAATGAGTTTATTAAAAGATTTAACAGATGCACTAATGTTATGCGCTAAATTAGGAATTAATGCTATTACAACTTGTGAAGAGGCTTTTTATTCTTGGAACTCAAATCCAACATTAACAAAAAGAGTAGATGAATTAGCAAAACAAACAGGATGTACAATAACAGGAACAGGATATCAAGATATTTATTGGGGACAATTAATTACAAGTATAGCAGGATCTACTCAAAGTATTAAGAAAATTAAAGGAAGTTCAAGTTATAATGTAGAGGACTATGGTATAGCTTTGGCTAATGCTCATGGTGCTGGTCTTACATTAGATGAATTTGATAAGCAAGTAGCATCAGTAGATAAAATAAGTGATGAAGAAAGACAAAAAGTTATTGAAAGCGGAGAATATTTACCTTCATATATGTGGAATACAAATGGTTGGTTATGTGATAAATTAGGATTAACAATAAAATCACAAACACAAAAAACAGTACCAACAACTCATAGTGAAGATATTTATTCAGACACATTAGGAATGACAGTAAAAAAAGGTGATGCAACAGGAATGAGTGCAGTTGTTACAACTGAAACTGAAGAAGGAATAACAATAGAATCAGAATGTATAGGAAAAGTATATTCAAAAGATGATTTTGATAAAAATGAGTGGACAGTATATGGTGAACCAGATACAACAATAACAGTTGCAAGACCCGTAACAGTTGAACTTACATGTGGAACTATTGTAAATAGAATACCAGATGTAATAAATGGAAGACCAGGTTTTGTACCAACATCTGAATTAGGAGAATTAGTGTATAAAATAAAACCTTTAAATGAATATGTAAAATAAAATTATATACAAAAAGTACACAAGTGTTTTATTATAATTAATATTAATAGTGTGCTTAGAAAAAGTTATATAATAGGAAACTAAAATTTTCCTATTATATAACTAAAATCTTTATGCTAAACCAACATAAAGATTTTTTGTTTTAAGATTAAGGAGAAAAAATGTCTATTTCTAATGAAATAAAGCAAGAATTGATTCAAATGTCGGATTCTAAATATAAAAGTTTTCATTCTAATTTGTGTCCGGGAATTAATAATATATTAGGCATAAGAGTTCCAGTTTTAAGAGAATATGCTAAAAAATTAATTAAAAAATATAGTTTTGAAGAATTAATTAATAACATAGATGATGAGTATTACGAAGAAATAATGCTGCAGGGAATGTTAATAGGTTTAAATTCAAAAGAAAATTTTAATGTAATAAAAAAATATATTGAAGATTATATTCCTAAAATTGATAATTGGGCTATTTGTGATACTTTTTGTGCAGGATTAAAAATAGTTAACAAAAATAAAGAAAACATGTGGGACTTTATCAAGCAATATTTAGATTCAGATAAAGAATTTTATTTAAGATTTGCAATTGTAATAATATTAGATTATTATATAGAAGAAAAATACCTAGAAGAAATATTTAGGATATTTAATAATATCCAATCAGAATACTACTATGTAAAAATGGCTATTGCATGGGCGATTTCAATTAGTTTAATAAAGTATTACGATAAAACAATTAATTATTTAAAAAACAATTCAAAAATAGACAAATGGACATATAATAAGTCATTACAGAAAGCTATAGAATCATACAGAATAACAAAAGACCAAAAGGAATTACTTAAGAATATGAAAAAATATTAGGGAGTACATATGCAAACAGTAATAAAAAAGAAATCAAGAACAAAACATAGTAAAAAAAGAAGAAATAATGCAATATTATATCCTATTTATAAAGCATTTTCGTGGGATTTACTATGTTATTATTCTATAGAATATTTATTTTTAACAATAACAAAGGGTGTTTCTCCTAGTGAAGTATTATTAATAACTGCGATATATGTTTTTGCTAAGTTATTGTTTGAAATACCAGCTGTTATTTTATCAGAGTACATAGGAAAAAGAAAAAGCCTAATAATAGGAAATTTATCTATCTTTTTGGGCATTATTTTATTAATATCATCATCAAATTTTTGGATGATATGTATATATGAAATTCTTGCTGCAATAGGATATGATATAAAAGCAATCTGCGATGGAAATTTGCTATATGATTCTGTTGCAACAAAAGGTGGAGATGGTTTATATACTAAGCTTGAAAGTAAGGGGTCAACAGCATATTATGTAATCGATGCAGCGTTATCATTGACAGCTGGATATTTATTTGTAATAAATAATTATATACCAATGATTATCTGTGCAAGTTGCTTACTTATATCATTGATTTTATCTATTAAGTTAGAAGAAATCAACATAAATAAAAAGAAAAAAGCAGTATCAACTTTTATTAAAGAATATAAAAGAGATATTATTGCTTCTTTTAATTTCATAAGAAAATCAAATAGAATGAGATCCTTTGTTATTTTTGGATCAATATTCTATTCCTTAATAAAAATTATGGATACATATAAAAGTAACTTACTTACTGAACTAAATGTTGGTGCGGAACAATTTTCTGCAATTATTGCAAGTCTTAGTTTAATAGCTGCAATCTCTAGTGCATATAGTCAAAAATTACAAGACAAGTTAAAAAATAAAATGTTAACATTTATTTCTTTAACATATATTTTGTCTTGGATTATTATAGCAGTAGTTTCAATTAATTTTTATAATACAATAGCTCTTCCAATAGTTCTAATATTATACATAATAAATAAAATAGATATAGCACAATGGTATATTGTTAAAGAAAAATATTTAAGAAACTTTACTAGAGAAAAAACAAGACCTAAAATTACATTTGCTTTTGAATTAATAAGTTGTTTATCTGCTGTAATTTTATCATTAATATGTTCTCAAATATTAGAAAAACTAGGTATAAAAAATGCTATATTATTAGTTTCGTTAGCTAGCCTTGCAATATTAATAGTTATTTTAGACTATATGAGAAAAAGATTTGGATTAAGGCCTAAAGAATATAGAAAAGAAGACATAAAATTTACATATTAATAAACAAATATAACACCTCAGAATAGTATGTTCTGAGGTGATTTTTTTGAAAGAGAAAAATATATAAATTATATAAAATTACTTGCAATTATATAAAAATTATAGTAAAATAATGTTGTTAAAAAAATTACCTTGTTCTTAGCTTAAAGAGTAACACCAACTTAAGCTCAGATTAAGGCATATAAATTTATAGGAGGTGTCGATATGACTAAAGAAAGAAAACAAGAAATAATTTCTACTTACAGAAGAGATGAAAAAGATACAGGATCTTCAGAAGTTCAAATTGCTTTATTAACAGAAAGAATTACAGAACTTACAGAACATCTTAAAGTTCATACTCATGACAATCATTCAAGAAGAGGTCTTTTAAAAATGGTTGGTAAAAGAAGAAATTTATTAAACTACTTAGCAAAAACTGATATTCAAAGATATAGAGATATCGTTGAAAAATTAGGATTAAGAAAATAATAATGTCATATAGGGCGTTTGATTTTATCAACCGTCCTATATTGTGTTATTAAAAGGTTTATTTTTGTTATTTAGAGGTAGCTTATATAATGTGCTTTATATTATAAAACATATTATAAAGGTTACAATCTGATAACATAATAAATCAAATTAAAAAATAAAGGAGAAAAAATTTATGTTAAAAAGTTATGAAATGGAATTGGCAGGAAGAAAACTTGTAATAGAAACAGGAAAGATAGCTGGACTAGCTAATGGTAGTGTTGTTGTTAAATATGGTGATACTGTTGTAATGGTAAATGTTACAGCTTCAAAAGAACCTAGAGATGGAATAGATTTCTTTCCATTATCTGTAGATTATGAAGAAAAGTTATATGCAGTAGGAAAAATACCTGGAAGTTTTCAAAAAAGAGAAGGAAAACCAGCAGATAAAGCAATCCTTACTTCTAGAGCTATAGACAGACCACTAAGACCATTATTTCCAAAAGATTTTAGAAATGATGTATGTGTTGTAGCAACTGCATTATCAGTAGAACAAGATAATGCACCAGAAGTTGCTGCAATGATAGGAGCTTCAGCAGCTCTTTCAATATCAGATATACCTTTTGGAGGACCTACAGCAGCTGTTAATGTTGGATATGTTAATGGAGAAATAATAATAAACCCAACACAAGCTCAAAGAGAAATAAGTGACTTAACTTTAACAGTAGCAGGTACTGAAGAAAAAATAGCAATGATCGAAGCAGGAGCAAATGAAATACCAGAAGATACAATGCTTGAAGCAATAAAAAAAGCTCATGTTGAAATTAAAAAAGTATGTAAATTTATAAAAGATATAAAAGCAGAAATTGGAAAACCTAAATTTGAATATAAATCATTTGCAGTTGATACAAATGTATACGAAGAAATAGAAAAAGAATTCAAAGACAGGATGTATAATGATGTACAAGCACAAGACAAAATAGAAAGAGATATTGCCATAGACAAAATAACTGAAGACATTATTAAATTTTATACAGAAAGACATGGTGAAGAAGAAACATTAGAAAAAATGTCTGATATAAAAGAAAGTATACATGACCTTGAAAAAAAATGTGTAAGAGAAATGATATTGGAACATCATATTAGACCAGATGGAAGAAAAATTGATGAGATAAGACCTCTTTCTTGCGAAGTAGGAGTTCTTCCAAGAGTTCATGGTAGTGCAATATTCACTAGAGGAAGAACACAAGTAATGTCTATTGCAACATTAGGAATGAAAAGTGAAGAACAAATATTAGATGGTTTAGATGAAGAAGAATCAAAAAGATATATGCACCATTATAATTTCCCAGCATATAGTGTAGGAGAAGCAAGACCATCAAGAGGACCTGGAAGAAGAGAAATAGGTCATGGAGCATTAGCAGAAAAAGCTTTAGTTCCAGTACTTCCATCAGAAAATGAATTTCCATATGCTATAAGAGTTGTATCAGAAGTTTTAAGCTCAAATGGTTCAACATCACAAGCTAGTATTTGCGGTAGTACACTTGCATTAATGGATGCAGGAGTTCCTATTAAAGCTCCAGTAGCAGGAATTTCAACAGGTTTAGTTACAGATAAAAATGATCCAAATAGATATGTAATGATAACAGATATTCAAGGATTAGAAGACTTTTTCGGAGATATGGACTTTAAAGTAGGAGGTACACATAAAGGTATTACAGCTATTCAAGTTGATATCAAAATTGATGGACTAACATACGATATTATTGCAGAAGCTTTTGAAAGAACAAAAAATGCAAGAAAATATATACTAGATGATATTATGAAACCACAAATAGCAGAACCTAGAAAAGAAATTTCTAAATATGCACCAAGTATAGAAAAAATGACAGTTAAAATAGATAAAATTAAAGATGTAATAGGACCTGGTGGAAAAGTAATAAATAAAATCATTGCTGAAACAGGTGTTAAAATAGATATAGAAGAAGATGGAAGAGTATTTATATATTCAAACGATTCTCAGGCAGCAAAAAAAGCTCTTGCAATGGTTCAAGATATAGTAAGAGAAATTGAAGTTGGCGGTGTTTACGAAGGAACAGTTAGTAGAATAATGCCATTTGGAGCATTTATAGATTTAGGATCAGGAAAAGAAGGATTACTTCATATTTCTAAAATATCAAAAGCAAGAATAGAAAAAGTAGAAGATGTTTTAAAAGTTGGAGATAAAGTAACAGTAAAAGCCTATGAAATAGATGATCAAGGTAGAATAAATCTAATAACTAAAGAATTAGATGATATAAAAGAATTAGAAAGAAAATTAAAACAAGATAATATAGAAGAATAAATATAGGGAAGTAAACAAATCTGTTAATATACAGTTTTTTGCTTCCAAATTATAACTTTTTATCTAAAATTTGCATTTATTTATTTTTTATAGTATAATAGAAAAGTACGGATAATAATATTAAATAATATAAATATTTAAATAAGGAGAAAAAAATGGGATTTTTATATATATTACAAGAAGCATTAGTTTGGATTATAACTATATTTTGGGTATATCAATTTGTAATTAGTATATGCTCTTTAATTAATTTCAAAGAAAAACCTATTTTAGAAGAAAAAACAAACAAATTTATGGCAATTATACCTGCTCACAATGAAGAAGCAGTTGTTGAAAATTTAATTCTAAGTTTACAAAAACAAGATTATCCAAAAGACTCATACGATATCTATGTAATTGCTGATAATTGTACAGATAATACAGCTAAAATAGCAAAAGCAGCAGGAGCAATTGTGTATGAAAGATTTGATCCTATGCATAAAACTAAAGGTGCTGCATTAAATTGGTTTTTAGCTCAAAAAATTGAAGAAAATGCACCATATGATGCTTTCTGTATATTTGATGCAGATAATATTGTTGATGTGAATTTCTTAAAAAATATGAATATTAAATTATGTCAAGGTGAAACAGTAGTACAAGGATATAGAGATATTAAAAACCCTACAGATAGTTGGGTAACTGCTGGATATGCAATATTCTATTGGACAATGAATAGATTCTATCATTTAGCAAGGTATAATATTGGTTTATCACCATTAATCAACGGAACAGGATTTATGGTTAGATTTGACCAAGTAAAACCAGAAGGATGGAATACAAAAACTCTAACAGAGGATATAGAATTTTCATTAAAGCAAATTATTAGAGGTAGAAAATTAGGTTGGGCAAGAAATGCTATTGTGTATGATGAACAACCAGTAGGATTTAAACAATCATGTTCTCAGCGTTCAAGATGGACAGTGGGACATATACAATGTATGGGAGAATATACTAAAAAATTAGCTCTAGCAGTTAAAGAAAATAAAACTGTTATGAATTTTGATGGTTTATTATATATAGTAGGAAGTATTCCAATGTTTATAATTACATTATTACTATTATTAGTAAATGCAGGTTTATATTTAGGAAAAGGTCTTACAGGCATGGAATTAATAATGAACTATGCTAGATATATAATTCCAACATTCTTTTTACCAATATTAACAGCTATATTAATAATGAAGATAGAACATAAAAAAGTAAAACCAATGGCAAAAGGTTTGTTGTGTTATCCATTATTTTTAGGTTCATGGTTAGTAATAAACTTTAAATGTTTATTTAAGCGTGATTTAAAATGGGAAAAAATTGAGCATGTTAGAAATATAAAAATAAATGATTTAGCAAAAGTAGAAGAGCAAATATAATTGCTCTTCTTTTTTTATGTAGTAGGAATTTTATCACATCATACTATATTAAAAAGCTATATGTAGGGGCGGACGCCTCTGTCCGCCCGAGCGGAAATTATTCCGCTTTATTTTATATAATATTGTTGAACAAAACTTACTTTTATGATATAAATAAACAAGCATTAATAAAAGAAGGTGATTATGATTGTTATTAGGAAACAATAATAAAATAAAAACATATGCGTTTGTTGGACCATCTGGAACGGGAAAAAGTTACAGAGCACAAATGGTTGCAGGAGAATATGATATTCATTATATTATTGATGACGGATTGTTTATAAAAGATAATGAAGTAATAGCAGGAGATTCTGCTAAAAAAGCTCCAACAAAAATAGAAACAGTGAAACATGCTTTATTTTTAACCGATGAAGAAAAACAAGATATAAAAAAGGCAATAAAAAAATATAAACCTGATAGCATTTTAATTTTAGGAACTTCAGATAATATGGTAGAAAAAATTGCTGAAAATTTGGGACTTCCTAAGATAGAAAAAACAATATATATAAATGAAATAGCAACAAAAGAAGAGATGGAAACAGCAAAAAGAATTAGAACAACAGAGGGAAAGCATGTTATTCCAGTACCAACTTTTGAAATAAAAAAGGATTTTTCAGGATACATATTAGATCCTTTACAAATATTTAAAACTAAAGGAAGAGGTGTTAAGCCATATATTTCTGAAAAATCTATTATAAGACCAACTTTTAGTTATTTAGGTAATTTTACAATTTCAGATGCAGTTTTTAGGCAAATAATAGAATACTTGGCTTCAAAAACAGATTTTATTTATAAAATAGTAAAAACCAGAGTAGATAATATGCCAGAAGGACCTTCTATCTATATGGAAGTAATTGTTTATTTTGGTTTTGATTTGGTAAAAAGCTTAAGTTCTTTTAAGGAAAAAGCAAAAAAAGAAATTGAAAGATTAACAACAATGAATGTACAAAAAATAACTGTAGTTGCAAAAGGAATAAAAATATTAGAAGAAAAAGAGGAGGAATAAAATATGTCATATGTAGTAGCAGTAGATGGAGCATCTGGAACAGGAAAGGGAACAGTAACAAGAATTGTTGCTGAAAAATTAGGTTTAGTTACAATAGATACAGGAGCTTTGTATAGATGTGTAACTTTGGAAGTACTTGACAATAATATTAGTTTTGACGATGTAGAAAAAATTAGAAATTTAACAAAGAATTTAAAAGTAGATTTAAAGGTTGAAAATGATAAACAACTAGTATTTTTAAATGGTAAAGATGTTTCTGTTGAAATTAGAACTCCACGAGTAACTTCAAATGTTTCTACAGTTGCAGCAATAAAAGAAGTTAGAGAGGAAATGACACATATTCAAAGAAGATTAGCAGAAGGAAAAAATGTTATAATGGAAGGAAGAGATATTGGAACTACAATTTTTCCAAATGCTGATGTAAAAATATTCTTAGAATGCAGTGCAGAAGAAAGAGCAAAGAGAAGAGTAAAACAAAATGCTGAAAATGGTATAAATACTTCATATGAAGAAGTATTACAAAGTATAAAAAATAGAGATAAAATAGATTCCACTAGAGAAGTAAGCCCATTAAGAAAAGCAAAAGACGCTATTGTTGTTACTACAGATGGATGCAAAGACAATGAAGGCGGGGAAAAAGTATACCAAGTAGTATATGAAACTTTAAAAAACAAGAAAATAATATAAAAACAACATTCATTCTTTAAATTATATGGGCGTACAATTTTGTTCGCCCAATAATTGTTTTGAACTATAAAGGAGAAGAAATATAATGATAAGAGTAGTAGTAAAATTTCTAGTAAAAATATTTACAATATCTTTATTTAGAGTACAAACATATGGACAAGAAAATATAGAAAAAAATAAACCGTATATAATGTGTGCTAATCATACTAGTAACTGGGACCCACCAATTCTTTATACAGCAACACATAGAGAAATGTATATGATGGCAAAAGAAGAATTATTTAAAAATAAGTTTATATATTGGTTTGCAGATAAAACTAATATATTTCCAGTTAAAAGAGGAAAAAAAGATATTGAATCAATAAAAAAATCAATTAGAATATTAAAAGATAACAAAATTTTAGCAATTTTTCCAGAAGGAACTAGAAATGGAATGGCCAAGAACGGAAAAATACAAAATGGACCAGCGTATTTATCTGCAAGAACTGGAGTTGAAGTTATTCCTGTAAAAATAGAAGGTAATTTTAAACCGTTTACAAAAGTTAGAATATATTATGGAAAGCCAATTGATTTTTCAAAATACCAATCTAAAAAACCGGAAAAAGAAACAATAGAATTAATAAGTAAGGAGATTACAAAAGCAATTTTTGAAAATGATTATAATACTAAATTATTAAATAAGTAAAAATTGCCCAAATCAGCATGAATAGTTGACAAAACATATATTTTTAAGTTATAATAGATAGTAGCGTTTTAGGACATGGCAAGCCGTGTCCTAAAAAAATTTTAAAAAGAAAAGAAGGTAAATTATGAAAGAAGAAAATTTTGAAGAACTATTTAAAAAATCTTTAAATGAAAAAAGATTTGAAAAAACAATAACAGGTAAAGTTATTGAAATTTCTTCAAAAGGAGAGATTTTCGTTGACTTTGGATATAAAGCAGATGGAATTATACCTTTAAAAGAATATTCAGAAGATGAAAATAAAAATCCTAAAGATGAATTTAAAGAAGGAGATACTATCACAGCAGACATTATAAAATGGAATGATGGTTTAGGAAATGTTTTATTATCTTACAAAAGTTTTTTGAAAAGAGAAAAAAACAAGCAAGAAAAAATAAGAAAACAAGAAGAATATAAAGAGCGTCAAAAGCAAAAAGAAGAAAGAGCAAAAAACATTAAAGAATTTTGGGAAAATATCAAAGTTGGTCAAATATACACAGGAACAATTTATAAAATTGCAGATTATGGTTTATTTATAGATTTAGGATTATCTAAAGGCTTATTACATATCTCAGAAGTATTTTGGAATAAAGATGAAAAGTTAGAAGATAAATTTAAAATTGGTGAAGTTATAGAAGTTACAATTAAATCATTTGATAAAGAACAAAATAAAATATCTTTATCTTACCCACTAAAAGGAGAAAATCCTTGGAATAAATTAATAGAAAAATATAATATTAACGATGTTGTTACTTGTAAAGTAATAAAATTTGCACAATTTGGAGCTTTTGTAGAATTAGAAAAAGGCTTAGAAGGTTTAGTACATAATTCTGAAATAACTAGTTTAAAAAGAGTTGCCAAACCAGAAGATGAATTAAGCTTAGCTCAAATTATAAATGCTAAAATAATAAATATTGATAAAGAAAATCATAAAATAGGACTATCAATAAAAGAATTAGAAGGCACATCAAATGAATATGGATATGAAGAATATATTAGTAATAAGTAAAGGAGAAATTTAATATGAATAATAAAAATATAAGAAATATAGCAATAATCGCACATGTTGACCATGGAAAAACAACATTAGTAGATGCTTTATTAAAACAAAGTCATGTATTTAGAGATAATGAAGTAGTACAAGAAAGAGTTATGGATTCAAATGACCTCGAAAAAGAAAGAGGAATTACTATACTTTCAAAAAACACATCTGTTCAATATAAAGATGTAAAAATAAATATAGTTGATACTCCAGGACATGCAGACTTTGGTGGTGAAGTAGAAAGAGTTTTAAAAACAGTAGATGGAGTTTTATTATTAGTAGATGCTTTTGAAGGGGCTATGCCACAAACAAGAGAAGTACTAAAAAAATCATTAGCACTAGATTTAAAACCAATAGTAGTAATAAATAAAATTGATAGACCTGGAGCAGATCCAGCAAAAGTTTTAGATGAAGTAATAGAATTATTTATAGAATTAAATGCTACAGATGAACAATTAGATTTTCCAGTTGTATATGCTTCTGCAAAATTAGGAATAGGAAAATTAAATTTATCAGATGAATCATCAGACTTAAATTGTTTATTTGAAACAATAGTAAACACTATAAATCCACCAGAGTGCGATGAAGATGGAACAGTACAAATGCTAGTTTCTAATATCGATTATGACGATTATGTTGGAAGAATAGCTGTTGGTAGACTAGAACGTGGTATTGTTAAACCTGGTATGAATGTTGTTGTATGTAAAAAAGATGATAAAACAATAAATGGAAAAATTGCTAAAGTATATACACATCAAGGATTAAAGAAAGTAGAAGTCGAAGAAGCAAAAGCAGGAGATATTATTGAAATTTCAGGAATTGCAGATATAAATATAGGAGATACAATATGTGATCCAGCAAATCCAGAAAAAATTCCATTTGTTGATATAGATGAACCTACAGTTTCTATGACTTTTAGTGTTAACGATGGACCTTTTGCTGGTCGCGAGGGTGAATTTGTCACATCTAGGCATTTAAGAGATAGATTATTTAAAGAACTAGAAAAAAATGTAAGTTTAAGAGTTAAAGAAACAGATAGAGCAGAAGCATTTGAAGTTTCTGGTCGTGGAGAACTACATTTATCAATATTAATAGAAACAATGAGAAGAGAAGGTTTTGAACTTTTAGTATCTAGACCAAAGGTTATATTTAAAGAAATCGATGGTCAAAAGTGTGAGCCAATTGAAAGATTGGTTGTAAATGTTCCTGATGATTGTATAGGAAATGTAATTGAAAAATTAGGAAGAAGAAAAGCAGAAATGCTTAATATGGAACCTGCTGAAGAAGGACATACTAAAGTAGAATTTAAAATACCTGCTAGAGGATTAATTGGATATAGAACAGAATTTTTAACAGATACTAAAGGTGAAGGTACTATGAATCATATATTTGATTCATATGAGCCATATAAAGGTGATATTCAATCCAGAACAAGAGGAACAATTGTTGCTTGGGAAGCTGGAACATCTATAACTTATGGTTTATATAATGCACAAGATAAAGGAGAATTATTTATAGGTCCTGGGGTTGAAGTGTACGAAGGAATGATTGTTGGTTTAAATTCAAGAGGAGAAGATTTATCAATAAATGTATGTAAAGAAAAACACTTAACAAATACTAGAGCATCTGGTTCAGATGATGCATTAAGATTAGTACCACCAATTCAAATGTCTCTTGAAAAAGCTATAGAATTTATACAAGATGATGAATTAGTTGAAGTAACACCTAAGAATATAAGATTAAGAAAGAAAATATTAGACACAAAGACAAGAGAAAGAGAAGCTAGAAGAAATAAGTAGGAGGAAAAATGAAAACATATTTAAAATCAGGAGTTGAAAGATTAAATAAAACATCTTCTTATAAAGGTGGAGGATATACTGAAATTGGAATCTCTGAATCTTATAAAATTCCTACGAGCCTCGACAGCATAGAACGAAAAAGAATACATGAAGATATAAAAAGAATGATAAGAGACCACCATAGCAAAGAAGAAATTATCTCATATCTATTGAAAACATATACAAATTCAACCGTAAAAAGTTTTTTTGAAACATATGTCGATTACCATTTTGAAAGAGAAGAAAGGTAAAAATCGTGAATAAAATAGCACTATTAGAAATAAAACAAAAAGCTATAGAAGAACATATACCAATTATAATGGATGATACATTAGAATATATTTATAAATTATATAATAACAAAAAAATAAGCAGTATACTAGAAATAGGTACTGCTGTTGGCTATTCTGCAATTTGCTTTACAGAATTTTTGCAAGAAGACGGTAAAATAGATACAATAGAAAGGGACAAACAAAGAATATTAAAAGCAAAAGAGAATATAATTAAAGCAGAGGTAAATGAAAAAGTAAATATAATATTTGGTGACGCTGTTGATATTTTACCTAAACTTAATACAAAATATGACATGGTTTTTATAGATGCTGCCAAAGGAAAATATCCTTTCTTTTTAGAACAAGCTTTACGCATGTTAAATAATGATGGTATAATATTAGCAGATAACATACTTTATAAAGGATATGTTATGAGTGATTATAATAAGCATAAACAAAGAACAGCTGTAAGAAATTTAAGAGAATATATAAGAGAGTCTACAGAAGATCCAAATTTAGAAACAAAAATTCTAGATATAGGAGACGGATTAGCTGTAACAAAAAGGAGAGATTAGTATTGCTTGATAAATATAAAATAAGCAGTGAAGAAATTGAAAAAACTAATGATATTGTTGAAAAAATCAATAGAGAAAATTTATATTCAGATTTCGTCTCATCTCAAGAGCAAGGCTTTTTTAGACTTATGGATTATGTATATAATGTAATAGATAGTCTAAAAAAACATGCAAAAATTAGTCAATTTATTGAAATAAGAGCTAGAATAAAAGATACCGACAGTGCATTAAATAACAATGAAAAAAACAAGATTTTAGATGATGTATTTGGTATTGAAATTATATGTGCTAGTGAAGATGAAATTCATAAAATAAAAAATGAATTAGAACAAGCTTTTGTAAGTACCAGACCAAAATTTCATGATAAGCCAAATGGTTATAAAGCATGGCATGAATCATATTCTGCTAAAGAAGATGCAAAAGATACTATTAGAGATTGGAATTTATTAGAACAGGATGTTCCGGCAGTTGAATGTCAATTTAAAACAATAGCAGTTGAATTAAATCCAGAAGCTAGTCATCATGATTACAAAAATGTAAATAAAGCAGAAATTCAGTGTAAACTAGAAAAAGAAGCATTAATAATTGGAAAACAAATTCCAAGAATGTGGGTTTCTAGAGAGAATGGATTTTATGAACTAGAATATAAAGAAATAATACAAAGATTATATCCATTTATAGATGTTACAACTATAAAAGAACCAGAAAAAGATAAAAAAATATTAGGAGAAAATAAATGAGAAATAAAGTAGAATTGTTAGCACCAGCAGGTTCATTTGAAAAGGCAAAAATTGCATTTTTATATGGAGCAGATGCAGTATACATGGGAACATCTTCATTGTCTTTAAGAAGTAGAGTTTCTGTTGATGACAATGAACTAGAAAAGACTATAAAATATGCACATTCTTTAGGAAAAAAAGTATATGCTGCTGTAAACATTTTTGCATTTGATGAAAAGTATGATGAAGTTATAAATCAAGCTAAAAAATTAGAAAAGATTAATGTGGATGGTGCTATTATATCTGATGGGGGAGTTGTTGAAATATTTAAAGAATATGCTCCAAGTATTGATATTCATATTAGTACTCAAGCAAATATTGTAAGCTATCATAATGCTAATTTTTGGTATAAAAATGGCGCAAAAAGAGTAATACTTGGTAGAGAGCTTAATAAGGAACAAATAAAAGAAATAATAGATAAAACTCCTGATAGTTTAGAAACTGAAATTTTTATACATGGAGCAATTTGCTTTGGATATTCAGGAAGATGCTTCTTAAGTGATTTTTTAGCTTCTAGAAGTGCAAATCTGGGCGATTGTGCTCAAAGTTGTAGATGGGCATATAATATATATGCCGAAGAAAAAAATAATCCTGGAAATTTAATGCCTATAGAAGATGATGAACATGGTACTTATATTTTTTCATCAAAAGATTTATGTTTGATTAAGGAAATTCCAGAAATAATTGAAATGGGTGTTAATAGTTTAAAAATAGAGGGAAGATTAAAAACAGAATATTATTTAGCATCTGTTATTAATACATACCGAGCAGCTATAGATGATTATCTAAAAAATCCTAATAAATATGATTACAAAAAATATTTAAAAGAATTAGAAAAAACTAAAACAAGAGGATTAACTACTTTTTACTTTAATGATAGAGCAAACAAAGATTTTCAAGAATATGAAGGAAAACAATATAATTTAGAATATGAATTTGGTGGAAAAGTATTAGAATATTCTGAAGATAAATCTTTGATTGAAATTAGAAATAAATTAAAAGTAGGAGATACCTTAGAGATTCTTATTCCAGGATCCATAGATAATTATGTATTTAAAATAAATATGTTATGGGATTCTGAAACAAATGAAGAAATAGATTGTGTAAACCCTGGAAAGCAAGGACAAACTGTAAAAATGCATTTACCAATAAGATGCGAAAAAAATTGGATTATAAGAAGAAAAAAAGCATAGAAAAAAGCGGAAATAATAATCCGCTCTTTTATTTTATATTTTTCCCAATTATCAAACCTAAAATTAATAGGACAATTGAAATTAAACTCTCTATATTAAATGAATAATTAGGGTATAAGATAAGCAAACTTCCTATACTAAAACCAATTATTCCAAGCATCGTTTTAGTATGAAAGTTAATTAATAAGATTTTTATTAATTTCATTAAAAATATAGATCCAATTATTACACCAATAATCATAGGTAATATAACATTCATATTTACAATTGAAACAGCACTTATATATGTGTTATAAACGCCTAAAATCATCAAAATAACAGTACTACTTACTCCGAGGTATAATAATTCCAAAACTCATAAAAAAACCGCTTAAAACTAAAAATAAGAAGCTATATTCATTAGGATAATAACCATTGTCATAAACAACATTATTTTCAAAAAGAATTAATGCAATACCAAAGATTAAACAAATAATAAAAATGATATAATCCGAAATTTTTAATTTTGTTTTTGATATATTATCTTTTACTTCTTTACAATATAAAACATATATACTTCCAAGTAATAATCCAATAAATAAAGACTTAGTTTGCATTGGTATTGTATTAAAAAAGTATACTAATACATTACTAAATAATACACAACTAACCAATGCCCCTAAGCCAATAGGGAATAGATACTTTATGTTTTTCTTTATATCTTTAAAAAATCCTAATATGCAATCTATTAATTTTTCATATATTCCTAATGCCATACAAATAACACCACTGCTGATTCCTGGCAAAATTGCTCCAACACCAATTAGTGAACCTTTTATAAAATTAAATAAAAATTGCATATATATATCACCTAATTGGAGTATATTATATAATTTTCTATTTAGAACAATAATTTATATGTATTTGGTATTTGGATTTTTGTATTTGGAATATAGCTTCGAAGATATTTCTTCGTGGTTACGGGCGGACACAGGGTTCCGCCCCTACATATAATTTAATTAATAGTGAATGATGAATAATTAACAATTAATAATTATAGAGTTCAGACTATTTTGAGACTTTTTTGGAAAATTAGGGCCCGACAGCCATTTGAGGCATACGGATTAACTTAATAAAGTTATTTTATTTTTATCAGATTTTTTTATGAAACCTTCATTTTTTAAACTTTTTAATTCTCTCATCATCGCACTTCTGTCTACACTTAAATAATCTGCTAAGTCTGTTAAACTAAAAGGTAATGTAAATGTTTTGCTAAAATTTTTCTCTGAAAGAATTCTAAAGTAAGAAATCAATTTATCTCTTATTGTTTTTTTAGATAATAATTCTATTCTTAAATTTAAATCAGATACTTTGCTTAATACTAAATTAGGCAATCCTATAACTAATTCTTCATGCATTTTACAGTTTTTCTTACACTTTTTTTCAAATATGTCATAGTTAAAAAGTAATATTTTAGATTTTTCTTTTGCTATAACAAAAAGTTCATTATTGGTATTTATCTTATAAAATATTTCTCCAAAGACATCAAATTTATTAAATTTTTCAACTACAGTTTGATTTCCATTGAAATCATATCTCATTAAATCTGCACATCCTTCTAGAACTATACAAACTTGATTTCTATTTACAATATAAGTAGTTATAATTTCATTTTTTTCAAAAGTTTTTAATTGAACTCTTTCACAAGAAGTTAATAACTTTTGTGAAAAATTTTCAATACTAAAATCGTTTTTCATTATATATCACCTTTAATAAATTTTATATTATTATACACTATAAAAGTTGCATTTGCAACAAGATAACATAAAAAATAAAATTACATTTATTAGAAAATTAATTATTTTATTGAAATATCAATAAAATAATTTTGTAGTAATTTGTAAAAAAAATGTTTGATTTTTGTAATATAAATGTAATATTGGTTATAAGCATTGATGTTACTAGTATTTTATTAGTTTTTTAGGCAAAACAAAGAAAAAAGCAAAAAAGTTGCATTTGCAACTTTTTTATCTTTTTTTTTGAGATATAATTATTGCATAAACATTAAGGGGGTTCAGTAAAATGAAAATTATAAAAAGAGATGGAACAATAGTTGATTATGATCCAGAAAAAATCAGAATAGCAATAAGCAAAGCAAATGAAGAAGTATCAAAAAGAGAAAGGGTTTCAAAAGACCAAATAAAAGAAATAATTAATTATATTGAAGACTTAAAAAAACCAAGATTATTAGTAGAAGATATACAAGATATTATTGAACAAAAATTAATGGAATTTGAAAAATATAATCTTGCTAAAAAATATATTACATATCGTTATACTAGAGAATTAGTTAGAAAAGCTAATACAACTGATCAATCTATTAAAGAATTAATAGATGGTGAAAGTGAATATTGGAATACTGAAAATTCAAATAAAAATGCTAAAGTAGTAACTACTCAAAGAGATTATTTAGCAGGTATAACTAGTACAGATATTGCTAGAAGATTTTTATTACCTGAAGATGTTGTAAAAGCTCATGATGAAGGAATAATTCATTTTCATGATATGGACTATTTTAGCCAAAATGCTTTACACAATTGCGAGTTAGTAAATTTAGAGGATATGTTGCAAAATGGTACACTTATTAATGGCGTTATGATTGAAAAACCTCATAGATTTTTAACAGCAATGACAATTGCAACACAAATTATTCTAGCAGTTACTTCATCAAGTTATGGTGGTTGTACAGTAACATTATCACATTTAGCCCCTTTTGTAAGAGATAGTTATAATAAATTTTTCGCTAAATATAAAAAAAGAAATTTATCTGATGAACAATGTAAAAAATTTGCTATGGAAGATACAAAAAAAGAAGTTTCTGACGGTGTTCAAACATTTAATTATCAAGTAAATTCTATGACAAATACAAACGGACAAGCACCTTTCTTATCTGTTTGCATGTACTTAGGTGAAACAGATGAATATAAAGATGAATTAGCAATGATTATAGAAGAATTTTTAAATCAGAGAATTTTAGGATTTAAAAATTCAAAAGGTGTTTATATTACACCAGCGTTTCCAAAGCTTTTATATGTTTTGGAAGAAGATAATATAAAAGAAGGTTCAAAATATTGGTATTTAACAAAACTTGCTGCAAAATGTACAGCTAAGAGAATGGTTCCTGATTATATTTCTGAAAAAATAATGAAAGAAACTAAGATAAATCAATGGGGAAAAGGAGATGCATATCCATGCATGGGTTGCAGAAGCTTTTTAACTCCATGGACAACTCAAGGTAACCCTTCTAAAGCATTAAATTATGTTGAAGGAAAGGGAAAATATTATGGTAGATTTAATCAAGGAGTTGTAACAATAAACTTAGTAGATGTTGCATTATCTTCTGGACAAGATAAAGATAAGTTTTGGGAAATATATGAACAGAGATTAGAACTATGCCATAAAGCATTAAAAGCAAGACACGAAAGACTAAGCAAAGCAACAAGCGATGTTGCTCCAATTCTTTGGCAAGATGGTGCTTTAGCTAGATTAGAAAAGGGAGAAAGCATTCATAAACTATTACATGATGGATATTCAACATTATCTTTAGGATATGCTGGATTATACGAGTGTGTAAAATATATGACTGGACACAGCCATACAGATAATGGAGATGGAAAAGAATTTGGACTTGAAGTTATGCAAAAATTAAATGACAAATGTCAAGAGTGGAAAGGACAAGAGAAAATAGATTACAGTGTATATGGAACTCCAATAGAAAGTACAACATACAAATTTGCTAAATGTTTAAAACAAAGATTTGGTACAATAAAAGGCATAACAGATAGAAACTATATAACAAACTCTTATCATGTGCCTGTATTTGAAGAAATAGATGCATTTAAAAAATTGAAGTTAGAAAGTGAATTTCAAAGACTATCTCCTGGTGGAGCTATATCATATATTGAAACTCCTAACTTACAAAATAATATAGATGCAGTAATAGAGGTTATAAAATTCATATATGAAAACATTATGTATGCAGAATTAAACACAAAATCAGATTATTGCCAAGAATGTGGGTTTGATGGAGAAATATTAATAGATGACAATTTAGATTGGTATTGTCCAAATTGTGGAAATAGAAACCATGATACATTGAATGTTGCTAGAAGAACTTGTGGATATATAGGAAGTCAATTTTGGAATAAAGGAAGAACTCAAGAGATAAAAGAAAGAGTATTACACTTAGATAATAAAGACGATGAATAAAATATATTTATAGAGCTGATATAGGGCGGACGACCCTGTCCGCCCGAAAAATGATAATGCAAACAACGGGCTGACAGAGATGTCCGCTTATATAATTACAATTGAGGTGAATGAAAAAATTATGAGATATAATAAAATTAGAAAAATGGATATAGCAGATGGACCTGGTGTTAGAGTTTCAATTTTTATGCAAGGATGTGCATTTAATTGTAAAAACTGTTTTAATCCTGAAACTCACGACTTTAATGCTGGAAAAGAATTTACAGATGATACAATAAACAGAGTTTTAGAATTATGTGATAATGATACTATAAGAGGGCTTTCTATTTTAGGAGGAGAACCAATGCATCCTAAAAACATTGAAGGAACTACAAAACTTGCTAAAAAATTTAAGGAAAATTTTCCTGATAAAGATATTTGGGTTTGGTCTGGATTTTTATTTGATAAAAACTTGAAAGATAAAGAAGTATTAAAATATATAGATGTTTTAGTAGATGGACAATATATTGATGAATTACACAACCCCACATTAAAGTGGAAAGGTTCTTCAAACCAAAGAGTAATTGATGTACAAAAGAGTTTAAAATCTAACACAATAGTTTTAGTTGATTAATTTTTTTATGGAGAATATAAATGAAAGTAATAAAAAGAGATGGCAGAGCTGTAGATTATGATAGGCAAAAAATTTTAATTGCAATAGGAAAAGCAAATAATGAAGTTTCCTTGAACGAAAGAGCTTCTAAAGAAGAAATTAAAGCGATAATGGATTACATTGAAGCTCTTGGAAAAAAGAGAATGTTAGTAGAAGATATTCAAGATATTATAGAGCAAAAACTCATGGAATTTGATAAATATAATTTAGCTAAAAAATATATTGTTTATAGGTATACAAGAGCTTTAGTTAGAAAGTCAAATACAACAGATGAATCTATTTTAGGGCTAATTAGAAATGATAATAGAGAATTACAAAACAAAGAAAAAAATACATTTTTAGCATCAGTTCAAAGAAATTATATTGCTAGTGAAGTTTCTAGAGATTTAACTAAAAGATTATTATTACCAGAAAAGATTACTAAAGCTGATCAAGATGGTGTATTATATTTTCATAATTCAGATTACTTTGTTCAACCAATATTTAATAGTTGTTTAATTAATTTAAAAGACATGTTGGATAATGGTACCATAATAAATGGAAGAAAAATAAATTCTCCAACAAATTTTCAATCTGCTTCTACTTTAACTACTCAAATAATTGCAAATGTAGCTAGTAATCAATATGGGGAACAATCTGTTGACTTAATTCATTTGGGTAAATATATTAGAAAAAGCTGTAACCAATATAAAAATAAATTTAAAAATTATCAAAAACAAATCTCACCTGAAATTTTGAATAATGTAATTAATGATATGATTAAATCTGAAATTACTTCAGGAGTTCAAACACTACTTTATGAAATAAATAATCTTATCACTTCAAATGGATGTCCTCCAGCTGTTACTTTCTTTTTACATTTAGATGATAAAGATGAATATTTAAAAGAAAATGTTTTACTTATAGAAGAAATACTTAATCAAATTTATACTAGAATAAACAAAAATGATGAAAATTCCACTCATAATAAATTTCCCCAAATAGTATATGTATTAGATGAATTCAATAATTTATCTGGTGGGAAATATGATTATTTAACCAAGATGGCACTAAAGTGTTCAATGAAAAATAAAAGTTCTTTAGCTTATATATCTTCTAAAAAAATTAAAGAATTAAATAATAACAATTTATCTTTACCAATGGGACATACAAATTTTTCGCTATTAACAAGTAAATCAGAAGGTATGTTTAATCAAGGAATTGTAACTATAAATTTACCTCAAATAGGTATTATATCTGATGGAAATGAATCAGAATTTTGGAATTTACTTGAGGAAAGATTAGAACTTTGTAAAGAAGCTTTGATGTGTAGACACTATGCACTTTTAGGAACAATATCTGACATTAGTCCTATACATTGGCAGAATGGTGCAATTTCACGACTTTTAAATGGAGATAAGATAGACGATTTATTAAAAGGAAATAACTCAACTTTATCTTTAGGATATATTGGTTTGGAAGAATTATGCTTATTGATTAAAAATGAATCAATAAGAAGTGAAGAAGGACACAAATTTACTTTAAAAGTATTAAAGAAATTAAGAGATAAAGTAAATGATTGGAAAAAAGAAACTAATATAGGATTTAATCTGTATGCAACTCAATCTAAAAGAGCTTCTTATAAATTTTTAAATATAGATAGAGAAAATTTTGGAACTATAAAAGGAATTACTGATAAAAGTTATTATAATAATGCATATTATACAAAAGATGAATATTCTGATAATTTTGAAAAAATAAAACTAGAAGGTGAATTTCAAGATTTATCAGATGGTGGAGCAATATCATATATAAAAATTCCAAAAAGTGAAGAAGATTTAGAAAAATTAATAATATTTGCTTATAACAATATTAATTATATAGAATTTATATAAGAAACGCACATAAAAGCGTTTCTTTTTTTTGCAAATTATATAAAAATGTGATACAATTTTATATAGTTGTTAATAGGAGGATAACTTTTATGCTTGATGCAATTTTTGATGCAATAATAGATTCTTTAAAATTATTACCATTTTTATTTATAACATATTTATTGATGGAACTACTAGAAAATAAAGCAAGTGAGAAATCATTAAGAGTTATTAAAAAATCTGGAAAATTCGGACCTATATTAGGTTCATTATTAGGAATAGTCCCACAGTGTGGTTTTTCTGCAGCAGCAGCAAGTTTATATGCTGGAAAAATTATTTCTATTGGTAGTCTTATTGCAATTTTTTTATCTACATCTGATGAGATGTTACCAATATTAATTTCTTCTGCAGCTCCAATAAGCCTAATTATTAAAATTCTACTTATAAAGCTTATTATAGGAATAGTTTTCGGTGTAATAATTGATATTATTTTTAGAAAGAAAAATAATATCAATATTGAAGATGATAAAACTCATATTCATGATATATGTGAAGATGAACATTGCCATTGTAATGAAGATGGCATATTAAGATCTTCTATAAAACATACTTTACACATATTTATATATGTATTTATAATTGTATTAGCCATAACAATATTACTAAATATAATAGGGGAAGATAGCATTGCAAATATTATGACTAAAACTAATATATTAGGACCTTTTGTTTCATCTTTAATTGGTATAATACCTAATTGTGCATCTTCTGTAATAATAACTCAATTATATTTAAAAGATATGATAACTTTTGGTTCATTAATAGCCGGATTATTAATGAATTCTGGAATAGGAATGCTAATATTATTTAGACTAAATAAAAATAAAAAGGAAAATTTTCTTATTTTACTTATCTTATTTGTAATTAGTATAATTTCAGGTATAATAATTGATTTAATCTAAAAAGAGCAATTCCTTGCTCTTTTATTCTTTAATAACTTCACTTAATTTTCCAATAGCTTTCGTTTCTATTCTAGACACATAAGAGCGACTAATTCCCAACATTTCAGCAATTTCATGTTGTGTTTTAGGTTTAATACCGTCCCAAACCAAACCTTAATTCTAATATTGTTTTTTCTCTACCTTTTAAAATTTGTTTCATTTTTTCATACAATTCTTTTATCTTTAACTTTAAATCTATTTCATCATCTACACACATTTCATCTTTGCCAATAACATCTATTAAAGTAATTTCATTATCATCTTTATCTTTGCCAATTGATTCATTTAAAAATACTTCTGATTTTGTTTTTTTAGTACTTCTAATGTGCATAAGGATCTCATTTTCTATACACCTTGCTGCATATGTAGCTAATTTTATGTTTTTACTATTATCGAAACTATTAATTGCTTTAATTAGTCCTATTGTACCTATGGAAATTAAATCATCTAAATCTATATTAGTTGTTGAGTATTTTTTGCTAACATGAGCCACTAATCGTAAGTTTCTTTCTATTAATATGTTTCTTGATTCTTCATCACCTTGTGCCATTTTTTCTATATAATACTTTTCTTCTTCTGAAGATAATGGCTCTGGAAATAAATTACCATTTTGTATATATCCAAAAACAATTACAGCACCTTGTAAAAAAGTAAAAAAACCAGTTAAAAAAGCAAGCATTAAATAGCACCTCCAAAATTCACCTATACCAAACTATATGCTATAAAAAAATAAAAGTGCCTGGACCCTAGTATATTTTTTACTTGATTTTTTTTTATTTTAATTATATTATATAAAAAGTAAAGGAGATGAAAATTTGATAGATTTAGAAGAAAATAAAAGATTATTACAGAATATTATAGTAAAAATAAATGCAATAGGTGATTCACTTTGACTTAGATAAAATTAAAAATAATATTGAGAAATTAGAAAATGAAACTATTCAAGAAGGTTTTTGGAATGATTCTAAAAATTCAAGTATTGTGTTACAACAATTAAAAACTTTTAAAGAAAAATACAATAAATATAACAAACTAGAATCTGATGCAACTAATCTACTTGAATTAAACGATATTTTATTATTAGATTTAGACAGCGAATTAGCTAATGATTTATTAAAAGACACTACTATTCTTCAATCCGACTTAGAAACTTTTGAAATTGAAACTTTATTATCTGATAAGTTTGATATTAATAATGCTATTATCACACTTCATCCTGGAGCAGGGGGAACAGAATCTCAAGATTGGGTTGAAATGTTATATAGAATGTATTCTAGATGGGCAACTAAACATGGATTTACAATAAAAGAATTAGATTACTTAGAGGGAGAAGAAGCTGGTATAAAAAGTGTTACAGCTTTAATTAGTGGCGAATACGCATATGGTTATTTAAAATCTGAAATGGGTGTGCATCGTTTAGTAAGAATATCTCCTTTTGATGCAGGAGGAAGAAGGCATACTTCATTTGCTTCTTTAGAAGTATTACCAGAAATAACCAATGAAATAGAAATTGAGATTAATCCAAATGATTTACGAATAGATACTTATAGAGCTTCTGGAGCAGGTGGTCAACATATTAATAAAACAGACTCAGCTGTTAGAATTACCCATATTCCTACTGGTATAGTTACATCTTGTCAATCTGAGCGCTCACAAACAATGAATAAAGAAACGGCTATGAAAATGCTAAAATCAAAATTAATAAATTTAAAAGAAAAAGAACAAAAAGATAAAATAGAAGATTTAAAAGGTGAACAAAAAGACATTGCTTGGGGAAGTCAGATTCGTTCATATGTATTTTGTCCATATACTTTAGTAAAAGATCATAGAACTAATTATGAAACGGGAAATATAGAAGCTGTTATGAATGGAGAAATTGATGGTTTTATTGAAGAATATTTAAAGAGCTCTTTAAATTAAAAATTTGATTAATAATAGGAGGTTATATATATTTCCTATTATTTTTTTCACATATAAAATTAATTTTCATATTATAATTATAAGCGATATTTAATTAAATATGCTTACACTTTTTTTATTAAAGAGGTGCCAGAATATGGGCATTATAGTACAAAAATTCGGTGGTAGTTCTGTTGCAGATAATACAAAACTCTTTAATGTATGTAAACATATAATAAGAGAATATAATTCTAAAAAACAAGTTGTAGTTGTTGTATCTGCACAAGGAAAAACTACTGATCAATTAATTAGAGAAGCTCTTGAAATTGACAAAAATCCTAGTCAAAGAGAAATTGATATGTTAATTTCTACCGGTGAACAAGTAACTATCAGTAAGCTTGCTATTTGTTTAAATAAATTAGGATATCAAGCTATATCTCTAACAGGTTGGCAAGTTCCTATAAAAACAAATGATGTAGCTAATAATGCAGATATTGAACATATTAATATTAATAGAATATTAAATGAGTTAGAGCAAAATAAAATTGTAATAGTAGCAGGATTTCAAGGAATTAATAAATACAATGATATAACAACACTTGGAAGAGGAGGATCAGATACAACAGCTGTAGCTTTGGCAGCAGCTTTAAAAGCCGAAAGATGTGATATATATACAGATGTAGACGGAGTGTATAATAGAGATCCTAGAACTAATAAAAATGCTTATAAATTTGAAAATATTAGCTATGATGAAATGTTGAAACTTGCTAATGATGGTGCACAGGTATTACATTACAAGTGTATAGAATTAGCTGCTAGATTTAATGTGCCAATATATGTTAAATCTAGTTTTGAAAAAAATCCAATAGGAACCTTTGTAGGAAAATAGTAAAGCGGATAAGATTATCCGCTTTCTTGACATTGTAGAACATATGTTTTATAATATATGTGGTGATATTAATATGAATAAATATATTATGCATATAGATGTTAATAATGCTTTTCTATCTTGGACTGCTGTAGAAATGTTAAAAAACGGATTTGATACAGATATAAGAACTATTGCATCAATTATTGGTGGAGATGAAAAACAAAGACATGGAATTGTTTTAGCTAAAAGTAATATTGCAAAACAGTTTGGAATAAAAACTGCCGAAACAATATATCAAGCTAAAAAAAAATGTCCTAAATTAAGAATATTTCCATCTAATCATTCAATTTATTCTACATATTCAGATACTTTATATAAGTATCTATTGACATATACGGATGCTATTGAAAGATTTTCAATAGATGAATGTTTTATAGATTTTTCAGATTTAATAAAAAGTAGAAATGACTTTTTTTGCATAGCTAAGAAAATTAGTACAGATATAAAAATAAAATTTGGCTATACAGTTAATATTGGTCTATCTAATAGAAAAGTATTAGCTAAAATGGCTTCTGATTTTGAAAAACCAGATAAAATACATACTTTATATTCTGATGAAATAAAGAACAAAATGTGGGATTTATCAATAGATAATTTATTTATGGTTGGTAAAAAAAGCGTACCTAAGCTTAATTTATTAGGTATTTATAAAATAAAAGACCTTGCTAATTACGATAAACCAACTATAATCAAAAAGTTTGGAAAGTTTGGAAAATTAATATGGGAATATTCAAATGGGATAGATGATTCTATTATTAATTTCAAAAAGGAAAATCCAAAAGGCATTGGTAATTCCATTACATTGCCAAAAGATATTAACAATTTAGAAGAATTAGAACATATTCTATTAGTATTATCTGAAAAAATAGGGTTTAGATTAAGAAAACAGAATTTAAAGGGGTATGTTATTAATGTTCAAATTAAAACTAATGAGTTTATAACATATTCTCATCAAAAAAAATTATCAACTCCAACAAATAATTCGCAAGAAATTTATTCAATATCTAAATCTCTTTTACATAGTCTTTACAACTTTCAATTTGTAAGATTAATAGGAATTAGGGTTGATAATTTAACAGATAATAAAAGTGAACAAATCACTCTGTTTGATAATAGAAGTCATAAATTAGATGATTTAGATAATACTTTAGATAAAATAAAAAATAAATACGGATACAATAGTATTACCTTTGCCAGAAACATAAATAGCAAAGGCAAACCTTCTATATAAAAGAATAATTTAATTAAAATCAACCTTTATTTTCTTTTTTAGTTATATTTTATGTGAAACCTGAATATATATTCTATATATGTTTAACAAAGGAGTGATATTTATGACTGCTGAAGAAAGAAAATTGGTTAATACAAATGTTATCCAAAATCTACTTTTGGAAAATAGAAACAAGTTATCAATTTCAGGAGTATTAGATGTTATTAGTTTTGACGATCAAATCGTTATTGTTGAAACCGATTTAGGCTTATTAACAGTAAAAGGGGATAATTTAAGAATTAACAAACTTAGTCTTGATACATCAGAAGTAATTATAGAAGGTGAAATACTATCTTTATCTTATAGTCAAAAAGATTTAGAAAAAAAAGGGGAAAGTCTACTTAGTAAAATTTTTAAATAGGTGATTTGAATGTATTCAAATAATATAGAGCAATTATATTCATTTTTTATATTTACAATTCTAGGCTTATTAATAGGTGTTATTTTTGATATTTTTAGAATTTTAAGAAAAACATTTAAAACTACAGATATAGTTACATATATTGAAGATATCCTCTTTTGGTTTCTTACAGGTATACTAACTTTAGCATTTATATTTAAATTTAATAATGGTGAATTAAGATTTTATATTTTTATAGGCATAAGTATAGGTAGTATTATATATATGTTATTTATTAGCAATTTTTTTATAAAAATAAATATGTATATATTAAATATAATAAAAACATTTATTTATAAAATAATATATTTTTTGACAAAGCCTTTTATTTTTATATTTTCTATATTAAAAAAAGTCTTTATAAAACCTATTTACTTTATTTGTATCAATTTTAGTAAATATATTACTAAATTAATTAATAAAATAAAAAATATTAAAATATTGAACAAAAAACTTGATAAAAAGGAAGGAATTTAGTATAATTTGTAGAAGAATATAATATAGTTAATTACGGTATTTCCGTATGAGTACATAAATTTTAGTATGAAAGTGATTACTTATGAAAAATATCTTTAAAAATAAATTTATAAAAAAAATATGTCTAACAATATTATTTATAAATGTTGGTATAATATTAATTAATCAACAAAAAACTTTAAATTCATATAATTCTCAACAAGCTTATTATGAAGATAAAATTAAATCTGCAAAATTATATCAACAAACTTTAATTAATGAAAAAGACAATTTAAATTCAGATGATTATATAGAAAAAATTGCTAGAGAAAAATTGGACATGTATTCAGATAACGAACGAGTATATATTGATATCAATAAATAAAGAAAAAATATTTTTTAATATTTTTTCTTTATATTATTATAAATTTTTATTCTTATTTTTTCCAAAAAATTAAATTAATATGAAAAATAATAAAGTAGGGGGTATCTTATGGGGATAGAAGAGTATACTTTATCTCAATTAAAGGAATTAGCAAAAGAAAAAGAAATAAAAAATATATCAAAATTAAAAAAAGAAGACTTAATTAATATTTTATCAGAACAAAAAAGTTCAAATGGTGTTACAGAAAAAAATTCTGAAAGATATAAATTAACAAATGAAGATGATACTATTGTTGAAGGTATACTAGAAGTTCTACCTGATGGTTATGGTTTTTTAAGAGGTGAAAATTATTTACCAACACCAAAAGATGTTTATATTTCACCAATTCAAATTAAAAGATTTAAACTAAATACAGGAGATATGATTAAAGGTATTTCAAGAATGCCTAAGGAAGAAGAAAAATTTCCTGCACTAATATTTGTTGGAGAAGTTAATGGACAATCTCCTGAAAACGCTTATAGACGCAAAAATTTTGATGATTTAACCCCTATATATCCTACCGAAAGACTAAAATTAGAAACTGTGCCTACTGAATATGCTATGAGAATAATAGATTTAATGTCTCCTGTTGGAAAAGGACAAAGAGGAATGATTGTTGCTCAACCTAAAGTTGGTAAAACAACATTATTAAAGAAAATTGCAAATAGCATTACAGCAAATAATCCAGAAGTAGAATTAATAGTATTATTAATAGATGAAAGACCAGAAGAAGTAACAGATATGAAAAGATCAATAGATGGAACAGTTATATATTCAACTTTTGATGAATTACCTGAGCATCATGTAAAGGTAGCAGAAATGGTATTAGAAAGGGCAAAAAGATTAACAGAACAAAATAAAGATGTTGTTATATTATTAGATAGTATAACTAGACTAGCTAGAGCATATAACTTAGTTATACCAACATCTGGAAGAACACTTTCTGGGGGATTAGATCCAAGTGCTTTACATAAACCCAAAAAATTCTTTGGAGCTGCTAGAAATATAGAAAATGGTGGTAGTTTGACTATCTTAGCAACAGCATTAATAGAAACAGGTAGTAGGATGGATGATGTGATTTTCGAGGAATTTAAGGGTACAGGTAATATGGAAGTACACTTAGATAGAAAACTTTCAGAAAAACGAATTTTCCCAGCAATAGATATAAATAAATCAGGAACTAGAAGAGAAGATTTATTATTAACACCAAAAGAATTAGAAACAGTATTTTCAATCAGAAAAGCTTTATCAAATTTAAATACAATAGAAGTAACAGAACAATTAATAAATCAAATTATTTCTACTAAAAATAATGATGAATTTTTAGATAAAATGAAAAACATATTAAAATAGAAAAAATAAAAAATTATTAAGAGAGTTTCTAAAGCTTTCTTAATAATTTTTTTATATACAAAGTAGGTAAGAATTGAATATTCTTAAACATAACATTGCGCAAAATCAAAGCAATACGACCAATTTAGAGCAAGTGTAAAAAAAGAAATATAATAGATATAGATGAAGAAATAAAATAATATTTTAAATTTAAAATCGCACATTATACAAAAATATATATTTAATTTATAATTAATAAAACATTAAAATGAAAAAATTTAAAAATTTAATAAAATTTTAAATCTTTTTTATATTTTTTTAGGTTATATTATATGTAAGCTAGTTTATAAAAGAAAGGAGGTATTTACTTGGAAGATAAAGAATTAATCTATAAAATACAGCACGGAAATAAAGAATTATTAGAGATATTAATTGAGAAATATTATGATGATATTTATAGATTTTGTTATTATAAAACAGGAAATAGCTCACTTTCTTATGATTTAACACAGGAAATATTCTTGAAATTGATTAAATATATAGGAACTTATAAACATAGAGGAAAATTTAAAAGTTATTTAATTACAATAGCAATGAATGTATGTAATACTTATTTTGACGAGAATAAAGTGGAGTTAGAAGAATTAGATGATAATCAAACTTATAAAGAAAATGATTCTAATGAATTATCAAGAATAGAACAAAAAAATTCAATTGATAAAGCATTAAAAGAGCTACCAGAAAAACAAAAAGAAGTAATTATTTTGAAGTATTATGGAGATTTGAAAATTAAAGATATATCTAAAATACTTGATGAAAAAGTACCTACCATTAAATCAAGACTAAAGCAGGGAATAGAAAAATTGAGTAGGTATCTAGGAAAGGAGGACTTTTAATTAGATGGATAAGTGGAGAGAAATTTTAAACAAAAGAGAATTGCCAAGTATAGATGAAAATAAAAAAAGGCAATCAATAGAAATATTAAAAATGGAAATAGCAAATACAGAAATAACAGTAAAGGAAAGCTATTTTGAAAAGATAAAAAGATATATTCCTTTTATGAGTAAAATTACTTTCCTTTTCCAATTTATTCTATTATTGGTAGGAATATTAGTTATAAAATCTATGAATTTTGAGAAAACAAGGCTAATTTTATCACTTGTAATGCCAATATTAGCATTTCTTCAAATAATGGAGTTAGAGAAAAGTTTTAAATATAATATGTATGAAATTGAAATGAGTTGTAAAATGGACTTAAAAGAATTGATTTCAATTAAATTAATAATTAATACATTTATTAATTTATGTATAATGACAGTATTTGCAGTTATGACTGGAACTCATTTTGAACAGGAAAGTTATGTATTAATTCTTTATTTTTTAGTGCCATTTATGATAACCAATGTTGCTAACATTTTAACAATGCGTTTATTAAAAAATAAGTCAAACGAAATTATAAATATGACGATAATGTTATTAATCAATGTGATTTTATTTAAAATTAATATAAAGTTTCCTAGTGTTTATGAAACTTCAAGTGTTTTAGTATGGTTAGGTTTATTAATTATAACAGTATTTTATTTTATAAAAGCTGTTTATCAATTTTATGAAGAGGAGGATGATTATATATGGAACTTGCAATAGATAGGCTAACAAAACAATATAAAAATAAAATTGCAGTGGATAGAGTTTCTATAAAACTAAAACCAGGAGTTTATGGATTACTTGGTGCAAATGGAGCAGGAAAAACAACACTTATGAGAATGATATGTGGTATTCAAAATCCAACTTCTGGTCAAATTAAATATAATGGAACAGATATCAAAAAACTAGGGGAGGATTACAGACAAGTTCTTGGTTATTTACCACAAGATTTTGGATACTATCCAGATTTTACAGCTTATGATTTTTTAATGTATATTGCTGCATTAAAGGGATTATCAAAAGAAAAGGCTGAAATGAAAGTGAATGAGTTATTACAAATAGTTAATTTGGAAAATGAAAAAAAACAAAAAGTAAAGACATTTTCTGGTGGAATGAAACAAAGATTAGGAATTGCACAAGCAATGTTAAATAACCCAAAGATTCTAATTTTAGATGAGCCAACAGCAGGACTAGACCCAAAAGAAAGGGTAAAGTTTAGAAACTTAATTAGTAGTTTTTCACAAGATAAAATTGTAATATTATCAACTCATATTGTATCAGATATTGAATTTATTGCAGATGAAATTATTGTGATGAAAGCAGGTAAAAAGATATTAACAGGAACGCCAGAAGAACTTTTACAAGATTTAAGAGGCAGTGTATGGAAATGTGTTGCTTATGATAAAAAAGAAGTAGAAATGCTGAATCATAAATATTGTATTATTAATATTCATCAAGAAAATAATACAACAGAATTAAGAATTGTAAGTAGGCAAAAACCAAATGTGGATGCTGTTAATATAGAACCTAATTTAGAAGATTTATATTTAGCATATTTTCAAGATAATGAAAAATAGAAAAGAAAGGAATGAACAATATGGGAACATTAGTGAAATTTGAATTAAAGAAATTATTTAATAAAAAAATGAATATTATTGTAATCATAGTTTGTTTGTTTTTAATAACATTACTATTTTCTATGGCAGGTAAAGATTTTCTAGCAACAGATAAGAGTGGAAAATTTTATAAAGGTAAAGAGGCTATTAGTGTTAGAAAAGAACAAATGAAAGAGATTTCTGGAACTTTAACAAATGAAAAGATTATAAAAGAAATAGAAAAATTACAAGAGTTGCATAATGATCCAAATAATCTTATTACAAATAGTGATGGAGAAAAGGATTTTAGTATTGAAATTTATAATAAATATTTAAATAATAGACTTGATTTATTAACAAATATAAACCGTGTATATGCAAATTATAATACTAGCTATATAACTGAATTATTTAATCTAAATTTAAAAGAACAGAAAGATTTTTATGAAACAAGACAACAAAGAATAGAAGAAGAATTAAATCAAAGTTATGATGGAAAAAAATATACACCTCAAGAAAAAGAATATTGGTTAGAGAAGTCTAATAACACAAAAACACCATTTGAATATGATTTTTATTATGGATATTCTAATTTGTATAACACTTATGAATTACTTATATTTGGAGTAATTGCTATATGTATATGTTTAGCATCTGTTTTTGCAGGAGAGTATCAAAATGGTACAGATAAAATATTATTAACCACAAAGTATGGAAAAAGTAAAGGTGTAACTGCGAAAATAATCGCATCTTATATATTTGCAACATTAGTATTTACAATATATTTAATATTTGCAATAGGAACAATATTCTTAATGTTTGGTACAGATGGAGGAAATTTACCAATACAACTTTCTAACATATTAAGTCCATACGCACTAACATTCTTCCAGTCACTTTTATATAATATAGTGATTTCATATACAGTATTGTTTGGTATGGTGGGATTAACATTATTCTTGTCATCTAAACTGAAAAATCCTATGACAGTATTAGTAATAGATATTGCTATTATTATGTTACCAGTATTTTTGAGCATAAAGTCAGCTTTTGGAATATTAAATAAAATATTATTCTTAATGCCATATAATGCAATTTATTCAAACTTTTCTCAAATGGTATCATATAAGTTAGGAAATGTTGTTATTGATTTACCTATGATGACTATAATTACTTATATTTTTATGATGGTTATAGCATTAATTTGTGCAAAGAAAACATATAGTAAACATCAGGTAGAATAAGTAATAAAATTAAATTTTATTTTAGGATATTTTTGGAAAAAGCAAGTAAGAGTTTTAAAAATGATAATGAAATAGAATAGAGGAGTGGAGCTTAAAAGGAGACTTTTAGGCTCTATTTTTATTTATACAACATTGCACAAAATCAAAGTTTTGTGCAAATGAAGGTAGGACTAAAATAGAAATTATTTGTTTTAAGTACCTCTCCTTAGAAATTTACTATTCTTTGATGTACTCTCGTTTTAACAATTTTTTATAGATAATACCCGTTATATTACTTTTTAATAAAAACCTCTTAAAATCGATTCTAATGTGTTAATTTTTTTACTTATATAATTTTAATCTAATATTATTATTTTATTTAAATTTTGATATTATAATTTGTAAATTTTTATAAATTCTTCAAATTCTCTTAAATTCATATTTTAGTTTATTTTTTGGACAACAAGTTATATTGCTAAATTTTAAAAACGCCTTAAAATCGATTCTCGTGCGTCGCTTTTTTAGCCTTTTTTAAGCATCTTAATAAATCCCTTAAAATCAGTATTTTTACTAAAAATTTATAGTAAATACTAGATTTATAAATTTATACATTTAATCATAAGCATATAACTTGTTTAATTAAATATAAAAATGTCTTAAAATCGATTTTAGCGTGTTATAATTATAAAATTATATTATGGATTTGTAATCTAAAATTATATAATATTTATACAAAAATTTTATTAAATTACAATTAAAAATTTATTTATTATTTACAAACACTTTAACAAATGTTCGCTTATAAAAAATTTAACTTTACACAAAATTTAAAAATTTAAATCTTAATTAAATTTTGGATTTTAAGTCTAAATTTTAAGTTTCATCTTTTTAAGAAATTTTTGTTTTATATTTTAATAGAATAAATTTTTATATATTTATTTTTTCGTTTTTAAATTTATTTTTATATTTTATACTTTTCTAAAAATAGCTTATTCCCCTATTCCCTACTTATTTTTTATATGTATAAAAAGTTCTGATAATTTTCCTTCCATTTAATTTTCTTTATTTCTCAAATATATCATATAATAAGCTAAACTTATTTGAAATATCATAAACAAAGCTGATAATCCAAACATATATCTTAATCCTTGTTCATACATTAACCCACATAAAAATACGCCTATTGCTTCTCCTAAAAATCTGGTAATATGGCATACATTTGAAAAACTTAATTGATATTTGTTCTCTAATCTATTTATATATACTGCATCACATATATTTTCATACGAAGTAGAAATAAAAATTGACCAAGTAATTGCAATTAATGTAATTACTATATTATTTGATACAAATGCTATTACATATCCTAAAAATCTGATTCCAAATTTTATAGTTAATGTTACATAATCATTTTTAGGTGTTAAATATTTTAAAGCAATTATTCCAAATATATCTGCTAATAAACCTATTACTAATAAGTAATTAGTTGCTACACTATCACTAAATTTAAAATAATTTGTTAATGTTAACATTTTTAGCCCCAATGCTGTGGACATTGCTATTGTTCCAATTAGCATATAAATTAAATATAATATTAAGAGTTTATCTTTAAAAATATATTTTGATGATATCTTCTTATATTCTTCATTATTTGAAACATTTGTAATTTTAATATTTAATAATATAAATAATGAACAAATTAAAAATATATTTGCTATAAATAAACATACATTATAATTAATAATTATTCCTGCAATGCTTTTACCTATAAATACTCCACCAAATAAAATTCCTATGTCTCTAAATAAGTACTCTGTTAATCTTCTTTTACTATAAATAGTTTCAGACTTTAACAATGTTGTAATCAAAGGATAAATACTTGTAATAATTATAAACTCTGTTACAATATCTATTATTATTGATAATCTAATTAATTCTATAGAACTTGTTCCATTTAAAAAATATAACAAAAAAATATTTATAAATTTTATTAATAGAACAATTACTAGTGCATTTTTCAATTTATCTAGGCTTATATATTTTCCAATAAAAGCAATAACTATAACACTTATTAATGTTCCAATACTTATTATATTACTTATGTTAGTAACAGAAAAATTATTATCTTGTAACCATAGCTGTCTAAAATTCCCCCATAATCCAACTGATATACTAAAAAATGCTAACATTATTAGTATTTTATTTTCATTTTTTATTTTGTTCATTTATTGCTCCATTTCATTTATGTAATTATATATTTCATTCCAGTTTTGTAATTGTGTTATTTCATTATAATTATAAATTCTATCTGTTATCATAATTGTTTTTATTCCAACATTTGCAACACTCAAGCAGTTGTTAAGTTGATCATCTATAAATAAATCAATATTTTCGTTTTTACACACTGATGCTTTTTCTCTAGCATTTACAATTAATCTATCATAATAAATATTATTTTTATCCAACCAATCTTTACTTAATTTGTATGGATCATCATGAAATTCTGAATCTCTTGCTGTAACAATATATATTTCATGTCTATCTTCTTTTAGTTTATCTATTACTTCTTTTACATTTTCTCTTGGTAAAGCATTATTTGTGATATCTTCTTGGATTTCCTTTAAGAAATACTTAAGTTCTTCATAACTAAATTGAAATTTTTTCTTATATGTATCGCCATTATTTTTTATATCTTCTAACGGATTATCATAGTTGTCTATTTTTTTACCTAAACTAATTGCATAATCAAATGCGGCTTTATTTAACTTATCTTGTACTTTATTTAAAGTATTATCTATATCAATTCCTATTCTCATTATTCTACCTCTTATATGTATTTATGTTTTTTATCTTTAAATTTATATTTTATATCTTTATACTTTCAAAAAATAGCCTATTGCTATATTCTCTACTTATAATATTAGTATTGCCATAAAACCATCTCCATATTTTTTTGCAGTATGATGTGATTATATCACATCATACTTATTTTTTCACTATATTAATTATATTTATTTTAATCTAATGAGAAATTTAAATTTCTCACATATTGTAATCAAATACTTGCTATGGTATAATTCTAATAATAAGTTTATGTTTTACTATAAGGAGTAGCTATGATAGATAGAGATTCAAATCCAGATTATTTAAATTCTTTTTTAGATTATTCTATTACAATATTAAATAAATCTCCAAATTCAATAAAAGAATATAATTATGATATTGCTATGTTTCTTAAATTTATTAAATTGCGTTTTAAGCTAACTAAAGAAACTGATTTTTCTAATATAACTATAAAAGATTTGTCTATTGAAGAGATCAAAAAAATACAACTTGATGATATTCATGCTTTTATTTCATACTTAGCCACTAATTTACATAGTAAACCTGCTACTCGTGCAAGAAAATGTTCTAGCATAAGAATATTTTTTAAATATTTATCTCAAAAGGAAAAATTAATAGATAATAATCCTGCTCAAAATCTTGAAACTCCAAAAAAAGAAAAAAGAATGCCTAAATATCTTTCATTAAATGAAAGTAAAAAATTGTTATCTGTTGTTTCAGATGATGTAGATAATAGAAATGAAAAAAGAGATTATGCAATTATTACAATATTTTTAAATTGTGGAATTCGTTTGTCTGAATTAGTAGGAATAAATATTAAAGATATTACATTTAGTGAATGTAAATTGAATGTAATTGGAAAAGGAAATAAAGAACGAACCATTTACTTAAATAAAGCATGTATGAATGCTATTGAAGATTATATTGTTAATGCTAGACCAAAAGAAGGAATAAAATACGATTCTAAAGATGCACTTTTCTTAAGTGAACGAAAAGAAAGAATAAGTAATAGAACTGTTCAATATGTAGTAAAAAAAGAACTTCAAAAAGCTGGTTTAGATACAAATAAATACTCAGTTCATAAATTAAGACATACTGCCGCGACATTAATGTACCAATATGGAAAAACTGATATACGAGCTCTTCAAGAACTTTTAGGACATGAAAGCATTTCTACCACTGAGATATATACTCATGTTGAAAATGTTCAAGTTAGAGATGCGGTAGAAAATAACCCTTTAGCTAGTATAAAAAAATAGAACAAAGCGGAATAAATTCAGCTCGGGCGGACAGAGGCGTCCGCCCCTACATATTACTTTTTATATTGTTGGAATATTTAGTTTTTGGCCAATTATAAGATCTGCTTTATTTAGACCATTAGTATATTTTATTTCATCTACTATTGTTCTTATATCTTTATCCTCAAAATATATATTGCAATTTTTTTCTTGTTTTGCTATTCCCCATAAAGTATCTCCTGAAGATATATATATAGTTTTATAACTTATCTCATTGTGTGATAAAGTATTATTTATAAGTATGAAACTTATAAATAATATAATTCCTATTATAATAATACTTCTTATAAATTTTTTCTTATTTACTATTTTCATATTAACCACCTCTTTGCGAAATATTGTTCGTATTTATGTTGTTATTATATACGAACATAGGTTTTGTGTCAATACTTTTTTGTAAAAAAGAGAAAAAATGTTTGCACTATTTTATTTCTATTTTTAATCTTTCTCCGGCATATATTTTATTAGGATTTTTTATATTGTTAATTCTAATTAATTCTCTAACACTGACTTTAAATTTCTTAGATATTTTGAAAAGTGTGTCACCTCTTTTTATAGTGTATATATAGTGGTTTGTTTCACCCAGGTTATCATATTCTGAATAGTAAATTTTTAATTTTTCTCCCACATAAATTAAATTACGGTTTTTAATGTTATTCAAAGCAGTAATCTCACTTATACTTGTGTTATATTTTATAGCTATTTTACTTAATGTATCTCCTCTTCTCACTCTAATTACTTTAATATTATCCTTTTCTTTATTTCTATGTGTATTTTCTGGCAATGTTGTAAGATCTTTTAATAAAATTGAACTCGTGTAATAATCTGCATCTACATAACCTCTTATTCCTGAAATTCGTGCATTATCTTTATATTGAAATCCTACCCATACTTTCCATTTATCGTTATTACTTGGTTTTCTTACTCCATATTCTGCTATCCATATAGGATATCTTTCTGCCAATTCTTTATCAAATACATTTTTTGCATTATAACTATCTGAATAAATAATTGTTTCTTTTCTTGTTTTTTCTTCTACCCTTGTTAGAAATTCTTTAGATATATCATTTATTTCTTCTTTAGTTAATCTACCAAACACTTCAAAATCCATTGCTAATCTACAATCTATTTCTTTTTTACTGATAATTGCAGAAAAGAAATCTGCTTGGTCTCTTGCCTCAGATATGTTCTTGGCAGTTAAAAAATGATATACACCAATTTTTAAATTATTCTCCTTGGCTTTTTTATAATTAGTTTCAAAATATGGATCTTTAAAACTTTCTCCTTGACTTGGTTTAATATAAACTATTTCTATTCCATCTTTTTTTGCTTTTTCAAAATTAATATTTCCCTGCCATTGACTTATATCAATTCCATTATATATTTTTTGATTAGATGCTTCCATAGCAAAACATACACTTGATAATATAATAAATAGCATAAATAAAGCAAAAATTATTTTTCTTTTCATATAAACCTCCTTGTATTATAGTATGTAATAAAAAAATAGATGTGTTATTGTTTAACACATCTATTTTTACATTCATAATAATATTGGTTGTATTTGCTCACCTTCTAATGCATATTCTAATGTTTTCTTTATATAAGTAGGATCAAAAACAATAGAACGCGGTTTAGTAATAGGATTATCTTGCCTAAATGGAACAAAATAAAAGTTTTTTCTATTCAATAGTTTTCCTATATTCTCAGCACTACTAGATAGTCCATCATTAGTAGATACTGCAATTACTATTGGATTATTATTTCTCAAATGTGACTTTACAGCCATCATTACAGTTCCATCATTTATTCCATTACTTAATTTTCCTATTGTATTCCCGAGAGCAAGGAGCAACAATCATAATATCTGTCATTTTTTTAGGTCCAATTGGTTCTGCATCTTGAATTGAGTGAATTATCTTATTACCTGATATATTTTCTATTTCTTTAATAAAATCATTCGCTCTTCCAAACTTAGTATCTAAATTATATGCACTATATGACATTATTGGAATTATAATTGCTTCTTCTTTTGCTAATATTTTCATTTGTTCAATTGTTTTTTTAAATGTACAGAAGGAACCAGTTAAACAAAATCCTATTTTTTTATCTTTGAGTTTCAAACTTATCCCCCCTTAAAATATAAGCTCTTTATATTTTATTTGATTTTATGTAAATTTGTGATATGTATTGTTCAATTTTAATAAAAAGAAGTATAGATTTTTATATCTATACTTCCTTTATATTAATCTTCTATTCCTCGGCTATAATCCTTATATTTAATATAATTTAAATACATTATATATTGATCATATATTTTTTCAAGTTGTGCAAATTGTGCATCAGGAGCTTTTCTCTTTTCCATTGATGTTTTTATTTTGTTAAAATCTTTTTGAAAACTATTTGTTTCATTAAATACATAATTTTTATTTGAATTTTCTCTTTCTTTTAATAATATTCTTATAATATCTTCTGTATTTAAATTTTGTTCATCATGTTTTGTTATTTCTTGTGGTATATATTCTTCTTCTTTTTTTCCTCTTCTATATATATGTATTTTATCCGGTGATAGAGTTTGAACAACTTTTTCAACTCCTTTATATGAGTCTTCATGTCTATTTAAATCTGTTAGTTTTACCTCACATGAAGTTGGATTTCTGTTTATCTCTTCTTCGTATCTATAATGTATAGCCATTAAGCTTAACAAATCTCCAGCAGCCATAACATGAAATCTAGTATCATATCCATTTTCTTCCAAAGTTTGTAAGTCAATTCCTACTAATCCCTGTTTTTGTGATGGAGCACATTCAAATAGCAAACTGTATCCTTTTTCAATAGCAAAATTTCTAATATTATTAGCATGGTCATAAGAATCAATCCCTGTTAATGCTCCTAAATGTGTAGGATCCTCTTTTAAAATTTGTGGTAATTTAGGATTAAACTTTTTATATAAATCAGGATTAATAACTACAATATTAGGATTCTTTTTTAATATTAATGTAGATAGATTGGTTTTTCCTGCACCAGTTTGTGATATTAAAATAGATGCTGTTTTTTTATCACAAACTTTCTTTTCATAGAAAGATGTATGTATTGCTTGAAAGAATGCTGTTAAATAATCTTCATCAGACAATCTGTGTGCTAGCATAGATTGTCCAAGAGAATATGTAATGTTCTCTGATATTACAGGATCTATTCTTCTTGTTGCATATTTTAAAAGTTCCTTTGGAGATACTGGTAACTCATCTATAAAATCTTTATTTAAATTTGAAATAACTGTATTTAATGTGTCTTCACTTATATTTCTTATTATTTTATCGTCCATAATTATAATATTCCTTTTTCATTTTTCTCTAAAACTTTATTTATTATTTCTTTATTTCCTAAGTATATCTCGTCTTTTATTTTATTTAATACATTTATTCTTTCTTTTAATTCCTTGCTCTTTTGTTCATCTTTTTCAAAAGAATACTCTTGAGTTAATTTAGCTATATTATCCATAACGATATTTATAGCTATTTCATTATTAATATCAATCTTTGTTTCTTCCATTTTAATTTCCTTTTCTTTTTTATATAGTTATATTAGATTTTATTTTTTCCAATTGCTCATACTGTTCCTTAGGTGCATTTCTATCGTTCATTTGTTTAATTAACACTTTATATCTGCTTTCAAATTCTTTCTTTGTTTCTTCTAAATCTCTAATTCTTTCATCTGTTATTGCTTCTATAGCTGTTTTATATTTTTCAGAAGGAAAAATTAATATTGGGTTAAAATCTTCTCTTTCTATTCCTCTTTTAAATACTTTTATTTCTTCTATATTATTATCATTATTTATTATATCTTGAACATTTGTAATTAAAGATTCATATGATTCATTATGTCTATGTAATCCCGTTAGTTTTGCAGTTTTTAACCCAGATAATATTTGCAATTCATATCTTTCATGCATAGATAAAGAACTATTTAATCCACTTACTGCTAATATATTTAATGAAACTTTATAACCTTTTCTTCTTATTTTAGATAAATCAACTCCAATTAATCCCTTATTATAAGAAGGTGCTGTTTCTTTGATAATGTTGTACTTGTTTTCTAATGCATAAGAGTAAATATTTTCTGCATGATCATATCCATCTGGACCTGTTAAAAAAGGATATATTAAAGGATATTTATTTGAGATATCTGCTGCATCAAATCTATAATGTTTATATTTATCAGAATCAACAAACACATAATTTTCATCTTCTCTTAAAATTCTAGCTGTTAAATTGCTTTTTCCACTACCAGTTTGAGCTGCCACTATAGTTAATTGTGGAAAATCTACTGGTTTCTTTTTATAAAAGCTTATAGCCATAACATAATAAAATGTTCTTAAATATTCTTCATCACTTAAAAGATACTTTTCCATTAAATTTGCTGTATCTTTATCTACATTAGGAGAAATATTTATTTTATTTACTCTTGTAGCATATTGCAATAAATTTAAAGGTTCTTCAGGTAGCATATTAATAATTTCAATTGGTAATCTATCTTTTATCTTATTATATGTTTCTAATGAGATATTTCTTCTTTCCATATTATAAAAACTCCCTATTTAATATTTTTTTTATATATTTTCTATTTCCTTTATATGCATTCTCTTGTATGCAAATTAAATTTTCTAATTTTTTTTCTATAGTTTCCCTTTTCTGAGTCTCTTTTTCACTGCTTAGTTCAAACATCGCTTTTGCTATCTCTGCCATTATGATTTCTAATGAAACCTCTAATTCTACATGTTCTTGCATTAAATTTCTCCTTTATTATTTATTTTCAACTAAATTTTTTGTATCTCGTGCTATTACCAATTCTTCATTTGTTGGTATTATATAAGCTCTTATTTTTGATTCTGGTTTTGTTATTAATACTTCTTCTCCTCTTACATTATTTTTATCTTCATCAATAATTAGACCCATAAATTTTAAATTATTGCAAATTTTCTTTCTTATATTAATTTGATTTTCGCCTATTCCCCCTGTAAATACTACAACATCTATTCCACCCATTGATACTGCATATTTTGCTATAAATTGTGCAATTGATTTTGTAAATAATTCTATTGCTATATGAGCTTTTGGTTTATCAGCTTCATATGAAGCAAGTTCAATTTGTCTAAAGTCAGGATCTAAACCTGTTATTCCATATAATCCTGATTTTTTATTTAATAGTGTATTAGCTTCTTTAGGTGATAAATTTTCTTTTTCCATTATATCTGTAACTACTGAAGGATCTAAATCTCCTGAACGAGTTACCATTGGTATTCCTCCTAATGGTGAAAGTCCCATTGATGTATCTATAGATTTTCCTCCATCAACTGCTGTAATACTTGCTCCTTGTCCTAAATGACATGTAACAATTTTTAATTCTTCAATTGGTTTATTTTCTAATTTTGCAGCTAAATTTGCAACAAACTGATGAGATGTACCATGTGCCCCATATTTTCTTATTCTGTATTTCTCATAAAACTCATATGGTATTGGATATATATAATTTTCTTTTGGCATTGTTTGGTGAAAAGCTGTATCAAATACTGCAGACATAGGCACTCCAGGCATTGCTTGTTGACATGCTCTAATACCAAGTATAGCTGCTGGATTATGTAATGGTGCTAATGCTGCGCACTCATCTATTTTGTTTATAACATCCTCATCTATTAGGACTGATTTATCAAATATTTCTCCTCCATGAACTATTCTATGTCCTATTGCATCTATTTCTTCTAAAGATTCTATTACTTTATACTCTGGATTAGTAAATTGAGCTAATACAGTTTCCAATGCTTCTGTATGATTTAATGCTGCTTTTTTTATAACAGTTGCGTTTCCATTTACTTTATGTGTTAAAAAAGCTTCTTGTTCTCCTATTCTTTCATAATTTCCTTTTGCCATAACATGTTCATCATTCATATCTATTAACTGATATTTTAATGATGAACTCCCGCAATTGATAACTAAAATTTTCATTTTTATTTTCCTCCTTAAATTTTTTATAATGAATTAATAAATCCTTTTAATGTTATTTCTGCATACATCCTAACACGAGGAAGAATGTTTATTCTTGTGCTTGAACTGCAGTTATGGCTACAACTCCAACAATATCATCACTACTACATCCTCTTGATAAGTCATTAACTGGTCTTGCAATTCCTTGACATAGTGGACCATAAGCCTCTGCCTTTGCTAATCTTTGAACTAATTTATATCCTATATTTCCAGCATTTAAATCAGGAAATATTAATGTATTAGCTTGCCCTGCTACTTCGCTTCCAGGAGCCTTTTTTTGTCCAATTTCTTTTACTAACGCTGCATCTAATTGCATTTCTCCGTCTGCTTTTAAATTTGGAGCTTTTTGTTTTAATATCGTAGTTGCATTTTGTACTTTCTCAACTAATTCAGATTTTGCACTTCCATATGTAGAATAAGAAAGCATTGCTACTTTTGGTTCTTTTCCTACCAATTGTTTAAAACTATTAGCAGAAGAAATTGCAATTTCTGATAATTCTTCACTTGTTGGATTTGCATTTAGTCCTGCATCTGAAAATACAAAAGTACCATTTTCTCCATACTCACAATTTGGCACTACCATTAAAAAAAATGCTGAAACAAGTTTAGTTCCTTCTGCTGTTTTTAATATCTGAAGTGCTGGTCTTAAAGTATCTGCAGTAGAATGCGCTGCACCTGATACTAAGCCATCTGCATCTTTGCATTTAACCATCATCATTCCAAAATAAACATTGTTTAACATTATTTCCTTTGCTTTTTCTATTGAAATTCCTTTTTTTTGTCTTAATTCAAAAAATTTATTTACATATTCATCATATTTTTCAGATTTGGCAGGGTCTATGATGATTGCCCCTTCTATATTAATATTGTTTTGGTTAGCTAATTCTTCTGTTTTTTCTTTGTTTCCAACTAAAATTATTTTAGCAAAACCTTCTTTTAAGATTTTTTCTGTTGCTTGAAGTGTTCTTATATCTTCGGTTTCTGGTAATACTATTGTTTTTATATCTTTCTTTGCTCTTTCTTTAATTGTATCAATAAAATTCATTTAAATTCTCCTTTCTTAAATCTATATTATTATACAAATAAAAGTTGAAAAGTACAAGGATTTTTATAAAATATAATTGAAAAAGAACAGCATTTTACTGTTCTTTTTCTTTTGTTTATGCAAGCTTTGCTATTAAAGCTTTGATTTTTATTCCTTCATCTGAAAACATTTTCTCATGTTCTGTTTCTATGTTTTTTCCATCAAATATATCATCATTGTGTAAGTCAAAAGTTTTTGCTAATATAATAAAACCACTTTCTTCAAAATATTTTATACTGTCATTAAATAGTTCATCATCATCTGTTTTAAAAAATATTTCAGACCCTATTGATAAAAATTCTTTATAATGTTCTAGTTGCTTAGTGTGTGTTAATCTTTTCTTTTTATGTTTTGCTTTAGGCCAAGGATTGCAAAAATTTATATATATTCTTTTTATCTCATCTTTTGCATCTATTATTTGGTTTATTCTTTCAATATCATATCTTACTAATATTAAATTTTCCACTTTTTTATTATTGGAATTATATTTTTCTTCCACTTTTCTTTTTGCTAGTCCTAGCATAGCATCAACTAAATCTATTGCTATGTAATTTATATCTTGATTTCTAAATGCTAATTCTGATATAAAGCTACCTTTTCCACACCCTAATTCTAAATAGATTGGATTATCTTTATTTTTAAATTTTGTAATCCATTTTCCCTTAAAATCTTCTGGATTGTCTTCATAAAAATAACTAGCTTCTAATTCTGGTCTTGCCCATGGTTTAAATCGTATTCTCATCTACTTTTTCTTTGTCCTTTCTTATTATTTGTATTTCTTTTATTGATTCTGCTATAAAGAATGCTAGTGCTATTCCACCAGTTATAAGTATTGCTTGTAGTAAATAATATCCTATTTCTCTTGAATTATTATTTATAATTGCATATACCATTTTATACATTGCAGCACCTGGTACAATTGGTAATATACCTGGTATTAAAAATATTGTTGACACTGCTTTTAGCACTTTAGATAAAATTTTTGAAATTATAGTAACGATTAAAGCAGAAATAAAATAAGATACTACTTCAGAAATTCCTAAGTATGAGGATGCTAGGTATATTACCCATCCGGTTCCTCCTACTAATCCTGCAATTACTATATATTTTTTAGGTATTTCTATTGTTATTGAAAATGCTGCTGTTGCAATAAAAGCAGCAATAAATTGTATAAAAATCATGTACTTTCTCCTTAAACAAAAAATATTTTTCCTAAGAACAATCCAATGTATACCCCTAATGCTACTGAAAAAGCTTGAACTAATGCATCTAATAACCTGGCTGCTCCTGACATATAATCTGCATTAAAAGTATCTCTCGCTGCATTAGTAATGGCTATTCCTGGTACATATGGCATTATAAAACCTATTATTACTGACTGTATATCTGTTGAAATAATAGTATTCAAAAATACTGCAACAAATGATACACACATCATTTCAAATATGTTTTTAGTAAAATTATTTATTTTTACAAATTTAAACATAATATTTAAAAGAGCTAATATGCATCCACAAATCAAAGCAGAAAGTGAATCTATAACTGTTCCTCCAAGCATAATAGTAAAACCTGGTGGTACTAAAGCTAAGGCCATGTTTTTTAAAACAAAGTTATATTGATTTATATTTTTAATGGTTTTTAACTCATGAAATAATGTTTCTAAATCTATTTTTCCATTGCAATATTCTTCTGTTAAACTGTGTGCTAATTGTACTCTGTTTAAATTGGTATTTCTGTCATGTATTCTAGATACTGCTGTAATGTGTTCAATTGATGGATCTGACAAAGTTACTATTATGCTTGTAGTCATTACTACTGCTTCAATATGTTTCATTTTAGTAGTTCTAAGTAGTTTATCCATGGCATTTTCAACTCTATTTGTTTCTGCCCCATTTTTTAACATAATCTCTCCAAGTAAAATAGTTGTATCTACCAATAAACTATAATCAAACTCATCTTTATTTTTTGTATTTTTATCTTTTTTATATTTTGTAAGCACATTATCCTCCAAATATAAATTTTGTAATATTTTATCATAATAATAAATGTTTTGCAATTATAACGCTTATAAAAATCATTTGACTTTTGTTTTATTTCTTTATATACTTTAGTCATTATGGAATTAAAATATATAATAAAAAAATCAAATAAATATGAAACAATTAAACAAATTTTAAAAGAAGAATTTTTATTATCTGAAAGATTAATATTAAAGTTAAAAAAAGCAAATCAAATTTATATAAACAATTCTCCTGTAAATATATATTACAAATATAAAATCAATGATATTTTAACTGTTAACTTAGATTTTAATGAAGATAATGATAACATTTTACCTAATCAATTACCATTGAATATATTGTATGAAGATGAATGCTTTTTAATTTTAAATAAACCTGCCGGAATTCCTGTTCATCCTTCACTGGAACATTATACAGATAGTCTTTCAAATGGAGTTAAATACTATTTTGATTCGATAGGTTTAAAAAGAAAAATTAGACCAATTAATAGATTAGATAAAGATACATCTGGAATAGTAATATTTGCTAAAAATCAATATGTCCAAGAATGTTTAATAAAACAAATGAAATTAAATCAATTTGAAAAAAAATATGTAGTTTTGGTTGATGGAATAATAAAATTTAATAACCTAACTATAAATGAACCAATTTCCAGAAAAGATGGAAGTATAATTGAAAGGTGTGTAAATCCTAACCGGTCAAGAAGCTATAACCGATGTAAAATTATTAAACATTTATAAAAATTATTCATTAGTTGAATGCATATTAAAAACAGGTAGAACTCATCAAATCCGTGTACATATGAGCTATATGGGTCATCCTATTCTTGGTGATTCTTTATATGGATCACAATCGGATATTATTTCTAGACAAGCTCTACATGCTTATGAAGTTATATTTAATCATCCTCTAACTCAAAAAAGACTAAAAATAACAGCAGATATTCCTGATGATATTAATAGATTATTAACTATTAATATGCGGAACAAATTCCGCTCGGGCGGACAGAGGCGTCCGCCCATACATATGCTAGTAGAAAACGAGGAATTTCCTACTATATAAAAAAGAAATAGGTTTAGCCTATTTCTTTTTATGTTTAGTAAGTCTATAAGCCGGGTTCTGTCTTGAATAGTCATTTATCTAGAATATATATTACTATATATTTCAAGCCACCAATTCAAGAAGATGACGAGCAGTCTTAGCCTTCTTTTTTAGGTGTTGCTCCAGATGGGGTTTACACAGCCTGATATGTTACCATACCAGCGGTGAGCTCTTACCTCGCCTTTTCATCCTTACTTAATTATATAAATTAAGCGGTAATTTTCTGTTGCACTTTCCTTAAGGTTTCCCTTACTGGCCGTTAACCAGCATCATTGCTCTATGGAGCCCGGACTTTCCTCTCGTAGAACCTTGCGGTTTCTACCAGCGACTATTCGGCTTACTATTTTTTTATTGTACTACAATTTATATAAAAAGTCAATTCTACTGATTATTGATATTTAATATTGTTAAGTACTATTATATATTTTAAATAATATATATCAATGTTTTTTGAATTTACTATGTTTTCTAGTTCTTTTATTGATACATAAGTTTTATTTCGATAAAAATTATTTGTTTCTATGTTATTTATATTATTATAATAACTATTTTCAGCCTTAATAATGTTTTCTTTGGCTATTATCCAATTTTCTTTTTCCAAAGCAGAATAAGATTTTAGTAAGTAATATTTTGTAGCTATATTATTTTTTAGTTCTTCATTGCTATTATATGAGTTTGTATAAATAACCAAAAAATAATATAAATCGCACAAATTATTCAACATATTAGATTTATCTTGATTTTTGGATGAAATCATTACATCATCGATTTTTCTTCCAAAATTTGTTAAGTCTGTGTTTTTTATTCCTAATGAATTTAAATCTATAATAATAGAATTCCATCCTTCATATATAGAATTAAGTTTTAATTCTATTTCTTCCCAATTAGTATTTTTATTCAAATTATCTTTTTCTTTAATATTTAAATTAATATTATTAGCTAAGTTTGCAATGTCAATAATTTCATTATCTAAATATAATATTTGTGAATTTGCTTTTTCTGCTAATATTTCTTCTTCATTTTTTTGTGTATTAAATAGTAAAAAAATAGAAATACTAATAAATATTAAAAATAATAATATAAAAATAAAAATAATAATTTTATTATTATTTTTCATACTTTTCACCTATTTTTTATTATTTCTCAAATAATTACCTTTTATTCTCTGTATATCAAAATGATAAGAACAAATAATATAATTAGGTGATTATTGTGAGTACAATTGTAAATTTATATAGTGATAAAAAAGGGGAAATAAAAAAATTTCTAGGAGCTTTTTATGATAATAATTTAGATATAAAAAATGATTTCAAATGGGAAAAGTGTTTTGACAATTCTGTAGAAATCAGTGATATAATTGGAGCTTTTATAGATAATAATGATAAGTTTAAAATAAATATGTGGGTTAGTTTTGATAAGAATATTTTTATTAATATAACTTCTACAAATGCAGATAGAATTATACGATATATTTTTGAAAGATTTCCATATTAAAGAGCAGGCACAAAACTACCTGCTCTTTTAAAATTCTAATCTTCCTTTTTTTCTTCTACTATTTCTGCTTCTTTTACTTCTGCTTTTTCTTCATTTTTATCTTTTTCTGAATCCTCTGTTACTTCTTCAATTTTTATTTCTGGTTGTTCTTTTCCACATGAAGGACAGAATTTAACTTTGTTATCTATTTCAGAATGACAATTTTCACACACTCTTTTTCCTCTTAAAGCTAATAATGTGTCTAATGATTTTTCTATGTTTTCTGATAATTCATCTATTTGTGTACAATATGAATTTAAATCCTCTTCTATAGATATTTCATCCTTCTTTAAATGTTTTTGATATACTATCTTTCCTATTTCTTCATATAAGTCTTTTACATGAGCCTTATCCTCATTCATTTTCATTCTAATTTTTGCTTCTTTTGCTAAATCTCCTGTCTTTTTGCTTGTTTTTTTGTAAGTTTCACTTGCCATGTTTCCTAATTTGTTAAAAAAATCCATATTAATACCTCCTTTAAATATTTTTATCAATAAAAAAATTTTTATTCAAATTTTTTATCTCTAAGCATTAGTTCTTTTACTGCCATATTTGGTTTTAAGTTATTATATAATACATCATAAACTGTTGTAACAATTGGCATATCTATTTTATATTTATTTTTTAATTCATATGCAACTTCTATATTATCTATACTTTCAATAGTCATTCCAACTTCCGTTCGTGTTTCTTCTATTGTTTTTCCTTGACCTATTAATATTCCGGCTTTTCTATTTCTGCTATACTTACTAGCACATGTAACAATTAAGTCTCCTAAACCTGATAGCCCATAAAAAGTTTCATATTTTCCGCCTAATACTACACCTAATCTCGAAATTTCTTTTAGTCCTCTAGTAATTAAAGCTGCAAAAGAGTTATCACCTAAGTTCATTCCCACTAACATACCTGCACAAAAAGCTATTATATTCTTTAGTGCTCCTCCAAGCTCAACTCCTTTAAGATCATTTGATAAATATATTCTCATATATTCATTCATCATTAAATCTTGTAAATCAAATAATAATTTGTTATTTTCCCCCGCTAGAACCATAGCAGTTGGTATTTTATTTGAAACTTCTTCTGCATGGCTAGGTCCTGAAAATACTACAAGTTCATTGTTTGGTAGTTCTTCCTTAAAAATTTCATCTAAAGTAGATAATGTGTCTGATTCAAATCCTTTGGAACATAATATAATAGGTTGATTATCTACAAATTTTTTATACTCTTTTACAATATTTCTCGTAAATTTTGATGGTGTTACATGAAATATGTAATCTGATTTACTTATGCATTCCTCAAAATTAGTTGTAGCTGTGATATTATTTGGTATTTTATCAACATTAGGTAAGAATTTACATTTCCTTTCTATATTAATAATGTCTGCTTCTTCTTGCAAGAATGACCATATTTTCACATTGTTTCCTATATTAGCTAAATGTATTCCTAGTGCCATTCCCCAACTGCCACTACCTATAATTGTTATAGTTTTCATTACATTTCTCCTTATTTAGTATTTTTAAAAGATATTTTATTTTCGGTTCCATTCATAAGTCTTTTAATGTTTGATCTATGATTAAAACAAACTATAACAGCAATTAATATACTATATATAATGTAATTTCCTGGTTCTATAAAATATGTTTCATAACTAAATAATGTTAAAACTGGAAATAATATTGCTGCTCCCAGAGCTCCAACAGAAACCATTTTTGTCATTATTATTAATATCAATGCAAAAACTAAACAAATAAGTCCTATATGCCAGTTAGTTATTAATAATATTCCTAATGCAGTAGCAACCCCTTTTCCACCTTTAAATCCAAAGTATATAGGATATGTATGTCCTAATATAACGCATATTCCTGAAATTTGTACTAATAATGCAGGATCAACATGTATATTCCAAATTTTATATAATATAAAACCATAGAATATTGAAAATAGTATAGAAATAATTCCTTTTAATATGTCTAGTATAAGAGTTATTAATGCGGCTCCTTTTCCTACACTTCTAAGCATATTAGTAGTTCCTGCATTGCCACTTCCTTTTTCTCTTATATCAAACCCTGCCTTTTTTTTGCTTATTAAAATAGAAAAATTAACACTTCCAATTAAATAAGCTATTATTCCAATTATAATATAATAAGGTAACATTTTTATTTTCTCCTTTGTTTAAATATCTTTTTCTAATTTTTCTCTAACAATCAACCTTACAGGTGTTCCTTGTAGCCCAAATTCTTTTCTTAATTGATTTATTAAATATCTCTGATAAGAAAAATGAAATAATTCTTTATCATTTACAAAAACTACAAAAGTTGGTGGTTTTGTACTTGGCTGCGTAATATAAAATATTTTTAACCTTTTTCCTTTATCAGTTGGAGGTTGTACTATTGCAATGGCCTCATTTAATACTTGATTTAACATAGATGTATTTACTCTTATTGCGTTTTGACTTGCTACATTATTTATTAATTCATATAATTTACTAACTCTTTGACCTGTTTTTGCAGATATAAAAATGATAGGTGCATAATTTAAATATGCTAATTTATTATATATATCTTTTTTAAATTTTTCAATAGTGTTAGTATCTTTATCTATCTCATCCCATTTATTAACAACTAGAATTATACCTTTTCCAGCTTCATGTGCTTCTCCTGCTATTTTTGCATCTTGGTCAGTAACACCTTCTGTTGCATCAATCATCATCAAGCACACATCAGAGCGTTCAATGGCTAACAAGGTTCTCATAATACTAAACTTTTCTATTGATTCTTTTACTTTACTCTTTTTTCTTATTCCAGCTGTATCAATGAATTTATATTTTCCAAATTCATTTTCAAAATATGAATCTATTGCATCTCTAGTTGTACCTGCTATATTACTTACAATTAATCTTTCTTCCCCTAATATTCTATTAATTAATGATGATTTTCCTACGTTTGGTTTTCCTATTACTGCAACTTTAATTATTTCATTATCATCATCTTTTTCTTTTTGTTTTGGTAATGCTTCATATACCTTATCTAATACATCTCCTATTCCTTTTGCATTAGCAGCGGAAATAGGCATTGGTTCTCCTATACCCAAATTATAAAATTCATATATATCATCTGATTCTTTTCCAAAATTATCTGCTTTGTTACATACTAATATAATTTTTTTCTTTGATTTTTTTAACATTAATGCAATATCTTTATCTGCTGCTGTAACACCTTGTTTTAAATCTGTTAAAAATAATATTACATCAGCTATATTAATAGCAATCTCTGCTTGTTTTCTCATTTGATTAACAATTATATCCTGACTTTCTTCTTCTATACCTGCTGTATCTACTAATGTAAACTCTCTATCTCTCCAAGTTGTTTCTCCATATACTCTATCTCTTGTAACTCCTGGTGTATCTTCAACAATAGATATTCTTTGTCCTATTATATAATTGAAAAATGTAGATTTTCCTACATTTGGTTTTCCCACTATTGCTACAATTGGTTTTGCCATTTTAAATTTTCCTTTCTAGTAAGTTGTTTTTCCTTTTAATAAATCGTCATTATCAATCCATTCTTGTACATTTACTTTTATATATTTTGTTTTAGAAATTCTAACAATAACTTCTTTTATTCCTGCATTGATTATCATTTTTCTACACATTTGGCAGGACATAGCTCCTTCTTCGTATTTTTTATTATCTTTTCTTCTACCAACTAGAAACATTGTTGAATCTAACATATCTTTTCTAGCTGCACTTATAATAGCATTTTGTTCTGCATGAACACTTCTGCATGCATCGTGTCCTCCATGATGTACATCTGGATAGATTTTCTTTTTCATACAATATCCTAAATCTATACAGTTTATTCTTCCTCTAGGTGCTCCACTATATCCAGTTGATATTATTTCATCATTTTTTACTATTATGCATCCATAATCTTTTCTAAGACATGTTCCTCTTTCAGCTACTGTTTCTGCAATATCTAAATAATAATTTATTTTATCAACTCTTTTAGGCATATTTTTCCACCTTTCTATGTTTGTTATTATATCATATTTTATTAATAATGAAAATACATATTTAAATAAATATATTTTTTCATATAGTAGAAAATGAGAAATTTCATACTATATGAGAAAAGCGCAGTTTATAAAACCACGCTTTTGTTCATCATACTACAAAATAATTTTTATAATGATTTTGCCAGATATAGATCGCTTTGTTTTTACCATTTTCAATTTTATATCTTCTTCTAAAAGATGATATATTTCCCTTGGGATTTCCCTCATGGACGATTCATACCAAATTGTCCTTGCATTTAAACTCTCTTTTACAAGTTTTATTATTGCTTGCACTTCTTCTTGGGTCAATCTGCATTTGGATAATACCCGAACATTATCAGATTGATATTTAAATTTGTAAAACATATCACTTCTCCTTTTATTTTGTGTATGATCTTTTCTGTATTATGGCTTTTTAACCACATATACAATATAATAATACCACAAATTTAATAATATTTCAAATTTACTGACAAATTCATTTGCTCTCTCTTGACAAATAAATAAAAAAATTGTATACTTTTATAGTGACTTAATTTAGATTAAAATTTATATAGATAGAAATATCGCATTCAGGGGAGGGATTGAAATGGCACAACCAAAAAGAAGATGGTCAAAAGCTAGAACACATTTAAAAAGATCTACATGGAAATTAGAAAATAAAACATTAGCTACTTGCCCACATTGTCATGAAACTGTATTACCACACAGAGTATGTTCTAACTGTGGATATTACAAAGGTAAAGAAGTTATGACTATTAAAAATAATGAAGAAAATAAATAAAAAAATGTGATTATAAAAATCACATTTTTTTATTTTCTACTATTGTTCTTTTTAATTCCAAAAAGCTCTGTATGTTTCATATGCGCAGTAAATATCATATTTTGATGTTACTTCATATGGTGCATGCATTGATAATACCGGCACACCACAATCAATTACATCTACTCCTTTATTAGCTAAAATATATGCAATTGTTCCGCCGCCTCCAACATCTACTTTTCCTAATTCTGTAAGTTGATAAGATATATTGTTATCATTTAGCATTTTTCTTATTTCTGCAACAAATTCTGCATTTGCATCAGACGCTCCAGATTTTCCTCTTGCTCCAGTATATTTTACTACTGCGATTCCTTTTCCTAAATATCCAGCATTTTTTGTATCTGAAACACTAGCATATATTGGATCGTATCCAGCATCTACATCTGATGATAACATTCTTGAATTGCAAAATACTTTTCTAATTAAATCTGGTTTGTTTTCTCCTGTTTTATTTAAAATCTCAGATATGAAATAATCAAATATTAATGATTCCATTCCTGTATTTCCCACGCTTCCAATTTCTTCTTTATCTGATAATATCATTACAGCTGTTTTTTCTGGTGATTTTGTATCTAATAACCCTCTTATAGCAGTATATGCACATACTCTGTCATCTTGTCCATATCCCGCAACCATACTACTATCAAATCCTAAGCTTCTTGCCTTGAATGCAGGTACTAATTCTAATTCTGCACTTAAGAAATCTTCTTCTACAATTCCATATTTTTTATTTAAAATATTTAAAATATTCAATTTTACTTTTTCTTCAATATCTTTGTCATTATATGGTCTACTTCCAATTAATAAGTTTAAATCTTCTCCTTTTACTCCTTCTTTTAATTTTCTTTCCATTTGTTCTTGTGCTAAATGTGGTAAAAGGTCTGTTATTGTAAATATTGGATCTTCTTCATCTTCTCCTATATTTATAGTTACTTTTTCTCCATTAGTTTTTATAACCACACCATGTATTGCTAAAGGTATTGTTGTCCATTGATATTTTTTAATTCCGCCATAATAGTGTGTTTTAAAATATGCAAATCCACCTTCTTCATATAATGGATTTGGTTTCAAGTCTAATCTTGGTGAATCAATATGTGCTCCTACAATATTTAATCCGTCTTCAACTTTTTGTTTTCCTATAATTGCTGCATATACGCTTTTATTTTTATTTATATAATATACCTTATCTCCCGGATTTAATCTTTCATATTCGCATATACATTTAAATCCGTTTTCATTTAACATTTTCTTAGCAAAACTTGCACATTCCCTTTCTGTTTTTCCTTTGTTAAGAAAATAAATAAATTCGTCAGAAAAATTCATTATTAATTTATTTTTTTCTTCGTCAACTTTAAGCCAACCATTTTCTTTTTTATTAAATAATTTGTCTTTTAATTCTTTAGTTTCTTCACTCATTTTCTTTTCTCCTTTTCGTTAAATTTATATTTAGTTTGATGTTATTTTCTCAAACACAATATCTATACATTAAACCTAAATAAAACAATATCACCATCTTGCATAACATATTCTTTTCCTTCCATTCTTAGAAGCCCCTTCTCTCTAACTGCATTCATAGATCCTTCTCTCATTAAATCACCAAAACTTACTACTTCAGCTTTTATAAAACCTCTTTGAATATCAGAATGAATTTTTCCTGCTGCTTCTGGTGCTTTTGTGCCTTTTTTTATTGTCCACGCTCTAACTTCTGGCTCACCTGCAGTTAAAAATGACATTAGTCCTAATAAGTCATAACTTGCTTTTACTACTTTGTCTAATCCTGATTCTTTTAATCCTAATGCCTCTAGCATTTCTTGTTTATCTTCGCCATCTAAAGAAGACAATTCTTCTTCTATTTTTACACATAATGGAATTACTTTAGCTCTTTCTCTACTTGCATATTCCTTTACTTGTTGAACATATTCATCACTATCTGTTTTATTTAATTGTTCTTCAGAAACATTTGCTATATAAAGTATTGGCTTTGCTGTTAAAAGATATACATCTTTTATATATTCTTTTTCTTCTTCTGTTAATTCTATACTTCTTGCTGATATGCCTGCTTCTAAACTTGTTTTTATTTTTTCTAATACATCTATTTCTAGTTTAGCTTTTTTATCTGCTTTTAGTTTCACTCTTGCTCTTTCTAATCTTTTTTCTATTGTTTCCAAATCTGCAAATATTAATTCTAAATTTATTGTTTCTATATCTCTAGTTGGGTTAATATTTCCATCCACATGAACAACATTTGGATTTTCAAAACATCTAACTACTTCTACTATGCTATCTACTTCTCTAATATGTGATAAAAATTTATTACCTAATCCTTCTCCTTTACTTGCTCCTTTAACTAACCCTGCAATATCTACAAATTCAATTACTGCATGTGTAGTTTTTTGTGGATTATACATTTTAGTTAAAGCATCAAGTCTTTCATCTGGAACAGGAACCACTCCAACATTGGGTTCTATTGTACAAAATGGATAATTTGCACATTCTGCTCCTGCATTGGTAATTGCATTAAACATTGTACTTTTTCCGACATTAGGAAGCCCTACAATACCTATTTTCATTTATTATTACTCCTTTATTTATATTTTCATTTTCGTGTATTATAATATCATAAACATATTCAAAAGTAAATGAAATTTACTTAATTTAATCAGCACAAAAAAATTCTTAGTTATTCACTAAGAATTTTTTATATTACTTATATAGTAAGAATTTTTTTATTCTGCTTTTACTTCTGAAGAATTATTTAATTGATATTCTGAACTTCCAAATGCTAATATCATTATAAATATTGTATTTAATAATATTAAACCTACTGCAAATCCGTCACCTTTTCCAAATGCTTTAGCAAGTTTAACCATTACATAAATTGAAACTCCAACTGATAATATCCATCCTACAAAAGGTACCCATGCTGCAAAATATCCCAATATCCACCATGGTGATACTCCAGCTATTCTAAATAAAATAACTAAGTTATATATTGGTATAATTGATTTCCATCCTGCTTGTCCAGCTTTGCTAAATAATCTCCAGTTTGCAATAATAGTTAAAACTCCTATACATATAGAAATGAAAACTATTCCCATCATCATTCCTGCAAAAGCTCCTCCTACTACTCCTCCTAAAGCTGCATACCCAGCATCTGTCATATTTGAACTTGCACTTAAATATAAATTGTCAGCATACATATAAAATTTCCTCCTTTTATTTATTTTACAACTTTATTTTACAATATATGATAAATTTATTCAATAATTTTAGTTATATTTTTTCATATGTAATATATTCATAATCATATGGATTTTTTTCATCTTTTTTTCCTTTTACTCGTTGTGTAATTTTCCAGTTTTCTTCGCTGATTTCTGGAAAATACACATCGCCATCAAATTCTTGATTTATTTTAGTAATATATAATTTGTCTACTTTAGGAAGCATTAGTTTATAAATAGTTGCGCCTCCTATTATAAAGTTTTCTTCTTCTTTATTTATATATTCTCCTAATCTATTAATGTCATCAACAATTGTAACATTTTTATCATTTATGTTTAAATCCGCATCATTGCATAATATAATGTGTTTTCTATTTGGTAATACTCTTCCTAACGATTCAAAAGTTTTTCTTCCCATTATTATTGTATGACCTGATGTGATTTCTTTAAATCTCTTCAAATCTTCTGGCAAATGCCAAATTAGTTGATTATCTTTTCCTATAACATTATTTTTAGCAACTGCTACTATTATACTTAACATTATCTTTCATTCCTCTCTTACTTATATAGCTACTGGTATTTTTCCTAAATTTATATCTTTATTATAATCATAATCCTTAATTTCAAAATCTTCTACTTTAAATTCGTAAAAATTTTTAGTATTATTATTAATTACTAATTTAGGCGAAACTTCCATTGTATCTGCTTCTATCAATTTTTTTATTAATGGAATATGTCTATCATATATATGACAATCTCCTATGTTATGTGTTAAAGTTCCTACTTCTAAACCAGCTACCTGAGCAAACATACATAAAAGTGCTGCATATTGCATTGTATTCCATCCGTTTGCTGCAAGCATGTCTTGAGAACGCTGATTTAGTATTAGGTGTAATTTTCCACCCTTTACTAACCATTGTGTGCCATATGCACATGGCTCTAGATTCATATCTTTTAACTCTTCATGATTAAATATATTAGTCATAATTCTTCTGCTAGCTGGATCATTATTTAATAAATATAATACATAATCAACTTGATCCATTTCTTTTATTCCATCTTTTGTTTTAAATTTATATTTTTTACCTAGCTGATATCCATAAGCTTTACCTATACTACCATTTTCATCTGCCCACTGATCCCAAATATGAGAATTTAAATCTTTAATGTTGTTTGATTTCTTTTGCCATATCCATAATATCTCATCTATTGCTCTTATAACAGTTTTAGAGTTATTTCTAAGTGTAATCATTGGGAATTCTTTTCCAACATCATATACATTACTAACTCCTACTATTGAAATATAATTTGCTTCTTCTCCATCTTGCCATCGTGTTCTTACATTAGTTCCTTCTGATGAATATCCTTCATCTAATATCTTTTTGCATGTTTCTATAAAATTTCTATCAGCTTGAGTCATTTAATTTTCCTCCTATTATAATATTTCGACATCATTATATATGAAATAAAATATTATTGCAAGAAAATTTATAGTAGATAAAAAATCGACTTTAGAAGTCGATTTTCATAATTTTATTTTATGGAGCTTCCAGCCGGAATTGAACCGGCGACCCCAGCCTTACCATGGCTGTGCTCTACCTACTGAGCTATAGAAGCATTTATACTAGAAACAAGAAACTATTTTTTCTTGTTTCTAGCAAATCATTAATATTCATTTTCTGCCATACCTTTTATAGCTTTTTTTCTTATTCTCTGTATTGCGTTGTCTACTGATTTTACTGGAGAATTTAATTGTTCTGCTATTGTTAGATAGCTTTCTCCTTTAATAAATCTTTGTAATACCTGTTTTTCAAATGTACTTAATGATTTATCTATAGTATTTTCTACTTTTTTATAATATTCTTTTTTAGTAATAGTTTCTAGAGGATCTTCTGTTGTATGTGAATCAAAAAATTCTATCATAGAAGTATCTCCATCTTCCTCATTATTATATGCTGAAGAACTAAGTGATAAATATGAATTTAATGGCATATGTTTCTGTCTATTTGAGGTTTTTATAGCTGTAATAAGTTGCCTTTCTATACATAAATTTGCAAATGTCTTAAATGAATTTTGCTTAGTAGAATCAAAACTTTGTATTGCTTTAAATAGACCTATCATTCCTTCTTGAATAATATCTTCTTTTTCAGCACCAATCATAAAATATTTTCCAACCTTCTTATTTACTAAATCTTTGTATTTTTCAATTAGAAAGTCGATTGCAATTTTATCTCCTGATTTAATTAGTGCTATTAATTGTTCGTCACTTTTAATGCTATAATTGTTATCTGTTGTGTAAAATGCGCTTATGTTACTCATAATGATACAATCCTTCTTCAAAAACTATATCTGTATTATAATTCAGCAATTCATAAAATGTCAATAGAAAAAACTAATATTTTCTGCTATTTATGAGGTTTTTGTTACTTTTTATATTGCAAACAATTATTGAATATTTAACTATATTGTTGTATAATCTTAATTAAGTTTTGTAAAGGAGATAAAAAATGGCTTTTGATGGTTTTATAAATAAGGCTACAGTTAGTGAATTACATTCATTTTTAATTGGTGGTAAAGTTTCCAAAATTTTTCAACCTAATAAAGATGAAATAGTTATTAATATATATTCCAATTCTTCTAAATATAATTTAGATATTAATATAAATTCTGCTTTTTGTTGTTTATATTTAAGCAGTAATAAAAAATCAAATCCTATTACGCCAAGTTCTTTTTGTATGCTTTTAAGAAAACATTTAATTAGTGCTAAAATTACTGATATTGAAACTAATGGATTTGACCGAATTGTTACTATTAACTTTGAAACTTATAATGAACTAAATGATTTAATATCTAAAAAATTAATAATTGAGCTTATGGGTAAACATAGTAATATAATCTTAGTAAATAATGATAATATAATTATAGATTCTCTAAGACACATTTCAGCAGATAGAAACATATTACCTGCTAATCCTTATACTTTACCCGCATCAACAAAATTAAATATTAATGAAACTAGTTTAGAAAATTTCAAAAATACACTAGCTAATTCTGACAAAAATTTAATTGATTCTATATCAAATACATTTTATGGTTTTAGCAAAGTTTTTACCTCTTATATAGTTTCAACATTAAATTTAAATAATGAAAACTTTTCGACTAATGATATAGAAATTTTCTTTAATTATATTCAAAAATTAATATTAAATATAGACACTTTGCATTTTAAATGTGAATATTACTTTTTTAATAACAAAAAAGATTATGTACTTATTTCATCCGAAAATATATCAAATTTAGATGTTAATACTTTTTTGGATACATATTATACCTTTAAAGAAGAAAATGATAATTTTGAGAATTATAGAAAAAATATTTTAAAAGTTATTTTAAATATTTTAAAAAAATATGAAAAAAAATTATTGAATATAAATAATAAATTAGAAGAATGTAATAAAATGGATGAGTATAAATTGTATGGTGAGCTTATTACTTCTAATTTATATAGATTTAATAATAATATAAATATTGATTCCATTTCTTTAGAAAATTATTATGATAATAATAATTTAATTGATATAAAATTAGATAAAAAATATTCACTTTCTATGAATGCTAAACTATTTTTTAAAAAATATAATAAATTAAAAAACACACTAAAAATTGTCTCTGAACAAAAAATTCAAACTAAAAAAGAAATTGAATATTTAGAAAGTATTATTTATTCACTTAATACTTCTTCAACTATTCAAGAAATAGATGAAATATATTTAGAAATACAAGAAAATATCTTAAATAAAAGGAATATGAATAATAAAAAAATTGATAAAAAAAATGATTCTTTATCTTCTTATTTAGTATTAAATATAGATGGATATGAGGTTTTAGTTGGAAAAAATAATAAGCAAAATGACTTTATAACTTTTAGAGTTGCAAATAAAGAAGATATTTGGTTTCATGTAAAAGATAATTCTGGTAGTCATGTATTATTAAGAAAAAAAACTAATATTGATATTTCTGAAGAGTTATTAAGAAAATGTGCATCTATTGCTGCATATTATTCTAAATGTAAAGATTCTTCTAAAGTTGAGGTTCAATATACCACAATTAAATTTATAAAAAAACCCAAAAATTCAAGGCCTGGTTTTGTTACTTTTTCTAAATACAACAGCATTATGGTTGAACCCAAAAGAGCGACATAAAGTCGCTCTTTTAATATAATAGAAAATTTTTTATTTACATTTTATATTCAAGTTCTTCAGAATATTTAAATATTTCTTTTAATCTTTTATATGTTATTATTGTTACTCTTGGTTGGGGATTTTTTTCATCATATTCTACCAATTCTTGTGTATAACAGTTGGTATTCGTTTTATATATAAGGTATCTATTATTTACAAATGTTAAATATATTTGAAAACCTTTTTCTAAATCTTTTTCAAAATCACTAAATTTATAATTTTCCATTAATATCCTCTCTTATATCATTGCATCAAATTCATCTTCTGATATTATTTTTACGCCCAACTCTTTTGCTTTCTTTAACTTGCTACCAGCATCTTCGCCAGCAAGTAAATATGATGTCTTTTTAGAAACAGAACTTGAAGTTTTTCCTCCAAAATCCTCTATAATTTTACTAGCTTCTTCTCTTGTATATTTATCTAAACTACCTGTTAGTACAAATGTTTTTCCATAGAATCTTTCATCTCCTGATTCTTCTTTTAAGTAGTTCATATTTACACCTGCTTGTTTTAGTCTGTTTATTAAATCTATAGTTTGTTCTTGTCTAAAAAAATCATAAATATAATTAGCTGTTACTTCACCAATATCATGTATACTATTTAATCTAATTAAGCTTGCCTGCATTAGGTTATCCATGTTTTTGAATTCTTTAGCTAGTACTTTTGCTAGTTTACTGCCTACATTTCTAATTCCTAAAGAACAAATTATTCTATCCAAGTCGTTATGTTTACTTTCTTCTATTGCAGTTAAAAGATTATTTGTAAACTTATTTCCTTCTTTTTTTAATGATGAAATATCATCATATGTTAGATAATAAATATCTGCTATATTATTTATAAGTTTTTTATCAATTAACTGCTGTATAATTGACTCTCCTAATCCATCAATATTCATTGCTTCTCTAGAAACAAAATGAACAATATTTCTAAGCATTTTAGCTGGACACTCTATTCCTATACATCTATTTACGGATTCGCCTTCTAATCTAATTACTTCTGCTCCACAAATAGGACATTGTTTAGGCATCTCAAAATTTTTTTCTTTACCTGTTCTTTTTTCTTTTAATACTCCTACTACTTCTGGAATAACATCTCCTGCTTTTTGAATATATATATGGTCACCTATTTTCAAATCTTTTTCTATTATAAAATCTTCATTATGAAGTGTAGTTTTTGATATTGTTGATCCTGCAACAACAACAGGCTCAATAATTGCAAGAGGAGTAATTGCTCCGTGTTCTCCCTACTTGACAAACTATATCTTTTAAAATAGTTTCCTTCTTTTCTGGTGGATACTTATATGCTATTGCCCATTTAGGAACTTTTGCAGTACTTCCTATTTTTTCTCTTAAATCTAGATCGTCTACTTTTATTACTGCTCCATCAATTCCAAAGCTTAAATTTTTTCTTTCTTCTCCAATTTTATTAATAGCTTTTATAACTTCTTCTATTGTATTGCATAATATTTTTACTGGATTTACATTGAAACCTATTTTTTCTAAATATAATAATGATTCATAGTGTGAATTAAACTTAATAGTATCTGATTTTTGTACATTAAAAATAAAAATATCTAATGGCCTTTTAGCTGTAATATTGCTGTCTAATTGTCTTAGTGACCCTGCTGCTGCATTTCTTGCATTTGCAAAAAGTGGCTCTTCTTCTAAACTTCTTTCCTCATTTAGTTTTTCGAACTCCTTACTGCCAATAAATACTTCTCCTCTTACTGTTATATCAATTTTTTCTTTTAGTTTTTTAGGTATATTTTTAATTGTTAACATGTTTTTAGTTACATCTTCGCCAACTAAACCATTTCCCCTTGTTGCTCCTCTTACGAATTCACCATTTTTATACTCTAAGGCTGCAGATAAACCATCAATTTTAGTTTCTACTACATATTTTAATTCTTTATTATACTTTTGTGCTTGTTCTTTCATTCTCTCATCAAAAGAATATAAATCATCAAAGTTGAAAATATCTTGCAAGCTTTGTAATGGGATCTCATGAGTAACTTTAGTGAATCCTTCTTTTACATTTCCACCAACTTTTTGTGTTAATGAATCATTAGATACTAATTCTGGATACTCTTTTTCTAAATTTCGTAATTCTAACATTAACATATCATATTCAAAGTCACTAATTTCTGGATTATCATCATCATAGTATTTTTTAGCATGATATGTTGTTTCTTTTCTTAGCTCTTCAATTCTTTTCTTTGCTTTTGTTTTGTTCATATAAAAACCTCATATTAACTCTTCATTTTTATTATTCTAACAATCTTTTAACAATAATTCTTTTCCTTCTTTTAAATATTTCCATCCTGAAATTATTGTTGCAATTACTGATATAGTTATCATAATACTTGCCAAAATATTTATAATATACTCTCCTGTATTCATATAAATATACGCAGAATTGTATGTTTCTTTAAAGGATGATGCTCTATGTAGAAAAGCAAAGTATGGAAATCTCGTTAAAAACATTAAGCTTATGCCTACCATTTGTGTTACTGTTTTTATTTTTCCCCATATATTAGCAGCTATCACTTTTCCATCTTTCTCAACAGCAATTAATCTATATCCAGATACGGCAAATTCTCTTATTAATACTATTATTGGTATAAATGCTGGTAATAAATTTTTTTCTACTAATATTAACATAGCAGATAATACTAACATTTTATCTGCAATTGGGTCTAAAAATTTTCCAAAGTCTGTTATTTGATTTCTTTTTCTAGCAATAGTTCCATCCAACTTGTCTGTTATTGATGCTATGATAAATATTATATTAATTATTATCATACTAATTTCTATATCAAAAAACTTCCCACTAATTGGTATATATGAGATTATAACCATTACTAATACTAATAATATTCTAAATATAGTTAATTTGTTTGCTAAATTCATTAATTATTATCCTTTCTCAATTTATTTATAATATTAAATTGATTTTTTAGTAAAATTCCAAGAATCTTTACACATTTCATCTAAAGTTTTATTTGCTGTCCAACCTAATTCTTCTTTTGCTTTTGTTGGATCTGCATAACATTCAGCTATATCTCCTGGTCTTCTTGCTGTTATTTCATATTTTACTTTTATATTATTTGAATTTTCAAAAGCTTTTACTATTTCTAAAACAGAATATCCTCTTCCTGTTCCTAAATTATATGCTTCTGCTCCTGTAATTTCTCTTGCCTTTGCCAATGCTTTAACATGTCCTTTAGCTAAATCTACAACATGTATATAGTCTCTTACTCCTGTTCCATCTACTGTTGGATAATCATTTCCAAATACATTTAAATGATCTAATTTCCCTAAAGCTACTTGATTTATGTATGGCATTAAATTGTTTGGTATTCCATTAGGATTTTCCCCTAATAAACCACTTTTATGAGCTCCTATAGGATTAAAATATCTTAATAATATTGCACAAAATTCCTTATCTGCTACACATACATCTCTTAATATTTGTTCTATCATTAATTTAGTACTTCCATATGGATTAGTTGTTGATAATGGAAAATCTTCTTTAATAGGTACTTCTTTTGGAGTTCCATAAACTGTTGCAGAAGAACTAAATATAATCTTTTTACAATTGTATTTTTTCATTAATTTTAATAATACTAATGTACCTGTTATATTGTTGTGATAATACTCTATTGGCTTCTCAACAGATTCTCCTACTGCTTTTAAACCTGCAAAATGAATTACTGCTTCTATATTATTTTCTTTAAATATTTCTTCCATTTTTTCTTCATTTAGCATATCTACTTCATAAAATTTAAAATCTTTTTTAGTGATTTCTTTTATTTTGTCTAAAACATCTGGTTTACTGTTTATAAAATTATCTACAATTATTATGTCTTCATTTTCTTCTAGTAATTCTACTACTGTATGACTCCCTATAAAACCTGCTCCTCCAGTAACTAAAATACTCATTTTAAAATTCCTCCTTATATTTTACTATATTTTATAATAAGCTTCATACAACTTTATTGCTGTTTCTGGACTATCTATTCCTGTTGCATTTTTTACTGGTGCAAAATCTTCTTCTCTTTTTCCTCTTAAAATTGCAATATCATCAAAATATTTCCATGCATCAAATATGAATGTTTCAAATTTATAAATGTTTGGAGTTTCTACTTTTACAATTACTCCCTCTTTATTCAAATAATCAGATTTTTTAAATGCAATATGATATGGTAATTGTTTATCAGATAGTTTATCTAATGCATTAATACTAAATAAATTACACATTATATGAGATTCACCAAAAGCTAATTCTCCATCTTCATTTTTCTTTTGCTTCATTTCTTCTGACATTTCAGAATATTCAATTACTCGTATTTTTCCATTTTGTTTACAAATAGCTCCAACTTTTTCTTCAGGTGAATTTTTTAATATAGATTTAGTTGCGATTTCAACTTTTCTATCCTCTGCTAGTCCTAGTAATGTTATATCATCTAATTTTAATAAAACATTATCTATTGACCCAATAAATATCCATTTTATATTTCTTTTTTTCATATCTTCCAACACAGAATTTTTAAACATAGATTTAAATATTCCGCCATTTCCATCTGCTGCAACTTTTATCTTTTTATTACTTCCGATTATTAATTTGCCATCAACAGTTATTAATGGTAAATTTCCTTGTTCAAAGAACATTATCGATTCTTTAGGATATCCAAAGTATTTATGTAATTTAAAAAATTCAACAATATCATCATTATTTTCTGTGCTTGTCATAATATACCAAGGTATTGTTACATTATATTTTTTATTTGCTTCTTTTAATCTATCTGCTAATATTTCAAACAAATATTTTGATTCTGGCCTTATATCAATTTTAAATGTCCCCTTTGGTCCATCATACCCTAATCTTGTTCCTTGTCCACCTGACATAGTAACAACAGCATATTGATTATTACATATTATGTTTTTACCTAAGTCATTATATTTTTCTAATTCACTGGTTTCTAATTTATCTTTATTAACAGCTGTTATAGCTTCTGTATTATCTGAATTTATTTTTTCTTTATTTTTAAGTTCCTTATATAAACTATTAATTTTATCAAAATCTAATTCTAAAATTTGTTTTGATATTATCTTTCTTTCATCTTTATTCAACAATTCTAGTAGCTCTAATATTTGTTCTTGATTGAATTCTTTTAGTTTTTCAATAGCTTCTTCTATTTGTTCTTCCAACTGAATCTCTCCCTATCCTTTTATAGTTGCATTATATATATCCATTGCCTCATCTATGTTTCCATCATATATTAGTTTTCCATTTTGCATAACCATTCCTCTTTTGCAAAAATCTTTTGCTGTCCTTGTTGCATGTGTTACATATAATAAAGTAACATTATCTTTTTCTAATAAATGATTAATTTTCTTTATACATTTTCTTCTAAACTCTTCGTCACCAACACTTAAAGCTTCATCTACAATTAGTATTTCTGGTTCTATATTTACATTTATAGAAAATCCAAGCCTTGCTTTCATACCACTAGAATAAGTTCTAACTGGCTGATCGATGTATTCTCCCAACTCAGAAAATTTAATAATTGTAGGTTCTAGTCTTTGGATTTCTTCGTTTTTTATTCCTAGTATTTGACCTTTTAAATATATATTTTCTCTGCCTGTAAACTCTGGATCAAATCCAGAAGTTAATTCCAAAAGTGCACTAACTCTACCATTTATTTGTATTTCGCCTGAAGTTGGAAATACAACTTCTGTAATCATTTTTAATATTGTAGATTTTCCTGCACCATTTTTTCCAAATAATGCTACTGATTCTCCTTTATTTATTTTAAAAGAAACATTATCAACAGCTCTTTTAGGGATATATTTTATGTTTTTAAATATTAATCCTAAAAATCTTTTTTTATCGCTCTTATATAATTTATATGTTTTATTTACATTCTTAAATTCTACTACTATATCTGACATTATTTTTCTCCTTTATAAAACATCTGGTATATCTTTTCTTAATTTTTTATATACATGTAATCCAACAATGTATAAGATAACAACTATTATAAGAAAGTACATCAATTTTTTAGGGCTTTCCCAAAACCATGTTTTATTAATGAAACATGCCCTATAACCATTCACTAGATATGTTACTGGATTAATTGCAAAAAACTTTTTAAATGTTGCTCCCTTAACTGTTGCTGGGTCAAACATTATACCTGATAGCCAAAAAACAGCAGTAATAAATGATTTAACTAGATTTCCATAATCTTTGCTTATTGCTCCTAATGGTGCTGAAAATAGTGACCATGCATTTAAAAACAAAAATGTTAATAACATATAAAATGGTATTTGTAACATATATATATCTGGTACATATCCAAATAATCTGAAAATAATAATTACTATATAAATTAATAGCATGTGTATTATCAACTTAGATATATTTACAAAGGTAGGTATAGTGGCCACAGGAAACTTCATTTTTGTTACTAAATAACTATATCTCCTTATACAATCAGTTCCTCCTGTAATCATTTCACTAATATAAAACCATGGTATTACTCCTGATATAAGCCACAAAAAATATGGATATCCATTAACATTACTTGCTGCTCTAAGTCCTATTGAAAATGCAAACCAATATACAAATATTGTTACAGTTGGTTTAATTATTGCCCATGACCAACCAAGTGCAGCTCCCCTATAAGTTTTAACTAAATCTGCTTTAGCCATTTTGGTAATTTGTTTTCTATATTCAAAATGCTCTTTTATAATTTTTACTAATGTATTCATTTTTTCTCCTTATTATCTTGTTTTTTCATTTTTTACCATATTTCTAAATTTTTCTAATGAATCTGTTTTTTTATAATCTATATCATTATCTCTTAAATTATATATATCCTTTCCTATTACTAAGCCTATTCCGTGATTATATTTTCTATCTGTTCCACCATAAAATACATAGTAAATTCCATCTTCATATATAAATGATGATCTATATATTCCCTTATTGTCCCATGCTGTATTTGATTTTATATTTGGATCTAATATTTTTTCTGCTTTTTTCCATCCAATTTCATCTTCTGAGTAAGAATAATATAAACTCATATCATTTCTATTTGCCCATTTATCCCAAGCTACAACTAACATTTCATATCCTTTTTTTGTATGTATTACATCTAAATGCCATGTATTTAATTTAGTTGGATATTCTAGTTTCATAAAATTTTGATCATTCCAAGTTATTCCATCTTTTGATGTTGCATATATAGTTGTATAATCCTTATCTACATACCACATCTTATATAATTTATTTTCATATATTATAGCAGGACTAATATAATCTTTTTCTTTTCTATTATCTGAATATGCTGTAATTATTTTTGAACCCCAAGTTATTCCATCCTTTGAAGTTTTCCTATATATATATACCTTATTTTCAATATCATCAACATATCTCCAATAACATTCTAACTCATTTTTATCATTATTATATACAATATGAGAGTCTGAATTATATCTTTTCCCTGACTGTTTATTTTCTGGTTCATCTAATGGATTGGTGTTTTTACTAGGTGCTTGCCAATTAATTAAGTCATTACTTACTGCAATACAAGGATTTTCTTTTGAATCGTTTCCTTGTGGATACGGTGTATAACTCATCCAATATTTATATCCATTCCATTTATTTTCGAAAGCTAAAACTTTTGGATGATATGATTGTATATCACCATATGGTCCTTCTATTCTTAACTGATTCTTTGCATTATTAGTTTTATTTGGTATAAAGCATAGTAGGAATAATACAATCATTAAGAATATAATTATATTTTTTTTATTATTCTTTAATCTCTCTTTCATTTTGTCTATTCTCCTCATTATTATTTATATAATCAATAAACTTGTTTGTTATTTTATCTCTTGAGAACTTAGAATAAATTAATTCATAGTTTTTCCTTAAATCTGATAATTTTATATCTTTTAATTTATTGATTTTTTCAAATAAGTCTTGATAAGACTCTATATACATATATGGTAGTTCTTTAAGCACTTCTAACGATCCTTGGTTTTTCATTGCAAATAGCATTTTGCCATTCAAGATTGCTTCTATATATGTCATACCAAATGAATGATTTAAACTAAAATCGATTACACAATCATATTGTTTTAATGTATATGATATATTAGTAGTTAATCCTTGATATGAAACATATTTATCTATCTTCTTTTCAATGATCAAATTTTCAAATTCTTCTACATAATCTCCTGTTCCATATACATCAATTTTAATATTATTAGATCTTTTTTCTTTCAAAAATTCTGCAAATCCTATTAAATTATTTATATCATTTATTCGATCTTTAGATATTCTTAATAAATAAACTGCTTTATATTTTCTCTTCTTTTCTATTGGTTGTATATTATTAATGTCTATCATTTTTGAACTATCAAGGCAATTTTCTATAATTTTGCATTCTTTATATTGTTTATAATTCAATTTATTTTCATAATTATTTTTGGAATTGTTACTTACAAATGCAACCTTTTCTAATTCTACCTCTTTTAATTTTTCAATCAAGCCTTTAAATTGTGATCGTAAAATTTTATAATCTGTATGGAAAAAATATATTTTGTTCTTTATTAATTCTGATTTTGCATTTTTTAAATATAAATGTAGACTTTCTCTTGTAGAAACCACAGTATGTGAAGTAATAGTTTTTAATTTTTTATTTAGTGCATATTCTGCATATGGTATTAAATATTTTTTATTTGGATCATATTTAAATGCTGTTTTCTTTTTATATATAAACAAATATCTTTTTACTTTAGTCTTTTTGCCTTTTGTTGTATAAAAAGCTTTAACATTTAATCCATTAGGAAAACTACTATTTTTTATGTGTTTTTTTAACGATATTAATTTTACAAGGTATCCCTTTTCTAGTAACCCTTCTGCTAATGATAATGTTGCAGATACTGTTCCTCCTTTTCCAAAGAAATTATATCCAATGAAAGTAATATCATTTTTTTGCATATTTGCTAATTTGTTGTATAATTCAATCATATATTTTCCACTTTTAATTTCATTTATATCTATATCTGGTAACATACTTTTAAAAAATGGGTTTATATCATTATCTTTTTTAACTAATTCTTGTAACAATGATTTAATCGTAGTTACAGAGTTTTCTTTCATTTTGTTAAAGAAATAAAATTCTCTATATTTTGAGTATACTTTAATATCAGGTTGATACAAAATAACTTTTTTACCAAGTACAGAAAAATCGAAACCTAAAGACGAATAATCTGTAATCAATATATCATTTTTTACTACCTCATCCATAATATCTACTTCATTTGGAGTAACAATTTTAACATTACATTTTTCAAGTCCCTTAGTCATGTAGTTTATTTTTTCTTTATCAAAAAATTGATGTAAGCATATCTTCAATTCGTATTTTTCATCTTCTAGTAATTTAATCATCTTATAATCACTTAATGTACTTTTTATTTGATTGATAAATATATCTGTTTCTCTATTATTTCCAAAATATTCTCTCCATGTCATAAACCATAGTATAGATTTTTTATCTTTATTAGGATTATCTTTTTTATATTTTTCGCTCTTTAATACTAATTCCTTATATCTTGGATGATAAGGCATATAAACTAATTGATATGATTTAAAATTATTTTCTTGTTTTAATATTTCGTATATTTTAGGATTATAATAAAAAAATTTGAACATATTATTTCCATAACTTTTTCCGCTATATCCAATTTTTTTCATTGCTAATGTTCCATGTTGCAAATATATTATTTGTGAAATTGTTTTTAAGTTTACATTTTTTATTAAGAATTTAGAAGGTTGTACATCTTTATAACTTAATGTAACAAAACACAAGTCTGATTTTTTATAATATTTCCAATGTTTAAGAGAGTTTTTCCAAATAATATTCTTTTTCTGGTTTTTAGTTAATTTTTTATATGTCTTTTTATTTTCTTTTGTCTTGCTCATTACAAAGAATTTATTTATTCCATCATCAATTTCATTTATTTCTTTCCAAAAATAGAAAGAGTTATTATTTGATGTGTTTCCTAAGTTTTCTCCAAATAGCCAGGTATACTTTAACATTTCATTCATTCCTCTTTACTTTTATTTTATCTCAAATAGTTAGTTGACATTACCCTTTTTGTGTAGGGCTTGGGATTTGATCTTTTCCATTTATTGGTTCTTGTAACCCTAAATCTCTTTTTATCTTTGAAGTTGATACTCCTTCTGTTCTAGGTAAATATACCACATCACAGTATTCTCTTAGTTCTTCAAATTTAGGATTTCCTTCCCAATCTCCACCCATTACAGTAACATCTACATGATATTCTTTAACATCATTTATCTTTTGATTCCAATCATTTTCTGGTATAACTAAATCTACATATCTAATAGCTTCAAGCATTTTTTTTCTTGTTTCATAATTGTGATATGCTTTTTTTCCTTTTGTAGCATTAAATTCATCTGTTGATAATGCTACAATTAAATAATCGCCTAATTCCTTAGCTCTTTTTAGTAATCTTATATGCCCATAATGTAATAAATCATATGTACCATATGTTAAAATTCTTTTCATATTTTCCTCCTAGTTTGTTTCGTCATTAAAAGTAAAAATTTTATCAACCACTCTTTTACTAGCTTGTCCATCATCTAAATAATTGAACTTATCATTGAATTTCTTATATTTGTCATTATAAAAATCTTCTGAAATAGTTTTAATATTTTCAATAAGTTCTTCTTCCGTTTTTAATATAGGTCCAGGTAATTCTTCTATATTTAAATAAAAACCTCTTATATTATCTCTGTATTCTTCTAAGTCATACATATAAAACAATATAGGTCTTTTTAAATTAGCATAATCAAAGAATACACTAGAATAATCTGTAATTAGCAAATCTGATACTACATATAATTCATCTATATCATCATAATCTGATACATTATAAATAAAATCCTTATATTTTTCAAAATCAAATAAGTTAGCAACTAGCCAATGAGACCTAAATAAAATTATATATTCACCGCTTAATTCTTCTTTTAACTTATCAAAATCAACTTCTGTTTTGTATGTATAGCCAATACCAGAGGTATGTTGATTGTCTCTATAAGTTGGTGCATATAGTAAAATCTTTTTAGTACAGTTTTCTATTCCTAATTTGCTCTTTATTGTTTTTATATCATTTTCAGTATAATTATACAAATAATCATTTCTTGGATATCCTAATTCAAGTACACAATCTTGTTTCTTGTTTTCTTTCATATTCCAAATTGATATAAACTTCTCTGATGCAAATTTTGATGGAGATAGAAAATATGAAAACTTTTTAGTTTCTTCATTATACCTTTTTTTCATTCCCTCAATAGTATTTAGTGCGTTGTCAAAATGTTGCAAATCACATCCTAGTCTTTTTAGTGGAGTTCCATGCCAGCATTGTACAAATATTTGGTCCTTTTTAGGATAAATATAATCTGGTATTTTGTAATTAAATATCCAATACTTTGCTTTTGCCATTGCTTGTACATATTTTTTTCCTTTTACGCTTATAACCTTTGTATTTTTGTTTTCTTCCAAATATTTGTGTTTATTTGGCTCTTTGAATACCCATATATAATTAAATTCTTCAAATCTTCTATCTGTAAGCATATATTTATATATTGCTTTTGGACTATCGCAATAAGAGCGCCCATTAAAGCATCCAAATATTACAGTTTTTTCATCTGTGTTAATTCCTATGGTATTAAGTTTAAAATATATTTTATTTTTAATATTTATTATAGTTCTTAATATTTTTCTTATAAATTTATTCTTTTTAGATATGTCTACAAGTATTTTTTTTATCATAAATTACTCCCTAACTATTTTCAACAAATATCTTGATAAATCACTAATTGAAGTGCTTGAATCAACATTTATGTATTTATTTTTGTATGCAATTAATTCCTTCATATCATAATCTTTTTTTTCAATTTTCGTCATTATATCACTAATCTTTTTACTTGTAAATGTCTTTAACTCTTTATCAAAAGATATATTTAAACCTCTATTTTTTACATATTCTTCATAATCCGGAACATATAAGAATACTGGTTTTTCTAGCAAACTAGCTTCTATTGAAAGAGCTGAATAATCAGTAATAATATAATCTGCTATTTTTATTAAATCAAATGAAGAATATTTTTTATCTATTAAATATTCTTCTGGAACTATTGTATCATCTAATGGATGTAAACTTATTAGCAAATTGTATTTTTCCTTATCTATTTCAGCTTTCAATAATTCCTCTACTAAATTTATTTTATTGTCTTTTCTAAATGTTGGAATATATAGTATGTTTTCTTTACTTTTTAATTTTGGGTATTCTTTATAAATTTGCTCTGTTAAATCATATTTTTTGTTTACTATATATTCTAATCTAGGTAATCCTAATTGTACAACCTTTTCTATTGGAGTATTAAAAGCTTCTGCAAATATTTCTCCTGTTATTTTACTTGGTGCTATTATATAATTATAGTTTTTATGCATACACATTAACCTAGCAATTTCAGAATTTGATCCTTCTTTTTTATCTAATATTTGATAGCCAAACTTTTTAATTGCTCCAGATGCATGCCAAATTTGTATTATTTTTAATTTCTTTTTATGTTTTAATATACTAGCTGGTATACAATAACCATCTAAAACACATACTTTTGAAGTTGCTAAATAATACATTATTTTTAAAATATAAAAACAGTATTTTATTTTATTTTTTATTCCTTCTTCCAATTTGTGGCAAAGGATTTTTAATTCCACATTGTTATCTAACTCATTTATTTTATCTTTTAACAAGCTAAAATCTAATGTAATATTATTACTTTGTCTGCTTATCATAACAATTCGGTTTTTAGTTGGCATACATTTTAAAAATAAGTATATAAAATTAGCAAAAAATTTTAATATTGTTATTCCAATAGCTTCTAATATTTTTTTCACTTTTATTCTTCCTTTACATTTTATCTGGCATATTTATTCCAAGTAATTTCATTCCTATTTTTAATACATTTCCAGTGGCATAAGTTAAATAAACTCTTGCATCCTTTAGTTCTTTATCTTCAACAATTATTTTATTGTTATTATAAAATGTGCTATACAATTTTGCTAACTCTAATAAATACCTAGCCAATATTGAAGGTTCATTCTTTAATACAGCATTTTCTAGTATTTTATTGAATTGTGATATTGTTTTTATTATTTTTATTGAATCATCATCTAATAACTTACTAAAATTAATATCCTCAATATTAGGGATGCCTTCTGCATTTTTTATAACACTATTTGTTCTAACATATGTATATTGTATATAAGGTCCTGTTTCTCCATTAAAGTTCAAAATTAAATTCCAATCAAATACTTGATCTTTAATAATAGTAGTTGCTAAGTTATAAAATACAACTGCTCCTATTCCTATTTTTTGAGCATTTTCATCTAAGTTTTCCATACCTGGATTTTTTTCTTCTATAACATTTTTTACTCTTTTAATTGCTTCTTTAAGCAATTCATCAACTTTAATAACATTTCCTTCTCGTGTAGACATTTTACCTTCTTTTAAATGTACCATTCCATAAGGTATATGTTGTAATCCTTTTATATATTTTTCATCTAATCCCAATAATTTTGCTACTTCAAAAATTTGTTTAAAATGTAAATTTTGCTCATATGCTACTACATATAAACACTTGTCAAAGTCATATGTTCTTGCTCTATATAAGATTGCTGCCAAATCTCTTGTTGCATATGTTGTAGATCCATTTGATTTTTTTATCATACATACACCTAGTTTTTGATCTTCCAAATTAATTATTTGAGCACCTTCTGATAATTGTAGTTTTCCTGATTTTTCCAATATATCTTCTATTTCTTGCATTTTATCTGAATAAAATGCCTCTCCATTTGAAGAATCAAAATGTACACCTAATAAATCATATATTTTATAGAATTCTTTTAAACTCAAGTCTTTAAATTCATTCCATATTTTTGTACAGTATTCTTCTCCATCTTCTAATTTTTTAAAATTATTTCTGCACTCATTTAATACATTTTCATCTTTTTTACAAAGTTCATTTATTCTTATATATATCTGAGTTAATTTTTCAATTGGATTTTCATTTAAATCGTATTCAGTTCCCCACCTTTTGTAACCTTCTATCATTTTTCCAAATTGAGTTCCATAGTCTCCTAAATGATTAATTCCTGTTACATTGTAACCTAAAAATTTATACATATTATATAAAGCTGCACCAATTACAGTATTTCTTAAATGTCCTATATGAAATGGTTTTGCTATATTAGGTGAAGAATATTCTACAATTATATTTTTTCCTTCACCTAGCGTGCTTTTACCATAGTTTTCTTTGTTTATATCTATTTGAGTAAGTGTATCTTTTATTAAATTCTTTTTATTAACAAAAAAATTAATATATGCACCCACTACCTGTATTTTTTCAAACATTTCTTCATTTAGTATTATTTTTTTACTTATTTTCTCTGCAATTTCTACAGGTGATTTTTTTAATTCTTTAGCTAATCTAAAACATGGAAAAGAGAAATCTCCCATATTTTCATCTGGAGGTATTTCAATAAATCCCTGTAATTCCTTATTATTTAATTCTACAATTTTATTTATACAAGTTTCTATTTCTTTCTTATAATTCATCATTTTACTTCTCCTTTTTAACTTTATCTATTATACTAAAAAACTAGCATATATGCAAGTATATGCTAGTTTTTTAATACTTTTTCTTATTCCCCAAAACAAATTCCTATATCTTTTGCAGTTTTAAATAAATCATGGTCTCTTGTTACTTTTCTAATGTTACTTTCTGCAGTATTTCCAGATACAGCTCCTATAGCTTTATTATTTCCTACTACATCTTCTAATGATACATAATCTAATCTACCATTCTTTATAACTGTTAATACTCCAAATTTTTCTTCTAATGCTAATTCCATTGCTTTAGCTCCATATTTTGTTGATAAAACTCTATCAAATGCTGTAGGTGTTCCACCTCTTTGCATATAACCTAATGTTGTATTTCTTGCTTCTAAACCTGTCAATTCTTCTAATTGTTTTGCTACTCGATCTCCAATTCCTCCAAGTTTAGTATTATCTACTCCTGTTCCATTATTTCTTACATTTTCAACTGTTATTGTACCGCCTTTAGGCATAGCACCTTCTGCAACAACTACTACGCTAAAACTTTTTCCCATAGCTTTTCTTTGTTCTACTTTCTTTGCAGCTATATTAATATCATAAGGTACTTCTGGAATTAATGCAATATCAGCACCTCCTGCTATTGCTGATTCCAAAGCTATCCAGCCAGCATATCTTCCCATTACTTCTAGAACCATTATTCTGTGATGAGTTTCACCAGTTGAATGCAATCTATCTATAGCTTCTGTTGCCACAGATACTGCTGTATTATATCCAAATGTTATTTCTGTACAAGCTACATCATTATCAATTGTCTTTGGAATTCCTATTACATTAATTCCTTTTAGTGAAAAATCCCTTGCTGACTTTTGTGTTCCATCTCCTCCTAATGTAAATATACAATCAAAACCATCTTTTTTTACATTTTCTACACAAACATCTGATAAGTCTTTATAAACTACTTGTCCATTTTCTTCTACTTTATAATTAAAAACATTGGCATTAGTTGATGAGCCAATTATTGAACCACCCTTGTGTAATATACCAGAGGCAGTAGTTGCTGAATCTAATTTTATATATTCATTTTTTAATAAACCTCTATAACCTTCAATAAATCCATAACATTCTACTCCATTATTTTCTGCTGTTTTTACTATACCTCTAATAACAGCATTGAATCCTGATACATCTCCACCATTTGCTAATATTGCTACTTTTTTTATCATTTTTTCTCTCCTTGATATTTTTATTTATTAGTATTATATCAATAATTAAATAAATTACAATATTTTTTTAAATATTTTCTATTCCTCCATTTAAATTATAAAGATTATTATACCCTAATTTTTCTAAAATTCTTATAGCTTTTTTACTTCTTAAACCACTTTGACAATACAATAAAATTTTTCTATCTTTATTAGGTACAATTTTCTCAATCTTTTGTTTTATATCTGATAATGGAATATTTACACTTCCAGTCAAATGATTTTCTCTATATTCATTTTTGCTTCTTACATCTATTATTTTATATTCTATTAAATTGATATTTTCATATTTTATATCCTTATATCTATTAGTCTTTTTCCACATTCTTATGTTTCTTAACATTTTTTCACTTCCTTAATTTGTTTTTTCACATATTATATTGTATTCTTCTTGTTACTTTTTTGTTATATTTTCGTAATATTAGTTAGAATAGCTACATTTATTCATCTTTTCTTTTTTTCTTGATTATTCAGTATTTTATAGGTTTCTAGCTATGTTTTTATTACTGTTTTGTTACCAGTTTGTTACATCTATATTACATTAAATTAAAATTATGTAAATTTTTATTGATTTTTGGTTTACATATAATTTCAAGGATTGCTTTGTGGATATTGTGGATAACTTTGTGAATAACTGAAAACATTAACTTTTTTCTGACAAATTATCAACAAAAAAATAATTCTTTTGTTTACACATAATATAAAAGAATTATTTGTAGCTATTATGTTTACTTTTTTTGACTTTATTTTCTACTATATAAAAAACACCTTGAATTAAATCAAAGTGTGTTTAAAATTTATTTGTAAAAATAAGTATATTAGTGATTATTTGTATTATTAATATTGTAGGTATTCCCCATGTGAATTTTGCTTTTTTAGTTTTATGTCTAAACCAATACATCCCAATAAGTATACCAATAGAACCACCTATTATCGATATTGTTAATAATGTATTTTCAGATATTCTCCATTTTCCATATTTAGCTTTCCTTTTATCTATATACATCACTAATATGCCTAATAAATTAACAATAACAAGGTATATTAATATATTAGGTATAGAAATATATTGCTTAAAGTTATTATTTACAGTTAGCATTTTTAATCCTTCCTTAAATTAGCTTTTTTAATACATCAATAAACATTGCATGTGACCAACCAAGACCAATAACCCACGCAGAATCCATTGTATCGTTATTTATTTGTTCTGGTAAAAAGCCTAAATTATTGCTTCCTATAACAGCAATATCAAAACATTCTCTTGCTTTTGTTTTACTTCCATATTTTAAATAATATTCTGCTAGCCATAAATTAGCTATTACCCATGGATTTCCATTCATATATGAATCGCCTTCATATCTTAAATATCCACCCGTATATGTTTTTAATGTAAGATTCATTCTTTCTACAGTATTTAATATTTTCTTCTCCTTTGGAGCAAACATATCAAATGGATATACTAATCCTAATAAGCTTATATCCATTTTTTTATCATCTTTATTTCTTACAAAAGCTTTTTTATCTTTATCATAAAATTGTTCTAATAAATATTTTTTTATATCTATTAGTTCTTTCTCTATTTTAACAGTTGCTTTTGAAATTTGTTCCAACTTTAATCTATTTGTTTCGTAAAATGGTCTTATAATCTCATAAATTTTTAACATTTTATTTAATGCTGCAAATATTGAGGCTATTGAATATGCATGTATATTTTCACATTCTTCCCATATGTCATAACTCAATTGCATTTTATTTTCATTTTTTAAAATATTTGTCATATATTTTTCTAAAAAGTCTTTTGCTTTTTCACACATTTTTAAATTATCTTTTAAAAATTTTGCATCTTTTTTGTACTCGTAATAATCATACACACCATAAATTACTGAGGCTGTTTCATCTATTTGATATCCCCAACATGGTGCTAATGTTCCATTTGTATAGAATCTTTGCTCCCATTTTCCATCTTTACTTTGAGTGGTTTGGCAGAATCCTTTATAAAATTTTTCTACTTCTTTATCCATGTTTAGTTCATACATTGCTTTTGTAATAAAAATAGCATCTCTGGTCCAACAATATGCATATCCACCACACTTTTCCCTATTTTCATCCACTTCAGCAGCTGCTGCTATTCCTCCAGTTTCATAGTTATACAATAATGGAAATAATAATATTGTTCTTTTATAAATTTTTTGAATTTTCTTCTCTTTTTCATTTCTTGGTTCTTTTAATTGTAATGTATCATGTTTTTTTAAATAATTTTTCCAATATTTTTTTGTATCTAATATTTGTTTATTTAAATCTAATTTCTTTATTCTAATAATTTCTTCTTTTATTTTCTCTATAGAAGTTTCATTATTTGGATATAAAGAAATTACAAAATAAATCTCTTTTTCTTCTCCTGGTAAAATTGTATTTATATTGTATGAAATTGCAGAATCCATACTCATACCTATGTAGTCTTTTCCAGATATTTCTCCTTCATTTATTGTTTCCTTTGAATTATTTATTTGATAGCTCAATGGCTCATTTTTAGAGAAAATTGCCATTGTATAATCATGCATATATTGAATTAATGCACCATCTGAGTATACTCCACTTACTACATTATTTTTATCAGTTAGTAATTTAGAATAAAGTAACATATCTACATCTAAGTTTATATCATGTTCATTTTTTAATATATATTTTCTTATTAAAATATTTTCTTTACTAGAAACACAATCTATTTGTGAAATTTTCAAATTAAAATATCTATTTTTTATTTCAGTGCACAATATGTTAGTGTCACCATCATATTCTTGGCTGTATATATTATTTATATCATCATATAAATTAATCAATCTAGAATCATTTATTTTTACTCCTACAATAAATTCATCTATAAATTGTCTATAATCTATGTTTGGATAATATAATCTTAATAATTCTCCTTTTTTAGAAAAAGTAGCTTTTACATTTCTATTTCCTATTATTGCATCATTAAAGTATTTTGTTTTCATTTTTTTCATTCCTTTTATTAAATTATTTTGTGTACAAGCATAAAGCTTGTACACATGTATTATAAAACTGTTTACTTGTTATCTATTCTATGATCTTAACAATTTGTTGTTCTAACTGTTTTATTTTTTCATTTAAATCTGCGATTTCTGCATCATTAATACTTTCTTTTAATTTTTCATTTTTAACTATTTCTGCCATATCTTCAACTTCTTCTTTTAAAGTTTCCATTCTTTCTATTACTTCTAATCTTAATGGTCTGTATTTTTTTGGTAATTCATATGTTTTTTGAACAGCCAAACTTTCATCTAAAGTATATGTTTCTCCAAAAGATGGAATTGTTACTGAAATTCCTGTATTTTCTTCTATTTTTTCTTTTAATACTTCTTGTCCTTCTTCTTCACCATGCACTAAGAAAATGTGCTTTGGTTTATCATAGAAAGAATACACAAAGTTTAATAACCATTCTTGATCAGCATGTCCAGAATATCCTTCTATATATTCTATTCTTGCATTGACAGAAAATTCTTCTCCAAATATTCTTACTTTTTTATCACCATCTACAATTTTTCTTCCCAAGGTTCCTGGTGCTTGATATCCTACAAATAATATTGTAGAGTTAGGATTCCATATATTATGTTTCAAATGGTGTTTTATTCTTCCTACTTCGCACATACCACTAGCAGATAATATAATTGAAGGTGTATTATCTTCATTAAGTGCTTTTGATTCTTCTACAGTTTTAGTGAATCTCAAACCTGGAAATTCCAATGGATTGTCTCCACTCTCCATTTTCTCTTTTACTTCATCGTCAAATAATTCAGTGTTTTTTCTGAAAATTTCTGTCGCAGATACTGCAAGAGGGCTATCCACATATACTGGCGCATGCATTAATTTATTATATTTTTTCATAAATTCTTCATCTGATGTATTTTCTTTTATTTTATTTAGTTCATATAAAATTTCCTGTGTTCTACCTACTGCAAAAGTCGGTATAACTACTGTTCCATTTCTTTCTAATGTTTCATATACTACATTTAAGAATATTTTTGCTTTATCATCATTTCTTATATGTAATCTATTTCCATAAGTAGATTCCATTACTAAATAATCTGCTGTTTCAATCATTGTTGGAGATGCTAAAAGAGGAATATCATTATTTCCTAAGTCACCTGTAAATACTGCTTTTGTTTCTTTGCCATCTTCTTTTACCCATATTTCTATAATACTTGATCCAAGCATATGTCCAGCATCATTAAATCTTACTTTTATATCTTCTGTAATATCTACAATCTCGTCATAGCGTACAGGTTTAAAAACTTCTAGACAATCTATTGCATCTTGTGCTGTATACATTGGTTCATATGGTTTTAATCCTTTTCTTATTCTTTTTTTGTTTTTCCATTCAGATTCCATTTCTTGTATATGTCCACTGTCTGGTAACATTATTGTACATAAATCACATGTAGCCTTTTGTGCATATATTGGCTTTCTATAGCCTTGCTTATATAGTTTTGGAATCCTTCCTGAATGATCTATATGCGCATGAGTTAATAGCATAAAATCAATCTCATCTATATTAAATAAGAAGTCATCATAGTTTTTTTCTTCTATTTCTCCATGTCCTTGATACATTCCACAATCCACAAGAAATTTGCTTTTATTTGTTTCTACTAAAAAGTTAGATCCTGTAACTGTTTTTGTAGCTCCTAAAAATGTTATTTTCATATTAATATACCTCCTAAAAAAGTTTAACTTTTCTTTTTAATTTTTTTCTATCTTTTTTATTAAAATTCAATGTGATATCTATATTTTTATCTAAAGTATCTTTTCCATCATACACTTTCAATGCATATTTATTTTCTTCTATCTTTTTTAATTCTAAATATATTTGCTCTAAATCAATAATTCTAGTGAAAAAAATATTTTTTACAATATTAATATCTTGTTGTTCATTTGTAGACATTGTGTGTATTATTTTCATATCATACATTTTTTTTATTATTTTTTCTAATGCATTTAAATTAAATTCGTTTAATTCAATTATTTCGTTTATTTCGTTTTGATCTGTGTACGGAGTTAACTCATAATATCTTACTTTATATACAAAATCTAATATTTCTTCTTTAGTATTTAAAAAATCTATTTTTTTAGGTAAAATATCTTTTAAAAACATTATCTGTAATTTAGATATCTTTTTATAAATTGTTTTTTCAAAATTTGTATTTTCTTTTATGCTTTTTAATATATTATAATCATTTTGTAATTTTTGTTTATCTTGTAAATATCTATTAGGTTCCAATTTTCTATTATCTTCATCTATCTGTATTAGTAAATTATTTCTTTCTTTTTGTAATTTCTCGCTCAAATGACTTAAGTTAAATATTTTTTTATAGTTTGATGCTGTTTGATTTCTTTTTTCGTATTCTTTCATTAATAGTTCTTTATCATTTAAAATAAAATCTATTTCTTTAACTCTATCAGTAAAATTAATTTTTTCTTTTATAACTGATTCTATATAATTCTTTTTATCCTTAATTTTGCTTAGTTCATCTTCTATAACGTTTTTTTCGTATAAAATTCTTTTCTTTTCACTTTCACTTTTTTCTACATATATAAGAATTGATAATTCAAATATCAAATCTAAGAAAGCATTTGCTATTTCTTCTCCATACTGAAAACATAGATCATTTTTTATTAAATTTATATAATCCATATTTTCATTTGTTGTTTCTAATTTGTTTATTATGTCAAATGAAAGTGCAATTTTTAAATTTTCATAGATTAAATTAATAGGTATATTACTAATTTCTTCAACATTTGTATTCCAAGAAAATGCATTAAAGTCTCTTAGTACTTCAGTGTTACTCATGTCATTTGCGGAATTCAATAAATATGGAAAAGCATTTCTAATTAAATTATATCTTTCATCTAAGTAAATTTTAAAATCATTTAATTCAAAAATAGCTGCTAACAAATAAAGTTCATTATCAATTACTTTGATTTTTTTCATTTTTAAATCTACATTATATACTAAGTTTTTTTCTTTAAATTCTCTAAATTGATTTGTGTTTGGTTTCACTAGTTCTATTGAATTACATAATTTAATATTAGATAATATATTTTCTAAATATTCTTGTTTAGATTTTATATTTCTTTTAACGGTTTCGTAATCGCTATAAGAGTTTTCTACCTTATAAAACATACTAAGAAGAAGATTTTTCGAATCTTTCGAAAAATCTTTTTTTTCTAATATTTTTTCTAGTTCATTATTATAATCTCTAAATTTAGAAAAGATTTCTTCCTTCATATATTTTCCTTTCGCTCACTTCGTTCGCTCATCGTCATTCAAGATTTTTTCAAAATCTTGTCTGCCAAATCTTCTTTGAGTCTTTTTCGCTCATCGTCATTAAAGATTTTCTCAAAACATTGAATGTTATTCATTTTCTTTATTAGGTTCTTGTTGCATATTTAACTCTTGCCATCTTTCTTTAGTCATTAATACTTCTCTTGGTTTGCTTCCTTGATATCCAGAAATAATTCCTCTTTCTTCCATCTGGTCTATAATTCTTCCTGCTCTTGCATATCCTACCTTAAATTTTCTTTGAATAAATGAGGTAGATGCTTGTCTTGTTTCTATTGCTGTTTCTATTGCTTCGTCTAATAAAGGATCTGTATCATCATCTTCCACATCTTTTAGTTCTTTATCTGTTGAATTTGCATTTTCTATACTTTCTAATACATCTTCTCTATAAGTTGGTCCTGTTCCATTTGATTTTAGAAAATCGACAATTTTTTCAACTTCTTTATCTGATACAAATGCTCCTTGTATTCTTGTTGGCTTTGATACACCTGTAGGGTAAAATAACATATCTCCCTTTCCTAATAATTTTTCTGCACCAGCCATATCTAATATTGTTCTAGAATCTACTTGAGAAGATACTGCAAAAGCTATTCTAGATGGAATATTAGCTTTTATTAAACCTGTAATTACATCAACAGATGGTCTTTGAGTTGCAATTACTAAGTGCATACCTGCTGCTCTTGCCATTTGAGCTAATCTACAAATTGCATCTTCAACATCGTTTTTTGCTACCATCATTAAATCAGCTAATTCATCTATAATAACCACTATTTGAGGTAATTTTCCTTCTTCTTCTTTTTCTACTGCACTATTATATCCTTTAATATCTCTTACACCTTTTTGAGCAAACAATTCGTATCTATGTACCATTTCTTGTACTGCCCATGCTAATGCCCCTGCAGCTTTTTTAGGATCTGTTACTACTGGTATTAGTAAATGTGGTATTCCATTATATACTGAAAGTTCTACTACTTTTGGGTCAACCAAAACTAATTTCACTTCACTTGGTTTTGCTTTATAAATAATGCTTGTAATTAAAGTGTTTATGCAAACGCTTTTACCTGAACCGGTACTACCTGCAATAAGTACATGCGGCATTTTAGCAATATCTGTTATGACTTCTTCCCCTGCAACATTTTTTCCTAAAGCAAAAGTTAATTTAGAATTAGCATTTATAAATTTATCTGATTCTATTATATCTCTTAAACTTACTATTTCGTTTTCTTTATTTGGTACTTCTATTCCAACAGCTTGTTTTCCTGGAATAGGTGCTTCTATTCTTATAGATTCTGCTGCTAGATTTAAAGCTATATCATCTGCTAGATTTGCAATTTTACTTACTCTAACTCCTTCTGCTGGTTTAAGTTCATATCTTGTAATAGCTGGTCCAACAGATACATTTTCTACTTTTGCTGAAACGCCAAAGTTATATAATGTTTTTTGTAATTTTGTTGCATTATCTGCAATTGCTTTTTTCCCGCCTTTTACAGTCTGTGATTTTCCTTCTGACAATAATTGAATTGGTGGAAACTCATAATTTTCTTCTTCCTCAACTTTTTGAGAATGCTCCAATAATAAAACTGCTTTTGTCTTTTCTTCTTTTTCTTCTTCTTGCGTTTTAAACAAGTTGTCTTCTAATGTGTTAGGATGAAATTCTTCTTTATTTTTTCCTAAAGGAATTAAATCATCCTTATCATGTTTATATTTTTTTAGTTTTTCTTCTTTATTATTTAGATTAATTCTAATTTGGTCTTCTGTAATTTCATCTTTTGTATCTATTGTTGTTGTTTTTATTGAGCTTCTATTTTTTCTTCTTTCTTCTCTTTTTCTTTCTCTTTCCTCGTATTCTTTTTGTCTGTATTCTTCTATTTCTTCTTTTCTTTGTACTTTTCTTTCTTGCATATTGTCTGCCATTTCTTCAATGATATCTGCCACAGGTATTCCTAAAATAAATATTAAAATGATTATACTAATTCCAATTGTTAAAACAACTGCCCCTGGAATTCCTAGCATATTAATAAGAGGTACAGCAATTATAGTTCCAATTGCTCCTCCCCCAATATTTTGTGTTCCTAATTTGTATGATTCAGATAGCATCTTAGATAAAGAATCTTTTATATTTATTGTATTTTCTGATATTTGATATATAGATAATATTGTACATATGCATACCAAAAATAATATATATTCAAAAATTTTATAACTTAGAAATTCTTTTTTATTAGTTGCATATGCTAATGCAACCACAAAGGTTCCTATAGGAATAATAAATTTTATCCACCCAATTATTCCGCCTAATATTGGGCTCAAATTTTCTCCTATGTATCCTGTTTTTTGGTATATTAATATTCCTAATAAAATACTAACAATTATCATTATTACTACATTTATATTTTTATTTTCTACATGTGCATTATTTTGTTTTCTTTTTCCTTTTTTTGATGTAGGTTTTCTTCCCCTTTTAGCCAAGTTTCTTTCCTCCTAAATAATAACCTTAATATAAAAGTAAAAACTCAGAAATCAAAAACCAGCATATTACTGTGATTCTGATTTCTGAGTTTTATTTTAGCTCTTTTCGATTATTGGCAACTGTATTTAACGCTTCTTGAAGTGCAGATTCTACTTTTTCTAATATATTATCTGCATATTCTTTTGTACCTTTAGATATTTCTCTAGACATTTCGTTTGCTGTTTCGATAATTTGTGCTTTTTGTTCATATGCTTTTCTAGTAATTTCATGTTCATCTATCATGGAAATAATTCTATTTTCTGCTTCTTTAACTATTCCATCAGCTTCTTTTTGAGCTTCTACTAAAATTCTAGCTCTTTCTTCTTTTACCCATTTTGCTTGTTTTAATTCGTCTGGTAATTTTAATCTTATTTCTTTTATAATGTCTAATATTTCTTCTTTATCTACTATACCTTTTTGTGTAAATGGTACATTTTTTGCCCTTTCTAAGCATTCTTCTAAAGTTTCTAATAATGTGAATATTTCCATTTTTACCCCTTTCGATTCAAGAAGATTAATTTTACTCTTCCATATTCTCTTAAATCTTGTATATTAATTTTTTCAATATTTTTTAACTGGTCTAACTCTCTTATTTCATCGTCTGTTTCTAAAATAATAATTCCATCATCTGCAAGTAAATTCTTGTCTATTATAATTTTTACTGCATTTACTGCTATATTTTTCATATATGGTGGATCAATGAATATTATGTCAAATTTATTTTTTTGCATTTCTAAGCATTTTATATAATCTTTATTTATAACTTCTATTTGTTCTTCAAAATGACATTTTGCTATATTAGTTTTTATAATTTTTATTGCATCATAATTACAATCACATAGTATAGCCTTGCGTGCTCCTCTACTAATAGATTCTAATCCAAGCGCACCACTTCCAGAAAATAAATCTAGCACTTTAGCATTTGGTATTTTTAGCTGAATAATACTAAATAAAGATTCTTTTATTCTATCTAATGTCGGTCTAGTGCTTAATCCTTTTAATGTAATTAAATTTGTTCCTCTTGCAATTCCACTTATAATTCTCATAATATTTTTCCTTATTTTATGTTTATATTTTATTTTTTTACAAAAATAAAGTCAATAATATTTAGTCAATTGTAATATATATTTAACATTTCTGTAACATAAAGTTTCTTTTGTAATAGTTTTGTTATTTTTACTTTTATTTCTTTATTATATTTTAAAATTTTACAAAAAATATTTTTATGGAGGAATTATGAATCAGATATTATTTTCTTATGATAATAGCAATTTATATAATAAAATAATTAATAAAAAGAAAAAAACTTTCTATCTTTATATTTTTCTTTTTTTAATTTTTGTTGCTATATTTATTTTTATATATATTATTTATCATAAATATATAATTTATCAAAAAAATTCAAATTCTTCTGACATATTAAATGCATATAATATAAGCACTCTTTATTCTAATTCAAATAATTATAATGCTATAGAATTATCTAATGATATTTCTATTATAGGTTTAATAGAAATTCCTTCAATTAGCATTTCTTATCCTATTCTTTCAAAAAGTAATGAAGAACTATTAAAAATATCAGTTTGCAGATTTGCTCGGTCCAATGCCTAATCATAATGGTAATTTATGTATTGCTGGTCATAATTATAAAAATAGTCTTATGTTTAGTAAAATAGAAGAATTAAAAATAAATGATTCAATTTATATATCAGATTTAAATAAAAACAGAATTGAATATATTATATATGATAAATACTCTACTAAAGGGAATGATTTAACTTGTACTAAACAAGCAAATGGAATTGAAGTTACATTAATTACATGTAATAAGAATAATAACTCTAAAAGAGTTATTATAAAAGCAAAAATGAAGGAATAACTCCTTCATTTTATATTATATATTAAACATTTTTATAATCTCTCATTTTTTTGTATGCATAAATTGCTGCTGCTACGCAAATAATTAATAATATACCTATATTATGATCTTCTATACCTGTTTGTGGTAAGTCCTTTTTATCTTCATCTACTGTATTATATTGAGATGATGTATTTATACCATTTGATGTATTATTTGCTGTATTATTAGTTGTATTACTTCCTGTTGCAACAACATTAGAACCTGTTGCATTATTAACATAATTTGAATCTTGTGGTACTGTTTGTGCACCATTCATGTCCTCTTGTGTTATTTGAATAGCTGGTGTATTGTTTGTTGAAGAAGTACCTAATATGCTATCTGTAGCAAATACTCTTGTTCCTATAATTATAATTAATAAAATTAAAAACATTGTTATTTTCTTTGTACTTAAAACCTTTTTCATATGAATCTCCTTATAATTAATATTATATTACATACTACTATAATTATACAACCTTATTTTTCTTTTTGCAATAGTTTTTATTATTTTTTTGTTCTTTTTTGTAATATTTATTAATTTCTTCGTCTAATTTTTTGCTTATTTCATATGTTTTATGATGTACAATCCCGTTTTTAATTATACTGTCAAGCAACTTTTTTCTTAATTCTTCTACCATATAACTTTATAAAGTTCCTCCATTTTTAAATCCAGCCCTTTGGCCAACCTTACCATCATTGATATACTAGGTTCTTTTAAATTATTTTCTATATCATTTAAGTGTGTAGTAGATATTCCTGTTCTTTCTGATAGCTGAGCTAGAGTAATATTCTTTTCTTTTCTTTTTTGTTTTAATAAAATTTCTATATGCATCTTTCTTTTTTTATCACCAAATTCATTATTAACATATTTTGGTATATTTAAGCATATATCCTATCCGCTTTGGCGGAATTTACAAAAAAAGTTAATTTTGAAATAAAATTTTACTCTTTTATTAAAAATAATATAATATATTTTTGTTATTTTGTCAATTATATCTTTAAAAATTTCTTTATTACTATTAAAACACGCAACTAAATGTTTAGTTGCGTGTTTTATAATGTTTTTATGGTGGAGATGAGGAGAGTCGAACTCCTGTCCAATAATTTTTCCTTACAAGCTTCTACAAGTTTAGTTTGTTATTATTTTTCCTATATATCTACTTAACAAACACAGTTTATATATAGTAGTTTCTAAAATACCCTCTATTTTTCGAAACACAAAATAGATTTGTTTCCCACAAAGTCGTCACCTTATCCTTAAATGTGGGATTCAAGGTAAGATGTCGCTACAATTAAGCAGCGTATGCTAATTCTGTTTTAATATCAGCGTTTATTTTTATTTTCGCTTTTTTATAGTGGCCAAAGCGACCATCCACTACTTGCTACTTATAATTCATAATTACTGTCGAAACCATTTACATCCCCAAGTAATTAATATTATAGCATATATCTTGCATTAAGGCAATAAAATAAGGTAACGAAAAAACATCTTATTTTCTATATATTATAGAAGACGAACAAATATGTCCGTCTTATTTTATCTATATTTTCTACCATTGTACCCCAGATAAATCTTTAAGTGATATATTTACCCTATTACCAGTACCTTGAGTTATATTTAATGTTAAATTTTTAGTTGCATCTGTCATAGTAAACATTGGAACAGCACCAGATATTTCTTCTTGATCACTATTTTCCCCTATAGATATCATTTCATGAAAAGGTAATATTTTTACATTTTTTAAAATAAAATCTTCTAATAATAACATTTTACCAGTTTCATCATCAAATCCTTGATATTCAAAAAGACTCCAACTAGAAAATTGTTTTTTATAATTATATACCCAGTATGGAACTTCATTAATAGTATAGTCATTATTTAAATTATAGATTACTACAGCCTTTTTTCCATCCGCAGTATTAGTTACGTAAATTAATTGTTTTGTTCCATCTTCTTTCTCCACAAATAAGCCTTCTGTACCGCTAGTAACAATATTTCCATTTTCATCTAAGAAAATATTTTCTCCATTAATTTTTATACTCCACCTTGCTCCATTATCGCTATTCTCCCAGTCTGTTATTTCTGCTCCATCTATTTTTAATTTTGCTTTTGGATTAGTTATAGAAGCCATTTTCCATGATGAATATGCAAGTTTTATTTTTTCTTGTATTTCTTTATTTTTATACTCGCTAGTTGCTGTTTGTGAATATTTTACAATATCATGGTCTCTTATTAATTTTATTGATACCATAGCTAATACTAATAATATAATTATTGTAATTACCAATGCAATAAGTGTTATTCCTTTATTATACTTTTTCATTTTTTATCCTTCTTTCTTTTGTTTTTATATCTTTTTAGGTAATAATATCTTATATACGCTAATTATATCAATATATATTAAAATGTCAATATTTATTTTTTACATTGCATAATTTATTCCTCTTGCTACTACATCTTTCATATTTTCTATTAATTCATCTATTTCTTTAGGAGTTACTATCATATTGTAATCATTTGGTATTAATGCCTCTTTTATTTCTTCATAGTTATCTTTATTTTTTAAATTATTTAAATAATCATTTGATTTTGCTTCATTTTGTAGTTTTTCTATAAATAGACTTAAACAATCATTTACTAACACAGCACTTTCTACAACTGTTGGAATTCCCATTGCTATTACTGGCACATTTAAAGTTTTCTCTGATAATTCTTTTCTTGTATTGCCTACACCAGCTCCTGGAACTATTCCTGTATCTGCAAGTTGAATAGAAGAACTAATTCTTTCAATACTTCTAGAAGCTAAAGCATCTATAACTATAATTAACTTTGGATGTATATTTTCAACTATTCCTGTTATGATTTCCAATGTTTCTATTCCTGTTGTTCCTAATACCCCTGGCGCTATTGCGCTTACACTTCTAGTTCCTTCTTCTAATACTTCAGGCATATATTTTAGTATATGTCTAGTTATATCTAATTCATTTATAACTTTAGGACCTAATGAGTCTGGAGTAACATATATATTTCCTAATCCAACAACTAAAATTTCATCTTGTTTAGTCGCATGCTTTTCTATTAATTTTTTTAATTCTTCTGATAATATATTTCCATACTTTTCTATTTCTTCGTCAGTTGCAACTTTAAGTTTATTAATGTCTATTGTAATATAATTTCCCATTGGTTTTCCTATTGCGTTCGCTCCATTGTCATTTACAACCTTTATTTCTGTTATTTTTATATTTTCATTGTTTCTTATATTTGTTTCTATTCCATCTATATTTTCTTCTACAATATTATTGTTCTTTTTAAATATATCTGTTCTTTCATCTGCTAAATCCGTTCTAAAATTATACATAAAAATCACCTCAATCTATTATTTCTTTTTTTTGAATTTTTATTCTTAAAGCTATTGATTTTTATGTAAAACGGAGCGTTCCATTCGGGACGCTCCGTTTTTTATATGTTTTTGTTATTTGCTACAATAATTTGATAATATAGATTCTAAACCTATATTTAAATCTATTAATCCTATTTTAGAATTTTGATCTAGCAATATTAATTCTTCTATTATGTTTTGTAATTCTTCTTTTTTAAAATAATTTGCTTGTGTTTTATATTTATTTATTAAGAATATCTGATTAGGTTTTAAATTTAATGCTTCAGCTATGTTTATATTATTTTCAATTGCTATTTTTGTTAAATATAATTTTTTAAAATGATTGTACAAAGTAATTAATATCTTTTGAATTGGTTCTTTATTATAAATCAAGTTTTTTAATGTATTTAATGATTCTTGTATGTCTTTTTTTCCTAAAGAATCTGTTAGAGTAAAAATAACTGCTTCTATTTGCTTAATACATAATAAATCTATGTCCTCTTTTGTAACTGTTCCATCTTTTCCGGCATACTCAATTAATTTTCTTGATTCATTTATTAATTCTTGCATCCCAGTTCCACATTCTTCTACCAAATACTTTAAAGTGTTTTCTTCTATGTTTACTTTATATCCATTAAATATCTGTTTTAACCTTTTTATTAATTGTGGTAGTTTTTGTTTTTCAAATTCGCAAATATTTCCTTCTTTTTCTATCAACTTATATAATGTATTTTTTTCTACTTCACCTTCTATAAAAATAATTAAATTGCTTTCTTTTATTTCATTAATATTTTCTTTTAAAAAATTAGTAATTTTTTCTTTTAGTTCTGCTATTGCTACATTTTTTCTTTTTCCCTCTTTTTTTAATATACCTGAATTTTTTATTATAACTAATTTTTTATTATATCCAAATGGTGGTGTTTGTAAATCAGAAATTAAATTTTGTATATTAGTTTCATCTATAGTTACAAAATTTATTCCTGGTATAGTTTCTCCAAATATTTTTTTTATTTTTTTTAGATTACTTTCTAAAAGAAATCTTTCTTCACCATAAAACAAATATAAACTATTTAATTTTCCTTCTTTTAATTCTTTTTCTAATACATCTAAAGTCATTTTTTTATTCCCTATCCCAATTATTTATTTAACATTATTCTGTATATTTCTGCTACACTCCAAGCTTGTGCTGGTGCTCCTTTAGGTAATTGTGGTTTTTTAGAATCATATAATTCTGATATACTTCCTACCATATCATCTTCATTTATTGCTTTTTTAAATGTTTTCTTAGCCTTTTCTATCAATTCGCTTTTTAAAGTTTCATAATATTTCTTTTCTGTTTTATTCTTAGCTGTTTTTATCATATTTTTTATTGCATTATAATACAAACCTAGTAGCCATGGCCAAGTAATTCCCTGATGATAACTCATATCTCTCTTAAAAGAATCTCCTGAATACACATCTATATATTCTTTTTCTCCTTTGGCTAATGTTTTCAATCCATAATTATTTAGTAATTTTTTTGATACTGTTTCTATTATTTCTTTTTTTATTTGTAATTCTTCTTCAATAATGCTATAAGTTAAACTTAATGCAAACAACTGATTTGGTCTTATTTTCGAATCTCCTAGAACATCATATAAACATTTTCTTTTTTTGTTATAAAATTTCTCTACAAATGATTTTTTAGTACTATATGCTAATTTTTTATATTGTTTTGCTAATTCTTTGTTTTCGTATTGGTTTGTTAGTTCCTCCATAATTTTTAAAGCATTGTACCATAAGCTATTTACTTCTACAACTTTACCATTTCTAGGTGTTGCTGGAATATTTAAATATTTAGCATCCATCCATGTATTTTGGGTTTGTGGTGTTCCAGAGTAAATCAAATTATCTTCATCTAAATAGATATTATTATCATCTATATCTATTCTTCCTTTGTATGCTTCTATAATTTCTTTCATTTTTACATACAAGTTATCCTTAACAAATTTGTAGTCTCCTGTATAATTCAAGAATTTTTTTACCTGTTCAAATAGTAAAAGTGAAGCATCTACACTATTATATAAAGGTCTGTTATCAAACCCAGAATACCCATTAGGTACTAATCCATATTTCATATCTCTTATGAATGTCAATAAAACTTCTTTAGCAATATCATATCTTTTAGGTATTAAAAGTAGACCTTCAAAAGCTATCATTGAGTCTCTTCCCCAATCTAAAAACCATGGATACCCTGCTATAATTGTATGTAAATTAAATCTTTGTCTATTAACTATAAAATTGTCACTTGCTATTACATAATCTTTTATAAATTCTCTATATTCTTTATCTTTTTTAGAATCCGTTTCCTTTTTTATATCTATCAGTTCTGATTGTATAATTAACTTATTTATTCTAATAATCTCTTTGTTTATTATTTCTTTTACATTTAGTTCTTCTATATTTTCTTCTAATGAACATACAAAACATATTTCTTTTTCTTCGTTTTTATCTACATCTATTTCATAATGCCCTGGTACATATAAATCTTCTTCTGGATAAAACCCTCTTTTTTCTTCTTCTAGATAATACATATTTTTAAAATAGTCATTTTCATGTTCAATATATTTTCCATCAGTACTGTTAAAATATATTGGATGCTCTATAAAATTATCTAAAACTATTTTAACTTTTTGATAATTAGTATTTTGTTTAGCATTATATTGATGATTTGTATTCATTGTATGAAAATCTCTAAAATTAACTATTGGAGCTAATGTTAATTTAGCATTATAGTTTCCATTTTTTATTTTATAATAAATGCAAACTGTATTTTTCCCATATTCCATACATACTATCTTTTTTATTATTGTATCTTTAACTTTATATGTAAAAATTGGAAAATATTCTTTTTCAAAATTTTCTAATTTTTTATATCCTTCTGATATATAGTTTTTACACATATTAGTATATAATGGTGTATTTTCATTATTAATGATAATCGCTTCATCTAATTTAGATAATACAACAAATCTTCTTGCTGGTGGAGATAATGGAGCGACAAGTAGTCCATGGTATTTTCTGGTGTTACAACCAATAATTGTGGAACTACTATATCCTCCTATTCCATTTGTAATTATCCATTCTTTTTTTAGACCCTCTTCTAAATTCATGTATTTTTTACTAAATTTCATTTGTATCTCCTAATATTTTATTTTTCATTTTTCTTTAATTTACTTAAAAATTCTTCTTTTTCTTTTTCTTCTCTTTCTAGCCTTTTTCTTCTTTCTTCTCTTCTTAAATCGCTTTCTTGTATTGATTGTATTCTATCACTATATTTAGAGTTGAATTTACTTTTTGAATGTACTCTTTTTTTATCTGCTTTTTCTTTTTTGTCTTGAGGTTTTCTTGCTTCTTTTTCTTGCTTTTTCTGCATTTTTATATTTTTCTTTTCTTCCCTTAATTTAGTATTTAACATTACATACTTAGGGTCATTTTGTTTATCTTTAAATCTCAAATCATCGCAGATCAATTCTATTACAGATTCTGCTACTGCTTCTGTATTATGTCTTATATTGTCATCTATTATTTGTGAAAGATTTTTTTCTAATAATTTTATTCCTAATTCTTTTGCTTTTTGTATATCTTGTTCAACAATATCTGAACCTTTTTTATTATACATTTTTATAAATTCTGGTATAATTTCTCCTGAATCGTATATACAATAATCAACAATTCCTTTTCCTGCATGATCTATTATTGCTTTAATATGATCTGATAAAGAATAATTATCTGTTTGTCCTGGTTCAGTCATAATATTACTTACATATATTTTTATAGCATTTGATTCTTTAATTGTTTTAGAAACATTTTTAACTAATAAATTAGGAATTACATTTGTATATAAGCTTCCTGGTCCTATTATAATTGCATCTGCTTCTTTTATTGCTTCTATAACTCCTGGTGCTGGAATACAATTAGTTGGATTTATATATATTCTTTCTATTTTAGCAACTTTATCAAATACTACTTGTGGTATTTGTTCTTTTTCTTCTACTATCGTACCATCATCTAATTCTGCACAAATTTTCATTTCATCTAATGTAACTGGTAAAACTCTTCCTACTATATTTAAAACATTTCTGCTTTTTTCTACTGCTTCTGAAAAATTTCCAAATTGTTCTTTCATTGTTGTAAAGAATATATCTCCAAATGTTAAACCTTTAAGGCTTCTAGCTTTTAATTCTGTATTAAGTAATGCTTGCATATTATCTTCATCATTTGCTAGAGAAATAATACTATCTTTTATATCATCAATTGGCAATAATTCTAATTTTTTTCTTGATTCAGTTTGTGTTTTTCCATAAGAAGAGACTGTTGCAATTGCAGTAATATTACTTGTATATTTTTTTAAGCCTCTTAATACTGTATTTAATCCTGACCCTCCACCTATTACAACTATGTTAGGTCCTTCATGATATATCTTTTTGTTAAATATTAAAGATTTTACATTTCTTTCTTTTGTTCCTTTATCCATTCTATAATCAGTATCTTCTATTAATATTTCTAAAACTCTTTTTTGTGAGTATATTAAACCAATTATAATACATGTAAAACCAATAACAAATAATGCTATTACTTTACCGACACCAGCAAAAGATATTGCTTTTGCAACAAATATCTTTGATATTCCTGTGCAAGCTAATACTATTCCTAGCATTATTAGAGCTATCCATCTTTTCATTTTTGCTTCATTCTTAAACCATTTAAAAAAACCTTTCATTATTTTATTTATTCTCCTTTCAATTTCTGCACAAATCCATGATTTTATTATATTATTTCTATTTCTAGTTCAATTTTTTTTCCTTTTTTCTCTTTCACTACTTTTTTTACATAATCAATTAGTTCTATTATATCTTTAGATGTTGCTTTATCTTTATTGATAATAAAACCCGCATGTTTTTCTGACACCTGTGCTCCCCCTATAGCATATCCCTTTAATCCACATTCATCTATAAGTTTAGCTGTTATAAAGTCTTCTCCTCTTTTAAATGTACTTCCTGCACTTGGATATTCTAATGGTTGATTATCTTTTCTTGATTTAGCATATAAATTCATTTTTTCTTGTATATTTATTTTTTCATCTTTATTAAAATTAAATGTAGCACTTAATATTATATTTTTGTTGTTGCAAAAAACACTATGTCTATATTCAAAGTCACATTCTTTATTGGTTATGGTTTTTTCTTCTAATGTTGAGTAGTCTAAATATGTAACTTCTTCTAATATATCTTTTATTTCTCCTCCATAAGCACCTGCGTTCATTCTAATAGCCCCACCTATTGTACCAGGTATTCCTGCTGCAAATTCAAAACCAGACAGTTCATTTTCTAGCAATTTTTGTGCTAACACAGCATTTTTCACTCCTGCAGATACTGTAGCTTTATCCTTGTTAATTTCTAATTTGTTCAATTCTACTTTTATTATTATTCCGTTATATAATCCATCCTTAAATAGTATATTAGACCCATTACCAATAACTAAAAAAGGTATATTTTGTTCTTTTGTAATTTTTATAGCATCTTTTATATCTTGAATTTGATTTGCTTTAATTAAAAACCTAGCTTTACCGCCTGCTTTAAAAGATGTATACTTACTCATATCTTCGTTTTCTTTGATTTTTGTTTTATCTATTGTAGTAACAAGACTATTGTAAATATCGTTCAATATTAAAACCCCTTTTTTGATTAATATATATTGTGATTTTATCATTTTTCACCAACTTTTACAATGAAAAAAGAAAAAAAGATACATGTTTTTGTATCTTTTTTATATATTTAATATCATTTTTTCTGCATTAAGTGTGGTTAATTTCTCTAATTCCTTTTCTCCAATTATTTTTTTTATTTTCTTTTTGCTATCTTCTACTATTGGATAAATAGTATTAGGTCTATGTACATCTGTTCCTAGAAAATCAATAATATTTTCCTTTAGCATTTTTGTTAATGCTTTTTTAGGTTCCTCTCCATACAATCCTAAAATACTGCCATAATTAGATTGAAATAAAACTCCTTTATTATGTAATTCTACAAGTGATTTTATATCTTTTTGAAAATAACTATATCTTTCTGGATGTGCAATAATAGGTATTTTATCTAAATTAGATAATTTAAATATAATTTCTTCTAAATATTTAATATTATTATTCATTGGAAGTTCAAACAAAACATATCTACTATTATTTAAACAAGAAACCATATTTTGGTATATTAGTTCATCCATATCTTCGCATACATAGATTTCATTTCCAACATGTACTTTTATTGGTATTTTTAATTCTTCCAATACCTTAGTTATTGACTCAACCCAATACTCTCTAATTTTTGTATCTGTTTCATAATATCCTTTTATATAATGAGGAGTAAGAATTACATTGGTAAATCCTACTCTTGCTGCTTCTTTTAATAATTCAAATGTATCTTCTATACTTTTAGAACCGTCATCAACACTTGGAATAATATGTGTATGTAAGTCGATCATAAAATCACCACTATTTCATTTTATTTTTTTCATTGTCTAAATAAGTATTTAGACCATTTAAAATATCATTTATTCTTGACATATCTTCTTCATTTGTTTTCTCTTCTTTTTGAACTTTTCTTTTAGGGTTTTCTGTATTTTTAGTTGTTTTAGTTGTTCTATAGTTATTTTTATTATTTTCCTTAACAGTATTAAAATTTTCTTCATTATATCTTATTGTTTTTTTAGTTTTAGCTGGTAAATTGGATTTATGTCCATAATAATAATATCTATCTTGATATTTTTTATTGTTTACTTCTATTCTGTTTATAACTACTCCTGCTACATTTCCACCAACATTATCAATATCTCTTTTTACTTTGTTTAAATCATCTATTCTTGTTTTATTTTGTGCTGTAACTATTATTGTTGAATCAACAAATCTTGATAAGATAATAGCATCTGTAACAATTAATGATGGTGTTCCATCTAATATTATCATGTCACATACTTCTTCTAATTCTTTTAATAATTTAAGCATTTTTTCTGATGCTATTAGTTCTGATGGATTAGGTGGAATATTTCCTGCTGGTAACAAATACAAGTTTTCTATTTCTGTACTTCTAATATATTTAGCTAAATCACTTCCACTTTCTTCTCCATCTGAATTTATTCCTGATAAATAATTAGATAAACCTGGTCTAGGATTTGTTCCAAATATATTATGTTGTCTGCCTTTTCTCATATCACAATCTATTAGTACTACTCTTTTATTTGCTTGTGCAAATGTTGCTGCTAGATTTGCTGCAACTAAGCTTTTTCCTTCTGCTGGAACTGTTGAAGTTAAAAGTAATGTTTTTAAATTTTTATTTGTATTCATAAATTGAATATTTGTTCTTAATGTTCTGAATACTTCTGATACTGGAGATTTAGGATCTTTATCTACTATTAATTCTTTTATCATTATTTTCTCCCTTCTTTTCTGTTGTTTATATTAAATTCTGGTATTTGTGCCAAAACTAGTAGTCCTGTGTTTTTTTCTATATCTTGTTCTGTTTTTATGGTATTATCTAACATATTAGATATTAAAACCTTTACTACTGCTACAACTAATCCTATAAAAACAAATATTAATATATCTTTTGCATGATTTATATTATATGGATTCTGTTCTACTTCCGCTTCATCCAATATATAAATATTATTTATATTATAAATTTGAGTTACTTTTTCTGAAAAAACTTTAGCAATTTCGTTTGCAATTCTACAAGCATATGATGCATTTTCATTTACAACAGCGATTTCTATTAATTCTGTATCACTAACTGCACTAACTTTTATACTATTTTTTAATTGTTCTTCAGTTAAATCTTTAATATTCAAGTTATTCATAACTTGATTAAGTACTGTTTTTCTTTTAATAATTTCACTATATGTAGACACCAATTTTGAGTTTAATGTTAATTCTGTTTGAGTAATTGCTTCTCCATTTGTACTTGTTTTTTTACTATCATTTGATGTTGCTAAAACAAGTGTTGTTTTAGATTTATACTCTGGTTTTACAAAACAAAATGAATATATTACTCCTACTACAGCAAATATTAGAGTTATTAATATAATTTCTGTTTTTTTATTCCAAAATATATTAAACAATTCTTTTAAATCTAGTTCTTCCATTTTTTCCTTTCTCTCCTTTGTAATCTTTCGTTTTAATAATTCATATTTTATAAATAATAATATAATTTGTCAACAATTTTGTTACCATATTATAATTTATTTTTATTTGATTTCTATGCTTTCAAAAACTGTTATAAAAGCTATTAAATAAGCTATTGATATCATAAAGCCTGCTATTACATCACTTGCATAATGAACACCTAAATATATTCTACTAATTCCTATTAATAAAATTAAAACGCCTAAAAATGTTATACAAATATTTCTTATACTATTGCTTTTTATATATTTATAGCAAAAATATATTATTAATCCATAAAAAGCCATACTAACCATTGAATGTCCTGATGGAAAACTATACCCGCTTTCCCTTATTAATCTGTTTTCTATTGGTCTAGGTCTTTGAACAATATATTTTAACAATTGGTTGAATATTGTAATTATTATTATATTTATAATTATTGCCAATTTAACCTTAATGTTTTTTATTAAAATTCCTAATATTATTGTAGCAGTTATTAAAATATATACTCCACCTAAATTTGTTATTAATTTTAGTATAGTTGTAATATTGTTATTTTTTAATTTACTAATTAATTCATATACCCTAGTATCAAATCTTATTATTTCATTATCGCATACATCTTCTAAAATTATTGTGAATATAAATATACAAGCAGATAATATAAGCCATTTTATGTTTTCTTTTATAAATTTAATTATTTTATTTTTCATTTGAATTATTTTCCTTTTTTATTATATCTTTAATTACTTCTCCTGCAATAATTAAACCAGCTACTGAAGGAACAAATGATACACTTCCTGGAACCATCTTTTTTTCTTCTTTATATATTTCTTCATTAAATATTGGTTTGATAGGCTCTTCTTTTGAATACACTACTTTAAGTTTTTTTATTCCTAATTTTCGTAAGTCTTTTCTAATAATTTTTGCTAACGGACATACGCTTGTTTTATATATATCTGATACTTCAAACTTAGTTGGATCTAGTTTATTTCCCGCACCCATGCTTGATATAATAGGTATATTTAATTTATCTGCTAAAAGGATTAAATCTATCTTAGATTGTATCGAGTCTATTGCATCAACTATATATGTTACTTCACTTAGGTCAATTTCACTATTAGCATAAAAAAATTCTTTATAAACTTTTATATTAGCATTTGGATTTATTTGTAGTATTCTTTTTCTAGCAACTTCAACTTTAGGTTTTCCTATGCTTTCATGCGTTGCTATTAGTTGTCTGTTTATATTTGTAATTGATACTTCATCATTATCTATTAAAATAAAATTTTCTACTCCTGCTCTTACTAATCCCTCTAGCACAAAAGAGCCTACTCCACCAATTCCAAATATAGCTATTTTTGCATGTTTAATTTTTTCTATATTTTCTGTTCCTAATAATAATTCTGTTCTGCTAAATTGATCTAACATCTTTTTTTTATTCCTTTCATATTTTACTTGATTATTATAGCATATCAAATATATAAATAAAATACTACTTTCTTAAAAAAGTAGTACTATTTTAAATATTTATTAATAAACTTTCTTACTGTTCTCCAATACAGTTTTGAATTTATTTTTGCACTTTCAACATGTCCTGCATTTTCTATTATTAATCTTTGCTTTGGATAGTTCGCTGCTTTATATAATTTACCAAGCATTATATATGGTACAAATTTATCTTTGTCTCCATGAATAAATAAAATTGGTATATTGGTTTTTTTTATTTGTTTCACACTTGATGCTTCATTATAACTATACCCTATTCTTATTTTTGATACACAGCCTGAAGATATTAAAATAAAATTTGCAAAAAATCTTGGTATACTTTCTAGCATCATCTTAAATTGATCATATACAGATGAATACCCACAATCTTCTATACATGCTTTTACATTTTTCGGTAATTTTTCTCCTGTTGTCATCATTACTGTGGCTGCTCCCATTGATACTCCATAAAGTATTATTTTACATTCTGGTTCATCAGTACATATTTTATTTATCCACTCTTTTAAATCCAACCTATCTTTCCAACCCATTCCAATATATTTTCCTTCACTTTTTCCATGTGCTCTAAGATCGATTAGAAATACATTATATCCCATATTTATATATTCTTTTGCAAAGCCCGACATTTCATAAGAACTTCCCATGTATCCATGTACTAAAATTACCCATACATTAGATTTTCTTATTGGATTTACTATTTTATATCCATGCAATTTTATATTATCTTTTGAAATAATTTCTTCTTCTTTTGCGAAAACTTTAATCCATCTTTCACCTATTTTTTTATTTGTGTTTTCTTCGTTTATATCTTCCTGAGTTACACTTCTCATGATATATTTTTTTGATACATTTGGATTTAACGCTATATTAAAAAAGTAGTTTCCTATAATAAAAAATACTATTATAAATAACATATTTAAAATTATTATTTGCATTTTTTCTCCTTATAGTTATATTATGGCACTATATTTTTTAAAAAATACAAAATGGATAGCATTAATGTACTATCCATCATAATTAAATAATTCTTTCAATATTTTTTTATATCTTACAAATATAGGATGTTCTTTATCTACTCCATTTATGCAGCTTTCGTATACACTTGTATAATACCATTTCTGTAGTTCTTTATTTCTCTTTAAATGAGACCATGATTCTTCTTCTCCATATTTTTCTATGCATTCATACAAATCTTCTAAATTACTTATTTTATCACATGCCACAATTAGTTTTGAACCTAGAGGAGCATTTTTTATTTGCTGTATTGTATGTTTTTTTCTTTCTTCCCATGATAAAGATTTATCTGGTTCAGATGCATCATACACATAATCTCGTACTTTTTTTCCAAACTCTTTTTCAATATCATCAAATGTATGTGGTGTATCTTCTACTACATCATGTAAAATTCCTGCACATACAACATCTTCATCACATCCATTTCTCTGAAGTAACATTCCACATGTAAATGGGTGAAATATCATATCTACATCTTCTATTTTTCTTCTTTGTCCTTTATGTGCCTTTGTAGCATAATAAATTGCATATTCTATTTTATCTTTCTTCATTTCTATCTCCTTTCGTTTATATTATAAAGATATAAACTTAATTTTTCAAGATATTTTATCATTTTTGGTTTACATTAACATAATACTGTGTTACAATATAGCTACTATAAATCTTTAAGAGGTGGTTATAGCATGACTCGGCAAAAACCTTTTATAGTAGAACTTACTGGTACACCAGAAGCCGGTAAAACAACAATCATTAACCTTTTACACAAAAGATTATCTGACTTAGGATATAAAGTAAAAGTATATCCTGAAAGTGCTGAAGAATCTAAACAATTTTTTCCAAGAGATCCTGATTGCACAAGTGATTCAAAACTTTGGATGAATGTTTTAACACTAAAACATTTAATTGAAGCTCCTTATCAAGATTATGACATTATTTTATTTGATAGAGGTGCTGTTGATCGGATATTTTGGATTTATTTAGATCTTCTTTATAACGATTTTAGCTTAGAAAAAGATATTTCTTTAGAACTTTTCTTCAAAGAATATTTGCCTGATTACCTTATTATCTTTAAAGTCTCTATAGAAGAGGCCTTAAGAAGAAGAGGCGGAGAAGGGCATATTGTTACTAGAAATTTCTTGAATGACTACAATCGTCTCTTAAATGCTTTTATTAATTCTATCAGAATTAATAAAAGTATTATCTGTACAGATAATATGAATATCGAAGAGGTTTTGAATGTTACTACAAATTTAATTCTGGAAAATATAAAAAATAGGCCATCATAATGATGGTCTTTCTTTATATAATTCACTATATATTTTATAATTTCGTACTATTTTTCTAACATACATATTAGTTTCTGTAAATGGTATATTTTCTGCACCTTCTCCATTTTCCTTTAATATACCTTCATTAATCCATTTTTTAGTATTTCCTAATCCTGCATTATATGCAACAAATGCTAATATATAATTTTCATTAAAATAATTAAATAATGTATCAAAATAATATAATCCTAATTTTATATTATCTTCAGGATTGTATAATGTTTCTGAATTATAATTCATACCAATTTTAGCAGCTTGCTCTTTAGCGGTTTCTCCCATTAATTGCATTAATCCTATTGCACCGCTTCTAGAAACAATATTTTCTTTAAAATTACTTTCAGTTTTTATTATTGCAAAAGTAAGCATTGGATCTATATTTAACTCTTTCGAATATTTGTAAACATATTCTTCATATTTTTTGGGATAAAAGTGTATTAATATTTTATTTTCTATATTAAATCCCTTATATATTCCAAACAACATGGCCAAAATAATTAATAATATTATTGTTTTTCTTATTTTTTTATTCAACTTTCTCTCCCATATAGAACTTATTTTGCTTCATACCAATTTGACGCTTCTGATAATTCTACCTTTAATGGCACTTTTAATTGCATTGCATTTTCCATTGAGCTTTTTAATAGACTTTCCACTTTTTCTTTTTCATTGCACTTCACTTGTAATAATAATTCATCATGTATTTGTAATAATATTTTTGATTGCAAATTATTTTTGTTTAATTCTTTATACAAATTGACCATAGCGATTTTCATAATATCTGCTGCTGTTCCTTGTATAGGTGTATTCATTGCAACTCTTGCTCCAAATTGTCTTACCATATAATTATTTGAATTCATTTCTGGTATGTATCTTCTTCTATTAAATAATGTTTCTACATATCCTTTCTCTTTTGCATATTCTTTCGTTTTTTCCATAAACTCTTTTATTTTTTTATACTTTTCTAAGTATTGTTCTATATATAATTTTGCTTGATTTCTTCCTATACCTAGTTGTTCTCCCAAACCAAAATCACTAATTCCATAAACAATTCCAAAATTTACTGCTTTTGCATCTGATCTTTGTTTGCTTGTAACTTCTTCTAAAGGAATATTAAAAACTTTAGAAGCTGTTTGTTTATGTATATCTTCATTATTGTTAAAAGCTGTAATCATATTTTCATCTTCAGAAATATGAGCTAGTATTCTTAATTCAATTTGTGAATAATCTGCATCTACAAATATGCATCCTTTTTCTGGTTTAAATACTCTTCTTATTTGTTTTCCTAAATCAAATCTAGTAGGTATATTCTGTAAATTTGGTTCAGTACTACTTATTCTTCCAGTTGCTGTTACTGTTTGATGAAAATATGAATGAATTTTGTTATCGTTTTCATTAATATAAGGAATTAAGCCTTCTACATATGTAGAATTTAATTTTACTAACTGTCTATATTCTAATATGTTTTCTATTATTTTATGTTTTCCTTTTAATTTTTCTAATACATCTACATCTGTAGAATATCCATTCTTAGTTTTCTTTATAATTGGTAATTTTAATTTTTCAAATAATATAATTCCTAACTGTTTTGTTGAATTTATATTAAATTCTTCTCCTGCCAAATCATATATTTTTTTTGTTAATTTCTCTATTTCTGATTTTAATTTTGTTCCAATTCCTATCAATTCATTTTTATCAACATATATTCCAGTAAACTGCATATCTGCTAAAACTTCTAATAATGGCATTTCAACATTTTTAAACAATTCAACTTGATTTGTTTCTTTTAGCTTTTCTAGTGTTTTTAAATAAATATTATATATACAGTATACATATAGGCAATATTTATTTATATATTGTTGTTGCATATTTTCTGTATTTTCTTCAAATAAATTAATTTGAGTGTTTTCTTTTATTTCATTTTCATCTATATCAAGTTTTAAATATTCTATTGCAAGCTTTTCTATATTATATTGTGAATCTGTAGGATTTATTATATATCCTGCTATTTCTATATCATAATCTAAGCCTTTTGTAGATATATTCTTTTCTTTTAACAATATATAATCTTGTTTTTGTTTATAGCCTATTTTTTTTATTTGCTCATCCTCAAATATTTCTTTAAATAGTTCTATACTATAATTTGTACAATTTATATAGTAACATCTGTTTTGTTCTTTGTTATATATATATATTCCTTCTATTGATTTATGTATTATGCTATCATTATTTTCTTTTAGACTTAAATAGTATATTATTTCTTTATTTGCTTTTATTTCTTTTATAATATCTTTTATTTCATCTGTTTTTTCTACAATATGTTTATCAAATAATTTTGAATTTACTGTTTCATTTGTTGTTTCTAAATTAGCTTGCATATTAAATCTGTCTATAAATCTATTAAATCGTAAATATTTAAATAGATTATATACTTCTTGCCTATTCCATTCTTGTTTTTTCAAATTTTCTAAATTTTCTTCAATTGGTACATTTCTATTAATTTCTCCCAACTTTCTTGAAAGTATTGCAAGTTCTTTATTATCTATTATCTTTTCTTTTAATTTTCCTTTTATGTCTACTAATTGGTCATTATTTTCTACTTCTTTATACAAATTATCAATTGTTTTATAATGTCTTATTAAATTTAAAGCTGTTTTTTCTCCTACCCATGGTACTCCTGGTATATTATCAGATGTATCTCCCATTAAGCCCTTTACTTCTATTAATTCTTTAGGTTCTAAATTATACTCTTCTAATATTCTCTTTCTATCATAATCTTCATTTTCTGTTTTTCCCATTTTAGTTCGTGGAATTCTTACTGTTACTTTATCGCTTGTAAGCTGAAAAGTATCTCTATCTCCTGATAGTATTGTAACATCTATTCCTTCATCTTCTGCTATTTTAGATAAAGTTCCTAAAAGATCATCGCCCTCATACCCTTGCTTCTCAATTATTTTTATGTTCATTGCTCTTAAGACATCTTTAATAATTGGCATTTGCATAGCAAGTTCTTCTGGCATTCCATGTCTATTAGCTTTATAATTTTCATATATTTCATGTCGTTTGGTTGGTCCTTTTAAATCAAATGCAACTCCTATATAATCTGGGTTTAAATCTTCTTCTATTTTAAAAAGTATAGTAAGAAAACCATATACAGCATTTGTATATGTACCATCAGAAGTTGTTAACATCTTGCTTCCCATAATTCCATAAAAAGCCCTATTCATAATACTGTTTCCATCTACCAAAACTAACCTTGACATTAAATTCTCCTTTATATCTATATACTAAAAATAATAATAAAACTAACATATATTAGTTTCATTATTATTTTAATTTTATACTCCACATTTCTTTTAGGTTTTAGACTTTTCTTCTTCCTGTATTAATTTTTCTTTATCAGTATTATATGTTTTAGAGTCTTCGTACCACTGTGAATACTGTTCATCATTTTTTCTATTAGGTATGTTATATTTTTCTTGTATGATCTTTCCTAAATATTTACTTACTTTTTCTGCACCACAAACATTTAAATGATCCCCTGCATCTGCTGTATCTGTTTTCCAGTCAAACCCAAAATCTTTATAATTTAAGTTCATATCTATAAATTCTAAATTATTTTCGTTAGCAAATTCTTGTGTTTTATCACTTAAATCTTTTGACCAAGATTCTGCTGATGGTATCTCAATTAATAATAATTTTATATTATTGTCTTTACATAATTTAACCATTTTTTCTAAATATATAGTACACTTTTCGCCTATTTTTTCTTTTGAATGATCCTTACTCATATACTTATTATCATCATTATACGGTTTTACAGTAGCTACTAAATCCATACCTTTATAAGAAAATCTTTTATTTTCAAATGCTTTTTTAAAATCTGAATCTTCTAGTTCTGACCACCTCGAATGAAATCTTGTTATCGGAAATATATAGCTCATTATTTCTTTTTTGGAATTTTTAAAAGATTTATCTGTAATTGCATTTAATTTATTTTTGCTAAACTTCATATTATCAAAAACTTTTCTATAATTACTTTCACTAGACTGACTTTCATTAAAAGCTGAATCCATATTTAGAACGATTAAATCTGGTTTTTGATATTTTAAGCACTCTTCCATTAAATAATAAGCTGTCCACATTCTTTGTCCTGAAGATACAAAATTATAACTTGCAATTCCATACTCATCCCACATTGTTATAGGTGATATGCCACTATAAACATCACTATTTCCCATAAATACAACATCTAAAGAATCTTTAGGTTCTTTGTAAAAACCTTTAATAATATATGACATTCTATTATCTTTGGTAGTTATCCATTTAGGTACTAATATATTAGTACCTAAATAATATAGGAGATATCCTATAGCCAAAAAACATATTACTTTTGTTATTATTTTTTTACTTTTCATTTTTCCCTCTTAATTAAAAATTAAAATTGTCCATATATAAAACTACTTGCATTATATCCTTTACCATATATTCCAAAAATTATAATTGCAAAAAGTATTCCATAATATAAAATCCATCTAAATGCTATGTTTTGTTTACTTATCTTTTCTCTTAAATTATATCCTTTTTCTTGTAATAAGCTTACAACAAACATAATTCCTACCCCTATTGTAAGTACAACAAAGTCAGCAGCTTTAAATCCTATATTAAATAATTCTCCATTAAATAATTTTCCTATATTATCAAATGTAAACATTGATTTAAATATTACCCAGGCAGTTTTTAGTCTTGGTGCTCTAAATATTAACATACCAATTAATACAATTACAGTAGTTCTTATCATTTGCCATAATCTATAGCCAAATGTTTCTGTTTTTATTTTTAATAATTTAATTATTTTTGCAAATAGTGGTTCAAATAACATGCCTAGCATAGTTAAAATATAATAATATAATCCATAAAAAATATATTTCCAACTTGCTCCATGCCATATTCCATTTCCAAACCAAACAAAAAACAAAGCAAATGCTGCTGGTATTAGTTTTCCAATATGTCCTTTAAATATTTTCTTTGACCATGTAGTTAAATTAATACAAGCTTTTGAAAAAGAAATTGGATAGAAAATATATTCTCTAAGCCAAGCGCCCAAGGTTATGTGCCATCTTCTCCAAAATTCTTGAATATTTTTTGAGAAGAATGGTCTTCTAAAGTTTTCTGCCATTGTAACGCCAAATATTTGTCCTATTCCTCTAACTATATCTATACATCCTGAAAATTCTGCATATATCTGAACTGTATACAAAATTACAGCTAAAATAATAACTATTCCGCTATATTCTGTATATTTTGAAAACACTTCATTTACATATAATGCTGCTCTATCTGCTATAACCATTTTTTTGAAAATTCCCCATAGCATTAGTTGAGCTGCAAATTTTACTCTAGTATAATCAAATTCATGAGGTTTATATAATTGGTCTGCTAATTCATCAAATTTTCCAATTGGTCCTTCTAACATTTGAGGAAAAAATGATAAAAATAAAGCAACTTTCCCGAAATTTTTCTCTGCTTTATATTTTCCTCTATATACATCTACAACATAACTAATAGCTTGAAGTGTATAATATGAAATTCCTAATGGTAAAACAATTTTCCTTAATGGTATTTCATAACTAATATTGATTGCATTTAATAATTTACTAATATTTTCACTTATGAAGTTTCCATATTTTAAAAATGCTAAAATTCCAAAATTAAGTATTATTGTTAATATTAATACTACTTTCTTGTTTTTTGCTGCTTTCTTCTTTAACTGTTTCTTTACACTTTTTTCTTGTCCATTACATTTTATTTTTGTTTTGTTGTCTATATTGTTTATTAATAAAGCTGATACATATATTGATATGGTTGTTATGATTAAAAATATAGTAAGTTTAGAACTTGACAAAAAATAATATATGTAACTACCCAAAAGCAAAACAATCCATTTTATTTTTTTAGGCATAACAAAATAAAGCAAACTAATTATTGCTAAGAACGCCATGAATTTTACTGAAATTATTGCCATTTTTTTCCTCCGTTTTATTCTTCTTCTAATTTTTCTATTAATTTATACATTGCCTCTGCTGAATTAAAGTTTTCTGGTAAAATATCTTTTGCAGTAATTTGAACATCAAATTCCTCATCAAGTGCTGCAACTAAAGTTACTATATCAAATGAATCTAAAATTTCATCATCAATTAAACTTGTATTATTTCTAAAATCAACACCTGGTTTTATTCTTTCTAAAACTTTAAATAACTCCTCCATTTTTAATACTTCCTTTCTTTTATATAAAATTTATTTTAACATATTTTTTAAATTTACTCTATCTATTTTTCCATTTGCATTATATGGAATTCTTGGTAATTTGATAATTTGATTTGGACACATATACGCTGGGACTTTATTTTTTACTTGCTCTAAAAGTTCATTTTCTTCTATTTCATCGCCTTGATAAAATAAAACTATCTTAGAATTCTCAGTATCATATACACATGCACAAATTATAATTCCATCTATATTGTTTACTGCTGTTTCTATTTCTCCTAATTCAATCCTATATCCCATGTGTTTAATTTGAAAATCTTTTCTTGATAAATATATTAGTTCTCCTCTTTCATTATATTTTACAATATCACCTGTTTTATAAACAATTTCTGAATAATTTTTATTTAACGGATTTTGTACAAATACTGATGCTGTTTTTTCTGGATTATTATAATATCCTAATGCTAAGAAAGATCCTCTTGCACATAGTTCGCCTTCTTCTCCATCTTTAGCCTCTGTGCCATCTTCTTTTACTACGATTACATCGCAATTATTACAAGCATGTCCAATAGGAAGATTTTCATTGTTATTAAATTTTCTATCTACTATATAATAAGTGCAAATGTCTGTTGTTTCTGTAGGTCCAAATAAATTAGCAAACATAGTATTTGGAAGTTTATTTATCCACATATTTAATTGTTTTACTGGCATTACTTCCCCAGCAAATAAAACTTTTTTTAATGTTGGTAACTCTACTTCGTCTAAAGCTTTAAAATTTGCTACTATGCAAAGTGCTGATGGTACCCAATAAATTGTATTTATCTTTTTCTCATTAATAAATTCCAATAATTTAATAGGAAATGAAAAATACATTTTTGGTATTATATATAATGTTGCACCTGATAATATTGTAGAAAACACATCAGTTATTGACATACTAAAGTAAAATGGTGTTTGACTTCCCCATATGGTATCTGATGTAATATTAAATGTTTCCTTCACCCAATTAGAATAGCTAATTACAGATTTATGTGCTATAACTGTTCCTTTTGGTACTCCTGTAGAGCCTGAAGTAAATAATATATACATTGGATCAGTATCTATCATTTTTCTTCTTACTTGGTTTAACATCTTTTCATCTATTTTTTCATTTAGCATATCTTCATATAAGCAAATATTATCTTCTATACCAAAACTTTTTAATTTAGATAAATTTTTACTATCTGTTATTATTTTTATTGGCTCTAGTGTATTTAATATTAAGTTTATTCTTTCCATTGGTGATTTTGTATCTATTACAGTATAAAAGTTTCCGCTGTATAATACTCCAAACATTGTTTCTAAACAACTTACTGTTTTATCTATAAAAATTGCTATAGGCTGATTTTTTTCATTTGTTGACAAATATGTACCAATTCTTTTTGAATTTTCTAAAAGTTCTTTGTATGTAATTTCTCTTTTATTATCAACAAATGCTAGTTTATTACTATATGTTTTTTCTGTTCTTTCTAAACAATCCAATATGTTTTTATCCATTTTTTCCTCCATAACAAATTTATTATAATCACTTATGTATCTTAGCAGATTTAATGAATAATGTCAATTTTATTTTTTTTTATAAATATTATTAATAATATTTGTTTTTATAATAATAACCCAATAAATTTTTCTGTTACATTTTTATTGAATACTCCATTTTGTTTATTTGTTTATCTATATATTTTTTCATTATTAATCTTCTGATAGTTTCTGCTACAATACATGCACTTTCTATAAAATGTACAATCCAATAATTAAATGAACTTTTTCTACATTTCCTAGTGCTCCACCATAATTAGCATTACAATAATGTAACGCTATTATCATTAAAATTAATTTTTTTGTTCATTGCCATATTTTCATAACTATTTGCCCTTAAAGATGTTATTTCATTAAGCACTTCTTTTTCATTTCCTTATTATATCATTATTTTTTCTAACTACTTCATTATCCATTTAACCTCCTCTCTATATCTATAACTTGTAATTTATATGTTTTGAAAATTTATTTTATTAAAAAATAAGCGGTTCAATATTCCAAGAAAACCAAAAAGGATAATATAAGAAAAACATACCCAAAAAGCTTAAAAGTATATAC
>OIZL01000022.1_pt1 | contig 136791 bp, 129 predicted proteins | sample 1588541 | NCBI WGS metagenome assembly OIZL01 (sample SAMN03283285) | human gut metagenome | biome: human-associated habitat; material: feces | host: Homo sapiens | place: Peru | collected 2012 | reverse complement strand
GGATAATTCCTTACTGGCTGTAAGGGATATTAACCATAAATATATTGTAGTAGAAAAGGAGTGAAAGGAACATGAATAACAAGTAAGAGAGTTAAAAGCAGGATATAATCATGGCAAGATTCTGTATGCAATCCTTGATGGAAATTCAGCGTATTGTATGAATTTCGGATTAAGAGCAGATGGCGGTCAGCTTATGAACAGCTACGATGATGCGAGCACATCAATGTCAGCACAGCAGTGAAACCCTCTTGATGGCGGCAAGTACACACTTTATGCCGGAAATGACATCAAAAACTATGCCGGACAGGTTATTGTGACAAAGGGTAGCCCCATGAGCCTGATACTGGTAGGACAGACAGAGCTGTGGGATCAGAAGCTAAGGCTGCAGAGCTACGCAACTATCCGTCAGAGAATCGATATGAATATCGTGCTGAACCGCCTGGACAGGGCAGAAACCGGCAGATATATTGCGGCACATATGGCATATGCAGGAGTGAAACAGGATCTGTTCACCAATGGAGCAGAAGATGAAATCTTTAAGGTATCCGCCGGCATACCACGGATGATCAACAGAATCTGCGAGAAAACACTGATGTACGCATATCAACAGCAGAAACGGCTGATAGATGAGTGAGTTTGTGACAACGAGTGAGAGCAGAATTGTGACAGTTCATGGAATTTTTAACAGCAATGGGCTTAGTTTATCGGATCAGTATTGGATGAAACCGGCAGAGAGCAACTTGGAATGGAAGGATATTAATTTCTTTGAAAACAGTTTTTCTGATGATGTGGGAAATATTCTTGGACAGCCAAAAAAGGAAAACAAAATTGATCTCATGTCCCCATGTAATACATCTGATGGCTGGCTGAAAAAGAAATGGAAGATTGTAAATGGAAAGAGATATCTGATTAAGGCTGGCAGCAATCCGTATATGCAGGAGCCATTGAATGAAGTATTTGGAACGAAATTACATGAAAGACTTGGATGTAAAAATTATGTTCCATACACAATCAGCTGGGAAGATGGAATGCCATATAGTAATGGATATCACTGCAGGGAGAACTTGAGATGAAACCTTTCTATACAGATGCAACGAGACAGATGGAACTTGTCACAGATTTTGATTGGATTCCATTTGAAAATCTTAGAAATTTGCAAGATGATATCAGGGAAGTTTTTGTGCAGTCGCACTTTATGGATGAAGAACGTATAGAGACAATTGCAAAAGCGGGGAACAGCCGAGTGGAAGAGTTACAGGAGATGGCACTGGAGCATAGTCATCAATTTACAATGGGAAGTCAGCAACAATAAAATCATACACACAGGGTAGGTTGCGAAGACAGTATTCTCATGGTACAGGAGGACAAGCAGATGGCTTATGGAAAATCTTATTTTTGGCAAATGGTACTGCTGATAGTCTTATAACCGCAGAACTCTCTAACTGGAATGGCAAAGCAATTAAGATTCCAAGAATAGAAGTGGATGATTGTAAGCGTGATGATATAAAAGGTGCAGGGATGATAAAACTAAGAAATAAGCACCTGGAATCCGAGAAGGTTAAAGATTGGAAAACAACAGAAGTGGTACCGCATAGGGGAATTTTAACTTTCGAATCCTTGCCACATTCTTAAAAATGCGAAGGTCTACATAGAGACACCACAAATAATCCACCGTACATGTTCCGACAAAACAAAACGTGTTGAGGGCATAAGAAAGGATACGGCTACCGAAAAAGACTTTGCCGTCAATAACGAAGGTCAATATCTCAATAAAGCATCCAAACAGTGTAATCCAGGACATTGCAGTAAATAATTTGTCCCCTAAGAAATGTTATTTGGATGTACTAGTAAGCAAGAGCAAAAGCATCAAATACACGCCGATGCCATTCACAATTAGTATTTCTGCAAAATTCGTCGTATTCATCGAAGCCTCAAAATATAATTTTGCCATTATTATAGAATAAAAACTAGAGGGGAACAAGAAAATACATATTTTGTACTGTGACCAGGGACACTCGCGTCGGGCTGTCGAACGCCTAAAAGAACACAGCCTTTCCATGCAAAAATCTGTCCGGAAATTGCTCGCAGCGTCACAGAGGAACTGCAAAGCACACTGCGTGGAAGCCCAAGACATATACAGCGTGCTTGCGGAGGATATGTGAGAGCAAGTATGGGCTTGGACAATGTGGAGCCAAATTAGATTGACAATCAAAGGTGGAAATGTTAGTATTGATTAGTCTAAACTAACCAAGAAAGGGGAAACGAATGGATGGAAGAGGGGAATGAGAAGCAAATGTTTGTTAGGATAAGAAATCTTCAAAAGAGTTATGGGAGTGGCTCAAGTAGAACACAAGTGCTAAAGCATGTGGATTTGGATATTGAAAAGGGGAAAATCTGCACGATTTTAGGACCGTCAGGTTCTGGAAAATCCACTTTGCTAAATGCGATTGGTGGAATGGATACGGTAGATCAAGGGCAAATTTTGATAGAGGGAATGGATATCAGTGCAATGAAGTATGCGCAGTTAACAGAATATCGAAGAACATATATTGGGTATATTTTTCAGTTCTATAATCTGATTCCGGATTTGACAGTGAAAGAAAATATGGAAACGACAAAATACCTGGGTACGGATACGATGGATGTGGAAGAACTGCTGGATATTTTGGGATTGCGGGAGCATCAGTTTAAATTTCCGTCAGAACTGTCGGGCGGTCAGCAGCAGAGATGCGCAATTGGAAGAGCGCTGGTAAAGAAACCGAGTCTGCTTTTGTGTGATGAACCGACCGGTGCGTTAGATTCCAAAACTTCGCAGGATATTCTGGAACTGCTGGAAAGACTCAATAAAGAGTTTGGGATGACAATGATTCTGGTAACACATAATGCGGATATTGCGGGGATGTCCGATCAGATTGTGGAAATCCGGGATGGAGAAATTGTAAGAAATCAGGAGAACCCCAATAAACTGACAGCAAAGGAAGTGGGAACTCATGCTCTATAAAAGATATTTCAGAGAACTAAAAAGAAATCCCGGAATCTATCTGGCTATTTTTATTATTTTATCCATCGGCTTGGGGACGGTCTTGGGCGGAAATGCCGGAGATGACAGTATGATAGCCAAGGTTGAGGAGGTGATGAAAAATGCAAATACATCCGATGGTTATGCCGTTATGGCTTTGCCGATCAATGAACAGGCGCTTGAAGATGAAAAATCCCTTGAAATCGAAGCGGCATTTTATTTGGATTGCGATACCAAAGACGGCTCATTGAGAGTGTTTGCAGATAGAGCAAATATAAATCGGGCTTATGTGGAAGATGGGAAACTTCCGAAAGAGGCGGATGAGGTATTTCTAGAGAAACACTATAGCGAGGAGCATGGATATGGAATCGGTGACAGTATCAAGATTGGTGATACAACATATGAAGTAAGTGGAATCGGAATATTGCCGGATTACATTTATGTCTTGAAAAAAAGTACGGATATGTCTTCTCACACAGAGAGCTTTAGTGTTGCAGTTGTCAGTGAAGAGGAGATGGAGCGACTTGTCACCGAGCATGCGGGAACAACTACATATCAGTATAATTTTAAAGTGAAGAAGAACGGGGATATTGCGGATGCAGAGGAGTTTTTTTCTAATTTGCAGGAGAACGTACCGTTAGAATTTGTAAACAGTGCGTATGATCCCAGAATGATTACTTACAAAGAAGACTGTGCAATGGTAAAGCGGGCAACTATGGTATTTGCTGTGATTTTACTTATTGTCATTGCGTATGTGATCGGCGTATTTCAGAAAAACAGAGTGGAAGAAGAACGAAAATATATCGGAACATTAAGCGCACTTGGTTATCGAAGAAGAGAATTGATATTGCATTATACGGGGTTGCCAATGATTATCGCGCTTTTGGGAGGGATAGGCAGTCTTGCATGTGGAAGGGCGGTCTTTTCCAAAATGTTGACACAGGATAGTGTGGATTTATATTCTATGCCGGATTTTGAAGCGCATCTGTCATTGTATATTATTTTATTTGCAGTGATCGTGCCTCCGCTTATTATGGGAAGCATAGGATTTGTGATGCTGAACAAAAAAATCTCCGATTGTCCGGACAAAATCATAAGACCCGCGCAAAAGAATAGAAACGTGAAACTGAATTTGAATGCAGTACCCTATCTTACGGCTTTTCGTATGCGACAATTTGTGAAAGAAATTTCAGGCAATCTGGTTATGATGGGAGGAATATTTGTTGCAACCGTTTTATTGCTGTTAGGCTATTCCATTTACAGTTCGGTGGATAATTACAGGGAAAATGTGTTGACGGATGTTAGTTATGACTATCTTTATATGGTGTCGGACGGGCAAATAGTTCCTGAGGGAGCAGAAAAATTGCTTGTGCAGAATGTAAAAGGAAAAAGCTCTGTACCGGGGATGAATTTAAAACTGAATCTGTACGGAATAGAAGAAGACAGCGCCTATTTTCCGAAGGTGGAATCCGCGGAGGTAAAAGAGGATCGCTATCCGGCAGTGATATCAGAATCACTGGCTGCCAAGTGCGGGTTAGAGGTAGGAGATTTTCTTGAGGTGAAGAATGCATCTAAGACGAATACCTATGAGCTTGAGGTAACGGCAATCGTGACTTATTCGAATGGACTAAGTATTTTTATGTCCCGAAATACAGCAAATGAGATGTTTGACATGGACGAGACATACTACAATGCATTGGTAAGCAAAGAAAAGCTGGATGGGAATGAGGTGGGAGCATTTTCTACGACAAACAGCAGCGAATATGAGGAAGCGGCCAAAAGTATGCTGGATTCTTTGATGCTGATTATAATAGCATTGCTTGGATCCGCCGTTGTTATTTATATTATGGTAATCTATCTGATGGTGAAATTTATGATGGATAAGGCAAAATATAATATTTCTCTGCTTGAAATCCTGGGGTACCGTGTGAAAGAAGTAAACCGGATTTATCTGGCAGGAGAGAGCTTTGTTGTCCTGTTTGCAATCCTTCTTTCGCTGCCGCTTGGAACGCTGGTATTGCAGGGAATCTTTCCGTATTTGACAGCGGGCTATAGCTTTTATATTTCTCCGTATATTGGAATGACCGAATATTTAATTTTGGCATGCTTTATGTTTGTTGGATATGGGGGAATTTATATGTATCTAAAACGTCAGGTCAGAAAAATTGAATTCACTTATATATTAAAGGAGAGGGAGTAAGGGTGGAAAAAAGAAATAAGAAAATGAAGGTGGTGTGTCTTCCATATGCAGGCGGTTCCGCGTTGATGTATGGAAGATGGAAAAACCTTTTTGATGACAGAATAGAAATAGTCCAGTTAGAGCTGCCGGGAAGAGGGTTGCGATTTAAGGATGAAAGCCCGTCGACGATGGAAGAACTGACAGAGGATATGAAGATACGTCTTATGAAATTAGTTGGGGACGAGAACTACATTTTGCTGGGATTTTGTTATGGGGCAATCGTATCCTATAGTATTTATGAACAGTTAGTCAGAGAAAAAAGTGAACATATGCCCAAAGGTATGATTTTAATATCGTCTCTTCCGCCGGGAGAACATTCCAAGGCAGAACGATTATTCGAAATGACCAATTTGAAAATTGTAAAGACGTTATTGGGTATTTTTTCTTTTAATCCATTTGCTGCGTCAGATGATGAAATGGATGTATTAAAGACAATGCTTGAGATTGTAAATCCGGATGTGGCAAAAGAGTTGCGAAGCATGAATTTACTGCAGCTGATTTTGGCATTTTTATTTCCCAAATACAGGAAAGCCGCAAATTGTCAGACGGTGCTGCGCATCATGAGAGCAGACGGGCGCGTTATGTATGGATATAATGGGGAAAAAGACAGTATTCCGGTCCGAGTTCCGGTAATTGCGATACATGGAAAGAAAGATAATGTTGTGACCAGCGAGCATATGTACGGATGGAAGCAATTCTGTGACGGAGAGTTTCAGTTAAAGGAAGTAAATGGTGGACATTTGATGCTGTTTGACGAGGATACGGATTTTGTGCCGGTGTTGCGTGAGTCAATTGCTGGACTACAAGAAGAATGGAAAGAAAGGAAGATTGGCTAAATGTTATTTTGGGAGAAACAGACGAAAAGAAGTGCAGTTGAAAAAGAAGTAAAGAAAATAATAAAAGGAATCATGAAGTCATATGAAAAAGAAGAAATGGGAGAAGCGGAGGAGGCGTTCTTTGAACAGATTGATTCCCTGAGAATTATTGAATTAATTGTATTAACAGAGAAGAAATTTAAAATTGAAATTCCAACAGAACAGTTGGCACAACTGAATGATCAGAAGCTGGACACCTTTATTGATTTAATCCTACAGACCATGAAGGGAGATGTAAACGATGGAAGTGAAACGAATCCTACTGCCTCATCAGTATTATTATCCTAACATGAATCTGCTGAAAAATCGTTCGGGAGAAAAAATAGAGGGGGAATTTTATCAGACACTTTTGCAGGCGGATTCAAATCAGATGGCTACCATATATGTGCATGTGCCTTTCTGCAATTCCAAATGTGCTTTTTGCGGATTTGACAAGGAGTATGATTTGGCAGAAATGGATGCCTATGTCAAAAAGCTGTTAGAAGAAATGCATTACTACGCCGAGCTGATTGGAACAAAATATACAATTCAAAGCATTCATTTTGGTGGGGGAACACCTGCCCTGCTTCCGGCACATTTATTACAAAAAATATTGGATGAGATCAAAATTTCTTTTCAGCTTTCAAGTGAGGTTTCCATTGATATGGAAGGTTCGGCGACAACACTTCCAAGAGAAGACATGATTGCGTTTATTAAGGATAATAATCTGACACGTGTAAGCTTTGGAATACAGTCGTTTGACGCTAGAATACGAGAAGAACTTCAAATGAAGGCGACGCTGGAAGATGTTTTTCATACAATTGACATACTCAAAAAAAATAAAATCATCATGTACGCAGATATTCTCTACGGATACCCGCAGTTTTTTGATGAAAGCCTCTATGAGATTTTGATAAAGGATATTCAGACAGCAATTAATCAGGGCTTAGATGGCGTTGAGTTGGGACAGATGTATCCGTTTAAAAATCAGTTAGAGCATATCGTGAAAAAAAGAAATCTAAGACTTCCTTCCGATGCTGAAATTATTGAAATGATTAAAGTGTCTACCAAAATGCTCAAAGAGGCCAGTTATAAACAGACCACCTATTCCGGTTTTACCAAGCAGGGAAAGATTATATTGGAAACCTCTTATTATGGAGGAATAGATAAGATGCCGGATTGCATTGCCATGGGGTCTGGAGCGTTTGGTTCTCTTAGGGGGTACAAATATAGAAATGGCTCTTATTCTGTTTATATGTCACAGGAAACACCCTGCTATAGCCAGGTAAAAAAATTAACACAGGAGCAGATTGAAAATAAAGAAATTGTGGGATTCCCCAAGGTCTTAGTGCTCAATAAGCAGTTGTTGGATAAGCCTGCGGTCAACCGTAGGTTTCAGGAAAAATTTGACACCTTGATGGCGGAAGGATATGTACGGGAAGATGAGTACGCCTACTATTTAACAGAAAAAGGAACCTATTACATTGACAATTTGTACTGGTTTTTATTGGAAGAGGAAGAAAAGAAAAGCATAAGAGAAGATATGACAATTTATGTAGCAGAATAGAAAGGCATGCAGCTATGAATTTATTTATTGGAGCTAGGAGAGTAACCGAAGAAGAGCAGAGAGCACTTATTGATAAGATGCGGAAAAAATTGCAGGAAATAGCCTTACAAGAGGGCGATATTCTGGTTTGCAAAGCGAAAACACAGTATGGAATTATCGCACAGTGGATGTGTTGTCAGGAATTGGGACTGATTCCTTTTTTTGTAGCACCGGACTATCCGGTAGAGAATAGTCGTTTTATGGAATATGCAGATGTAAGTTATCTGCTTAAGCTGGACGAACAGGAAACCATCCGTATAGAAAAACTAAGCCGGAAAACCGGTCCGCATCTAAATGTAAAACCGGGTTCGGTGATTCATATGACGTCTGCTACGAGCGGAAATCCTAAGTTCATTCTCAGAACAAAAGAACAATTAGATTTGGAAGTAAGCAGATACTGCAAACGACTGCAGTTAACGGAAAAAGATGTGATTATGTCGATAGCACCATTTTATCATGCATATGCGTTTCTGTGTCCGATGCTTGGAAGCATTTATACAAATGCTACACTTGTGCAGCCTGATGTGCTACTGCCAAGAAATGTAATTGAAATATGCCGGGAGCAGAAAGTGACCTGTTTGTATGGAGTCCCATTTTTCATAGAACAAATGGCAGATACAGATAAAAAATACCAGCTTTCGGAAGCGCTTCGCTATGTGATTTCTTCCGGGGAAAAGCTTACTGCAAAAACGGCACACAAATTTTATGATAGATTTGGAATTGGCTTAAATCAGCAGTATGGCTGCACGGAGATGGGAACAGTCACATTTGCGGAGGCATTAGAGCCGGATGAATCACAAGGCAGACCAATAGAAGGTGTAGAGTTTAAGATAGAAGAAATAGAAGGAAAGTCATATATTTCAGTCAATACAAACGGAACGATGGGATTTTATATACAGGAAGAGGTTCGTCCAATTGCAGAGGGGTTTTACTTGTCAAATGATCTGGGACATTTTGATGCAGAAGGACATTTGTATATTGATGGTAGAGGGGATGATGTGATTATAAGGGCAGGCGAGAAAATTAATCTTCGCGAAATCAGCACCATACTTGAAAAAATGGATGGGGTACAGGGAGTAAAGTTAGAGGTTGGCAAGGATAGTCTAAAAGAAATCACCTGCTATTATAATGCCGAAAGAGAGATTGACAAAAATGAGTTCATAGAGTACTGCAAACAGCATTTTTCGGCATTTCAGATCCCAAATTATTATCATCGTACACAAAAACCGGTGGGGCAGACAGCGAACTGGAAACATAAAAAATAATGACAGGAATGAGGAGAGAAAATGAATTTAGGGAATAGAAGTAAGATATTTGGTCTGATTGCAGCTATTTTATGCATCGCAATTAGTTTGGTATATGTACCGGCAGGGATGGAACCCGGGCTGTTTAAAACAATTTTATTAATCTGCGCATTTATGATTGTGCTGGTGTCACAGGCGCTTCCGGTGATGCTATTGTCTTTATTGAGTATTGGGATTATGCCATTGATTGGAGTAACGGATTCTTTTGCAAATTCTTTTGGCGGATTTTCAAATCAGGCGGTTTATTTTGTGATGATGTCATTTGGGCTGGCTGCAATTTTGATGGAAACACCGCTCTGCAAACGAATTTTGCGATGGACATTTCAAAAAATTGGAAGAAACGTAGAAGGCTTGATACTGGCAATTATGATTTGTGCGGCGCTGACCTCTGCCTTTATTTCAGATGTACCAACCTGTGTGCTTTATCTGGCATTTGGTGAGATGCTTTTGCAGGTGTATACAGAGGAAGAAGCACGGAAACATTCAGGGAAAGCGGTAATGCTGGCAGTATCCTTTGCAAGCATGATCGGAGGAATTGCAACGCCGGTAGGAAGTACGGTAAATATTCTGGCATCCAGTATTTTGGAAAGTACAACCGGAGTTACGATTGGATTTTTGCAGTGGATGGCAATATGTGTTCCTGTGGTTGTCATTATGATACCGCTTACATGGAAATTACTTATGAAACTATATAAGCCAGTAGCGATTAGTGAAAAAGACAGAATCGCTTTTATTCAATCGTTTGCGCAGGAGAAGAGTTTTAGCATGAAAGAAAAAAAAACGATTGTGATTTTTCTTATTATGCTGATTTTGTGGTTTGCATCTTCCTGGATTTCAGGAATCAGTGCAATGCAGGTTATGTTTCTGGGTGTTTGCGTATTTGCAATTCCGGGAATCGGTGTCACCACGATTGATAAGGTAATAAAAAGCGTAAAGTTTGATATTATTCTGTTGGTTGCTACAATTTTGACTCTTTGCAGCGCATTAATGAATCAGGGCTTTGGAGAGTTTATGGCAGAACTGGTTCCAACATTAAATATGCCTGTCATAGGATTCTTTGCAGCAATTGTTGTTGGAATTTACATTTTAATTCTGATTGTTCCGATTGCACCTTCATTGACGACAGTCGTGACACCGATCGTAATCGCACTGGCGGTTCGTGCAGGAATCAATCCCGCAGCAGTCGTTCCGATTTGCAGTATCAGTATCGGCTGTGGCTATTTACTTCCGATGGATTCCGTATTCTTAATGACTTATGCAAAAAAATACTATACCATCAAGGACTTTACCAAAGTTTCAGCAGTTGTAATGCTGGCAGCGCTGCTTCTGGCAGTGACGGTTGCCTACGGAATCATGCATTTGTCAGGGATGATACGCTAGCAGCAAGGCATCCTTTATCTTAGGCTCTAATATTATTCCGGTACTGGAGTGGCGTGAGTCCAAACTGTTTTTTAAAAGCAGTCTGAAAATGGCTTTGGCTGGAAAAACATAAATAATTGCTGATAACACTAAGAGGCTTCTCCGTATAATGGAGAAGTCTTCTTGCTTCATATACCTTTTCTGCGAACGTATAACTGATTTGTGTGATATCTTCAGGCTTTCCCAGACGAATAGCCGTTAAAATCAGAGATTCCAATTCGTAGGATTTGTTATGTCGGAACATTGCTTTTTGCTGAAACATATCTTCCGTTGCAAAAGTGTAATCTTCGGTAGGCACGGGAGTGATATCATCCCGAATGGTATAGAGTTCTTTGTTGATGCAATAATTTAAGAAGGTCAGTTTGGTCAGAAAAGAAGCAACTGCCTTTTTTAGAAAAACTGCGCCATAGCCTTGGCAGGCTATCGCGCAGCGATTTTGTTCAATTTGAATTTTCTTAATGGATAATGAATGAGACATTAAGTGTCACAATAGATAAAATAGGGCATTGCTCACTTTGTGTCCTATATTTTTTAGTGGGTTGCAGATACGATGTTTTCAAGGAGGTCAGAAAATATGAATCAAATCAAAATTGGAGAATTCTTAAAAGAACTTCGTAAAGAGAAAGGGCTTACTCAGGAACAGTTTGCAGAACAGTTTAATGTATCTCGATGGTCTGTATCAAGATGGGAAACAGGTTACAGCCTGCCGGATAATTCTGTTATGCTCAAATTGTGTGACATTTTTGGCATTTCTGTCAATGAGCTGCTATCTGGAGAGCGACTTTCTTCTATGGACTACAATAAGAAAGCGGAGGAAAATATTATGACACTGATACAGGAAAAACATGACAGTAAAAAGAAGGATAAACGTCAGTTTGTATTGGGGACGGCAGTCATTGTTTTATTAGCAGTCTATTTTGTCTGGTTTATAAATCGAGCGACAGTAAATCGCTTGCAGATAAAGTATTTTATGGATTTCATTGCACTGAATGTAGATCTTGTTATTCTGGTGTTGATGCTTATTTTTGCCGGTCGATTCCATGATTTCCTCAATCTTTTTAAATTTAATATTCAAAAGAGTGAGAATACGAAGAAAGTGGAAAATGTAAAAGAAGCAGCAACTTTTGCGATTCGGGCGATCTTACTGGCAGGGGGGATATGTTCCCAAATTTATATGGTGAACTGGCTTAGATGTCTGGATAATGCAAAATACTGGGGATCCAATCTCAATAGCATTGTTCTGGGACTGTTTTACAGTTTAGTAATTTCGGCAGTTCTTTTGGTGCTGCGGGAAAGATTAAAAAAGTAGTTTATAAAGAAAATATCAATGGAGTTTTATGTTCTTAGAAGAAGCAGAAAAAGAAACGGTTAGGAAGGAAATGATGAGGATGAAGGTATTTTATAAGTTAGGGATGGAAAAATGATAGCAAGAGAATTAGCGGAGATAGCGGTTAGAACTTGTCAATGGACTCATATTTTTCATGTTCAAGTAAAACGTTTTCTAGAGGATTTTGATAGAAAAGGAGAAGGGATTTGTCCATGGGAAGGAGATGATGAGGTAAGTCTGTTTGTAGGGGATCGGATGTTTATGATTTCTGCAATTCAACACGTTATAAATGGGTTGGATTATATGAATAGAGAGTTGTATTCAAGAAATGAAAGTACAGAAGAAATAGAAGGAATCTTAAAGCATATTGCCGATAAAGAAACAAGGAATAATCTTAAATTACTTCGTAATATGAATGAACATGATATAGAGTACATGGCGGAAAATGGTCGAAAGCAAGACCAGTTTGTGCGTCAATTAAAAAAGAATGGAATCAATTATTCTATAAATGCTCATTGGACATTTGTGGATGGAAAAAATAAAGTGTTTTTAATCGGTAATGTTGATGTGGTTGCATTGATGGAATCAGTAAAAGAACAAAGTAAAAATATTGACAAACTTTGCAGTGAAATTTTTTATAAATATTATTGACTTGATGAGAAAAATAGCTAGGCTAAAGTTTTCAAAAATGTTGGGGTAACGAATTATATTTGATATTCGTTACCCCGATATTCATTTTAGAATATTTTTCCTTACAAAACCATCACCGCATGATCTGAACGACAAATGCGGTTGTCTGCGGCGGGATGCTTGCGGTGAGGAAAGAAGCATGCTGTACGCTGACCAGAAGACCGGGCACCAGTCTCGAAAAACTGATCTGCCGTCCGATCGAATCTAAAACGACCGTATTTGGGGAAACGTTGAATCGTATCATGGTGGCCGGATTTCCATCACTCATGGTAATGAAAAACTGATTTCGGGTGTCAATGTTGATGATTCTTCCGATGGTTATGTTTCCAACCTCCGGGCGGCCGGAGATGCGGATTCGGTATGCCTGTGCCTGCGGCGGATTGCTTCTTGTCATATTGGTCGAGAAGGTGGCATGGATGATCATACCGGTCTGCAAGTCTTCCGGGGTGATCAGATCACCGTTTTCGTCCAAGAGGATCGTATTGCCCGAAACGATCAGGGTGACAAGCATTTCCGGCGCGTTGCAGCGGGTACAGTTGTTGTAGGCGATCGTTACATATGCAGTGTCCTTATCATAGGAAATGTTTTGAATGACAGCGTTTGATACCCGTATCGCATTCTGGGCAGCGGGTACAGCCGCATTTTCAATAGGGTCTGAAAGATTTTGTTCCAAATGATCCATGGGAACCTCTGTTTTTTCCTTTTCCAGATATTATATGCAGTTTGGCGAAAATGGATTTTAACGGAAAGCAGAAGACCGGACGGTGGCGGTTGTGATTTCTTTTGGGGAATGTTAAAATAGCAGCAGATACTAAGTATAAGAGGTAAAAGATATGGCACAGAAATATTATGCAGTCCGGACCGGAAAAAAGCCCGGCATTTATAACACCTGGGAGGAATGCAAGGCAGTGGTTGACGGATATCCGGGTGCGCAGTATAAGAGTTTTAAGACGCGGGAGGAAGCGGAGGCATTTGCCGGGGTTTCCGGAGCTGCCGGAATAGAAAAGAAAGAAAAAGCAGCCACGGATATAGACGGGACAAAGGCGTACGCGTTTGTGGACGGTTCCTATCACGCAAAGACCGGTGTTTACGGTTACGGCGGCTTTCTGGTGCATGACGGCAAAAGGGAGATCCTGCAGGGAAACGGAAATGACGCGGAGATGGCATCCATGCGCAATGTGGCGGGGGAGATCTGCGGCAGCATGGCGGCGATGAAAAAAGCGGTGGAGCTTGGATTGAAAGAACTCGTTATCTATTATGACTATATGGGGATCGAAATGTGGGCAAAAGGGCTGTGGAAACGCAACAAAAAAGGAACGATGGCTTATTATGACTACGCGGCGGAAGTACAAAAGGAGTTAAAACTTACGTTTGTCAAGGTGAAGGGACATTCCGGGATCGAGGGAAATGAGGAAGCGGACCGTCTTGCCAAAGAAAGTGTTGGAATTGTATAAAAAAGCAAAGAAATGTCTAGCTTTTGATTGACGAATATGGTCAAAGTGACTATAATTAAATTATATCATAGTGCAAAGCTAGACAAAACAGACAAAAAGGGGCGATTATATGAAAAACTTAAAAGTCAAAACAAAACTGAATATGATCATAGCACTGGTGATCATTCTGGTCCTGGGTGCGAGTGTTGTGTCCATAAGGAATTTAAATCAGGTAAAGGACAAAGCGATCGAGAGCATGGAGGCATCGACCAGACAGAGCTATGACCAGAACATCAAGGAGCAGGTAGGGGCAGTGATATCGCTTCTGACAGAGATCAACCAGGAGTATGAAGATGGAACCTATACGCTGGATGAGGCAAAAAAAGTAGCTGCGGATGAAGTCCGCGAGATGCGCTATGGTGACAGCGGCTATTTCTGGGTAGACGAGTCTGATGGTACAAACGTTGTGCTGCTTGGCAGTGATACCGAAGGTACCAACCGTATGGAAACAAAAGATGCAGCCGGTTATCAGATGGTAAAAGAGATCATCCGTGTCGCGGTAGAAGACGGCGGCGGATATACCGATTATGTATTCCCGAAGGAGGGAGAGACCGAGTCCTCCCCGAAACGTTCTTATAGTGAATACTTTGAGCCGTTTGACTGGGTAGTCGGAACCGGTAATTACACGGATTACATTGATGATGAGATCGCGGCTCAGGACGCGGAGTATTCGGATTTCGCAACACAGAAGGCAATTACGTTAGTCAGCATCTGCATCGTTTTATTGATCATCGTTACACTGCTTGTTATTCAGATCGCAGTTGATATCACCAGAGCATTAAAGAAGATCTCCGGCCATATCGAAGTGATCGCGGAAGGAAATTTCGCACAGTCGATGGATGCGGCTTATCTGAACCGTAAAGATGATTTTGGACAGTTGTCCGCAACCTTAAATAAGATGCGCGAATCTGTCCGTGAATTACTGGTAAAAGTAAAAGGTGAGGCTGACAATATCGATACGGTTGTACAGAATATCGAGAGTAATGTGACAACCTTAAATGAAGAGATCGAAGATGTATCCGCAACGACAGAAGAACTGGCAGCAAGCACGGAGGAGACAGCAGCTTCCGCAGAGCAGATCAGTACCATGTCACAGGAGATCGAGGGCGCTGCAAAGGGTATTGCGGTAAGAGCACAGGATGGCGCTACCGAAGCAGAAGAGATCCATAAACGTGCGAGAGAGACAAAAGACAATACCGTAAAGAACCGCGCAATGGTGACCAAGATGCTTTCGGAGATCCGAGAAAGCCTGGAGAAAGCATTGGAGGACGCAAAGGTAGTCGATCAGATCGGCGTACTGGCAGAATCCATATTAAATATTACCGGACAGACCAATCTGCTTGCGTTAAATGCTTCGATCGAGGCGGCAAGAGCCGGAGAAGCAGGCAAGGGATTTGCGGTAGTAGCTGATGAGATCCGTATGCTGGCAGAGCAGTCCAAAGAGGCAGTTGCCAATATTCAGGCAGTTACCGACAATGTAAACCAGGCGGTAGGAAATCTTGCGACAGACTCCAACCGGTTACTTGATTTTGTGGACACGGATATCGTGGACAGCTTTAACAAGTTTGAAGAGATGGCGGACGCATACAACGATGACGCGTCCAGAGTCAATGACCTGGTAGCGGATTTCAGCGCGACATCGGAAGAACTGGTGGCTTCGATCGACGGTATCATGGAAGCGATCGGAGGAATCTCATCCGCATCTAACGACGGAGCGGCCGGTACAACCAATATCGCACAGCGTACCGTTTCCATCGCGAACGGATCTTCTGAGGTTTTGGATCGTGCCAAAGATGCAGCAACATCAGCAGAAGAGTTAAAGAAGAATGTAGATCTGTTTAAGATCGAAGAAAACGAGTGATAAATTTTTAACAAACACAGCTATGTAAAATATAGAAAGTGCATTTTTACAGGGATTGGGATTTATTCCCCTGTAAAAATGCACTTTTTTGCTTACACAGATTTTACATTAGTTTTACATTACATAGATTTTACATTTTACATTGCGTTGGTAGAATGAGTTTGTAAAACGAAATGGAGGAAAACAATATGAAAAAAATTATGTGTTTATTCGTGTGCGGATTACTGACCGCAGGAGCCCTTACAGGATGTGGAAGTTCTGCTGATACAACGACAGATTCCGGAAACACCACAACAGATGCGGCAGCAGATGCAGCAGGAGATTTTGATACGTCATCCGATATCTCGGTTGTATCAAGAGAAGATGGATCCGGAACCAGAGGCGCATTTATTGAACTGTTTGGTGTGGAAGAAAAAGACGCAAACGGCGATAAAGTAGATTACACAACAGACGAAGCGATCATCGCAAACAGCACAGAGATCGTTATGACAACAGTTGCCGGTGATGATTATGCGATCGGTTATTCTTCTCTTGGTTCTTTAAATGACACAGTAAAGGCTGTAAAGATCGATGGAGCGGAGCCGACAGCGGACAACATCAACAATGGAAGCTACACAATTTCCAGACCGTTTAACATTGCAACCAAAGGTGATGTGAGCGACGTGGCACAGGATTTCATCAACTATATCATGAGCGCGGATGGACAGCAGATCATCGAGGATAATGGTTATATCAAGGCATCCGATGCAGGCGCGTTTGAATCAAACGGCGCATCCGGAAAGATCGTTGTTGCAGGATCTTCTTCCGTAACACCTGTTATGGAAAAACTGCAGGAGGCATATCAGAAAGTCAACAGCGGAGCTGAAATCGAGATCCAGGAAAGCGATTCCACAACCGGTATGACAGCGGCAATGGATGGAACCTGCGATATCGGAATGGCATCCAGAGAGCTGAAAGACACTGAGATCGATGGCGGTCTTACCGCAACCGTAATCGCAAAAGACGGTATCGCGATCATCGTAAACAAGAACAATCCGACCGAAGATCTTACCAAAGATCAGGTAAACAGCATCTTCCGTGGTGAAGTAACAACCTGGGATGAAGTAAAATAGTGACCGAGTAACACGAAATGACCAAAGAGGAGGGCTGGATGAAAACAGCTCTCTTTCTCTGGTTGCAAACACATAGTACATCAAAATAGAAAAGGATTTGCATCTGTATGAAAAAGGTAAAAGAAAAAGGAATGGAGATCGTATTTCTGATCGCCGCATGTGTTTCCATCCTTTCCGTTGCGCTGATCTGTATTTTCCTTTTTATGAACGGGATACCGGCCATAAAGGAGATCGGATTTTTTGATTTCGTAGGTGGAAAGATCTGGAAACCGGGAAATAACATATTTGGCATACTTCCGATGATCCTTGGCAGTATCTATGTCACTGCGGGGGCGTTGGTCATCGGGGTTCCGATCGGGATCCTGACCGCCGTCTTTCTGGCGCGGTTCTGTCCGAAAAAGATATATAAGATCGTAAAACCGGGCGTGGATCTGCTCGCGGGGATCCCGTCTGTCGTATATGGATTTTTCGGACTCTGTGTGCTGGTTCCCTGGGTGAGAAGCACTTTCGGTGGAAATGGAAACAGTATTTTAACGGCATCGGTTCTGCTTGGTATCATGATCCTGCCAAGCATCATCGGAGTTTCCGAATCGGCAATCCGGGCAGTGCCGAACAAATATTATGAAGGAGCGCTTGCGCTCGGCGCGACACATGAAAGAAGCGTGTTCCTCACCGTGGTTCCGGCGGCAAAATCCGGAATCCTCGCAGGCGTGATCTTAGGCGTCGGCAGAGCGATCGGAGAGACGATGGCAGTCATCATGGTAGCGGGAAATCAGGCGAGAATGCCAAAAGGCGTCTTAAAAGGTGTGCGAACACTGACCGCAAATATCGTTATTGAAATGGGATACGCGGCGGATCTTCACAGGGAAGCGCTGATCGCGACAGGCGTGGTCTTATTTGTATTTATTTTACTGATCAACCTGCTGTTTTCAGCACTAAAGAGAAGGACGGTGGAATAGATGGCAGAATTTAAGAAAAAAACAATGGAAAAGCTCCGGTCGTTTCGGCATCATCCGGGTTCCTTCTTACTGTGGCTTATCACAATGCTCGCGGCAGTCTGCACGATATGTGTACTTGGATTTCTGGTGATCTACATCCTGATCAAGGGTGTGCCGCATCTGACCCCGTCATTATTCGCATGGACGTATGACTCAAACAACGTATCCATGATGCCGAGTATCATCAATACGATCTTAATGACCGGACTTACACTGCTCATTGCGGCACCGCTTGGTATCTTCGCGGCGGTTTATCTGGTGGAGTATGCGAAGAAAGGCAATAAGATCGTAGGGACCGTCCGCGTGACGGCAGAGACACTGACCGGAATCCCGTCCATCGTATATGGACTGTTTGGTATGCTGTTTTTCGTTGGAGCCTGCAAATGGGGATATTCGCTTCTGTCTGGTGCATTTACGCTGGCGATCATGGTTTTGCCGGTGATCATGCGTACAACCGAGGAGGCGCTGCTCGCGGTGCCGGATTCATACCGGGAAGCGAGCTTCGGACTTGGAGCCGGAAAACTGCGCACGGTGTTTAAGATCGTACTTCCGTCTGCGGTTCCTGGAATCCTTGCAGGCGTGATCCTTGCGATCGGCCGTATCGTGGGAGAGACGGCGGCACTCATCTATACCGCCGGTACCGTGGCGAAAGTACCGGAAAATGTATTCTCTTCCGTGCGTACCCTGTCGGTACATATGTACAATCTTTCCAAAGAGGGACTGAACACCAATGAAGCGTATGCGACAGCAGTCGTACTTCTGATCCTCGTGATCATCATCAATATGCTTTCCGGCGCGGTTGCGAGAAAACTGGAAAAGCGCTGATGAAAAGCGGAAGAAAAAATAGAGCAGGAGAAATATATGGAAAATAAAATTACAGTCAGAAATCTGAATTTATATTATGGAAGTTTTCATGCATTAAAAGATGTAAATATGGACATTCCAAAGAATGAGATCACAGCGTTTATCGGTCCGAGCGGATGCGGAAAATCCACATTTTTAAAATCGTTGAACCGGATGAATGATCTGGTGGAGGGATGTAAGATCACAGGAGATGTCCTTTTAGACGGGGAAGATATCTATGGAAACTTGGATGTCAATCATCTGCGGAAGCGGGTCGGCATGGTATTCCAGTCCCCGAATCCGTTTCCGATGAGCATCTATGATAACATTGCTTACGGACCGCGTACCCATGGGATACATTCCAAAGTAAAGCTGGATGCCATTGTGGAAAAGTCGTTAAAGCAGGCGGCAATCTGGGATGAACTTAAAGACCGGTTAAAAAAGAGCGCGCTTGGACTTTCCGGCGGACAGCAGCAGAGGCTTTGCATTGCGCGGGCGCTCGCGGTGGAACCGGAAGTCATTCTGATGGATGAGCCGACTTCCGCGCTGGATCCGATTTCGACATCAAAGATCGAGGATCTGGTGCTGGAACTGAAAGAAAAATATACGATCGTTATGGTCACACATAACATGCAGCAGGCAACGCGTGTGTCTGACAATACCGTGTTCTTCCTGCTGGGAGAGGTCATCGAGGCGGATAAGACAGAAAAACTGTTCTCGATGCCGAGGGACAAACGTACCGAAGATTATATTACAGGACGTTTCGGATAATAAAACAAAGAAGGGAGTTATATTTTTATGAGAAATCGATTTGACCGGGAACTGGTACAGTTGAATGATGAACTGATCGAAATGGGAAGTCTGATCGAAAAGGCGATCGAGATGGCAGTTACCGCGCTGGTAAAGCAGGACGCGGAGCTGGCGCAAAAAACGATCGCGATGGATACCGAGATTGATAACCAGGAGCGCACCATAGAGAATCTGTGTCTGAAGCTGCTTTTGCAGCAGCAGCCGGTGGCAAGGGATCTGCGTGTGATCTCTGCGGCGCTGAAAATGATCACGGATATGGAACGGATCGGCGATCATGCGACGGATATCTCGGAGATCACGATCCAGCTTGCGGATCAGCAGTATATCAAGGAACTGGAACGGACGCAGGAGATGGCGAAAGAAGCGACCGTAATGCTGGTAAAAAGCATTGAGGCGTTCGTAAATAAGGATATTGTGCTGGCAGGTGAGGTGATCGGCAGGGACGACCGTGTGGATGAGCTGTTTGCGGAAATCAAAGATGAGCTGATTGATCTGATCCATCAGGATACCAACAACGGAGCGCAGGCGGCAGATTTTCTTATGATCGCAAAATATTTAGAGCGTATCGGTGATCATGCGACCAACATCGCGGAGTGGGTAATCTTTTCCATCACCGGACAGCACAAGTCATATGAGACGGAAAAAAACGAACAAAAAGCCTGAAAACAGGCGGGTTCGCGTAAGGATAACAGAAAAAATCGAAAAAGGAGTTTCAAGGATTTTACATAAATAATACTTGCATTTTACAATCGCAGATAATACTATTGAGATATAAGCGCAAAAAAAGTTGAAAATGCGAGGAGAAAAATATGGATTTTTTTAGTATCTTGACAATGTTAGGTGGATTAGCACTATTTTTGTACGGAATGAACGCAATGGGAGACGGTCTCGCTAAGGTTTCCGGCGGAAAGCTGGAGCGTATTCTGGAAAAACTGACCTCAAGTCCCATCAAGGCGGTACTTCTCGGATGTGGAGTTACGGCAGTGATCCAGTCGTCCTCCGCAACGACAGTTATGGTCGTGGGATTTGTCAATTCCGGAATTATGAAGTTAGAGCAGGCAGTCGGAGTCATCATGGGAGCGAATATCGGTACGACCGTTACCTCCTGGATGCTCAGTCTTACCGGGATAGAGAGTGACAACTTCTTTATGCAGCTGTTAAAGCCGACCTCTTTTTCCCCGATACTGGCACTGATCGGTGTCATTCTGATCATGTTTGTAAAGAGTGAGAAAAAGCACGATATCGGCGCAATCATGCTTGGATTCGCGATCCTTATGTTTGGTATGGAAATGATGAGCGGGGCGGTAGAACCACTTGCGGATGTGCCGGAGTTTACCAACATCCTTACCATGTTCTCCAATCCAATTTTAGGTTTGATCGCAGGTACGGTCCTTACCGCGGTGATCCAGAGTTCATCGGCATCTGTCGGTATCTTACAGGCACTCTGCGCGACCGGATCGGTCAGTTTCGCGACAGCGCTTCCGATCATCATGGGTCAGAACATCGGTACCTGTGTAACGGCGATGATCTCATCGATCGGAGCAAAGAAGAATGCAAAGCGTGCCGCTTTGGTACATCTGTATTTTAATATCATTGGAACACTTGTTTTTATGATCGCATTTTACAGCATCAATGCAGTAGTTCATTTTTCATTTTTAGGTCACAGCGCGAATGCGGCGGGTATCGCCGTTATCCACAGTGTATTTAACATCGTGGCGACCGTACTGCTGTTACCGTTCCGTAAAGGACTGGTAAAACTGGCATGTCTTACCATGCCGGACAGCGAAGAAGATCTTGCGCTTGCGGCGAAGGATGAAAATGTACTGGATGTACGTTTCTTAGAAAAACCGGCATTCGCGGTTCAGCAGGCAAAACATGCGGCTGTGGATATGGCGGAAGTTTCCAGACGCGCGGTGTTTACCGCAATGGATCTGCTGACAGATTTTAACGAGGAAAAAGCGGATCAGGTGGAAAGATACGAGCAGAAGGTCGATCATTACGAGGATGAGATCGGAACTTATCTGATGCAGATCAGCGGAGGACAGATCTCAAGAGAAGATTCCCAGACGGTTGCCATGCTGCTTCACAGTATCGGGGATTTCGAGCGGATCTCAGATCACGCGATGAATCTCTGCGAAGTAGCGCGTCAGATGCAGAAAAAAGAGGGCAAGTTCTCCAAGAAGGCGGTAGAGGAATTAAAGATCTATACCGATGCTGTCCGGGAGATCATTGCAATGTCCTATCAGGCATTTGAAGAGGAAGACTTAAAGAAGGCAGAGATGGTTGAGCCGCTTGAGGAAGTGATCGATCATATCGACAAGGAAGAAAAGAAACGTCATATGAAACGTCTCAGAAAAGAAAAATGTACCATTGAGCTCGGTTTCTGTCTGTCTGATATCGCGATGAATTTAGAGCGAATCGCGGATCACTGCTCCAATATTGCGGTATATATGATCCAGATCAACGAAGATGTGTTAGACACCCACGAATATTTAGATCAGGTAAAACAGGAAGACAACGAAGATTTTGACGTAATGTATAATCAATATCGAAAGAAGTATGCATTACCCGATTAAAGGAGAAAAAAATGGCACTGATATATATTGTGGAAGATGATGTGAACATCCGGGAGATAGAGAGCTTCGCGCTTAAAAATTCCGGGTATACGATAGAAGATTTCGCCTGTGCGAAGGATTTTTTTGCAAGGATACGGGACAAGGTTCCGGATCTGGTCTTGTTGGACATCATGCTTCCCGATGAGGACGGGCTTGAAATTGTGAAAAAACTCAGAAAGAAAGCGGAGACGCGCATGGTGCCGATCATCATGGTGACCGCAAAAACTTCTGAGATGGACAAGGTCAAGGGGCTCGATATCGGTGCCGATGATTATCTGACCAAACCGTTTGGTGTGATGGAGCTGATCTCAAGAACCAAAGCACTGCTCAGACGGAGCCTTCATATGTCAGAGGAAAAACTGCTTTCGATCGGAGATATTTTTCTTGATGATGAAAAGCGCATGGTATATGTACATGATGTGCCGTGTGAACTGACCTATAAGGAATTTGAACTTTTAAAGATGTTAATGCAAAATGCCGGGATCGTCATCCCGCGTGAGGAGATCATGGTTCATATCTGGGGAATGGACTACGAGGGTGAGTCCAGAACGCTCGATATGCACATAAAGACTCTGCGTCAGAAACTCGGAGAATCCGGAAGCCGCATCAAGACGGTGCGCAACGTCGGATACCGGTTGGAGTAGTGCCATGAAAAAGAAGATAAATCTGCAGTTTTTGATCATGTCGGTCACAGCCATCATTCTGACGCTCGTCATTTCAACCTTAGTGAGTTATGAGGTGTTGAAGGACGAGGTGATGGAGGATCTGCATACCTATGCCAGGGTGTTGGTTGAGACGGGTGCTTTTTCAGACATGGATCATATTTCCTATGACGCAAAGGAAGACGGGCTTCGCGTGACGGTGATCGCGGAGGACGGAAGCGTCGAGTATGACAGCAATGCCAACGCCAGTGGCATGGATAACCACGAGAAACGTCCGGAGATCGAGGCGGCAATCGAGAGTGGAGAGGGAAGCACGATCCGCAGATCCAGCACATTGGAGCGCAGCATGTTTTACTATGCGGTGCGTCTGGACAATGGAAATGTCCTGCGCGTAGCAAAGGAATCGGATAATGTGCTTAGCATTATGTCGTCTACATTTCCGCTGCTGCTCGGTCTGGCGGCCGTACTGTTCGCGGTGGGAGCACTGTTTTCCCATCTTTTGACCAAAAGTATCGTGGCACCGGTGGAACAGATGGCAAACGATATGGATCATCTTGAGTCGATCCGGGTCTACAAAGAATTGCGACCGTTCATTACCACGATCCAGAAGCAGCACGAAGATATCCGGAAAAATGCGGATATGCGGCAGGAGTTTACGGCAAATGTATCGCATGAGTTAAAAACGCCGCTCACATCGATCTCCGGGTATTCCGAGCTGATCGAGAGCGGGATGGCAACGGACGAGGATGTTGTCCGCTTTGCGGGCGAGATCCACCAGAACGCGAACCGGCTCCTGACGCTGATCAACGATATCATCCGCTTATCCGAGTTAGATGTATCTACGCAGGAAGTGGTCTATGAACAGCTGGATCTCTATGCGATGGCAGAAAAGTGTGTGGATATGCTTCAGGTCAATGCGGAAAACCATGATGTGACGTTGCAGCTGTCCGGAAAGAGCGCGTATGTAAGCGCGAACCGGGAAATGATGAATGAGCTGTTATACAATCTGTGCGATAACGCGATCCGCTACAATAAAAAGGGCGGAAGAGTGGATGTTTCGGTGGAGGAGACGGACACAGAGGTCGTCCTGTCGGTGAAGGACACCGGGATCGGAATCTCAAAAGAGCATCAGGAGCGTATCTTTGAGCGCTTTTACCGGGTAGACCGGAGCCGTTCCAAGCTGACCGGAGGAACAGGACTGGGGCTTGCGATCGTAAAACATATCGTGGCACAGCATCACGCAAATCTGGAACTTGAGAGCGAGAAAGATGCCGGAACACAGATACGGGTACGGTTTCTTAAATAAATATGAAATTTTGGAGGATGTGCAGTCTGCTTATGGACAGCACATCCTTTTTCGCTTATATTATAAAGGACGGGAAAAATGTGTCAGATATGAGGGAGGCATTATGAAAAAGAAGAGAATGTTCGCGGCAGGAATGCTTGCGATTATGATAGCATTGACCGCCGGATGTGGAAACGCGCATGGCGGACAGACCAATGGAAAAGGAACGATATCGTCCACGCAGAAAACGGCGGGGACAGAGGTAAAGGATGGCGTGAAAAACGAATTGCAGCACTCCGCGCCATACAATTATCTGGCGATCGGAAATTCGGTCACGCACTGGGATGGAAAGCCGGAGGAGAGAAACAAGATCTGGTGGAGTGATTACGGCATGGCGGCGGACCGGCCGGAGAACGATTATGTGCATCTGGTGGCAGCGCATCTCAGTGAAAAAAGAAATAACGTGGAGTTTCAGTCGGTCTGCTTTCAGGACTGGGAGACCAACGAGGCAGGAGACCGGGACAGTTATCTGAAAGATCTGGATGATGTGCTCAGTGAGGATCTCGATCTGATCACGGTACAGCTGGGCGAGAACATTACGGAAGATACGCCGGTGACCGTAAAAGATTACACCAATCTGATCGATTATCTGAAAAAAGAGGCACCGGACGCGAAGATCATATTTTTAGGACAGATCCTGTGGAACAATGATGAGGTGCAAAGCATCAAGCAGCAGGCGGCGGCAGAGTACGGGATCCCGTTTATCAATCTGGATGATGTACGCACCGGTGCACAGTATCAGGCAGGCATGGGAACACAGGTACTTGGGGATGACGGAGAACTGCATGCGATCAACAATGAGGTCGTGGCAGCGCATCCGAATAACAGCGGGATGCAGGTGATCGCGGACCGGATCAATCAGACGGTGGATACCTGGCTGAATTAGAAAAAAGAGGAAAAGTATGTCGTTACAGTTTATTTTGGGAAATTCGGGAAGCGGAAAATCGTCTTTCCTGTATCAGAAAGTGATCGAGGAGTCCATGGCGCATCCGATGGAAAATTATCTGATTCTGGTTCCGGAGCAGTTTACCATGCAGACACAAAAGGAATTGGTCAGTCTGCATCCGAAGCATGCGATCATGAATATCGATGTCCTGAGCTTTAACCGTCTGGCATTTCGTGTGTTTGACGAACTTGGAAAAACAGATTTTGTCGTGCTTGAGGAGACCGGAAAAAATCTGGTCTTACGGAAAGTTGCGGGAGAAAAAAAGAAGGAGCTGCCGGTACTTGGCGCCAACTTAAAAAAGATGGGCTATATCAGTGAGGTAAAGTCACTGTTGTCCGAGTTCATGCAGTACAATGTCACCCCGGAAATGTTGGAAGAACTGACCGGAGAAGGAAAGACATCTTCTTTTTCCTATAAGATGCGCGATGTGCTTACCATGTACCGTGGCTTTCTGGATTATGTGGAAGGCACTTATATTACAGCGGAGGAAATATTGGATCTTCTGGCGGAACTTGCGGATGACTCCGCTCTTTTGCGTGACAGTACGCTGGTATTTGACGGTTTTACCGGCTTTACCCCGAATCAGAACAAGCTGCTTACGGTGTTATTTCCACTGGTCAAAGATGTCCTTGTGACAGTCTCCATGGATGAGCGGGAGGATTTTTACGCGAAACCGCAGATGCAGGATCTGTTTTACATGAGCCGCAAGATGATAAGAAGCCTGATGGAGATCGCAAGGGAAACCGGCGTCTGTGTCAAAGAGCCGGTCGTTTTGGGCGGCGGAGAAAGTAAGCGCTACAAAAATGCGCCTGCGCTTTATCATTTGGAGCAGAATCTGTTCCGCAGAAAACAGACAGCCTATGAGAAAGAGCAGGATGCCATCCGCGTTTTTGCACTGCATGACGCACGGGAGGAACTGTGTTTTGCGGCGGGAGAGATCAGGCGTCTGGTGCGGGAAGAACACTACCGCTACCGGGATTTCGCGATCGTATCCGGGGATGACGCGACCTATGGAAACTATGCGCCGCAGATCTTTGCGGAGTACGGGATACCGGTGTTTATGGATAATAAGAAAAACATCCTGTTTCATCCGTTTCCGGAGTTTATCCGGGCGGTGCTTGAGATCATAGAGCAGGATTTTTCTTATGAGAGTGTTTTTCGTTATTTCCGCACGGCGCTGACCGGGCTTGCGACAGAAAAAGTAGATCTTTTGGAAAATTATGTGCTTGCGACAGGAGTGCGTGGACATGCCGGCTGGGAGAAAAAGTGGGTGCGTCTGCCGAAAAACTGGGAGGAAGCGGTTCTAGAAGAAGTAAACGGCATGCGGGAGGTCTTTTTTGCGGACATCGAACCGTTATATCAGGTTTTCCGGGATCCGGCAGCGGATCTGCGGCAAAAGACCGTGGCACTTTATGAGTTTATCCGGGCGCATGAGATCGCGCAGAAGATGATTGCGTACAAAAAGACGTTTGAGGAAAACGGGGATGCCGCAACGGCGAAGGAGTATGAGCAGATTTACGGGATCGTCATGGATCTGTTGGAAAAGATGGTAGATCTTTTGGGAGAGGAACTTCTTTCCGTGCGTGAGTACCGGGAGATCCTGGATGCCGGATTTGAGGCGGCGAATGTCGGCGTGATCCCTCCGGGGTATGACCGTGTGGTCATCGGAGATATTGAGAGAACCAGACTGGAGCATATCCGTGTCCTGTTTTTTGTCGGAGTCAATGACGGTGTGATCCCGAAGGCGGATAACCACGGCGGGATCATTTCGGAGCTGGAGCGGGAAAGGCTGTTCGCGGAGCACATCGAACTTGCGCCGACAGCCAGAGAACGGGCGTTTATCCAGAAATTTTATCTGTATCTGAATATGACAAAACCGTCCGAAAAACTGTATATCACCTATGCGAAGGTCAATATGGACGGGAAAGCACAGCGGCGTTCCTATCTGGTTGGGACGGTCAGCAAGCTGTTCCCCAAGCTTGCGGTGGAGGAGATAAAAAATGCATCCGATCTGCGGCTCGTGACGCCGGAGAGCAGTCTGAAGATCTTTCTGGACGGGCTTTCCGGGGTACGGGAAGGCACGATGGAGGAAGAGTGGAAAGCACTTTACGCATGGTATGCATCGAAGGAGAAGTGGGCAGGAAGAGTAGAAAAACTGCTGGACGCTGCCTTTTACTGTCATGCCGGTGAGCGGCTGACCAAAGACGCGGCAAGTGCGCTTTACGGAGCGGTTCTTACAAACAGCGTGACCAGACTGGAGCGTTTTGCGTCCTGTGCGTTTTCCCATTTTTTGAGTTACGGACTGGGACTCACGGAACGCGAGATCAGTGAATTTACGCCGCCGGATCTTGGAAATATACTGCATCAGGCGCTGGAAACCTATTCAAAAGCACTGGAAAAAAGCGAGTATGACTGGTTTAGCGTTCCCGATGCAGAGATGGAGCGGATGGCAGGACAGGCGCTTGAGGACGCGGTGGCAGCCATGCGAAACACCTCGCTTTACGATACCGCGAGGGATGCGTATATGGTAGAGCGGATGCATGCGCTTTTGAACCGTACGGTAAAAACGATCACTGAGCAGATCAAGCGAGGCAGCTTTCTGCCGGAAAATTATGAGGTCTCCTTTTCGTTTACCGAGGATCTGGACGCGGTCAATTTCGCGCTTGGCGAGAAGGAAAAGATGCGCTTAAAGGGCAGGATTGACCGGATGGATCTCTGGAAAAATGAGGATGATATCTATGTAAAGATCGTGGATTACAAATCAGGAGGAAGCACGCAGTTTGAGCTTCTGTCGATCTATCACGGACTTCAGCTGCAGTTAGTCGTGTATTTGAATGCGGGGCTGGAACTGATACAGAAACGTTATCCGGGCAAGAAGGTGCTTCCGGGCGGGATCTTTTATTATCATATGGATGATCCGTATATTGATGTGTCAGAGGAACGATCGGAGGAGGAGATTTTTGAGGAGATCCTCGGAAAATTAAAGATGGACGGACTGGTCAACGCAAAGACCGAAGTGATCGATGCCATGGACCGGGATCTTACCGGGACATCGGTTGTCCTGCCGGTCGGAAGAAAAAAAGACGGTTCCTTAAAAGCAGGTTCCCATGCGGTGGGACAGGAGGAGTTTGGAGAACTGTCCGCATTCGTACATCATAAGATCGCGGAGCTCGGTACGGACATTCTCGCGGGAAACATTGATGCTGCGCCATACCGGCTGGACAAAAAGGAAGCCTGCGCGTTCTGTCCATACCATGGAGTGTGTGGATTCGATGAAAAAATGCCGGGATTTTCGTACCGCAATCTGAAAAAATTTGATTCCGATGAGGAGATCTTTGCGCAGATGAGGAAGGAGGAGTTTCATGGGCATGACGTGGACGGAGAGCCAGAAAAAGGTCATTGACCGAAGAGAGCGGAATATTCTGGTATCTGCGGCGGCAGGATCCGGAAAAACGGCGGTTCTGGTAGAACGTATCATACAAAAGATCACGCAGGATAAAGTGGATATCGACAAACTGCTCATTGTAACTTTTACCAATGCGGCGGCTGCCGAGATGCGGGAACGTATCCGGGACGCGATCGAAAAAAAGCTGGAAGAAGAACCGGAGGATATTCATTTACAGCGGCAGTTTACGCTGGTACACAATGCGCAGATCACAACGATTGACAGTTTTTGTCTGTATGTGATCCGGAACTACTTCTATAAGATCGACCTGGAACCGAATTTCAGGGTAGCAGACGAAGGGGAACTGTCACTTTTGCGGTCCGATGTTTTGGGCAAGCTGTTGGAAGCACATTATGCGGCGGGGGAAGAAGCGTTTCTTTCTTTTGTGGCAGGGTACGGAAGTGCCAAAAGCGATCAGGCGATCCAGGATATGATCTTAAAGATGTATACCTACGCGCAGAGTTATCCGTGGCCGGATGAGTGGCTCGTTTCCTGTGGACAGGCGTATGATCTTAAAGAGGAAGCGGATATGGAGCAGGCGGACTGGATGAAACAGTTTCTGGACTCGCTTGTGACTGCGGTATCAGACTGTGGATCGCAGATGCGGGAGGCACTTAACGTATGTGAGGAGCCGGATGGGCCTTATATGTATGCGGATGCGTTAAAAGAGGACATCCGGCGGCTGGACGCGATCAGAGAATCCGGGAGCTATGCACGGTTCGGGGAGGAGATAAACGCGTACGCGAAGGCATTTCCAAAGCTTGCGGCGGCACGGAAATTTGAGGGAAGCGTTGAAAAAAAAGAGCTCGTGCAGAATATCCGGAACGCGATGAAAAAAGAGATCAAGGATATGCGCGACAAATTCTTTTTTAAGGAGCCGGAGGAGATCTTCCTCGATATGAAAAAGACGGCACCCGCAGTAAAGATGCTGGTCGCACTCACCGAGGAATTCGCATCATGCTTTGCGGCGGAGAAAAAGAGAAAGAATCTGGTAGATTTCTCGGACATGGAACATTTTGCGTTAAAGATCCTGGTGGATCAGACAACCAAAGAGCCGACGGAGACGGCGGATGAGTTTGCGGCACTGTTTGACGAGATCATGATCGATGAGTATCAGGACAGTAACTATGTGCAGGAGACACTGCTTCGTGCGGTCTCAAAGGAACGGTTTGGGCAGAATAATCTTTTTATGGTGGGGGATGTAAAACAGAGTATTTATCGTTTCCGTCTGGCAAGACCGGAGCTTTTTATGGAAAAATTCGACACCTATGCCGCAGGAATGCCGGGATGTGAGCGTATCGATCTGCAAAAAAATTTCCGAAGCAGAAATGAAGTGCTTTCCGGGGTCAATGATATTTTTTATAAGATCATGTGCAGAGACCTTGGAAATGTGGTGTATGACGAAAACGCGGCGCTTTATCCGGGAGCGGATTATCCCAAAGCCATGGATCCTGCAATGTTTGCGATGGAGGTACTTGTGGCGGATGAAAGTGGCGCGGAGGAGATGGAACGCGTGGAACTTGAAGCGCGTATGATCGCGTCGCGCATCCATGAAATGCGAAAAGAAGGCCAGACGGTGACGGATAAGGAAAGCGGGGAGCTCCGTCCGATGGAGTACCGCGATATTGTCATCCTGCTGCGCAGTGTTTCCGGGATGGCGGATACCTTTGTAAAGGTTCTGTTAGAGGAAGGGATCCCTGCGTTTACCACATCGCGCACCGGTTATTTTTCTACGGTGGAGATCCAGACCGTCTTAAATATGCTGCGCGTGATCGACAATCCGATGCAGGATATTCCGCTCGCAGCAGTGCTGTATTCACCAGTCGGCGGCTTTTCGGGAGAAGACCTTGCAAAGATAAGGGCGGTTTCCGGGGAGAAGACCTTTTATGAGAGCATACTGACGTATGATACGATGCCGGAAGAGGAAACAGATCAAAAACTGCGGGAGCGGCTGCGCGGTTTCCTTGCAAAACTGGAGACTTTCCGGAAAAGAGTACCGTATACACCGGTGCATGAACTGATCACCGAACTGCTTGAAGAAACCGGTTATCTTTCCTATATCACCGCACTGCCGGCGGGAGAGCAGAAGTGCGCGAATGTGCAGATGCTGATCGAGCAGGCGATCCATTATGAGGATACGAGCTATAAAGGTCTGTTCCATTTTGTTCGCTATATCGAAAAACTGCGCAAATATGATGTGGATTACGGTGAGGCGGATATCATCAATGAAAATGAGAATGCGGTGCGGATCATGAGTATCCATAAGAGCAAAGGTCTGGAATTTCCGGTGGTATTTGCGGCAGGCATGGGTAAGACGTTCAACACGCAGGACACAAGGAGCAGGCTGATTCTGCATCCTGAGCTTGGGATCGGCTTGGACTGTATGGATACCGTGCGCCGGACAAAGACACCGACACTGTTAAAGCGCACATTGGCAAGACAGACGGAGGAGGAAAACCTCGGAGAGGAGCTGCGTGTTCTTTATGTGGCACTCACCCGTGCGAAGGAGAAACTGATCCTCTGCGGCTGTCTGAAGGATGTGGAGAAGAAATTCGGGGAATACAGACAGAATGCGGATACGGAACATCCGGTAAGTTTTCTTGCGCGCAGCAGTGCGCACTGCTATTTTGACTGGGTGCTCCCGGCGCTGTATTCCTATCCTGAGAAATATGAAATACGCGTGTTCGGGGAGACGGACGCGCGCGCGGGACACCTGCAGGAGGCGGTACGGACCCTGCTCACGAAAGAGCAGGTCAAAAGAGCGGTCAAAACGGCAGATAAAGAGCTGTTAGAAAAGATCGAAGAACGGCTGTCGTTTTCTTATCCGTTTGAGGCGGAAAAAGATATTAAGACCAAAGTGTCCGTGTCGGAGATCAAGCATCAGCGTATGCAGTTTGAACCGGAGGAAATGGAGACGGTGCAATGGTATGCCGAGGAGGAGACCGAGGAGATCATACCGGATTTTATTGAAAAGAGAGACCGGGTAAACCGTGGGGCACTGCGCGGAAGCGCGATGCATCTGGTCATGCAGTGTCTGCCGTTTGCCGGTTCGCCGTCTGGCGGGAACCGGAAACAGATGTACGCATGGATCGCGGGAGAACTGGAAAAGCTGAAAAAGGCGGGAAGACTGGATGAGACGATGTATGAGCTGGTGCGTATCCCGATGATCGTGGATTTCTTTGCATCCCCGCTTGGAAAGCGGATGGTACAGGCGGATCAGCGGGAAGAACTGCGGAAGGAAAAGGCGTTTGTGCTTGGCATTCCGGCGGGAGAGATCTGGGACTGCGACAGCAGGGAACTGGTTCTGGTGCAGGGAATCGTAGACGCGTTCTTCTATGAGGACGGAGATATCATATTGATGGATTATAAGACCGATTCGGTAGAAAAGCCCGAACAGCTGATCCAGAGATATCAGGCGCAGCTGGATCTCTATGCTAGAGCGTTAGAGGAGGCCACCGGGAAAAAGGTCAGTGAGAAGATCATCTACTCGTTCCATTTAAAAAAAGAGATCATTTTGCCATAAGAAGAAGGAGAAAAGAGATACATGAAGATCATACTTGCGAGTGCGTCACCGAGACGCAGGGAGTTATTGGATCAGATCGGAGTCTGCTTTGCCGTGCAGCCGGCATGTGGTGAGGAAAAGATCACAAGCGCTGATCCGAAAAAAGTAGTGGAGGAGCTCTCCGCGCAGAAGGCAGCGGAAGTGGCAGACACACAAAAAGAGGACGACTGGCTTGTGATCGGCGCGGATACGGTCGTTTCCTGTAAGGGACAGATCCTCGGGAAACCGGGAAGCGAGGAGAACGCGTTTCGCATGCTGTCCATGCTCGAGGGAAATACGCATGAGGTGTATACCGGTGTGACCCTGTGCTGGTCGTGTGCCGGGAAAAAGGAGAAGCTCACCTTTGCGGAGAAAACAGAGGTCACCATGTATCCGATGACGGAAACAGAGATCCGGGCGTATATCCGGACAGGAGAACCGATGGATAAGGCAGGCGCGTATGGAATACAGGGAAAATGCGCTGCTTTTATAAAGGAAATATCCGGGGATTACAACAATGTGGTAGGACTTCCGGTTGCCCGTATCTACCAGGAATTACTGCAAAATGGCATTGATATTTTGCACGTTTCATAATATGATATAATCGTTGTGTAAAACGCGAAAACAAGGAAAAGGAGAGATCATATGAAATTTGATAAAGCATGTCTCACTTATTTTCTGGAACATCAAAATCAGCTGTTTCCCGAGGAAGTGGCAGAGACCATGGAAGAGGCGGATGCGTTCTTAGAGGACTGCATGGCAGTGGTCTGTAAAAACAAGAATGAAGTGAAAAAATATTTTGAAGAAAGCGGAGCGGATATCGCCGGTATGAGCCAGGATGAGATCTTAAGCGCGCAGGAAGTTTTTGCGATCGGTGACGGAAGATATCTGATCGTAGAAGCATAAAGGGCAATACAGAGCGGAAAAGAGGAATAAAATTGAATCAATATGATGTGATAATTATAGGTGCAGGTCCTTCCGGGATCTTCTGCGCTTATGAGCTGATACATAAAAGACCGGAGATGAAGGTGCTGATCATTGAGAAAGGACGCAGAATAGAAAACAGACAATGTCCAAAGCGTAAGACAAAGGTCTGTGTGGGATGCAAGCCATGTTCGATCACGACCGGATTTGCCGGCGCGGGCGCTTTTTCCGATGGAAAGCTGTCCCTTTCCCCGGATGTCGGCGGAAATCTGCCGGATATCTTAGGATACGATGAAACGGTAAAGCTGATCCACGAATCGGATGAAATCTATCTCAAATTTGGCGCTGACACGAATATTTACGGTGTGGATAAGGAAAAAGAGATCCGTGAGATCCGCAGAAAGGCAATCAATGCCAATTTAAAGCTGATCGAATGTCCGATCCGCCATCTGGGTACGGAGGAAGGATACAAGATCTACGCGAGACTTCAGAAAGATCTGCTGGATCATGGCGTGGAGATTCTCTTTGATACGATGATCGAGGATATTCTGATCGAGGAGGAACAGGCAAAAGGTGTTGTGACAGAAAAAGGAGAGACGTATTTCGCGGATGAGATCGTTTCTGCGGTCGGCCGTGAGGGTGCGGACTGGTTCAGCCACATCTGTAAACAGCACGGCATAGAGACGGAAGTCGGCACGGTGGATATCGGTGTCCGCGTCGAAGTCCGCGATGAGGTCATGGACTTTTTAAATAAAAACCTGTATGAGGCAAAACTTGTCTACCACACACCGACTTTTGATGATAAAGTGCGGACTTTCTGTACGAATCCGTCCGGAGAAGTGGCGACAGAGTATTACGATGGCGGACTTGCGGTTGTAAACGGACACGCGTATAAGTCCATGGATATGAAGACGAACAACACCAACTTTGCACTGCTCGTATCCAAAAATTTTACGAAGCCGTTTAAGACACCGATCGAATATGGCAAGCAGATCGCGCAGCTTTCCAATATGCTGTGTGACGGCAAGATCATGGTACAGACGTTTGGAGATTTCAGACGTGGAAGAAGGACAACGGAGGAGCGTCTCTGCAGGAACAATCTGATCCCTACCTTAAAGGACGCAGTGCCGGGAGATCTCTCGTTAGTACTGCCACACCGTATCATGGTGGATATTGCGGAGATGATCGAGGCACTGGATAAGGTGACACCTGGTATTGCCAGCGATGAGACGCTGTTATATGGTGTGGAGGTCAAATTCTACTCCAATAAAGTTGTAGTGAACAGGGAATTTGAGACAAATGTAAAGGGACTGCGTGCCATGGGAGACGGTGCATCAGTTACCAGAGGACTGCAGCAGGCATCAGCAAACGGACTGAGCGTTGCGAGAAGTATCATAAACAAGTCTAAGGCAGAATAAGGAAAATTTGGGAAAAACAGCATGAAAATACGAACGAAGAAACTAATGTTGATACCGGTGCTCTGCGCATCGCTGTTATGCGGCGGATGCGAGGTCGCCGGACGAAAGGTCATATTTACGACAGGGCTCGGCAATAAGGATGTGTTCCGGATCGGAGAGACCGTATGCACCCTGCCGGAGGCCAAGGTGTATCTGTGTAATTATCAGAACATTTATGGATCGGTATATGGACTGAACCTCTGGGAACAGGCATCCAGCAAAAAACAGCTGGATTCGTATGTAAAGGAGATGACGATTTCCGAGCTGGCACGTATCACCTGCATGGATCAGCTTGCAGAAGAGCAGGATATATCGCTCAGTGAGGAGGAGCAGAAGAAAGCGGCGGAGGCAGCGAAAGCGTACTTTTCTTCTTTAAGCAAAGATGAGATCGCCTATATGGATGTGACGGAAGAGACGATTGAGACGCTGTATCAAAATTATGCGCTGGCGGATAAGCTTTACGCGACATTGACAGAGGGCGTGAACGAAGAAGTCAGTGATGATGAGGCGCGTATCATACATGCGATGCAGATCGTAGTAAAAGACAAGGAAAACGCGGATGCCGTTACCGCGCGGCTGGCGGCGGGTGAGGATTTTACTTCGCTTGCGAGTGATTACAATGATGGGCAGGATATTGAGGTGACGTTCGGGCGTGGAGATGTGCCGGAAGAGGTAGAGAAGGTGGCATTCTCGATGGAGGACGGCGAGGTATCCCCTTGTATTGAGACCGACCAGGGCTATTATTTTATCAAATGTGTAAACAAATATGATGAGGAGCTGACGCAGGAAAACAAGGTTAAGATCGCGCAGGAGCGTGAGAAGACAGCGTTTAATGATGCGTATGACGCGTTTGTGAAAGAGCAGGATTCCATGTTGAATGAAAAACTCTGGGATGAAACAAAGATCGTGACGGATGGATCGATCACAACAAACAGTTTTTTTGCTGTCTACGCACAGTACTGTAAATAAAAAGAAAAGGAAAAGAGCCGGTCAGGCGCTTTTCCTTTTCTTTTTGATTGCTTGATATTATTTTGCAAGCAGCATCATGATCTGGTTGCTCCGTGCAACAAATTTGGTCATTGCATCCGGTGAGAGCGGATGATTGCTTAAAACAGCGAGATCATAGAGCTGTTCACAGAACATCGGAACATGTTCCGAATCTTTGTGCTCCAAGATGTATTTTACAAGGTCGTTTCCGGTGTTTAAGGTGAGTGTCGCGTCAGCGGCAAACATGGAAGCGTCCATACCGCCCATACCACCGGCAGCGTACATTTTCATCATATCCTGCATACGTCTTCCCTCCTCAGAGAGTGTGAGGATAGAGGAGATATCAGCGTTTTTCAGCTTCTCAACCTTGATATTTAACTTGTCATTGCCAAGTGCCTTGTGGAAGGTCTCAGTCAGGCTGTCAGCAGCAGCTTTTAAATCCTCTTCCGGGACATCTTCCTTTAAGGATTCGGTCACGTCCGCATCGATACGCATGAACTTATACTGGTCATTTCTGCGTTCAAGCTGGGAGATGAAAGAAGTATCAATGTTGTGGTTTAAGATCACCGCATCCATGTTCTGCTCTTTGAAGAGTTTGATGTACTGTCCCTGCTGTGCCTCATCCGTGACATAGTAGACAACTTTGCGTTCATCTTTTTCTTCTGCGGCATCCGCTGCCTTGTCATCGGAAGAAGCAGTATCTGAAGCGGCATCTGTATTTTCGTCTGCTTTCTTTTCTTCTTCCTTCTTTAATAATTCCGGAAGTGTGAGATATTTGTGATCCAGGTTCTTAAAGAGGATCGCATCGTTCATCTTATCGCAGAACTTTTCATCTTTTAAGCAGCCGAATTTGATGAACGGGCTGATGTCATCCCAGTATTTCTCGTAGGATTCCTTGTCAGTCTTGCACATGCCGGTCAGCTTGTCGGCAACTTTTTTGGTAATGTAATCGGAGATCTTCTTTACAAAGCCATCGTTCTGCAGTGCGCTTCTCGATACGTTGAGCGGAAGATCCGGGCAGTCGATCACACCTTTTAAGAGCATCAGGAATTCCGGAATGACTTCCTTGATATTGTCCGCGATAAATACCTGATTATTGTACAGCTTGATGGTTCCCTCGATGGAATCGTACTCGGTATTGATCTTAGGGAAGTACAAAATACCTTTCAGATTGAACGGATAGTCCATGTTGAGGTGGATCCAGAATAACGGTTCCTTGTAATCCATAAATACCTTGCGGTAGAACGCCTTGTATTCCTCATCGGTACAGTCCTTTGGATTTTTGGCCCACAGCGGATTGGTATCATTGAGCGGAACCGGACGTTTTAAGATCTTTAATTTCTCGGTGCGCGGAGAAACTTCAACGACTTCTTTTTCTCCGTTCTCGTTTTCTTTTTCTTCGGTTTTGGCTTCTTCCACAACAGTCTCAATGACAGTATCGGTATCAAGCTTGTCTGCCGGGTCGATCGTCTCATATTCCGGTTCGGCATTTGCCTTGGTCAGATAGATTTCGGTCGGCATGAAAGAGCAGTACTTTTCAATAATCTCTCTTGCGCGGTATTCGTTGGCAAATTCCAGGCAGTCTTCGTTTAAGAAGAGGGTGATCTCGGTACCAACGGTGTCTTTGGTGCCGTCTGTGATATCGTAATCGGAACCGCCGTCGCAGGTCCAGTGAACCGGAGTGGAACCTTCTTTATAAGATAAGGTGTCGATGGAAACTTCATCCGCTACCATAAAAGCAGAGTAGAAGCCAAGTCCGAAATGGCCGATGATCTGATCGTCATTTGCCTTGTCCTTGTATTTTTCGATGAAGTCAGTAGCACCGGAAAATGCGATCTGACAGATATATTCTTCGACTTCGTCCGCGGTCATACCAAGACCGTTATCGATGAATTTCAAAGTCTTTGCGTCCGGATCTACGATAACCTCGATCTTTGGTCTGTAATCCTTCGGAAGCTCGTATTCACCCATCATTTCGAGCTTTTTCAATTTGGTAATGGCATCACAGCCGTTACTGATCAGCTCGCGGTAGAAAATGTCATGGTCGGAATAGAGCCATTTCTTGATGATCGGAAAAAGATTATCGCTGTCGATTGAAAGACTTCCATGTTTGTTACTCATAAATACAACACTCCTTTATAAATCATGATCGGATGACGGAAACCCGTCTCGTATACAAAAGATAAGTTAAAATCTACAAGTAAAATATTATAACTCGTCTGCGCAAAAGTCAATAGAAAATTAGCACTCTTTAAAAATGAGTGCTAACAAAAATGGAGAACCCCAGATAACATAAGGGATTCTCCATTTATTAAATTCTTATAAACTCATAAAATGCGGATCAGACTATGCTTCCTTTGAGAGATTTTTGTTCGCGGTGGAAAGCATCAGCTTGATTCGGTTGAGCTGGTTTACTTCGCTGGCACCCGGGTCATAATCGATCGCAACGATGTTGGACAGCGGATACTCGTGGCGCAGCTTCTTAATAACACCTTTTCCTACGATATGGTTCGGCAGGCAGGCGAATGGCTGCGTACAAACGATGTTGTTCGTTCCGGTGTGGATCAGCTCTAACATCTCGCCGGTGAGGAACCATCCCTCGCCGGTCTGGTTTCCGTGGGAAACGATCTCGTCTGCGTATTTCGCGAGTGTTTCAATGTGCGCAGGCGGATCAAAGTGCTTGCTCTTTTCAAATTCGTCTCTGGCAGCGCTTCTTAACCATTCAAAGAACTTGATGCCCATGTTGGACGTAAACTGCGATTTGCGGCTCATACCAAGGTTTTCCGCCTTGAAATTCTGGTTGTAGAAGCAGTAGAGCAGGAAGTCTGTAAGATCCGGTACAACAGCCTCAGCACCTTCCGCCTCTAAGAGGTCAACCAGGTAATTGTTTGCGGCAGGAAGGAATTTTACCAGGATCTCGCCGACGACACCGACGCGCGGCTTTTTGATGTCGAGCATCGGCAGATTGTCAAAGTCGTGGATGATATCGCGGCACATCTGCTTATATTTCTTGTGTGACAGGATCTTATCCTGTGTGACAAAGTCAATGACCTTTTTCTTCCATTTCTCATGCATGGCATTGGCGGAACCCTTTACTGCCTCGTACGGTCTGGTGCGGTACAGACAGCGCATAAAGATGTCGCCGAATTCCAGCGCGTAAAGACCATGCTGGATCAGAGCCGGTGTAAATTTAAAGCCAGGGTTCTTTTCCAGTCCGCTTAAATTGATGGAAATGACCGGAATATCCGGGTAACCGGCTTTTTCCAGCGCACGGCGGATAAAACCGATGTAATTGCTGGCACGGCATCCGCCACCGGTCTGGGAAATAAGGACAGCCGTCTTTGTCATGTCATACTTGCCGGACATGACGGCATCCATGATCTGGCCTACGACCATCAGGGACGGATAGCAGGCATCGTTATTTACGAATTTCAGTCCTGCGTTGATCGCCGTCCGGTTGTCATTGTCAAGAACGACCAGATTGTAACCGGCAGCGCGGAAAGCCGGCTGTAGCAGCTCAAAATGGATCGGAGACATCTGCGGGCAGAGGATCGTATAATCTTTGCGCATTTCCCTGGTAAAGACGGTCCGGTTGTAGTTTGCCGGAACGATCTTGCGGTTTTTGTCTGTATTACGCATTTCACGCACGCGGATCGCGGCGAGTAAGGAGCGCACACGGATACGCGCGGCACCGAGGTTGTTTACCTCATCGATCTTTAAGCAGGTATAGATCTTGCCGGATTTGGTCAAAATGTCACTCACACAGTCCGTCGTTACGGCGTCGAGACCGCAGCCGAAAGAGTTTAACTGGATCAGATCCAGGTTGTCGGTCGTCTTTACATAGTTGGCAGCGGCGTAGAGTCTTGAATGGTACATCCACTGATCCATAACGATAAGCGGACGTTCCACTTTTGCCAGATGCGCAACGGAATCCTCGGTCAGCACTGCAAGACCGTAGGAGTTGATCAGTTCCGGGATACCGTGGTTGATCTCCGGGTCCACATGGTAAGGACGTCCGGCGAGGACGATACCGCGTTTGCCGGTCTTCTTTAAGTAGGCGATGACTTCCTCGCCCTTTTTCTTCATTTCCTCTCTGGTACTGGAAAGCTCCTGCCATGCGGCATCCGCGGCAGCGCGCACTTCCGATGCCGGAATGTCAAATTCCTCTTTAAAGATCTCTTCGAGACGTCTGGAGAGAACCTTTTTATTTGTGAAAGACATAAACGGATTTAAGAACCGTACCTGTCCGGATGTGATCTCGTCCACGTTATTTTTGATGTTTTCCGCGTAGGAGGTTACGATCGGGCAGTTGTAGTGGTTGTTGGAATCCGGAAATTCGTTCCGCTCATATGGAATACACGGATAAAAAATGCAGTCAATCCCCTGATGGATCAGCCAGGAAACGTGGCCGTGCGCCAGTTTCGCCGGATAACATTCCGATTCACTCGGGATCGATTCGATGCCAAGTTCGTAAATGGAACGTGTGGACTGCGGGGAGAGCACTACCTTAAATTTCAGGGCTTTAAAGAAGGTAGCCCAGAACGGGTAGTTTTCATACATATTCAATACTCTCGGGATACCGATGGTTCCACGCACCGCTTCCGCATCGGAGAGCGGTTCATAGTCAAAGATCCGTTTGTTTTTGTATTCAAACAGGTTCGGGATATTTTCGCTGCTCTTTGCCTTGCCCAGTCCGCGTTCACAGCGGTTACCGGTAATATAGTGGCGGTTGCCCGAAAACAGGTTGATCGTTAAAAGACAGTGGTTCGTACATCCCTGGCAGCGGGTCAGCTTCGTATCAAAGGTCAGCTTGTTGATATCATCGATGCCAAGCATAGTGGAAGTATAGTCTTTGGTGTGACGCTCTCTGGCGATCAAAGCGGCACCGAACGCGCCCATGATACCTGCAATATCCGGTCTTGTTGCCTTGCAGCCGGAAATCTTTTCAAAGCTGCGCAAAACAGCATCATTGTAGAAAGTACCACCCTGTACAACGATATTTTTTCCGAGTTCGCTCGGATCAGAAAGCTTGATAACCTTAAACAGCGCATTCTTGATGACGGAGTAGGCAAGTCCGGCGGAAATATCCGCAACGGAAGCGCCTTCCTTCTGCGCCTGTTTTACCTTGGAATTCATAAATACCGTACAGCGTGTTCCGAGATCGATCGGATTTTTCGCAAACAGGGCTTCCTTCGCGAAGTCCTGTACCGAGAAGTTAAGGGATTTTGCAAAGGTCTCGATGAAGGAGCCGCAGCCGGAGGAGCAGGCTTCGTTCAACTGGACGCTGTCTACGGTCTGATTCTTGATCTTGATGCATTTCATATCCTGACCACCGATGTCGAGGATACAGTCAACCTCCGGGTCAAAGAATGCAGCGGCATAGTAGTGGGAAACGGTTTCAACCTCTCCCTCATCCAGCATTAAGGCAGCTTTGATCAGAGCCTCGCCGTAACCGGTAGAACAGGAGTGCACGATATGCGCGTCCGCAGGAAGAAGACGGTAGATCTCCTTGATCGAACGGATACAGGTCGCGAGCGGGCTTCCGTTGTTGTTGCTGTAAAAAGAGTAGAGCAGGGAGCCGTCCTCGCCTACCAGCGCGACTTTGGTCGTGGTAGAGCCGGCATCGATACCGAGATAACAGTCGCCCTTGTAGGACGCGATATCACCGGTCGTGACATGGTTGTTGCTATGACGGCCTAAAAATGCATCGTACTCTGCCTGATCTTTAAAGAGAGGCTCCATACGTTCCACTTCAAATTCCATATGAATGTCGGATGAGAGCTTTTCAAGAAGCTCGTCCGTTGTAGTCGTGACTTCGGATTTATAGTTTAAGGCAGATCCGATCGCAGCGAAAAGATGGGAATTTTCCGGTGTGATCGCATGCTCGTCATCCAGCTTTAATGTGCGGATGAAAGTGGCCTTTAATTCTGAGAGAAAGTGAAGTGGACCGCCGAGGAAAGCAACGTGTCCGCGGATCGGTTTTCCACAGGCAAGACCACTGATGGTCTGGTTGACGACAGCCTGGAAGATGGAAGCGGAGAGATCCTCTCTGGTCGCACCTTCGTTGATGAGCGGCTGGATATCTGTCTTCGCGAATACACCACAGCGTGCAGCGATCGGGTAGATCGCCTTGTAATTTTTGGCGTACTCATTCAGACCAGGTGCATCGGTCTGTAAAAGGGAAGCCATCTGGTCAATAAAAGAGCCGGTACCACCGGCACAGATTCCATTCATACGCTGTTCTACGTTACCGCCTTCAAAATAGATGATCTTGGCATCCTCACCGCCAAGTTCGATGGCGACGTCCGTCTGCGGCGCATAGTGCTGCAGAGCGGTAGAAACAGAGATAACCTCCTGGACAAACGGAATACCCAGATGCTTTGCGAGGGTAAGTCCGCCGGAACCGGTGATCATCGGAGAGAGCGCGATATTGCCGAGGGTCTGGTGCATTTTTTCCACCAGTGACTTCAACGTCTCACGGATATTCGCGAAATGTCTCTCGTAATCTGAAAATAAAAGTTCATCTTTTTCATTTAAGACTGCAACTTTTACGGTAGTAGAACCAATGTCTATACCAAGCTTGTGCAAGTTATTGTTTTCCATAAATATCACCTGTTATTTCATATTATATATATACATCACTGTAAATTGAACAAGGTACATTATACGACAGGAAAATACAAAAAACAACGAGGAAAAATTAATTTTAGAAATAGTTTATATTTTCCCTGATTTTCCGGTAAAAAGGGAACAAAATGCCCAAAACAGAATAAGATAAAGGGAAAGAAATCGGGAGTAAGGATCATGGATCAGGGAGCAAATATGGTGCATAACCGGTATATGACGGCGAACTGCACCGGAATCATTCACGTAGTAAAAGAAGGAGATACTTTATATAAAATCGGGAAAATGCATGGAGTCAGTGTCTCGGCACTCATGTATGCCAATCCTTATGTAAATATCTATAATCTGCAGGTGGGGGATGAACTCTGTGTTCCTGTATACAATATGTCATGGAACGGCGGAAAAGAACCACGGACCGGAGCAAATGCAGGACAGCCGCAGAACATGCAGGGAGGCGGAAATGTGCAGCAGCCGCAGAATATGCAGGGCAGAGAGAACATGCAGCAGCCGCAGAATGCACAGACAGAGGATGCCATGCAGCGGCAGCAGTCCCGGGTGATGACGGAAGAGGCGGTGGAAGAACAGGAGTCTCCGGAGATTATGCGTATGCAGGGAAGCAGACTGGAATATGAGATCATGGATGACAGTGAATTGTAAAGAATTATAAAGTTTTTATGAAGAAACAGTGCATTCATTGACAAAAGTTTTCCCGAACCATATAATGAGAAAAAGGCTGGCAGTTGCTGCGGATGGCGGCAGCTGCTTTCTTAATCAAATCAAGAAAAATGGAGTGAGAAATATGGATTTTCTGAATAAAATGGAACGGAAGTTTGGCAGATACGCGATTCCGAACCTGATCATATATCTGATCGGAGCGTACTGCATCGGATTTTTCTTACAGTATTTAAGCCCGACGCTTTTGGGATATCTGAATATGCAGCCGTACTATGTACTGCACGGACAGATCTGGCGGATCATTACCTGGATCTTCCAGCCGACGGACAGCAATGTGTTTTTCCTGATCATCATGATGTTGTTTTATTTTCAGCTTGGCCGGGTATTGGAGAATACCTGGGGAACCTTCCGGTTTAATGTTTATATTTTCGGAGGTATTCTGCTGACCGTTGTCGGCAGTCTTCTCATGTACGGCGTGATCTACCTGATCTTCGGACAGGCATCCGCTTATATGGCGAGCAGTCTGATGGGCGGCATCATCAGCACGACTTACATCAATATGTCGATCTTTCTGGCATTTGCGGCAATGTATCCGGACATGCAGGTGATGTTATATTTTATCATCCCGATCAAGATGAAATGGATGGCATGGGTATATCTGGCGTTTATCGGCTACGACCTGATCCGTACCTTTGCAAGTATCCATGCGGTGCTTGGAACGGCAATGGCATGGTGGGTGACGATCATCATGTTAGTGACGATCCTCTTATCCCTGTTAAACTTCCTGATCTTTTATCTGTCTACCAAAAACCTGCAGCGTTACACGCCGCATGAGGTACACCGGCGCAGGGCATACCGGGCAAGTACCGGGGAGAGCAGACGTGGGGCAAAGATTTCGAAGCACAAATGCGCGATCTGCGGCAGGACAGAACTGGACGATCCGAATCTGGAGTTCCGTTTCTGTTCCAAATGTGAAGGAAATTACGAATATTGTCAGGATCATCTGTTTACGCATAAACATGTACACAGAAGTTAAAGGAGCAGATACAGGCAGTTCCCCGTGCAGGGAGTTGCCTGTTTTTGCCATAACAGCGGAAAAGCGGCAGAGGAAAGTGCGTTCCGTCTCTGTTTACAGATGGCGCCCGGACTGATAAAATAGAGGACAGGTAAAAAGAAAGAGAGAGGGAAGAACATGAAAAGAAAACAGGCAGGGATCTTACTTCTGATTACGGGAATGCTTATCGGCTGCGCGGGATGTGGACAGAAGACAGAGCCGGCAGCGGAAACGACAGAAGCGGTGATCCGGGAAACAGAAACCGGTGTGGAATTAGAAACGGAGACGGAGGCAGTGGAGATGCCGGAAGAAATGACGGAGGAGACCGCAGGCACTGAAATTCCGGAAGAAACGGAAACAATGGAAAGTACGGAGGCTCAGGGAAATCCGGCGGCGGAGGAGACAGAAGAGACTGAGACCCAGGCGGCGGAAGAACAGCCGCAGAACGAGGAGACAGCGGACGCGCAGCAGAGTACCGCAGGAAAGCTGGTCGTGATCGATGCGGGACATCAGGCAAAGGGCAATAATGAAAAAGAGCCGGTCGGACCCGGGGCATCGGAGATGAAAGCGAAAGTTGCCGGTGGAACGACAGGGACGACCACAGGAATGACGGAGTATGAGCTGAATCTTGAAGTGGCATTAAAATTACAGACGGAGCTGGAAGGACGGGGCTATCGCGTTATCATGGTGCGCACGTCCAATGATGTAAACATCAGCAACAGCGAGCGTGCGGCAGTAGCAAACAATGCGGGAGCGGACGCGTTTGTGCGCATACACGCGAACGGTTCGGAAAACGCGGATGCGAACGGGGCGATGACGATCTGCCAGACATCCTCCAATCCGTACAATGCTTCCCTTTATACAAAGAGCAAAAGTCTTTCCTCCCATGTGCTGGATGCGCTGGTGGCATCGACCGGATGCAAAAAAGAGTATGTCTGGGAGACGGATTCGATGAGCGGGATCAACTGGTGTCAGGTTCCGGTTACGATCGTCGAGATGGGATATATGACCAATCCGGCAGAGGATACGCGTATGGCGACATCGGATTATCAGGCGAAGATCGCGGCCGGGATCGCGAATGGAATAGACGCTTATTTCGCGGAAAATAATTAGAAGATTTTAGCAGTTATCAGTTGCTTTTCAAAATTATTTTCCTTATAATAAAAATATTGTGATAGAGTAAGTTTAGCAGGAGGAAGATACAATGGAAAACGAAACAGTTTCCAGAAATTTCATTGAACAGATCATTGATAAAGATTTAGAAGAGGGTCACTGTAAGACCGTTCATACTAGATTCCCGCCGGAGCCAAACGGCTACCTTCATATCGGACATGCGAAGTCCATCCTTTTAAATTACGGACTGGCGCAGGAATACGGCGGAAAATTTAACATGCGTTTTGACGATACGAATCCGACCAAGGAAAAAAACGAATTCGTGGAAGCGATCAAGGAAGACATCAAATGGCTCGGCGCGGACTGGGAGGACAGACTGTTTTTCGCATCCGATTATTTCGACCAGATGTACGAGTGCGCGGTAAAGCTGATCCGCAAGGGCAAGGCGTATGTGTCAGACCTGACTGCGGATGAGATCCGTGAGTACCGTGGTACACTGACAGAGCCTGGAAAAGAAGACCCGTCGGTGGGACGGAGCGTGGAAGAGAACCTTGCGCTATTTGAGGATATGAAAAACGGAAAATTCGAAGACGGAACGAAAGTACTTCGCGCAAGAATCGATATGTCATCCCCGAATATCAACATGCGTGATCCGGTCATCTACCGTGTTGCGCATATGACACATCACAGAACCGGAGACAAGTGGTGTATCTATCCGATGTATGATTTCGCGCATCCGATCGAAGACGCGATCGAGGGGATCACACATTCCATCTGTACCCTGGAATTTGAAGATCACAGACCGCTTTATGACTGGGTGGTACGCGAACTGGAATTTGAAAATCCGCCAAAACAGATCGAGTTTGCAAAACTGTATTTAAAAAATGTGGTTACCGGAAAGCGCTACATCAAAAAACTGGTAGAAGAGGGGATCGTAGACGGATGGGATGACCCGCGTCTGGTTTCGATCGCCGCACTGCGCAGAAGAGGTTTTACCCCGGAATCCATCAAGCAGTTTGTGGAACTCTGCGGTATTTCAAAGGCAAATTCCGTGACGGATTACGCGATGCTCGAATACTGCATCCGTGAAGATCTGAAATTAAAGCGTGCCCGTATGATGGCGGTGCTTGATCCAATCAAAGTCATCATCGACAATTATCCGGAGGGACAGGTCGAAGAACTGACCGTAGTCAATAACATGGAAAACGAAGCACTCGGAACACACACGGTTCCGTTCTGCCGCGAACTTTATATTGACAGAGAAGATTTTATGGAAGATCCGCCCAAAAAATATTTCCGCATGTTCCCTGGAAATGAGGTGCGTCTGATGCAGGCGTATTTCGTAAAATGTGTGGATTATAAAAAGGATGAAAACGGAAAAGTGGTTGAGATCCACTGTACCTATGATCCGGCATCCAAGGGTGGAAACAGCCCGGATGGCAGAAAAGTAAAGGGAACGATCCACTGGGTTCCGGCTCCGTATGCAAAAAAAGCAGAGATCCGTTTGTATGAAAATATTGTCGACGAAGAGCTTGGGGTGTATAATGAGGACGGAAGTTTGAATTTAAACCCGAATTCGCTGACGATTTTAAAAGAATGTTATGTAGAACCGGCACTGGCAGACGCGAAAGCTTATGACAGTTTTCAGTTTGTACGTCAGGGATATTTCTGCGTGGACGCAAAGGATTCAAAAGAGGATGCGCTCGTATTTAACCGTATCGTTTCCCTCAAGAGTTCTTATAAGCTGCCGACACAGACAAAATAGAGATTTGGAGGGAACGGGAAGATGAACTTATTTTCAGGTTTGGAAAAATTTGGTTTAAAAACAGATGGAGAGATGGATCTCTTCGCAGATGAAGAAAAGAAAAAAGGAGCAGGCGGAGAAGTGTCAAAGGAAGCGGAAGTGCCGACAGAGGACAGCTTCTTACTTGCAAAAGCAGTGCGCTGCGCAGTTTGTGACAAGGTATTTAAGCGTAAGATGGTAAAGAACGGACGTGTAAAGCGCGAGGAGCCGGATCGTGACCTTCGCCCGCGTTTTCAGTATATCGATACTTTAAAATACAATGTGACTTCCTGCCCGTTCTGCGGCTATACGGCACTCAATAACTATTTTGAGCATCTTCCTGCCGGACAGGTAAAACTGGTAAAGGAAAAGATCTGCGAGAATTACAAGGCAGAACCGCAGAAGGAAGAAAGCGAGACCGCACCGTATGATTATGACACTGCGGTTGCAATGCACAAGCTTTCCCTGTTCAATGCAATCGCGAAAAAGGGAAAGACCAGTGAGAAAGCGTATAACTGTCTGGTGATCTCCTGGCTGCTCCGCGCACAGAAGGAAAGCCTTACCGAGGATACACCGGAAAACAAGGCAAAAAAAGCTGCGTGCGCACAGGAAGAAGAAGCATTTTACAAACAGGCGTATGAGGGCTTTATGAAAGCGGTTGCTACAGAGATGTTCCCGATGTGCGGCATGGATCAGAGTACGGTGGATTACTTACTTGCATGCATGGCGTTCCACTTTAAACAGTATGATGTGGCATCCAAATGCCTTGCGAATGTCATCACTTCTGCTTCTGCCAACCGCAAGATCAAGGACAAGGCACTTGATATGAAAGAGAAAGTAGTAGCAGCAATCCATAAGGATAAATCCGTAAAATAAAAAGACAGGTGTTCCCATGATCGAGATAATGATGGAGTTAAAACCCGATGGGAAGCGAGCACTGTATGAACAGATTTATGAATACATAAGAAATGAGATAGCAGACGGTAAGATTTCTCAGGGAGAAAAATTACCGTCTACTCGTTTATTGGCGGGAAATCTCTCGGTGAGCCGCAGTACGGTAGAACTTGCGTACGAACAGCTCGTGTCAGAGGGATATGTGGAGACGCGGCCGTGCAGCGGTTATTATGTCTGCGATATTATGGATATTTATAAAGCTGGAAGCAGTGAGGAAGCGGAACCCGTTGCGGTGGAAGAAAAAAAAGAATATCGTTACGATTTTTCCCCTTATATGGTGGATCTAAAATACTTTCCCTACAATGCGTGGCGGAAGATAAATAAAAATGTTCTCTTAGAGGAAGAAAAGCTGTTCCGGGCAGGAAATGCGTCCGGAGAGGAAGCACTGCGCCGGGAGGTGACCCGTTACCTGCACCAGGCGAGGGGGGTCAACTGTGAGCCGGGACAGGTGGTGATCGGTGCTGGAAATGAGTACCTTCTGCTTTTGCTTGCGCAGATCTTAGGAACGGATCAGAAGGTTGTCATGGAAAATCCGACCTATCTGCAGGCATACCGCACGTTTTGCAATATGCATTACACGGTGTTTGGCGTTCCGATGGATAAAGACGGGATCTCGTTTCAGGAAGTGCAGAAGCATGAGCCTGATATCGTTTATACCATGCCGTCGCACCAGTATCCGCTCGGTATCGTTATGCCGTTAAAGCGCAGGATGGAATTGCTCGGATGGGCGGCGTCGCATCCCGAACGTTATATCATAGAAGACGATCATGACAGTGAATTCCGGTATAAGGGAAAGCCGATTCCATCTCTGCAGGGAAATGACAAGACAGGAAGCGTGATCTACCTTGGAACTTTTTCCAAAAGTATTGCGCCGGCACTTCGAATCAGTTATATGGTACTGCCGAAACGTCTGTTAAAAAAATATCATGAGAACTGTGGATTTTACGCGTCAACGGTTGCAAAGGTACAGCAGGAAGTGCTGGCTCGTTTTATGCGGGAAGGCTATTTTGAACGGCATTTGAACCGGATGCGCGGAATCTACAGAGCCAAGCATGACCGGATGAGCCAGGAATTAAAAAAACAGACCTGGGTACATAAAATATATGGGGACAATGCCGGACTGCATTTTCTGGTAGAGGTTGAGACGAAGGCATCGGAGGAAGAACTGGTTGAGACCGGGAAAGCGCATGGCATCCGTCTGTACGGACTTTCCGCAAATTATATCGGAAAGAGGGAAGGACGGGGATGGCCGACGCTTTTGATCGGATATGGCAGTCTGCCGGAGGACGAGATGAAAGAGAGCGTCAGGTGCATTACGGATGTGATAAAACAGATCGAAGAAAAAAATAAAAAAATATAAAAAATCTGGAACCTTTCCGGAAGGAAAGGGGTATTATATTCAGATTGCGAAAAAAGAGGCAGTCAATTAAGAAAAAGTGAGGAATGAAAAGAAAAGTAGTAGGATTTATGCTGATGGCAATGATGGTAGTGTCTATGGGAACTACCGTATCGGCGGCAGAGACACAGGACAGAGGAGCGGAACTGATCCAGATGGAGGAAGAGGCACAGGAACTGGACGGATTTACCGGACAGGCATATGTGGACTTAAATACGCTCGGTGTCAATACACAGACGGTAAATCCGGGCGGAACCTTTACGGTGGGATGCTCAGCACCCAATGCAGTGGATGTCGTATTCTATTACAGTTATACAGGGGCAGACGGTTCTGAGGAAACTTATCAGTCAAAATCGGAAGATACGGTAAATAACGGAGGATACTGGAGTGCAAATATCCATGTTCCGGCCAATGCACCGGCTGGCGTATGGCGTCTTGAAACGGTTCAGATGTTTGACGGCTATAATGATGATTCCTATCTGTGGAATACAGCTGTGATACCGGAGATCGGACAGGCAGATCTTTCCTGCTGTAATGTTTCTGTAGGCGGCGCGGCAGTTTCACCGAGCTCAGGACAGAGCACACCTGCATCGGGCGGACGTGTAGTCCCGCATTATAATATGCTGGAAAAAGGCGGCAAGTGGGATGGACAGCATTATGTATTGAACGGCAAGACGATCACAGATGCGTTCTTCTTTGATGGAAATTATACTTATTACTTACAGGCAGACGGAACACCGATGGCCGATCGCCTGACCTATCACCCGGATGGTGTGCATATCATTTATCTGGATGCCAATGGACATGAGGTATTTACGAACTTCCAGTACTGCACGAGTGTCGGATACACCTGCTACTTTGATTCCAACGGATACCTGTACAAAGATCAGATCACTTACATGAATAACAATGCCTATTATCTGAACGCAAACGGAGCAATGGAAAACAGTGGCTGGTTCCAGTTCGCGAACGGACAGGATTATGGCTGTGCAAACTGGGATGGAACACTGGTAAACAATGGATGGGGTTATGATCCTTATGGCAGACAGGTATTTTATCAGGCAAACGGAACGGTAGCGAGAGGAACCATCACAGATGGAGTTTACTACTACAATATGGACAGCACAGACGGACATCTGCTGGGATATTATCAGTAAAAACTGTAGTTGACAGTCAGGACAGGTATCCTTAAAATAGTATTTGCAGTACTATATGCAAATCAAAAAAGGAGAACAGGGAGAATGAGAAAAAAATTGTTATGCATGCTGTTGGCATCCACAATGCTTTGCGCAGCCGGAACGACAGTATATGCAGCAGAACAGCCGGCTGCCCAGGCGCAGGCGGAAGTTACAGACGCATCCGGGGATGAAGCGGATGCAGCAGTAGCAGAGGAAGCGGAAATATTAGAAACAGAGGAAGATCTTGACGGGGCATCCAGCACGACAGCAGGTCAGGGAACCATCGATCTGTCTTCGATCAGTATGAGCGCGAATACGGCAAATCCCGGGGATGCGATCACCATCACCTGTAAGACTGCCAACACAGCAAGACTGCATTTTTACTATATTTACCATACGAAAGACGGTGTGGAGAAGAAATTCCAGACACATACCGGTACCTGGGATGCAAAAAACGGAAATACATCCACATACGATTCCTCTACCGGTGTCTGGACGATCAAAATGACGATCCCGTCCGATGCAACCGCAGAGACATGGAAACTGTACGCGATCCAGATGCTGGACACACAGACGGAAGCGAAGTATTCCTATGTAAAAGATGCATCAGTGAAGACAAGCTGGCCGACAGCGGATCTGTCAAAATGGAATATTACGGTAGGGAACGGCGGTGGACGTCAGGTTCCGTTCTACAGCATAAAAGACAATGGTGGAACATGGAATGGCAATACTTATGTATTAAACGGAAAAACAGTGACAGACGCGTTTTTCTTTGACGGAAGCTATACTTATTATTTACAGGCAGACGGAACGCCGATGGCGGATCGTCTGACCTATCATCCGGACGGAATCCATATCATTTATCTGGATGTTTATGGACATGAAGTGTTTACAAATTTCCAGTACAGCGAAAGTGTAGGCTATACCTGCTATTTTGATTCCAACGGATATCTGTACAAAGATCAGATCACTTTTATGAACGATCATCCGTATTATCTCAATGCAAATGGCAAGATGGAAGACGGAGGCTGGTTCCAGTTCGCGAACGGACAGGACTATGGCTGTGCAAACTGGGATGGAACACTGGTCAACAACGGATGGGGCTATGATCCTTACGGAAGAGTCGTATTTTATCAGTGGAATGGTATGGTAGCAAGAGGACTGATCTCCGATGGCGTTTATTACTATAACATGGATGAAACGGACGGACATTACCTGGGACAGTTCCCGGTTCAGTAATTGCCGTACCTGTCAGCGATCAGGTAGATTTGATTCATTAAAAAAGTTCCCGCAGAACATTCTGCAGGAACTTTTTTTAATGACGATATGCCGGATATTTATTTCTTATTTGTTTTGTCAAGCTCTAACATCTTCATGGCACGAACTTTTAACGGAAGTCCGAATAAGGTGATAAAGCCTTCTGCGTCGTGGTGGTCGTACAGATCTCCGGTTGTGAAGCTTGCGAGAGATTCACTGTATAAAGAATACGGAGAAGTAGTGCCAGCTTTGATGATATTTCCTTTGTAAAGTTTGAATTTTACTTCACCGGTCACATATTTCTGTGTGGATTCTACGAATGCCTGAACTGCCTCGCGCAGCGGAGTGAACCATTTTCCTTCGTAAACGAGCTGAGCCATCTTGTTGCCCATATCTTTTTTCGCGTTCATGGTATCACGGTCAAGAACGAGTTCTTCGAGCTGTCTGTGTGCTTCCATCAGGATCGTTCCGCCAGGAGTTTCATAGACACCACGGGATTTCATGCCGACAACACGGTTTTCCACGATGTCGATGATGCCGATTCCGTGTTTGCCGCCGAGCATGTTAAGCTCACGGATGATGTCGGAAACTTTCATCTTTTTGCCGTTTACGGAAGTCGGAACACCGGCTTCAAAGGTCATGGTCACATATTCGCCTTCATCCGGAGCTTTTTCCGGGGAAACACCAAGAACCAGAAGATGATCGTAGTTTGGCTCTAAGGACGGATCCTCAAGCTCAAGACCTTCATGGCTGATGTGCCACAGGTTACGGTCACGGCTGTAGCTGGAATCTGCGGAGAACGGAAGATCGATGCCATGTGCCTTGCAGTATGCAATCTCATCTTCACGGGACTGCATGTTCCATTTGTCATTTCTCCAGGGAGCGATGATCTTTACATCCGGAGCAAGTGCCTTGATCGCAAGCTCGAAACGGATCTGGTCGTTTCCTTTTCCGGTAGCGCCGTGGCAGATCGCAACTGCGCCTTCTTTTCTGGCGATCTCTACTAATTTTTTTGCGATGCCCGGACGTGCCATGGAAGTACCGAGCAGATATTTGTTTTCGTATACAGCGTCTGCCTGTACACATGGAACGATGTAGTCATCACAGAACTCATCTACAATATCTTCAATATATAATTTGGAAGCACCGGATAATTTTGCTCTTTCTTCCAGTCCGTCCAGTTCTTCGCCCTGTCCGCAGTCTACGCAGCAGCAGATGACGTCGTAATCGTAATTTTCTTTTAACCACGGGATGATCGCCGTGGTATCCAATCCGCCTGAATAGGCTAATACAACTTTTTCTTTCATTTTTATTCATCCTTTCGTTGGTTTTTCATACCGTTAGCAATAATATACCCCATAATCTGTAAAAAAGCAAGCGAAAAAATATACACACATTATAAATAAAAATTCATAAAAGACTTGCATAAAAACAGAAATGAATGTATAATTATGCAATATCAAAAAGAGTACATGAAAAATCACGGAAACAGGGTAGAAGAATAAGGAATTTGTGCTAAAATAGAAAAGAATGGTTTTTTATGAAACATATGACAGGAGGAAGTTTGATATGGTAAAAGTCGGAATTATAGGAGCAACCGGATATGCGGGAGGCGAACTGGTCAGAATCCTTTTAAGACATAGAGATGTAGAAATAAAATGGTACGGTTCAAGAAGTTATATCGATAAAAAATATGCGGAAGTATATCAGAACATGTTCGAACTGGTAGAAGACAAATGTCTGGATGACAATATCGAAAAGCTCGCGGACGCGGTGGATGTGATCTTTACAGCGACACCGCAGGGCTATCTGGCAGGCATCCTCACAGAGGAGATATTAAATAAGGTAAAGATCATCGACCTGAGCGCGGATTACCGGATCAAAGATGTTTCGGTTTATGAGAAATGGTATAAGTTAGAGCACAAGAGTCCACAGTTTATTGAAGAGGCAGTCTATGGACTGTGTGAGGTCAACAGGGATCAGGTGAAAAAAGCAAGACTGGTAGCAAATCCGGGCTGCTATACGACCTGCTCGATCTTAACGGCATATCCGCTTGTGAAGGAAGGGCTGATCGATCCGAATACGCTGATCATCGACGCAAAGAGCGGTACTTCCGGAGCCGGCAGAGGCGCAAAGGTGCCGAATCTGTACTGTGAGGTCAATGAAAATATGAAAGCATACGGTGTTACAACGCACAGACATACGCCGGAGATCGAAGAGCAGTTAGGCTATGCGGCGGGCAAAAATATTACGGTTACATTTACCCCGCATCTTGCACCGATGAACCGTGGCATACTTGCGACAGAGTACGCGTCTCTGGTGCCAAAGGCGGATGGAACGATGCCGACAGCAGAGGATCTGCGCGCTGCCTATGAAAAATATTATAAGAAAGAAAAATTTGTCCGAGTTCTGCCAGATGGTGTCTGCCCGGAGACGAAATGGGTCGAAGGCAGCAACTATGTGGATGTGAATTTCAAAGTAGACGAAAGAACCGGACGCGTGGTCATGATGGGAGCGCTTGATAATCTGGTCAAGGGAGCAGCCGGACAGGCAGTACAGAACATGAATCTGCTGTTTGGATTTGATGAGGCAGAAGGTATCGATCTGGTACCGATGTTCCCGTAAAAAAATAAAAAGATAAAGAGGTCTTATAACATGGGAGAACCGCAGTTTGAGATCCGGGAAATGACGATCGACGATTTCCCGGAGGTACATAAATTATGGATGACGATCAAGGGATTTGGGATCCGCACGATCGATGATTCCAAAGAAGGCGTGGAACGTTTTATCAAAAGAAACCCGACGACAAGTATCGTGGCAGAGGCAGACGGAAAGATCGTGGGATCGATCCTCTGCGGACATGACGGAAGAAGAGGATGCTTTTATCATGTCTGCGTGGCGGAAGCATATCGGAAGCACGGGATCGGAAAGACGATGGCAGTGACAGCGATGCGTGCGCTCAAGGCAGAAAAGATCAATAAAGTCTGCCTGATTGCGTTTAAGGACAATGAGATCGGAAACTGCTTCTGGAAGAGCGTGGGCTGGACGTTCCGTGAAGATTTGAATTATTACGATTTTACATTGAATGAGGAAAATATCACCAATTTTAATAAGTAGAAGGGAGCTTTATCATATGAAGCAGATCAGTGGCGGAGTTACCGCGGCAAAAGGATTTTGCGCTGCATCTACGGCAGCAGGGATCAAATATAAAGACAGAAAAGATATGGCGCTTATTTTTTCAAAGACACCGTGTAAGGCGGCGGGGACCTTTACAACCAATATCGTAAAGGCAGCGCCGGTCAAATGGGATCAGAAGATCGTGGCGGAGAGCGCGTGCGCGCATGCGGTTGTGGTGAATGCCGGGATCGCAAACGCCTGTACCGGACAGGAAGGCATGGATTACTGCAGCCAGACCGCGGATCATGCGGCAGAGCTTTTAAAGATTCCGGCGGACAGCGTGTTAGTGGCGTCTACCGGGGTGATCGGAATGCAGCTTCCGATGGACCGCATCAAAGACGGCGTGTCCGCAATGGTCCCGGAACTTTCGGATGCAAACGAAGCGGGACACAAGGCTTCCCTTGCGATCATGACGACCGATACACATGAAAAAGAAGTGGCAGTTGAGATTGAGCTGGGCGGAAAGACCGTTACGATCGGCGGCATGTGCAAAGGCTCCGGAATGATCCATCCGAATATGTGTACGATGTTGAGTTTTGTGACCACAGACGTGGCGATCACAAAAGAACTGCTGCAGGAAGCGCTGAGCGAGAATGTAAAAGATACCTATAACATGATCTCGGTGGACGGCGATACTTCGACAAATGATACCTGTCTGCTTCTTGCAAACGGGGAAGCGGGAAATGCTGAGATTTCGGAGAAAAACGAGGATTACCGAAAATTCGCGGAGGCATTAAATTTTGTCAACACCACACTGGCAAAGCAGATGGCAGGAGACGGAGAGGGCGCGACCGCGCTCTTTGAAGTGAAAGTCATTCATGCGAAGGACAAAGAGCAGGCAAAGGTGCTTAGCAAATCGGTTATTACATCGAATCTTACCAAGGCGGCAATCTACGGACATGACGCGAACTGGGGCAGGATCCTCTGTGCAATGGGCTACTCCGGCGCGGTATTCGATCCGGAAAAAGTCGATCTGTATTTTAGCAGCAAAAACGGTGAGATCAAGATCATTGAAAACGGTGTGGCTCTGGATTATTCCGAGGAAGAGGCGACAAAGATCCTCTCCGCAGAGGCAGTGACCGCAACGGCAGATATCAAAATGGGCGACGCGTCCGCGACAGCATGGGGCTGTGATCTGACTTATGATTATGTCAAGATCAATGCGGATTACCGTTCTTAAAAAGCGGGTCGTAACGACAGCAGACAGAAACACAGAAAAATAAGGGGAACAGATAACAACGGAGGATGTAAAGTTGGAAGAAAAGAATATGAAAGAAATCATGGAAAAAGCGGAAGTCCTGATCGAGGCACTGCCGTATATCCAGCGGTTCAACCGGAAGATCATTGTAGTAAAATATGGCGGAAGTGCCATGGTGGATGAAGAATTAAAAAAGAATGTCATTCAGGACGTGACACTTTTAAAGTTAGTTGGATTTAAGCCGATCATCGTTCACGGCGGCGGCAAGGAGATCAGCAAATGGGTCGGCAAGGTCGGCATGGAACCGGAATTTGTCAACGGACTCAGAAAGACCGATGCGGCAACGATGGAGATCGCGGAGATGGTACTTGGCAAGGTCAATAAGTCTCTGGTGCAGATGGTAGAATCCTTAGGGGTCAATGCGATCGGTATCAGCGGCAAGGACGGCGGACTGTTAAAGGTAGACAAAAAGCTTTCAAACGGACAGGACATCGGATTTGTCGGAGACGTAAAGGAAGTCAATCCGAAGATCCTCTATGATCTGCTGGAGAAAGATTTCCTTCCGATCGTATGCCCGGTCGGTATGGATGATGAATTCAATACCTATAACATCAATGCGGATGACGCGGCATGTGCGATCGCAAGAGCGGTAAAAGCAGAAAAACTGGCATTTCTTACCGATATTGAGGGTGTATACAAAGATCCGGAGGATAGGGATACCCTGATCTCGGAGCTTCCGGTTTCCGATGCGCGCAAGCTGATCGAGGACGGCTACATCGGCGGCGGTATGCTTCCAAAGTTAAACAACTGTATCGATGCCATCGAAAACGGAGTATCCAGAGTGCATATTTTAGACGGACGTATCGCGCACTGCCTGCTGCTTGAAATCTTTACAAACAGAGGAATCGGAACAGCCATTTTAGGAGATAAGGAGACGAAATTCTATCATGAGTAAACAGGGATATATTGACAAAGCGGAAAAAGAACTGTTACATACCTATAATCGTTATCAGATCGTGCTGGATAAGGGCGAGGGCGTGTACCTCTATGACACGGACGGAAAAAAATATCTTGATTTTGCAGCCGGGATCGCGGTGCAGGCGTTCGGTTACGGAAAGAAGGAATATAATGACGCGTTAAAGGCACAGATCGACAAGCTGATGCATACTTCAAATCTCTACTATAATGTGCCGATCATCCATGCGGCAGAGCGTGTGTTAAAGGCATCCGGCATGGATCGCGTGTTCTTTACCAACAGCGGCGCGGAGGCGATCGAGGGAGCTATCAAATCCGCAAAAAAATATGCTTATACAAGAGACGGTCATGCGGGTCATGAGATCATTGCGATGGAACATTCTTTCCACGGAAGAACGATCGGAGCACTGTCTGTGACCGGAAACGCGCACTACAGAGAGCCGTTTGAGCCGTTGATGCCGGGCGTAAAATATGCGACATTTAATGACCTTTCCAGCGTGGAAGCACAGATCAATGAAAATACCTGCGCGATCCTTTTTGAGACGATCCAGGGTGAGGGCGGAATCTATCCGGCAACAGAAGAGTTTATGAAAGGTGTGCGCAAACTCTGCGATGAGCATGACATCCTTCTGATCTTAGACGAGATCCAGTGCGGTATGGCACGCAGCGGTGAGATGTTCGCATGGCAGCATTACGGGGTGAAACCGGATATCATGACGAGCGCGAAGGCGCTTGGTTGTGGTGTGCCGGTCGGAGCGTTTTTAATGACAGAGCGTGTTGCCGAGAAGTCTCTGGTACCTGGAGACCACGGAACAACTTACGGTGGAAATCCTTTTGTCGGTGCGGCAGTTGATAAGGTGCTCGAACTCATGGAAAAAGAGCATCTGACCGAGCATGTAAAGGAGATCGCGCCATATCTGGAAAAACGCCTGGATGAACTTGTGGAAAAATATGACTTTTTAACGGCACGCCGTGGAATGGGACTGATGCAGGGAATCGTCTGCGAAAAACCGGTCGGACAGGTGTCTGCAAAGGCGCTGGAAGAGGGACTGATCCTTATTACGGCAGGAAGCGATGTACTTCGTATCGTACCGCCGCTCATTATTGAAAAAGAACATGTCGATGAGATGGTGGAAAAACTGGAGAAGGTTTTTCAGAAGATGAAATAAAAAAAACAGATGAGAAGAGAGAAATAGGATGGAAAAACAGAATAAGAAACTGCTTTCTGTAACCGTGCTTTTGATCTGCCTTGCCGGTATGGCGGGCATTGCGGTGGCGGACGGGGAAAAGGCGTCCGCACCGCAGGAAGAAAAAGAGACGGCGGAGTATGAACAGGCACAGCCGGAGCTTACGTTATGGTATACGGACGATAGCATGACCGGTTATCTGTATGACTGTGCGAAAAAGTATTATGAAGAGAGCGGCATTGCGGTAGATGTGGTCTTAAAGGACAGTCTGGGATTTGTGGAGAGTATTTACCAGACCTCAATGGATGACGCGGGATATCCCGACATCTACATGATTCAGAATGATTCTCTTGGAAAAGCGTACTTATATGGACTGGCGGCAGAAAATGAAGATGCAGATGTGTTTCGCGCGGATGACGCGGGAAATGCAGTGACTGCATCTTCTTGTGGTGGAAAAATGTATGCATACCCGCTTACTTTCCACACACCGGTTTTTGTATACCGTTCCGATGTCTTTGCCACGGCACCGGCAAGCGTGGAACAGATTTTTGCGATGGCGCAGAATGACGAACTCGGTCTGATCGCCGGAAATCTGATCGAGTGGAATGTGGCGGATGAATTTTATGATTTCCCGTTTGTCGGGGAAAGCTTTTCGTTTGACGAAAACGATATGGGAAAGCTTTCCGTGACGACAGACGAAGCGCGTTACGCAGAGGAACTTGCCTTTTTCGGCGGACTGACGGAGACCATCGATCTGGACACGGAAACGATGACAAGAAAACAGGTGCTGGATGATTTTAATTCCGGTGCCACACTCTCCGCGATCATTGATTCCTGGGATCTTGGAGCGGTAAATGGTGATACCTGTCAGGTGGCGGCACTGCCTGCCATGGATGATACGCTTTCTATGCGTGGCGGTTCCTACACAGAACTTCTTGTGGTCAACGCGTTTACGGAAAAAGAGAAAAAGGCGGCGGATTTCGCGTCTTATGTTACGACGGAGGCAATGGGAGATTTTGAGGCGCAGACAGGGCATATCCCTGTAAAGGGAAGCGTGATCACCGATGAAACGAGCCGTATCATTTATAATGCATATGAGAATTCGGTATCGATTCCAAATACGATGGATGTGGAAGATTTTCTGCGGGAACTGAAAAACAGGATGACAGCGGTCTGGAATGGAGCGCCGGTTTAGGAATATTTAAGAAACATGTACTTGTCATAACGGCAAAATTTCGTTAGAATATAGGATAGTCGGACATTGAGGAACTCTTTCATAAATAAGATTATGAAGGAGCAATGTTTATGCAAACAAAAGAGTGCAGAAGAAAAAAGAAAACGGTCTGGATCGTGATCTCGCTGTGGCTGATGGTGATCACCGGATGCGGAAAAACAGAGAAAGTATATCTCTCCACGGAGGAAGAAACAGAAGCGGCTGAGCGCGTGGAACAAAGCATGGGGCAGGATACCGGGCAGGAGAAAGCGGAGCAGGATACAGAATGCGCCGTGTATGTATGCGGTGCGGTTGTCACACCGGGAGTCTATGTGCTTCCTGGCGGGAGCCGGATCTGTGAGGCGGTCGCGGCGGCAGGCGGTATGCAGGAAAACGCGGCATACGAGAGCCTGAATCAGGCGGAAGAGATACACGACGGACAGATGATCGTTGTTCTGACGGAAGAAGAAATGCAGAATGAGCAGGTACAGAAAGATGACACGCAAAAGAGCGATACGGCAGACGGGCGTGTTGATCTCAACACTGCGACAAAGACACAGCTTATGACGCTGCCCGGGATCGGAGAAGCGAAAGCGGACAGTATCATTGCATACCGGGAGAAAAACGGCGGTTTTTCTTCGATAGAAGATATCAAAAAAATAGAGGGCATCAAAGAAGGTGTCTTTTCAAAAATCAAAGACAGTATCGCAGTCAACTGAGGTGGGAAAATGGCGAAGAAAGTTCTTGTAGTAGATGACGAAAAATTGATCGTGAAGGGAATCAGGTTCAGTCTGGAACAGGACGGAATGGAAGTGGAATGTGCGTATGACGGTGAGGAAGCGCTAAAGCTGGCAACGGAGAATCAGTATGATATGATCCTTCTGGACATCATGCTCCCCAAGATGGACGGGTTTGAGGTGTGCCAGCAGATCCGGGGATTCTCGGATGTGCCGATCGTAATGCTGACCGCAAAGGGAGACGATATGGATAAGATCCTCGGACTGGATTACGGTGCCGATGACTATATCACAAAACCGTTTAATATCCTTGAGGTCAAGGCGCGTATCAAGGCGATCATGCGCAGGACATCCGGAAAGCGCGAAAAGGAAGAAGCGGTAAAAGTCATAGAAAGCGGAGACCTGAAATTAGACGGTGAGAGCAGACGGCTTTTTATCCTTGGAAAAGAGATCAATCTGACCGCAAAAGAGTTCGATCTTTTAGAGCTGCTTGTGATGAATCCGGGCAAAGTGTACAGCAGAGAAAATCTTTTGAACATTGTCTGGGGATATGAGTATCCGGGCGATGTGCGAACGGTGGACGTGCATGTGCGCAGACTGCGTGAAAAGATTGAAAAAAATCCGAGTGAACCGAAATATGTACACACCAAATGGGGCGTAGGCTATTATTATCAGGGATAATGGCAGAGGAACCAGAAGATGACGAAGAAAAAGATTGTGACATTTTTTAAAAGCCTGAAGTTCCGGCTTATCATACTGTTTCTGCTTTTTGGCATTCTGCCGGGGATCCTGCTTCGGGCTGGAATGCTTCAGGCTTATGAAAAAAAGGCGGTTTCCAACCGGAGTATTGATATTTTAAGTCAGGCAAAGATCTTGGCGAACCGCGTGGTGGCAGACGATTATCTGCACAACAGTACATCGGAAGTGATCAATGCGCAGTTAGACCAGCTTTCTACGATCTATGACGGCAGAGTGATCCTGATCGATGATACGTTCCGGATCGTGAAGGATACCTATGGATTGGATCAGGATAAGACGATCATTTCCGAGGAAGTCATGCAGAGTTTTTACGGAAAGGAAATGTCGAACTACGATTCGGAAAACCGTTATATCGAGATGACGATCCCGCTTACGGATGCCGGGACCAAGGATGTGGTCGGTGTGATGCTTGTAAGTGTGTCAACGGACAGCATTCTTTCCAACCTGGATTATTTAAAGACCAGTATTCTGACGATACAGGTGATCAGCGCGCTGGTGATCCTGGCAGTAGCGGTATTTCTGGCAGGACGTCTGACCAGACCGTTTCTTAAGATATCAAAATCCATCGAGGAGATCCAGACCGGATATGGCAGCAGTGACCTTAAAGTGGATGATTTTTCGGAAACGCAGGAGATATCGACCAAGTTTAACGAACTGACTGCGCGGATGAAGGTGCTTGACGATTCCAGACAGGAGTTCGTATCCAATGTCTCCCATGAATTAAAGACACCGCTGACTTCGATGAAGGTACTTGCGGATTCATTAAACGGGCAGGAAGATGTGCCGATCGAGCTGTATCGGGAATTTATGCAGGATATCGGTGGTGAGATCGAGCGGGAGACCAAGATCATCAATGATCTGCTTTCGCTGGTCAAAATGGATAAATCGGCGGCAGATTTAAACATATCCCAGGTCAATATGAATGAGCTCTTAGAGCAGATCTTAAAGCGGCTGCGTCCGATCGCGGAGAAGCAGCATGTGGATCTGGTGCTTGAGAGTTTCCGGCCGGTAACTGCCGAGGTCGATGAGGTCAAGATCACACTTGCGATCACCAATCTTATTGAAAACGGGATCAAGTATAATAAACCGGACGGATGGGTACATGTATCACTCAATGCGGATCATCAGTTCTGTTATTTGAAGGTATCGGATTCCGGGATCGGAATTCCGGAGGAATCCTTAGAACATATTTACGAACGTTTTTACCGGGTGGATAAATCCCATTCGAGAGAGATCGGTGGAACAGGACTGGGACTTGCGATCACGCGGAATGCGATCCTGATGCATCGTGGAGCGATCAAAGTATTCAGTACGGTCGGAGAGGGAACGATCTTTAATGTCAGACTTCCGTTAAATTACATTGCATAAAGGGAGAAAAATGTGAAAAAGACAGGATTATTGTTTTTGCTCTTTCTTCTCTTACTCTGCGGATGCGGCAGAAAAGGAGAGAACGCGGAGCAGCAGAACGGTTATCAGATCTATTATATCAATAAAGACGGAACCAAGATTGTAGGACGGGACTATGAAATGCAGGCGCAGGACAGTGAAGGGCAGATGAGGGAACTGATTGCCGCGCTGCAGGAGGATACCGGGGCAGTCGATGTCAAACGGACGATACCGGCGGATGTGACGGTGACAGAGTATGAGTTGTCCGGGGAGCAGCTGTCGATCGGATTTGATGGAAATTATCTGCATATGGATGCCATGACGGAGGTCTTGTGCAGGGCGGCGGTAGTCCGCACGATGACACAGTTAAAGGATATTTCCTGCGTGTCTTTTTATGTGGATGGGGCACCGCTCACCGATAAAAACGGAAATGTAGTCGGAGTCATGACCAATGACAGTTTTGTGGAAAATCCGGGTGAGCAGATCAATTCCATCCAGGAAGCAACGATCACGCTGTATTTTGCGAATATGGCGGGAGACGGTCTTGTGCGTGAAACACAGAAAGTGCATTACAGCAGCAATATTTCCATGGAGAAACTGGTCGTGGAGCGGCTGCTTGAGGGCCCGCTTGAGGAGGGAGAGCAGTCTGCGATCCCGCAGGGAACCAAGTTAGTCAGTGTTTCCACAGTGGATGGTGTCTGCTATGTCAATTTTGATGAGGGATTTCTGAATCAGAATTATGAGATCAAAGAACCGGTGGTCATCTATTCGATCGTGGATTCCCTTTCGGAACTTTCTTACGTCAGTAAAGTGCAGATAGCGGTAAACGGAGATACCAAGGGAAAGTACCGGGATGATTACGCGTTTGATACGCTGTACGACCGGAATCTGGATTATCTCACCGGAGAGAAGGAGGAGGAGACCGAAACTGAATAGACGGCCATTGTGTCAGGCGGCGGCAGGCTTTGTATTTGGAGTGGGCTATATGCTTACAAAAGAAAAATACATCCTGCTTGCGGCAGGGATCCTGTCTGTGATGGCTTCTTTTGAACTGATCCGAAAACGGCGGTTTGCCCGCATGCTGATCCAGGGTGGCGCGTTTCTTGCGATGCTTCTTACCGGTATGCGGGTGACAGACGGGGAGATTGCCAAAATAGCGGCGTATCAGGCGTATATCGGGGAAAAGCAGTCTGTGGCGTGTCAGGGCAGGATCTACAGAAAAGAAGTAACAGACGATCAGACAGTCCTCTATCTGAAAGATTGTATCTTTCAGGTGGAATCAGTCAATTATTCTTGTAATCATATCTTAGTATATTTCGACACCGGTCAGTATCCGATCGGGAAAACCATTGTAGTAAAAGGCGTGCTGTATCCGCTCTCGGAGGCGCGCAATGAAGGAAATTTTAATGAAAAGGCCTATTACCGGGCAAAGCAGATTGATTTTAAGGTAAAACAGGCAAAGCTGCTTGGAATCTATGGAGAAACGAACTGGTTTGCGGAGAAACTTTTTGCATTCGCGGAGCGTTTAAAGCGTGTCTATCAAAAAGAAATGTCGCCGCAGAATGCCGGCGTGATGATGGGGATGATGCTCGGGGACAAGTCGCAGCTGGATTCAGAGATCAAAACCATGTATCAGAAGTCCGGGCTCTCGCACGTGCTCTGTGTTTCGGGTCTGCATCTGTCGGTCATCGGGCTGACGTCTTACCGCTTCCTAAAAAAACGGGGTGGAACCTATCGTGGAGCAGGGCTTTTTGCGGGAAGCCTGGTATTTTGTTTTGCGTATATGAGTGGCTTTGATGTATCTGCCAGGCGGGCGTTTTTGATGTTTCTTTTCCTGCTCGCGGCGGATGGCATGGGGAGAAGCTACGATTCGCTTACGGCGCTTGCGGCAGCCGGAGTGCTGTTGCTTGGCGGAAATCCGTTTCTGCTTTTTTACCCCGGATTTTTGTTCTCGTTTGCGGCGGTCACGGGTGTAGTTGTCGCTGGAAAGGCGCTGACAGCCGGATTTTTGCCGGAACATGCACTGCTAAAAAATATTTTGACCAGCACGGGGATCCAGCTTATGACGCTTCCGCTTGTCTGCAGTTTTTATTATGAGATCCCGGTCTATGCGGTATGGATCAATCTGATCCTGCTTCCGTTTATGGGAGTCGTGTTGGGATGCGGACTGATCGGCGGGATCTTTGGTACCGCGGTACCACAGCTTGCGCATTTGATTCTGTGGCTGCCCGATCTTTTACTGTTATTCTATGAAAAAGTGTGTGGCGCCTTTCTGGCGCTTCCATGTGCGCAATGGATCACGGGAAGTCCGGGGAGAGCGCGGCTGATCGTTTATTACGGCCTGCTTGCAGTGCTGCTCTTTTTTGCAGGGAAGCGGACAGAAGGACAAAAAAGTACCGGTATGCGGAAACGGCTGTGCCTGGGTGGCGGCATGGTGCTGCTCGTTGGGATCCTGCTTTTTCCGCATAAAAAGCAGATGGAGATCGATGTTTTGGATGTCGGACAGGGAGATGGCATTTATCTTTGCACGAGCGATGGCATATCAATGTTTTTCGATGGCGGCAGCAGCAGTGTGTCCGGCGTTGGCACATACCGGATCCTGCCGTTTTTAAAAGCGAAAGGCGTGAGGCGGATCGATTACTGGTTCGTCAGCCATACGGACGCAGATCATATCAATGGGCTGGAAGAGATCCTGCAGTTGGATTACCCGATCGGGGCAGTCGTGTTCCCGGAATATGGATACAGGGATGCTTCCCTTGAAAAATTGGAGGAGGAGATTGAAAGAAACGGAATCACGATATGCTATTTAAAAGCAAAGGAGAGTCTGCGGACGAAAAATGACCGGATCACCTGTATTTTTCCAACCGCAGATTATCCGGTGGAGGATGCCAATGCCGGTTCGATGGTGTTATTGTATGAGACAGAAGGGTTCCGCGGTCTTTTTACCGGTGACATTTCAAAGGCAGAAGAAGAATGGCTTGCAGAAGAAACAAAATTGCCGGAGCTGTCTTTTTATAAGGCGGCACACCATGGCTCGAATTATTCCAATTCAGAAGACTTTTTAAAGGTGCTCTCACCGGAAGTCTGCGTAGTTTCGTGCGGCGCGAACAACCGGTACGGACATCCGGGGAAGGACGCGGTGGCACGCATGGAAGCGTATGCGTCAGAGATCTGCTATACCATGAAAGGCGGGCGGATCCGGATAAGGAAGACGAAAGAAGGCTTTGCGGTACAAAACTACGGAAAGCCGCTTGAAGAAAAAGTGTATCCTGTGCTAAAATAAATTTTATGAAAACGATTGATGAAGATATTAAAAGCGGACAATTTAAGAGGGTATATCTGTTATTTGGGGAGGAAGCATACTTAAAGCATCAGTATAAACGGAAGTTGAAGCAGGCGTTGGTCGCTTCGGATGACACGATGAATTTTTCGTCATTTGAGGGAAAGGATACCAATCCTAAAGCCATCATCGACCTGGCGGAAACGCTTCCGTTTTTCGCGGATCGAAGACTGATCTTGATCGAGAACAGCGGCTTTTTTAAAAATTCCTGTGAGGAGCTGGCAGCGTATCTTCCGGAACTGCCGGAGAGTACCTGCCTTGTTTTTGTGGAAGAGGAAATTGATAAGCGTTCAAAGATGTATAAGGCGGCGCAGAAGACAGGGAGCGTTGTGGAATTTAAAAAGCAGACGGATGAGATCCTGATCCGCTGGATCCTGGGCCGGTTAAAAAGGGAAAAACGTAATATCACCACCCCGGTCATGCAGCTTTTTTTGAGCCGTACCGGAACAGATATGGAAAACATTGACAGAGAGCTGGAAAAGCTGATCTGTTACACAATGGGAAAAGATGTGATCGAGGCTGTGGATGTGGAAGCGGTCTGTGTGGGACAGACGACCAACAAGATCTTTGAGATGGTAAATGCCATTGCTGAAAAAAATCAGAAAAAGGCGCTTTCTTTATATTATGATCTGCTGGCACTGAAGGAACCGCCCATGCGGATCCTGTTTCTGATCACAAGGCAGTTTCATATTCTGATGCAGGTGAAAGATCTGCGCAGACTTGGGTTTGATAATAAATCGATCGCGTCGAAAGCCGGAATACCGGAGTTTGCGGTGAGGAGAAATCTGGTGCAGGCGAAAAGCTTTTCGATGAAAGAACTTCGGGCGGCACTGGAAGATGGCGTGCGTGCGGAGGAGGATACCAAGACCGGGCGCATGACAGACCAGTTGGCAGTGGAGACGTTTTTGATCCGGTACAGCGGGACGATGGCATGACAACAAAAAAAGAAACATCAGTATGACGGTACTGATGTTTCTTTTTCGTTCCGATGCAAAAAGCAGCAGCATTTGCCTTTTGCCATATGTTCATCCCAGATTAAGCGATTTTGTTAACAGCTTTTGTTAAACGGGAAATCTTTCTGGAAGAATTGTTTTTATGATATACACCCTTGGAAGCAGCCTTGTTGATTTCAGCGATTGCTTCGATCAGAGCAGCCTGAGCAGCAGCCTTATCGTTTGCTGTTACAGCAGCTTCAACCTTCTTGATGGATGTTTTAACTCTGGATCTGATTGCCTTATTTCTGGCAGCCTTTGTCTCATTTACTAAAATTCTTTTCTTTGCAGATTTGATGTTAGCCAACCTGTACACCTCCAATTATTGTGAAATAAAATCATTTTCTTATATCAGAGCCGGACACGGACGATCTGATATAAACATACTATGATATTGTAGCTTTCGTAAGAAGATCTGTCAATACATATTTTCGTTTTTTTTTGTAAAAAATAGAAATACAGATGATTGATATGCAAAAAATACAGGTGGTGAAAAGATGTACGAGATAAGGACAGACCTTGCGCTGGAGGCAAGAGAAAAATTTGAGGAAGACAACGTCGAGATAAAAGGTGTTGTGTTGGAGGAAAAGAGAGCAGGAAAGGACATGCTGATCTCAAAAGTCGTGATCGAGACCGAAAACGGGGCAAAAAGCATGGGAAAACCAAAAGGGACATATGTCACGTTAGAGGCGCCGAATATGATGGAGGAGGATGAGGAGTATCATAAGGAAATTTCAGTGGAACTTGCGCGTATCATCCGGGAGCTGGTGCCGTTGGAGCAAAAAGATATGTCGCTTTTGGTCGTGGGACTTGGAAACCGTGAGGTGACACCCGATGCGTTGGGCCCGAATGTGGTCGATCAGCTGTTTGTCACACGCCATATGATCCGGGAATTTGGAACATACGCGCTAGGGGAGGAACACACAAACCAGATCAGCGGGATCGTGCCGGGCGTGATGGCACAGACCGGTATGGAAAGCCTTGAGATCGTGCAGGGGGTGGCTAAGGAGACAAAACCGGACTGCATTTTTGTGATCGATGCGCTTGCGGCGCGGAGTGTAAAGCGCTTAAACCGCACCATACAGATCACAGATGCGGGGATCAATCCGGGATCCGGTGTCGGAAACCACAGAAACGGGATCAACAGGGAAAGCATCGGGGTACCGGTGATCGCAATCGGAGTGCCCACGGTGGTTGATGCGGCAACGATCGTGAGTGACACCATGAGCAGTCTGATCGGGGCAATGACGCAGGCAGAGCATTTAAAACGGATCGGACATTCCTTAAATGCGCTGGAGGAGTCTGAGAAACACGCACTTTTCCGGGAACTGCTTTCTCCGTCCCTAAACGCGATGTTTGTGACACCAAAGGACATTGATGAGTCGATCCGGCAGATCAGCCTGACACTGTCGGAGGGATTGAATCTTGCGTTCCAAAAACACGGGGGCATGTCATAAAAAGAAATCGAATGCATATAATATAGTATTTTCGGATAGACAAAGGGGAATCAGGATGCATGCAAAAAGACAGGACAAAGAAGATGGGACAGCTTGCTTCGGCGGCTGTTCTGATTTTTATGGTATTTTTGTGCTTTCATATAAAAGATCAGGGGATGAATCAAACTCTTTTTGAGCAGGCGCTAAGTGAGGGGAAACGCGTGCTGTTTCACCAGACAGCCAGACAGTACGCGATGCAGATCGGCTATATCATGGAACAGGACGGAACGAAAAAGACAGCGGCGCAGGTATTGCTTGAGCTCTCCGGGCGTCCGTTTCCGCTTACGGAATACATAGACACGGCAGAGGGATATGAAACGCAGGTGGAAAGTCATTTTTCCTATGAAGAGATCGTTGCCATGGAGGCCTCAGATGAGCCGGACGCGGCAGATGGCACCGCATTAAATGGAGAAAATGGGGGAGCCGGCGTGACGGCAGGTGCGGGAGGATGCAGCGGGACGGCAACGGCTGCGGAGAATGCGGCAAACAGCCAGACTACCGTGGAGTTTCAGGTGAGTCAGATGCCGAAAACGGATATCCCGCTTGATAAACTGAATGATTTTGATTATTTAATACATAATTTTTATGTTGTAGATAAAACAACGACAATTACCGGGGAGCAGTTAAACGCATCGGAACTTCTGGCGCGTGATATGAGGCTGGCCGCACCGACCGGACAGCCGCAGATACTGATCTACCATACCCATTCCCAGGAGGGATATGCGGATTCCGTGCCGGGGGATCCGCATACCACAGTGGTCGGAGTGGGCGATTATCTGACCGAACTTTTACAGGAGCGCTATGGGCTTTCGGTACTTCATCATACCGGTGAGTACGATGTGAATGACAGAGATCATGCCTATGCGAAGGCGGGACCGGCGTTAGAGCAGATCCTTGCGGAAAATCCGGGCATTGAGGTTGTGATCGATCTGCACCGTGATGGGGTTGCGGACACGACAAGGCTGGTTGCGGATGTCAATGGAAAGCAGATGGCATCGATCATGTTTTTTAACGGGTTAAGCCGTACCACGGCAACGGGAGATATCCCCTACCTCTACAACCCGAATCTTTCGGACAATCTGGCGTTCTCGCTGCAGATGCAGTTGAAGGCGAAACAGTATTATCCGGGATTTTCGCGGTCAATCTATCTGAAAGGATACCGTTATAATATGCATTACTGTCCGAAGACACTTTTAGTCGAGGTCGGGGCGCAGACGAATACCGTGGATGAGGCGATGAGCGCAATGGAACCGCTTGCGGATATTTTATACCGTGTACTGACTGGAAATTAGAGGAAAGCGGTTCCTTTTCCATGGGGAATGTGTTATTCTGGACTTATCCAGAAAATAAGAAAAAAGCTGGGAGAAGGAGGATTTTTATTATGGCAAGATTTACATTACCAAGAGATCTGTACCACGGAAAAGGCGCGCTTGAGGCGTTAAAGACTTTCGAGGGAAAAAGAGCGATCATCTGTGTAGGCGGGGGATCGATGAAGCGTTTCGGATTCCTTGAAAAAGCGCAGAAATATCTGGAAGAAGCAGGTATGGAAGTAAAGCTGTTTGAAGGCATTGAGCCGGATCCGTCTGTGGATACGGTTATGAAGGGCGCGGCAGTCATGCAGGAATTTCAGCCGGACTGGATCGTTGCGATGGGCGGCGGATCTCCGATCGACGCAGCAAAAGCAATGTGGATCAAATATGAGTATCCGGATGTGACATTTGAGGATATGTGCAAGGTGTTCGGGCTTCCGAAACTGCGCCAGAAAGCACACTTCTGCGCAATCTCATCCACGTCTGGAACGGCAACGGAAGTTACCGCGTTTTCCATTATCACGGATTATGAAAAAGGAATCAAATATCCGATCGCGGATTTTGAGATCACACCGGACGTTGCCATTGTTGACCCGGATCTTGCGGAGACCATGCCGCAGAAACTGGTGGCGCACACCGGAATGGACGCGATGACACACGCAATCGAGGCATATGTTTCCACGGCAAACTGCGATTTTACCGATCCGCTTGCACTCTATGCGATCCATATGATCCAGAATGATCTGGTAAAATCTTACAATGGAGATATGGAAATGAGAGATTCCATGCACAATGCGCAGTGTCTGGCGGGAATGGCATTTTCCAACGCACTGCTCGGAATCGTACATTCCATGGCACATAAGACCGGCGCCGCATTTGCGGATTACGGCGCACATATCATCCATGGAGCTGCGAACGCGATGTATCTGCCGAAAGTAATTGCGTTCAACGCAAAAGATGAGACCGCAAAGAAGCGGTACGGCGCGATCGCGGATTACATGAATCTTGGCGGAAACAGCGATGATGAGAAAGTGGATCTTCTGATCCGGTATCTGCGCGGTATGAATGATGAACTGAACATCCCGCACTGCATCAAAAATTATGGCGCGGACAGTTATCCGACTGAGCAGGGATTTGTCCCGGAGGAAGTATTTTTAGAGAGACTGCCGGAAATCGCGGCGAATGCAATTCTGGATGCCTGTACCGGTTCTAACCCGAGACAGCCGAGCCAGGAGGAGATGGAAAAACTCTTAAAATGCTGCTATTATGATACGGAAGTGGATTTTTAGAATAAAAAAGAAAAACAGAAAGTTAGATAGAACCGGCGCCCGGACAGGAATGTCTGGGCACCGGTTTTTTAGAATCAATAGTTTATAATAATTTAATTTGTTCCCGGAATCGGCGTGTGCTAAGATAAATGTATAAAAGCATATTTTCTATCCGGACAACAGTCCGTCTGTCCGCCATCCGGCGGTTCTAAACATTCTTGTTATTTCAGAAAATTCATGCTTTTTCTACAATCAAAAAGCAGGGGTTTTCAAAGAACTGCTCCTGCGGCAACAGGAGGAAAATAAAATATGGACAAAACAAAAGAAACAGGAAATCAGGTATACCGCAGTTACAAAGACCGGTTGTTCCGCATGGTGTTCCGGGAGAAAAAAGAGCTGCTCGGGCTTTATAACGCAGTAAATGGCACGTCATACACCGATCCGGAGGCGCTTACTGTCGTGACACTGGAAAACGCCATTTACATGAACATGAAAAATGACCTTGCGGTCGTCATGGATTTTTACATGGATCTGTATGAGCATCAGAGCACCTATAATCCGAATATTCCGCTTCGCAACCTGCATTATGTGGCAAGGGAGCTGCGCAGCTGGAGTAATGGGCGGACGATTTATGGGAGACAGCTCGTAAAAATACCGACACCGCGCTTTTTCGTGTTTTATAACGGAAGGGATATGCAGCCGGAACGGCAGGTGTTAAAGCTGTCCGATGTATTTATGAACCCGGAGGAAGATCCGCACTGGAGCTGAAGGTCGTGATGTTAAACATCAACCTCGGCAGGAATAAAGAGCTGATGGAACAGTGCCATACGCTGCTTGAGTACGCGCAGTTTGTTGACCGGCTCAGAACCTGTGAAAAGAGCATGGGACGGGAAGAAGCGGTGAAACATACGGTGGATACCTGCATCGGAGAAGGGAAGCTTGTCGGGGAAGAACAGCGGCTCTTCCGGCAGGTTTGTACAAAGCTGAAAAAAGGAAAAACGCAGGAGGTGATCGCAGAGGAACTGGAAGAAAATCTTTCAACAATACGATCCATCTGCGAGGCGGCAGAAGAATTTGCACCGGAATATGACTGGAAAAAGGTCATGGAGAAAACAGGTGCATATATAGAGAAAAAATGTTAAAATTAGAGATAGACGAATGCGCAGCCGGATGGCTGTGGAGAAAATAAAATGGCAGGAGAAAACAAAAAATGAATGAAGTATACGAAAAATTATTAAAATGTTATGAAAGTTATAAGGCAAAGATTGATTTTACACCGAAAGTGGCACTGATCCTTGGCTCCGGACTTGGAGATTATGCGGATGATCACATCAAAGTGGAGGCAACCCTGGATTATCATGATATCGAAGGATTTCCGGTGTCAACCGTTCCTGGACATAAAGGCAGATTTATTTTCGGATATGTGGATGATGTGCCGGTTGTCTGTATGCAGGGAAGAGTACATTATTATGAAGGTTACGATATGTCAGATGTTGTGCTGCCAACAAGGCTGATGAAACTCATGGGGGCAGAAGTACTGTTTTTGACCAATGCGGCAGGCGGGATCCGTCAGGGATTTCAGGCGGGAGATTTCATGCTGATCGAAGATCAGATCTCCTGTTTTGTGCCGTCACCGCTTCGCGGGGCCAATATTGAGGAGCTTGGCGTGCGCTTCCCGGACATGTCCCATATTTATGATGAAGATCTGCAGACGATCGTCCGGAAAACGGCACTGAACAATGATATCCCGTTAAAGGATGGTGTGTATTTACAGCTTTCCGGACCGCAGTATGAGTCACCGGCAGAGATCACGATGGCACGTACGCTTGGCGCGGATGCGGTTGGAATGAGCACGGCATGTGAGGCGGTTGCGGCAAATCATATGGGAATGAAGATCGTTGGAATTTCCTGTATTTCCAATCTTGCCAGCGGAATTTCACCGACACCGCTCACACATGGAGAGATTCAGGAAACGGCGGATCGTGTGGCACCGATGTTTAAAAAGCTGGTGACAGAGTCAATCAAAAATATTAACAGGGAAGTTCTTTACTGATCGGATGCTGCCGGAAAATAGCGGCGGCAATCGTGGAAAAACAGACAAGGGGGAATTTACATGAATATCCGTTTTTATAATGCAAAGATCGTGCAGCAGAAAGAGGATCATACCTTTGCGCTCACCGAGGGGGAACTGTGGGTAAAAGGGGATACGATCTGCTATATCGGCGATGGTACGGATGTGTCCGGTGTGTGCAGTGAAAACGAGCCGATCATCTGGAACCGCGAGATTGATGTGGCAGGGAATGTGCTGATGCCGGGATTTAAGGATGCGCATACGCATACCGCGATGACGTTTTTGCGTTCCTATGCGGATGATTTGCCATTGCAGGAGTGGTTAAATGAACAGGTATTCCCGAAGGAGGCACAGCTTACGGCGGAAGACGTGTATGATCTGTCTGTGCTTGGAATCATGGAGTATCTGACCAGCGGCATCACGAGCAATTTTGATATGTACAATTTTCCACGCAGCGTCGCAAAAGCGTCTGCGGACTGTGGATTCCGTACGGTATTCACCAGTGGACTCAATGATTTTGTGAGCAGTGTGGAAGAGATGGAGGAAGATTATCATGTGATCAATGAGCTTAGTCCGCTTACCAGTTTTGTTCCGGGCATCCACGCGGAGTACACGACTTCGAAAGAGCGCATGGAGGGTGTGGCGAAGCTTGCTTCCCGCCTGAAAGCACCGGTATGGCTGCATAATTCGGAGACGAAACGGGAAGTTTTAGAGTGCAAAGAGCGTTATGGCATGACACCGACCCAGATCACAGAAAGTCTTGGTATGTATGCGTATGGTGGCGGCGGGTACCACTGCGTATGGTTTGAAGATGCAGATTATGAGATCTTTCGGAAACATCATATGACAGCGGTTACCAATCCTGCGTCAAACTTAAAGCTGGCAAGCGGTATCTGTCCGGTGAAGCGCTTCCTGGAAGAAGGGATCAATCTTGCCATCGGTACAGACGGACCGGCAAGCAATAACTGCCTGGACATGTTCCGGGAAATGTTTCTTACGACAGCACTTGCAAAAGTGCGGGAACACGATGCATCCTGCATCAGCGCGGACGAAGTGCTTTATATGGCAACGGCCGGCGGCGCCAGGGCGATGCAGCTCTCATCCTGTGACAGACTTGCGGTTGGCAAAAAGGCAGATCTTATTATGATCGATTTAAAGCAGCCAAATATGCAGCCGGAAAATAATTTTATAAAAAATATCGTGTATTCCGGCAGTAAGCAGAATGTGAAACTTACTATGGTAGCCGGAAAAATTCTTTACGAAGATGGAAAATTTGAGATCGGCTTTGATCCGGAAGAAATTTATGAAAAAGCAAATCGGATCATCCGTCGTATGAAATGAGGCTGATATGAAAATACTATTTATACAGCACAGCTGTTTTGTTGTGGAAATAGAAAACAAAGTGCTGATCTTTGACTGGTTTGACAAAGCACGGATCACCGGGTATGCGTTTCAGGGAATTTTACCGGAATTTTCAAAAGAGAAGGAAATCTATCTGTTCGCAAGCCACAAGCATCAGGATCATTTTGATCTAAATGCATTGAAATGGGTGGAAAAATATCCGAAGATACAGTATATTCTTTCAAAGGATATCCGGCTGGGAGACAATTATCTGGCACGCAATGGAATTCCCAAAGAGGTCAAAGACCGCGTGACTTTTGTGCGCCCGCAGACGAAGTATGAGGTCGGGGACATGGAGATCAAGACATTGCGCTCTACTGACGCCGGGGTTGCGTTTCTGGTGAAAACAGATGGAGTGACCCTGTATCATGCCGGAGATTTGAATGACTGGAGCATGGAGGGCGCAGGCGATCTGATCAATGGAAAAATGAAACGTGATTACAGGCGTGCCATCGCGGAACTGGATGGAATTCATATTGACGCGGCGTTTGTTGTGCTGGATCCGCGGCTTGAAACGCACAGCATGGACGGGTTTGATTACTTTATGCAGCATGTGGACGCGGATCTGGTATTTCCGATGCACATGTGGCGGGATTATTCCCTGATCGGAGCATATAAGAAAAAGTCAAAGAATCTGCGTTTCACGGAGCGTATCGTGGACATCACAGGTGAGAACCAGGAATTTGATTGCATTTGTTGAAAAATTTTTGAAATTGGAATATAATAGGTAGCAAAAGTCCGCACCGCGGATTTTTCTATGGGCGAGAAGGAAAACAGGAGGTATTGAGGTGACGTTTTTCGGGTATTTTTTACAATACGTTATCATCATGATCATACTTGCGGCAGTGGGAATTGCCGGAGTTTTTGCCGGAAAGAATCTGCGGGGATACAGGAATGCAAAGCAGATGCCTGACGGACAGGATGAGAAATAGATTTTTTGGAGGAAAGTTGTTGTGAAACAGAAATATGGAGTAAACGAACTGCGCCGGATGTATCTGGAATTTTTTGAAAGCAAAGGACATCTGGCAATGAAGAGCTTTTCACTGGTACCGCACAATGATAACAGCTTATTGCTGATCAATGCGGGTATGGCACCGTTAAAGCCTTATTTTACCGGACAGGAGATCCCGCCGCGCAAAAGAGTGACCACCTGTCAGAAGTGTGTCCGTACCGGAGATATTGAAAATGTAGGTAAGACAGCAAGACATCTTACATTCTTTGAAATGCTTGGAAACTTCTCTTTTGGAGATTACTTTAAACATGAAGCGATCGCCTGGTCATGGGAGTTCTTAACCAAGGTACTTGGTCTTGAGGAGGACAGGCTCTATCCGTCTATTTACGGAGAAGATGATGAGGCATTTGATATCTGGACAAAAGAGATCGGTGTTCCGGCAGACCGCATCACACGTTTTTACCGTGATCCGGAAACCGGAGAGTGTGACAACTTCTGGGAGCATGGCGCAGGCCCGTGTGGTCCCTGCTCTGAGATCTACTATGACCGTGGAGAAAAATACGGCTGTGGAAGCCCGGATTGTAAGGTAGGCTGTGACTGTGACCGTTTCATGGAGATCTGGAACAATGTATTTACCCAGTTTGAAGGCGATGGCAAGGGCGGTTACGAAGAACTTTCCCAGAAAAATATCGATACCGGAATGGGACTGGAGCGTCTTGCGGTCGTTATGCAGGATGTGGACTGTGTCTTCGATATTGATACGATGAAAGCGATCCGCGACAAGGTCTGTGAACTTTCCGGCAAGAAATACCAGGTAGACGCTCTGGATGATGTGTCTATCCGTCTGATCACAGATCATATCCGTTCAGCTACCTTTATGGTATCGGATGGAATCATGCCGTCAAATGAAGGCAGAGGATATGTTTTAAGAAGACTGATCCGCCGTGCGGCCCGTCACGGAAAGATGCTCGGTATCAAGGGCGCGTTCCTGGCAGATTTGTGCGCAACGGTCATCCACGAAAGCAAGGACGGATATCCGGAACTGGAAGAAAAGAAAGATTTTATCTTCAAGGTTCTGACACAGGAAGAAGAAAAATTCGCAAAGACCATCGATCAGGGACTTGCGATCCTTTCCGATATGCAAAAAGAAATGGAAACAAAAGGTGAGAAGGTACTCTCCGGTGAGGATGCGTTCAAACTTTATGATACATACGGTTTCCCGGTTGATCTGACAGAAGAGATTCTGGAAGAAAAAGGATTTTCCGTAGATGAAGACGGATTTAAAAAGGCAATGGAAGTTCAGCGTGACAAGGCGAGAAAAGCCCGCAAGGTCACAAACTACATGGGAACAGACGCTACAGTCTATGAATCCATCGATACTTCCATTACCACAGAATTTGTCGGCTATGACAGGTTAAACTGCAGATCGAAGATCATCGTAATGACAACGGAGACGGATATCACGGAGGCATTGAGTGACGGAGATGTCGGAACGATCATCGTAGAGCAGACCCCGTTTTATGCGACCATGGGTGGTCAGCAGGGAGATAAGGGTATCATCCGTACCGAGAGCGGTGAGTTCAAGGTAGAAGATACCATCAAATTACTTGGTGGCAAAGTCGGACATGTCGGAAAACTGATCCGCGGAATGATGAAGACCGGTGATGAGGCAGAGCTTGCGGTGGATGAAGCACTCCGCACAGCTACCTGCAAGAACCATTCCGCAACACATCTGCTTCAGAAAGCACTGCGTGAGGTGCTTGGAACACATGTAGAACAGGCGGGTTCCTATCAGGATGGAGAGCGTACCCGTTTCGACTTTACGCATTTTCAGGCAATGACCGAAGATGAACTTGCAAGAGTTGAGAAGATCGTAAATGAAAAGATCGCGGAGAAATTACCGGTGCGCACCGATATCATGACAGTAGATGAGGCGAAAAAGACCGGTGCTATGGCTCTGTTCGGTGAAAAATACGGAGAGACTGTGCGTGTCGTATCGATGGGCGAATTTTCCAAAGAGTTCTGCGGTGGTACCCATGTGGCAAATACCGGAGATATCGTAGCATTTAAGATCATTTCCGAGAGCGGTGTTTCAGCAGGTACACGCCGTATTGAGGCGCTGACCGGCGACAACGTATTCGCTTATTATAAAGCAATGGAAGAAGAGTTAAACAAAGCTTCCCAGATCGTGAAATCAACTCCGGCAAATCTGCTTGAGCGTCTGGAACATCTGATGGCAGAAGTGAAAGAATTGCAGAGTGAAAACGAATCCTTAAAGAGCAAGGCGGCAAGAGAGGCACTTGGCGATGTCATGGATCAGGTCGTTGAAGTAAAAGGTGTCAAACTGCTTGCGGCAGAGGCAGACGGCGTAGACATGAACGGACTGCGTGATCTCGGAGATCAGCTGAAAGAAAAGATTGGTGAAGGTGTGATCGTACTTGCCTCCGCAAAAGATGGCAAGGTAAATCTCGTCGCAATGGCAACAGACACCGTGATGAAACAGGGCGCACATGCCGGAAATCTGATCAAGGGCATTGCGGCACTTGTCGGCGGTGGCGGCGGCGGACGTCCGAACATGGCACAGGCAGGTGGAAAGGATCCGGCCGGTATCAAAGATGCGCTTACAGAAGCAAGAAGGGTACTGGAACAGCAGATAAAATAAATTTGCGTGTTTTGTATATTTTTTCAGAAAAATAGTTGACGAATGGGATTTTTCTGTTATAATATCTAATAGTGCAATTAAATATTACCCAAACAGTTGAATATGCACAATACGCAACTGGAGGGAGGTTAGGTGTGAGACTATGTCAAATGTTATCGTAAAAGAGAACGAGACGTTAGATAGCGCTTTACGCAGATTCAAAAGAAACTGCGCTAAGGCTGGTATCCAGCAGGAAATCCGTAAGAGAGAACATTACGAGAAACCAAGCGTTCGTCGTAAGAAAAAATCGGAAGCTGCAAGAAAGCGTAAATATAACTAATTGTGTGAAAGAAGCTGTCACTTATGTGGCAGCTTTCTTTGGGTCACAGATAAGGAAGAAGAGAGGACAACAATCGTATGAAAAAAATCGGAATTATCGGAGCAATGGAACTTGAAGTGGAGACTTTAAAGGCAAAGATGGAAGTAAAACAGACCACAAAAAAAGCCGGCATGGAATTTTTTGAGGGAACATTAAATGGTGTGGACGCGGTGATCGTGCGAAGCGGAATCGGAAAGGTAAATGCTGGTATCTGTACACAGATCCTCGTCGATCTGTTTGCGGTCACACATATTATCAACACCGGCGTGGCAGGTTCCCTGGATGCGAAGATTGATATCGGAGATATTGTGGTATCGACAGATGTGTGCCAGCATGACATGGATGTAACCGTTATGGGCTATCAGCTTGGAGAGGTGCCGCAGCTTGGAACTTTAAGTTTCCCGGCAGATGAGAAGATGGCTGCGCTTGCAAAGAGCGTGTGCGAAAAGGTAAATACGGAGATCAAAGTATTTTCCGGCAGAATCGTAAGCGGCGATCAGTTTATCTGCGACAAGGCGGTAAAAGATAAGATCGTGTCCAATTTCCACGCAAGCTGTACCGAGATGGAAGGCGCGGCGATCGGACAGGCGGCGTATCTGAACCAGGTTCCGTTTGTGATCCTGCGTGCGATTTCCGACAAGGCAGATAACTCTGCCGAGATGGATTACCCGGCATTTGAGCGGGAAGCTGCAAAGCACTGCGCAAAGCTCGTGGAAGAATTTATCGTGGAGCTGTAAAAGTAAAAACCAAAGTCATATATTGGAAATGGAAACATATATATAAGTCATGGGACGGTTTGTCCCATGGCTTTTTTTCATAGAATAGCGGAAGAATGGGGGCAGAGCGCATGCTTGAGATGATACAGAAAATATTTCCGGAACCGGTGCGCCGGATATTTCCGGCGTTAGAGCAGATGGGAACGCTGGAAGAAATACGCGTCAGAGCAGGACAGCCGTTTTTATTTCAGGCAGGAGAGACGGAATACTTTTTGGATGAGAAACATGGAAAGCTGACCAGAGAACACGGTCTGGCGTGTGTCGCAAAAAAAGAGGATCTGGCGCAGATGATGGTGCTGTTAAGCCGCTATTCCCTCTATGCATTTGAGGAAGAGATACGGAGGGGATATATTACGCTGGAAGGAGGGCATCGTGTCGGGCTGGCAGGGCAGACCGTGCTTGAAGATGGAAAAGTACGGACGCTTCGTTACATAAATTTCATGAATATCCGTATTGCGCGTGAGCGGAAAGGATGTGCAGTGGGGCTGGTTCCGTATCTGTATCATGGGGATCAGATTTACAATACCCTGATCTTTTCGCCGCCCGGAATGGGAAAGACCACCTATCTCAGGGATGCGGTACGTCTTTTGTCCGACGGGTGCGCCGGGAAAAAGGGACTGAGGGTCTGTGTACTGGATGAACGCTCGGAGATCGCAGCATGTCATCTTGGAATACCGCAGAACGATGTCGGGATGCGTACCGATGTCATGGATGGCTGTACCAAGGCAGAAGGCATGCAGATGGTACTTCGTTCGATGGCACCCCAGGTGATCGCGGTGGATGAGCTTGGGTGTGAGGAAGATTTTGAGGCGGTGGAAAAGGTACTCTACAGTGGAAGCTGCATTCTAGGAACCGTGCATGCGGAAAATATGGACGAACTGGAGAAAAAAAGTGTCCTGAGGCGGTGGAAAAAGGATATGGTATTTGAACGTCTGGTACGGCTTGGAAAAAAAGAGGACAGGGAGCGGTATTTTGAGATCTTTGATGGAAGTGGGAACCGCCTATGTTAAAGGTGATCGGATGCACGCTCATTCTTGCCGGAACGACCGGATATGGCGTGAGCAGTGTGTGCTATATGAAACGACATCTGGAAGAGCTGGTGGAGTACAAAGAGATATTGTATGCGCTGCTTGGGGAGATACAGCATTACAGAAAGCCGCTGGCGGAAGCGTTTGATACCATTGCAAAAAAGCGTTCGGAAGGATACCGGCAGGTATTGGAGATGATCGCCGCAAGGATGAAGAAGTTCGAGGAGGCAAAGGGCAGTGAGATCTGGGAGGACAGCTTTTTGTCCTGCAGCAGGAAATTTTTGTTTTCCAGAGAAGAGGAAGAGATCATACAAAAAAGCGGGCACTTTTTGGATGCGCCGGATACGGAATCGCAGAAACGGGAACTGGAGCTGTATGAGGCGCAGATCGACTACAGGATCGCAGAGATACAAAAAACGATCGGCGGAAAAAGAAAAGTATGTATGTATGGCAGCGTGCTGGGCGGGCTGTTTCTGATCATTTTGCTGATCTAGGGGATATCCGGAGGATGGATTGAAACAGGGAGAGTGTATATGAGTGTAAATTTGATTTTTAAAATCGCGGCGGTCGGAATATTGGTCACTGTCCTGAGCCAGGTGTTAAAACACAGCGGGCGGGAGGAACATGCCTTTCTCATCAGTCTGGCAGGTCTTATGATCGTCTTATTCTGGATCATTCCATATATTTATGATCTTTTTGAAACCATGAAATCATTATTTGTTTTGTAGGTGGGGAAATGGATATTTTAAAGATAGGAGTACTGGGAATTGTGGGGGTATTGCTTGCGATCCCGTTAAAAGTGCAAAAGGCGGAGTACAGTCTGTTTGTCAGCATGGCAGTATGCATCTGTATTTTTGTTTACATCATATCCAAAATAGAGATCCTGTGCCAGTACGCGAAGTCACTTGAGGCGATGCTCCCGGTGGATGGGACATACCTCGCGTTGATCTTAAAGATGGTGGGGATCACCTATGTGTCGGAATTTTCCGTTCACCTGTGTAAGGATGCCGGATACGGCGCGGTTGCGGCGCAGATTGAGATGTTTGCCAAGTTGTCGATCCTGGTCATCAGTATGCCGGTGCTTATGTCATTTCTGGATGTGATTGGAGAATTTTTATGAAAAAATGGGGCATGGCGGTTCTTGTTGTTTTATTCCTTTCGGTGGCGGGAGGTAAGACATCCGTGGTCTATGGAAACAGTTTTTCTGAGACGGACGGACAGGATGTTGAGGAAGAGCAGATCACAGAGTCCATGCTTCAGAGGATCGGCGCTTCAAAAGTGCAGGATTTTTTAGATAAACAGGAGAACCTTTCCGATGTCAGTTTTTCCTCGCTGGTGATTGGAATTTTAAAGGGGGAGGAAGGAATTTCCCCGGAAAAAGTGGGCACATGGTTAAAAGAGACGCTGTTTTATGAACTGGCGGAAACGAAAGGGCTGTTTGTCCAGGTACTTGTGATCAGTATCGCGTTTGGGATTTTAAAAAATTTTACCGATGTTTTTGACAACAGCTATATTTCAGAGCTTTGTTTTGTGTTAGTGTACAGTGTACTTGCGGTTTTGCTGATGCGGTCGTTTCTTGTTATGAGCGATCTGACCAAAGAGACGATCGGTACCACGGTGGAATTTATGCGGACCCTGATCCCGGTGTATGGCATGTCAATGGTGTTTTCCAATGGTACGGCAACGGCGGCGGCTTTTTATGAGCTGACATTTATCATTCTCTATCTGGTGCAGTGGCTGCTTTTGTCTGTGCTGCTGCCACTGGTTCAGATCATGATCGTTTTTTGCTTTATGAATGAACTGCTTGACGGGGAAAAGTTTGAAAAAATGACAGAACTGATCGAAGAGGGGGTGCGTGTCACCTTAAAGTTCATCATGTCGGTGGTGGTTGGGCTCAATGTGATACAGGGGCTGATCCAGCCGGCAGTGGACAAGTTTAAAAACAGCATGGTATCCAAAACAGCATCCGCGATCCCCGGCATCGGCGGTTCCGTCCGGGCGGTAAGCGAGATCATCGTCAGTGCGGGAACCCTGGTGAAAAACAGTGTCGGTGTGGCGGCAATGCTTCTTTTGTTCGGGATCTGTCTGTTCCCTCTTTTGAAAGTGGGAGTGATGGCGTTTTTTTATAAGCTGTCGGCAGCGGTTGTGGAACCGGTTGCGGATAAGCGGATCGCGGAAACCATGAACGGGGTGTGCCGGGGGAGCGTGCTGCTTGCAAAGATCCTGCTCACTTCGGTGCTGTTGTTTTTACTTACGATTGCCATGGTGACGGCATCGACAAGCTTTATATATTAGGGAGGGACTATGGGAAAACTGCTGGAGTGGATGTGGGGCATCGTATTGCTGTTTTTCTTGCTGACAGCGCTTCTTTACTTTATCCCGCGGGATGTATACAAAAAATATATCCGCTTTTTCATGGAGATGGTGCTGGTACTGGCGATCCTGCTTCCGGTCATGAAACTGTTTTACGGGGAAGACCCGTTTGGAAAAATGGTACATTATGATGAATTCTGGCAGGAACTCTCAAACCTGAAAACAGATATGGAGCATATGGAGTATTTACAGAATGAATATTATGTAGAACAGTATGAGCAGGAGATCGGGGCAGATATCAAAAGCATGGCAGACGAGTATGGGTATGAGACGAAAGAGGTGCGGGTGAGCCTGGATGCGGATTACGCGATCGGACAGATCACACTTCGCGTAAAGCCAAAGGAAGATGCAAAAGCGCTTGCGGATTTTAAAGAGGCACTGTTTTTATTTTATCGTACCGATGAGTCCCATGTGGAGATTCTGACGCAGTAGAGGGAGATAATATGAAAAAATTCGTTGACTGGAAACATGGAGAAAATGCGGATAAAAACAAATGGCTGATCGCGGTTTTAGCGGGCGCGCTACTTCTCGTCGTCGCACTGCCGTCCGGTGAAAAAAATGAAAAGAACAGCGGAAAGGGGGAAGAATCTGTGACGACAGCGGCAACTGACAGCGGAGGAACAAAGGCAGATTATTACCGGCGGCAGTTGGAAACAGAGCTTGCACAGATGCTGGAAGAAATGGAAGGGGTGGGAAAAGTAAAAGTCATGATCACGTTAAAAGACAGCGGGGAACGCGTGGTGGAAAAAGACCGTTCAGACAGCAGCACCGTGAGCGAAGAGACAGAGCAGGAAGCATTAAAAAGAAGAGAAACCCAGTTACAGTCGGAAGAGACGACTGTTTACGCGGACCGGGAGACCAATGAGCCGTTTGTGAGCAAGGAAAACAGACCGGCGGTAGAAGGCGTTTTGATACTTGCGGAAGGCGGAGACAGTACGGCGGTAAAACAGAATATTTCTGATGCCGTTTTGGCATTATTCCATGTGGATGCACATAAGATAAAGGTAGTTAAGATGAGTGTGCAGGAGGCAGCAGAGTGAAAAATATTTTTAAGAAAAATCAGATCATCATCACAGCACTGGCGCTTATGATCGCAGCAGCGGGATACGTCAGTTATACCAACGGAAATTTAAAAGATGACAAAGAGGTGGCGCAGACCAGCGCGGAGGTACTGGAAGAAGATTATGAGATTTCGGATGAAGATCTCGAACTGGCGGCAGGGGATATTTTTACCGATACAGAAGACGGAACAGCGGAAACCTCTGCAGATGCGGGAATGACGGAAAACAGCGGGGAGAGTACGATCGAAAATCCGGGAGAAGCGGTGCTTACAAGCTCAAATGTCAGTGCGGGAACCGTGGATTTTGCGGTGGAGATGAAGTTAAACCGTGAGCAGATGCGTGCCCAGAATAAGGAAACTTTGCTTGATGTCATCAACAATGCCAATATCACGGAGACACAAAAGCAGGCAGCAGTGGATCAGATGATCGCAATGACGGATGTGGCAGAGCGGGAAGCCGCTGCGGAGATGTTACTTGAGGCAAAGGGATTTACCGATGTGGTCGTAAGCATTACCGATGACAGCGCGGATGTGGTATTAAACATGGGAGAAGTCACCGATGCGAAACGTGCGCAGGTGGAAGATATCGTAAAGCGTAAGACGAATGTTGCGGCAGAAAAGATCATCATCACCCCGATCCAGGAAACTGCGGACGGAACTGGTAACGGAAATGTGACCGGAACGGAGACGGCGACAGAACAGGCAGGAGATCAGCAGATGACAGATACGGAGACCGGGGCAGCGGGAGGAACGGAAAGCACAGGCAGCACAGAAACCGCAGAATAAGACGTTGCATAAATGGAAAAATAAATTTATAATGAAAACAACCAGAGAAAGCAGGAGGAACAGACAGATGAAAAGAGTTTTTTTATTCGTTTTGGACAGTGTTGGAATCGGTGAAATGCCGGATGCGGCGGATTACGGAGATGAGGGAAGCAATACACTTCTTGCCGCATCGAAAAGTCCGTATTTTTCCATGCCAAATATGAGAAAACTTGGATATTTTAATATAGACGGCGTAGAGATCGGAGAAAAAGAGGCACATCCGGCGGCATCGTTTGCGCGGATGATGGAGCTTTCCAAAGGAAAAGATACAACGACCGGTCACTGGGAGATCGCGGGCATCATTTCAAAGTCGCCGATGCCAACGTATCCGGATGGATTTCCGGAGGAGATCATTGCGGAGTTTGAAAAAGAAACCGGGCGGAAAGTGATCTGTAACAAACCGTATTCCGGAACAGATGTGATCCGGGATTATGGGGAAGAACATATGAAAACAGGGGCACTGATCGTATATACGTCGGCGGATTCTGTTTTTCAGGTGGCGGCGCATGAGGAAGTGGTTCCGGTGGAAACCCTGTACCATTACTGTGAGATCGCAAGAAAGATTTTACATGGAAAACACGGAGTCGGCAGAGTCATTGCGAGACCGTTTGTCGGAACACCGGGAAACTTCACAAGAACTTCAAGAAGACATGATTTTTCACTGGTTCCGCCGCAGACTACGATGCTCGATCAGTTAAAGGACGCGGGATATGATGTGCTTGCGGTCGGAAAGATCAATGATATCTTTGCGGGAAAGGGGATCACGGATTTCATCCGCACGGACGGAAACGCGGACGGCATTGAGAAGACCATAAAATGGATGGATCGTGATTTTAATGGACTTTGTTTTGTCAATCTGGTGGACTATGATATGCTTTACGGACACCGGAATGATGTGGACGGCTATGCGAAAGCGCTGACTTATTTTGACGAGCAGCTGCCGCGCATCTTGGAAAAAATGCAGGATGAGGATATCCTTATGATCACAGCGGATCATGGCTGTGATCCGTCTACGCCGTCCACAGACCATTCGAGAGAATATGTGCCGCTCATCCTGTACGGAAAGCAGATTAAGGCGGGAATCAATTACGGAACCAGAAAAGGATTCGGTGATATCGGGGCGACCGTGCTTTCCTATTTTGGCATTCCATCAAAGATCGAGGGAACTTCCATTCTTGACAATACGGATACGGTATTATAAACTTAAGAAGTTTATGGAAAGAATGGGAGGATAATCCTTTGGCTGATTTGAGAAAAGAAATAGAAAAAAGAAGAACTTTTGCAATTATATCACACCCGGATGCCGGTAAAACGACACTGACAGAGAAGTTTCTGCTCTACGGAGGAGCGATCAATCTTGCGGGTTCCGTAAAAGGAAAGGCAACTGCAAGACATGCGGTGTCTGACTGGATGGAGATCGAAAAACAGAGAGGTATTTCCGTTACCTCATCAGTACTGCAGTTTAACTACGGCGGATACTGCATCAATATCCTGGATACACCGGGACATCAGGATTTCTCGGAGGACACTTATCGTACGCTGATGGCGGCGGATTCCGCAGTCATGGTCATCGATGCATCCAAAGGTGTGGAGGCGCAGACAAGAAAGCTGTTCAAAGTCTGTGTCATGCGGCATATTCCGATCTTTACGTTCATCAACAAAATGGACCGTGATGCCAACGATACGTTTGATCTTTTAGACGAGATCGAAAAGGAGCTTGGGATCGCTACATGTCCGGTGAACTGGCCGATCGGTTCCGGTAAAAATTTTAAAGGTGTATACGACCGGAATACCAAAAAGGTTATGACTTTCTCAGATACCTTAAAGGGTACCAAAGAGGGACTTGAGAAAGAGATCGCGATCGATGATCCGGCGTTAGAGGCGGAGATCGGAACCGAGTATAAAGAACAGCTTCTGGAGGAAGTGGAACTCTTGGATGGGGCTTCCGCCGAATTTGATATGGACAAGGTATCAAAGGGAGAACTTTCTCCGGTGTTTTTTGGCTCCGCACTTACAAATTTTGGTGTGGAAACTTTTTTAAAGCACTTTTTGCAGATGACGTATTCTCCACTGCCGCGTAAGGCGGATATCGGGGAGATCGATCCGTTCTCGGAGGATTTTTCGGCATTTGTATTTAAAATTCAGGCGAACATGAATAAGAATCACAGAGACAGGGTAGCCTTTATGCGTATCTGTTCCGGAAAATTTACGGCAGGCATGGAAGTAAAACATATCCAGGGTGGAAAGACGATCAAGCTTTCCCAGCCGCAGCAGCTGATGGCAGATGAGCGAAAGATCATTGAAGAGGCATATGCCGGTGATATCATTGGTGTGTTTGATCCGGGTATTTTTTCAATCGGAGATACACTGACCACCGCAAAGGAAAAATTTGCGTTTGAGGGGATTCCAACGTTTGCGCCGGAGCATTTTGCAAGGGTGCGTCTTGTAGATTCCATGAAGCGTAAGCAGTTCGTAAAAGGTGTGACCCAGATCGCGCAGGAAGGTGCGATCCAGATCTTTCAGGAATATAAGGGCGGTATGGAAGAGATCATCGTCGGCGTGGTAGGTGTACTGCAGTTTGACGTTTTGAAATTCCGTCTGGAGAGTGAGTACAATGTTGAGATCCGTCTGGAAAATCTGCCGTATGAGCATATCCGGTGGATCAAAAACAGCGATATCGATATGGATCGCCTGACCGGAACATCCGATATGAAAAAGATCATGGATATGAAAGGCAATCCGCTGTTACTGTTTGTAAACGCATGGAGTGTCGGCATGACACTGGACAGAAACGAAGGACTTGAACTGTCTGAATTCGGAACAGCGCAGTAGAAGATCAAAGGAGGAAAAAATATGGCAGTTGTAACGATCACAAACGACAATTTTGAAAAAGAAGTACTGGCGTGTGACATCCCGGTTTTGCTTGACTTCTGGGCAGAATGGTGCGGACCGTGCAAGATGATGTCACCGGTTGTGGATGAGCTTGCGGACGAACTCGAAGGCAGGGTAAAGGTCGGCAAGGTAAATGTGGACGAAGAAGCGGCACTGGCATTAAAATACCAGATCATGAGCATCCCGACGTTAGTTGTAATGAAAAACGGTGTTTTTCAGAATAAAGCGATCGGTGTACAGACCAAAGAAGCGGTTCTGGAACTTTTGAAATAAGGCTTGACGAAAACAGAGCATGGAATTTATAATGAGAACAGTTGAAAATCTTCAGCTGTTCTTTTTTTTCTTATAGATGAATTCCCAATCCGGATAAAAACGAACATATTTTCGAAAAAAGTAGTTGACTTTTAAACGAAGACAGTATATGATAATAACAGTGTAGCGAACATAGGTTCGCGTGAGAAGGAGAATAAAAATGGCAAAGGAAGATAAATTAAAGGCATTGGATGCCGCAATTTCACAGATCGAGAAGCAGTATGGCAAGGGCTCTATCATGAAGCTTGGAGATCCGAGTACCAGTATGAATGTGGAGACTGTTCCGACCGGATCGCTCAGCCTGGATATTGCGCTTGGTCTCGGAGGACTTCCGAAGGGAAGGATCATTGAGGTTTACGGACCGGAGTCCAGTGGTAAGACGACCGTGGCACTGCATGTAGTGGCAGAGGTACAGAAACGTGGCGGCATTGCCGGATTTATTGACGCGGAGCATGCGCTCGATCCGGTTTATGCAAGAAATATAGGCGTGGATATCGATAATCTTTACATATCACAGCCGGATAATGGTGAGCAGGCGCTTGAGATCACAGAGACCATGGTGCGTTCCGGGGCAGTGGATATTGTGATCGTTGACTCTGTGGCGGCATTGGTTCCGAAGGCGGAGATCGATGGTGACATGGGAGATTCACATGTCGGACTTCAGGCGCGTCTGATGTCCCAGGCACTCCGTAAGCTGACAGCAGCAATCAGCCGTTCGAACTGTATCGTTATCTTTATCAACCAGCTGCGTGAAAAAGTGGGCGTGATGTTTGGAAATCCGGAGACGACAACCGGTGGACGCGCGTTGAAATTCTACTCATCCGTGCGTCTGGATGTGCGCCGTATCGAAGCGTTGAAACAGGCGGGAGAGGTAGTCGGAAACCGGACCAGGATCAAGGTTGTAAAGAATAAGGTGGCACCGCCATTCCGGGAAGCGGAATTTGATATCATGTTCGGGCAGGGAATCTCAAGAGAGGGAGATGCGTTAGACCTTGCGTCAGACCTCGGAATTGTAAATAAGTCCGGAGCGTGGTACGCGTATAACGGTGAGAAGATCGGACAGGGACGAGAAAACGCAAAGCAGTTTTTGAAAGACAGGCCGGAGGTTTTCGCGGAGATCGAGGCACAGGTGCGGGCGCATTACGGACTTGGAGCGGACGGCATGGATGATGGTACTGCTGACACAGAGCAGCCGAAGTCTGCGGATAAGAAGGAGAAAGAAACCAAAGCAGAGAAGGAAGCATAGTACATGCTGGTACAGGAGCTGAAAGATCTTCCGGCAAAAAAAGTACGGGTTGTGTTTGAAGATGCAGAGGATCTCGTGCTGTATCGCGGTGAGATAAGAAAATACCGGATAGAAGAGGGCGAGGATCTGCCGGAAGAAGAGTACCATGAGATCTTCTATCAGGTGATCGGAAAACGTGCGAAGAAACGCGCGATGCATCTGCTGGAAAAGATGGACCGGACAGAAAGCAATCTGCGGGAAAAACTGCGGATGAACGGATATCCACAGGAGCTTGTCGATGAAGCGGTAGACTATGTAAAACGTTATCACTACATTGACGATCGCAGGTACGCGGAGAATTATGTGCGTTTCCATCAGGGACAAAAAAGCGCGGCGCGTCTGAAAATGGATCTGATGAGAAAAGGCGTTTCCAAAGATCTGATCGAGCAGGCACTTTCGCAGGAATATCAGTCCGATGAAAGAAAAATGATCGAACAGATCTTACAGAAAAAAGGATATTTTTCCGGTGAGAAGCTGCCTGCGGAACAACGGAGAATGTATGGGTATCTGCTTCGGCGGGGATATAAGAGCAGTGACATTTTACATGTAATGAAATGCGACGACTACTTGACATAACTTGTGATTAAGTATAAAATTTATATGTTGTTATTTATGACAGATCGAAAGAAATTTTGTTATATGGACAATGAAAACTTAATAAAGGAGGTGCGCCTGTGCCACAAGTAATTATTGCTGTAATAGTCACGTTAGTTGTTGCTATTCCTATTACTTACTTTGTTGCCACTTCTTATTTCAAGAAGGCTTCCGAGGCTAAGATCGGAAATGCGGAAGACAAAGCGAGAGAAATAATAGATGAAGCAGTAAAAACCGCAGAGACGAAAAAGAGGGAATCTTTACTTGAAGTCAAGGAAGAATCAATCCGTGCGAAGAACGATCTCGATAAGGAAATCAAAGAGAGAAGATCCGAGATCCAGCGTAATGAACGCCGCGTAGAACAGAAAGAATCTAACCTGGATAGAAAGTTAGAAGCGATCGAGAAGCGCGAAGCGGGTTTTGCAGCGAAAGAAGAAGAAATTAACAGACAAAAAGCAGAAGTTGCGAAGCTCCATGAGGAGCGGGTGCGGGAACTTGAAAGAATCTCCGGTCTTACCTCCGAACAGGCAAAAGAATACCTTTTAAAAACTGTTGAAGAAGATGTGAAACTTGATACCGCGAAAATGATCAAGGAAATGGAAAGTCAGGCAAAAGAAGAGGCTGGCAAGAAAGCGAAGGAGTATGTAGTCACAGCAATTCAGAAATGTGCGGCAGATCATGTGGCTGAGACGACGATTTCGGTAGTACAGCTTCCAAATGACGAGATGAAGGGAAGAATCATTGGTAGAGAAGGACGAAATATCCGTACACTGGAGACACTTACGGGTGTGGATCTGATCATTGATGATACACCGGAAGCAGTTATCTTGTCCGGATTTGATCCAATCCGCAGAGAAGTGGCGCGTATCGCACTGGAAAAGCTGATCGTAGATGGCAGAATCCATCCGGCAAGAATCGAAGAAATGGTCGAGAAGGCTCAGAAAGAAGTCGAGACTATGATTCGTGAAGAAGGTGAGGCGGCGACCCTGGAGGTTGGCGTTCACGGAATTCATCCGGAACTGGTTCGCCTGCTTGGAAGAATGAAATTCAGAACAAGTTATGGTCAGAATGCATTAAAGCATTCGATTGAAGTGGCGCAGCTTTCCGGACTGCTGGCAGCCGAGGTAGGTGTAGATGTAAGAACTGCGAAGCGAGCAGGTCTTTTACACGATATTGGTAAGTCAGTGGATCACGAAATGGAAGGCTCACATATTCAGATTGGTGTGGATTTATGTAGAAAATACAAAGAGTCCCCAATTATCATCAATGCTGTAGAAGCGCATCATGGCGATGTGGAACCGGAGTCTCTGATCGCATGTCTTGTACAGGCGGCTGATACGATCAGCGCAGCCCGTCCGGGAGCAAGAAGAGAGACACTGGAAACATATTCCAACCGATTAAAACAGTTAGAAGACATTACAAATGGCTTCAAAGGGGTAGAAAAATCTTTTGCAATTCAGGCAGGTAGAGAGATTCGTGTTATGGTAGTTCCTGAGCAGATCAATGATGCCGATATGGTATTGCTGGCACGCGATATTTCAAAGCAGATCGAGGCTGAACTGGAGTATCCGGGACAGATCAAGGTCAGCGTTATCCGCGAGTCACGCGTTGTTGATTATGCAAAATAATTTTGAAACAGAAAATAAAAAACCACTATATTGTAAAATATGGTGGTTTTTTTATAATGGCGACGAGGAAAATGGATGCCGTGCCTGCACAGGTGTCCATTTGACGACCGCTGATTAGAGCGGGATGCCGAAGCGCATCCCGTCTCTGTGATAAGCGATAAGGAGGATAAAATGAAACATCATATCAAACGATTAAAGAGAGAATTGGTGTATCAGGGCTCAATACTGGACATTTACGCAGACTATATGCAGCTGCCGGACGGAAAAACGGCGAAGTGGGATTTTGTGTCTCACAGAAAGGGAGCAGCGGCAGTGGTAGCGGTTGCGGAGAATGGGAATCTGTTACTGGTTCGTCAGTACCGTTCAGCGCTGGATCGTGAGACGCTGGAGATCCCGGCCGGATCAAGAGATTCTGTGACAGAAGATACGATGGTCTGCGCAACACGGGAACTGGAAGAAGAAACCGGATGGAAAAGCGATCATGTCGAAAAGCTGTTACAGTTAAAAACGACCGTTGCGTTTTGCAATGAATTTATTGATGTATACCTTGCAACAGATCTGACACCGGGTGTCCAGAAGCTGGATGAGGGAGAAGAGATCGAGATCGTGTCCATGCCACTTGATGAAGCGGTACAAAAGATTTACTGCGGCGAAATACAGGATGCCAAGACGGTGGCTGGAATTTTGGCATATCAGAGCAAACTGCTTACCGGCAGGATTCATAAATAGGACAAAGAAGGCATACGTTAAAGAGAGAAAACAAAGAAAGTATGTGGCCGTTATAAAGATGACGATGGCAAGGAAAGCGGAATGTGTATATCTGATCTCGTTTCTAGCGGGTATCGTTCTTGCAAATACACTCGGCGTTGAAGAATTAAGACACTACGGGATCTTAAATGAATACTTTGTGAAACAGCTGTTGTACGCATCGATCAATTATGATGATCTGCTTTTTTATGTAGCCGAAAACCGGGGGGCTGTTTTTTTTCTGCTTTTTCTGCTCGGGATCACAAGAATCGGTATTCCAACCCATTTTGTATATCTGGCGTGGAATGGATTTTCATTCGGAGTTGCGATGGTGTCTGTGATCGTCAATTTCGGGATTCGCGGGATACCGGTGTTGTGTGCGCTGCTGTTTCCACATTACCTGTTTTACATTCCGCTTTATCTGATCCTATTCGGACTTAGCTGTTATCTTGGAAAAAGAGAGATGAAAAGACAGAGCGCGTCCGGTGGATTTCCTGAAAAAGTTTTATTTCTGGGCGGTATAGTGATGACTTTGGGACTCTTTTTTATCGGCATAATGACGGAAAGTTATGTAAATCCGCGCATCATGAAGAAACTGGTAAAAATTCTCTGAAAAAATAAAAAAAAATTTACCAGATGTGGTGCGAAAAAAATCCGGGTTTGCGATATGTAGTAGTTTTATGTAAATCAAAAAATTCTGTTTAAAATTGCTATTTGCATTTTTATACTGATATATTATAATAGGATGGTACCTCTTTTTCGGGTACATTTTTTACATTACAGGCGGAAGGGTTAAGACGTATATGACACAGGAAATTGAAAATTTTATTATGTATATGCATGAGGAGAGACATACCTCCGAAAATACAGAACTCTCGTATGAGAGAGATTTGAAAAAACTGTGTCAGTTCCTGGCAGAGCAGGATATGGAAGATGTCGAACAGATCAGTGAGACGATGTTAAATTCTTATATTTTATATTTGGAAAAGATCGGGCGCAAGGCGTCCACGATCTCAAGAAGCATCGCATCCATGAAAGCATTCTTTCATTATCTGGCAAGAGAGGAACGGATCGAACATGATCCGTCAGAGAACTTAAAGGCGCCTAAAATAGAAAAAAAACTGCCTGAGATCCTTACGGTCGAGGAGACAGAACGCCTGTTGGAACAGCCGTCGGGAACGTCGCCCAAGGAATTGCGCGACCGCGCGATGTTAGAGCTTTTGTACGCAACCGGGATCCGGGTTTCAGAACTGATCCATTTAAAAATATCAGAGATCAATCTGAATCTTGAATTTGTAACATGCAAAGACGCGCATAAAGAGCGTGTGGTACCGTTTGGTGATAAGGCAAGGGAAGCGGTTTTGGCATATCTGGAAAATGGAAGACCGTTTCTGGTGGATGATGACGCCTGTGAGCTTTTGTTTACAAACTGCTCCGGTAAGGCGATGAGCCGTCAGGGCTTCTGGAAGCTGATCAAGCATTATGGAGCAATGGCAGGAATCGAAGCGGACATTACACCGCATACGCTGCGTCATTCTTTTGCGGCGCATCTGGTTTCAAATGGAGCGGATTTACATTCGGTGCAGGAAATGCTCGGGCATTCGGATATTGCGACAACGCAGGTATACAATGCGCTCAATCAGGGCAGAGTGCGTGAGGTTTATAAAAAAGCGCATCCCAGAGGATAAAGTGATAAAGAAATAAAAAGAGAAATAATAAATAAGAATACCGGAAAGCCGTTTGACTTTCCGGTGTTTTTTTGTAATGACGACCGCTGATCAGATGTGTTGGTTTAACACATTTCAGCGATATCGTAGATCAGACGCTCGGAATCTTCCCATCCAAGGCAAGGATCCGTAATGGATTTTCCGTAAACGTGTTCTCCGATCTTCTGGTTGCCAGGTTCAATGTAACTTTCGATCATGACACCCTTTACCATCTTCCTGATCTCATCGGATAACTGACGGTTGTGCATGACTTCTTTTACGATACGGATCTGTTCTTTGTATTTCTTGCCGGAATTGGAGTGGTTTGCATCAACCACAGCAGCAGGATTTTTTAAATCCATCTTGTCATACATTTCGATCAGGCGCATGATGTCTTCGTAATGGTAATTCTGGGTTGCGTTTCCGTGTTTGCTGACTGCACCGCGGAGTACGACGTGCGTGAGGTCGTTTCCGGTTGTCTCCACTTCGAAACCACGGTAGGTGAAGTGGTGCGGATGCTGTGCGGCGTAAACAGAATTTAACATAACTGAGAAATCACCGCTGGTCGGGTTTTTCATACCGGAAGCAACATCGAAACCGCTGACGGTGAGACGGTGCTGCTGATCTTCTACAGAACGTGCGCCGATGGCAACGTAGGAGAGGAGATCTTCAACATATCCCCAGTTTTCCGGATACAGCATTTCGTCTGCGGAAGTAAGACCGCTTTCTTCGATGGCACGGATGTGCATTTTACGCATGGCAATGAGACCCGCGATCATGTCCGGTGCTTTTTCCGGATCCGGCTGTGTTGCGATTCCCTTATAGCCTTCGCCGGTGGTTCTTGGCTTATTGGTGTAAACACGTGGGATGATGATCAGACGATCCTTTACCTTTTCCTGTACGGCAGTCAGACGGCTGACATAGTCGCAGACCGGATCTTCACTGTCTGCGGAGCACGGTCCGATGACAACGAGAAAACGATCATCCTTTCCGGTAAGCACATCGCGGATCATGGCATCACGTTCTTTCTTCAAAGCGGTCAGCTTGTCGGAAAGCGGATATTCCTTTTTGATTTCTTCCGGTGTCGGTAATTGGTTTAAGTAGGTGAAACTCATGTTTGTATCTCCTTTTGTATTCTTATAGATTCTTTTCTTATTTTTATACATGTGAACCAATGCATATCTTAAAATATTATGGCACGGTTGTCAATGATCTATCCGGTTTTAAAGCCGTCCTTTTGCCCATTTGTCCGGAGCGGCGGCATACTGTTCATTCAGCCATTTGCAGGCGTTTGCGATCCCGTCCTCGGAAAAATCAAAATCCTTTGCAGTTTTTTTCTCATCGGAAACCACGTCAAAGCAGTACGGCCCCGGAAATACCGTGGCACGCAAAATGTTTTTTTCATCCTGCTCGATGCGTTCGATGCGGTAATGCATTCCCTGATAACTTCCGGAAAAATGTGTTTTTTTGTAAAAAGGGATAGTAAAAAGATCCTTGCGTTCTATCATATTAAGACTTCCTTTTTCTGACCATGAATGGTATGATTATGAGTGCTTATCGACAAAAGATATTTGATGTCTGCATTATTATAATATAACATGATACAGAAAACAAGAAAGGAAACGACAGATGGAAATGATGGAATTACTAAAGGTGGTGCTTTTTGGCATCGTGGAAGGGATTACGGAATGGCTGCCGATCAGCAGTACCGGACATATGATACTTTTAAATGAAGTGGTATCTTTGCATGTCTCAGATGAATTTTACAGTATGTTTCAGGTTGTGATACAGCTTGGCGCTATTCTGGCGGTTGTGTTGCTCTTCTTTAAACAGATCTGGCCCTTTGGCAGAAAGAATAATGAGGAACCGCTCACAGCGCATGGAGCAGGAGCCTGGATCAAAACCGATATTTTTAAGCTCTGGTTTCGTATTCTGGTGTCCTGCGTCCCTGCGGCAGTTGTGGGAATACTTTTTGATGACATATTAGAGGAAATGTTCTATAACTACAGGACGGTAGCGATTATGCTGATCCTGTTCGGTGTTGCGTTCCTTATCGTTGAAAACCGAAATCATGGGAAAAAAGCGCAGGTTACTTCATTAAAAGACATTACATACAGACTTGCGTTCTGGATCGGAATGTTTCAGCTGATCGCCGCAATATTTCCGGGTACCTCCCGTTCGGGCGCGACGATCGTCGGCGCGTTATTGCTTGGCGTTTCAAGAACAGTTGCGGCAGAATACACCTTCTTTCTGGCGATCCCGGTCATGTTCGGGGCGAGCCTGCTAAAACTCGTGAAATTCGGTCTGGCATTCTCAGCCGCAGAGACCGCGATCCTGCTTACCGGTATGGTGGTCGCGTTTGTGGTATCCTTAATCGTGATCCGCTTTTTGATGGGATATATCAAAAAGCACGATTTTAAAGTGTTTGGCTGGTATCGGATTATTCTTGGCGCGATCGTGCTTTTATGCGGAGTATGCGGACTGCTTCCGTAACTGGAAAAAAATCTCTGCCGGGAACGGGGAATATGGCTTGACTTTTCTTACTGAAATTGTTACTATGTAAAAGTCGCTTGTTACATATGGTAACGAGCAGGTTATACTTTTTGGATATGCAACTGTAGTCTAATGGATAGAACGTAGGACTCCGACTCCTATAATGCGGGTTCGATTCCCGCCGGTTGCATATTTTTTGGAAGAAAAATAGTGGAAGAGACAATCTGTTTTGGATAAATTCGCACAGGGAGAACGTCAGGAGGAAGCAGAGTCATATGAGTTCAGAAGATAATAAAAATGAAAATAAATCAGTTTTAAAAAAAGAAAACAGCCCTAAGAAGAGTCAGAAAAACAGCACAGAGGCTGTTTTAAATTTTATTCAGGCAAATCTGAAATACATTGCAGGAGCTGCGGTATTAGTAATTTTGATCGTGGTTCTTCTGGTTTACACCGGGAAACAGGGCGGAAATAGTGGAAGCAATGCGGCAGATACCACAGAGATCAGCGGAGCAGAAGGAACGTATGAGGTAGACTCCAACGAAGAGATCAATACCCTGATCACAAATTATTTCAATGCATACGCAAATGGAGATACCGATACGATCGCCACACTTGCGACACCGTTGTCCGATCTGGAGAAAAGTTATATTTCCATGTACAGCCAGTATGTGGAAGCATATCAGAGCATACAATGCTATACCAAACAGGGACTGGATGACAAGTCTTATCTCGTATCGGTTTATCTGGAGATGAAGTTCGCAGGAGTAGATACGGTTGCGCCGGGACTCAGCTTCTTTTATGTACAGACCAACGATGACGGAAGCCTTTACATTAACAACGCTTACAGCTATTTCAACCTGAATATGTTAGAGAACAATCCGGATGCGGCATATCCGTTGGATGATAATGTAAAGAAACTGATCGATAAATTTGAAAAACAGGATGATGTGGTAGCGCTTCTTGCGGATGTCCAGTCGAAGTATGAGACAGCGTTATCGGCAGACGCAAATCTTGCAACAATGGCAAATACAACACTTGCGGATGCTTATAATGCGTGGGCGGCAACGATCAATTCTTCTGCCCCGGCTGCGGAAGCGGATACGACAGCGCAGGCAGAAACACCGGCAACTGAGGCACCGGCAACTGAGGTACCGGCAGCAGAACCTGCACCGGAAGCAGAGACTCCGGCGGCGGAGACACCGGCAGATACAAGTGGAGTTACGGCGGCGAATGATACCGTATATGCACTGGATACCGTGAATATCAGATCAGAAGCAAATGAGTCAGGATCTGTGGTAGGCCGTGCGACCGTAGGAACATCCTTTACCAGAACCGGAACCACCGCAGACGGATGGAGCCAGGTGGAATATAACGGAACCACCGCATATATCAAGAGTGATTATTTGACCACGGATGCGTCACAGACTTCCGGACAATCACAGAATACTGCGGCTGCGGGCGAGAGCGTTCGTTTGTCAGATACAACCAATATCCGTTCATCCATGAGTGAGACAGCCGATCGTGTCGGAGTTGCTTATTCGGGTGAGACGGTAAAAGTGATTGAAAGTTATGCAGAAGGCTGGAGCAAAGTCGAGTGGAATGGAAAAACCGGATATATTAAGACGGATTTATTGCAGTAGAACAAAGCAGACAGGCGGAGGCTTCATGGTCTCCGCCGTTTTTCACTTTGCGGAAGTTTACGGCGGATGGGAGAGTTTATGCAGGATTCAGGAAATGGGATCAGGATCAATAAATTTTTGAGCGAGGCAGGTGTGTGCTCCAGACGTGAGGCGGACCGTGAGATCGAGGCCGGAAATGTACGGATCGGGGAGCGAATCGCAGTGACCGGTGACCGCGTGATGCCGGAAGATCAGGTCTTCTTCCGGGAACGGCCGGTAAAAAAAGAGGAAGAGATGATCCTGCTCGTGGTAAATAAACCGGCGGGAATTGTATGTACGGCAGAAAAAAGGGAAAAGAATAATATTGTTGATTTTATACATTATCCGAAGCGGATCTATCCGGTCGGCCGTCTGGACAAGGATTCCGAGGGGCTCATACTCATGACGAATAACGGAGAGATCGTGAATAAGATCATGCGCGCAGGCAACCGGCATGAAAAGGAATACATTGTGACGGTAAACCGCGAAGTGACAGGATCTTTTCTGCATGGAATGGCAAACGGAGTGCCGCTTACGGAACTTGGCGTGACAACCAGAAAATGTAAGGTGGAAAAGCTTGGAAAACACCAGTTTAAGATCATTCTGACGCAGGGGTTAAACCGGCAGATCCGTCGTATGTGTGAGTATTTCGGGTATCGTGTGACACATTTAAAACGTGTCCGTATCATGAATATCCGTCTGGGTGATCTGGAAAACGGAACGTATCGCAAGATTACAGAAGAAGAGTGGAAGACATTGCAAAGACTGATCAGGGATTCTTCCAGTGAGACTGTGAAAGAAAAAAGCAAAGGCAGGACGACAGGATGGATGCAAAAACAAGAATCGAAGAATTAAAAAAGACGCTGGAGTACCATAGCAACCGCTATTACAATATGGATGATCCGGAAATTTCCGATTATGAATATGACAGCATGATGCAGGAACTGAAAAAGCTCGAAAAAGAGCATCCCGAACTGGTTACTCCGGATTCTCCGACACAGCGGGTCGGTGGAACTGCAAAACGTGAGGCGGGTGTTCTGGTTCGTCATAACGTGCCGATGTTAAGTCTCCAGGATGTATTTTCCAAAGAAGAGGTCTATAACTTTGTGAATGAGATGCAAGAACAGCTGGAAGATCCGGAATTTGTCGTGGAATATAAGATCGACGGACTTTCCATGGCACTCCGCTACGAGGACGGCGTATTAAAACTTGCCGAGACACGCGGAGACGGGATCAACTTCGGGGAAGATGTGACGGAGAACGCAAAAGTGATACCGGATGTGAAGAAAAAATTAAAGGATGCGCTTCCATATCTGGAGATCCGCGGCGAAGTATATATGAAATTAAAGGATTTTGACGCGGTAAATGAGACGCAGGAACTCCTTGGCAGGAAACCGTTCGCGAATCCGAGAAACTGTGCGGCAGGAACGCTGCGCCAGCTCGACAGCCGGATCACAAAGGAGAGAAAGCTTTCCATGTTCATTTTTAATGTGCAAGAAGTAAGGGGAAGAACCTTTGCAACCCATACGGAAGGCTATGAATTTTTAAAAAAACAGGGCATCCATGTCATTGATGACTATAAGGTATGCAAAACTGCGGATGAGGTCTGGGACGCGATCACACGGATCGGTGAGAACCGCGGCAATCTCGGATATGATATTGACGGGGCAGTAGTAAAGTTAAACCGGATCGCAGACCGTGAGAAGCTTGGCAGTACCTCCAAGGTTCCGCGCTGGGCGGTGGCTTATAAATATCCGCCGGAAGAAAAAGAAACAAAAGTGCTTGATATCGAACTTTCTGTAGGAAGAACCGGCCGCATCACACCGACCGCGATCTTTGAACCGATCCGTCTTTGCGGCACTACGGTGTCAAGGGCGACACTGCATAATCAGGATTTTATCGATGATCTGGATATCGGGATCGGGGACACGATCGTGGTGTATAAATCCGGTGAGATCATTCCAAAAGTAAAAGAAGTGATTCACGCAAAGCGGCCGGAGGGAACGGTACGTTTTGAGATCCCGGATGTCTGTCCGGTTTGCGGCGCAAAGACAGAGCGGGAAAAGGATACGGCAGATATTAAATGTACATCACCGAACTGCCCGGCACAGCTCGAACGCCATATTATAAATTTTGTAGGCAGGGATGCCATGGATATCAAGGGCTTTGGAACGGTTTACATTGAGGAACTGGTACGTCTGGGATATTTAAAGGATGTGGCGGACATTTATGACCTGAAGGATCACAGGGAAGAACTGATCGAACAGGGCATTATCGGAAAAGAGAAAAATACGGACAAGCTGTTAGACGCGATCGAGACATCCAAGAAAAACGATGCCTATAAGCTCTTGACCGGACTTGGAATTCCAAATGTGGGAAAAGCGGCTGCAAAAGCGATCTTAAAGTATTTTAAGGAATTCGATGCGCTGGAAGCTGCGGATATGGATCAGCTTCAGGAAGTGAACGATATCGGAGAAGTCAGCGCGGACTGTATCTTCCGCTTTTTCGGGGATGAAAAAAATAAAGTGCTGTTACAAAGACTGCGGGATGCGGGCGTAAATATGGCTTATATTCCGGAAGAAGGAGCCGATGAGCGTTTTGCGGGACAGACGTTTGTGATTACCGGCACACTGCCTTCGATGGACCGGAAAGAGGCGGCAGCCTTGATCGAAAAATTCGGGGGAAAAGTCGCAGGTTCTGTTTCCAAAAAGACCGCCTATGTACTTGCCGGTGAAAATGCCGGAAGCAAACTGACAAAAGCAAATGAACTGGGGATTAAAGTCATTTCTGAGGAAGATATCCTTGCAATGACGAAATAAAGGAGCGTGTTTTGGTATGCCAATTAAAATTCAGGGGGATCTCCCGGCAAAGGAGATTTTAGAAAAGGAAAATATATTTGTCATGGATGAAAACAGAGCGGCACATCAGGATATCCGTCCGATCGATATCGCAATTTTAAATCTGATGCCGTTAAAGGAAGATGCGGAATTACAGCTTTTACGTTCGCTTTCCAATACGCCGCTTCAGGTGGATGTGACATTTCTTGCAGTCTCATCCCATGAGTCCAAGAATACATCACAGAGCCATCTCAATAAGTTTTATCTGACTTTTGAAGATGTGAAATACCGCTCATTTGACGGAATGATCATCACCGGAGCACCGGTGGAGCAGATGCCTTATGAGGATGTGGATTACTGGGAAGAAGTATGCAGGATCATGGAGTGGACAAAAACGCATGTGACTTCAACGCTGCATCTCTGCTGGGGCGCACAGGCGGGACTCTATTATCATTACGGAATCCCGAAGCATGACCTCGAAAAAAAGAAATTCGGGATTTTCCGCCATCATGTTATGAACCGTAAGATTCCGCTGGTGCGTGGGTTCGATGATTACTTTTATGCGCCGCATTCGAGACACACAGAGGTGCGCAGGGAAGACATCGAAAAGATACCGGAACTCACGATCCTCGCTGAGTCAGATGAGGCGGGCGTTTTCCTCGTGACGGATCCGGAAGGCAAGAAGATCTTTGTGATGGGACACCCGGAATATGACAGACTGACACTTGACGCAGAGTATAAGCGTGATAAGGAAAAAGGACTGCCGATCGATCTGCCGGTCAATTATTATCCGGATGATGACTGCACGAAGCGTCCGTATCTGCTGTGGCGTTCCCATGGAAATATTCTCTATGCGAACTGGCTCAATTATTATGTATACCAACAGACACCGTATGACTTTATCAATACGGCGGAGATTATTGGGAAATAGAAAGTAAAAGATAAAATAATTTAAAAAAGTGGCTTGACTTTTCCAGAAATCCTCATTATCATGTTTAAACAGAATATGAGAAAAGAAGGAATCGGATATGGGAAAAAGTGCTACTAAGGATATGACTGCAGGGGCTCCGTTAAAGCTGATCCTGCAGTTTTTTGTGCCGATGTTTTTCGGAATGCTTTTTCAGCAGTTCTATAATATGATGGACACCATCATCGTCGGAAAGGCGCTTGGTGTCAATGCGCTTGCGGCGGTAGGTGCGACAGGTTCGATCAACTTCATGATCATCGGATTCTGCATGGGTGTATGCAGTGGATTTGCAATACCGGTTGCGCAACGCTTTGGAGCGGGCGATTACCATGCGCTGCGCAAATATGTGGCGAACAGTGTATGGCTTTCCGCAATCTTTGCAGGTGTGATGACGGTGGTGGTATGTGTGCTGTGCAGACAGATCCTGCTTTGGATGCGCACCCCACAGGATATTTTTGACGGGGCATACAGCTATATCTTTGTTATCTTTGTAGGAATACCGGTTACTTATTTATATAATCTGCTCTCCGGGATCATCCGTTCACTGGGGGACAGCAGATCACCGTTGATCTTTCTGGTATTTTCATCCCTCCTTAATATTGCGCTGGATCTGCTCCTGATTTTGTCCTTTCATCTTGGTGTGGCGGGCGCTGCGTACGCGACCGTGATCTCGCAGGCGGTTTCCGGTGTGCTTTGTCTGATCTATATGCGAAAGAAATTTGAAGTCTTAAAGATGACAAAAGAGGAATGGCGGATGGAGCGCGGCTATATGCTGCATTTATGCAATATGGGAATTCCGATGGGACTTCAGTATTCCATTACGGCGATCGGCAGCGTGATCTTACAGACCGCGGTGAATACGCTTGGCTCTACAGCTGTCGCTTCGGTAACGGCGGGAAGCAAAGTGGGGATGTTTTTTGCGTGCCCGTTCGACGCAATGGGAGCGACCATGACTACATATGCGGGACAGAATGTGGGCGCAGGAAAGGTTGACCGTGTAGGCAGGGGAATGAAAGCATGCTGTATTATAGGAGCGGTCTACTCGGCGGCGGCATTTGTGGTGTTATACTTTTTCGGAGAACAGGTTTCTCAGTTATTTGTCGATGCCGCAGAACAGGAGATCCTGCACAACTCCTGGCTGTTTTTGACTATCAACGCCGCATTTTACCTGCTGCTTGCGTTGGTTAATATTGTCCGTTTTACGATACAGGGAATGGGATTCAGTTATCTTGCGATTCTTGCGGGTGTGTGTGAGATGGCGGCGAGAAGTGTGGTCGGAATCTTTTTTGTGCCGCTCATCGGTTACAAGGCAGCCTGCTTTGCGAGCCCGATGGCATGGCTCTGTGCGGATCTGTTTCTGATCCCGGCATTTATGTATGCATCCAAGACATTGAAAAGGCGGCTGCAGGATCAGTAGAAGATCCGGCAAAAAGAAATGAAATAAGGAAAGTTGGTTATTCATGAAAAGCGTAGAAAAAAAGGTGGATTTTAACGCGCATATAGCGGATATACAGGTATCGCTGATCCGTGAGGAAGGAAAAAACTATGCGCAGATCGCGTGTAAAAATGTTTCGGGAAAGATTATTACCCGGATCTCTTTTTGGGCAAGTGGGACGGATTATTTCGGAGATGCCATAAAAACAGAAGATGGAACGGATTTTGTGATTACACAGAACGGATTATCTTTAAAGCCGGGCGAATCTATGGAACCCTGCCGCATAGAGATCAATGATGAGATCCGCAACCTGGATTTGAAAGAAAAAGAAGTGGAATTCGCGGACGGAGCCTGCGAAGCCTATGCGGGGGCGGAGGAACATATCTACCATGCGGACTGCTTTATGGAAGACAGTTACTGGGACAAACCGGAGCTTGATATCTTAAAAAAGATAGATGTGCGTTTTTGCAGTTATCCGAAAGAGACGGCAGTGGGATGGCTGTGCGCGTGTGCATATTTAAACCGGACGGACCGAAGTGTCTGCGGCGGCTGCGGACATAACAAAAATGAAGTCTTCCTCACCTGCAGCAAAGAAGCGGTTGCAAAGCAGAAACAGGCGGATCAGGAAGCGTTCGAGGAGAAAATGCGGCAGATGGAAGCACACAGAAAGAAAGTTGACCGGATCGAAACGGCAAAATTTTTTGCAGAGGTGTTACTGACTTTACTGCTTTTGTTTCTGGCAGGTTATCTGTTTTTCCACTTTCGCAAATGAAAATGTTTTCAAAAAGTAAATAATCTGTTATAATAAAACAGACAATAGAAACAGAGTGCTGTTTCGCAGATGGATAATAAGTTCAGGAGGCAGAAGCTATGGCGGAAGACAGAAAGATTTTTAAAATAAAAGAAGACAATCTCGGTGAAGTGCGTATTGCGGATGAAGTAGTTGCAATTATCGCAGGACTTGCCGCAACCGAAGTGGAGGGCGTAAGCTCCATGGCAGGAAATATCACGAACGAACTGGTCAGCAAACTGGGTATGAAAAACCTTTCCAAAGGCGTCCGTGTTGAGGTGTTAGACGGAAGCGTGGAAGTAGAAGTTGCGCTCAACATCGCGTATGGATTTGCAATCCCGGATGTTTCGGCAAAGGTTCAGGAGAAAGTGAAAACTGCGATCGAAACAATGACCGGACTGAATGTTGCGCTTGTCAATGTGCGTATTGCAAGTGTTGATATGGGCGGCAACAAATAATACTTTTTAATTATGCATTCATGTTGTATAATAAAGGATGTCGAAAATGACATCCTTTTTCGTTTCATAAGGGGAATCCTGTCGCATTAACGCGGCAAAGCGAAAGATTCCATGGAACGGACCCGCCTGGGTGGGATGATAGAGAATAGAAAGGAAATCATATGAGCAGGAGAGAATTAAGAGAACAGATATTTCGGATTTTGTTCCGCGTGGAATTTCATGATCCAAAGGAGTACGAGGAACAGAGAGAGCTGTTTTTCGCATTGGAGGAAGGAGAGGCTTCCGAGAAGGATATTTCCTATGTCAATGACAAAGCAGAGGATATCATCGCCCATCTTCCGGAAATTGACGAGGCAATCAATGCGGTGGCAAAAGGATGGAAGACAAGCCGCATGGGAAAAGTAGACCTTACGATCATCCGCCTTGCGGTGTATGAACTGAAATATGAAGAAGACATTCCGACCGGGGTAGCCATCAACGAGGCAGTTGAACTTGCAAAGAAATATGGTACGGACACATCTTCTTCTTTCGTGAACGGAGTACTGGCGAAACTGGCATGATACAGGGCAGAAAAAATGTATATACGGTAGGACAGGTAAATACCTATATTAAAAATATGTTTGCACAGGATTTTTTACTGCACCGGGTATGCGTAAAGGGTGAGGTATCAAACTGTAAATATCATACATCCGGTCATATCTATTTTACCTTAAAAGACGCGACCGGCACGATCAGTGGCGTTATGTTTGCGGGAAACCGCCGTGGCCTTGCTTTTCGAATGAAAGAGGGAGACCGGGTGGTTGTCACCGGATCGATTGAAGTATACGAACGGGATGGAAAATATCAGCTTTACGCGAAAGAGATCACACTCGACGGAGAGGGGGATCTCTATCTGCGTTATGAGGCTTTGAAGCGTGAACTGGAAGAAATGGGAATGTTTGCGCAGGAATATAAAAAGCCGATCCCGCGTTATGTGAAACGGGTCGGGATCGTGACGGCACCGACCGGCGCGGCAATCCAGGATATCCGAAATATCGCTTCGAGAAGAAATCCCTATGTGCAGCTGATCCTGTATCCGGCATTGGTGCAGGGCGATGGAGCAGCGGAGAGCATTGTAAATGGGATCCATGCACTGGATCTGCTGGGTGTGGACGTGATGATCGTCGGACGCGGCGGTGGATCGATCGAAGATCTGTGGGCATTTAACGAGGAGATCGTGGCACGGGCAATTTTTGAGTGTGAAACACCGGTCATATCCGCAGTCGGACATGAGACAGATACAACGATCGCGGATTATGTGGCGGATCTGCGGGCACCGACACCATCGGCGGCGGCAGAGCTTGCGGTGTATGATGTAGAGCGGCTGATGCAGGATATCGCGTCCTGTGAGAACCGTCTGAACCGTCTGATGAAAAATCAGGCAGTGCTCACAAAAAACCGTCTGCTTTCCTATGCGGCAAGGCTCAAGGTATTAAGTCCGGAGTATCAGTTAAACAGCAAAAAGCAGTATGCGGCAGAGCTGGAAGACCGTTTGGGCAGAACAATGCGGGATGTCTTAAATCAAAAGCGTCATCGGATGGAACTGCTTGCCCGGGATATGGACGGACTGTCCCCGTTAAAAAAACTGAGCCAGGGATTTTCTTTTGTCTCGGATATGGAGGGAAAGAACCTCTCAGGTGTTGACCAGGTTGAGACGGGGGATCACATAAAGATCCAGATGACAAACGGATGTCTGGAAGCAACCGTGGATAAAAAGGAAGAATTTCGGAGGAATATTCATGAGTGAAGAAAAAAAGCCAAGCCTGGAAGAAACGTTTGCGGAGATCGAGACGATCATCGAGAAGCTGGAATCCGGAGAACTGGATCTGGATGAATCGTTTGCGTTTTATGAAACAGGAATGAAAAAATTGAAACACTGCAACGAGGAGATCGACCGGGTAGAAAAGAAGATGCTTTGCCTGAATGAACAGGGTGAACTGGAAGAATTTTAGGAGTGTGCCATGGATAAAAAGAAAGAAGAAATCAGTCTTCATACCAAAGAAGTGGAACAGATCATAGAAAAATACCTTCCGAAAGAAGAAGGATTTCAGAAAAAAGTGATCGAGGCGATGAATTACAGTTTTCTCGCGGGAGGAAAGCGGTTGCGTCCGATGCTGATGCTTGAAACCTATCGGCTGTTTGGAGGAAAAGGAAAGGTCATTGAGCCGTTTATGGCAGCCATTGAAATGATCCATACTTACTCACTGGTGCATGATGATCTGCCGGCAATGGATAACGATGCGATGCGGCGTGGAAAGCCAACCACACACAAGGCGTTCGGAGAGGCGATGGCGATCCTCGCCGGTGACGGACTTTTGAACTTCGCCTACGAGACCGCAGCTTTGGCATTCCAGATGGAACCGCAGAACGTGCGGGTTGGAGAAGCGTTTGCGGTACTTGCGAAAAAAGCAGGGATCTATGGAATGGTGGGCGGACAGACTGTGGATGTCCAGACAGACAAAGGTGAGGAAATCACAAGAGAAAAACTCGATTTTATCTACCGCTTAAAGACCAGCGCACTGATCGAGGCGTCCATGTTAGTCGGCGCGATTCTTGCTGGCGCGTCCAAGGAAGAACAGGATATCATCGCGCAGGTGGCGGGAGAGATCGGGCTGGCATTTCAGATCCAGGATGATGTTCTGGATGTGACCAGCACGATGGAAGTTTTAGGAAAGCCGATCGGCAGTGATGAAAAGAACAACAAGGCGACCTATGTCACCTATGAAGGGCTGGATAAAGCAAAACAGGATGTGGAGCGGATTTCGGTCACGGCAGTAGAACGTCTGTCATCCCTGCCGGAAAAAAATAAATTTTTGGAGCAGCTTTTGCTCTCTTTGATCCAAAGAGAAAAATAGAGGTAAGGCTTATGGTCTTGGAAAAAATAAATCAGGTAAATGACATAAAAAAACTGGAGCCGCAGGAGCTTCCGATCCTGGCAGATGAGATAAGAAATTTTCTGATCCGCAAGATCTCGGTTACCGGAGGACACCTGGCGTCGAATCTCGGCGTTGTGGAACTTACAATGGCAATGCATCTGGCGTTTGATCTGCCGAAGGACAAGATCATCTGGGATGTCGGTCATCAGTCGTATACGCACAAGCTTTTAACCGGGAGAAAAGAAGGATTTGACGGACTGCGCAAATATGGCGGGATGAGTGGTTTCCCAAAGCGCGCGGAGAGTGCCTGTGACTGTTTTGACACCGGTCACAGTTCGACTTCGATCTCGGCGGGACTTGGTTACGCAATGGCGCGGGAAATAAGCGGCGAGGATTATAAAGTGATATCGGTGATCGGAGACGGAGCGCTGACCGGCGGGATGGCGTACGAGGCACTGAACAATGCGTCTAAGCTCAAGTCAAATTTTATCATTGTGCTCAACGACAACAATATGTCCATTTCGGAGAATGTCGGAGGGATGTCAAAATATCTGAGCAGCATCCGGACGGCGAGTGCCTATCAGGATTTGAAAAACGGTGTCATTGATTCCTTGAGCAGGATACCGGTTTACGGAGAAAAGATCATACGGAATATCCATAAGACCAAGAGCAGCATCAAGCAGCTCGTGATACCGGGGATGTACTTTGAAAATATGGGGATCGTCTATCTCGGACCGGTGGACGGCCACGATATTTCCGCAATGATACGGACATTTCATGAAGCGTCCAAAATAGAAGGCGCGGTTCTGGTGCATGTGATCACCAAGAAGGGAAAGGGCTATGTTCCGGCGGAGCGCCATCCGGCGAGATTTCACGGGACAGAACCGTTTGATATTGAGACCGGACTTCCGTTAAAGCCGCGGGTAAAAGCCAATTATCAGGATATATTTTCCACGGTCATGCGAAAACTGGGTGACCGTGATCCCAAAGTGGTTGCGATCACGGCGGCGATGGCAGATGGTACCGGACTCAAGCGTTTCCGCAATATGTTTCCGGAGCGTTTTTTTGATGTCGGGATTGCGGAAGAACATGCGGTGACCTTTGCGGCAGGACTTGCGGCGGCGGGATTAAAGCCGATTGTTGCGGTCTATTCTTCGTTTTTACAGCGCGCATACGACCAGATCTTACATGATGTCTGTATCCAGAATCTTCCGGTCGTATTTGCGATCGACCGCGCGGGGCTGGTCGGAAGTGACGGGGAGACACACCAGGGGATCTTTGATATTTCCTATCTGTCCGGAATGCCGAATATGACGCTCGCGGCACCGAAAAATAAGTGGGAATTGTCCGATATGATCAAATTTGCCGTAAAATTTGAGACTCCGATCGCGATCCGTTATCCACGTGGAGAAGCCTATGATGGATTGAGGGAATTCCGTGCGCCGATCGTATTTGGAAAAAGTGAGATCATTTATGACGAGTGCGACATTGCCCTGATCGCCTATGGAAGTATGGTAAAGACAGCGGTTGAGGTGCGGGAGCGCTTAAAGGCGTTGGATTACCACTGCAGTCTGATCAACGCGAGATTTGCAAAACCTCTGGATGAGGAAATGCTGCGTCAGGCGGCAAAGGAACATAAGCTGATCGTGACTTTGGAAGAAAATGTGTTAAGCGGTGGTTTTGGCGAGCATGTGACGGAATATCTGTCTGCCTGTCATGCGGGAGTGCCGGTTTTAAATATCGCGATATCGGATGAGTATGTCGAGCACGGCAATGTGGACATCTTAAGACAGGAAGTCGGAATAGACGCAGATTCGATTTATAAAAAGATCATTGCGGAATTTATTGGATTATAATAAAATTTAGCAAAATTTAATATGTAAAAATATTCATTTTGTATTAAAATATATTTATAAAAAGAGAAAAGTGGGATTTATGAAAGAGAGACTGGATGTATTATTGGTAAACAGAGGACTGGCCACCTCAAGGGAAAAGGCAAAAGCCATGATCATGGAGGGCAACGTATTTGTTGACGGCCAGCGCGAGGATAAGGCGGGAACGAATTTTGACACAGAGGCAAAGATCGAGATCCACGGCTCTACCTTGAAATATGTGAGCCGCGGCGGACTGAAGTTAGAAAAGGCAATGAACAACTTCGGTGTTACGCTGGATGGAAAAATCTGCATGGATATCGGCGCATCCACCGGTGGATTTACGGACTGCATGCTGCAGAACGGTGCGGTGAAAGTTTATGCGGTCGATGTCGGATACGGGCAGTTCGCGTGGAAATTGAGACAGGATCCGCGCGTGGTCTGTATGGAGAAGACAAACATACGTTATGTGACACCGGAAGATATTGCGGATCCGTTGGACTTTGCGTCAGTCGATGTCTCTTTTATCTCGCTGACCAAGGTACTTGGACCGGCACAGGCACTGCTAAAAGAGGACGGGCAGATGGTCTGCCTGATCAAGCCGCAGTTTGAGGCTGGCCGGGAAAAGGTCGGTAAAAAAGGCGTGGTGCGTGATAAAAAAGTACATAAAGAAGTCATCGAGAAGGTGATCGATTTCGCGTGCGGTCTCGGATTTCATGTGTGGAATCTGGAATATTCTCCGATCAAAGGACCGGAAGGAAATATCGAGTATCTGGTACATCTTGAAAATGGCACAGACGGGGCAAAGGAGGAGTCCGTGGATATTGATGTCGTAGTGGAAGCGGCACATGCGGAACTTGCATAGTTATGAAAAATTTTTATGTCATCACCAATGCGGTAAAGGATGAAAAGTTAATACTGACCGAGAAGATCCGTGCGTATATCGAAAAAAAAGGCGGAAACTGCGGATATCAGGTGAGTGTCGCACCGGGGCGCGGAAACTGTCCGCTTTCGCTGAAGCAGATACCGGAGGATACGGAATGTATCCTGGTGATCGGCGGGGATGGAACCCTGATCCGTGCGGCGAGAGACACGGTTGCTTTAAAACTGCCGTTAGTCGGAGTCAATCACGGAAATCTCGGGTATCTCTGTGAACTGGAGGAAGACAATGTATATGACGCAATCGACCGGATGTTTGTCAATGATTATGTATTGGAACACCGTATGATGTTAAGCGGATATGTTGTCAAAGGCGGTACTAAATCCGGGGAGACGGTGGCGTTAAATGATATTGTTATCCACCGGAGCGGGGCACTACAGATCGTCAATCTGGTGGTTTATGTCAATGGGGAATATCTGTCGGAGTTTATGGCGGATGGGATCATTGCGGCTACCGCAACCGGTTCCACTGCATATAATATGTCAGCGGGCGGTCCGATCGTGGATCCGCAGGCGAATCTGATCCTGATCACACCGATCAATTCCCACACGTTAAATTCCAAGAGCATTGTGTTAAGCGCCGATGACGAGATCGAGATCGAGATCGGACAAAGGCGGAGTGAGAAGGATGAAAAAGTAGAAGTGAGTTTTGACGGGGATGACGCGGTGCATCTGGAAGTGGGAGACCGCATCGTGATCCACAGAGCAAAAACCAATACGCAGATTTTGAAACTGAGCAGGATAAGTTTTCTTGAGACACTCAGAAAGAAAATGCATACTTATGCCTGATGGAGGGATATATGAAAACAAGCAGACACGCAAAAATATTAGAATTGATTCAGAAAAACGATATTGAAACACAGGAAGAACTTTCCGCACAGCTGGAAAAAGAAGGCTATCATGTGACACAGGCGACCGTATCGAGAGATATCCGCGAACTGAAGCTGACCAAGGTGGCATTAAACAGCGGCAGGCAGAAATATGTGGCACTCAATGAGACATCGGAGGATCTGACCGGAAAATATACCAGAGTGTTCCGGGAGGGCTTTGTCTCCATGGATATGGCGCAGAATATACTGATCGTTAAGACGGTATCCGGTATGGCAATGGCGGTGGCGGCAGCGCTGGATCATATGGACTGTCATGAGATTGTTGGAAGTATTGCCGGGGATGATACGATCATGTGCGCGGTACGGACGGTAGATGATACTGTTTCTTTGATGGGGAGACTCCGCAAACTGCTTGAGGAGTAAGAAAAAGGAGAGTATATGTTACGCAGCTTACATGTAAAAAATCTTGCGCTGATCGATGAGGTAGAAGTTGAATTCGGCGAAGGGTTAAACATTCTTTCCGGTGAGACGGGAGCCGGAAAATCCATTATTATCGGTTCGATCAACCTTGCACTTGGTGGAAAGGTGCAAAAAGAGATGCTGCGCGAAAATGCGGACGCGGCGCTGGTGGAACTGATCTTTGAAGTGAAAGAGGAAAACATAAAAGCGGCGCTTGCGGCGATGGACGTTTCCGTGGAGGATGACATGCTCATCATGAGCAGAAAGATCACCGGAGGGCGCAGTGTCGCGAGGATCAACGGGGAGACGGTTCCGGCGTCAAAGGTGAAAGAGGCGGCGGCACTGCTTATTGATATTCACGGACAGCATGAGCATCAGTCGCTCCTGTCTAAGAAAAAACATCTTGAGATCCTGGATGATTACGCGAAGACCGAACTTCAGCTGCCGAAGGAAACGTTAAAAAAAGATTACAGGACATACCGGGCAATCGAGGAGGAACTGGAGCAGAATTCCATGGATGAGGAGCAGAGACTGCGGGAACTCTCATTTCTGGAGTATGAGTGGCAGGAGATCGATGAGGCGGATCTGACGGCAGGTGAAGATGAGACCTTAGAGAGTGAATATAAGAAATTCTCCAATGGCAAAAAGATCGTAGAGGCATTAAGTCATGCGTATGAATATACCAAGGGCGGTGCGGATGGCGCATCGGATCTGATCTCCCGCTCGTTAAGAGAATTGTCTGCGGTTTCGGATTTTGACCGGACCGTACAGGGATTTTCGGAAGAACTGCTTGAGATCGACAACCTGCTCAGTGATTTTAACCGGGAAATCTCGGATTATCTGCAGGAGGCGGATTTTGATGAGGAGCATTTCTTTGAGACAGAAAAACGTCTGGATCTCATCAATCACTTAAAGTCCAAATATGATGATTCAGTAGAACAGATCCTGGAAGGACAGAAAAAGCGGGAAGAGAAGATTGAACAGTTAAAGGATCACGATGCTTATGTCGAAAAGCTGCGGGCAGAGCAGAAAAAAGCGCAGGAAGTATTTCAGGCAGACTGCGCGAAGGTATCAAAGATACGAAAGAAATATGCGAAGAAGCTGACCGAAGAAGTACAAAAAGCATTGATCGATCTGAATTTCCTAGATGTCCGTTTTACCATGGAATTCAAAGAAGCGGAGAATCCAAATGCAAACGGCATGGATGATGCGGAGTTTTTGATCTCCACCAATCCGGGAGAGCCTTTAAAACCGCTCTCAAAAGTTGCTTCCGGTGGGGAACTTTCGAGGATCATGCTCGCAATGAAAGCGGTACTTGCCAAAAACGATTCCATCGGTACGCTGATCTTTGATGAGATCGATGCCGGAATCAGCGGACGGACCGCGCAGATGGTATCGGAAAAAATGAATGTGATCGGAAAAAGCCATCAGGTCATCTGCATTACGCATCTGCCGCAGATCGCGGCGATGGCGGATGTGCATTTCCTGATCGAAAAATCCGTAGTCGGAGAAAACACCGTTTCAAGGATCCGCCCGCTGGAAAAAGAGGAGAGCGTTGCGGAACTGGCGCGGATGATCGGCGGCGTGGCAATTACAGACACGGTACTGAAAAGCGCGCGGGAAATGAAAGAGCTGGCATTGCATGAAAAAAAGTAAAATCCACATACTAAAAGAAGATATGAAGATTCATATCTTCTTTTTTTGAGAAAATACAGCTGGATAGGATGTGGATTTATGCTTGCGAGAATACAAAAGGGAATACAAAAAATTGCGGAGGCAGGACTTTTCGCGCTGCTTTTTTTTGCATGGTATTCACTGGAAAATGAAATTCCGGGTGAGATCAACGTGATCGCCGGAGAGGAAGGGCAGTTTGATTTTGATGTTCCGGTCACGTTTACCGTGGAGGATGAGGTACAGGATGTTTTTGACAATATGGCACCGGTGACAGAAGGAAATCCTTCGGAATATACCATGACCTGTAAACTTTTTGGTGTCATACCGGTAAAACAGGTAGACGTACATGTTGTGGAGGAAAAGCAGGTAGTCCCCGGTGGACTGCCGATCGGAATTTATGTAAAGACAGATGGTATCCTTGTGATCGGAACCGGGAGCATATCCGGAGCGGATGGCATAAGCCACGAACCTGCGGCAGCGCTGTTAAAAAGCGGGGACTATATCTGTTCCGTCAATGGAGAAGCGGTTTCCGATAAAAAGGAGCTTACCAGACGGATCAATGACTGCGGGGCAGAGAAACTGGATCTTGGGATACGAAGAAAGGACGAGCAGATCGATGTCTTTGTGACACCGGTACTTTCGGAGGATGGTGCCTATAAGCTTGGGATCTGGGTGCGTGATGATCTTGCGGGCATCGGGACCATGACATATCTGACAGATGAGCTTTTCTATGGAGCACTGGGACATGGGGTAAATGACGCGGATACCAGCTCTCTGCTGACGATGCGCACAGGCTCTTTATATCAGACAGACATTGTGGACATTGTAAAAGGAGAGCACGGAACGCCGGGAGAACTGACCGGTGTCATCAATTACCGGAAGGAGTATTACCTTGGAAATATCGATAACAATTCGGAGGTAGGCATTCACGGAAAGTTAGATCAGCTTCCGGTGCAGCTTGCGGATGTACCCGCGGTTCTGGTCGGACACAAACAGGAAATCGGGGTCGGAAGGGCGGATATCATCTGTGAACTGAATGGAAAGCGGAAAAATTATGAGATCGAGATCACCGAGGTAAATTACAGTGAAACCAAAGAAAAGCGGGAGATTGTTTTTGAGGTGACCGATCCGGAGCTTTTAGCGACCACCGGAGGGATCGTACAGGGGATGAGCGGGGCACCGATTTTGCAGAACGGGAAAATGATCGGTGCGGTGACGCATGTATATATCAATAATCCAACAAAAGGATATGGTATTTTTATCGAGGAGATGTTAAAATAGAAAAATATGGGGGAACAGCCATGATAGACAAAATTGACGGGGGAAGCCCGTATGATTATCCGAAAATAACAAATAAACGGTCTGCCGGAATCCACGCCTATGACGCGGCCTGGCAGAATGCAATTTCGGAAAAGGAAAAGCAGGAGGATCCGGGCGTGATCCTGGATATTGGCGCAAACCGTGAAAAAAAGCAGCCGGAAAAGGAACAGCCGCAGAGCCAAAAAGACCGGACGGAGACATCCGGTGGTGGATTTACCTGGGAACAGTTAAAAGCATCGGTGCGCTCCATGATTTCCTTTTTGAAAGAGACCTGGCGGACTATCTGGGAAGATGCGCCGGCAGAAGAAAAAAAGGATCCGGTGGAAACAACGGATGACGCGGAACAGATCGCGGCGCAGAATGAAGCGTGGGCAGATGAACGGATCGAGGAAGCGGAAAAGCAGGTACAGATGCAGGCTGTTTTAAAGAGCCGGAATCTCGATTCACTGGCGGCAATCTTAAGCGAAAACGGAAAAAAACATCTTGCGAAAAATACGACCCTGCTCACCACTTATGACCGGCGGGGAAGGATCGTGGCTATCGATGAAGCGGAGCGTGAGCGGATCCTGCACGGAGATAAGAATTTTATTAAGCTCTGATGATTGACAGGGACAAAAATCCTGTGTTATGATGAAACAAATACGAGGGAGTAGTTCATAGCGTAAAGCTATTATGCATGTCGTCATCACGTTGCAAAACCGGGATGCATACTGAAATAAGAACGAGACTTTTATTGCATTTTTTTGATGCAGTAAAAGTCTCGCTTTTTATCTGAAAATAATGGATAAGACAAAATGGAGGGAATCATGAAAGAAATTTACAAAAAAGCACTCGTCAATGTACTGTTTACTGTTTTCGTGGCAGCGCTGTTGATCGTTTTAATTCCAAAGATCTGGATCTATTTTCTGCCGTTTCTCATTGCCTGGCTGATCGCCGCCTGTGCATGTCCGATCGTGCATTTTCTGGAAAAGAAGATCCGCCTGAAGCGGAAAATGGGATCGGTCCTTGTGATCATCGCGGTAATTGCCGCGATCGTACTTTTGTTTTACGGGCTCATTGCGACACTGCTGCATCAGCTGCTCGGATGGATGGAGAGTCTGCCGGATCTGATGGAACAGATCAGTGATGTGATGCAGGCGTTGACCGGTCAGCTTGCGCAGTGGGGAATCTTAGAGGATGCGAATCTTTCCAATATCACAGAAAAATTTGGGAATCAGATCGTTTCCGCAATATCCGGGCTTGCGGATGGAGGAAGCAAAGTCGCGTTTTCGGCGGTCAGCGGGCTGACCAAGCAGGTGCCCATGGTGATGATCGGTCTGTTTGTGTGCCTGATCTCATCGTACTTTTTTGTGGCGGAGAAAAATGAAAATGAAGCGTTTTTAAAACAGGTGATCCCGGAATCCATACAGAAAAACTTTAAAGTACTGACCGGGAGCTCAAAAAAAGCAGTTGGCGGATACATACGGGCGCAGGTGAAGATCGAGTTGTGGATCTATCTGGTGCTTGTGATCGGCCTGTTTATTCTCCGGGTGGACTATGTGCTCGTCGTGTCTTTCATCATTGCTTTTTTGGATTTCCTGCCGATCCTCGGGGCTGGTATTGTCATGATACCGTGGGCAGTGATCGCGTTTCTCTGCGCGGACTACCGGAGAGCAGTGGGACTTTTGATCGTCTGGGGAGCAACGCAGCTGCTGCGTCAGGTGATCCAGCCGAAATATGTCGGAGAATCGATCGGCATAAGACCGCTTCCGACGCTGATTCTGCTTTATTTTGGATACTGCATTGCCGGTATGGCAGGACTGATCCTTGCAATTCCGGTCGGATATGTTTTGTTAAATCTTTATCAGGCTGGCTTGTTTGATACCCCGATCGAGAGTGTGAAGATCCTGATTCGGGGATTTAATGATTATCGAAAAATTGATCAAGGAGAGAAAAAAGAAAATGAAAAAGATAATTGATACGCTGTATCGTTTTACACATGTATTAGAACTGATCATGGGACTGTTTGTGTTGGCGGCCATTCTCATGGAGGGGATCGCGGTCATTCAGGAATTTGGGATTTTCTGGACGGGAAGAATGGAACACGGCGCGTTTATGGAATTTTTGGAGCTGGTATTAAATCTCGTAGTGGGTGTGGAATTTTTAAAGATGCTGCTGCGTCCGAGCACCGATACGATCTTGGAGGTGCTCATGTTCGTGATCGCAAGACATATGGTCGTAAAAACGACGACATCTTTTGAGGATCTGTTCTCGGTACTCAGTGTGGCAGTACTGCTTCTGATCCGAAAATACGCCGGCGGACCGCTTTTTGCGGCAAAAAAAGATAAAGATCCGGTAAGAGAAGAAAAAAGCGAATAGGATATGCAAAAAAGCAGACAGAAATTAACGACAGGATTTGACAGATTTCGTCTGCTTATTTTGTATATTTTTTTAGTAAGGGGAACAGAATCGGCGCAGGCGGACAAAATGAACGAAAAACCCGAAAAATCCGACATATGATGTCGGAAATTGAGGAAACATTTTTGTTGAACAGCCAGTTTTGGGCGCTTATAATACAAATAGTTTCGTTTTATGAGATTTTATTATCTTAAACAGCAGGAGGGGCAAAGATGGAGAAACTAAAAATAGCAATCGCAGATGATAATGAGAGAATGGTACGATTACTTGGAAAAATTGTGGAGAGTGACGACGAATTAAATGTGGTCGGCACTGCGAAAGACGGGGAAGAAGCATATGAGATCATAAAGAACAAACAGCCGGATGTTGTCCTGCTTGACATTGTAATGCCAAAGCTGGACGGGCTCGGTGTAATGGATAAAGTAAACAAGGATACAACATTGAAAAAAAGACCGGCGTTTATCATGATCAGCGCGATCGGTCAGGAGAAGATCACGGAAGACGCGTTTGATCTCGGGGCGGACTATTTTATCATGAAGCCGTTTGATAATGAGATGGTGTTAAACCGCATCCGGCATATCAAAGACAAAAACCGGCATGGAACAGAGATAAAAAAAGTAAATGCCTATGAGAAAAAGGAGGAATATGTAGAGCGGAATCTGGAAGCGGATGTCACGAACATTATTCACGAGATCGGAGTTCCGGCGCACATCAAGGGATATCAGTATCTGCGCGAGGCCATCATTATGTCGGTCAATGATATTGAGATGCTGAATTCGATCACAAAGATCCTTTATCCAACGATCGCGAAGAAATATCAGACAACGCCGAGCCGCGTAGAGCGTGCGATCCGCCACGCGATCGAGGTCGCATGGAGCCGTGGAAAGATGGATACGATCGATGAACTGTTTGGCTATACGATCAATAACGGGAAGGGAAAACCGACAAATTCAGAATTTATCGCACTGATCGCCGATAAAATCAGATTAGAGTATAAAGTCCGGCAATAAACAGTGATTTGAATGGAAAACTGCTTTAAAAATAAAATGGAATCAGTTATAATATTTTTGAAAGAAAGATTCGGGAAGGACTGAGGCTTTTATGACGAAAATATTATTTGCTGCTTCCGAGGCAGTCCCGTTCATCAAGACCGGCGGACTTGCAGATGTCGTGGGTTCCCTGCCGAAATATCTGGACAAGGATAACTACGATGTGCGTGTGATCGTTCCGAGATATACCTGCATGGATGATAATTTAAAAAAGATCCTGCGTTTTCATTCACATTTTTATGTGTCACTGGGATGGCGCAGGCAGTATGCAGGAATTTTGACGGTACAGTATGAAAATGTGATCTACTATTTTGTAGATAATGAGTATTATTTTTCAGGAGACAGGCCTTATAACAATATCTATGAGGATGTGGAGAAATTCGCGTTCTTTTCGCGGGCGGTACTGGATGCGCTTCCGGTTATCAATTTCTGCCCGGATATCATACATTGCCATGACTGGCAGACCGGGCTGATACCGGTCTATCTGAAAAATCTGTATGATGATCAGCCTTTTTACAAGAATATAAAAACAATTTTCAGTATCCATAATATGAAATTCCAGGGGCGCTGGAAGTTAAATGCCGCAGTTGACACCACCGGACTTCCGGAGGAGCTTTTCCGCCCGGGGATCGGAGGACTCGAAGCGTATGGCGAGGTGAACTATTTAAAGGGAGGGATCCTTTTTTCCGATATCGTAACGACGGTAAGTCCGACCTATGCGAATGAGATCCAGACACCTGCAGGCGGAGAGGGGCTGGATGGACTGATGCGGATGCGGAGCGGTTCCCTCTATGGAATCTTAAACGGAATCGATTATGAACTTTATGATCCCGCAACAGATCCCCATATGGCAAAACATTTCGGGACACTGGACTTTGTGCCGGGAAAGAAAGCCAACAAGGCGGCGCTCCAGGAGATGCTTCATCTGCCAAAGCGCGAGGATGTTTTTTTGATCAGCATGGTTTCGCGGCTGACCAATCAAAAGGGCTTTGACCTGGTCGCGTATGATCTGGAGGAGATCCTTGGTAAAGATCCGGTTCAGATCGTGGTACTTGGCACCGGGGAGGAAAAATACGAAAAAATGCTGCGCTATTTTGCGAACCGCTACCCGGACAAACTTGTGGTGAGCACGGATTATGCAGAGGCGCTTGCGCATAAGATATATGCTTCCAGCGATGCCTTCTTAATGCCGTCGCTGTTTGAACCGTGTGGACTGAGCCAGCTCATGAGCATGCGCTATGGAACCGTTCCGATGGTACGGGAAACAGGCGGCTTGAAAGATACCGTGGAAGCATATAATGAATATGAAAATACCGGAAATGGATTTTCGTTCTGCAATTTTAACGCGCAGGAGATGGCGGACATGATACATTATGCGATGCATGTTTATTTTGATGACAGAACGCATTGGAATGAGATGGCAGTCCGCTGTATGGAGATGGATTACTCCTGGGCAAATTCCGCAAAAGAATATGGAAAGATTTATGAACAGTTATCCGGGATGAGATGATCGGAAGATGATCCTGTCACATACGGATGGATCCGGAACTTCTGGAAAAGTAATAGACATGATCTGAGAGGATTTCTTCCGGGCTTACCTGTGTGTCATTTACTTCCTGTACCATCTGGGACAGCTCCTGATAAGAGGTATCAGAGGTGGCAGGGATCAGAATGACTTCATGGATACTGCTCGGCAGGATATAAAGATCACAGCAGAGTCTGTCTGCAAAGTGCTCGAGAAGATGTTCATAGAGGATGCAGCTTGCGCCGTTTAATTTGTTCTGGTTCGTCAGAACATACATCGGACAGATCGCGGCATCCTCTTTTTTTATATCCGGATCGGAGAGGGTGGAATGTGCCGGTGCCAGAAGCTCTTCCATCAGGTCATTCATATTGCGGAGATCATAGGAGAGGAGCCTTGGTGTGTTTTCCTTTGCTGCATCAAAAAGCTGTGTCGGGGAAATGTTCCAGAAACGGAGATGATCTTTGCGTATCAGGATCGTGGCACTTCCGGAAGGGGAAGAGGATACCAGACAATAAAAGACAATGGCAAGATCGAGATAGCGGAAGTGAGGCAGATCAGCAAGCAGATGCCGGTTCCTTTCATAGTGGATGAGTTTGTAGGCAATATGTGGCCTGACGTTTGCGTAATCGGTGAAAAAAGAGGTGTCGATCTTTCCCCGGGGTTTGTTGGACTGATAGGTATGGAGAATCGTATCCAGAATAGAAGAAAATTCCACGCCGTTTTGATAGGTTTCATAGAAATAGTTCAGATAGATCGTCGGCGAAAGATTGGTGCCGCCTTCCATAATGGTGAGACCATCCAGCTGCACGTTGTTGTTTTTTACAACGGACTGAATGGAAAGAGATGCGAGCGGAATCCTGTCTTTCATACCGGCAAGGATCTGCTCCTTAAAAGTGTCATAGGTCATAGAAGTCCCCCTTTAAAATAATATTTTGCAGCCGCCGGCAGCAGCCTGCGAATATAATGTATCATATCTGTTTTGCGGAAACAATGAAGAAAGTATAAAAAAATTATGATATTATTTTAAATTGCCAATCACGGACAAGTATAGTATAGTAGAACAGACATCATTTAACAGACAGGGGTTGAGATTGAAATGTCAGAATATGTTTTATATGTGCTCGCAGGACTGATCGTGTTGCTGATCGCGTTCCTTTTACTGCGGCTGATCCTGCAGCTTGTATTTATACGCCAGTGCCCGGATTGCGGGAGAACGGTTTCTCTGATAAAAACAAAAGAATGTCCCAGATGCGGACATGATTTCAGGTCACAGAGTGATCCGAAATTCCGGCTTACCGTGGTACTTTTTGTGGCGGCGATCCTTGGGATCGGAGCGTTTGATGTGTATTCTTTCCAGACAAAGACGAAAGCGTATCAGGCAGACAATCCGTATATGAGCGTCTCGCATATTACAAGAGAGGCGTTGGATGAAGCCGAAACAGAAGAAATGCAAACGGAGGAAGTCCAGACCGAAGAAGCAGGAGCAGCAGAAATGCCGCTTCCGGAGGCGGCTCCTGTCGAGTGATAAAAAAAGTGCCTGTCTGATTCCTCAGGCAGGCGCTTTTGCTTTTTTTACTGTTTTTTTAACCGGATCTGTTTTAATTCATCAAATATGGCAGGATTTAAAATCTTGATATAGGTTCCTTTCATGCCGGAGGAACGGGATTCTATGATACCGGCACTTTCAAACTTGCGCAGCGCGTTGACGATCACGGAACGGGTAATCCCTACACGGTCAGCAATACGGCTTGCGACAAGAATACCTTCCTCGCCCTGCAGCTCATCAAAAATATGGATGATCGCTTCAAGCTCGGAAAAAGAGAGGGTATTGATCGCAGATTTTACATTCTGGATATTGCGTTCCTCATCTTCGTTTTCTTCAAAAACAGAACGCATCATTTCAAGTCCGACCACGGTCGAACCGTACTCACACAGAATGATATCATCGATATCGTAAGGATTCTGGTTGCGGTAGATAAACAGCGTGCCGAATCTCTTTTCCGCGATATCGATCGGAACGATGACCGCAGAGTAGTTGTTGATGTTGGTCTCAAATCCAAGAGTCTCTAGATTGACATTTTCCTTTGTGGATAAGATGCCAAGAAGACGTTCGTTTAACAGAGGATCGATGAAACCGCCAATATCATCAACGATCAGCTCCTGGAGCTCATCGGTTCCCTTACACTGGCTGGTGCCCAGAATCTTTCCTTTTTTACTGATGACAAGAATATTGGAATCCAAAATATCGGTCATAACTTTACAGATGTCATTGAATACAACTTTGGAAGAGTTGTTATTATGCAGAAAACTATTGATCTTCCGCGTTTTATCAAGCAGTTGTATGCTCATAGTCAGCCTCCTTTTCCGACAAACACACTGTCGAATTCCTAAATTTTAGCATGAAATTGAAAAATAATCAAGTCATATCAGGGAAATTGCAGAAAAATAACAAAAAAATGCGACAATTATATGAATTGTACCACACAGAGAAGGGATGCACGCGTTCATTTTCCTCGTCGCCATAACAAAAAAAGCAGATACCTGATAGATATCTGCCCAAAAGCTGGAAATCGGACTCGAACCGACGACCTGCTGATTACGAATCAGCTGCTCTACCAACTGAGCCATTCCAGCCTGTCACTCACATGCGACATATGCTATTATATATAAAAACAAAAAAGAATGCAATGTTTTTTTGAAAAAAGTTGTTCTTTTTTTGGGAACTTGATATAATGCAATCATGTGACAGAGGTATATACAAAAGGAGACAGCATACTATGAACCAGAATACAGGAAAAGACGAGATAAAAGAGTTTATGACGGGGGCGGAAAACAAAAGAAAGCGGCAGAACCGGAAGAAGAGAAGACGCAGCTCAGAGCAGTACACCGTTGCGGTTGCGGGACTGATCCTTATGGCAGTGATCTTTGTGGTAGTTGGGATCTTTGCGTGTGGGGTGCCGGTCGTTCCGGTCTGCATTCTGGCACTGCTAGAAGTGATCCTGGCGAGATGTTTTTATGATCTGCCGATCTTCGTGCATCTTTTGATCGTGGCGGCACAGATCATCGCCGGCGTGATCGGAGGAGGGGCGCTGTTCGGACTGATGGCGGCATTGCTTTATTTTGTGGCAGTGATCGTCCGCTGTTATATTTATCGTACCTGAGACAAAATGGCCTTGGATGAAAAGGGGACTAAAAAAGAAGGGACACATGCGTTTTAAATGTCTGCATGTGTCCCTTCTTTTCTGCGGTCAGGCTTTTGCCTGTGGTGTAAGTGAGGCTGTGAGCTGACGCAGCTCTTCTTTTAACTTTTCGGTCAGTGTTTTGTCGTCTTTTGCAGCCTGACTCTGTAAGATCTCCTGGATCATGCTGATACGACGGCTTTTGGAATTGTAACAGATCATCATGACAGATCGCCTCCTAGTAATGAAAATATAACACGAATTTTAGAACTACTCTCTAAGAAAATAATAACTTCTTTTTGTGGATGATACAAGAGAAAAGTCTGAAAAAGACAGATAAAATAATTGATTTTTTCTTATAAATAAAGAAAAATATATAAATGCAAGTTAATAATAAAAAATATCATGAAACGGGTAAACAATCCGGAGAGAACAAAAGGTTCCTCGGATTTGCCGGATGTGATATAATAAAAACAGAGAAAACAACAGGAGGTGTGACATCTATGAAGAAACTATATTTTTCACTGATCTATCTGGCAGTCAGTGTGATGTTACTGATCGGTCTGGCATATGATGCTTTCCTATATAAAGAGACCGTCGTAAAGATCAGGCAGGCAGAGACCGTGGTGTCGGAAGAAAAAGACGGAACGATGTATGAGCAGACGCTAGAGGCGCAGATCTTAAACGGAGCGCATAAGGGACAGACGATCACATTAAAGAATCTTTATTCCAGATCACTGACGGTCGATGAAAAGTATAAAAAGGGAGATCAGGTATTTGTGACACTTACCGGGGAAGCGGATGAACTGGAAGGCAAGATCACCGGACTGAAGCGGGACAGCTATGTACTGGCAGTGCTGCTGTTATTCGTCTATCTTTTGTGCATGATGGCGGGGAAAAAGGGGATTGCGGCCATCCTTTCTGCCGGAGTGAATATCCTGTTGTTTTACCTGGCGTTGTGCCAGTATGAAAAGGGGACATATGTGCTTCCGGTCACGATCCTTGTGATGATCCTGTTTGCGGTGTGCTCGCTTCTTATCGTTTCCGGCTGGAACAGGGTGACTGCGGCAGCAGTGCTTGCCACACTCCTTACCGTTGCGGCGGCAGGCGTGTTTTATTTTTTGGTACTGAAGCTTGCGGGTGACCCGGAGTATTTTATGATGGAATATACGGAATATATGAATAATACCAGCCAGTTCGGCATGCTGTTTTTTGCCCAGGTACTGATCGGCGGGCTTGGCGCGGTGATGGATGTCGCAATCTCGATCACAGCGACAGCCGGAGAACTGGTTTATGTGAATCCGGGGATCACGAAGGAGAGTCTTTATGACGGGATCCGCCATGTGGCAGATGATATTATGGGAACGATGATCAATGTTTTGCTTTTATCTTATTTTTGCGGTTCGATCCCGCTGATACTGATCAAGATGATCAATCATTACGGATTTACGGAAATCTTCAAATTTCATATTCCATTTGAACTGATCCAGTTTCTGATGGGATCGATCGCCATCCTGATCTCGATCCCGATCAGTCTTGCGGTTTCGGTTCGGCTCTTAAAGGGAAAGGAGGAGTTGGCATGATCTTGATTCTTGGAGCAGTATTTGTGATCCTTTTTGTCTTTTTGGGCGGAGACCGGGGACTTCGTTCCCTTGGCGCGCTGCTTATCAATGTCGTGGTATTTTTACTTGACATCAAGGCACTTGAGCATGGATTTCCGGCATATCTGGTGACCCTTATCACCGTTTCGCTCATGAGCGTGACGATCTTGTTTGTGCAGAATGGCTATAATCTGAAGACAAGGGCAACGCTTGTATCCCTCGCTGTGGTGACGGTGTTTATCTTTTTCCTTGCGCTTTTGGTTGCGCATGGTGCCAAGATCAGCGGCTATAATGAGTTAAATATGTATGAGGATGAGACGGCGATGCTGGCAGGGCATGTGAGCATCAATATGACGGCGGCTGCGGTGTCGATGGTGATCGTCGGGATCGTTGGAGCGGTCATCGATGTGGCGATCGCGGTTTCAAGCGCGGTCTATGAAGTGAAATGCAAAAACCCGGAACTGACGGAACGCGAGCTTCTGGCATCCGGTTTCCGGATGGGCGGAAATATTTTAGGAACTACGGTAAATACACTCCTGTTTGCGGGGCTTGGAGAAGCGCTTCTTATGTATCTGGAAATGAAAGAGCTGCACTACACGTTTGGACAGTTATTAAATTCCAAGGCATTTTTCCAGATGCTGTTTCCGGTGATGATGAGTGCGATCGGATGTGTCTGCATTGTTCCGGTTGCGGCATGGATCATGGGGAATTTTGTGAAAAAATATCAGTAACGGATAAGACGGAGGAATCTATGCAAAAAGAGGAAAGAAAACAGGAGCTTGCCTATTTCGATCAAACGGAACAAAAGATCAAAGAGCAGGTAAAAGCGCTTCGGACTGTGATCGAGGAGGGAAATAAAAAGATCAAAGAGCAAAAGCAGTTTGTCTGGGACAACACGGCGGACATGGATGAGGAGGAACTGCTTGAAAATAAAAATTCGCTGGAACAGGATGTCCTTCTGTTGGAATTTTATGGGAAAAATCTGGCGGCGCTGGAGCGGCTGGAACAGACACCTTACTTTGGTAAGGTGGGATTTACCTATGAGGAAAACGGGGAACATCTTCCGGTGTATATCGGCGTGAACGGATTTCGTCCGAAGGAGCGGAAACTTCCGCTTGTCTATGACTGGAGAGCACCGATCTCATCCCTTTACTATGCATATGAGAAAGGACCGGCAAAGTATCAGGCACCGGAGGGAACTTTCCAGGGGGTCATTGATGAGAAGAAGCAGTTTCAGATCAGAGAGGGAAAGATGCAGTATATGCTGGATACAGACCTTAGGATCGATGATGATGTGCTTCAAAGGGAACTCGGTGAGAACCATGGCAGCAAGATGAAACAGATCGCGGCAACGATCCAGAAAGAGCAAAATGAGATCATAAGAAACGCGGCGGAGGAGACGCTTGTCATTGACGGCTGCGCGGGAAGCGGAAAGACGGTGATCGCGCTGCACCGGATCGCATGGCTTTTGTATAACCACAGAGAACGGCTGAATACGCAGAATGTGATGATCCTTTCACCGAATGCTTTCTTTTCGGATTATATCGCGGAGGTACTGCCGGAGCTTGGTGAGGACAACTGTATCGAAAAAGAATTTGATGACCTTCTGGCAGATATGCTTTTCGTGGAAGAGCCTTATGAGTTTAAGGTGAATCAGATCCACGCGGTGCTCGACGCGAAGAACATGGAGGCGGAGCGCGTACAGCGGATCCGTTATAAGTCGTCGATCTCATATTTTAAGTGTCTGGATGCCTATTTAAAACAGCGTCCGAAGATCAGTATGGGAGAAGAGAGACCGTTACATGTCTATCTGCGCTTCCTGCGGGAACTTGAAAAAGAACTGCCGCAGATGGCAGTTTATCAGAACGACAGGAAAGAGATCTGCTATGAGGATATTCTGGCGGTATTTTACATACAGGTACGCTGCTTCGGTGGAAGCTTTCCGCAGATCCGGCATCTGGTCATTGATGAAATGCAGGATTACAACGTATTCCAGTTTGCGGTTTTAAAAAGGCTGTTTGCGTGTCCAAAGACGATTCTTGGCGATAAGAACCAGGTGCTTTTAAGCGAAAAACCGACATTCCTTGGCTATATGTTAAGTCATGTTTTCCCGGAAGCAAAACTGCTTTCTTTAACAAAAAGCTACCGGTCCACAAAAGAGATCACAGAGTTTTGCAGCCATATCATCGGAGATACCGGGATCGTCCCGTTTGAGAGGGAAGGAAAAGAACCGGTGGTAAAAAAAGAGCGGAGCAGGGCGGCAGTCCTTTCGGATGTGCAGAATGCGGTGGCGGAACTTGATATGACAAAATACCGGACGGCAGCAGTTTTGTGCCGGAATGAAGAGGAAGCGCTCTTTGTCTATGACAGCTTGAAAAAAGACCTTCCGGTCACACTGATTAAAGAAACGACAACGGTCTACTGTGAAGGCATCCTCGTGATGCCGGCATACTTCGCGAAGGGACTGGAATTCGATGCGGTCGTTGCCTGCGATATGGGACGGGAAGCAGAAAATCCGATCACGAGACAGGAATTTTACATCGCATGTACAAGAGCGCTGCATGAGCTTTTTGTTTTCCACAAGGGAAGCTTTGATGCGTATCTCAAATAATTGATTTTGATAGGATTGTACCAGTATAAAAAATAAAATGATTAGAAAAATGCCTTCTTTTTTCCTACAATATAAAAGAATGATGCAGGAAGAATGGAGGTATTTTTTTATGGAATATGGATTGATTTCACACCGCGCGGCATTAAACGAATGTTATGCGCTTGACAAAGATCATCTTGAAATAGAAATAAAGACAGGATATGAGGTGACAGAGGTGCTGCTCTGCTTTGGAGATCCTTTTTCCGCCGGTATCCTCGGAGGAGCTGAAGAATGGAGCGGAGAGACGGTGCCGATGAAGCCGGGCAGGGAACTGGAATATCAAAAGATCTGGGAGATCTCGGTAAAACCAGATTACAAGCGTTGTAAATATTATTTTGAGATCCATGCCGGTGAGGAATGTGTCTATTTCTTTGAGGATGGCGTTTATACGAAAGAGCGGATGGAAATTCCGGGAAGAAAGGAACAGTGTTTCATTTTCCCATGGATGAATCCTGCGGATATCAATGAAGTGCCTGACTGGGTGGAAGATACAGTGTGGTATCAGATCTTTCCGGATCGCTTCTGTAACGGGGATGCGAAAAGAGATCCGTGGTACGTCAAAGAATGGAAATGTGAAAAGACCGAGTATCTGGATGTCTATGGCGGGGATCTGCGCGGGATCCGAAATAAGCTTTCCTATATCAGGGAGCTTGGGATCACCGGAATTTATCTGACACCGATCTTTGCCTCAGATTCCAATCATAAGTATAATACGTCAGATTACTATAAGATCGATCCGGCATTCGGGGATGAGGAGGAGTTAAAAGCCCTCGTGAAAGAAGCGCATGACATGGAAATCCGCATTATGCTGGACGCAGTGTTCAATCACTGCGGGGAACAGTTCGCACCGTGGCAGGACGTGGTAGAAAACGGCCCGGAGTCGGAATATTACGACTGGTTTTTCATCAATCAGTGGCCGCTTGACACGAAAAAGCATGATACAAGGGATGGCAGATATTACTCTTTTGCGTTTGCGGGCGGAATGCCGAAATTAAACACCAACCATCCGGGTGTGATCGCTTATTTTAAGGAGCTTTGCAGCTACTGGATCCGGGAGTGGAACATTGACGGGATCCGCTTTGACGTTGGAAACGAGGTTTCCCATCTGTTCTTAAAAGAGCTGCGAAAGGCATTAAAAAAGATCAAACCGGAGGTGTTTCTTTTAGGAGAGATCTGGCATGACGCGATCGCGTGGTTAGGTGGAGATGAATACGATTCGGTGATGAACTATCCTTTTGTAGAGAGCATCCATGACTTTTTTAATGATGAGAACCGGACAGCCGGACAGTTTTCGCACAGCGTCAACCGCTGTTATTCGCTCTATATGAAGCAGACGAACCGTGTGCTGTTTAACCTGTTGGATTCTCACGATACCGAACGGCTGTTTACGCGTGTCGGATCGCTTGGCAGGTTTTACGGACAGCTTGCGCTGTTATTTACCATGGAGGGAAGTCCCTGCATTTATTATGGCACGGAAATAGCGATGGAAGGCGGATTCGATCCGGATTGCAGACGCTGTATGCCATGGAGTGAGATAGAAAACGGAACGTATGATGAGCGGATCAACGCAGTCCGGACACTGATCCGGCTGCGGAAAACAAAGAAAGCATGTAAAAGCGAAAAGATCATATGGCAGAATACAGGGCATGCGCGCGTGATCGGCTACCGGAAAGAGATGGAGGGTGAACCGGCGGTTGAAGTGAGACTGAACGCATCGAAGGAAAAAGTAAAACTTCCGGAATGCCGGGAGATGCTCTTTTCCTATGGCGTGGAAAACGGCTGGCTCATGCCGGACGGAGTATGCATTTTTTCTGTATAGGGCAGTACCAAAATGCGCATATTAAGTAAAAAAGGAAATATGCGGCATGGAGGAAAATGCAGGATGAACGAAAAAAGGAAAAAAGGCGGGAAAAGTGAACTTACCGGAACGGCGATTGCGATCGGAGTACTGCTCGCTGTGATTTTTGGAGGAGCCAACGCGTATCTCGGACTTCGCGTCGGAATGACGGTATCCGCGTCCATTCCGGCAGCAGTGGTCTCTATGGGGATCATCCGCGTTGTATTAAGACGCGATTCCGTGCTGGAAAACAATATGGTGCAGACGATCGGTTCAGCGGGAGAGTCCGTGGCGGCGGGCGCGATCTTTACATTGCCGGCGCTCTTTATGTGGGCATCCGAAACGGGAAGTGAGCCGCCTTCTTTTTTTGAGATCGCATTGATTGCACTGATCGGCGGAGTGATCGGAGTGCTTTTTATGATACCGCTGCGCTCGGCGCTGATCGTAAAAGAGCATAAGACACTGCCGTATCCGGAGGGAAAAGCATGCGCGGAGGTGTTGATGGCAGGTGAGGAGGGCGGCGCGAAAGCGGGAACCGTTTTTGGAGGTCTCGGACTTTCTGCGCTGTATAAACTGATCGCGGACGGCTTCCGGCTGTTCCCGAGTGAAGTGGATTTCTCCTGGAAAAAATATAAGGGAGCCGGTATTGGAATGGATGTTCTGCCGGCACTTCTCGGCGTCGGGTACATCTGCGGACCGAAGGTGACATCGTATCTGATGGCGGGCGGCACGCTGGCATGGTTTGTACTGATGCCGCTAATTGTGCTGTTTGGCGGAAATATGATCCTTTATCCTGCGGACATTTCGGTCGGGCAGCTTTTCTTGGAACAGGGAACCTGGGGCATCTGGAGAACCTATATCCGTTATATCGGTGCGGGTGCGGTTGCGGCAGGAGGGATCATCAGTCTTTTGAAAACATTTCCTCTTATTATAAGAACATTTGGTGAGGCAGTCCGGATGTACGGAAAACGTGAAAAAGAAGGAGAGCAGAATGAAGATCTTCCCATGGCAGTCGTGTTTGGCGGGATCCTTGTTGTGGTCATTCTCATGTGGGTAATCCCGGTGATCCCGGTGACACTTCCGGGAGCGCTTCTCATTGTTGTGTTCGGTTTCTTTTTTGCGACCGTGTCTTCGCGTATGGTGGGGCTGGTTGGAAGTTCCAATAATCCGGTTTCGGGAATGGCGATCGCGACCCTGCTTTTTTCTACGATGCTTTTGAAATTTTTCGGAAAAACCGGGATGGCAGGTATGACGGCGGCGATCACGATCGGGTCGGTGATCTGTATCATTGCAGCCCTTGCGGGTGACACCTCACAGGATCTAAAGACCGGATTTCTGGTTGGCGCAACGCCGAAAAAACAGCAGATCGGAGAGATGTTCGGGATCCTTGCGGCATCGCTCGCGACGGGCGGCGTGCTCTATCTGCTGAATGCGGCGTGGGGCTACGGCTCTGCGGAACTTCCGGCGCCACAGGCAACGCTGATGAAAATGGTTGTAGAAGGGGTGATGGAAGGAAATCTTCCGTGGACGCTGGTGTTTTGCGGTGTGTTCCTTGCGATCGTCGTGGAGATCTTACAGATCCCGGTACTGCCGTTTGCGGTAGGGCTGTATCTTCCGGTACATCTGAGTACACCGATGATGGCAGGAGGTCTGATCCGCTGGTACTGTGAGCGGAAAAAGAGGGATACCGGAAGGGGCATTCTTTATGCATCCGGTCTGATCGCGGGAGAAGGACTGATCGGGATCCTGCTTGCGGTGCTCGCCATTATCCCGGCGGGAGGGGGAAGTGTCGCGGATACCATCGATCTGTCCGGGACGATAACACTCGGAAACTGGGGAGCGCTTCTTGTGTTCGCGCTGTTTTCCGTTACACTCTGGCGCGTGACTGCCGGAAAAAAGAAAGAAAAAAAATAACTGGACAAATGCAGATATGGGTGTTATACTAAATGCATAGTATGTTACTGGTCAGCAGGCATTAACTATACATAAATAATTTAGGTGTTTATGTATGTTAGTGCCTTTTTTGTTATATAGAATGAACGAAAAATGCACACACTAGAAGCAAGGGCATACATAAAATGCCGAGAAGGAGTGTGTATAGAACTATGAAAGACAAAATTTTTGGAGTGCTTCAAAGAGTCGGAAGATCATTTATGCTTCCGATCGCAATTCTGCCGGTAGCAGGTCTGCTGCTTGGCATTGGTGGATCGTTTACAAATGAAACGATGCTCCAGACTTACGGACTTTTAAAGGCAATGGGTCCGGGAACTATCCCGTACATGATCTTTACGGTCATGAATGACGCGGGAAATATCGTGTTTGCCAACCTGCCGATCCTGTTTGCGATGGGCGTCGCGATCGGTATGGCAAAAAAGGAAAAAGAAGTTGCGGCATTATCCGCGGTGATCGCATTTTTTATCATGCATGCAGCAATCAGTGCCATGATCACGATCAATGGCGGAACTGAGAATATGTTAAACGGTGCCACAACAGATGTCTGCGGTATTACCTCCTTACAGATGGGTGTATTCGGCGGTATCATTGTAGGACTTGGTGTTGCAGCACTGCACAACCGGTTTTATAAGATCGAACTGCCGCAGGTGCTTTCGTTCTTCGGTGGAACCAGATTTGTGCCGATCATCTCAGCACTGACCTATACATTGGTTGGAATTGTAATGTATTTTGCATGGCCGCCGATCCAGAGCGGTATTTACAGCATTGGAAATCTTGTACTGCAGTCCGATTATCCGGGAACCTGGGTATACGGATTTATTGAAAGAGCACTGATTCCGTTTGGACTTCATCATGTATTTTATCTTCCGTTCTGGCAGACCGGTGTCGGCGGAACAATGGAAGTCGGCGGAAAGATGATCGAAGGTGCGCAGAACATCTTCTTTGCACAGCTTGCGGATCCGAGTGTAGAACATTTTGCAGTTGAAGCTACCAGATTCATGTCCGGTAAATTCCCGCTCATGATCTTCGGACTTCCGGGAGCAGCACTTGCGATGTACCGCACCGCAAAACCGGAAAAGAGAAAAGCAGTCGCAGGTCTGTTGCTTTCTGCGGCACTTACTTCCATGCTCACCGGTATCACAGAGCCGATTGAGTTTACGTTCTTATTTGTAGCACCGGTATTATATATCATCCACTGTGTATTTGCAGGTTTTGCATATATGCTGATGCATGTATTTAATGTTGGTGTCGGAATGACATTCTCAGGCGGTCTGATCGATATGTTCCTGTTTGGTATCCTTCAGGGAAACAAAAAAACCAGCTGGATCTGGATTGTGATTGTCGGAATCGGTTATTTTGTGGTATACTATTTCCTGTTCTCCTTCCTGATCAAGAAATTCAATTTCAAGACACCGGGACGTGAGGATAACGACGAAGAAGTAAAATTATATACAAGAAAAGATGTAGAAGCGAAGAAAAACGGTGGAAAAGCTGCGGATGGCGCACATGTGGAGGATGAACTTTCCGCACAGATCTGCGCAGGACTTGGCGGAAAGAAAAATATTTCCGATGTGGACTGCTGCGCGACCCGTCTGCGCTGTACCGTATTTGAGGCAGCAAAGGTAAATGACGCATTGTTAAAAGCGACCGGAGCAAGCGGTGTGATCCATAAGGGACAGGGTGTCCAGATCATTTACGGACCGAAGGTTACCGTGATCAAATCGAACCTTGAGGATTATCTGGAACATGCGCCGGAAGAAGAAGTCACATTTGACGTGTCCGATGTGGAAGAACCACAGCAGGAAAACACAGTAGAAAACAGAAAAAAGAAGGCATCTTATGTGATCGCAAGCCCGTTTGACGGTATCGCGGGTGACATCACGACCGCACCGGATGAAGGATTTGCAGGAAAAATGATGGGTGACGGGGCAGTAGTAGAACCGACCGATCCGGTAGTCAAAGCACCGGCAGACGGCGAAATCAGCTTTATTTTCCCGACACATCACGCAATCGGATTTGTGACAGCAGACGGTATGGAGATGCTTTTGCACATCGGTATCGACACCGTGAAATTAAACGGAGAGGGCTTTGAGATACTGGTAGAAGAAGGCGCGAAGGTGAAAAAGGGCGATGCGCTCATGAAGATCGATCTGGACTATGTGAAATCACATGCGCCATCACTGGTTTCTCCGATCCTTTGCACCGATTTAAAGGAAAATGAAAAAGTAAGATTATTAAAAACAGGGGCGGTAAAAGCAGGAGAGGATCTTTTTGCGGTAGATATCTACGAATAAAGAAAAGCCGTCTGGAGGGGGAAGAATATGTACCGAGTGACCAAAGCACTCAATCATAACGCAGTGCTGGCGATTATGGACAAGAGCAGCAGGGAATACCTGCTGCTCGGAAAAGGGATCGGATTCGGCAGAAAAGTAAGCGAATACATCGAGCCGACGGAGGACTGCCGGATTTATTCGCTGAGCAGTGATTCCGAGCGTGGAAGCGCAAGGGAACTGCTTCGAGAGATAGATCCGAAATATCTGGAGATCGCCGATGCGATTTTAGACAGTGCGAAACAGGAATTTGGAAAGGTTGACCGGGGCATATTATTCCCACTTGCGGATCATATCGCGTTCGCGGCAAGAAGGATCCGGAACGGAGAGCAGATCAGCAATCCGTTAAATCAGGATATCCAGGTGTTGTTTTATAAAGAGTATAAAGTTGCCACTCTGGCAAGAAAACTGTTGGAGGAGGCAGACGGGATCCTGCTGGATGAAGATGAGATCGGCTATATCGCGCTTCATGTACATTCGTCCATCTGTGACGAGAAAGTGTCCGGCGCGATGCAGATCGCGGCGGCGGTGCGGGAATGTATTTCCCTGATCGAGGCAGATGTCGGAAAAAATATTGATGTGCAGACCATCTCCTATAACCGTATGATGAACCATATCAAATATATGGCGGCGCGGGCGATGACGGGAGAAGTCTTAAAGCTGGATCTGAATGAGTATATGGAGCAGAAATTTCCTGCGTCATTTCAGATCGCGACAACCGTATGCAGACATCTGGAACAGCATTTAAATATCAAACTGGCGGATATCGAGATCGGTTATCTTGCCATGCATATCGAGCGCGTTTACGCGGATGAAAAATAAAAAAGAACTGCAGCGTTACGGCATTTTGCCGTGAAGCTGCAGTTCTTTTATGCTTCTAAAAATCCTATGATATCTTCGATCAGATCGTCTGCGTCCAAACCGTGTACATCTGCTGCCTGCTCGATCGTCTCTCTCTGGGAAGACGGACATCCGATGCAGTGCATGCCGATTCCGGTTAAAACATTAGCGATATCAGGATCAAGCTGTAATAATTCACCGATCGTGGTGTTTTTTGTTACCCGTTTCATATCTGTTGCCTCCTGTCTATGCTTGGTAGTATACAACAATTTTAGGAGGAGTGCAACGCGGTTACCGTCTTTTTAAATAGAATTTTTCGATGCCGCCGATCGCACCGTACAGAGCGGTTGCGATCACGCAGAGGATCAAAATGGAGAGGATCACCCAGTCGAGTTTGAAAACCTGGCTTCCGTATATGATCAGGTAGCCGATCCCGCATTTTGCTGCAATAAATTCACCGATGATGACGCCGACCAGACACAGACCGATGTTGACCTTTAAAATGCCAAGAAGTCCGGGTATGTTATACGGGAGCACTACTTTAAACAGGATGTGTGCCCGGTTTCCGCCAAGTGTGCGCACCAGCTTGATCTTTTCCGGGTCGGTGTGGACAAAGCCGGTATACAGGCTTAATACGGAGCCAAAGATCGCGACAGACATTCCGGTTAAAATGATCGTTTTGTAATTGGCACCGAGCCATACGATCAAAAGCGGTGCGAGCGCGGATTTCGGCAGGCTGTTTAGGACGACCAGATAGGGCTCTAAGATCTTTGCGGCATTTTTGCTCCGCCACAGCAAGATGGTGATGAGCAGCGTGAAAAAGATCACAAGCAGAAAACTAAGCAGTGTTTCAAATAATGTGATGCCGATATGAAAAAGCAGATCCTGCTGTTTTAACATGGAAAAAAAGCACTGGATCAGCCGATGTGGACTGCTGAAAATAAATGAGTCGATCAGTCCGGTATCAGCCGAGAGCTCCCAGAAGGCGAAAAAAAGGATCAAAATCAGGATCCGGCTCACAAAAATCCGTACATTTTTTCGCTTTTCCCGGTTGATGTATGCGATTTGTGCTGCGGAAAGTTCATGCATGTTCATTTAACTCCTTCCAGATCAGATTAAAATAAGTTTTAAATTCCGGCGTGTTCCGGCGTTCCAGCGGAGTGAGTTCAGATGGAAACTGAACCGGGATGACGCGTTTTACCGTGGCGGGACGTCTGGTCAGGACAACGACCTGGCTGCCAAGGCTGACCGCTTCGGAAATGTCGTGTGTGACCAGGATCGCTGTCTTATGCTCTTTTTTAATGATGTTTCCGATATCATTTGCGGTATTTAAACGTGTCTGATAGTCCAGCGCGGAGAACGGTTCGTCTAAGAGCAGAAGCTCCGGTTTTAAGACCAGGGTACGGATCAGTGCCGCACGCTGGCGCATGCCGCCGGAAAGCTCGGAAGGCTTGGCATTCCGGAAATCAGAAAGGCCATAGGTCTTTAACAGTGTCTGCGCGTATGCAAGGCTTTCCGGATTTTGTTTTTTCTGGATCTCAAGCCCGAGCAGAATATTTTTTTCGATCGTGCGCCACTCAAGCAGCTGGTCTTTTTGCAGCATGTAGCCGATGGACGTAAGGTCCTTTCCGGAGAGCGGAATCCCGTCTATCTTGATCGATCCGTACTCCGGCCGGATCAGACCACAGAGCATGGAAAGAAGCGTGGATTTGCCACAGCCGCTTGGACCGACGATCGCGACAAAATCATTTCGGTTCACTGAAAAATTTATATGATGCAGAGCAGGCGTTTCTCCGCTTACGGTATGATAGGAAAAAGATACATCCTGAAATTCAATGAAAGTATTCATAGCCATTCCTCATTTACAAAAGAAAATAGTATCGGGTTATATTTTTATCTTATGCGAAAGAACAGAGATTGCTATTTTTTTTTAGATAAGGTAGAATATAAAGAATCGTATGTTATACAAAAAAGGTGAATTATGAATCAGAGAAATTATCAAAGGGAAATGGAGGGCGTGCTTCGGGAAAATCAGGAGCAAAACCGGATTCCCACGCTGCTTTTGCACAGTTGCTGCGCACCCTGTTCGAGTTATGTGCTCGAGTATCTTTCTGAATATTTTTTCATTACGGTCTATTACTACAATCCGAATATCTATCCGGATGAGGAGTACCGGAAACGTGTGGCGGAACAGCAGGAATTTATCCGGCGTTTTCCGATGAAACACGAAGTGAAATTTGTGGAGGGAAGATTCGACAAAGAGCGCTTTTATGAGATGGCGAAGGGCTTTGAGCAGGACAAAGAGGGCGGCGCACGCTGCATGGAGTGCTACAAGCTTAGGCTTGAGAGCACGGCAAAACTTGCGAAGGAAAGGAAATTTGATTATTTTACCACGACGCTTTCCATCAGTCCTTTAAAAAATTCCGCAAAATTAAATGAGATCGGCGAGAGACTGGGCGCGGAGTATGGCATTCCGTATCTGGTGTCGGATTTCAAAAAAAAGAACGGCTATAAGCGTTCCGTAGAGATTTCAAAAGAATATGACATGTACCGCCAGTATTACTGCGGCTGTGTGTTTTCAAAAAAACAGCGCGATGAGGAGATCGCAGAAAAAAGAAAAGAAAGCGAGGAAAATTAGTATGGCACAGTTATGGGGAGGACGTTTCACAAAGGAGACCGATCAGCTGGTCTACAATTTCAATGCGTCCATTACATTTGATCAGAAATTTTACAGACAGGATATCGAGGGAAGCATGGCACATGTCTGCATGCTGGAAAAGCAGGGAATACTGACTGCGCAGGAGAAAGCAGACATTTTAAAGACGTTAAAGGAGATCCTCTCGGAGGTCGAGAGCGGAAAGCTTGAGATCTCCACAAAGTATGAGGACATTCACAGCTTTGTTGAGGCAAACCTGATCGACCGCCTTGGCGATACCGGAAAGAAGCTGCACACCGGACGCAGCAGAAACGACCAGGTTGCATTGGACATGCGCCTTTACACCAGAAAAGAGCTGTTAGAGACCGATGAACTCTTAAAAGAACTTTTAGAGACGATCTTAAAGATCATGGAAGAAAATCTGGATACGATTATGCCGGGCTTTACCCATCTGCAAAAGGCGCAGCCGATTACGCTTGCACACCATATGGGCGCTTATTTTGAGATGTTTAAGCGCGACCAGCTCCGGCTGCATGACATTTATAAAAGAATGAATTACTGTCCGCTTGGCTCCGGTGCGCTTGCAGGGACAACCTATCCGTTAGACCGTGAATATACGGCTGAACTGATGGGCTTTTACGGTCCGACCTTAAACAGTATGGACGGCGTGTCCGACCGCGATTATCTGATTGAATTCTTAAGTGCCTGTGCCACCATTATGATGCACTTGAGCCGTTTTTCTGAGGAAGTCATCATCTGGAACTCCAACGAATACCAGTTTGTATAGATTGATGACGCCTACAGCACCGGAAGCAGTATTATGCCACAGAAGAAAAATCCGGATATTGCAGAACTTGTCCGAGGCAAGACCGGGCGTGTGTATGGCGCG
>OIZL01000020.1_pt1 | contig 143607 bp, 142 predicted proteins | sample 1588541 | NCBI WGS metagenome assembly OIZL01 (sample SAMN03283285) | human gut metagenome | biome: human-associated habitat; material: feces | host: Homo sapiens | place: Peru | collected 2012 | reverse complement strand
TTGGCGAATCTCATTCTGGCTGCCCGCCCTTCGCTGGCAGTCTGATTGGGCTTCGCCAAAGCTGGAGGGGCTTGCTTCGGCAGGCTCTTTTGGGCATACGGCTGTTTCTCAATCAATTGTGCGGTGCTGCCTTATATTTCCTTTTCCGATAGGAACATTACGACTTGGAAATGGACGATTATATAAAGCATCATCATATATACCACCAGCTGTACTTGATCCAAGCCTTAGGCTTGTTTCTGTTGAGCCATCATAATACCACCATATAACTAGCCTGTGTATTCCTGAGCAATCTACATGACCATACCAAATCCCTTCACCTTTATCATTTGGGGCATATTCCTACCCATCAGTGTACATTTGATAGTGAATAAATATCATTCATCAATTTCCGATTTGGCAGTATATAATTCCTGTATACTGCGCACTTTCGCCGTAAAATGTCCCCATGGGAGTAAGCTCAATATTATCATACCAATTGGCGACAATATCAGCTTGGATGTTCATTAAACTATACTCACCATTTGGGTTCGTAACAATAAATAACCCATGACTAATATCTGATCGCACATCGTAACCCTGACCAATTCTTCTTCTGGTTCCGTTCCCAGATTGAAGCCACCAACTCCCATCGAAGGACATACAAATTGCTGTATCTTTATGCCATGGGTATGTTACGATATAATACTCAGTACCGATCTGCTTTCCTGTGATAGCGTGAATATATACCCTGCCGTCCTCACCGCTTTTTCCGACGGTGATAATGTTTTCATCATTCTTATGCCAAACATCTACATCATCATATATCGGTTCGCAAAAATAATGATTTTGTATATCATAATATCCGCACATTGTTTTCTGGGCATTCATAATGAGATAATATCCATCTTCTCCTCCAAAATATGTCTCGCTTTCTCCCTCAAGAATAATATATTCACAAGGAACCAAATAATTGCCGCTCACATCGATCAAACCGAACAATAGGCTCCCGTCTGACTGCTTCACCCCAACCTTGGCCGTTTCACATGCGCGGAAATAGGATGCAAAATCCCATTGCGCGGGAATGACTTCTTCCATCTGATTGTTAACATATCCCCATTTTCCTTGCAATTGAACGGGAAGTAGGTCTTCTTCTCCGAACGCATGGGCAATGGAGCAGCAGATCATGAGATGGATGAAAAGTATGATCGATATGAATTTCTTTAGCATAGTATAATTCCCCCTTAATCATCCTCAATAGTTAAATATCTTGGCCCGGTATGCATAATCTTTGTATCATAATCTATAATGCTTACCAAACAATAGTAGTAAAACTTTCTTTCTCCTTCGCCAACTTCCCAAAATTGAGATACTTGAACCTGACCAAAACGGATCGCACTTTCAACAATTGCATTATTTGAGTGTAGATATGGCCCAATTGTCATTCCCATATGACTATAATCCTTTGAAATGACAATGCTACAAGCAGGAATTGCGTCTTTATCTGTGATTGGCATCGGTTCAGAAACTTGGATTTTGGGAATAATTAAATTTATTGTTGTGGCTGTACCAAGAATTTTGCTATATGCCGATTGTGTATAAAATCCTTTAACTGTCGACCTCAAAATGCCATTACAGTCTGCTACTCCATAAATCATTGTGTGCCCATAAATCCATGCCTTGTTATTCTTCAAGTGAGGATCAGCCGTCATCTGAATAAGAGCGGAGACCACATAGCGTGTTGACATTTTTTCCGTTTGACTATGAGTGCCAAAGTCGTTATTAAACAAAACCGGAGTTGTTATTGGCATTCCATTATCAAAGAAAATCTTCGCATCCTCTCCATCTGGATCATAAGATATTACAACGCAATTATTACAATAGGAGAACAGATTCCCTTGAATTATGCTATCGGCATTAATAAATCTATTCCAATTGGGGTGATAATACCTGCTTCGGAGATAGTAGAGTCCGGTTTCTACATCATAGACATACCCCCTATAACGGAACGGCTGGACAGTGCCCATGGTGGAAGCGAGGGAGCCGGTGGCAGAGAGAACCTTGCTCCACGCGTCATACGTGTATTTTACCACCTCGGTTCCATTGCTGTCAATCAGTCCCAGCACGTCGCCTTGTAAATTGTAGATGTAAGCATACTTCGTCCCATTATAAGCGACGATGGCGGGACGATTCTGGGCGTCGTACCAGAAGTGAAGATCATTGCTGCCATGGGTCATGTGGACGCGATCAGGGGCGTGGTATTGCCGCTGCCGTTGCTGCCCGCCAGATAGCCGTAGGCGACCTTGTTCTCGGTATCCCCGAAGGTCATCAGGGTGGGCTTGTTTTTGTTGCTGTAAGTGAGATCAGGTTTGGCGGGGTATTTGTTGAGTGCCTTCAAATGAAAGCAGACAGCCCGAATTAGGAACTGCTGCCAAAATATTGATTACATAACGTGAGGACGGCTGTGTAAAGAGATTTACAAATACATCCCCGGTTGCGACAGCATCCATAACTCCTGCGATATTTGCAGGAGCTATCCCGTAAAGAAACGCACCGATAGAATACAATGCTATTTTCTCAACAATGGACGGGAATAGAATACCCAACGAGTAAAACCAAGCCTTTTGTGATTTGCCGTATTTTCCAAAATACAGCGCGGCTAAAAGGTACGGTATTACCGTAGCCCACAAGTCGTGCTGTATGCTTTCAAAATAACACCTCCTTCGCCCGCATCCGGGCATAAAAACAGCGTGCCTGCCGACCCAAGCGCCACTTTGGGTAAACAGACGCGCTATGTACTATTTGCGCTTATTGATGTGATAAGGCTCAAAAACGCCGTATTTTCAGCACTTTTTGAGCCTTAATGTTTTTAGTCCTATTATTACAGCCTCGTCTTTCACCACAATAACCGCTATACAGACATAGCCAGAAGTGACCCTCATTACTGCTGAGGGTCAGGGCAGAAAACCCTCATTTGAAATGAGGATAACACGATTACGGAGGAAATCAGCCATGCCAACACTTGAATGGATTGGAAAAAGCAAGGTGATCAATCACCATCAGGACGTGCCGTTTCGGGTGTTGGAGCGCAAGTACAGCTTTGATGAAAACGGACAGCACGATGAGGATAACGGCAGCGAAAACATGATCATCCGGGGCGACAATCTGGAAGCCCTGAAAGCCCTGCTGCCCCGGTATGAGGGGCGCGTCAAGTGCATTTACATCGATCCGCCATACAACACAGCAAAAAGTTCCGAAAAGAACAAAGCATGGGTATATTCAGACAATGTAGATGACCATAAAATTCAAGCATGGATTGACATTACTGTTGGGAACGAGGGTGAAGATCTCACTCGACATGATAAGTGGCTGTGTATGATGTACCCCAGGCTAAAGCTACTATACAAGTTACTGGCTGAAGATGGAATCATCTTTATTAGTATTGATGATAATGAAGCAGATACACTGCACATGGTATGTGATGAGATATTCGGACGCAGAAATTTCGTTGCGCAGCTTGTATGGCGTTCTGACGGGAATTTTGATAATCAGGCAAAAATTAAAATATGCCACGAATATATCCTCTGCTATATGAAAAACCCTGATCTTTTGGGGTTGCCATCTGGTGTTGATCCAAATGCGACTGAGAAAAGTAAAATCTATAATGATGAGATTCGCAACACCGTTGTAAAAAACGGCCCTAAGAATCCAATGTCCAAAGTAGAATTGCCCCGCGGTTTTCCTTGTTCTGTCTCAGATTTAGTGATTGAGCCGAGGCACGACTCTTTTCCTTATTACTATCAGCGTGCCACTGTCGTTGACGGTAAACTGACAGGGGCAGTTACGGTAGAAAGCGGATGGTCATCGAAAAATATTTTACAGGCATTCATTGATAACGGCTTTAAGCCTGTTCTTGATAGTAAAGGTCAATTTACAACTTTTGAGATCACAAAGACAGGCGCTATTGAGATGGTAAAAAAGCGTGAAACGGTTAGCCATGTTCTTTCGGTTTTGTCGAATTTGGGAAGCACACAGAATATGAGTAACGAGTTAGCCCATATGGGAATCAGTTTTGATTTTCCGAAACCGGTACAGCTTATTCAATACTTGCTCGGATTTTATAGCAAAGAGGATTCCATTATTCTCGATTCCTTTGCCGGTTCCGGCACCACCGCCCATGCCGTCCTCAACATGAACAAGGCGGACGGCGTGCACCGCAAGTTTATCCTCGTTGAGATGATGGACTACGCCGACAGCATCACCGCCGAGCGCGTCAAGCGCGTAATCAAGGGCTACGGCGAGGGGAAAAACGCCGTGGAGGGCACGGGCGGCAATTTCAGCTTCTACGATCTGGGCGAACCGCTGTTTGTGGGCGATTGCCTGAATGAAGCCGTTGCCCCGGAGAAAATCTGCGAATACATCTGGTTCATGGAAACCAAGCAGCCTTACGCCCCGCCCAGCGGTGGCAATCCCTATTATCTCGGCAAGCACAACAGCACAGGCTATTACTTCTACTACGAGCCGCAGCACGTGACGGTGCTGGACTATGCGTTCCTCTCCACCATTACGGAAAAAGCCGATGGAACGGTGATCTATGCCGACCGCTGTTCCATCAGTGAGGACAAGCTGGTAAAAATGGGCGTTACATTCAAGAAGATTCCGCGCGATATTAGCAGATTGTAAGGGGGTGTTCGCTGTATGGAACTGAAATCTTATCAGAAAAAAGTGATAGCGGACTTGACCCGCTATCTGGAACTGCTGAACGAAACAAGGAGTGACGCAGCGGCGTTTCGCCTGTTCTGGCAGGAGAAATCAGCCCCGACTTTAGGGCTATACCAAAACGTGATACCCGGTGTCCCGAACCTCTGCTTCAAGGTGCCGACAGGCGGCGGCAAGACCTTTATTGCCTGCAACGCCGTTCGTCCTATCTTTGACGCGCTCCCCGCTACCAAGACAAAGGCGGTCGTGTGGCTTGTTCCGTCGGACGCGATTCTGACGCAGACGGCGAAAGCCCTGAAAGACACCTCCCATCCCTACCGTCAGAAAATCGACGTGGATTTCGGTGGGCGTGTGGAGGTTTACACCAAGCAGGAGCTTTTGAACGGTCAGAACTTTAACCCCACCGCCGTAACGGAGCAGTTGTCGGTTATGGTGCTGTCCTACGATTCGTTCCGTGGTCGCGGCAAGGAGGTCTTGAAAGCCTATCAGGAGAACAGCAATCTTGCCGAGTTTGCAAAAGTGCTGGGCAAGCCTGACAGCCCCATTGAAAAAGCGGACGAAACCGCCCTGTTCCAGATTATCAACCAGCTTAACCCGCTTGTCATCGTGGACGAGAGCCACCATGCCCGGTCGGAATTGAGCCTTGAAATGCTGGAAAACTTCAATCCCTGCTTTGTGCTGGATTTGACCGCCACGCCGAAAAAGGAGAGCAATATCATTTCCTATGTGGACGCGGTGCAGCTGAAAAACGAACACATGGTAAAGCTGCCCGTGATCGTCTATAACCGGGACAGCCAATCCGAGGTGCTGATTGATGCAATCGACCTGCGGAACAAACTGGAAGAAATCGCAAGCGCGGAGTACACCAAGACGGGCAAATATATCCGTCCTATCGCATTGTTCCAGGCACAGCCAAAAGGCAAGGAGGACGCGACCACCTTTGAAAAGCTGCGGGACAAACTGGTGGACAAGGGAATCCCCGCCGAGCAAATCGCTATTCGCACCGCCGATGTGAACGAACTGAAAAACACCGATTTGATGTCCCCAAACTGCCCGATTCGCTATATTATCACGGTCAATGCGCTGAAAGAGGGCTGGGATTGCCCCTTTGCCTATATCCTTGCGTCTCTTGCCAATAAGACAAGTCAGGTTGACGTGGAGCAGATTTTGGGACGGATTCTCCGTCTGCCCCATACGAGCCAGCATACGCAGAGCGCACTCAATATGTCCTATGTGCTGACTTCTTCCAACGACTTCAACAATACTGTGGCGCATATCGTCAAGGGCTTAAACAGCGCGGGCTTCAGCGATAAGGACTATCGGATCGGTGAGCCTGCAAGACCGAAAGCACCCGAACAGACAGCAGAGCAAATCACGCTGCCTGACCCGCAAGAAGCTTCCGAACCGGAAAGCGCAGAGGACGATTTTGCATGGCTGGACGATAAATCTATTGACACAGAGTTGGAACGGCGCAGAGAACAGGCAAAAACGCCTGAAACTGCCCTGAAAGCCGACACCATGCTGGACGCTGCCGCAGAGGTCGAAAAGGCGTACACAGACGCTATCCAACAGACCGGCAATGATCCGGTGATGGACAATCTTCCGTGGGAGGTACGGGATAAAGTGAAATCATTTCAGGTAAATCCGCAGTTCCGGGAGGATATTGAAACGCTGCAAATCCCGCAGTTTTTCCTGAAAGTTGAGCAATCTTTGTTTACGGACGGTTCTTTTGAATTGCTGGACAAGGAAATGCTGGCAGAGGGCTTTACCCTCAAGGGCAAGGCATACGATATTGACTTTGCCGCCGCAGACGATGAAATCCGCGAAATCGACGTGCGGGAGCAGGACGGCGGTTTGCCGAAGGTGTTCAAGATGGAGAGCGCCGAGCAGCGGTACTTCAAGGAGTGGTTCAACAATCTGCCGCCGGAAAGCCGGGTACGTCAATGCAAGGATATGATGTTCAATCAGCTTAACAAGCTGAATATGGTGGATGCCGCCGAACTGAAAGCCTACATAAACCGCATTGTGGACGATATGGATAAGGCGCAGCTTGCCGCTATGGAGAAAGCCCCGTTGGGCTATGCGGCGAAGATCCGTGACAAGATCGAAACGCTGCTGGAAGCCCACTATCGGGAAACTTTTGATAAATGGCTGGAAACGGAACGTATCGTCTGTATGCCCTCGTTCCGTCTGCCCACATCTATTCATCCCGCCAGCAATACAGCCATATACGCCCGTTCGCTGTACACGGCGGAGGATGGCGACATGAACAAGCTGGAACAGAAGCTGATTGTGGAGTTGACCGCCCTGCCGAATGTCCGCTGGTGGCACAGGAATATTGCCCGTCAGGGTTTTGCAATCAACGGCTTTATCAAGCACTACCCCGATATTCTGATTATGACCAAAAGCGGCAAACTCATTTGCGCGGAAACCAAGGGCGATCACTTGAAAAACGACGACAGCCGGGAGAAAATCGCACTCGGTCAAGCGTGGAGCAGTCATGCGGGAAGTCAGTTCCGGTACTATATGGTGTTTATGGATGATAACGATCTCCCCACGGGTGCTGTCAGTATGAGCAAGTTCTTAGAAATTTTGAAGGCGTTGTAAAAGAGGTGAGGATTTGTAATGTACATATATGCCCATATAAACAAAAACACCTTGCGCTTTGTACGTGAACAAAAAGCCATATCTTTCGATTATGTTACACGTATCACAAAATTCAAGGAAGATAAGCTGACGTTATGGGAAAGCAATGATTCTGGCAAATTTCCAACAATAAATCAAGCAAAGACTATTGCAAAGTGTTACCGCATTCCATTTGCAGGGTTATATATGAACGCGCAAGATATTAACATAAAGCACCTGCCCAAAATGCGAAATCTTCGATCTTTGCCTAATGCAATAGTCGATAATAGTGCATTGAATCTTGCGATTGCCGATGTTCTCTCTGCGCGCGAGCTTCTTTTAGAATCTAAAAAAGCGTTAAAGGAAACAGTCGTTCAATTCAATATGTCAATTAACTGCCCAGACGATAATGTTGCTCAATGGGCAGGAGAAATACGAAGAACACTTGGAATTGATTCAAATGTTCAATACAAATGTCGGAGCGCAAGGCAATTATATTTATATATACGCAATCTTGCCGAGGCTGCTGGTGCGTTTGTCCATTGTTTCACCGGCGTAGACACCGAAATCGTTCGCGGGTTTGCGATATATGAGGATTTAATGCCAATCATCGGGTTGAATAACGATGACAGGTATCCTGCCAAGACCTTTTCCATTATTCATGAACTCGTCCACTTAATAAAACGTAGCTCAGCGGTTTGTAATGATATGACAAATTCTCTTTCTTTGCAAGCTGAGGAAGTATTCTGTAATGCAGTTGCAGGAGCAGTTCTTGTCCCTACTGTAAATTTGAGTAGACAACTTGGTGAATATACCCACGACGAAATTGACTTAGATGTCGTTTCGTCATTAGCAGACAAGTTTTCTATAAGCAAGGAAGTTATATGTAGACGTCTATTAGATACCGGAAAAATCACGCAGCAAAGATATTCTCAGTTGACAACTGCAATTAGATTGCAATTTGAAAGCGAGAGAAAAGCAGCTCAGGAATATCGAAAAATAACTGGGCAAGTGATTCCACGAAATATGTCGCGGGAAGCAATTGACCAAAACAGTTCCGCACTATGTCGTACATTTTTTCACGGGTATAGGGAGGGACTCTTTGACAAACAAGACATATCCCGCTACCTTGGTGTAAAGCAAAACCATGTTGATAAATTTATATGGGAGGTATCGAAGTGGTAACTAATTCTTCTCTGACAAATTATATTATCGACACATCTTCGATCCTCTCGCAGAAGGATGCCGAGCCACACAGACGGACAATTAACAAGACGCTTTGGCAGTATATTGACAACTTGATCGAGCAACAGCGAATTGTCACTTGCTCAGAGATAATTGAAGAAGTAAATGATGAAGTCCTAAAAAAGTGGTACACAGGATTGCACGGCATTATATTGCCCATTGATGATGAAGTTCAGGAGAATGTGAAAAAGGTAGTCACATCGAACCCTCAGCTCATTGATTTCAAGCAGATAAAATCTTCCGGAGATGCGTTCTTAATTGCCACAGCCATGAAGTATGGCTTGACAATAATAACCGAAGAAAGCAAAAAAGGAGAAAAGAAGATTCCATATGTCTGCCAAAAATTAAACGTTCCGTGCGTAGATATTTTGGGACTGTGCGAAAAAGAAAAATGGCAGTTCTAATTGACCTTATTGTGTAGCAGTTACTATCGCTTCACTATATCTCTGTAACGTACTGATTGGAAAATAGAACGACAGAGTGTTATGAAACCCACCTCTCCCTTTTCTCCCGCGCTGCGGCTATGGAAACCGTGGAAAACCGCAAGCGGTTTTCGCACCGTTCCCACAGCCTGCTCTCACCCTCTTTTTCCTCTCTGACTTTCTCCCCATACAGAGAAAAGTTTTCATTTTTACTCCAAGAGCGCGCAGTTACCGTGATGGGTAGAGCGCAGTATGTCAATACGGCATAGAAAAACGAACGGCACATAGGCGATTTTATCCTCGAAAGAAGCCCCGAAACGCAACATAAAAGAAGCCCAGCACCACGCCGTTTGACGTGATGCTGGGCTGTTCCTGATTACAACGATTTTCAGCGGATGAAGCAATGCTCTGCTTGCAGATAGCTCTTTCGCATTTTGCTGCATGGCGTGGGAATGTACTGTTTCGCAAAATCTCATGCGCAGAAGTGTACCGTGTACACTCCATCGTGCTTTACTTTCCGATGTGCTTTTTTCGTGCAGGGAGAAAGAACTTTACTGTTTTCACTACACTCGATTTTAGCACGGCGTTTTTACTGCCCTCACAGTCGATTTACTCTGAAATTAAGCCAAAATGCCGCAGCGCATCCTTGATTGCCTCAACCTTTTCGGGCGGGCAGGGATGATACTCATGTTTTCTCTGCTCCACCGCATTCGGTGCTTTGTGCATATCCAGTCCGACCATACGTTTTACCTCGGCAATATATGCCGTATGGACTTTGAAGCCGTACTTTTCCTGCACATACTCCTGAATACGCTTATAGGTCGGATGCTCCTTAACCTCGCCGGTTTCCACTTCCATTCTGACCTCAACCGTCAGTGGATTTGTTTCCCGTGACAAGAGGACAACCGTCTCCACATGGCTTGTCCATGGAAACATGTCTATCGGATCAACACTTACAAGCTCAAAGCCTGCATTGCAAAGCAGTCTGCAATCGCGTGCTAACGTCGACGGATTGCAGGAAACATAGCACACGCGCCGAACGCCGCTCTTCACAATAGCATCAAGCACCGCTTTATCGCAGCCTTTTCGTGGCGGATCGAGTATAACACAGTCAGGCGCAAGACCGCCATCCACAAGTTTCGGCAGCGCTTCCTCCGCCTTCGCGCATATGAATTCCGCATTTTCCACACCGTTCGCAAACGCATTTGCCCTTGCGTCGATTATCGCACGCTCAATTTCTTCTATGCCGATTACGCGCTTCGCCTTGTCAGCGGCCATGAGTGATATCGTTCCTATGCCGCAATACACGTCGGCAACAGTGTCAGCATCTGATATATTCGCCTTTTCGAGTGCTAACGTGTACAGTTTCTCGGTCTGTTTCGGATTTACCTGCAAAAAAGATGCCGCGCTTACATTGAATGTTTTGCCGCATATTGTTTCAGGTATCGTATTGCTCCCCCATATTGTTTCATAGTCGTTGCCGAGTATAACATTCGTATCGCGGCAATTTACATTGTGTATTATCGATTTAATGCCCGCAACATTTTCCGTAAGCAGCGCAATCAGCTCCTCCTTGTGATTAAGCTTTCCGCGCGTTACGATCGCCGCCATAACGTCGCCCGCCGTGGATACGCGCACCATAACATGGCGAAGCTCGCCGCTTTTCTTTGTTTCATCGAATGCCGTTACGCCATATTCATTCGCCCATCGTTCCACGGCATTCTTAACCGCAATAGCCGAGCTGTGCTGTATCATGCAGTCGTTTGTCGGTATAAGCCTATGGCTGTTAAATGCATAAAGGCCGAGCTGTATCCTGCCGTCAACCTGCGCTGCGGGAAAGCTTGCCTTGTTGCGATACCGCCTAATATCCGGCGAAGCTATCGTCATACCGATTTCAACGCCCTTAAAACCGCCTATACGCTCAAACGCGTCCGCGACATGGCGGCGCTTTATATCAAGCTGGTGTTTATAATCCACATGCTGAAGCGAACACCCGCCGCAAAGCCGGGCATATTCGCATTCGGGTGCTATTCTATGTTCACTCGGAGACACAACCTCAATGAGTTTACCTATAGCATAATTCTTCGTTGTCTTTATTATGTGTGCTTTTACCACCTCGCCGTCGATGGCGCCAGCGACAAAAACGATAAACCCCTCATATCTGCCCACGCCCTGTCCTTCCGAACCAAATGCGTCGATGTAAAGCTCTATATCGTCGTTCTTTTTAACAGGTATGACTTTGTTCATAATCAAAATCTCGACAAAACATCGTTGTTAAAATCATAAAGCTTCTTGTCAAACTCGTCGGCAAGCGCTATTGATTCATCAAGCAGTACATCGATTATTCTGTTGCGGTGTATACCGATAGCGCGCCCGCATTTATTCTCGTGCACAAGCTCCACTGCCCTTTGTCCAAGCCTCGAAGCAAGCACGCGGTCAAATGCCGACGGATTTCCTCCGCGCTGTATGTAACCCGGAACAATTGCCTTTATCTCTACGTTTGTATGCGTTCTGACATATTGGGCAAAGTCCTCCGCCTTACCCGCACCCTCCGCAATCATCACAATCGACGTAAGCTTTCCGCGCAGCTTATTATCCTGCAAACGTCTTGCGGCCTCGTCCCATGGCATCGGATATTCCGGAACAAGTATTATATCCGCTCCGCCCGCTACGCCCGCCCAGAGTGCTATGTCTCCACAGCTTCTGCCCATAACCTCTATCACGCCCACGCGATCGTGCGCGCGCATAGTATCTCTTATTTTATATATCTCGGTCGTAAGCGTATTTACAGCCGTGTCAAAGCCTATCGTGAAATCGGTGTATCCCATGTCATTGTCAATCGTTCCGGGTATGCCGATGGTATTAATTCCGTGTTCAAAAAGCACTTTTGCACCCCTGTAACTTCCATCGCCGCCGATTATTATTATCGCGTCAAGGCTATATGCACGCGCAACATTTATGGCTTTTTTCAGTCCTTCATCGGTCATGAACTCCGCGCTTCTTGCCGTTCTCAGCACTGTGCCGCCTTTGTGCATTATATTTTCAACGTTTTCGTGCCGAAGCTGCTCTACGCGGCCTTCTATAAGACCCCTAAAGCCATGGTATATCCCCATAACAGTGTGGCCTCGGGCAACGCCCTCCTTGAACACTGCCCTTATAGCGCTGTTCATGCCGGGCGTATCGCCGCCGCTTGTGAGCACCCCTATCCTTTTCATGTTTTATTACCTCAAAAAATAATTCTTTATATTATACCACAAATTCGCCGCGGCTATTTTTGCATAAGCTTCACGTTATCGTCTCCCATAAGCTCGCACATTATGTCCATAAAGGCATCAGATGCGTTTATGTAAAGCGATTTCGGCGCAAGCCGCTTCTTTTTTGTAGCTTCATCGTAAAGCACTACGGGTATATTCCCGGGAAATCTTGCCAAAATCTGCTTTGCATATGGCAGATTATCGGCGTTTTTGGCCGTTATGCGTATATAAAGGCATTTTTCGCCCGCGCCGTGCTTCACAAGCGGCTCAACGCTGTCTATAAGGACGCTGTTGGCTTGTCCGTCACGAATATTGAGTTTTCCGCCTATGCATACGATGTTGTCCTGAATAAGCAGCGCGGCATACCTGTCAAGTGTGCTTGGAAACGCCACCGCTTCGATATTCCCCGTCATGTCCTCAAGCGTAATGTAGCCCATCGTTCCATTTCCCGACTTCGTAGGCTTCCTCTTTATAGCGGTAATTATACCGCCAATTCGCACATGGTCACCATCGTGCACCGTTGCCTCGCCCGCTTCATCATGTTCGTTCAACTGTGCCGCCGTTATGCCGAGCGCTTCTATTTCCGCATGAAATTCATCAAGAGGGTGTGCGCTTATGTATAATCCTGTGGTTTCTTTCTCCATTGAAAGTATAACCCTCGGCTCAAGCTCTTTCATGTTTGGAAGCTCAACAAGCGCTATCGTACTCTTTTCAGCTCCCTGTATGTCGAATAATGAAAGCTGCCCCGTCTCGCGCTTTTTTCTGTTCGACGCTTCGCCGTCGATAGTGCGCTCGTATATGGCCATGAGCTGCGCGCGATTTGCACCGGTCGAAATAAAGCAGCCCGCTTTTATGAGTGATTCCGCCATGCGTTTATTTACACCGGCGCATCTTCTCGCAAAATCAAAAAAGTCAGTAAAGTGTCCGTTTCTCCGCCTGTCGTCTATCATCTCGTTCATGGCCTTTTCGCCTACGTTTCTTATCGCCGCAAGCCCGAATCTTATTGCGCCGTTTTCTACCGTAAACCTTGCAAAGCTTTCGTTAATATCTGGCGGAAGCACTTTTATGCCCATCTGCTTTGCACAGAATATGTATTGGCTCGTCTTGTCCGCGCTGCCCAGAAAGCTGTTTATGAGCGCCGCCATAAACTCAACAGGATAATAGTGCCTTAAATATGCTGTCCTATATGCTACGACAGCGTACGCTGCCGCATGAGATTTATTGAATGCGTACGACGCAAAATCCATCATTTCATCGAATATCTTGTTCGCTACCTGCTCGCTTACGCCGTTTTTTAATGCGCCCGCGACACCATCCTCAGGTATCCCTCGCAGGAAGTATTCGCGCTCCTTTGCCATTACGTCGTGCTTTTTCTTAGCCATCGCACGCCGCACAAGATCGCTTCTGCCAAGTGAATACCCCGCAAGATCGCGCACTATCTGCATAACCTGTTCTTGATACACCATACAGCCGTATGTCGTCGAAAGTATAGGCCGCAGCTTCTCATGCTCATAGGTTACTGACGCCGGATCGTGCTTTCCGCGTATGTAGCGCGGTATTTGATCCATAGGACCCGGTCTGTAGAGCGATATTCCCGCTATAAGGTCCTCGAAGCAATCGGGGCGAAGCTGCATAAGGAAGCGCCTCATTCCCGCAGATTCAAGTTGGAATACGCCATCGGTATCTCCCGAAGCGATCATCTCATATATATTCTCGTCAGCGAAATCGAGTTTTTCCATGTCCGGCGCTTCCCTGCCATCGGCGCGTATAAAGTCGAGCGTATCGCGTATCACCGTAAGCGTCCTCAGTCCGAGAAAGTCAACCTTCAAAAGTCCCAATTCCTCAAGCGTACCCATAGGAAACTGCGTCGTTACGGATTCGTCGTTTTTTTGGAGCGGCACAAACTCGCTTATCGGCTTTTCCGATATCACAACGCCCGAAGCGTGTGTCGAGGCGTGGCGCGGCAGCCCTTCGAGCTTGCAGGAAAGGTCTATGAGCCTTTTTACGTTTGCGTCAGTATTATATAAATCCCTTAGCTCGCTTGACAGCTCCATCGCACGCGCAAGCGTAATGTTAAGCTCATTTGGTATAAGCTTAGCTATCCTGTCAACGTCGGCATACGGCATACGCATTACGCGGCCTACATCCTTTACGGCAGCTCTCGCCGCCATCGTTCCAAATGTTATTATCTGTGATACATTTTCGGCGCCGTATTTCTCGGTAACGTAATTGATTACCTCCTGCCTGCGCTCGTAGCAAAAGTCTATGTCTATATCCGGCATCGATATGCGTTCGGGATTCAGAAAGCGCTCAAACAGCAAGTTGTATTTGAGAGGATCTATTCCCGTTATTCTCAGGCAATACGCTACAAGGCTTCCTGCGCCGCTTCCTCGGCCGGGACCCGTGACTATCCCGCTGCGCTTCGCATAGCGTATGAAGTCCCATACTACGAGGAAATAGTCCGTAAATCCCATGTTCGATATCACAGAAAGCTCGTATTCAAGCCGTTCCCTTGCTTTCCCGCAATCGTCCACGTAAAGCTCTCGCAACCCTTCGTAGCAAAGCTCTCTCAAATACGTTTCGTTATCCTTGCCGTCAGGTGTTTTGAATTTTGGCTGAAGCCTCCGATGAAATTCGATTTCAACGTTGCATTTATCGGCAATCTCTTTCGTGTTTGCAATAGCTTCGGGATAGTTGAAGAGCATCTTGCGCATTTCATTTTCGCTTTTGAGGTAAAATTCGTCGACGCTCATCTTCATTCTGTTCTCTTCGTCAACAAACCTGTTCGTCTGTATGCACAAAAGTATGTCCTGCGCTTCCGCATCCTCTTTTTTTACATAATGTATGTCGTTTGTGGCGACGGTTTTTATATCAAGCTCCTTCGCAAGCTCAGCAAGCCGCGGCAAGACTATAAGCTGCTCCTCAATGCCGTGATTTTGAAGCTCTATGTAAAAATCGTCCTTAAATACGCGTTTCAGGCGCTCTGCCAGTGCCCGCGCCTCATCGTAGCGGTCGTTCAGCAATAACGTTGGTATGCTTCCCGCAATGCATGCCGAAAGACATATCAGCCCATCGCTGTATTGTTCCAGCAGATCATAATCTATTCGCGGCTTATAATAAAATCCTTTCGTAAACGCGAGAGACGAGAGCTTCATCAGGTTATGATACCCTTTGTCGTTTTTAGCAAGAAGTATCAGATGCGCATATTCGCGCATTCCCTCCCTGTCCTCCATGGAGCGCGGGGCGACGTACGCCTCCATTCCCAGTATGGGCTTTATACCCTCTTTCCTGCATTCCTTATAAAAATCGACTACGCCATACATCGCACCGTGATCGGTTATTGCAAGCGCGCTCATCTCAAGCTCTTTCGCCCGAGCAACGAGATCATTTATCCTCGCCGCGCCATCCAAAAGGCTGTATTGGGTATGAACATGAAGATGTACGAAATCGGTCATTTTGCCCTCTCCTTACTTACACGTCGCCGTATTTATGCGTATGTCGTCGGCAATCTCCTTAAGTTTACCGAGTCTGTAGTTCACCGACGATTTGCTTATCCCGGTAAGCTGCGCAAGCTCGTTTAGCGTGGCTTCACGATTGTTAAGCCGCACCTCGGCAACCTCTCTAAGCGCATCGGGAAGCTTTGTAAGCCCCATTTCATCACGTATCAGCTCGATACACTGCGTTTGCGCCGCCGCCGCCCGTGCCGTCTTGTCGAGATTGGCGTTTTCATAATTCACCATCCTGTTCGTGTTGTTCTTTATGCTTTTATAGATACGGGCTTCCTCAAACTCCAGCGCAGCGTTTGACGCTCCCATAAGCGCAAGAAAACCGCTTATGCTGTCGCCCTCCTTGACATATACAACGCTCGTCGATTTTCGCTGAAAGCTTTTCGCATTAAAGCCAAATCCATTCATCATCTCGCATATTTTCTTAGCAAGTTCTTCGTTTCTGCACACAATCTCAAGATGATACGATTTATCGGGATTCGTGATAGATCCTGAGCCGAGAAAAGCGCCCGACAAAAACGCCCGCTTTTTCGTTTCGGAGCTTATAAGATTCGGCCGTATGCCCGAGCCGAGCATCATCCCTTCGCCGGACGCAACAAGCAGTCCGGTATCCTTCAAGAGCGTTTCGCACTCAGCGCCCGACAGTACGATTGATACGCTTCGTGTACCCATGCCTTCTTTTTCACGAACAGCTATAGCTGCATCTACGTCGTATATGGCGCACGCGAGCCTTGACACGAGCTTTCCTACTGAATATGTTTCCGTAATATATCTTACACCCGTGCCTGAACGGCCGATTGTGATAGACCCCGCCGTATTTGTTAAGCCTGCAAGCATGGACAGCCTCTGCGCGGCGCTGCTCGTCCTCTGCGCGGCTATTTCATCCTTCGCCGATGATGAAAACGACACTTCTTCACTCCTTATTTTCTCCGAAACGTTCGGATATTTCTGCCGCCTCGAGCTGCAAGTCTCTATGCACAACGCTGCATGAATACTTGTCCTTCATGCGCATGTACATCTCGTGAGCCGCGCATACCGACCTGTGTCTGCCGCCCGTGCAGCCGAATGCAACCATAAGCCTTCGCTTTCCCTGTTCGATATATTTCGGTATAAGCCTGTCCAGCATGTTTTCAACATCGTCAAATACAAACCTGACCGTTTCATCCAACATAACATATTTTTGCACCGCCTCGTCAAGGCCGGACATACCTCTCAGCTCAGGCTCATAAAATGGGTTTTTGGAAAAGCGCATGTCGAGCACTATATCGGCTTCCATCGGCGTGCCGCGTTTATATCCAAAGCTCGATATTACAAGCTTGAACGGACTGACATCCTCGTCTTCCCTTATGCGCTCGACAAACCTGTGAAGCTCATACGGCTTGAGATTTGTCGTATCTATTACATAGTTCGCCCTTTCGCGCATCGGCTGAAGCATAGCGCGTTCGAGCATTATTCCCTCTTTAACATTATCGCTGAGGGGATGGCGTCTGCGCGTTTCGTTATACCGCCTTTCGAGTGCTTCGTTGCTGCAGTCAAGAAATAATATTTCATACTCAAGTCCCGCCATATTAAGCGTGTTAATTAGCCGTGCCGCGTCCGTCTTAAAAACGCTCCCCCTGCTGTCAATAACAAGCGCCGCTTTATTAACAGAATGACCCGGACGAGAGCAAAAACGTATGAAGTCGGGCACAAGACCGACCGGCAGATTATCGACACAATAGTATCCGAGATCTTCAAGTGTCCTAAGTGCGTTGGATTTTCCGGCACCTGACAGCCCCGTAACTACAAGGATATACATCGAGCTTAACCTCCTATATATTGTATTTCCGTTTCGAGCATCACACCGCTCATTTCAAAAACACGCTTCTGTATTATGTAGATAAGCGACAAAACGTCTTCGCTGGTAGCTCCGCCCGTATTTATTATGAAGCCCGCATGAAGCTCGCTCACTTGCGCCCCGCCTATGGATAATCCCTTCAGCCCCGCTTCCTCTATCAGTTTTCCCGCGAAAAAACCTTCGGGGCGTTTGAATACGCTACCGGCGCTCGGATATGAAAGCGGCTGTTTTTGTTTGCGCATCGTCGTGTATTCGTTCATGCGCTCCGCAGCGTGCCCATCGTCAGGCAATAGCTCAAGTTCTACCTCGCACACGATATGGCGAGGTGCGCGAAACGTGCTTGTTCTATACCCGAAATCTCCTGCGCAAGGCGTATACTCGACCGGTTCACCATCACTCACGCAACGCAAGCATTTCACAAGTCCGCCTATCTCTCCGCCGTAAGCGCCTGCATTCATTGCTACAGCTCCGCCAAGGGTACCCGGTATACCCGATGCCCACTCAAGTCCCATAAGTTCGGCAGCAATCGTTTTTTTGGAAAGTCGCCCGAGCAACGCTCCCGCTCCTGCTCGCACGCACGTCCCGTCTATCTCAATTAAACTCATTTTTTCGCCGATGCGAATGACAAGCGCATCTATCCCGTTGTCGCTTACAAGCAGATTTGTGCCGTTACCCACTGTTACCGCATCGAGTCCGCATTCTGCCGCCGCCCTCTGAGCATAACATATGTCCTCGGCACAGCGCGGTTCTACCATAGCAAACGCATCGCCGCCAACCTTGAACGACGTATACTCTTTCATCGACACTCCGCGCTTAATTCCCATGTCGTCGAGCAGCTTGAATATGTCGTTCTTTTCTCGCATATTTCCTCCTTGCCGTGCTAATCAAATTCATACCTGATTTTTTATTATTTTACTCTATTTTTTTTGTTGCCGCAAGCTCTCCACAATTTTCTTAAGCCTATCCGTTTCGCCCGTCACAAGCGCGTTCTCAACCGCATTTTCGATATCCGTGCGTGCACTGTTAAGTAAAAAAGTATTCGGTATTCTTGTATCAAGAAGCGCCTCGTACAGCAGCCCCGCACATGTCTGCTCAAAAACATATTTTTCTTCGGGCAAAACCACCGGGAAAATTCCTATCTGCACAAGCTTTTCCTGCGCTTTTTCAGTAAAAAGCTGCTCAATAAATTCAAGCGCGTACGGCAGCTTTGCTTCATCTGTACCCGCCGCCACGCCGATATATTGAACCAGATCCGTATACTCACCTATCGGATAATACCGTATACTTATATCGTTCCCGTTGGCCGCCGCCCGCTCAAGATCGCCTATGCCGCGTATATCTGTCACGGTCATTGCCGCTTCGTTCGCTCTGAAATGCTCATGCTTCCCGACATCACCAACAATGCCCAGAAGCGCCGCAACCGTTCTGTTTCCTGCCGCGCCATATACCCGCTCACGCTTTTTGCCGCGCTCAAAGCTCATTTTCTTGGCGGCATCGCATACCCATTCGTTCGTGAAGGTTTCACCGTTCGGCAGCTCGACACTGCGCTCGTTAGCAACAGCCGTGTTAAGCGCAAGCATGTAGCCCGAATACATGTACGGTACGGCGTATTGCTCGCCGGAGCTCACGCCCGTGCTCAAAAATCTGCCGTCTATATTATCTGCGACCACAGCACCGATAGGCCGGAGTATCGAGCTACCGCACCAACCTGACGGGAAGGAGTACATATCGGCACATTCCCCGTTTTTCATTCGCTCCTCGCATTCTGCAAGCGTCATGGCTTCAACCTCGATAAAAACCCCAAAATGTCGCTTTTCTACAGTTTTTGCCCGTGCTGACAGCCAATTTGATACGCCTCCGATATATGGTTTGAATCCTACGATGTGCCACACGCTTATCGTTCCTGTGAATCCTTCTTTGCTCGGCGTAAGCCATTCGCCTACGCGATCCCTGTCTGTTCCCGTGATGATATACTGCGGCGAAAAGTATAAAAACAGCGCCATCGCCACGCACATCAGTATTGAAATAATGACTCTAATCTTGCTCATCGCATGCCTCCCTTCATTTATCTATATGCTCGATTTTAAAAAACATATTTAGGTGTAAAAGCTCGGCATATTAAATCGCTTAGGTCGGAATCAACATATGTTTTGTTCGGACTGTCGAAAAAGTGGCATACTGCCACTTTTTCGAGTTCTTCTCGTGTGTTGCCTCTCGCATTCGCTCCAGGGCGGCAAAACCCGCAAAGTACGAAAACCTATGGGTTTTCATCCCTTTTGACGTACATGTCGTCAAAGCCGGAATTAACTTAAGGGGCTGCGGCCCCTTAACAACCCCGGGGTTTTTCGGCAAGCTGTATTATACATATAATTCCAAATGCGGCAAATGCGCAAATTAAAACGGCCGCTTTAAAATAACGGCCGTTCAAATTTTGGCTCATCGCGCTTTATCTCGTCATATCCTCAACGTAGAGCGTCTTGACGATATTTTCATCTGCTTGCTTTTTTTCCGATGCGGCGCGGTTCTCGAAGAATTTTTTTGCGACCTGCGGGAAAAGCGCATAGCTGAGCACGTCTTCATCGCATCTCGCAAGCTCACCGATTTCACGTTTACATTTTTCAAACTCAGGTTCAATAAGGTCGGCGGGTCTGCATGTTATCACCTGTCTGTCGCCTATCGCCTTACGTCTGACTTCTTCGTTTACCATGCCGGGAAGCTTTCCGTACTCGCCCGCTAAAACACCTTTTGACTCCTTTGTGAACATTTTATAGCGTTCGCCAGATACCACATTGAGTACGGCTTGCGTCCCGACTATCTGGCTCGTCGGCGTAACAAGCGGCGGGTAGCCAAAGTCTTTTCTTACGCGCGGTATTTCTTCAAGAACATCATAATATCTGTCCTCGGCACGAGCTTCCTTGAGCTGAGAAACAAGGTTTGAAAGCATTCCCCCGGGAACCTGATACATGAGTATGTTCGGGTTTATCTTTGTAGATTTTTCGCTTATAAAACCGTCTTTCTTAAGCCTCTCTGCAACATTCGCAAAATGCTTTGCCGCCTGTGAAAGTTTCTCAAGGTCCAGGCCTGTATCGTACTCAGTCCCCTTTAGCGTCGCAACAAGCGACTCTGTAGCGGGCTGTGCCGTACCGTTGCCCAACGGCGAAAGCGCACAGTCTACTATATCAACTCCCGCAATTATTGCCATAAGGTTTGTCATGTCGCCCGTACCTGCCGTATTATGCGTGTGCAAATGTATCGGCACATCTATCTCGGCCTTCAGACGTTTTACAAGCGAATATGCATCGTATGGAAGCAGCAGATTTGCCATATCTTTTATACATACGACATCTGCTCCCATCTGGACTAACTCCTTTGCAAGCTTCACAAAGTACTCCTCGCTGTGTACGGGGCTCTTCGTATAGCTCAGCGCGGCTTCGCATATTCCGCCGTATTTCTTCGTGTACTTTATCGAAGCTTCGAGGTTTCTTACATCGTTCAGCGCGTCAAATATTCTTATTACATCTATGCCGTTTTCGATTGATTTACGGCAGAACATCTCAACTATGTCGTCCGCATAGTTTTTATAGCCGAGTATATTCTGCCCCCTGAAAAGCATCTGCAGCTTCGTATGCGGAAGCGCTTTTTTCAGCGTACGCAGCCTCTCCCATGGGTCCTCGTTCAAAAAGCGGATACAGCTGTCAAAAGTCGCTCCGCCCCAGCATTCAAGCGACCAATACCCCATGGAATCAAGCACTTCACACGCAGGAAGCATCTCCTCGGTACGCATACGTGTCGCTGCCTGCGACTGATGCGCATCCCTTAATATGGTATCGGTAATTCCAACCTTCTTTGCCATTTGACAATCTCCTTAACAAATTATCAGCCACACATGGCCAGCAACACTCCTGCCGCTATTGCCGAGCCGATAACGCCCGCAACGTTCGGACCCATGGCATGCATGAGCAGGAAGTTTCCGGGGTTCTCTTTCTGCCCTACTGTTTGAGATACCCTTGCCGCCATCGGAACAGCCGAAACGCCCGCCGAACCTATAAGCGGATTTATCTTGTTCTTTAAGAACAGGTTCATAAACTTTGCAAAAAGCACTCCGCCGGCCGTACCCAATCCGAATGCAATAACGCCCATAACAAATATCTTAAGCGTATCAGGCGTAAGGAACGTCTCCGCCGTAGCCGTGGCACCAACCGATACGCCCAAAAGAATCGTCACGATATTTATCAGTTCGTTTTGCACGGTTTTACTGAGTCTGTCGACCACGCCGCTTTCACGGAACAGGTTGCCCAGCATAAGCGAACCGACAAGCGGAGCAGCGCTCGGAACGAGCAGCGCCACAAAAAGCGTCACAACTATAGGGAACACGATTTTCTCGACTTTTTTTACACTGCGAAGCGGTTTCATCACTATCATGCGCTCTTTCTTTGTAGTAAGGGCACGCATAATAGGCGGCTGAATCATCGGAACAAGCGCCATATACGAATACGCCGCGACGGCTATCGGACCAAGCAGACCCGGGGCAAGCTTTGTCGCCAGGAATATGGCGGTCGGGCCATCGGCTCCGCCTATTATGCCTATTGACGCGGCTTCATTTGGCTCGAATCCCATAAGCACAGCGGCAATAAATGTAACAAATATTCCGAGCTGTGCCGCCGCTCCGAGCAGCATGCTCTTGGGGTTTGCAATAAGCGGCCCAAAATCTGTCATAGCGCCCACACCCATGAAAATAATGCATGGATATATGCCAAGCTTGACGCCAAGATACAGATAGTCAATAAGCCCCGGCGTTACTCCCTCTTTTACGAATTCCCTTAGAACCGACGCGCCCTCGTGAGCGCCCGCAAACAATTCCGGGTGATACATCTCGCTCCCCGGTATGTTCGTTAAAAGCATTCCGAAAGCTATCGGCAAAAGCAGCAGCGGCTCGAACTTTTTTACTATCGCAAGATAAATAAGCAGGCACGCTATCGCGATCATCACAAGGCAGAGAGGCTCTTCGACTATGCCCGCGAATCCCATCCGGCCAAATAATTCCCTCAACGCTTCCATCGTGTTCACTCCTGCGCAATCTCTTCTTAAGCAATTACGGCGAGCAGGTCGCCCGATTCAACGCTCATACCCCTCTGCGCCCGTATTTCGGCCATCCTGCCGTCGCACGGAGCAAGGATTTCATTCTCCATCTTCATGGCCTCGAGTATGCAGATAACGTCTCCCGCTTTCACACTGTCTCCGGCTTTGACCTTTACATCGATTATCGTTCCCGGCATTGGGCATTCAAGTTTTGTGCCATCTGCACCCGCTGCGGGAGCAGGCTTTTGCGGCTCGACAGGCTTTGAAGGTATGCTCGGTGTCGCAGGTTTTTGCTGTGCTGCGGACTCAGCAGTTTTTGCAGATATTTCCTCTACCTCTACTTCGTACGAGTTTCCGTTTATGTTGACAAAATATTTTTTCATACTTTTATTTCCTCCTAAAAAATCAGCCCGCTATACCCGCTTTATTGAGCGAATTCGCAGACCTTCAACATCCTTACCAATATATTCGGCAATAGCCACTGCCACAGCAGTTGTGATTTCGTCCCTGTTGCTTTCAAGGAAGTTGTCGTCAGCTATGTTGGCGCCGTCTGCGGTAGCAATACCGGTTGTTTCGTTAGCGGCATGGTCTTTTTTCTTTGGCGTTAACGCAGATACTACCGCACGAATCAAAGAAAGAATCGCAATAATCGCAATAAGCCCAACAAAAACCGTACCCAATCCGAGTAAAACGGTCTGTGCGATTAAATCGCCGCCGGTTCCAACATCACAGAGCAAATATGATGTCATTTTCATCCCCCTTTTTGGCGCAAGATATTTTGCTGCCTGAGCACCTTTATCCTTGCCCAATTTCTTGTATTCTATTTAATCTCCTATTTTCCTGCATAGTATTTATCAATATATTTTATTCATTCCCTTATCAAATTGTCGCTGTCTTGACTCGCGCTGTGCCAAATGCGTTTTTATGCATGAAAAAGCGACGTTCCGCAACAGAAACGCCGTTTCATTATCATCGACCGTTTACTTTTGATTACAAGCACGAATAAAGCTGCTCTATCTCGCTCTCTGTAAGGTATCGCCACTCACCTTTTTTAAGCGTGCCGAGCCTTATAGGACCAACCTGCACGCGCCTCAAGCGCAGCACATCGTGCCCTACTGACGACACCATGCGGCGGACCTGCCTGTTTCGTCCTTCATGTATCGTTATATAAAACATCGTCTTTTCGCCGTCGACATATTGTACACCATCCACCTTTGCGGGCGCCGTCATACCGTCATCGAGCTCTATACCACACTCAAGCCTTTGGCGTTCCTCGTCCGACAGTTTTCCCGAGCATATCACATGATACGTTTTTTCTATCATGTGTTTTGGATGCGTCAGCTTATATGTAAGCTCGCCATCGTTTGTCATCAGTAAAAGGCCCTCCGAGTTTATGTCGAGCCTTCCTATATTGTGTACGCGATACGGAAGCCCTGAAAAAAGGTCGGCCACCGTTTTTCTTCCCTGCGGGTCGTTTGCCGTTGAAACCATCCCGATCGGCTTATTCAGCATTATTACGACGCGGCGTTCCTCTATTGTGACTTTTTTGCCGTCAAGCGTCACCTCATCCGCATTTTCATCGACGCTCATGCCTATTTGCGCCGCAACGCCGTTCACGCATACTCGCCCCTGCGCGATAAGCTCCTCGCATTTTCGCCGCGATGCTATTCCTGCATCGGCAAGATATTTCTGAAGTCTCATTGCTCCTCCGCGCCGTCCTCTGACCGTGCTTCGAAGCTCACGCTGAATTATGCGCCTCTACCACAACCCGGCGACAGTTTTTATAAAGTCTTCAAGCGTCAGGCCGGCTATGCTTTCGGCCGCTACAAGCGGCACAACCGCCACAAGCCTTTCGCCGTCATACAACTCAAGCCTGCCAAGCGTCAATCCCTGCTCTATCGGCGCCTGCAGTTCTTTTTCATACACCGCACGCGGTCTGAGCCTCATGCCGTCGCTCACGCTTACCGGTGACATTATATCCTCTTTTGCAGCTAATTCCAACAATCTTTTTCTTCCGTTCGTTACCTCCGCAATAGCCACGACTTCACCCTTTGAAACAAGAACGCTCATTTTATACGACGAGAAGCCGTAATCAAGTATTTTAGAGGCATCATCAAATATATCAGCCGAATTCAGCACTACGCCGACCGTTTCCATTCCGTCACGCTCCGCTGAGAATACAAGACACTTTCCCGCCGCCTTAGTATATCCCGTCTTTATGCCTGTGCTCCCCTCGTACTGCCATAAGAGCTTGTTCTTGCTCTTTAGATACCGCTTTACCTCGCCTGTCTGAGTGGTATAATATGACGTTGAAGCAAGCTGTCTGAATATCTCGTTGTTCATAGCCTCACAAGCAATTACCGCAAGGTCGTATGCCGTTGTGTAGTGTTCCTTGTCGTGAAGTCCGTTCGGCGTGACAAAATGCGTATTTGTAAGCCCCAGCTTCTCTGCGCGCTTGTTCATAAGCTCCGTAAAGCCCTCAACGTTGCCGCCTATATGTATCGCAATCGCTATCGCAGCATCGTTCCCCGAATTAACCATAAGTCCGTAAAGCAGATCGAGAAGGCTCACCTTTTCGCCGAGCATCAGATACATGCTCGACCCCTCCACGCCGTACGCCTCCTTCGGCACCGTTACGATATCGTCAAGCCTGCCGTTTTCTATCGCAATGAGCGCCGTCATTATCTTCGTGGTGCTTGCCATGGGGAGCTTTTCATGTGCGTTCGAGCCGTAGAGAACCATCCTTGTGCTGCGCTCGAGAAGCACCGCGCTTTGAGCTGTCGGCTTTAGGTCAGTCGTCAATTCGGCTAATGCGGGCATGGATAGCGTAAACATCAAAGCGGCGCAGAGCAGCGCCATCGCACTTCGGCATATTTGCCGCATCGAAGCTTTATTCGGCATCGCTACCGCCTGCGCTTTCCTTTTCGGCATTCTTTTGTTTGCACATGTTGTTTACAAAGCCTTTTATGCCTGTGATATACTCAGGTATCATTTCAACAACCCTCTGAAGCACGCAGTCGTACTGTGCGGGTATTACCTTGACTTCGCCGTTGTTGACCGCAAGGAACGCTATCGGAGTCAAGCACATTCCCGCTGCCGCCGCCCCTGCAAACGGATACTCTCCGCTGTTATCAAGTTCGCCGCCGCTCTTTTTTATCGGAGTCTTCGCCATATACTCGCCCCCGCCTGACATGAAGCCGAGGGATACCTTTGAAACCGGAACGACCATCGTTTCTCCCGCCGTCATAAGCGGCGTCCCGACAATCGTATTGACATCAACCATATTCTTTATTTGCTCAACCGAGCACTTCATAATGTTTTCAATCGGGTGCATTTCCCATCCTGCCTTTCATCACGCTGTTTTTAATGAATACAGCGATAATTTGCGGTATTAGAATATGAAATATACCTTCCAGATTTATCCTGAAAGTGTTCATGCCAAACTCGGGAACGAAAGCCACACTTATGCCGTTTTTACCGCGCTTTGGAAAGCAAATACAGCACACCGCATCAAAAATGGCATTCAGTATCCCCGCGAGCATAACCGTATAACACGCGTTATCGCTGAAACCCACAGCCCCGCCTATATCGAGCCAGCTCGCCTCAAGCCATCTCGTATCGCGCAGCAGCGGTTTTACGTCAAATATGCGCTTTCTGCGTCTTTTTGGCGGATATATCACATCCGTCTTGCCACCCGCAAAGCTTGCCACGGCATAGAAGCCGCCAAACGGTGTAAAGTTTAGCTTAAACGATATCTTGAGCGGTACGAGCGCATAGAAAATGCGCAGTTTCACATCCGCCTTGCAGAATGTCCCTCGAAGCTTAGCATCTATATTCACCCGTATCGGACAGATTATCCCGCCAATGATAAAAGCAAAAATCGCCGCTACTATCGGAAACATTGCTTCCTCCGTTGTTTATATATTTGAAGTAGTATTGCCCGTAGATGAATTTTTATATCATGACTGATAGAATTTGAGAATGTCATTCAAAAGCTTGCCGATATTGTTAGCCTCCAATACGTTCAGACCGCCGACTCGGGTTTGTCAGCGGCCTTTTCAAAACGCCCGAAGCGGCGTTTTCGATATAACTATCGTTGTCCGTCAATCAACTATTCTGTATTTCTCCCAGTTAGAAAAACGGAAATAGACATATGTTATCAGGCTGCAAAGCATCCATCCCGCCGGGTATCCGAGCGCAACCGCAACGATTGTATTCGTTATATAGTTCGTCATAACATAAAGATATATTTGGCGGAACAACACAAAGCATCCGAGCATTATAAACATTGCCGAGCGGCTGTCGCCCGCGCCTCTGAGCGAACCCGCAAGTATCTGATTTATACAGCAGAACACATAGAACGGCGAGATCAGACGCAGAAGCATCGAGCCGTAGCTTACGACCTCGGGCTTAGAATTAAAAAACGCAACGAGCGGTTCTGCGAATATAAGCACCGGTATCATCAGCACAACTGTGCTTCCGACTGCAATAAGTATCGCCGTGCGCACACCCTTCTTTGCGCGCGCCACATCGTTCACGCCAAGGTTTTGGCCAACGAACGTTGTTGAAGCAAGCGCTATGCTTTGCATCGGAAGAAGCAGGAATTGGTCTATTTTTGAATATGCCGTCCAGCCTCCCATGCAGTCCGCCCCAAAATGGTTGATATAAGACTGCACAAATACGTTCGAAAACGATGTCACCGCCATCTGTATGGCGGCGGGTATACCTATTTTAAGTATCTTTCCGAGCATAATTTTATTGATTCTCAGCGCTTTCAAGGTCATTCGGCAGCAGTTGTCCGATCTCATAAGCGTGATTATGACGAGCGCTGCCGACAGAAACTGAGATATCACCGTCGCCCATGCCACACCCGCGACGCCCATCTTGAACACGAGCACGAACACAAGGTCAAGCACGGCGTTTGTCATGGCCGATACGATAAGGAAATAGAATGCACGCTGCGAATCGCCAACGGCGCGTAAAATTCCCGAACCAATATTATAAATCATTAATCCGAGTATGCCGGAAAAGTATATTTGCAAATACTCTGTTGCTTCGGGCAGCACTTCTATCGGAGTTTTCATTATTTTGAGCATATACGGAGTCATAAATATGCCGACGCCTGTAAACACGACTCCTATAACAAGCGTCATCAAAATCGCGGTATGGACGGCGCTTTTCACTTTCTCCTCCTGCTTTGCACCATAATACTGCGATATTACTGCGCCCGTTCCCGCGCTCAAGCCCATGAAAAAGCCTATAAGCATATTGATTATCGGCCCAACTGTTCCTACTGCGGAAAAAGCCTCGTTGCTCACATAGTTGCCTACAACCCAGCTGTCGACGGTGTTGTAAAGCTGCTGAAATACATTGCCCAAAAGCAGCGGTATAGCAAACTCAATAAGTATTCGCTCTATACTTCCCTTTGTCATGTCAACATCGCGTCGTCCGAGGTAATGTCGAAGCTTTTTGAAAAAGCGCATGATTGCCCTCCGTGCATAAAGACGGCCGCCATTTCGACGACCGCCAAATCGTTTGCATTATTGTATCATATATGAGCATTTATGAAAAATATATTGATACCAAAGTGCCGAAAGCCGTCAGCTATTCATCCTGTCAGAATGATATCACTCCAAGATGCTCGAGGATTATTTTAACACCTATCAAAACAAGCACTGCGCCCGCGACAAGCTCTGCGCGCTTTTTGAAGAGATCTCCGAGCTTTTTGCCAAGCAGCGCACCCGCCAGCGACAGCACGAACGTAATCACTCCTATCAGCGACACCGCAAGCCAGAAATTGCCCGTATCCATAGATATGCTCGCAAAGCTTATTCCTACGGCAAGCGCATCTATGCTTGTCGCTACTGCCATTACGATAAGCGTGCCGAACGCGAAAGGATCCGCCTTCACCTCATCATCTTTTTTGGAGGATTCTATCATCATCTTTATTCCTATGAATGCAAGCAGTGCAAACGCTATCCAATGGTCGTAGGCTTCAATGTATCTGCTTACCGACTGTCCTAATAGCCATCCTATAACGGGCATAAAAAACTGGAATGCGCCAAAAAGAAAAGCCATCAGCATAACCTTGCCGATTTTAAGCCTTTTTACGGCTATGCCGTTCGTTACACTGACCGACATCGCATCGGCGGACAGCGCCAATGCGGTGAGAAGTATGGAGATAATATCCATCATGTTCTCCTCCCAAACCAGTAAATAAATTATATCACATTCAAACGAATTATGCAGCTTAAAGATTTAAGTTATCAGCCTATCGATAAACACTGGAGTTAATAAGGGGCCGCAGCCCTTTATGTTCAATCCGGCTCTGACGACATGTGCGTCAGAACGATGAAAACCCGGAGGTTTTCGACAGCCTCGAAGCTTAAAAATTTAAGCTGTCATCACAGGGAATGTGTCAATATATTCCGAACACTTATATTTGCCCGTCTATCGCAGCGCCGCCCTTCGGCCGCTATTTGCGCCATAATTGTTCACACAAAGGCGTTCAGATTATATCTTGCCGCCTGTCGACCGAATCGGAGCAAAAACTTCACCAATTATCAAATCATGTGCGTATACGGTCCTGCTCTCAATAATAGTATGAAATCATCCGGGCATAACGGTAAAATAAGTTGACTTATATAATACGTTATGATAAAAACAAATAGGTATACTGAGGTCATATATACTTATATTGCTTCAGCGAAACAACGTCTTCCTTGGAGGGTGGAATGTACAAAATAATAACAAAAAAACGTCTTAATCCGACGGTTACCATGATGAAAATCGAAGCCCCTTTCGTCGCAAAAAAGGCCGAGCCGGGTGAGTTTATAATATTGCGCGTCGACAAAAACGGGGAACGTATTCCGCTTACCGTGGCAGGCTACGACAGGGAGGCGGGAACGGTCACGATAATATTCCAGACGGTAGGCGCAACAACAAGGCTCCTCAGCATGAAGAACGAGGGCGACTTTATTCAGGATTTCGTAGGCCCGCTCGGGACGCCGACAAAGCTTGACGGCCTAAAAGACGTTTGTATAGTCGGCGGCGGCGTAGGCTGCGCTATAGCGCTCCCGATAGCCCGCAGACTTCATGAAAACGGTTGCCGCGTGACGTCAATAATCGGTTTTAGAAGCAAAGATCTGGTAATTCTTGAGGATGAGTTTAACGCTTGCTCCGACAGGCTTATCGTTATGACCGATGACGGCTCATACGGCAGACATGGTAATGTTTGCGTGCCGCTCAACGAAATGTTCTCCAACGGCGAAAGGTTTGACGAGATAATTACAATCGGTCCTCTTGTAATGATGAAGTTCGTCGTCGAAGCCGCGAAGCCTACAGGTATACCCTGCACAGTGTCCATGAATCCGATAATGATAGACGGCACGGGCATGTGCGGCGGATGCAGACTCACACTTCAAAGAGATGGTAAGCGCATAACGAAGTTTGCATGTGTTGACGGCCCCGACTTCAACGGCTATGAAATCGATTTTGACGAGGCAATATCCCGCAGCACGATGTACCGCGAGTTTGAATTGCGCGCCCATGAAAAGTCATGCAATCTCTTCAAGGAGGTAAAGTAAAATGCATAACATGAGCCCAAAAAAGAATCCGATGCCTTCACAGGATCCGAAGGTTCGTGCACACAATTTCGACGAAGTAGCCATAGGCTACACCGAGGAAGCGGCACTTGACGAGGCCATGCGCTGCCTTAGCTGCAAAAACATGCCGTGCGTAGCCGGCTGTCCCGTAAATATACATATACCCGAATTTATTGCTAAAATAAAAGAGCACGATTTTGAAGGCGCATACAAGATAATCTCCGAAACGTCCTCTCTCCCTGCCGTTTGCGGTAGAGTCTGCCCGCAGGAAACGCAGTGCGAAAGTAAATGTGCAAGGGGTATAAAGGGCGAACCCGTTGGAATAGGCCGTTTGGAACGTTTCGTTGCAGATTGGCATAACGCGCACAGCGATGCTCCGCCCGAACCCGTCAAGAGCAACGGGCATCGCGTGGCCGTAATCGGCTCAGGCCCATCTGGCCTGACCTGCGCGGGCGATCTTGCAAGAAAGGGTTATCAAGTGACCGTTTTTGAGGCGCTGCATACGGCGGGCGGCGTTCTTGTTTACGGCATACCTGAATTTCGTCTTCCAAAAGCCATAGTGCAGCAAGAGGTCGACAACCTAAAATGTCTCGGCGTCGATGTGGAAACAAACATTGTTATAGGTAAGACGCTAACTATAGACGAGCTTTTCGATATGGGTTACGAGGCTGTGTTTATAGGCACCGGCGCCGGACTTCCAAACTTCATGGGTATACCCGGCGAAAGTCTGAAGGGCGTTTACTCAGCCAACGAATTTCTCACAAGAAGCAATCTAATGAAAGCATATCTCGATGATCCTGTAACACCCATAATGAAGGGCGGTAGAGTCGCCGTAGTCGGCGGCGGAAACGTTGCCATGGACGCGGCTCGTACAGCGCTGCGCCTCGGCGCCGAAAAAGTCTATATCGTCTATCGGCGATCTCTCGAAGAGCTGCCCGCAAGGCGTGAGGAAGTCGAACACGCTATGGAGGAAGGCGTTGATTTCCGTCTGCTCAACAATCCCATTGAAATACTCGGCTATAGCAATCCCGATGACAGACGTGACCCCAGGAACGGCTTTGTCACAGGCATGAAGTGCATTAAAATGGAGCTTGGCGAGCCGGACGAAAAGGGGCGTTGCCGTCCGATCCCGATAGAAGGCAGCGAATTCGTGCTCGAACTCGACACGGTCGTGATCGCCATCGGCACAAGCCCCAACCCGCTCATAAAAAACACCACTGCCGGACTTAATGTCAATCAGCGCGGTGGCATCATCGTCGAAGATGCCACAGGCAAAACGAGCCGTGACGCCGTATTCGCAGGCGGCGACGCCGTCACCGGTGCTGCCACGGTCATTTCGGCAATGGGCGCAGGGAAGCATGCCGCCAAGGCCATCGATGAATACCTATCGGGCAAATAGCTGTTTATAAGCTTAATAATCTGCAAAAGGCGGCTATAGCCGCTTTTTGTATTCAACAGCCCGATTCGCTCCCGTCGATTCCAAACATCGTGTGTTTTAAGCTATTACGCGTCTCATTTTCGTCAAATAACACTTGCTTTCGCTCCCCGTGTTCTACAAATCACCGCGTGTCCATATGCTATATTGAACATACAAAAAGGGGGGTGAGCATGTGTATATTGAGGTATTCTTTATCGATAATTTCATAATGAATGCACTCATTTTGCGCATGACCTCCTCGCTTGTCAGGCGAAAAGCACCATTGTGGCTCATACTGCTCGGCTCAGCACTCGGCGCGCTCTATGCCTCGCTCTCCGTAACGGTCGCAAGAGCGCTTATGCTGCTGCCTTTTAAGCTTTCGCTCGGATTCGTTATCGCACTGTTCATACCCTTCCGCTCGCTCAAAGACTATGCGCTCAACGTGGCCGCGCTTTACTTCTCGTCTTTCGTGGCGGGCGGCGCTGTTGTCTGCTTGCAATGCATCATCGAAAAGCTTTGCGGAGGAAACGGCGCTATTGGCTCCGTGTCGTTCACGGCCGCCTTTCTCGGCGCGGCAAGCGCTTTTGCAGCTCCGCGCTTTTTTCGGAAGCTCCACGGCATAAATTTGTCCGAATGCACGAAAAGGCGGCTGCGGCTCTGCCACAAAGGTATAATATGCGAATTTGAGGCGGTCGTAGACACGGGCAATTCGCTTAAAGAGCCTATCAGCGGCATACCCGTGATAATCGTAAACGCCCCGCAGTTCACAGATTTCGCGTTTTTGCCCATACCTTATGCAACAATCGACGCCCAATGCATAATGTACGGCTTCATGCCGGACCGCATTGAAATATATCAAGGCGGCTGGATCGCTGTTAGCGCCGCAGTCGCTCTTTCGCAAAAAGAGCTCGTTGGTGCGAAGGCTATACTGCCGCCAAGCGTACTCCCCGCCTGAAGCGAAATGTCCTGTGAACAAAAATGCCGATTGGAGGAAAATAATATGCTGAAGTACCTCGCCGCGCTGCTGGAGAAACTGTATCGCATCCTGAATCCAAAAAGTTTTATTAACTACATAAACTCCGGCGACGCTCTCCCCCCTCCTCTCACGCGTGAAGAGGAGCAGGCGCTTATGGCGCGGCTCGTCAACGGGGAAGCAGATGTGCGCGAAACACTTATCGAGCGCAATCTTCGCCTTGTCGTATATATAGCACGCAAGTTTGAGAACACAGGCGTAGGCACGGACGATCTTGTGTCGATAGGAGCTATCGGGCTTATAAAAGCCGTAAATACATTCGATCCAACGAAAAAGATAAAACTTGCGACATACGCCTCGCGCTGCATTGAAAACGAAATACTGATGTACCTTCGTCGAACATGCAAGCTTAAGCTGGAAATATCGCTCGATGAATCGCTCAACATGGATTGGGACGGAAACGAACTGCTTTTGTCAGATGTGCTAGGCACCGACCCGGACAGCGTTTCAAAGGATCTTGACGAGCGTATAGACAGGGAACTGCTGCATGCGGCAATGCAGAAGCTCGGGAAGCGCGAAAAACGCATAATGGAGCTGCGTTTTGGACTTAACAACAGTAAGGAATATACTCAAAAGCAGGTAGCCGATATGCTCGGTATATCGCAAAGCTATATCTCCCGCCTTGAAAAGCGGATAATCAAACAGTTGAAAAAAGATATAATGATAATGCAGGGCTAGCGCGCCGCGATTGCAGACACTCGTGCTTTGCGATATAATACTCGGGGATTGACATAGTGCAATCCACTATATTGCAAAGAGGATGCCATGCTTTTTAAGCAAATAACGCTTGACATGAAACCGCTCGTTGAGAAATATACTCTTCCGTTAGCGCTTTCAAGCTCCGAACATACGTTTTCGAACCTGCTCATGTGGGGCGGAAACGGTAAAATAAAGCTCTGTGAGGACAGCGGCGTGCTCTATACTCTGCTCGATTTCGGGGACGGTTTGTTCATGTTTCCGCCGCTCATCGCCGATACGAACGGCGATTATGCCGACGCCGTAAAAAAAGCCGACGATTATCTCATTTCGGCGGGCGTGCAGCCGTTTTATCGTGCCTTAACCGGAAGCCTTCTCGCCGCTTTTCGCGCGTCGTGTCCCAATCATGTTATTGAGGAAGACAGGAATAACTATGATTATGTGTATCTCACAAGCGACCTCATTACGCTTAGGGGCAAGGCTCTCCACGCCAAGCGCAACCATATAAACAAGTTTACGTCGCGCTATTCTTATGAATATGTCCGCTTAACCAAAGATATGCTCGGCGATTGTCTCGCCGTATACGACGAATGGCTCTGCGGAAAGGAATATGTAACCGCAGATATGCTCTGCGAACGCGATGCAATCATTACCGCCGTGACTAATATGGATGAGCTCTCCATAAAGGGAGGCGGCATAGTAATTGATGGAAAACTCGCGGCTTTTTCATTGGGTCAGCGTATAAGCAGCGAAATGGCCGTAATACATATCGAAAAAGCGCCTGACTCTGTCGACGGGCTTTACACCTTAATAAACCAGCAGTTCGTTGAGCACGAATGGGCAGATGTAACGTACATAAACCGTGAAGAAGATATGGGCATTGAGGGGATGCGTAAAGCCAAGCTCTCGTATCGCCCGGTTAAATTCATCGAGAAATATACCGCGAGGCGCATACGATGAACGATATTCGTATAATTAAGCAAAGCGAATACGACGATGCAAAGCGCGTATGGCGCCTTTGCTTTCCTGACGACAGCGATGAGTTTATCGATTACTATTTTGCACGGCGCACATCTCCCGAGTTCATACTCGGCGCGTTTTCGAGCTGTGGTGAACTAATTGGCACAATTCATCTTTTACCGCGTGAAATATCTTTTCTCGGTCATCCCAAGCGCATATGCTTTGTTGCTGGCGTAGGAACTGTGCCGTCGATGCGTCACAAGGGCATCGCATCAGCTATGTTCGAGGCCGCCTATCCGCTCATGAAAAAACGCGGCTTTTGCGCAAGCATTCTTCAGCCGTTCAACGTCGGCTTTTATGAACGTCTCGGCTATGAACCGTTCGTATACGCCGGTATTGGAGAAATCAATACCGCATGCCTTTTAGACGTCCCTTTGCCTTGCGTCGTTGCTCCCGACGCCGATAAAATGCTCAGCATCTATAACGCATTCATGCGTCCGTTTACGGGTTTCGCATTGCGCGACAAAGCATGCTTTGAAAACCTTATTAGCGAATTTTCGCTATCCGGTTCCGTAACTGTTATGACAGAAAACTCCTACGCCTTCTGCTGTATTGAAGGCTCCTGCGCGAACGTGTACGAGTCTGCGGGCGATATAACCACCTCGCTGACGCTTCTCGCCTCCCGCTACAGCTCCGTAAAAGCGCTCGTACCCACGCTGTATTCCGATGTGTTCGGTGTAAAACAAAGCGTTTTCAACATGATAAAGGTCATCGATGAGGATGTGCTCATATCGCACACCGGATTCTCAACAGCCTCCGAAGCTGTTGCTCACGCAAAAAAAACCGCCCTTTCTTTCGACAGATATTAGCGCCATTATCGTCAAATCCCTAATTTACAACAATTATTGCCGCTCCTGTATTACTATGTCCGTCAACATCCTTATATTGACACAATATATTATACGTCGTATAATATTCTTAAAAGTATTTGTGATTCCTAATCATCCACTAACTTAAAGGAGATGATAATTATGAAAAGGATACTCGCCTTTCTGAAGCCGCACCGATACAGACTCGCTCTGCTCGGTCTTCTTTATGTGGCGATTACGTTTGCCAATCTTTTTATGCCGTATGTCATGAGCGCGATTGTAAACAATGGCATAGCGAACAGCGACATGTCTTATATCATCAAAATGAGCGTCATAATGCTCATGCTGTCTGTTGTGGCGCTTGTTTGCGGTATTTTCGGTGCAAAAATCAACTCAAAAGTCGGCACATCGTTTACTTGCTCGATTCAAAAAGCCGTTTTTCAAAAAGTGAACACGCTTTCTTTTGAGGAATTCAGCTCGATCGGCGTTTCAAGCCTTCTCACGCGGTCAACGAGCGATGTTTTCATGCTCCAGGAGGCTTGCGGCAGCTTCGTAAACGTCCTCGCCACAGTTCCCATATACTTCATAGGCGGCTGCGCACTTGCGTTTACGACCGACTGGCTTTTAGCGCTCACAATAGTCATTATCGCTCCGATAGTTTTGCTCATAGTACGCCTTGTCACGCACAAGCTGGGCGACCTTTGGGAAAAGTCGGACCGCTATATCGATATTCAGAATAAAATAGTGCGAGAACGTCTTTCGGGCATTCGTGTCATACGCGCTTTCGATAAAGAAGAGCATGAGCATGAGCGCATTGCGAACGCAACCGAGGTGATGGCCGATAACATAATTAAAGCAAACGTTCGAAGCGGCTTTATCAATCCCGTGTCTATTCTGCTCTTGAATCTTGCCACCGTAGCAATACTCTACATAGGCTCGGTTCGCATACAAACCGAAAGTACGCTTACCGCAGGCGCAATTATTGCAACGATACAATACGTCGCGCTCATAATGAACGCGGTTCTTATACTGTCTTGGACAATATTATGGCTTCCTCATCTGCGCGTATGTATACGGCGCGTCGGTGAAGTTCTCGACCTAAAAGGCGTTGAAACGAACAGCTCAACGGGCACGATAAGCAACGGCTCTCTCAAGCTTGAAAATGTAACTTTCGCTTACGGCGAATCCGACGTGCCCGCGCTCGTTAACATTAACATGGATATCAAAAGCGGCGACGTCGTCGCCATTATCGGCGGTACCGGCAGCGGAAAAACTACTGTCGCGAAGCTTATTATGGACTTCTATGCTCCATCATCGGGCAAGATTTTTTTGGGCGGCATACCGTATTCTGAATTGAGCCGCGAAACCGTTCGTGACAATATATCAATCGCGCTTCAAAAAAGCATGATCTTCGAAGGCACGATTGGTGAAAACATACGTATGGGCAAACCTGACGCCACAGATGAGGAGCTCGACACCGTTACATCTATCGCGCAGATAAACTCGTTCATTAAATCAAACGAGGACGGCTATGAGCATCTGTTGACGCAGGCAGGTGCGAACCTCTCCGGCGGACAAAAGCAGCGCATAAATATATCGCGCACGATAATCAAACCGGCTTCCGTATATATTTTCGACGATAGCTTCTCCGCGCTCGACTATCTAACCGAAAGCAATCTAAGGCGTGAGCTAAACGCCTGCTTGAAAGGCAAGACGCAGATTATTATCACGCAGCGCGCCGCGACCGCAATGCGTTGCGACAAGGTGTACGTTATGGACAGGGGCTGCATTGTCGGCGAAGGCACGCACGAAGAATTGCTGAAAACATGTACCATATATAAAGAAATTTACGACTCCCAGCTCGGAGGGATGCAAAAATGAGTAATAAACATTCATGCGAATCGAACACAGATAGCTTTACTGTCAAAAAAGGAGCGGCCACGATTGGGCGTATAATCCGAGATACAAAGCCTATTGCGCCGTGGCTGATCTTTTCGGCGCTCATAAGCCTTATAAGCGTAGCAATGACGCTTATTGCGCCTGAGCTAATGGGCAAACTCACCAACCGCATATACGACTTTTGGAGCGGCGGCACGGAAATAGTGAAAAGCGACTTTATAAAGGGCTGCACCATACTTGCATCTGTGTATCTGCTTTCAGCTGTTTGCAGCACATCACAGATGTTGATAATGAACAACATCGTGTCGCGTCATTTCACATGCGCGCTTCGCATACGCATGAGCGACAAGATAAAACGCTTGTCCGTAAAGTTTGTTGACGATACGCCGAGCGGCGAGATAATCTCGAGAATGACGCACGACGTCTCAGTCATGGGCAATACGATACACAATTTCTTCAACATGATAATTGAGGGCGTAATAAAGCTCGTCGGAATTGTTGCTATTGTGTTTACTCTTCAGCCCGTGTTGGCGCTTTTTGTGGTGACGCTCGTACCGCTCTCGATGTATCTTTCTATAGTGATATCAAACCGCAGCACGAAATATTTTAAAAAATCCAGAGAAATAAACGGTCATGTTTATGCGCTGACTGAAGAAGATTATACGGGCTTTGCAACAATGAAAGCCTTTAATCTTGAATCGCATCAGAATGCGCGTCATGCCAAGCTCTGCGATGACTACACGGAGTTCAGCAGAAAGGGCATTTTCGGCACATCGATCGTGCAGCCTATAGTGGCCATGATGAACAATATAAGCTATATCGCAATATGCCTTATAGGTGGTTATTTTGCAGTTACATCGCGTATGAATGTTGGTGACATCGTTGCGTTTGTACTTTATGCCAAGCTGCTTGCCGGGCCTCTTGAAAGCATTGCTAACGGTGTCAGCATGATCCAAAGCACCATCGCTTCCGCCGGACGCGTATACGAGATGCTCGATGAAGATGAGTTAACGCCTCCTTGTGCGACAGAAGTGCCGAGCGGTAAGGGCGAAGTGGATTTTGAGCATGTTTTTTTCTCCTATACGAAAGATAAGCCGCTCATAACCGACTTAAACCTTCATGTCAATCCCGGTCAAAAAATAGCAATCGTTGGCCCAACAGGCGGCGGCAAGACAACCATTGTCAACCTTCTAATGCGCTTTTATGACGTTGACAGCGGCCGCATACTCGTTGACGGCGCCGATATAACGCGCATGGAACGAGGCGAGCTCAGAAATGTTTTCTCCATGGTCTTGCAGGATACATGGCTGTTTTCAGGCACAATATATGAAAACATTGCATACGGCAAGGACGATGCAACGCGCGAAGAGGTTTTTGAAGCAGCGAAGCAGGCTCACATCGATTATTTTATCGATACTCTGCCCAACGGCTATGACACAATGATAAACGAGGAGAGCTCCAACATTTCCGGCGGTCAAAAACAGCTTTTAACGATTGCGCGCGCATATTTAGCCAACCGTCCCGTGCTCATACTCGACGAAGCCACAAGCAATGTCGACACACGCACCGAAATACTTATACAGCACACGATGGACGAGTTAATGAAGGGCAGAACGAGCTTTGTGATCGCCCACAGGCTTTCGACCATAGTTGACGCCGATATGATACTCGTTATAGACAACGGAAAGGTTGTCGAGCAGGGAACTCACGAGGATCTTTTATCGAAGCGCGGCTTCTATGCAAAAATATACAACAGCCAGTATGCGCTCCTGAAATAGCAGAACAGCCTGCTAACTGCCGCGGCGCTTTCGACGTGCGCGGCAGTCTTTTTTTTGTGTTGCATATTTGGACTATTTACCGTTGAGCTTGTCTACCTCTGACTTCTTCTTTGCAGTAAGCTCTGTCCATGAGGGTACAAATCCGCACGCTATTGCGTTACGCACCGACTTTATGTTTGACCACGCCGCACAATAGAAAGGCACCTTGCCGCGTTCAAACGTTTCGGCGGCTATGCGCGACGTTAGCGCCATCGCTATCCCCTGTCTTCTGTATTCCGGCAATACATCGATGCCGATCTGCCACATGGTTTCACAGTCGGCCGAGCATCCGGCAAGCCCAATGAGCTTTGTGCCATCGTAAGCACCTATCGCAAGCATATCGTACTCTTTGCGTTTTTTGCAAAGAGCGTTCTGCCATTGCGGCAGGTAGAGAGGCTCAAATTCGTCTTTTTCGAGTATGCGCACCTTATAATTGCACGGTAGTATCTGCATCCTTCGTACATCAGGAAGAAAGTATTCTGCCATAAAGCAAATGCTAAGTCCATGCGGCGCGATCTTTTCCGACAATACATTCATGTTCGGCGTCTCAAAGCAGCAATACGGAGGGTAAGTCGATATATATTCGCTGACTGTTTCGGCCGTTTCGGCGCTCGTTGAAGCAACAACATTTCCGCCATATGAAACAAGGTTGCATTCAAATGGCAACTGCAAATATTTGCGGGCGCGCGGATCAGCTTTCGATATGACGGTCAAGTTTTCGTTTTTTAAGAAATCATCGGCCGCACAAGCAAGATCTATCGCCGATTGCTCCATGGCGATAGCAAATATCCTCTCATTTGTCATGTTGTTAATCCTCCGGTATATTGTAACATGCCGTTTATATATAATAATACGCTTTAACCCATTATGCGTATACACCGCCAAGCTTCAATAAGCCGGTCAAGTTTGAACGCTGCGTTTGCCGGGCTTGTTGACGGCAGATACGACGTCATGTTCATATACTGCGGCGAATATTTTTGCATGACATCATATGCGCGTCTTCCATTACAGAATATATGTGTTATGTTCGTCCCCGAAACAATGCTGTCAATATTCGTCGGAACGATTCCGGTGACGCTGCTGTCCGAACTCAGCCATATATCGCACTCACATATCGCGTCGTACAGCGCAACGTGATTCCTGATGAGCGCGGACTTTTTTTCGTTTATATTTCTGCTCAAAAAACCTTCGTCTCCGAATACGCCTGCCATTACAGGCCAAAATCTGTTTTGAGGGTGCATATAGTAAAATCCCTCCGCCATTGAGCGCACAGACGGGATGCTGCCAAGCACAAGCACTCGGCTGTTTATACCCTTAACAGGCTCATACGGATGTACAACATGGCGTATGTTATCGTTCTTTATTTCCCTCATACACTTTGATTTCAGCAAATGGTTAGCTCATACCTCCCCTTTCTGAAACTCGTGTCGAGACATATTGTATCACAGAACAATGAAGTTTGCCACGAATACCCAACATTTAGAGCGCAGCTAAAAAAGTCAAGAAAGACGTACCTGCAAAATTCACATAATAATCCGAGAGCTAAAGTGTTTTTTTCTGAAAGTCTACTTGCCGGACAATCTCATCCTTGCTAAAAACAACATTTTTAGGCGCTACCACCCATTTTTCTTCTACGTCGTCAAATCTCTGCACGATGGCTATAATTCTGCCCGTAAACTCTTTCAAGGAATAATTAACGCCCGGTATATACGCATTCTGTTCTTCTCCATCCGGAGCAACTACACCTTGAATATATCCGTAGTTTATCGGATAACAGATATTTTTGTGATTGGGGCGGCAATTTCCGATAGGACGATCAACAATTACTGTAACCGTTTTACCTATCATTTGCTGTTCTTTTTTCTCCAAACGCAATGCAGCTTTCATAGTAAGGATGGTTTTAACTAAAGAGACCGCTTTCGTATAGCAGACAAAAGCGGTTTCCTTTATGGCAAAGAGCGACCAAAAGGTGTACAAGTGGGGGTAAAAACGACGAAAAGTAGTGTGCTTCAAATGCAAACACTTTCTCATTTGCAAAAGGGCATCTAAAGATATGCTTGTATCCGTTCTTGTGGATCACAACCATCTATGGACAAAATAACAACCTTGTTCCAAATTTCTTTTAAGGATTTCCCCTCAAACACAGGTGTGGTAGAAAAGTCATGAAAATTATCGAAATCATATGCTTCAGAACAATCCGGTACCAAACCATACCAAAACAAATCTTTTTCTTTGCTCGCTTTATCCGGTGTTTTTCCCATCCAGCAAGACTGATAACGCGGACAACCTTTCACCAAAAATTCTATCTCGATACACCATTTGCCTTTCAAGTCAAAGGAAAATAGCTTTGTTATTTCAGAATAGGAAATCATAGATAACACCACCGTTTTGATTACTATAGGAAGTTTTCTTTTTCGATATCCAGTGAAGTTTGGCTTCGCCAATTGAAGCAGCGGCAATATCGCTGTGAAGTATCGTGCTTACGCACGAAGCGAGGTTAAGTGTGTCACTCACGTACTCAGGTACTTCACTGCAAAGCAGCTTCGTGATGCGAAGCATCACTTCTCGTGCCCCAAGGCACACTTAGTTCGAAAAAGACCACATTTGTCAGGTAGACAAATATGGTCTTTTTCTGGTCGAGGCGACTGGATTTGAACCAGCGGCCTTTTGGTCCCGAACCAAACGCGCTACCAAACTGCGCTACGCCTCGAATGGAGCCAATGTGGGGATTCGAACCCCAGACCTGCGCATTACGAGTGCGCCGCTCTACCTACTGAGCCACATTGGCACTGCCGACAGTTCATAAGTATAGCATCAAAAACTTATTTTGTCACTATTTTTTTCAAAAAAGGCATAATATTTTTCATATATTTTTTTGTGGAGACGTTTTTGCTTAAAATCCGCGCTTCCTGCGCGTCAGCTCAATAAGGCCGAGAGGCGTCAGATTCGTGGACGAGCAACGTCCTCTGTCTGCGCGCATACATTCTCTCAGTTTGGCAAGCACTGCGTCCCGTTCGGCCGGTTCATCCATATCGATTATGTCTACTATCGCAATCCCTCCAACATCTCGCAGCCTCAATTGCCTTACCACCTCGCGAACAGCACAAATATTTACGTTGAACGCCGCACCGTTTGTTGCGTCGGAGCCGACGAAGCCGCCCATATTTACATCTATGACCGTGAGCGCTTCAGTCTTGTCAATTACGATGTATGCTCCGTTCTCGAGGCGCACTATACGCTCGTTTCGCTCATTCGCGGCGTCGTTGAGTTTTGTCAGCATTTCGGTGCATTCTGCCTTGTCCGCACATATTATCGGAGCATATTCGCCGCCGAGCGCTTCAAGTACATAATCGCGGCATTCCGCGCAATCGACATAGATTTTATCTATTTCAACATTTGAGCATTCGTTTCTCAATCTTCGCAACGCGTACTTATTTGCATCATGCAGCTTTTTCGGTGCGCGCTCGGTTTTGCTTCTTTGAACAAATCCATCTATACGCCGCTTATTTTCAAGCGCTTCAGTCATTATTTCCGAGTCATCTGCCGTAGCCGCCGCAGAGCGCATTATAACGCCGCAGTCTGTTTTTTCGGCTATAGATTTTCCCAAAGCCTCAAGCCTGCGACGCGCACCGCTCTCTGCACGTTTCGACAGCTTAACACCTCTTTCGTTAGCTATCAACACGCATGTTTTGCCAAAAAGTTTAAGTTTTCGCGTAAGCATAACACCCTTGTTACCGAGCGCATCGCGCACAACCTGTACGAGAACCTCATCGTCACGCTTTAGCGCAGCTTGAATACTTTGTTTACCTATGCACGCATCTTTTGCGAACAGTGCTCCGTTCTTGCCTTCGCCTATATCGACAAACGCACAACAGATGTCCGGCGATACGTTTTTTACGCGCCCGACATATATTGAGCCTGTAAGACTTTTTTCGTCGTCTTCCAAGACTATCTCATTTATGCATCTGTCCTCGGCGAGACCTATGAGCCGCTCACCGCCGCGGCAGCTTATCACAAGCTCTGTAATCATTGCTGCTTAAACTTGGGTAAAACCACACCATGCTCCGAATATATGGCGCATCTGTGCACGTCCGTGACAGCATTGCACCCCCACTTTTCTTCGAATGACTTAAGGAGGAGTTCCATGTTAAGCCCGCCCGACACGTTTAATTGTCCAATCACCTCAATGAGCGCCGTGTTTTCAGCAACTGATATTACCCGCATTGAGTATATCATCGGCCTTATATCAATCTCTTTATCTCCGCCTTTGGTGCGCTTTATGACGTTTATGCTGTCGCCGAGATACTCCTCCATTGAGCTCGACAGCGTTTTGAACACGTCTGCATCATCCGTATGCATCATAACAATATATCTTGCCGCATACATAAGTGACGTAAGCGACGGCAGCTTTTCAGGCGCGTCATACGCCTCCGTCACAGCAAATCCCTTCGGCAGCGTCTCGTTCATACGATTCATGAATTCAGCAGGATTCATGTGTTTAGTGAGCTTCACGTCGAACCATTCGGAGTCGCTCGTATAGCCAAGCGACAACGCCGTTGCAAACGACACAATGGAATGTGGATTAAAGCCCTCTGAATAAGCTACGGGTATCTGTGCGCGCCTGAATGCACGCTGAAAAAGCCTCTGCACGTCAAGATGCGATGTAAAACGCACCTCTTTACCTTTACTGAACTTTGCAATAATCCGCATATCTTTCACCAAAACATCCGTTGCAGCCCTTGCGGCAGTCCTTCGTTACTGCGCAGCGCATGGCCTTCTCATACTCCTTTATAAGATACTCCTTTTCCACGACCATATCTATATGGTCCCACGGAAGCGGCTCGTTCACATCGCGTCTCCTGTTTGCGAAGCAGTGCGGATTAAGTCCGTTCTCCTCAAACGCACTATCGTACGCTTCGCGCTTGAAATGCTCGTCCCATGAATCAAAACGTGCGCCGAACGAATACGCACTTTCAAGTACGCCTGCAAGCCGTCTGTCGCCGCGCGCAAACACCGCCTCAAGCGCGCTCGTATACGGCGCGTGGTACGCGAAGTCGACGCCGCGTATACCTTTTAGCGCATCTTTCAAAAGCCGTTGCTTCTCCATTATGCGCTCAACCGTATCCTGTGGTTCCCATTGGAACGGTGTAAATGGCTTTGGCACAAACGACGAAACACTAACGGTTATTCTAAGCCCCTTCGCGCGCTTCTCCTTCGGCACAGAATAGTACGCGCCGGCAACCTTCCGCGCAAGCTCCGCGATGCCTAAAAGGTCCTCATCCGTCTCCGTTGGCAGTCCGAGCATAAAATAGAGCTTTACGCCGCTCCAACCGGATTGGAAAGCGTCAGTTACGCTCCTTAAAAGATCGTCCTCGCTTACCCCCTTATTTATTACGTCGCGCAATCTCTGAGTCCCGGCTTCCGGCGCAAATGTCAGCCCCGTCTTCCTGACGGTCTGAATCTTTTCAAGGTCGTCCTTCAAAAAAGAGTCAATCCTAAGCGACGGCAAAGACACCGAAACGTGCTTGTCCTCAAATTCGTCCATTATGCCCGGCACAAGCTCGTGTATGGCCGAATAATCGCCCGAGCTCAGCGAAAAAAGCGATATTTCATCGTATCCCGTGCAGTCCGTAAGCTCCTTGGCCATGTTCATTAGCGTGTCGAGACTGCGCTCGCGTATAGGTCTGTAAATGAATCCCGCTTGGCAGAATCGGCATCCGCGCGTGCATCCCCTGAAAAGCTCAAGCGCTACCCTGTCGTGAACTATCGCCATATACGGCACTATTGGTTTACCTATATAGTCAGCGGTGTCAAGATTTTTGAGTATACGACGCTTCACTGTGTCAGGCGCATCGGAAACAAGCTTTTTCATGCCGATAAAATCGCCTTTTTCGGAGTATTCCGCTTCATAGTACGACGGTATATACACGCCCTCTATCTTTGAAAGCTCTGTAAGAAGCTCTTGCTTCGACGAACCCTTGCGTTTCATTGCAATATATGTATCCATAAAATCGCTTATAAGCTCTTCGCCGTCGCCGATGAGCACTGCATCCATAAATTCTGCAATCGGTTCGGGATTACATGCGCACGGCCCGCCGCATATAATAAGCGGCATGCTTTCGTCTCTGTCAGCGGCACGGAACGGTATGTGAGAAAGGTCGAGCATCATTAGTATGTTCGAATAGCACATCTCGTATAAAAGCGAAAAACCGATAATGTCAAACTCATTCAGGTTGCGCTTCGTTTCGAGCGAAAACACAGGTAAATTGCGCGAACGCAGTTCTTTTTCCATATCCACCCATGGAGCGAACGCGCGCTCGCACACTGTATCTGCGCGTTTATTAAGCACGTTGTAGATTATTCTCGACCCCAGATGGGACATACCTATTTCGTAAACATCGGGAAAGCATAGCGCAAATTTAGCTTCGCCGTCGGTTTTTTCCGTCATATTAAGCTCGCCTCCCATATATCTCGCGGGCTTTTCAACGAGCTTCAATATATCACCGAGCAAATCTATATCCAATTATTACCTCCGTGGCTCGTGCCGTCATTTTTCTTTAGTTATTTTAACACTATCGGTTGTAGCGGTCAAATAGCCTGATACATGGCGCATCCGCCCCATATTTTGATATTCCCGACAAAAGCATACTCTCGTCGATGCTCCCTCTGACGCCCATATTGTCGTCAACAAGCAAAACTATGTTATAGCAGCCGGCAGAAAGCATCTTCATCGCCTCGCCCATCGGCAGCGACATATGTACCGCCGTCTGCTTTACGGCAACGCTCCCGTGATGCCTTATCGTGTCAGAGCGTCTGATTATAGCTCTTACGTTTGAGCCGCTGCGGCTGCGCATCTCCTTAATAGCGGCTGAAACTAAAAATGCTCCCATCACGGGCATCGTTATGTTGAGTCCCTCGTATATCACTCCAAGCGTACCGAGCACTGTCATACATGCGCCGATGACTACGCCGCACCATGCTGCAGCCGTCGTAGCCGTTCTCTCCGCAAGTTTTACACTGAGCACCGCGCGGAGTATGCGTCCGCCATCCAACGGGAGGGCAGGCAAAAGATTTATTATGGCTATGGAACCGTTAAACACGCAAAAACACGATAAAAGTTCGTTTGCAACAGTCGATCTTCCGCAAAAAGCGGCAGCCGTAACACACATGATTATGCTGCTTACCGGCCCTGCCGCCGCTACGGCTATTTCTGCGCCAACTGTGCTAAGTGAACCGCTCTTTAGCCGCGCAACAAACCCGAACGGCTGAATTTCTATGCATACGACATCAAACCCAAGTCTTCCCGCTATATATGCGTGACAAAGCTCGTGCACGGACAACGACAAAAACGCGACCGCAAACATTTCCGCTGCCCCAAATATAAACGCTGCCGGAAAAGCAAGCAGCACTATGGGACTGCATTCAATCGCCGTCCCTCTCACCGAGCATATGCGCATTATGTTCTCTTAAGGCTCTCTTTAATATACTTTTCAATACTCTGCGGCCTGCCATCCTTCAGTATCGTAATATGAACGATGCCTTCCAAAGACGATACGCCCAAAAGATCGCCTTTTTTCAGTGGTTGTCCCTCCTCAACCATTATGTCGCCAAATCCGTAAATCGTCGTCTGCACATCATCGTCATGCTTCACGGTCACGAAGCGCCCAAGCGTATTATCCTCCCCCACCGTCTTGACGATTCCGTCAAGCATGCAGACAAGGTTAGCTTTTTCGCCGCATTGAAGGCGTGCAAGACATCCATCCTCTAAGAACTCTATACTCGCGAACTCGACGGGTACAATCATTTTATTGCTTTCGACAAATACGTCCATAAGTCCCGGCAGTTGTACGAATTTCAGCTTGCCGAGCGTTTCGTCAACTTCACCGTCCTCAGCCCCCATTGTCTGCGTAAGGCGCGCATCGGTTTTCGGCGTTTTGGGCGAATCCACCCATTTTATAAAAAGAACAAGCGCACACGCTGATACGCAAATGCCGAACTTTATCGCTATCGACGATGCCGCCGACAAGTCGCGTGCGCCTCTGATGCGCCGTTTTTTTGCCGTTGTTTTTTTATTGCTTTTTAGTGAGTTAAAATACCCAAATCTACTCGTTCGTGTTCTGCTCGTGTCCTCCGATACGAAATCCGAAAGCTTGATTCTGTTGTCGTCCATTTCGTACACCCCCGAATGAATTAAGAATGTACTAAATAGATATGCCTATAAACTGTGTTTTATCTCTTTTGCGGCCGCCGCATATGGACATTGAGCACTATGCCCACTACCATCATATTCGTCAGCAGGTTTGAACCGCCATAGCTTATGAACGGCAGAGGTATTCCGGTAACAGGCATAAGACCTATATTCATACCTATGTTTTCAAACGTATGCGCCATAAGCATTCCGATAGCGCCTGTAACCATACATGTTCCAAAGCTGTCATTTGCTTTTATAGCCGTCCACAGCCATCTGAAGGCAAGTGCAAAGTATAAGCAGATTATCGCAACTCCGCCCACAAATCCAAGCCCTTCGCCGATGCCCGCAAATATGAAGTCGGTATGCCTTTCAGGCACAAATCTGAGCTGCGCAAGTGTCCCCTGCGTGAAATATCCTTTACCGTAGAGCTGCCCCGAGCCTATGGACATTTTTGCGCGAATTACGTTATAACCGCTCTTGAGCGGGTCTAGTTCAGGGTTTAAGAACACGTCTATACGCTTACGCTGAAAGTCGTTGAGCACATAAAAGTAAAGCAGCGGAGAGCCAATTAACATTGCAGCGGCAGCGGAAACGATCCATTTCCAGCTTATACGTCCCACAAAAAGTATGATCATCAATATTACAATCAGCACAAGTGCCGACCCCAAGTCGTTCTGCATTATAATCAAGCCTGCCGGAAGCGCACAAAGAGCAACGCATATCATTATATCCTTAAATCGTACAAGCTTTCCGTCATTATCCATGGCGGCGCTCACATATTTTGATATTATGACAATAAGCGTGACCTTTGAAAGCTCTGCCGGCTGAACCGCACGGTTAATTGAGTCCAGTGCAAACCATCCCTGCGCTCCGCCTCTTATGACGCCGAAAGCGAACAGTAGGAGTATCACGCCTATGTTTGCAATATATATATAATTGATTACGGATTTATATATATGGAAGTCGAAAACAAGCATCACAAGCATGGCAGCGACACCTACAAGGAAGTTTTGCGCCTGTCTCTGGACAAATTCAAGATTGAGCTTCTCAAGGTAATCGCTGAGCGTCCTTTCGCTGCCGCTGAAAGGAGAAGCCATTATGCTCGCAATGCTCACAAGGCCTATCGCAACAAGCGCCAAAACGACGATTATCGTAAACCAGTCTATTCGCAAAGCTTTTTTCTTTTTTTCTCTGCTGTTTTCTATCATTACGGTTCGTCCGTTCCGAACATCCGATTTACTTCGTCATAAACGCTCATATATCGCTCAAGGGTATCGCGCAGCACAATAGGCCTAAGAACACGCATTTCGGTCTCCTCAGCTTTGCCGAAAATCATCATATCGAGAAGTGTCGCCGCGTATACGCCGACGTTGTAGCTAGGGTCACAGCAAACACCGTACAGGTCGTTTTTTTCAAGATGCTCGATGTTCTTCTCCGTCAGACCAAAGCCAAATATCGATATGGTTATCGATTTAAGAAGCGATTCCGAAAACGGCGGCAGTGTAGGCTCGGCATCGCCTATTTCCGGCGTCTTGCCCGGCAGTTGCGATGGAGTTTCCGTCGGAGCGGGTGTCTTTTGCGGCGTATTTGTCGGCTTTGCGCTCGGCGCACCGCCCCGCTCTTTAAAAAGCGCCGATGCCTTCTTTCTCGCCTCAACGGCAATATTAGTCTCATCGCTGTTGAGCGCTATAATGCCCTTTATCTCCCTGTGTTCGAGTATGTATTCGGCAAGCTCATCCGTCGCAACCTGCTCATCGGCCGATGTGCGTGTAAAGGATATCACGCCGTACATCGGGTAAATTTCCTTCACAACCTGCGTACAGGCGCTATACGCTCCGTCCACATCTGCGCCGTAAACAAGTATTCGGCCCGATTTCAGATTTCTTTCTTTCATCCTTTCGCCAAGCGCAGAGCAAAGCTCCCTTATGTACTCCGCATCATCGATATATATGCGCGAATCAGTTCCGTCAATAGGTTCGGCGCTGAGCGCGACGACGCGCATTCCGTACGTCTTGGCGAGCTTTACAGCTTCAGTCATATCGTCGCATTCGTCGATAACAATACCCTTGCAGCCCCTTTCGGCGGCGGTCTTAACGGCCTCGCAAGCGCTTTTTCCTTTGAATTTGAAAAGCATTGCCGGACGATTAAGCTCATTTGCAGTCGTCAGAAAGCCATGCATGAGCACATTAGTATCCGTGTCGCCATCGTCGCTCACGACAAAGCCAATCATATCGTGATATACGCTCGACGAATCCGCAGGTATGGGCATAGGAGCGTTCGGTGAAGGCGTAGGGGCAATATTGTCTTCGCCGTGTGCGCAGCCAATTGCAGCCACACACATAAGCGACATCATTAAAGCAATAATCCGCTTCAAGTTTCTTCCTCCGAAGGGTTATACGCGGCGTTGAAATTCTTCTTCACCGCATTCATATTGATTTTACTTCAATCTATCCGCTTTGTCACCGAATTTATTTAATAATTAACGGATGCTTCACAAAATCACTAGATAATATATCGCGCCGTCTTTTCACCCGCACTTATAAGCTCCCTGCGCTTATCGTCGTATCCGGGTCTGCCCAAGAGCGCATATGTCGCGTTTTTTCCCTCTTCAACACCCGGCTGGTCGAACGCGTTTATCGACAGAAGCTCGCCGGCAAACGCCGTCTGAAGCTCCAAAAGGCATATGAGCTGCCCGAGCGTAAAGGCGTTGACCTCAGGCAGTATTATTGTCTTATTCATATGTCCGCTTTTCGTTACAGCATACTCCGTCGCCCTGCGTTCGCTATTTATAAGCTCATTAAGCGTATGGCCGCTCAGGAAAGCAACGTCCGGTATATCGTCGAACGCATGCGGTATCTCTACGCGCGCCCTAAAATTCTCCACGGCAAGAAAAGTCAGTGTTTTATCAAACGGACCTTCAGTATAAAGCTGTACCTGTGAGTGCTGGTCCGTGACGCCAAGCGCTTTCACGGGCGTTTGTCCGCAGCGCACCTCTTCTCCGGCATTGTTTACACGCTTTCCGAGCGATTCGGCCCAAAGCTGCGCATACCAATCCGCCATGTATTTAAGCGAATCCGCGTACGGCATCATGACGCTGATATTACATCCTTTCTCCATTGCGCATACCTCGAGCGCGGCGCTCATATATGCTGGATTGGCATAAATGTTGCGTTCGGAGCAAATTCCGTCCATATGCTTTGCGCCGTCGAGCAGCGCGTCGATATCTATACCGCACACCGCCGCGGGTAAAAGCCCGACCGGGCACAACTCGGAAAACCTGCCGCCCACGCCGTCCGGCACAAAAAAAGTCTCATACCCCTCCTGCTTTGCTATTTTGATAAGGTTTCCCTTATGTTCGTCAGTCGTAGCAATTATGTGCTTACTGTACGCTGCGCCAAGCTCTCTGCGAAGATACGATGTAATTATCATAAGCTGCGACATTGTTTCCGAGGTGCTGCCTGACTTTGTAATAACATTGAACATAGTCGTTTCAGGATTGATTATATCTAGCAGCGACTCCATACGCTCCGGGTCTACATTATCTTCTATATATATTTTAGGGCCGCTGCGCTTTTCTCTCGGGAGCTCGTTATAGCGCATATGGTTCAACGCCTGCTGCACTGCGATAGGACCGAGCGCACTGCCGCCTATTCCGAGCACAACAAAGCTTTCGAAGTTTGCGCGTACATATTCGGCCGTTTTCTTTATTCTCTCAACCGTCTCGCAGCGGTCGTACGGGAGATCGCGCCATTTCATTGAGCCGCGTTTTTTTTCCATGGCATATATGCACTCCGCGCTCTTCTCCGCCATTTTAGCAAGCTCGTCCTCGCAGATGCCGTTTTTGCCGATATTTTCCGCCATCATGTTGTTGTAGTCCATATGTATCCGCATTGCGTCAGCTTTTTCACACCTGTATGCCATTTTAGCCTCCGAAGTTTTTATTAAGTATATCACATATAGCGCTCGTTACGCCCGGCGATTGCAAAATAAGACATAATTTGTGCGGCTGTACAAACGCCTGTGAACGATGGTATAATATTTTATAAGAAGGAGCGTTGTAAGAAGCAATGAGCAAAAACAAGGCAAAATATAAAAAGCTGTCGTGGGCATATCAGTTTAAAAGGCTTTTGTGGCTTTTGACCGTACCGCTTTCATTGATGCTAATAAAGCTCGCCGCATCGCACCCGCAACGCACGGAGGAGATATATTCGCGCTCAATATATCCCGTCCTCCGCCGCATTTTCATCAGCGTCAATTCATGCGTCCCGTTTTCTCTCGCCGAGCTTTTAATCTTCTCGGCCGCAGCGCTGATAGCGATATCGACTGTCGTGTTGTTTATACGTCTTCTTTTGCGGCGCACAAAACCCGTTGTGTTCTTCAAACATGTTGTAACACTTGCTATAGCGGCGGCAATGCTGTTTAATTCTTTCTATTTGTTATGGGGCTTCAATTTCATGCGGCCCGACGTCGCCGAGCTTATGGGGTTGAACGTAGAAAATCGACCGCTCGATCAGCTCGAGGAGCTTTGCTATACCCTCCTGTCGGACGCGGAGGAGCTTCGCGCGACGGTTTTTGAAGACGAAAACGGCGTTTACGCCTTCAACGGTGAGCGGAAGGATTATCTTAGCAAGATACCGAAAGCTTATGAAAGGCTCTCAGCAAAGTATCCGTTATTTGACGGCGACGTCGGTATGGCAAAAGAGCTGTTTACATCGGAACTCTTTTCACGCTTCGGCATTTCCGGCATATACATACCGTATACGTTCGAGCCGAATATTAACATCGATCAACCGCCGCTTCTCATTTTATCAAACGCAGCGCATGAAACGGCGCACCAGTTAGGTTTCTCCAAAGAAAATGAGGCAAATTTCATCGCCTATCTTGCCTGTTCCGAATCCGACGACCCGTGCGTGAGATATTCGGGTACGATTCTAGCGCTTATACACTGCGCCAACAAGCTCAACGCAAACGACAGGCAGGCATATTACGAGCTTTACTCATCATACAGCGCAGGCATAAAGCGCGACCTTGAGAATTACAACAAATATTGGAATGCCTATACGAGTTCAACATCCAAAGCCGTTGACAAAATAAACGATTCGTATTTGAAATTCAACTCGCAGACATCGGGTACAAAAAGCTACGGAGAGGTCGTCGACCTGCTTTTGGCGTACTTCTACGGCTCGACGTCGACCGCAGACTGACCCGTGCTCGCTTTCGCGTAATACACATCCTCGGAAACCCTGTATATCGCGCTTATCGCGCCATATACGTCTTTAGATATGAGCCTTTTCTCTATCAGTTTCCCGTTCGCGTCATAGTATTCCTTATATGCCTGCGATATGCTTCCTCTGCGTCCTTTACGGTCGCGTACGACAGTGTTGAACGGCAGAGCTGAATCAAGCCTGTATTTTGCGTCCGGTTCGTCAAGCGTCTCTATCTTTTCAGACGAAAGCCTTATCGTTACTCCGTTATCAAGCGGCGCACCGTATACCTCCACCGTTATCGACATGTTTTTACTGTCCGTCGCTGCAGATATGGTTATGCGCGACTTTCCGCTATTCACAAATCTAAGGTTCGGCCCGCCTGTGCTTATCGTTGCGTCAAGCCCTATCGGCGCATAGCTCATAGGCCAAGAGTGATGGTGACGCTCCGTCACCTCAAGATCAGCCATCAATACGGCATTGTACAGCGTTGTTGACACTTGGCATATTCCGCCTCCGTACTCTTGATTATACTTGCCTTCGCGTATGCCCGCTGCCATCCGCCATCCGTTTCTCTCGCTGCGTGCGCCCAGCACCTCATTTATATCAAACTCCGACCCGACCTCCACCTGGCAGCCGTCTATTAGCCCTGCGCCTTTAATTATATTGAACACTCTGTTCTCGGCGTTATGCGGCGATTTATCAAAATATGTCGTACAGGAGGCTATAAGAGTATTATCGGCCTTTGCTGCTTCAAGCGTGTATTCGGGTTTTATTTCTATCATCGAGGCTTCGAACGCATACTCGTTTCCCGTTCCCCAAGCTGCAGCCAACTCCTCGGCCAGCGAGTCTACGTCAACCTCATATCCTGATATGCCGCCTGTAAATTCAAACTTGTCGGGTAACGTCCCGGTGTATCTGCTTTCGGCATTTTTCGGCTCCGATTCGAGCCTTGCGCACAGCCCTTTCAACGCCTGCGCCGCCTTCGCCGCATCTATATGCGATTGCGTTTCAAACACCCTATAACCGTTTCCTATTGGATGAAAACGCTTTAGCTTCAGCGCCTCATCAATGACGCCCTGCGTATCGTACTCAATTGGCAGACTTTGCGCACTAAATGATACGCTCCCATTGTTCGGTGACGTCACCGTCACCGAAATATCATCCGAACGTCTCATATGCTCATAGCTCAATGTTTCGAACGCTGCCGCCGAGCTCATGCCCGATACATCGATGCCATCTATCATTATTGCCTCGCCGAGCGTCCTATCGGAATCGCCGTTTTTTTGCGTGCATGAGCATAAAAAACCTAAAATGGTTAATATTACAATAAATAATCCTCTTATCAGCCGTCGTGTCATATTACGCCTCGCCTCCATGTTCATAAACATATTATGAGTAACCTCATGCGTTTTTTTCATGTCATTGTTTGGCTTTTCATCGAAATGAGTCTTTAAGGTTTTGCCGAATCATTTTTCATCATAAATATTGCCGCGCAACAGACAGATAACAATGCCTGCAGCCTGTCAAAAAAACTGGGGTTGATAATGGGCCGCAGCCCCTTATGTTCAATCCAGCTCTGACGACATGTGCGTCAGAACGCATGAAAACCCAGAGGTTTCCGTACTTTGCCGGTTTCGCCGCCCGGGAGCGAATGCGAGAGGCAAAACCCGTAAAAATTCGAGAAGATGGCGTTTAGTCACTTTTTCGACAGTCTCAGCAATGCCTGCCCAGTTTTTGCAATACAAGCGATTGATTTAAATATAAGGCCGATGTACAATATATTAAGAATAATCGAAAGGTATGCCCATGGTAAAAGAAAAGCTTTTTGACAAGCGTCAACCGAACATTCGCTACGGAAAGCGTATCGGCGCGTACATAATACCCGTACGCACCGACGGAACTATCCCTGTCGTGCGCACTCCGCGCGGCATTTTTCTGCTTGGCGGCGGCGTCGAAAAAGGCGAATCGCACGAAGAGTGTATAAAGCGCGAATGCCTTGAAGAGATAGGCGCCGAAGTGCTCGTCGGTAGTCTTAAATGCAAGAGTGACAGATACCACTATGCGGCGCGCTTTTCACGTCATATGCACACGACCTCATATTTCTATACCGGTGAACTTCTTGGCAGCGTCTGCGAGCCGACCGAAACAAATCATGAATTAATATATCTTTCGCAAGATGAATGCTGTGAAAAGCTGTTTCTTAAGAACCAAATCTGGGCAGTAAAAGTAATACTCGGCGTTGATGAATAGTTTTCTAACTCACACGGTTTGAAAATATGCTCATTTTGATATACTCATATAGCGCTTTTGCGCAATTACATGCTTTTGAGGTAATGCCATGAAACGTAACGATACGCTTATAGAAACCGCTCGACTGTTTCTCTGAAAGATGACGCAGAACGACTTTGGTGACTTGTGCAAAATACTTCAGGACAGCGAGGTTATGCACGCCTACGAGGGCTCTTTCATTAATGAAGAAGTTCAGGATTGGCTTGACAGGCAGCTTAATCGATACAGAAACGACGGAGTTGGCTTGTATGCCGTCATTCTCAAAAAAACAGGAGAAATGATAGGCCAATGCGGCTTAACCATACAAGACATACCTAATAAACGCGTTTTCGAGGTAGGATATCTTTTTCAAAAGGCCTACTGGCACAACGGCTACGCGACGGAAGCCGCAATCGCCTGCAAAAACTATGCGTTCGACAACTTGGGAGTAGATGAAGTATACTCAATCGTTAGAGATAGCAATCTAGCTTCGCAAAACGTAGCAAAGCGCAGCGGGATGACTATGGTCGGCACGTTTGTCAAACACTACCGTGGGATAGATATGCCGCACTATATATATCTTCTCAGCTAAACGCGACGGCAACTAATCTATTATCGAGCTCTATATAATAAAACACATATAGGCGGCACGGATTATTCGTGCCGCCTATGTGTTTGTCTAATAGTTTTATCTTACAGACGCCGCGCCGGCCTCAAGAGCCTTGCGGTTCAAGGGAATAAGGTGGGCCTTCTTTTCGCCCAGCGTCTCGAGAAGCGCCTTAAGCACCGTCTCGAAATCGACACACTTCGTCTTCTCGATATAAGCGCCCAGCATTACCATATTGCCGACTTTCGGGTTGCCGAGCTCGTCAGCGATGGCGTTGCAGGGTACATAGTATACGTCAACATCCTTGCGATCGCACTTAACATCGATTATAGAGCTGTTAATAAAAAGCTTTCCGCCGGGAAGCAGTGAGTTCTCAAACTTTTCAAGCGACGGACGGTTCATGGCGACAACCGATGTTGCCATTGTTACGACCGGAGAAGCAACCGGCTTGTCGGAAATAACAACGGCGCAGTTAGCCGTGCCGCCGCGCATTTCGGGGCCGTATGAAGGAAGCCATGAAACTTCCTTGCCCTCAAACATACCTGCTTCGGCAAGGAGTTTGCCCATCAGCAAAACGCCCTGTCCGCCGAATCCTGCAAAAATATTTTGCTCCAACATGGCTCAGACCTCCTTCTTAACGCCCAAAGGATAATAGGGTATCATGTTCTGTTCGAGCCAATCCATTGACTCCTCGGCGCTCATGCCCCAGTTTGTCGGGCAGTTTGAAAGCACTTCGATAAGGGAGAAGCCCTTTCCTGCAAGCTGCGTTTCAAACGCCTTCTTAATTGCGCGCTTTGCCTTGACGATGTTTGCGCTCGTGTTGACAGCAACGCGCTCAATGTATGCTGAGCCTTCAATGGTGGCAAGCATTTCTGCGATACGAATCGGACTGCCGCAGTGTTCCTTATCACGGCCGTACGGCGATGTCGTCGTCTTCTGGCCTACAAGCGTTGTCGGAGCCATCTGGCCGCCTGTCATACCGTATATTGCGTTATTGATGAATATTGTCGTAATCTTTTCGCCGCGATGTGCTGCATGAACAATTTCCGCCGCGCCGATGGAAGCCAAATCGCCATCGCCCTGATAGGTGAATACAACATTGTTGGGGTTAACGCGCTTAATGCCCGTCGCTACAGCGGGAGCACGTCCGTGCGCCGCTTCCTGCGTGTCTATGTTGAAATACTTATATCCAAATACCGCGCATCCTACGGGAACTACGCCAATCGTTCTTTCGCCGATACCCAACTCGTCAATGCACTCGGCAACGAGGCGATGCACAATTCCGTGACCGCATCCGGGGCAATAGTGGAGCGTCGCATCCGTCAAAAGAGGCGTTTTCTTAAATACTGTTGCCATTGTTACGCCCTCCTAATCTCCATTATCTTTTCAAAAATTTCTTCCGCTGTCGGTACAAAGCTGCCCGGTCTGCCGAGAAACTCTATTTCTTTGGCGCCATTTACGGCGAGCTTGACGTCTTCGAGCATCTGTCCGGCGTTTATCTCAACCGTAATAGCCTTCTTTACGCTTTCTTGGCAAATAGCGTCGTGAACATCCTTTGTGGGGAACGGCCAAATGGTTATCGGGCGAACAAGGCCTACTTTAATGCCGGCATTCTCTGCGAGAGCTATAGCGCTCTTGCAAATACGCGCCACGGTGCCGTATGCGCAGAGTATTATCTCGGCGCCGTCGGTGTTATAGAGCTCACAGCGTGTTTCTTTCTCTTTTATCGTCGCATAACGCGCCTGCAGACGGTCGTTTAGCTCCTGGAGCTCTTCGTTTTCGATATAGAGCGAGTTGACGATGGCTCTGGGGCGTTCGCTCTTGGGACTCCAGCCCGTTGTTGCCCAATCCTTCTTGGGGAGCTCTCGAGCCTGCTTCTTCTCGTGGAACTCAACGGGCTCCATCATCTGTCCGATTATACCATCGGCGAGTATCATAACGGGCGTGCGGTAGATATCTGCGAGGTCGAAAGCGTCCTGCATAAGATCGATAGCTTCCTGAACCGATGACGGTGCAAGCGCTATAACATGATATTCACCGTGTCCGCCGCCCTTGGTTGTCTGGAAATAGTCGCCCTGAGATGCCTGGATGGACCCAAGTCCGGGGCCGCCACGCATCATGTTTACGATAACACAGGGAAGCTCCGCACCGGCAAGGTACGAAATACCTTCCATCTTAAGACTGATTCCCGGGCTGGACGAGGACGTCATAACGCGAGCGCCTGCGCCTGAAGCACCATAAACCATGTTAATGGCCGCGAGCTCACTCTCGGCCTGCAGGAAGCATCCGCCTACCTTGGGCATACGTGCCGACATATACTCAGGTATATCGTTCTGCGGTGTAATCGGGTATCCGAAAAAGAAGCGGCAACCTGCCTGAATGGCAGCCTCCGCCACGGCTTCGCAACCCTTCATCAATTTCTTTGCCATTGCTCTCTCTCCTTAAATTACTTCTCGATCTCAATTACGGCATCGGGGCATGTGCGCGCGCAGGAGGCGCATGCAACGCAAGCCGCCATGTCCGTTATTTCCGCAGGATGGTAGCCCTTGGAATTGAGCTTGTGCTTGGACAGAACCAAGAGCTTTTTGGGACATGCTCTTACGCACAGCCCACAGCCCTTACAACGTTCCTCGTTGATTGTTAGATTGACCATTAAGCTTACCTCACTTTCAATATCCGATGCGTATAACACGCATACAATACCTCGAGATAAATTATATCACCGTGCATCATTATATACAAATAATATATAGGACTTTTTGAAATCTTTTGTCGCTTTTTCAGCTGTTATTATAAAAAGCGGCGCTAACACGCAGCGCCGCTGAAGATTTGCGTTTTCCGTCAAAGTATCAGCTCAAACAGTTTAAACAGCCAGTTTGCGGCAACGCCCGCGCAAAGCCCCCCTATCGTATGAAACACTATCGCCTTGCCGGAAAGGTCGACGCGTCCGAGTGCATTCATCATCGAAACGTGTGTGCTCAGGTATCCGCTCCAACACATACACATGGCTGTAAAGACAGAGATATCGTGAGGAGTCACGACGCCATCACTTATCATCTGGGGTACGACACCTATAGCCGCGCCTGCCGAACCGAGCGCTGTCACGGGAACCGCTACGGATTCCCCTGAAGTAAAACCGAACAGCGGCTTCAGTATAAACTCAAGCTTATCGGCTATCCACGGAATCACGGCTATGCCTTCATTCGCCGATCCGGTATATTCTCCTGTTGCCGACGGTCCCTTGGTAAGCATTATTACAAGTGTGCATATAATAAGAACGCCCGGTATTATGCTTAAGCCAATATCTACGCCTGTTTTTCCACCCTGCATTAGGGCGTTCATCGTACGCATACCTATGTTTGCCTTTGTGTCGTTAGCTGTGTTGTTTCTCTCAACTGCGGTTTCCGGTTCAAGCTGGTCGCACTCAGCATCCTTTCCAAACATTCTTTTTGTTTGCCAAAGCATAAGCCTTGTGCTGATAATACTGCCTATTATGGCACCAACGTTGCCGACTATAACGGCTCCCCCCAAATTGGTCCCCATTTGGGTGCTTAGCCCCAGCATAAACGTTGAAACTATGAGCCCCATGCCGAAAGCTGTACCCAAATTCGTCATCGGATAAAGCTGATATTTCTTAAAGTATTTACGGAATCCTCTATCGTTTGCCAGCGACAGAATAGCCGGATTGTCAGAAAGATATGTAGTAACTATGCCAAGCGCTGCCGCACCCGGAAGCCCGTATATGGGCTTCATAAGCGGAGAAAGTATCCTGTTCAACAGGTCGATAACCCCGAATTCAGAAAGCAACGCCGAGATAGCGCCCATGAGTACGGCTATCGCCATAATATAGAGCACCGTATTGACAAGCAGGTCGTAAGCCGTTTCCATCATTGTGCCAAACGCGTTGGCCATGCCCATGGGTATCGAAAACACTGTAAATAGCCCCGCCAATACAGCAGTAAAGAGCAACGGTTCAATCCATTTTTTTATCACCGTTGATTTTTTTGATTCATGTTTCGGTTTAGCTTCCGGCTGAATTTCCATATTAAATTATGCACCATCCCCACTCAATTTACGGATCTCCGTATCGCCGATGATACTATATAACAAATGTGCTTGCAAATAAACTGCATTTTTGTTATGTTATAAATAAATTAATTTCATGGACGGTTTTTGCGATGAATATCGATTATTACAGGATTTTTCTCAAAGTTGCAGAGACGCACAGTTTAACAGCAACCGCCGAACAAATCGGATACACGCAGTCCGGCGTTAGCCATATCGTGTCACAGCTTGAGCTTGAGTTTGGTTTTCCGCTCATTATGCGAAATAAATCCGGTGCGGCGATTACGCAGAACGGCGAACAACTGCTTCCGCTAATACGCGACATTGTAAACCGCGATGAGCAGCTTCATCAAGCCGCTGCTGACATAAAGGGGATACGCGCAGGCCGTCTCAGCGTAGGTGCTTTTACGAGCGTCGCCATACACTGGCTTCCTAAAATCATAAAGGAATTCAATATTCTTTACCCAAACATCGAGTTTGATATAGTAATCGGAGACTATAAGCGTCTCGAAGATATGATAAGCCGCGAAGAGGTCGACTGCGGATTTACGACGGGAACGATGTGTAAAAACATGGATTTTACGCCGCTTAAGCAGGATAGACTTCTTGCGCTTCTGCCGATAAGCCACCCGCTTGCTAATGGCGATTCGTTGCCGATTGAAGCCATAAAAGACATCGACCTCATTATACCCGGGGAAGGCTACGGCTATGATATCGGCCGCATATTAAAGCAGGCAGGTATAAAGCCAAACATCAAATACAGCGTCAGCGACGACTATGTCGCAATATCCATGGTAGAAAACGGACTCGGCATAACAATAATGCCCGAGCTCATTGTAACGGGTTCGCACGGTAAGGTTGCCATTCTCGAACTTGAGCCTAAGCACTCTCGTACGATAGGCATCGCCACGCGCCTAAACGTCAATACTTCCCCTGCATGCAAGGCATTTCTCGAGTTCGTACGCCTTTGGGTAAACGCGCGGCTGCCTTATGAATCATAAAACACGAAAGTTCGGCCGAAAGGCCGTCTTTCATTTTAAATCCGGTTTACTTCGTCCCAACTTTTTATATCGTGCATAATGGAATATGTATTGCTGTATTATTCCCGAATACGCCCCCAGGCGCTCAACTGCTGCCGCCATATCGCGCCTTGACGGCTTTTTTGAATCAAAGTAAAGCTCCGTCATAGCCCTGCCCATCCATACATCTATTGGGAACGCATCCGTGTGCGACAGCGAAAACAGAAGCACACAGTCTGCAACTTTCGGTCCGACGCCCGGAAACGCAAGAAGCTCCTTCCGTGCCTGCTCAATAGTCATCCCTCTAAGTTTCTCCAACTCAAAGCCGTCCGCCACCATCTGTGCAGATTTTTTGATATACGGCGCCCTGTATCCCGTGCCTATGTCCATAAGCTCTTTTTCGCTCAGCGCCGCTATTGCCTCGGGAGTCGGAAAAGCGAAAAGCTTGTCGTCAATTCTTTCGCCGCAAAGCTTGCAAAGCTTTTCAATCGTATTTGAGATTCGTTTTATGTTGTTACAGCTCGATATTATAAATGATTCAAGAGCTTCAAACGGTTCCTGGTTGAAGACATGTATCCCTGAAGCGTACGGCAAGCATACGCTCAACGTTCTGTCGCCTTTGATACCATTCTCTATCGTCTCATAGTCGCGTTCGAGGTCAAAATAGTTTATCCATTTGTTTATGCTCACTTCACTGCAAGGCGAAATAGTGATTAACTCCCCCTCCTGCTTTACATTAACGACTTCGCCTCCAACAATGCCGCACCATTCTCCTTCGTTTGTTTCACGCCACCTGAAAGCTTGCCCGCAGCCGCACGACGAAGCGAGATTGAAACATTTTATGCCGCTGATTACTGCGGCGTTGTTCTTATACTCAATATCCATAATAGAATGCGCGCTTAAACAAACGCGAAGAATGTTGCAATGCAGCGAATCTACAGGAAACACGGCACTATTTTCAGGGAAATCGGCCATTTCCCACATCTATACTAAAAAAGTTATGCCGCCGTACAGGCGGCATAACCCTTTTTATTGGTTTTATCAGTTAAAGTATCTATCGAGCAAGCCCTTGAAAGCTTTTCCGTGACGCGCTTCATCTCTGGCCATCTCGTGAACCGTGTCGTGAATGGCGTCGAGTCCGAGCTCCTTAGCACGCTTTGCCAACTCCGTCTTGCCTGCTGTAGCGCCGTTTTCAGCCTCTACACGCATTTCAAGGTTCTTTTTTGTGCTGTCCGTTACAACTTCGCCCAGAAGCTCGGCAAACTTTGCAGCATGCTCGGCCTCTTCATAAGCCGCCTTTTCCCAATAAAGGCCAATCTCCGGATAGCCCTCGCGATGCGCCACGCGTGCCATCGCGAGATACATGCCGACTTCGGTGCACTCGCCCGTGAAGTTAGCACGAAGACCTTCGATTATTTCGGGGTCTACTCCCTTTGCAATGCCAACCTTGTGCTCCGAAGCCCAATTCATGCCGTCTTCTACGACCTCAACAAATCGATCGCCGGGAACTTTGCACTGCGGGCAAAATGCGGGCGGCATATCGCCTTCATATATATATCCGCAAACAGGACACCTAAACTTTTTCATAAAACGCCTCCGTGAAGTTTGTCTTAATTATACTGTACAAAATTTTGCATGTCAATCTCCGAACATGTCACAAATGTGAAAACTTGGTATCGTCTATGATATTTTTATATGGCATTCTACATTATAAAAGTGTATAATCAGAAAAAACGGAGAGGGCTTCAATGATTATAGTCGGAATATGCGGCGCAAGCGGAAGCGGAAAAAGCACGCTTGCGAGAAAAATTGAGGAGTCGCTTAATTGCAGCGTGAAAACCATAGGGCAGGATTGCTACTATGTCGATCATTCCGACATGCCTTTTACCGAACGTGTGCATATCAATTATGACGCGCCGCATAGCTTTGACCACAGCGCGCTGTTTGAGGACGTAACTTGCCTTCGCGACGGGCATCCCATCACCAAAAAAGGCTATGACTACAAAACACATTGCCGCGCCGATACCTCAGAAATTATAACGCCTCCCGACGTGCTCATTCTTGAAGGCATACATATGTTTTACGATAAAAAGCTATGTTCACTTATGAGCCTGAAGGTATATATGCATGTCGATAAGGACATATGTCTCCTTAGGCGCATCAAACGCGATATAACGACGCGCGGCCGTACGATAGACAATATCTCCGAGCAATACCTTAAAACGGTTAAACCGATGTATGAAGAATACGTCAGCAAATACATTGCGGACGCCGATTTTGCCGTCATGCGCGGCGGCAACAACACAATGGCAATTGATGCAATAAGCGCTTATCTGACTACAAAGTTGCTTACAGAAGGCTATTCTGCGTTAGCCATTGACTAAGCGACCGAATTTAAGGTTTCCAACAAAACGTTTACAGTTTATTCATAAAAGACATGAACCATTCTGTGCGCAGTGTCGTATAATGTATGACGTTGCGCTTGAATGCGGCGCAGCGTACAGAACTTTGAGTTCTTGTAACTTCTTCCTCAAAATCACAAGTAAACGAATCGGACGCTCAGTGCAGGGAGTGTCCGATTCGTTTTTTATTAAAGGTTTATCCGTTTCGTCGCCGTTTTTTCGACAAAAGCTTTGTCATGTTCCACAAACACCATCGTCGGACAGCTCTCCAGTATCAGCCTTTCCAACTGTATGCGTGAAAAAACATCTATAAAATTCAACGGTTCGTCCCATATATATACATGAGCCGATTCGCATAGGCTGCGTGCAAGAAGGACTTTTTTACGCTGCCCTTCGCTAAGCTCCTCCATACGCTTTTCAAACTGAACGCGCTTAAAATCGAGCTTACGCAAGATGGTGAAAAACAGCGTTTCATCTATTCCGCATTCCGAAGTATAATTTTTAAGATATCCTCTTAAAAACGAAGCATCCTGCGGAACATACGATACTCTTAATTTACTTCCGACATTTATTTCACCGCCGGTCGGCTCAAGCTCTCCCAGCATAAGCTTAATAATGCTCGACTTTCCGCAGCCGTTGTTCCCGCAAAGCGCTATCCTGTCGCCGCGCCGCACGTCAAACGAAATCCCGTTCACGACCGCACGTTCGCCGTATTTGAGCGACACATCGTTCAAAGCCATCATTCTGTCAGAAAAGTATTCGAGCGGTCGTATCTTGAGCGACTCCTCGTACTCGACGTCTTTCATCAGCTTTTCCTTTTCCTCTATGCTCCGCTCGATTCTTGACTCGACGGCTTTTGAATGTCGCATCATCTTTGCGGCTTTTGCGCCTATGTTGCCTCTGTCGCATGGACCATAGCCTATTTTTGTCGCCTCGATTTTGTCTGACCAGCTTGCAATGCGTAACGACGCCTCGTTAAGCCGCTCTATATCTTTTTTGAGGCGCTCGTTTTGCTGCCGCTCGAGCTCGTCTCGCCGCATTTTTTCACGCTGCCACGACGAAAAATTCCCACTCTTAACTTCAATTGTCGACCTGTTTATCGACAGTATGTGGTCACAGCAGCTATCAATAAAGCTTCTGTCATGCGATACGAGTATGAAGCCGCTCTTCTTATTCAAGTACTCGCTCAGGCGCTCCCTTGCCTCTGTGTCAAGATGGTTTGTAGGCTCATCGATGAGGAGAAAATTATTTTCCCGCAAGAATAGCGACGCAATAAGTATCTTTGTGCGCTCACCGTTGCTTAAAGTGTTAAACGCCCTGTACATCACGTCATCCGACACATTCATCAGCTTGAGTTCACGCTTTATTTTCCAATCCGGCACGTCTCGTGAAACTTCGCGCGCGATATCAATCGTAAAGCGAGAAACATCAGCTACTTCAAAAGGGAAGTAGTCAAACGCCACGGAAGAAGCTATGGTTCCCGAATAATTATACTTACCCATGAGCAGATTCAGGAAAGTTGTCTTTCCCCTGCCGTTTCGCCCTATAAACCCAAGCTTCCAGTCGGTATCCACCGAAAATGACACATTTTCAAATATATTGTCGTAACTGCCGTCATAGCAGAATGTAAGATTATTAACGTTAATTATTGACATATGTTCCTCCGAATAAAGCAAACGCCGCAGGATAAGCTTCCACTGCGGCAACAACGGCTCATCAAAGAACCTATGCGTATTTGGTATAGAAAGCTTTATCCCGCCGAGTTCCGCAATAAGCCTCCGAGCTTTTCGGAAGCAAAAAGCGAATACTCATTTCCCAAAAATCGGTTAGCGAGAAATCTTCAAGCCTTCTCTACCTCGTTTCATAATCTGTATCTGATTATAGTCTCGTCCTTACAACTTGTCAAGCGCTTGAACGCATAAAGGCCGCGACACATTCGTATCGCAGCCCTTGCGCCGTAATCGCCATGCGCTGCATAGCAATCATTTTTAAATTATTCCTTACCGCCGTTTTCCGCGCCGACAACCTGCTTGCCGTCGTAATACCCGCACTTTTTGCATACTCTGTGAGCGAGTTTACGGCTGTGGCACTGGGGACACTCTACGATACCCGGCAGCGACAGCTTCCAATTGCTTGACCTGCGCGAATCGCGCCTTGCCTTTGATGTTTTTCTTTTCGGGACCGCCATGATTACACCTCCTTATCATCAGTCAACAGCTTCATGAGCCCGGCAAACGGGCCTTTCAATGCGCTCTCGTCGGAATCGACATCGCTGCATTCACATGAACACTGTGTAAGATTCAAATTACATCCGCACCGCGGACACTTGCCCTTGCACTCCTCCCTGCAGAGGCTGCGCATGGGCAGATTTAGTAAGATATTGTCCTGAATCATGACAGACAAGTCGATAGTATCACCGTTGTAGGTGTACATCTCCTCGTCGGCGTCCGATACTTCTTTGACAAACCTTTCCGAAAAATCAAACGAAAACGGTTCATCAAAATTTTCGTCGCACCTTGCGCAGACCGACGAAAGCAGTGCGGAAAACGATCCATCGACCGTGAAGCCCTTGCCATCGTATACATACTCCGCCGTTATATCGGCAGGAGATGCAAACTCAACGATGCGCCCACCAAAGTCGATGCTTTTAATCGGCTCGACAATGTGTGCCGTTCCGGCGATTCCGGGCAATTTAAGCTGTTGTGAGACATTAAGCTTCACGGTAAATACCCCATAACCCAAGACATTTTATACGCATATAGGCTTTTTGTCAATACAATTATTTACCGAAGACGATGTTCGCCGTATCCGATGCAATAACCATCTCTTCGTCTGTCGGTATGACAAATACCTTTACGCGGCTGTTCGGCTTCGAAATCGTGACCTCTTGCCCTCTCGGCGCCGTGCGGTTATACTCAAAATCAACGTCAACGCCAAGATAATCAAGCCCTGTAAGTATTTTTTCGCGCATATTCCTATCGTTCTCGCCTATTCCCGCCGTAAACACAATGGCATCAACGCCGTTCATTACCGCTGCATAAGCGCCAATATATTTCTTCACGTTATACGCAAATACATCAAGCGCGAATTTTGCGCGTTCATTGCCTTCCTTTGCCGCGTCATCGAGGTCGCGGAAGTCGCTTGAAACGCCTGAAATACCAAATACGCCGCTCTTCTTATTCATGTATGTATCGACCTGCTTGGCGTCCATGTTGAGCTTCTCCATGAGATACGTTACAATCGCCGGATCCATGCAGCCGCAGCGTGTTCCCATAGGCACACCCTCAAGCGGAGTAAAGCCCATCGAAGTATCTACCGACTTGCCGCCGTCAACAGCCGTTATGCTCGAGCCGTTTCCAAGGTGGCAGGTAATTATTTTTGTTTTTTCTGCCGGCATACCGAGCATGGCGGCGGCGCGCTTTGAAACGTAACTGTGCGATGTGCCGTGGAAGCCGTAACGCCTTATCATAAGCTCTTTATACGCTTCGTAAGGAAGTCCGTAAAGAAATGCTTCGTAGGGCATTGTCTGATGGAACGCCGTATCGAATACTGCAACCATGGGTGTGTCCGGCATTATCGCCTTGCAGGCGCGCACTCCCATGAGGTTCGCTGGATTGTGGAGCGGCGCGAGCGGCGTAAGCTCTTCGATGACCTTAATCATATCATCGTCGATAAGAACGGATTTGCTGAACTTTTCACCGCCGTGAACTATGCGGTGACCTACGGCGTCTATCTCGTTCATACTGCCGAGAACACCAACTTCCTTATCGGCAAGTATGTCAAGGACCATTTGGATAGCATCGGTATGATCCTTCATGTTCTTCTTGACTTCGACCGCATCCTTCCCGGCGGGCTTATACTTCAAAAGCGAGCCTTCGATGCCTATACGCTCACAAAGACCCTTCGCAATGACTTCGCGCGTGTCCATATTTATGAGCTGATACTTGAGCGAGGAGCTTCCCGCATTTACGACCAAAATCTTCATTTGCACTTTTCTCCCTGATTTTATTTATAATCAAGCAATTGTCTGCGCCTGTACAGCTGTGATTGCTACGACGGATACGATATCCTCTATGCTGCAGCCTCTCGAGAGGTCATTGATGGGCTTCGCAAAGCCTTGGCAGATAGGTCCGATGGCCTCTGCGCCGGCAAGCCTCTGCACGAGCTTGTAGCCGATGTTGCCCGCCTGCAGATCGGGGAATATAAGTATGTTCGCCTTGCCTGCGACAGGACTGCCCGGGGACTTGAGCTGGCCAACCTTCTCAACAAGCGCGGCGTCTGCCTGAAGCTCGCCGTCTACCATGAGGTCGGGGGCAAGCTCATGAACCATCTTCGTTGCGTTGGATACCTTGTCTACGAACTCATGCTTTGCGCTTCCCTTCGTCGAGAATGAAAGCATAGCTACGCGCGGATCGATTCCGCAAAGCGCCTTGCCCGTCTGTGCCGTCGATACAGCTATCGCAGCAAGCTGTTCCGCTGTTGGATTCGGGTTGACCGCACAGTCGCCAAAGAGCATAATGCCATCATCGCCGTATGACTTGTTTGGGAGCTCCATAATAAAGCAGCTCGATACAACAGATATTCCCTTTGCCATCTTGATTATCTGGAGTCCGGGGCGGAGCGTATTGCCCGTCGTGTTGATAGCTCCCGCGACCATGCCGTCGGCTTTGCCTTCCTTTATCATCATCGCAGCAAAGAAAAGCGTATCATGCATCATTTTGTCGGCCTGTTCGGGCGTCACGCCCTTCGCCTTGCGCATTTCATAAAACTTCTCAACATAGCCTTCAAAATCAGCCGATTTTACGGGATCAATTATATCAACGCCCGAAAGGTCAACATTAAACTTGGCGGCAACGTCCTTTATTTCGGATTCGTTACCTAGCAGCGCAACCTTAGCAATGCCCTGCTTTGTTATGATTTCGGCGGCCTGCACCGTTCTTTCCTCGGTACCTTCAGGCAAGAGGATATACTTCTTATCAGCCTTTGCTTTTTCCTTTATCTGTGCAATGATAGACATAGGATTTCCCCCTTCGGTTACAAATATTGGTGTGTTAGCACAACCTTTTGGTATTATATCACATCATTAAGTTTATTCCATAGTATTAAGTCCAAAAAGCATGATATAATATCACGGTATTTCAAACATAAGGAGCTTACGATGCGCTGCGCCGGAATCGTTGCCGAATACAATCCGTTTCATAACGGCCATAAGTACCATATACAATCTGCACGACGCCTGACGGGCTGCGACAAGGTCATTGCGATTATGAGCGGCGGCTTTGTTCAGCGCGGCGAACCCGCCATATTTGACAAATTCACCCGTGCGCGTGCGGCACTCGAGTGCGGAGCGGACATGGTTATCGAATTGCCTACAGTATTTGCGCTTTCGTCTGCCGAGCAATTCGCACGAGGCGCAGTGCGCATATTAAATTCTTCGCAAATCGTGGATTATCTTTGTTTCGGAAGCGAATGCGGCGAGCTTTCGGCTTTGACCTCCTTTGTCGCTGCAAGCGATACAAACTCCGAAGAGCTTGGAAACTCCATTCGAGCCATGGCAAGCGACGGCAAATCATATTCGCGCTCATTTTATGAAGCGTCGTTAAAAGGCCCCGCATCAGCTTTTGCCGCCGATGTTTTGAAAACTCCGAACAGTCTGCTTGCCGCCGAATACATCCGCTCTCTGAAAGCGACTTCCTCCCACATTCTCCCGTACTGTATCAAGCGCAAAGGGGCGCAATACGGCGAGACCGATATGTGCGGAGAATACTCGAGCGCAGCGGCCATCAGGAGCGCACTTTCGAATAGCATAGGTGCTTTGAACGTGCTAAACGCCATTCCGTCGGAAATACGCGACAGATTCGTTTCAGCCTGCGACAGCAGCAATTTTTCCGAACGTGAGCGCATATTCTTTAAACTCCTTCAGTATCGCGTTCTTACATCCGACATTTCTTACTTGTCAAGTATTGCGCATGTCACCGAAGGTCTTGAAAACGTTATGTTCCGCGCCGCAAAAACGTGCGCCAGATACGATGAATTTCTTTTTGCCTGCAAAAGCAAGCGCTACACTATGGCCAGAATACGCAGAATTGCCTCATGCGCCGTTCTCGGCATCAATTCCGAACTCATGCGCAGCGCATATACAGATGACAGTGCGCTGTATATACGTGTTCTCGGCGTTAGAAAAGATTCTCTCGATTGTCTCCGTGAGCTTTCAAATAACTCTTCCGTGCCCATTATCACGCGCTATTCCGATATCAAGGCGCTTTCTCCGCTCGCGTCGTCGCTTATAAATCTCGACATTCTCTCATCTGATATTCAATCTTTAGTCACTAAGCGCGATTCAAAACCGCTCTGCGAATACAATCGCCCTTTTCTTTGTGTATAAGCTGCCATTAAACGAAAAGTGAGTTCATATTTATAATGTGGAGGTGCCTTATGTCGTCACGCATTGTCTCAATTATGTCCCTCTTACTTTGTATATTTCTCGTAATATTTTATCGTCCGGCCATGGCCGCGGCACGAAACGGTTTTGAGCTTTGGGCGACTTCCGTAATGCCTGCGCTTTTCCCTTTCATGGTTTGTACGGCGATAATTCAGCGTCTCGGCTGTTTTGGCCAATTCCGTTCGAGGCGCTCTAAAAGCAGGTTTCTTCAAAGTTTCGCACGAGTATTGCCTCTGTTCTCCATGTGCTGCATTTCAGGCGCTCCGTCGGGTGCTCGGCTGTCGGCGCTGTATTTTGGCGAAGCTTGTCACGACCGCAGCGCCTCCACCGCACTTTGCGCCTCCTGCAACATGGTAAGCCCCATGTTTATAGCAGGAACGCTTTGCGCCTCTATGCTTGACTCTGCAGACCTGATTCTACCCATATGCATCGCCCACTATATAAGCGCGTTTGTTCTTCTTATTCTCACGCTCCTGCGCCATACCGACGCCATTCTTTCGGCATCCGCTTCGATAGCGCAAAAGCACGATGCCAAGCCGAGCATCCCATCTCTCATCTCACAGTCAATCTTCGAAAGCTTTTCAGCAGTTATCGGAATATGCGGCGCGATAGTGTTTTTCATGGTTTTGGCGAGCTTTTTATCCTCAAGCGGCATATTCGACAGCGTATTCTGCTCGGCTTTCGGCCGATCGGCCGCCGATTTTATGCGTATGTTTACAGCAGGTGTGCTTGAAATGACAAACGGCTGTTCATTGATAAAAGTGTTGCGCATATCCCCCGCACTAAGCGCTGCATTTGCCGCAGCAACGATTTCATTCGGAGGCATATGCATATTCATGCAGTCGCTGTCGTTTATAAAGCTGTCGCCTAAAAAATACTTTGGAATGAAAGCTCTTCAGGCCGTCATTGCGTTTGCATCGGCATATTTTCTTACGCCGCTTTTTATCTCGGGGAATATCACTGCAATGGCAGGCACAAAAAGCGAACTCGTATTACAAAACGCAGTTTCGAGCGGAGTTATGTTTGTCGCGTCGGTGCTTGCCGTTACAGTCACATCGCTGTTAACTGTCGCCATAAGCAGGCGCTCGTCCCAAGCATAACTTATTCACTCGGTTGGACGCCCGATATGTCCCAGATTGCCTTCGCAGCAAGAAGCAGTCCTGCCGCAGCGGGTACAAAAGACACGCTGCCGGGCGTATGGCGTCCTTCTACGCTGTTATCTGAAAAAAACGGCGTTTGCGGCATCTCGTCCGACATCACAACATTCAATGCGCTTATGCTGCGCTTCCTAAGCTCTCGTCTCATAACTCTCGCAAGCGGACAGCCCGATGTTTTGAATATATCGATAATCTTGAACCGCGACGGATCGAGCCTGTTGCCTGCGCCCATACAGCTTATCACGGGTATTCCTCTATCCTTGCATACGCTTATTACGGCAAGCTTCGCGCTAACGGTGTCGATGGCGTCAATCACATAGTCTGTATCCCCGGGGATTGTTTGCGCCGCGTTTTCGGGCGTTACAAAGCATATTTCTGACGTTACATGGCAGTCGCTTATATCTTCTATGCGCTCGCGCATACACTCGGTCTTATATTTGCCCACATTTGACTTCGTTGCAATAAGCTGTCTGTTGAGGTTGCTTTCGGATACAACATCTGCGTCAACAAGGTGAATGTGCCCAATTCCCGCGCGTGCGAGCGCTTCGGCGCACTGACCGCCCACTCCCCCTAATCCAAATATCGTTACATGCGCCGAATTTAATACTCTCTCCTTATCTTCGCCCAGCAGCATCGCCGTGCGCACGAACCTCTCCTTCATGTTCACTCACCGTTTGCAATAAACCTATCTATAAAGTACGCAATAAAGAATCCGCCTGCAAGCAGCGCAGTGTAAATAAGCTGCATGAAGCTGCGCTCGAATCCGGGGAATATCAGTATCGCTGAGGTTATAAGGAAACCGAGAACCGCATAATGAGCGTATTCATGGTGCTTGTTGAACAATCTTCTCACGAAGAGTATCAGCGCAAGGGCAACAACCGCAAGCCCTAACGCCACAAATAGCAGCATGAGGAATGAATTAAGCCATGCGTCGCGCGCCGCGGCATCGCCGGATAGCATCGTGAATATCAGCTTAAAATCAACAAACGTATTAAAGCATGAAAGCATAGGCTTATAAAGGCCGAGAAAAATCAGCATAAACGACGTGCTTACCCCCGGTATTACCGTGCCGACGGATATGATGCCGCCGCCAATTATTGCCGTCCAGACATTAAAAGGCAACGATTTCCCGTTGATTAAGAGACGTTCACAAAGTGCAAGAGCTCCTATAAAAAGAGCGCCGCATATAGACGCGATGAGATACTTCGGCTTGAAGACGGTGCGTGAATTTGCTGTTTTAAGTATGCCCGGAATGCCTCCGGCAACAAGGCCGATAAAAAGATACATAACGAACATCTCATATTTTTCGAGCGTTATTTCGACGAGCTTGCTCATAGACAAAACGCCCACTGCCCCGCCGATGGCTATCGGTATCAAAAACAGAAAGTTTTTCTTTATATTCTTAAAAAAGCAACCTATCGCATCGAGCATCGGCTTATATATTCCCATTGAAACAGCTAATATTCCGCCGCTCACGCCGGGAATGATACCGCCTATGCCTATCACAATTCCCGCGACAAATCGCTTAATGACGCCAACAAACCCATTGTTCACAAGATATCCTCCGACATCGTTATGTTAGATAGCTTTTTCCATTATAGCACAATACATCCCATATTAAGTATAAATATCCCATTGTTTATATAATTTTCATTTTTCGCAGCCATCCGACATTGCATGGGCAAGTATGCTCCGAATATTGATGCATCGAATACATATCGCAAACCCCAAAGCGGCGGACAGACGCTTTGGGGTTTATTTGCTTATTGAATAAGAGTGTTCACATCGTTAAGGTTTTCCGGTGCCTTTGCAAGCTGCTTATCAAAGTAATACGTTATTATATCCTCTACCGCCGTAACGCTCGAACTGCCGGAATAGCCGCTCGGTATACATACGACGACAACGATTTCGGGGTTATCGCGCGGAGCACAGACAACGAACCACGACGTGTTCTCGATATCAATAGGATTATTACCCGTTTGCGCGGAGCCCGTCTTTCCGATTATCATTTCGTGATAGCCCTTTGCTTTGAAAGCCTCGCTCCATTTTTTCGCCGCCGTGCCTCTGTCCTCGGGCGAAACGACGCCCTTCATTCCTTCGCGTATCGCCTGCCAATACTCGTCAGGTGCGCTTATTTGATTATATACGCTCGGTTCTATCGTCTCAACGATTCTTCCGTCGCTGTCAACTATCTGGCTGACTATGTGGACATCGTACACCGTGCCTCCGTTCGCTATCGCCGCGACGTATCTCGCTACGCCGACCGGCGTTACGGACAATACGGCCTGGCCTATCCCCGTACGTATAGTAAGCGTTGCTTTCCACTGTATCTCGTTGAGCGCAGACATTATCTCACTCACCCATGGCTGTACGCGCGATATGCCTTCAGGGATACCTATGGTTTCGCTCATTATCCGCCTAACCTCGCCGCCCTTGCCGTCAAGGCTGCCGTCCTGAAGCTGCATAAGCTTCAAAGCACACTCGGCGATATCGTCCTCGCTTGCTTCCTTGCCGCACAGGGCAAGATAGTCGTGCAGTCTGTCTTTTATAACCCTGTAAACATAGTTTGGAAGGCTGACCTTCTGTTCGTCAATGCTCAGCGTATTATCATATAGGACTTTTTGTCCGCCTATAACGCCCACAGCCTCTCCGGGAAGTTCGATTCCTGTTTTTGTTGTAAGACCAAACTCTTCGCCCCACTTTGCGACCTTTTCGACTCCAAGCCTGTTCGCCACTTCATAGAAATAATAGTTGCAGGAGTTGGTTATCGCCTTTACGATGTCCTGCTGTGGGTGATCCTGCCGCGGATGTGTGGCGTGACAGCTCGGAGCATTTTTTTCAATTGGCTTCCCGTTCTCGTCATAGAGTATATACGGTGACATATCGTCTATCGTCTCGTGAAGACCTACAGCTCCCTCCATCAGCCCCGCCATACCGGTAACCATCTTAAATACCGAGCCCGGTGCAAGCTTTGCCGATATCGCCTTATTCCGCATTGGGGTTGTCCTCGATGCCGCCGAGTTCTTCTCGCCCTCCTTGCCGAAGAGATACTCGCTCTGCTCCGTGTTCAATCCCTTTATAAACCAGTTTGGATCATACGAAGGATATGACGCGCACGCCAATATCTGTCCCGTGTTTGCGTTCAGCACCGTTATTGAGCCCGTCTCGGCCTTCTTTATGCCGTTGCTTTCTCCCGGTTCGCCATATTTTTCGGGATTGCTCTCTATAAGTCCCGTTTCATATTCGTATAGCTGCGCTATCAAAGAGCTCAACGCCTGCTCGCATGTCTTTTGCATCGGGTAATCCATGGTAAGTATTACATCGCACCCGTCTGTCGGGCTGACATACTCAAGCTCGCGCGTTTCCGAGCCGTTTCTGTTAACCTCTATTACGCGTCTGCCCTGGTGCTCCGTCGTCGCGCCCGTGAGGTATTTCTCCATCGAGTATTCTATCCCGGCAACACCCACATAATCGCTGTATGAATAGCCGCTTTCCTCTTTCATCTCTTTGGTGACGGTTCTCTGGACATATCCGACTATATGCGCGGCACTCTCGCCGTACGGATAGACGCGCGTGTTGCTTTGCGACGTCTGAAGCCCCGGCAGTTCATCCTTCATCATTTCAATCTGCGCTACTACTTCCATGCCTACATCGTAAGCTATAGTTACAGGTTCATACGCTCTGTAGTTATTGAGGTTAACCTCCTGCCTTATAGATATTATCTTTACCGCATCCGCGAATGTCATTTCCTCGGGTATGTCCCATGCGGCGCGAAGCTCGAGATATGCGTCCCCGGCGGACTTCCATTTTGACATATCATCTTTATCGGCGTCTTTAATCTTGAACGACATTGCGTCGCAGAAATTCTTATAACGCGCTTTTATACCGCTCTCGCTCTTCACGCCCCAGTCGTAATAAAGCTCGCCGTCGTCATTCATCTGAATATACGACGTGTTTATTATCTCCCCTCCGCCATCCTCAATAATTTTTATCACCTTTATGAGCGCATCGGTATACATCGTGTTGTCATAATCCGTTCTGTTGTCGCCGTTTCGAAGAAACTCAACGTTGTAACAGGTCGCACTGTACGCGAGGACTATGCCGTTTCTGTCCATTATGCGTCCGCGCGTTCCCTTAAGAACTATTTCGCGCGAGCTTTCGTCCGCCGCCTTTTGTGAGAGCGCATCGCCCTGATTGAGCGTAAGCATTCCAAGCTGGAATATCAGTGCGCCCATCATGGCAAGAAGCACTGCGCCGATTATTATAAAACGTGTATACTTAAACTTCATCTTTAACTACCCCTGCATCTGAGTTCCTTGTCCATGCTGCTGCGCGTCCTGCGAAGTTTTCTTTATACGCTCCCGCAAAAGAGGCTTCATCACAAGATGCAGCAATATGCAAATGCCTCCCGTCAGGACACTGCAAGGCAGATAGTACGTCAAAAACATCAGCGTATAGTTGAATTTCGAGCCTCCGATTAGTGCGGCAAGCAAAAATATATGCTGCCTTAAAAGCTCGCACACCGCAGCCGTAACCGCAGGCACAATGACGTTGTCTGCGTAAAACTTTTTGTAGAAGAATCCGCCTATATAGCCGGCAATTATGTATGAAATCGCACTTAAGCCTATAGCCTTGTTAAAAAGGAGATCAACTATCACGCCCGCCGCAAGCCCGACAGTCGCGGCGGATATCTGCCCAAGAAGCACACCGAGCGACACCACGAGAGCGAGCAGCATGTTCGGCCTTGCACCCCAAAAAGTAACGTTTGCAAAAAAAACCGAATCAAGATAAATGCACAGTATCGCAGCGATAACAATTGCCGTCCTACGCATTGTCATCGCCCTCACTCGTATCTACTATTATCATTACTTCTTCAAGATGCAGGAAATCAACGCACGGCTCGACTATTGCGTCATATGCGTTTGACTTCTCCGAGCTTCGCTGAACCTCCGACACAATGCCTACAGCTATGCCCTTAGGAAACGAGCTGCCCATGCTGCTCGTCACAAGCTTGTCGCCCGGCACAATATCAGCACCTGCCGGCAGGTAATAGAGCTCAAGCCTGTTCACATTGTTGCCCGTAACAAGCGCGCCGCGTACCATTCCGTTATCTCTCGTGCGGTCGACTATAACGCTTATGCTCATGCTCGAGTCGATTATCGGTGTTATCTTGCACCATGTCGCGCCCACATCCGTGACTCTGCCTATAAGACCGTCCTGATTCACAACCGGCATACCTACCTCAATGCCCTTGTTTCGGCCTATGTTCACGGTGAAAACGCCATACATGACATTTGTGCTTCTTCCTATCACCTGCCCCGTCACGAAAGACGTGTCGGCAAACGATTTTGTGAAGTTGAGCATCCCTGAAAGGCGCGCATTTTCCTTTTTAATATTGTCATAATCGCTCAAAAGCTGCTTGAGCTTTTCGTTATCGGCTCTGAGCTGCTTGTTTTCTTTATCCGCATCGGTCGTATTAAAAAGCTCGCGGGTAAAGTTAATTATCGCAGTCGAGGCCTTATACGAGAACGTTTGAATTGGCTGGAAGATGGACCCTACGGTGCTTTCAAACCAATTCAGCGTCCTCTCGCCGGACGTTGCAAGCGCAAGTATACCAAGCAGTGCCACAGCTATCAGCGCCACCATTATAGGTTTATTCGTAAGCAGTTTTTTCATCTGCGCATTCTCCCAAAGAATATGCTTTAATTATATACTCTGCCGGCGCTTTATGCAAACGTGCCCAACAAACGTAACAAAATGTTTACTTATAAGCCCAGAACCTTCTTTTTACCGTAAGCGTTGACCTCGTACAGCGCTTTTTCCGTGTCAATGGTCGTAAACTCGCCGTTTTCAAAGAGGATTTTGCCCTGAACCATCGTAAGTTTAACATCGCTGCCGTGCGCCCCATACACAATGGCCCCCATGACATCGTAGAGCGGATTCATGTTTAGAGCATTTGCGTCGATGAGTATCAAATCTGCGTCAAACCCCTCTTTTATTTGGCCGATATTTGCCCTGTCCTGCGCTATAGCACCGTTCACCGTCGCCATTTTCAGCGCATCGTATGCCGGAACCGCAGTCGAATCGTTCGCAACGCCCTTAGCGAGAAGGGCCGCAAGCTTTATTTCTTCGAACAGGTCAAGCGTATTATTGGAGCAGCATCCATCCGTCCCAAGCGCTACGTTTACGCCGCTTTCCATAAGTTTTTTTATATTTGCGATTCCGCTTGCGAGCTTGAGGTTAGATACTGGGCAATGCGCAACGCTGACCCCATTTTCGCGCATTATCTCCATATCGCTCTCCTCCGCCCACACACAGTGCGCCGCAAGCGTTTTGGCCTCAAACACGCCCTCCTTATACAGCGCTTCGGCGGGCGTCATGGAGCGTCTCTTTTTACAGTCTTCGTGCTCTTTTTTTGTTTCGGAAAGATGAATGTGCAAAACCGCATTGTTCTCAAGCGCAATGTCTCGCATAAATCGCCATTGCACGGGCAAGGATGTGTATTCGCCGTGTATAGACGCATCGGCCCGTATGAGATCGTTATGCGCGTGATTAAACTCGTTCATAAGTATGCGTGTTTCGCGTATGCTTCTGTCGTTCTCAAAATCAAAGCCGTCCCCGATAGCTATCACGCCGTTTGACAGCGACGCCCTTATGCCTATTTCTATTGCGGCGCGTGCTATATCTGGTTCATAGCAATACATATCGCTGAACGATGTGACTCCGTTTCGAATCATTTCAGCGGATCCGAGTCGGAAGCCCGCAAGCACAGCCCTCGCATCAAGTCTGGCCTCAGCCGGAAAGACCTTCTGGTACAGCCATTCGTCAAGCGCGTAATCGTCTGCATAGCCGCGCATCACAGTCATCGACGTATGTGAATGCGTATTTATGAGTCCGGGCATTATTATCGTGTTTTTACAGTCTATAACGCGCTTTACCGAAACTCTCGGCATTTCTTCTCCTACATACGCTATCTTGCCATCGGCCACACCTACGCAGCCTTTTAGCGCGTATCTGTCTTCGTTCGCCATGGTTATTATCGTTCCGTTCAAAAATAAAACGTCAAGCTCTTTATTCATTATTCCTGTCAAAACCTTTCTCGGCGTAAAATGCCGTCCTTTCGTATAACAAAACGTCTGCGCTCCGTGCAGTGTTTCCCTGACGCGTCATACGGCGCATATTTATAATGTCTCGTGCGGCCAAGGCATCTTGAAAGAATACTCCTCGTCATTTGGATCTACGGGATATTTTTCGTCATCGGCTCCCGGGGTGTCGTGATATCTCCTGTCGTCTATATAAGGGGAATAGCTTATGACATGTATTTCCCCCGTACGCATGTCGAACCGCAAAAAATGCATATACCCGGAGCCGCCCTCTTCTCCCGCCGCCTGATAATTCGACATAAGCTGATATACGCGCCTGTCGAATTCTCCGTCTCCGTCATCGTCAATATCGATTGCCTTACAGCCAATATTGTAGCGATGTCCGCACATGACCATGTATACGTTTTTGTTTTTCTTCACGACACGCTCAAAGATCTGCTCGCCGCTGTCTGAAAGCGTCATATCTGTCTTAAAATAGTCGTGGAGGCATAAAACGGCTATCCTGTCGGAATGCGCTTTAACGATTTTATCCATCCACTTTATGCATGCATCATCAGGCGCGTAGCTCATATACACAAATATCATTTGCATTCCGCCTATGGTTACAAGGTCGTAATGCCCCCTGTTATCCTGATAATCTCCTCCATAGTACGCCTCGCTTCCCCTTCGCGACTTCATTTTCTCCCTGCCGAAATACGACGAAAACACGCTGTAATCCTGTTTTTTTGTGCCAACATCGTGATTGCCGCCCAATATTCCGTATGGTATCGCATCGAGCTCATCCATTATTGCGCACATGCCTGCCCATTGCTCTTTTGAGTTCATCGAATCAACGGTGTCGCCCGTATGCACGATATATACAAGATTCATGTCGTCCTTGCGTTCAACAATAAAGTCAACCATGCATTTGAATATATGCGTGCGTCCGTCGGAGTAATGCTGCGGGTCTGATATCCAGGCCACTGTATATACGTTCCCGTCGGCGTGCAGTGCATCGCTCACCGACGCTTCTTTCGCCGGCAAAGGATACGGCGTACTTTGAGGAATGAGCTCAAAGCTTATAATAGGAGCCGTTTCAACAGAAGGCGATGGAATTATAATATCGACAGACGTATCCTCATCGTTCCGAGCGCTTGCGCATGATTGTAAAAGCAGCATTATTGTTGTAATGCAGCCGAGCATAAGCAGCGCCGCCATTACAAGCGCTATCAGGCGCGTGACGCTTATTCTGCCGTTGCTTTTATCTTTTTGTTTCAATTCATATCTCCGCTTTCACGTTTCTAAGGTTTTAAGCTTATTAAGCATATCACACATCTAATCATTCAAACAAGTGAAACGACATATCTCGCGTTTTCGGGAAACGTATTTGAAAATGTGCGCTTTAAACACGGCGGTATATAACGACTGCATAGCTTTCTCGCCATGCAGCTAACACTTAACCCTACCTTGAAAGCGCATAAAGAACGGAACCGTGCGCACAAGCGACGGTCCCGCTGTTCTCTTAGTTATAAATCTTTGCGCTATGCGTTAAGCCTGGCTTTGTAGTAGTTCATAAGACAGCCGTCAACAAGTATCTCCTTTTCATCCGCCGTGAGTCCCTTGCAGTAGAGCGTAATGTCGTGTACACCGTCCTTCGCAATGACTTTCGCAGGTATCTCCTCAATGCCGTTTTCTATGGCGTTACGGATACCGGGAACAAATACGAAATCGCCGGTCTCATACTCAAAAGGAGTTTCGGGAGCTATCGTGAAGGGTATCACGCCCCAGTTGATGCAGTTGCTGCGATAGCGCTTCGTTGCATATTCATAGCATATATTGGCCGAGCCGCCGAGAACCTTCTGGCAGGATGCCGCCTGTTCGCGCGCCGATCCATCGCCGGGCTTGTTGGCAAATAATACGGAAGCCACGCCCGTGCTGTTTATGAGTTCTTTTGCGTCGCCCACTTTATTGAGCGCATCGATCACCGTCTGCGGTGCGTTGCCTGCGCGGCGAGCCTTATCGAGTTCATTCGTCGCCTTGCTGTTGCCGACATATTCGGGGCAGCGGCGTGAGAGAGCAAACTCCGAAAGCTTCAGCGGATTCGAACGGTAGGATGATGTCTCGCCCGAGGGAATAAGCTCGTCGGTCGTAGTGACGGGATCCTTTATAACGGCAGCAAGCTGGAGGAGCATATTGTCAGACAGCTCGTGCATTGTGGGCCAGTCGGTTATATTCGGGCCGAACTTGAGCTCTGCATTCGGATCGGCCTTTTTGAAGCCATTATAGCAGCGCTTGTGATAAACTTCGCCGTCGAAATGGTAATCATAATGCTTCGCGTCATAATCCACCTCCGTTGCAGGAGTGATATAGCCGGAATTGCTTGCCGTAGCGGCGATTGAACGCGCATCCATAAGCGCAACAGTGCTTATCTGACCGTCGCCGGGCTTGGAGCCTTCACGGTTCGGGAAGTTACGCGTCGTATGGCGGAGCGAGAAGCCGTTATTTGCGGGCACATCGCCTGCGCCGAAGCACGGTCCGCAGAAGGAGGGCTTTATGACGGCGCCCGAGCGCAGGAGCTTTTCGGCGGCGCCTATTCTTGTAAGCTCAAGGCTTACAGGAACGCTTGTCGGATATATGGACAGGCCGAAGTAGCCGTTGCCTGTCGAACGATTGTCAAGTATTTCCGCGGCTTCTACAATGTTATCGAAAAGTCCGCCGGAACAACCGGCAATGATGCCTTGATCGGCAAGCACGCGGCCGTTGCTTTGCACTTTCGACACAAGATCGATGTTTATCTTGCTGCCGAACGACTTACGAGCCTCCGCCTCTACGCCCGCAAAAATATCCTTCGCGTTCGCAAGGAATTCCTTAATCGTATAAGCGTTGCTCGGATGGAACGGTATAGCTATCATCGGCTCTATCGTGGAAAGGTCGATGCGAATCATGCTGTCATAATATGCGCATTCGCCCGGCCGCAGCTCTTTATAATCGCTTTCTCTGCCGTGCGCCTTGAGGTAATCGCGCACCTTATCGTCAGTCTCCCATATGGAGCTGAGGCACGTTGTCTCGGTGGTCATTACATCGATGCCGTTTCTGAAATCTACATCAAGATTCGCAACGCCGGGACCTGTAAACTCGAGCACCTTGTTCTTAACGCAGCCCGTTTTGAACGTCGCGCCTACGAGCGCTATTGCGACATCGTGCGGACCTACGCCGCGTTTGGGGGCATTTTCGAGATATACGAGCACCACCTCGGGCGCGTTTATATCGTATGTGTTGGAAAGGAGCTGCTTAACAAGCTCTCCGCCGCCTTCGCCTACGCCCATCGTTCCGAGTGCGCCATAGCGTGTGTGGCTGTCCGAGCCGAGTATCATCTGGCCGCAGCCCGCCATCATTTCGCGGGCATAGGAGTGTATGACGCTCTGGTTTGCGGGAACATATATTCCGCCGTAACGCTTAGCCGCAGAAAGGCCAAACACATGGTCATCCTCATTTATCGTTCCACCGACGGCGCATAGGCTGTTGTGGCAGTTCGTCATGGCGTACGGTATCGGGAACTCCTTAAGGCCGCTCGCGCGTGCCGTCTGGATTATGCCTACATATGTGATATCGTGCGATACAAGCTTATCAAACTTTATCTTAAGCTTTTTTCCGTCTCCCGACGTATTATGGGCGTCAAGTATTGAATAAGCTATCGTACGTTTACGTCCCTCGTCCTTGCTCACGCCGCATTCGCATGCATCCTGCGGCACGCCGTTTTTCAGATAGACACCGTGATTAATGACCTCTATCATTATTCTGTTGCTCCTTTTGAATTAGATTATGGCGGTAGTTTACCGTATCCTTACGGCACCATTTGTATACTAACCGATACGCAAAAAGTTTTCAAGAGCAATTTATTTATCACCGGCCCGTATTCAGACGTTTTGTAACAATATGCGCTCATTCACCATTCGCTTTGAGCACGATGAATTTCTGATACGATACGGCTATTCCGTCCTTATCGAAGCGTTCCTTAACATTTTGCAGCAGCTTCCTTTCAACGCTCCATCGCTCCGTCGGCTTGGCATTAACCGTAGCGCGCAAGGCAACTCCCGCATCCGTTAGGCCGGTAACGCCTACCTGCTGCGGGTTCCACGCAATGCCGTCCGAGTTTTCGGCAAAGCGGCGGCATTCGTCAAACATTGCCTCGAGAGCACGCTCAGTGTCGCTTTCATATGTTATTGTGACATTCACGCAGACCATGCCATCCGAGCGCGTGTAGTTCGTAAGCGTCCCTATCGAACCGTTAGGAATTATACTTAGCTCGCCCGTATAGTTCTTTATCGTTGTTGTTCTAAGACCAACATTCTCTACCGTACCCTCGATATCACCTATCCTTACATAATCGCCAACGGATATCTGGTCCTCAAACAGCATAAATATTCCGGTAAACATATCCTTGACAAGGCTCTGCGCACCAAAGCTGAGAGCTATGCCTCCTATCCCTGCGGCTGCCAGCATCGAATTCATTGCGCTCTTTAAGCCGAGCTCTCCGACAGCCGCAGCAATCGCTATAAACATTATCACATACTTACTGATGCTGACTATAACGGAGGCGGCAGTCTTTGTGCGTTTTAAGCGCGTTTCCGTTTCATTGGCGCTTCTAAGCTTTACAAACAGCTTCGTTGCACGATTTATCGCAATATACAAGAGCCATGCAAGTATAAATATTGCGGCGATGTCTACGAGTACGACTATCCAATTCGGAAGCATGTTTGCTACCTCGGGAAGAATCTCTTTTATCAGCGCAACCATTCTTCAATCCTTCCGCAGCATTTTATCATAAAGCTCAATATACCGCTTTGCGGACGCCTTCCACGAAAAGTCCGAACTCATTGCCTGCACAATCATACGGTGCGTGGCCTCCTTGTCAGCATAGCACTCGAGCGCTCTATCTATGGCGTCTACCATGTCGTCCGCCGAAAACTGCGCAAACGAAAAGCCCGTCCCTTCTCCCGTAAATCTGTTGTACGGTACAACCGTGTCTTTCAGGCCGCCCGTTTCGTGCACTATCGGAAGAGTGCCATAGCGCATCGCTATCAATTGTGACAGGCCGCACGGCTCAAACATCGAAGGCATCAGAAAAAAATCGCTCCCGGCATATATAAGTCTTGCAAGCGAATCGTTATATTCATCCCTGTAACCCACGCGCCCCGGGTTCTCTCCCGCGAACGTTCTGAAAAAGTCAACCGTCCCCCTGTCGCCCGTTCCAAGTACAGCAAACTGTACACGGCGGCTCATAAGCCTTTGCGCAGCCTCACGCACAAGCTCAAACCCCTTTTGCTCCGTAAGGCGCGACACAACGCCTATTATCGCGTCGCAGGTGTCGTCGAGCTGCATAGCGCCGCGCAGTGCATCCTTGCAGACCGTCTTGCCGCGCAGATTTGAGCACGAAAAGTTTTCAGGAAGTGCATCGTCCGTTTCCGGATTAAATTCATCGTATGCAATACCGTTTAGAATGCCGAAAAGCGCCCCATCGCGCTGCCTCAATACGCCGTCCAGGCCTTCGCCGTATTGTTGCGTCTGAATCTCCAGCGCATATTGCGGGCTTACCGTGGTCACGATATCAGAAAATATTATGCCCGCTTTCATAAAGCTCGCACTGCCGTAATATTCGATTCTATCCGGAATAAAATACTCATCGGGTATCGACAAAAGCCCTTTTATACAGTTAATGTCGAAAAGTCCCTGATAGCGAAGATTATGTATTGTAAACACCGTCTTTATACCGCGGAAACTCCCGTCATGCGCATATTGTGTCTTCAGCAGCAGCGGTATCATTCCCGTATGCCAGTCGTTGCAATGTATAACATCCGGCTTGAGCCCCAGCACGCGTATGCTTTCAAGCGCAGCGCGGCAAAAGAGTGCGAAGCGCTGCGCCTCAAAATCGCCGTACCCGTATATCCAATCTACGCCGAAGCACTCGTCACAATCTAAAAACAGCGTGCGCACGCCATTGCTCACAAGCTCTCTTATTACGCATTTTCTTTTGATTTGACCAAGCTCGGCCGTAAACTCGTCAACGCGTCTTGTCGCGTTTTTGTAGCTTTCGGGTATTTTTGAATAATATGGCAGCATTACAGTGACGCGCGCACCGTTTCGCACAAGTTCGCGCGGAAGCGAACCCATTACATCCGCAAGCCCTCCCGTTTTTATGAACGGAACGCATTCCGAGCCGATCATCAAAATATTCATATTTTTCCTCCGTATACCGTTTGAATCCGCACGCTATGCACGGACTAAACGCTCATGCCCTTCCTTAAAACTACAGGGAAACTGTTATGCCCCGAAAGGCGTCTTCCCTGCTTTATCGTCACGCCCTTATCGGTTATGACGTAATCAAGCTCGCATTCATCCTGCACCTCAGTCGCCTGCATCAGTATCGAGTTGCTTACCGTTGTGTTTTCTCCGATACGAACACCGCGGAAGAGTACGCAGTTCTCGACAGTTCCGTTAATTATGCAGCCGTCTGCCACAACCGAGTTCTTCACGGATGCGCACGGGCCGTAGCGTGCGGGAACCTCGTCTTTTACCTTTGTGTATATCGGATGCTCGGGATCAAAAAGATCGTCGCGCACCTTGGGGTCGAGCAAAGCCATGTTATGCCTGAAATACTCGTTGACGGAGTCAAGGCGTGCCACAAAGCCGTCATACCTGAAGCCGTATATCTTCAGCCGATTGACTTTCTTGATAAGGATATCACGCATAAAATCATAGCTCGCTCGCGAAGCAGCCTCCTCGATGAGATATTCGAGAAGCGTCTTTTCTATTATAAACGCATCGCACGAGCGCGTATTCGTCCTGGGTCTGAACGGATCTATTTCGATGTCCGTAACGCGTCCGTCGTCATCCATCTCAAGGCGCATATCATCGAACTGCTCATTCGGGTCAAATGATGTCTCAACATTATACATTATCGTTATGTCCGCTCCTTTTTGTATGTGGGCGGCAAGCATGTCCGAATACGTCGTGTTGTAGATTGTATGGCTGCCCGTAAGTATACAGTACTTTTGGGCGCTCCTGCGAATATATCCCATTGCAGAGCGTATCGCGTCAACCGTACCCTTGTAAAGCCCCGTATTCTCCTTCGTCATAAACGGCGGAAGTATGAACAATCCGTCGCGTTTGCGGCTCAAATCCCATTCCTTTCCCGCCCCGAGATGATCCATAAGCGAATGATAGTTTTTCTGCGCAATCAGCCCTACGTTCGTTATGCCCGTGTTTACCATGCTTGACAGTACAAAGTCTATGCAGCGGTATCTGCCCCCGTACGGGACGGCTGCGATGGAGCGCGAATATGTCAACTCCCTAAGCTGCATATTCGATTCGCCGGTATATATCAATCCGAAAGCATCGCGTGTCATTCCTGTTCGCCCTCCCTGTCGTTTAGTTTTAAAAGCGCCTTTTCTTCGGCTATCATGCCTTTAGGAACACGCTTATTCGGCGGCACGTCAAGATTGTTGCTTACAAGCGTAATATCGTCCGTAAGCGAATTGTCGTATACCTCATCGGGTCTTGGGCGGCATCCCACAATCGCCCCCTCGCCCACGGACGCATGTTCGCCTATTATCGCCTTCTTGATTATGGCGTTTTTCTTTATTACGGCGTTTGGCATTATTACGGCGTCCTCAATAACTGCGCCTTCCTCAACCACGGCGCCCGAAAACAGCACGCTGTGGCGCACCGTTCCGTTGACGCGGCTTCCCTCCGTGACCATGCTGTTTTGTATCTCAGCATTCTTACCCACAAAATGCGGCGGCATGGCTGTATTTTTCCCGTAAATCCTCCACTCCTTATCATATAAATCAAGCTTTGGCGGAATCGTTATCAAATCCATGTTCGCTTCCCAAAGGCTTCGTACGGTCCCTACATCCTTCCAGTATCCGCTGAATGAGTATGCATACATTGCGCAGCCGTCATCGAGCATTGCGGGAATAACGTTCTTTCCAAAGTCATGCTGCGAGGCGTCGTTTTCGGCGTCGGCGCAAAGATACTTTTTAAGCACATTCCATTTGAATATATATATGCCCATTGACGCCTTGTTGCTTTTTGGAGCCTTGGGCTTTTCCTCAAACTCGGTTATTCTGCCGCTGCCGTCGGTATTCATTATGCCAAAACGGCTCGCCTCCTCCATGGGTACGCTGAGAACGGCTATCGTGGCGTCAGCATCGTGGCGCAAATGCTCCTTGAACATATACGCGTAATTCATCTTATATATGTGATCGCCGGAAAGTATAAGAATATGCTCCGGCTCATAGCCGTCCACGAACGACATGTTTTGATATATAGCATTTGCCGTACCCAAATACCATTGGCTGCCGCTTCCCGTAACGTACGGCGGAAGCACATATACGCCGCCTGTGTTTCTGTCAAGATCCCACGCTTGTCCCGTACCGATATATGCATTCAGCTCAAGCGGCTCGTACTGCGTCAAAACTCCGACAGTGTCGATGTCCGAATTTGCGCAGTTCGACAGCGGAAAGTCTATGATCCTGTATTTGCCGCCGAACGGCACCGCAGGCTTTGCCATACGGTTTGTAAGCACGCTGAGACGGCTCCCTTGCCCGCCGGCAAGCAGCATGGCTATCAGCTTTTTCTTTCTCATAGTGTCCACCCCCATAAATAACGGCGTACATTACGCCTTATATCATACTCATTCGATTATATCGAATACCGCTCCCTCGAAGCATCCGAGAGACACGCATCCGCATGTCGTCCCATCAAACGCCGCCTGACCGCCGAAGCGCTCCTCATCGCTCGAAAACAGGCGTTTGAAGCTTGCCTTCCGACCTATCGATATAGGATAGTTCTCGTGTCTTACAGGCGTAAAATTCATTACGCAGAGCACTTCCCGACCGGTGTGCGAGCGGCGTATATACGCTATAATGCTGTTTTCCGCATCATCGACGCTGACCCACTTGAAGCCGTCCCATCCGTCATCGAGCTCATAAAGCGTGCTTTCGCCCGCATAAAACGCGTTGAGAGCCTTTGAAAACTCTAGCATGCGGCGGTGACTTTCATAATCGAGCAGATTCCAGTCGAGCGATTTTCTGAAATCCCATTCTGCAAACTGCCCAAACTCCTGCCCCATAAAAACAAGCTTTTTTCCCGGGTGCGTATATTGATACATATAAAGAAGCCGAAGCTGCGCGAATTCGTCATAATAGCTTCCGCACATACGGCCTATAAGCGTATGCTTTCCATGAACGACTTCGTCATGCGAAAACGCAAGAACAAAATGCTCGGAAAAAGCGTAGCACATGGAAAACGTAAGCTTGTCATGATGATATCTCCTATATATGCTGTCAAGGCTCATATATGACAGCGTATCGTTCATATATCCCATATCCCATTTGAAATCAAACCCGAGCCCGCCTTCTTCGACGCGGCCCGTCACTTTCGGGAAAGACGTGCTTTCCTCAGCAATCAGAATTGCGTCGCGGCATTCTCTGTTTTTTGTGCTCGCCAATTCTTTCAGAAAAGCTATAGCCTCAAGGTTTTCTCTGCAGCCGTAGACGTTCGGTATCCACTCACCGTCTTTGCGCGCAAAGTCATGATAAAGCATGCAGCTCACGGCGTCGGCGCGTATTCCGTCGACATGGAACTCCTTGAAAAGAAACATCACGCTTGAAATCAAAAAGCTTTTTACCTCGCTCCTTCCATAATTGAAAAGAAGCGTTCCCCACTGCTTCTGCTCGCTCCTGCGCCAGTCCGGGTCCTCAAATACGCATGAACCGTCAAACATCCTTAAGCCGTGCGCATCCCGAGTAAAATGCGCGCCCACCCAGTCAGCTATAACGCCTATGCCGGCGGCGTGGCACTTATCGATGAAATACATAAAATCATGCGGTGTACCATAGCGAGAAGTTATTGAGAAAAAACCCGTCACCTGATACCCCCAGCTGTCGTCAAGCGGGTATTCGCACACTGGCAGCAGTTCAATGTGGGTATATCCCAAGTCTCTTACATAATCAACAAGCTCGTCGGCAAGCTCAAGATATGTTTTGCCGTGCCTCCACGAACCCAAATGCACCTCGTATATGCTCATCGGAGACGAATGCACATCGTTATGCGCACGGCGCGACATGTATTCCGCGTCGCTCCAATCATATCCGTCCAGCTCGTAGACAACAGATGCCGTATCGGGACGAAGCTGCGAATAAAACGCGAAAGGATCAGCTTTATAAAGCCATTCTCCGTTTTCGGCAAGTATTGCAAATTTATACCTGTCGAGCCTATGCACCCCGTACAAAAAAGCTTCCCATACGCCTGTTGAGCCGCAGCGCTCCATAACGGCATTATCCCTGTCCCATGAGTTGAAATCGCCGACCACGCTTACGGACTTCGCGTTCGGCGCATAAACTGCGAATCGGTGTACATCGCCGTTTTCTGATGAAAAGCGATGACAGCCCAATGCGCGGTAAGCGTATGCGTTTACCCCGTTATTGAACAGATAAAGCTCGTTCGCGTCGAGTCTCATATTGCCTCCTGCCTTAGCGAGCATATAAGCCGTATGAATATATTATACATCAGCAGGAGCATATTGGCAAATTGTTTTGCTCCGCAAATTTCGTCATTGTCAGAATGCGACACACCGCTGCCGGCTCTGTTTGTTTTCGGCAAAATTTTCCTTTACATGAGCGTATTCCTATGATAGTATACAGATATACTTATAGGCATACTTTTATGCCGTAACAGTTGCATCGCAATTATGTGTTATGCAATCGGGTGTTATTCGTTCACACGAAAGCCGAATCATTAAAAGCTCGCGGCATCGTGTCGATATAGTTTGAGGAGGTGGTACCATTGTGGACTTGATGAATTTCAGGCTAACGGTTTGTTAGCCCGCAGCTTATGTTTTTGGCCCGATTTATGTTGAAATTCAAACTATCGTTACGGAGGAAATAATTATGAAAAACTCGTTTCTTTGTTGATGGCTGCGCTTATTTCGCTTTGCTGCACCGCAGTGTCATTCGGAGCACATGGGGAGCACGAAGAGAATGTATGTTATTGCAACCATAATTACGTCTTTTTCAGAGGATATGATGAGTATATAAAACTATCGTCCATGTACTGCGAAGGATACCATGTCGAAAAGAATATATGCACGAAATGTGACAAGATAATAGAAGCATCCCGAACTTATCTCGGCACATTTGCTCACGATGATGTTGTTAAGCACGCGACATGCGACGGAAGAACGCAAACATGGACATTCAGATGCCGTTATTGCAATACATATATGCATGTGGAGTATCATGCATGCCCTGCTGCTCCGCACGGCGGAAGATGCGATTTCCTTCCCTGCTGAAGCAGTGTCGCGGCCCACGACGCCCGTCCCGGGTGTCATGGGCACGCACACTATTTTTCCATAATCACAATATAACTGAAAGGCGGTATGTCAATGAACTTGTTTATTGTACAATCACGCAGAAGGCTCATGGTAACGGCGCTCCTTGCTGCTATGCTTATTCTGACCTCCACGTTTTTTTGCGTAGGCTTTGCGGCGTGGTATGGCGCACAAAAGCAGTTAAGCCATCTTGACGACAAATATACCACTATAGCCATGATAAAAAATGTGGATTCATCAATCCTTACCGAAGATGAATTTATTAAATATTTTAAGAAAAAGAATGCCGCTCTGGATTTGGTCTCTCACGCGCCGCAGATTAAGGCTATTGATAACCGCATACTGCTGTTGGGCGCAGTGGAAGGAATGAGCGGAGTGGCCGCCGGTTCCATAAATCCTCTGGATTACAGCCTGCTTGATGTGGAGGATCGTTACGCCCTGGCGGTCATGGCGTTAAGATGCAAAAGCATAGACTATGATACTCCCCAAAAAGTAAGCTATTCCGCAATGTTTGACGTCATTGAACTCCTAAGCATGTTCGATGGTTATGATGCGTTTAAACCAATCGATGAAATCAAAATCGTCAATGGCGTTTATCTTGCCGATAAAAAGACGGCTTCTTTCGAAGAAGGAAAAACCTATCTGGTTTTCGGCAAATATTACGACTACCCTGTTTGGGACGTATATTCTCAAGGCGCAGACGGCGGCATGGAGATAGTCCGTACGCGCATGCGTGAAGCCAATGGCAGAACATTTAATCAAACAATGATGCCCATCGGTTCGTTCCCGAATTCGGAATTCGGATATAGTCTTACGCCCGAAACAATCAGCGGCGAGCAAACAACGACAATTAATTTTAACTCATTCAACTGCATAAAAGAATACGAGGGCGATGTCAACAGCTTCATTGAAAGCGATGAAGGCTCCGAATGGCGTGAAATGATAGACATATGCAGCCTAAATCACAGCTCATCCGCTGTTTTTCTTACAGACAACATACAAAGCATGTATAGCTTTAACGTTGGCAAGACGAGCATATTGGACGGACGGCACATAACATCCGACGAATATGCGCGCGGCAGCGCGGTGTGCCTTATAAGCGCGGAATATGCCCTTGTCAATAACCTGTCCGTAGGAGATTCCGTAAATATTTCGTTATATGACAGCGGGTGTCAGATAACAGGGCGGAGTACCGCCGATCCTAAAACCGTATATTTTGTTTATCCCTGCACGCAGGAGGATATCGTTGCCCAAAGCAAAGCGTATGAAATCGTTGGCATCTACAGTGGAGCCGAATATGATCCTGACATAATGTCAATTCGCCCGGATACAATCATTGTCCCTAAAGCCTCCGTTCTTTTACCCTCAGACGGGCTTCGCCCGGTTAACAGTTCCGAGCTGCTTCTTACCTCGTACATACTCAAAAACGGTACTCAGTCGGAATTTGAAAACTATATGAGAGGCTTTGACTGCGGCGATATGTTTTTGTATTATGACCAGGAATACTCCCATGTAGCAAGCTCATTTAAGCGGCTTGGTGAAAACGCCATGCGGCTCCTCATTGTAAGCCTTTGCATATTTGTTCTTGCCGGTGCGCTTTACGTTTATCTCAATATGCGGCGTATGTCGCCCATCGCCCGCTCCATGCGTCTTATAGGCGCAAGCGAAAAAAGCGTTTCGTATCAGATGCTCGCCTCCTATGCACTGCTCAGCGGCATTTCGTTGCTCACAGGCACATCGGCAGGTATTCTGCTTTATAATACGGCAAGTAAGCAGCTTCTTTCTACGCTTATAGACCTTGATCCTGTTGCCGTAATCATATGCGCCGCGATACAGGTGGCGGTGCTTTTTGCGGCAGGCGCACTGAGCATACATGGCGTGGCGAAAAAACAGCTTATGCAAACCGAAAGGAAGAAGAAACAAAATGAAGCATAAAGTGGAAAACAACAACGGCCGAGCCGTATGGAGCATCGCTCTAAAAATGCTCTGGCGTCGGCGTTTAGTGTCTCTGTTGCTTTTGGGAGTTGCACTTATAGGCGTATTCTCATCGCTCGCGCTGCACTCTCTCACGCGCAGACAGGAGGATGCGCTGAAGATTGCTATCGAGCAAACGCTTATCCATTGCGTTATGACTGACGTACGCGGATTAAATTCGGATAATCTGAACGTACCCTCAAGCTTCGCCGAAATTTTTTCGGGCATGCGCGGGAACGAGTTTGACCCCAAAAAAAACCTTTCGCCGCTCGTAAAAAATGTGCGCGCAAAAGCAACGTTCCCCCTCACATCGCCTTCGGACACATTCATGTGCAGGGTGCTCACTTTTGATTCGGACAGCCGCCTGAACAGTATAGACGGCTATGCCATCGAATACGCCGACGGATATGATGAAAGCGTCCTTAAAACGCAAGAGCGCGTATGCTTTATCCCGCGCGATATGCAGGGCATTCAAATCGGAGATGACGGGCGCGAATACTTTAGCGTTCTTTCCGAAACCGGCGAGTCGTTCCTGCTTAAAGTTGCGGGAAGAGTAGGCAACGGATCAAATAACGTGATATATGTTCCGTTCAACATGAGCAGCGACGATAATGTTCTGTCGGAGGCATTTTTTATGGATTCCTGCTCATTTGATGTGTGCGACAGTCTCATTCCGGAGCAGACGCTGTCCAAAAAGAAAGAGCTTTTTTTCTCAAACCCGTACATTGTTGAACCAAATATAAAGAACGAGCCACAGAACTTTTCTGTCGGTATACTTGTGCAGGACGCATCGTATCTGGAGATGCGCAGTGAGATGGAGAGTAATCTGAAGCTTCTGACATTTCTTCTGCCGCTGCTGATATTGATAATGGGATGCATTGGCTTTTTTGCGAGCTTCCTTACAACGCGCGGACGCGTAACCGAATTTGCAGTCATGCGAAGCATGGGTATGAAGCGCATCCGACTTTTTGCGCTTGTATTTTGCGAGCAGGCAATTCCCGCGTTTGCAGGCGGAATAATCGGATTTGCAGGCGGACTCATGCTCAACGAAGGAGCCGGTATATCGGCACTGATTAAAGCATGTGTGATATTGATGATTTTCCTGCTCGGATCGGCAGTTGCAGTTATGCAGCTTACAAGTATCAATACAATGAAATTACTTAGATTGGAGGAGTAAAACATGGCAATCTTAACGACAAATGAAATGAAGTATTTTTATCGCAACAAGTATCGCACGGTATATGCGGTTAACGGCGTAAGTTACGAGTTTGAACAGGGCAGGTTTTACGCGATAGTAGGGCCGTCCGGCTGCGGAAAGACGACCTTTCTTTCGGTGCTGGCCGGGCTGGATCTGCCGACAGAGGGCAGCGTAGAATTTGACGGCACAAGCCTTGCAGATCTTGACAGAGACGATTACAGACTTAGGCACGTTTCCGTAATATATCAAAACTTCAACCTTTTTATGAATCTGACCGTGGCGGAGAACGCGGCTTATCCTCTGTATCTGCGCAGGACGCCAAAGAAGGAGGCGGACGCCGTGGCTGAAGAGAAGCTGAAATTAGTCGGCCTCACCGAAGATCAATTCAAGCGCTTTCCCAATATGCTTTCAGGCGGTGAACAGCAGCGCGTAGCAATAGCAAGAGCGCTTGCTGCAGGCAGCAAAATAATATTGGCGGATGAGCCTACGGGCAATCTTGACACAGCGAACAGCAAAAACATCGTCGAAAGATTAAAGGAACTTGCGCATAAATCAAACTGCTGCGTAATAGTTGTCACGCACGACTCAGCCGTTGCAGAGCAAGCCGACGAAGTGCTGAAAATGCGAGACGGCCTGCTGGTTTTCGATTAATAATCGCTTGTCGAAAAACCCCGTGGGTTGTTAAGGGACCGCAGTCTCTTAAGTTAATTCCGGCTTTGACGACATGCGCGTCAAAACGGATGAAAACCCATAGGTTTTCGTACTTTGCGGGTTTTACCGCCCGGGAGCGAATGCAAGATGCAAAACACGAGAAAAGCTCGAAAAAGTGGTAATACGCCACTTTTTCGACAGTCCGGAATGCTTTGACTCGCCCGAACAATTCGTGATATAATGAACTAAATATTCTGCGGAGGGTAATGCTAATGGGCATCAAGAATATAAATAAAAGCGAAACGCTCATTCTCAGGGACGAAATCAACTATTGCGACGGCCAGATTGTAAGCAAGACGCTTGCTCAAAACGAGCATGTGAGCATAACGCTTTTTGCTTTCGAAAAGGGCGAAGAGATAAGCACACATTCATCCGGAGGCGATGCAATGGTGACCGTGCTCGACGGCGTAGGACGTTTCACAATCGACGGCGTTGCGTATTATCTGCGTCAGGGCGAAACCATAGTTATGCCTCAAAACGTTCCGCACGCCGTTTTCGGCGAAGAACGCTTCAAAATGCTTCTCACAGTAGTGTTTTGATAAATATGCACTCTGACAACCATCGTTTCACAGCGGCCGAGTTCAAGAAGGCACGCTGCTCGTAAAAATATGATTTTTTAGGACTCCATGCGAAAAAAACTTAACTTGCTCGACGAAAGCATTTCGCCGTTAAAAATAATATGGTATCTTGCATGGCCGACCGTGCTCGAACAGCTTCTGCTCACCGCCGTGCAATATGTTGACACGGCTATGGTCGGCTCACTCGGCACAAATGCAACCGCCGCCGTAACGATAAATGCGTCTACAACGTGGCTTATAAACGGAATCTGCGGTGCTCTTGGCACAGGCTTTTCCGTACTCGTCGGCCGCAACATAGGCGCGGGCGATCATAACGCAGCACGCAACGTAATACGGCAGGCGATGCTCGCGATGCTCGTATTTGGCGTCGCTATAGTTTGCATCGTTGAAGTTGTCGCTCCGTTCCTGCCCCGTATTCTCAAAGCCGATCCCGCCATTCACCGCAGCGCGTCAACGTATCTTGCAATAATCGGCGGAGGTTATTTCTTCAACGTCGCAATAAACCTTGCCGCGAATATAATCCGTTGTTCCGGCGATACAAAAACGCCAATGTTTGCAAACTTGGGAGCAAATCTCATAAACGTTGTGCTAAACTTCTTTCTTATATTTGAAACTCGCCCGATAATGATCGACTTCGCGATACCGCTTATAAACCGCCATGTGTCGTTCAGCTTTACAGCATGGGGTGCAGGGTGGGGTGTAAGCGGCGCCGCCGTTGCCACGGTTGCCTCTCTGTTTGTGTCCGCAACGATATTGGTCATTTCTCTTTTTCGTCGAAATACCGATATGCGCATCAGCATTAAAGACAAATTCGGATTTGATGCCGCCGTATGGAAAAGCATGTTCCGTTTGGCATACCCGGTAGCGGGTGAACGCTTTGCGCTTTCGGGCGGCCAAATAGTCATGACAGCAATAGTCACCGGTCTCGGAACGGCAAGCCTCGTCGCGCATCAGCTCGCAATTACTGCCGAGTCTCTCACATATCTTCCGGCATTTGGCTTTTCTGCAGCCGCCACCACGCTCGTTTCGCAGTCGCTCGGAGCTCAAAACCAGCATCTGGCCAAGAAGCTCAGCAGGCTGTGTATATTTGGCGGAGTCTTATTCATGTCGATGATGGGCGTGGTACTTTATGTTTTTTCGGAAGACCTGATATCTATATTCAGCAAGGATCCCGAAGTGATATCCCTCGGTGGGCGCGTTCTTAGAATCGAAGCATTTGCCCAACCATTTTTCGCTCTCGCCAACGTCGTATCAGGTGTCCTTCGCGGCGCGGGCGATACAAAATGGCCCTTCATCATCGGTCTTACAGGCATGTGGGGTGTGAGGCTCGGGTTGGCATATATACTATCGCACATATTTGGCCTCGGGCTTTTTGGTGCATGGATAGCGATGGTATCCGACCTCGTAGTGCGCGGCCTTCTCTGCCTGCTGCGCTACAAAAAGGGCAACTGGTCACAGGCATGGGGAACTGTGCATGATAAGGCGGCATAGCCTTTCTGCTGCAATTTCCCAAACAATTCAGAGGTGTATATGAAAAACGTCGACAACAAACACAAAGCGCATAGGAATGATAAGATGGCTTCGCGCAAAAGCAGCAAGGTTTCAGCTATTCTAATTGGAATAATTGTTCTTGCCGCGCTTGTGTTCAGCATTGTCGCACCGAATCAATTTAACTCGCTGTACGAAGCCATTATAGGTCATCCGGCCGAAATCGTTTCCCCATTCATAGGCAATTCGCCCGATGCTATACTGTACACGCCCAATGCATCCCCATCTTCCGAAAATGAATCCGCAAAAACGCTCGAGGCGTTTTTCGTCGATGTTGGGCAAGGCGACTGCATATTTCTTCGCTCGCCGAACGGTAAAACAATGCTTGTGGATTGCGGAGAACTCTCAAGCTTTCCCGCTGTAGAAGAATTCCTTAAATCGCAAAACGTGGAAAGGCTTGACGTGGTCGTTGCAACGCATCCTCACAGCGATCATATAGGCGGAATGGCAAAAGTAATAGATAACTACAAAATCGGCAAGTTTTATATGCCCGCCATTGAAAACACTTCATCAGCATTTGAAGCTATGATATCCGCTCTCGAAGAAAAGGAAGTGAATGTTATCGCTGCGGATGCGAGCACGAAATCTAAAGTAAGTTGGGATAGCGACGTTGAGGTTCGCATACTTTCGCCTTTTTCCGACATAGAATACAGCAATCTAAACTGCTATAGCGTCGTTATGCGCATAAAGTTTGCCGGTACTGCTTTGATGCTTACAGGCGACTGCGAAAAAGAGTCTGAGCGTATCATGCTCGACAGGCTCCCGACCGACTACTTTACTGCGGACATATTAAAGCTGGGGCATCACGGCTCTTCTACTTCTACGAGCGTCGATTTCTTAACCGCCGTAAATCCGTCTGTGGCTATAGCCATGCTCGGCAAAGATAACAGCTACGGTCATCCGCACAGGGAAACGCTTAAGCTCATGAAGGATTACGCTCTTAAGCTTTACCGAACCGACAAATGCGGCACCATTCGTGTTGTGCTTGACGGCAAAACCGTAGCCGTATTTCCGGAGCGTAAGAGCTGATTCTTATCGGCTCTACGCCTCGCCTTGAGGCTCTATCTTTATGCTGCCGTCATTAACGTCAAGAATCACCTTATCTATCTCCTGCCTAAGCTCGTCTGAAATATAGAATTTGCTCACAGCCGCTGTGTAATCTATTATCAAATACTCGGTAGAAATATCAAGCTTGCTGCTTAAACCGCCTTCCCAATCGGATGACGTAAATAAAAGCGCCGCCGTGTCAATTATTGACTGCTCAATATCGAACACTATCCTGCATAACAGTTCATCGCTGCTATAGACATTTTTCATATAATCTATCTCAATCAGGAAGTTCCTCGTTTCGCGAGCAGCTGCTCTCAATGAGTTATCGTTCGATACTGTAGTGAGCACCACATCCGCACCGCTGTCGAACACATCGTACGCCTTCTCCTTTATTCTTTTCCGCCCATCGGTACTTTCATATTTGAAAGATACCGATTCGATGTTTTCACGCACATATACCGCCCCGGCATTAAAATATGTCATGAGCTCATCCGAAAATGATTGCTCAGTCAAACCGCCTATTATGCCTGTTTGTGTCATGCTTGCCGCGATATACCCGCCGATAAACATCGCTTTGTCGAAGCAAAAAGCAATAAGATGCACATTCTGCGGTATTGAGCGCTCAGGGATGTTGTCAATATAACAGATGAATTTTACACTGCCGTAGTTCGATGCGGCGTCCAACGCTGTTAAAGAGGCGTTATTTCCGACAACAAATACTACATCGCTCTCTTCCGCCGCCGTTTTAATTTTTTCTGCCAACGCTTCTGTATCATTACAGCATTCATATTCGGCTGTTTTGACACCATAGCGCGTTTCTATCCCTTTCAATCCGCTGCGCGCAGCATCATATACACCGCCGTCGCCGCTTTTCCCTTCGACAACAAGCCCTATCCGCATCTCAGCCCTTTTTTTGGCGGAAATCGTACAACCGCTCAAAAAGCAGCCTGCAAGCAACATAACGCACATGACTATGCAAGCAAAATGAGCGGTGCATGATAAAAGCATCTTTTTCATTCGGTTTCCCATATACATCAAACGGACGCCCAAAAGGACATCCGTTGGTGTTAAAATCAATATTAAAGATTCGGAAGATCCATCAGCAATGAACGCGCCGTCTCAAGATGCGTTCGAAGCACTGCGTCTACAAGCACGATATCTTTTTTTCTGCAAGCCTCGATAATTTTCCTGTGGTCTGTGATAGATTTCTCCTGCCTGTCCGTAATCGTATAGAACTGGCGGATATATCTGTCAACATTTGCGTGAAGCTGGTCGATAAGCTGCAAAAGAACGGCATTGTTGGAAGGCGCATACAGAGTCATATGGAACTGGAGGTTAAGATCCTCCAGCTTATGCTGATCGCTCTCCACCACGGACTTATCGATTATGGACTGCGCCTCGTTAAGCGTTTCGGGCGTTATATGGGGCAATGCGGCCCTTATAGCTCCCAACTCAAGCATTATTCGCGTATCCATAATGTTTGCTATCTCTTCCTTTGAGAGTTTCGTAACAACAGCACCCCTGTTAGGATAAATCCTGACGAGGCCCTGCGCCTCAAGCTGTCTGAAAGCTTCACGCACAGGAATGTGGCTTACGCTGAGCGCTGCCGAAATCTCATCCTGCCTAAGAGGCATACCTCCGGGCAAAACCCCCCTCACAATGGCTGTTCTGATAACTTGAAAAACCCAATCGCGCGCCGCCATCGTCCGAGGCTGCATCTCGTCGGCAATTTTCTTCAACTCCATAGTTTAATCTCCCCTTTTTATTTAGCTACTGTCTACGGTGAATATATTATACTTTGATTTTTCAATTTCGTCAATACTTTATGCATATTTACACATAAAGCTTTTATTCGGGATATTTCCCAAAATGCGCTTCCTCCACTAGGCTCATGCTTCTATTATATCGAAGGCGCTTAAATCATGTTGCGAATACTTTACAGCAGCTTTTCCCTCACAAGCGAATATGGATTTCTTGGTGTCAGGCGCAGCATCTTAGTGGGGAAAGGCGCCTTTTTTATCGTTACTTTATCTCCTTCATGCAGCTGCATCTCATGGATCCCATCGACTGAAAGCAGTCCGTCTCCTAACATTTTTACATAAACATCCTCATACGGCGGAAGTACGCACGGACGCGCTGTAAGCGAATGCGAACATATCGGGACGAGCGTTATCGCCTCAAGGCGTTCGTCTACTATCGGTCCGCCGACAGAAATCGAGTATGCCGTAGAGCCGGTAGGAGTGCTTGCGATGACGCCATCCGCATACACTTCGCCTATAGGTCCCTCGTTTGTAGAAACATTGAAATAAGCGATTTCAAAAAACTTCGGCTTATAAACGATTACGTCGTTGAGAGCTGCCGCTATGCGTCGCGAATTTACATAGCATTCCAGCATCATCAAATTCTGTACTTTATAGTCTCCCCTATCAATCATTTCAAGAGCGTTCTTAAATTCATCAGGGGCTACTTCGCTCAAAAAGCCTATCCTTCCAAGATTTACGCCAAGAACGGGAATATCTAGTATCGCCGCGCGTTCAGCCGTCCTTAGAAGCGTTCCGTCGCCGCCGATAGCCGCAATAAGCTCACAGCTCGATAACTCATCTGCATTGTGTGCGACGCTGCACGCAATATCTTTGTGTTCACAAATACTTATAATGTGCTTTGCAACGGTATACGCTTCTTCCTTATACGGATTCACAAAAACGCTTATTCTCCCAATCATTCTTCTTCCCTCCCGAGCGTTTCGTGCGCTTCGTCGACGACGTTTCTTATTTTGCTTTCAATTAAATCCCGAGGCATTTTTTCAGTCGCATTGTCTGTTTTCTTTAGTATGAGCAGGAACTCCCTGTTGCCCTTAGGACCCGTTATCGGCGAAAAATCCAGCTCCTTCACCGTAAATCCGTTGTTTTGCGCAAAGTTTGCCACCGTTTCAAGAACCTCCCGATGGGTTTCCTTTTCTCTGACAACGCCATTTTTGCCAACTTTTTCCCTGCCCGCTTCAAACTGCGGCTTCACAAGCACAACCGCCGTCGCACCGTCGTTCAGGCAGCCATGCAGCGCAGGAAGTATGAGACGCACCGATATGAAGGATACGTCTATCGATGCAAACGATATTTCTTCGCCAAACAAATCAGGCGTTATCGTTCTTGCATTTGTGCGCTCCATTACAACCACTCGCTCATCGTTTCGGAGTTTCCAATCGAGCTGTCCGTATCCAACGTCGACAGAATACACCTTTTGCGCTCCATGCTGAAGCATACAGTCGGTAAATCCGCCCGTTGACGCGCCTATATCAATAGCCGTCTCCCCATCGAGTTTCAGTTCGTATTTCTCTATAGCCTTCAAAAGCTTCAATCCTCCGCGGCTTACGAACGGCAAGGCGTTGTCTGTCACGCTCAAAACATCGCTTGGCTTGACTTGCGCTCCCGCTTTCTCGAGTTTTATGCCGTTTTTATATACGACGCCCGCCATTATCAGCGAGCGCGCTTTTTCACGCGTCGGCGCAAGCCCTAACTCCGTAAGGCGCACATCGGCGCGCACCGTTTCAAAACTCATACCTTGAAAGCTCCTCGATTATAATTCTTCTTATAGAATTCACGTCCAACCCGCATTGCTCGTCCTGTTCCTTGAGCGATGCGTGAGAAACGGGGATTTCACCGATTCCCAGGTTTATAACGCTTGTGTTTTTCCCGCACAGCCTTTGAGCAATGCTCATACCGAATCCGCTGCATTTTATTCCGTCCTCAACGGTGATTATGCACTTTGAAGCTCCCGCAACGGCGGCAAACATCTTTTCATCAATCGGCTTTATGAAACGCGCATTAACAACGCCCGCGTCAAGTCCGTCCGCCGCTTTAAGCGCAGTCTCGACAAGCCTGCCCGTAGCTATCAAATTGACATGCTTCAAAGGCCTTAGCAGCGCCCATTCTCCAAATTTCGCATCTCCCCCCATATCCTCATCCGAAAGTCTGCCGCGATTGTATCTTATCGCAACAGGTCCCTGCGCGGATACAGCCATCGCAAGCATCTGCTTCAATTCTTTGGTTGATGCGGGAGACATTATCGTCATATAAGGCATATGCATCATGTAGGCTATGTCGTATGCTCCCTGATGCGTTTCGCCGTCCTCGCCCACGAGACCTGCCCTGTCTATGGCAAACACAACATGAAGCTTTTGAAGACATACGTCATGAAGTATCTGATCGTAAGCTCTCTGGAGAAATGTCGAATATATGGCAACCACGGGGCATGCGCCTTGGACTGCCATTCCCGCTGCCATTGTGACGGCGTGCTGTTCAGCTATCCCGACGTCAAAAAAGCGCGACGGCAGCTCACGCGAAAATGTCACGAGCCCGGTTCCCGTAGGCATTGCAGCCGTTATGGCGCATATTCTGTCATCGCCGCGCGCAAGGCGCACAAGCTCGCTACCGAATATTTTCGAGTTATTATCGTTCGCTTTTTTCTTAAGTTCGCCCGTACAAGGGTCGAAAGGCGCTATTCCGTGGAACTTTTCGGGATTCCTTTCGGCATATGAGTAGCCCTTCCCTTTTTTCGTTATTGCATGGATTATGACAGGTCGCTCAATAAGCTTCGCACGCTTGAACATATTTTCGAGCGCCGCTATATCGTGTCCTTTAACGGGGCCGAGATATGTAAATCCCATTGTCTCAAACAAAATGTTGTTGGGCAGCAAGAAGTATTTTATTCTGTTCTTCAGCCTTTCAAGCTTTCCCGCAAACGCCCTGCCGCGCTTCGTTCGCTCAAGCGCTTTTAGAGTGCTGCGCTTGAGCTGCTGATATCCCCTGCTCGACCTTATATTGTTCAAATGGCTGTTCATCGCACCGACATTGCCCGATATAGCCATCCCGTTGTCGTTCAGCACAATTATCAGTGGAAGTCTGCTTCTTCCGGCATCGTTGAGCGCCTCAAATGCCATTCCACCCGTAAGCGCCCCGTCGCCTATCACCGCAACGGCACACCCGCTTTTATGCAAAATCTTATTTGCCCTGAGTATACCTACCGCCGCTGATATCGAGGTGCTTGCGTGTCCGGCATTAAATGCGTCATGCTCGCTTTCTTCGTATTTTAAAAATCCGCTTGCTCCGCCCGAATGGCGCAAATTATCAAAATCGTTTCTTCTGCCCGTAAGCAGCTTGTGAACATACCCTTGATGGCCGACATCGAATATGAGCTTATCATTCGGAGACGAAAACACGCGATGAAGCGCCATGGTAAGCTCTACCGCACCGAGATTTGACGCGAGGTGCCCACCGTTCTTTGCCACCGAATCGATAACAAAGCCCCGTATCTCCTCTGCAAGCGGCTTCAGCTCTTTCTCGTCCAAAGCTTTGAAGTCTTCAAGAGAGTTGATTTTTTCAAGAATAGGATAGTTCCTCATTCGACCCCCCGGGAACCGATTATCTGTTGCGTCCTATGGTATGGTCAACAAGCTCCGCGAAGAACTCGCTGCCATCGATACGCGACACGGCTTTCTTTGCATTTTCTGCCGCAATACCTGCAAGCTCATGCGCACGCGCTGCACCAAACAGTGTCACATATGTAAGCTTATTGCTCTTGCTGTCCTTACCGATGCTCTTGCCGAGCACCGCTTCATCCCCCTCGAAATCGAGTATGTCGTCGGTTATCTGGAAAAGCAGCCCGTATTGTTCTCCGAACTCCTCGAGCGCAGCAACATCCGAGTCTTTTGCATTCGCGGCAAGCGCTCCGGAAACAACCGATGCCTTTATAAGCGCACCCGTCTTGTTACTGTGTATATGCTGCAGCATTTCTTCGGTAAACACCTGATTCGTCTCGTTTTCGATATCGCAGGCCTGTCCGCTTACCATGCCTCTCGCTCCTATCGCGCGCGCTATATACCGCATCGCCTTAACATATCCGTCATGGCCTATTCCGCATTTCACATAGCCTTCAACCATCATCTCGAACGCCGTAGAAAGTAGTCCATCGCCTGCCAGTATCGCCATCGCTTCACCGAATACTTTGTGGTTAGACGGCTTGCCTCGGCGAAGGTCATCATTGTCAAGGGCAGGCAAATCATCGTGAATAAGCGAATATGTATGTATTGTTTCCAAGGCGAATGCAAGCGGCAGAGCTTCCTCTATCTTTCCGCCGAGCATCTCGCATGCCGCAAGCACCATAGACGATCTGAGCCTCTTTCCACCCGCCGTAACGCTGTAAAGCATGGCTTTTTTCAGCGTTTCATTGCCTTCCATGCCGTTTATATAACGCGTTATCGCGTCCTCCGTAATGGACGCATATTCCTTAATCTTGCTGTTCAGGTTCATCCTCATCCGCCTCTGCTGCGCTTTCCTTCTCAAGTTTTGCGCTGACTTTCTTAATGCGGCCGTCATATTCGTCAAGAAGTCCCGTGCAAAGCTTTGACAGCTCCATGCCCTTTTCATAAAGCCTCACGGTTTCGTCAAGCGGCGTGTCCCCCTTGGCAAGCGCATCGGTTATTCTTTTAAGCTCTGCCGCCGCTTCCTCGTAAGTAAGCTTTTTACGCGCCATTCTTGTTTACCTCCGTAACATTTGCTTTAATACTTCCATCGTTCATTACGACCGTTATGCTGTCGCCTATGCCTATTGCTTCAACTCCGCTGCATATGGTTCCATCCCGTTTTACAACGGCATATCCCCTTTTAAGGACGCCTCGCGGATCAAAAGCTTTCAGCACATCGTCGGCATACACCTTCTCCGCGCGCGCATTCTCTGCCTTTCGCTGAACAGCAGTCGCAATCTGCTCAAACATATCGGCAATCCTCTGGCGCTGCGCATCGATTATGTACCCGACTCGCGCCGCTCCGTCAGACCGCATCATCGCATCGAGCTTCAATCGCTCCATGCTTATCCTGCGTGCCGTATATTCACCGAGCAGACTCGCAAGCGCAGCAATGCGTTCATCAAGATCTCTGCGCATCGGCACGCACAGCTCTGCCGCCATTGAGGGCGTCGAAGCGCGCACATCCGCAACGAAATCGCATATTGTGAAATCCGTCTCGTGGCCGACAGCGCTGATAATCGGCGTTGCGCAGTCAAATACGGCGCGTGCAACCGTCTCCTCATTAAACGCCCAAAGGTCGTCCATGCTTCCGCCTCCGCGGCCGACTATGATAACATCCGCAAGACGTTTTTCATCCATATATCGTATCGCACGCGCAATCTCCTCCGCAGCGCCTTCGCCCTGAACGCGCGCAGGACAAAGCGTGATGCCCATGTTTGGGAATCTTCGCCTCGTCACATTCATTATATCGTGAAAAACAGCGCCCGTCTCTGATGTAACCACACCTATCCGTCTCGGGAGCGTCGGAAGCGGCTTTTTATGTTTTTCATCGAAAAGGCCTTCGGCCTTCAGCTTCTCTTTAAGCTCACAGAACCGCTTAAAAAGCTCTCCTTCACTATTCTGTTTCTCGACATTTCGCACATAAAGCTGATATTGGCCGCCTGCCGGATAAACACCCGCATATCCGTATGCCGTAACGAGCATGCCGTTTTCCGGCCTGAAAGTCAAATTGAGCGTGTCCGGCTTAAACATCACACATCGCAAAAGTGCGCCTTCGTCCTTCAGCGTAAAGTAAACATGCCCCGACGGATGACGCTTTAAGTCCGATATCTCGCCCCTCACGCCCAAGTCCCGCAGGAGAACATCGCGCCTCAAAAGCTTCGACACGTATTCATTCAGTTGTGAAACGCTCAGCGTATATACGCTCATATCATTTAGTCGCTGCAGCGCAATAAAAACCGGTGCAATCTAACAACAATGATAAATCGAACCGGCAGTTGCAGCTGCTCGCATGCGTAATTCTTCTGTTTATTCCAATAACCCGCTCCACAGGGCGCTCACTCGCTGACTTTCTTGCGGGAAACGGCGCCGAGTATACCGTTGATAAACGACGGCGAATGATCTCCGCCAAACGTTTTCGCAAGCTCGACCGCCTCGTTTATTGATACGCTGTCAGGTATGTCGCACCTGTACATTATTTCATAAACGGCAATCCTGAGTATCGAAAGATCGACCTTCGGCATGCGCTCTATCGTCCAATCTACCGCAAACTCTGATATAAGGCCGTCTATCTCTTCCTTCTTTTCTTCTACACCGCAAAGTAATTCGTCGGCAAACTTGACGTCATCGGGCTTTGGAGTTTCCGTTATTCCCGATTTGTCAAGCACAGCCCCATATGTATCCTCGCAACCGAATAAACGCGCAAAAGCAAGCTTCATTGCCACTTCGCGTGCTGTTTTTCTGCTCATTTTTTCCTCTTTCGTTATTCGCTGGGGTTACTGCCGCTTCTTAAACAAGGCATCAAAGAAACCCTTGACGCCTTCTTTTCCATTTTTATCAAGCATTCTGCCGAAAAAAACGCACAAAGCAACAACAACGCCTATAAGCAGCGTGCGCCAAAAATTAATGGTGAATATAAGCAGTACCGTAATAACGCCTATTGCTACAAGCGTTATGCACCATTTGTTCTTTTTGACAAAGTCAATAAATGCCATGGCGTTCACCCGTTACTGTGCAGAAGCATTCCGAACATTCTGCTTCGGCGGCTCAACAATAAGTACGCTGACGTTATTTACCTCAACGCCCGCCAGTCCCTCGACGGTATCCTTTACGTTTTTTTGCAGAGCTTCGCTAAATTCCGGAACAGCGACATCGGGCATAAGCACAAGCCTGAGCGCAACACTTATGCCGGAACCCGACGGCAGAACGCTCGTTGTGCAGTCCTTTATCTGCTGCATCGTTCTGCAGCAACGCTGAACCATGCTGTCAATAGCCGCAAGGGTGATATTGGTCATACCATATTCGCTCGTCCTTACAAGCACCGAAGTGGGTACGGGAGGAGTGCGCTTGCCCGAGCAGCACGCAACAATAAGTCGTATTGCGATTATCAGAAGCAGCGCGCCCACCGCGCCGATTATCAGCATCGGCTTAAGGCTCGTGTTTCCGAACACAAGCGTGACAGCGGCATAAATCGACTCCAGCGAAATAAGATTAGCCGCATACGCTATCAGCATCACAGAAGCCGCCAGAAGCACCAACGAAAGAAGTACCGTGAGTATTCTGTCGAATACAGTGATCTTCATTTGTTTCTCCTTTGCATTTTAAGCGCGTCAGGCGCAAAACTGCGCCCAACGTACCTAATCTTTGTATCGTGCGTGTTTATTCCTGCTCATCGGCAGGTTCAGCCGCTACCGCAGGCTCTGTCTTTGCAAAGCTTATGCTCTGAACGGCGACATTGACCTGTGCTACTCTGAGGCCGGTCATCGTCTCTATGGCATTTTTGACTTCGCTCTGAACCTTTGCGCAAACTTCATGGATACGATAGCCGTATTCTACGACAACGTTAAGGTCCACGCATACGATATCTTCAGCTATTTCAACCTTTACGCCCTTTGTGAGATTCTTTTTTCCGAACATCTCGGTGAATCCCTCGACTACGTTGCCGCTCATTGAGGTTATTCCCTTGATATCGGCAGCAGCAACTCCTGCGATTGTTGCGACAACTTCGGGGGCAAAAATGATCTTGCCGCCTTCGTTTTGCATGCATTCGGTCACGATTTCATTTTCAGCCGTCATTGCTATATCCTCCTGCTGTATGATTACATGAGGGGTTGTAAACAACCTTCATATAGTCATTATATCAAAAAAAAGCATGTATGCAATCGTTTGCACAACAATTCTTATCTTTTATCCGTTAGACGGTCACTTTTTGCTCGGGCTTATCTTGATATTTGCCGCAGGTTCGCCCGTTTCGCGCGTAACGATGTCAAGTATCTGCGCCACCTGCTCGTTAGTAAGCTCCGTGCAGTCTACAACGACATTAACAGAGCCGTAATGAAACGTTACTGCCGCATCGTCAAAGCCCTTCGCCTTAATGAGATTCTCTATGGTGAGCTCCTTCTCCATGCAGTCCACTATCTCAAGAAGCTGCTTCTGCGCGTCGGCAAGCGTCTCGGCGTCGGTGCTTTCGTTGTGGATTATCGCGTTAAGATACTCAATTTCCTTATCGCGCGTGCTTTCGCGGGTCGTTCTGAAGCTTGCAAAATAATCGGCGCCGACGCCATATCCGAGCGAATTATCGACTTTATTCGAATATGTCGTCCCCACGTTTTCGCCGTCGTCAACGGAGCTTTGAGTCTGCGATGACTTGTTGAGCTTGATATTCAAAAGAATGGCCCCGGCAAGCAGCGCCGCAACTACAATCATGACCCCTATGGTCTTTTTCTTGTTCTTCATAATACTCCTCCTCAATTTATTTTGAATTTACTCCCATCTCAAACACTTCGACGCACGAAGCATCGATTCCGAGCACGGTTTGAACGGCATATTGCAAGTTAAGCCTTATCGATATATCGGCCGCGCCCTCCGCAATAACGATGACACCCCTTATTTTCGGAAGTATTTCCGTTATAATTATGGGAGAGTTGCCGCCGCTCCCCGATACCGTTGCCGGAGATGACGACTCCGCCTGCGAATATGAATTAAGTCCGTCGTTGCTCTCGGAACCGTTTTTTTGCGTATCCGTGCTAAGCGCCGGTACCATCTGCGACGTTGTGTCATACGTTATCATTACGCGCACGTTTCCCGCACCGCTTATGCTCGAAAGTATGCTCTCAAGTCTTCGCTCAAGCTCGCGTTCGCTTACAGCATACTCCGTGTTCGTTGGCGCCGTTTTCGTCTTATCGTCCGTTTTCGACGTCTTGGGCGCCGCCGATGTAATATAGATGAGCGCCACCGCGATAGCTATCGCCGCATACACGCCTATCTCAAGCTTCTTATTTTTTCGCATTCGTTTTACGAGCGAGTCGAATATCTTAAACCTTTTGCCCTCCATTGCCTCACCCTTGCGTAATAAACTTAATCAGCGGTTCGACTATAGTGAGCATCGTTACGAGCCCTACAGTCCGTTCCGCATCCGTCTTCAGCTTGCCGTCAGGCAGCATGAGCCGTACGAGCATCGCAATAACCGCCGCCGAAGCTATCCTTGCGACATGTTCGAATATCGCTCCCATTTCGCTGTCACCCGTATATATATATGTTACCGGTACCAATAATAATGCCTGCCGTTATTATGAACATAAGTCCTACGCCGACTACAGACGCAAGCATGTATGTAGATACATCGGCCGTAGATGCAAGCATTTTAACTATCCGCGAATCGCACATGGGCTGACACGCCGCAGCGCATATGCGGAGCGTGAATATCGTTCCCGTAAGCTTCAGCACAGGCACGGCAGCAGCGCCGAGCACGAGCAGCACGGCGCTCAAGCCCGAAGCATTCTTGATAACCGTGCTGCATAACAGCACCGTGTCTACCGTGCCGGAAACCATACCGCCTATTACGGGCACAAATTTGTCTATTGCAAACTTTGCAGTTCGCGCAGAAAGCCCGCCCGTCGACGCCGCCGATATCCCCGTAAACACTGTTATGCCAATATAGATCGTGAATATAAACCCAAGCGCCCATTTTGATGCCGTTTTGCTTAAATTATAAAGCTCACCAAGCTGTGGCCTCTCCGTCATATTGCTTATCACGGCAAGCACGCCGCCCATGAGAATAATAGGCAATATCAGCATTTCGATGATTTTTATCACCGTCGACGACAGGAACGCAAGCAATGGACTAACGGCGCTCGACACAGCTATGTTTCCCGACGCGCTAAGCATCAATATAAGCGTCGGCGAAACCGTCTCCGTTATTTCCGCTATCCTTGTCACCGTATCGCGCGCGACGGTTACCATCCTGCCAAGAGCATATACGGCTGTGCTCACAGCCATGCCATAGCAGACGAATCCCGCCGTCTCCTTTATGCCGCTCATACCCTTTGCATTTATCATCACTTCAATGAGGCCGCTGACGATACATGCTGCCATTACCGTAAGAAATATGCCCGTATTCGACTTAAGCTCCGCTTTTAATCCAAATTTGACAGTATCGAACACACCTTGCGCGTCGAGCGGCATGTCTCCGAGCGCTATGCCCTCGACCATATCCGAAACGCTTGAATATTCTGTCGGCAGCACACCCGACGTTTCGCTGCTTAACACTGCGTCCCACTGTGACATATCGTAGGTTTGAAGCTGTTCCTTAAGCTGCTCCTCAATGCTCTCCTCATCGTTTTCGGGTGCAGCCGCCGTACTGGCCGGTAAAAAAAACACGGAAATCATAATTATTGCCGCTAAGAGCACTCTCCTTGCACAGTTCATCTTATCTGAAACGCCTCTATTGCAAGGTCAAGTATTTTGAACGCCACCGGCGCGGCAAGCGCAAGTATCATTATCCGTCCTCCCAGTTCTACCTTCGCTGCAAGGGCGCTTTCGCCTGCATCCATACACGTCTGCGATGCAAGCTGTGCAAGATAGGCTATACCGGCCGTCTTGAGCGCCACCGTAAAATATTCCTCATTCAAACCGTAGCTCCGCACCGCATCCGTAATCATGTTTAATACCCCCGTAATTTGGCCTACAAGCATTAAAAGCACGGTTGCCCCCGCAGCTATACTCGTCTGCACGGCCATTTCGGGCCTATACGTTTTTACCACAACCGTAAGCACCACTGATATGAGAGTCACCGCAAGAAGCTTAAATATGCTCATATTCAGCCTCAATACAGCCCGAATATACGCGACACGCTGTCAAAAAGCGCACTTATCTGGTTTATCACAAGCATCAACGCTATCACGAGCCCCGCAAGCGCCGTTATCATCGCTATATCGTCGCGTCCCGTCTGCTTCAAAAGCTGGCATGCGACCGCAACGAGTATGCCTATGCCCGCTATTTTAAGAACAATCTCTATTCCCATCGCAAAACATCTCCCAAAGCTTTCATATAAGCATCAGCGCACCCGCAAGGCCGAGCGTTATCCCAAGCGAAACGTACAGCTTACCCGATGTGTTTATCTGCGGCGTCACCGTCCGTATATGTTCGCGCAGCTTGTTTATGCTTATTTCGGCACGGTCGAGCTGCGTATCCTTATCGCTTGTGCCGAGCCCGCACATAAATTCGCCGACAATCGATTTTTCATCCGCATTCAGTCCGTTTATGCAAGCGTACGCCTCGCCGCACTTTTGCAGTTCGTCCCAGGACTCAGCCGCTGAGCGTCCGCCGCATATTCCTTCGCGCATCGCTGCCCATAGCTGCTTCGTGCTTTCGCTCCCCATCCCTTCAAGAAGCTCGCCGAGCGGAACGGCGGCATAGCGCAGCTTGAAGCGAACTGCGTTCATATCGTCGCAAAGCTCCCCAAGAGTTTTAAGCCTCGCTTTTTCCCGTTCGCAAAGCATTATGCCTATGGCCGTCGAAAGGCAAAACGCCATCGCCGCTCCAATGCATTTAAGCAAGCCTGCCCACCGCCTTTATCGCGTTTTCCTTATCGAAGCGGTGCGACTGTTTTGCGTAAAACATTCCGTTACGCCGTCCTATAACTATCAGCGACTCAAAAGCCCCATCAGATACGAGCCGCTTCAGCGACGGCCGCCTCATCACGCTTTCCGCACAGTCGCCGTGCGCTGACGCTATCACCGACACGCCACAGTTGACAGCCTCGCATATCGCCCGCGCGTCGTCATCGGTGCCGATTTCGTCGGTGATAATCACATTCGGCGAAAGCGCGCGTATCGCCGCCATCATTGCATATGACTTATCGCAGCACGCAATAACATCCGTACGCACGCCAACATTAAGGCGAGGTACGCCCCGCACGCTTGCCGTTATCTCGTTGCGTTCATCTGCTATAAATACCTTTTTGGGCGCTATCACACATTCACCGTTCGAAACAATTCGCGCTATATCCCTGAGCGCTGTGGTTTTTCCGACGCCCGGTTCCGAAACAATAAGCGTTGAGGCTATGTTTGCCCCACGAATCATTGCGTCAACAAGCCATCTGGACGAGCCTTCGCATTCACGCACAATCCTTATATTGCAGCCCGATATGTCGCTGAAGCGCCATCGTCGGGACGCAACGTCGTACACCATGTTCCCGCTTATTCCCACCCGGCTTCCTTCGACGGTTATGTATCCCTGCGAAAGCTCTTTTTCAAACGCATAAATTGAATGGCGGCAAATATTTTCAACAAGTCGCGCCACATCGCTCTTGCCCGCAACCATGTCGCGCACAAGCTCATCTCCGTCGGAATAGACAAGCTGAACATTTTTGCCGACGCGTATGCGTATCTCCTCAAGATCGTCTCGGCGCACAAGATCGCGCAGCCGCGAAAAACTCTCGGGCAGCATTCCGTATATCTCTCCGCGCGAATCGTGTGCACTCATCTCAATCACCTCAAACGTTTTCTAAACTATAGATATGAGCATGTACAATTTATAATGACAGCTTGTTTACAACGTGCAAAATCAATTCATGCGTCGTTCATACGCGCGCTGTTTTTAAGCGCACAATAAGCGCGCGCATCCGAGTAGACAAAAATACCGATATAATCCCCGTAAGTTGAAGCTCAATTTCAACCGTTCCGAACTCAAGAGTAGTATAGCCGCTCGAAACAAGCTCTGCGCAGCTGACGGCCATCGACGCAAAAAGCGGGGCGCACGATGCAGTAAGAAGACCCGCCCTAATTTTCATATTAAACGATGCCGCGGCAATTGATGCCGCCACCGCTATCCATATTTGTTCGCTGACGCCAATGCCTATACGTCTGACTCCCGCAAGTCCCGCAACGTACACAACCGTAAAGAACCCCCTCAAAAAAAACGCTTTCGGTTTTTCGCGGCACAAGAACAAAAACGGCATAACCGCCGCAGCCATGTTTATGGTTATCTCGTGAACCGGCGACAGCGTAAACTGCTTTAGCGCAAGCATCGTCAGCGAAAACATAATTACGGCGAACCGTGACATTTTGAAGCTTCGAAGCGCAGAATCAAGCACACCAAACGCCGTCAATATCGCCGTGCATACAAGCATCAATGCTTCTATACTCATAAAACGCACCTCATTTACGGTTTAGTATGCCCTAAACGCGCGCCGTATTGTATGTAAATATTACTCAAAAAAGGCGCAGACGCATCTCTGCGTCAGCGCCTTGCTTCTAATCTTTTTATTTATCTAAGCTTTGCTCCAAGCTCCTCTGAAAGTCCGTCTATTATCGCGTTCATCGCCGCAGTTATCTCATCGTCGGACAGCGTATGATCCTCCGCACGGAGCGTAAACGAATACGCCATGCTCTTTTTGCCTATGGCTATTCCAGCACCGCGATATATGTCGAAGAGCTCAACGTTTTCAATTAAAACGTTCGCCTCCGTATGCGCTATCGTATTTGCAACATCGGCCGCCAAAACATCTTCATCAACAACTATGGCTATATCCCTTGAGACAACGGGGTAGCGCGGTATCGGTGCATATGTTCTGCGCTCGTTTTTGAGCTTCGCTATCCTGTCAAAATTGAGCTCCGCGACATACGCCTTAACGGGAATGCCGAAATACTTCAAAAGGTTTGGATGTATCGCGCCCATTTCGCCTATGACTTCGCCGTCCGACAGTACTACCGCCTTTTGCCCCGGCTGGAAGTATTCTCCGCCGCCCGCAGCATATGACACGTTTCTTATGCCCACGCGTTCCATAAGTGTCTCGACAGTACCTTTGAGCGTGAAGAAATCCTCTTTTTCGCCAAAGTACGCTATACCTATCATTTTACGCTGCTCGGGCAGTATCTCGTTGTCTATATGGATATTGCCTACCTCAAAGAACCTGCCGTGGCCCGTCTTTTTGTTAAGGTTAAGCGCAAGAGCTTTCAGTATTCCGCTTATAAGTGTCGTACGCATAAGGCTCTGTTCTTCGCCGAACGGATTAAGTATTTTTACGTTCCTGCGCCTTTCGTCGTTCTCATCGAGTCTGAGCGCCGCAACGTCCTGCGGACTCGTGAAATTGTAGCTGTACATTTCATATGCACCCAAGGATACGAGCAGATCCTTAATCTTGTCTTCAAACGCGAAAAGCGGTCCCACCTTGCCCACAAATGTTTCGCCGCGCATAAGCGTCGGTTTTATAGGTTCATAGCCGTATAGACGTGCAATTTCCTCGGCTATATCCCAGTCAGCCTCTATGCCGCTCTCGATATCTGTCCTGAAATGCGGCACACCAATCTTCAGCCTTTCGCCGTTCAAGGTTCCGTAAATGCCTATCGTTCCAAGCATCTGAAGCATTTTTTCGGGCGTAAGGTCAAGGTTGATTATTTTGTTGACATGACGCCAGTCGACGTTAATAACGCGCTGAGAAATATCGGCGCTGCAAACATCAATCGTTCCGCCTACAACCTTGCCCGCGCCAAGCTCGTCTACAAGCTCTATTGCACGCTTAAGCGCAAGCATCGCGTTCACAGGTTCAACCCCCTTTGAGAAGCGCGCCGAAGCGTCCGTCGAATGCCTGAGCTTTCGCGACGTCGAGCGGATATTGCTGCCCTTGAATACCGCAGATTCAAACAGCACCGTTCTCGTTTCGTTCGTTATTTCTGAGTTTTCGCCGCCCATTACGCCCGCAATGCCTACGCCCTTCTCGGGATCCGCTATAAGGAGCATATCGTCCGTAACGTCGCGGAGCGCTCCGTCAAGCGTTCTAACCTTTTCTCCCTCATGAGCATTTCTTACCACAATGTGTCCATCCTTTACGCACGCAAGATCGAACGCATGCATGGGATGGCCGTACTCGATAAGCACATAGTTTGTGATATCCACTATGTTGTTTATCGGTCTCAAGCCTACGCTCCTCAAGCGCTTCTGCATCCAGGCGGGCGACGGCTCTATCTTTATATCCGTCATAACCCTTGCGCAGTACCGCGGGCAAAGCTCGTTATTCTCGACTGTCACGGCGGCAAGCTCGTCTATGCTGCCTTCGCCCTCGATTTCTCTTATCGACGGCTCTTTGAATTCCTGACCGAGCGCCGACGCCGCTTCACGACACATGCCGATTATACTCTGGCAATCGGCTCTGTTCGGCGTAAGCTCAATATCAAAAATAACCGAATCGAGATCAAATGCCTCCTGTACGCGCTGACCGTTTATATGAGGCTCATTGAATACAAGCACTTCGTCAATTCCCGCCCCGGGATAATCGGCGTCGGTAAGTCCGAGCTCACGACCGCCGCAGAACATGCCAAAGCTTTCTACGCCGCGCAGCGAAGTCGGCCTTATTTCCATTCCGTCCGCAAGCGTCGCCCCGCAAAGCGCTACGGGTACCTGTGCGCCCTCAAACACGCGCTGCGAATTTGTAACGATTTGAAGGGGCAATTTCTCGCCTATGTCAACCGAGCATATTCTGAGCTTTTTTGCGTCGGGATGAGGTATTATTGATTTTATCGTGCAAACAACAACGTTCTTTATGCCCGGCATTTCGTCGGCCACCTCTGCCGTCTCAAAGCCTCGCTTCATCAAAAGCTCGACGAACTCCTCGTTCGTTACATTATAGTCAACATATTCTTTCAACCATTTAAGCGGTAATTTCATATCATTTGTACCTCCTTATCAGAACTGCTTCAGGAAGCGTGCGTCATTTTCGTACTGGAGCCTTATATCTGATATGCCGTATTTGAGGCTTGCCACCCTATCAACGCCTACGCCGAACGCAAAAGCATTCCATTCTTTCGGATCAAGCCCGCAGTTCTCAAGCTCGTGCGGGTTTGTTATACCGCAGCCGAGTATCTCAAGCCATCCGGTTCCTTTGCATACCCTGCATCCCTTGCCGCCGCAAATCGTGCAGGACATGTCCACCTCTGCCGACGGTTCCGTAAACGGAAAGTAGCTCGGCCTGAAGCGTGTTTTTACTTCGCTTCCGAACACGGCGTTTATGAACGCCGAAACAGTTCCCTTCAGATCCCCAAACGAAATGTTTTTGTCCACTACAAGCCCTTCAAGCTGCATAAACACAGGGCTGTGACTCGCGTCAACCTCGTCCACCCTGAATACCCTTCCCGGTATCGCAAGCCTGAACGGCGGTTCAAGCGTCATTAGGGCCCGCGCCTCGCAAGGAGTCGTATGCGTACGGAGAACCACGTTTTCGTTTATATAAAACGTATCCTGCATATCTCTCGCAGGATGGTCCTTCGGGAGATTCAGCTTTGTAAAGTTATAATCATCATATTCTATTTCGGGCCCATCAAACGTTGTAAATCCCATACCGACAAGCGCGTCTCTTATCTCGCGATAAACCTGCGTAAGCGGATGAAGTCTGCCGAGCGGGACGTCGCGCTTACCCGGCTCCGTTACATCAATCGCTTCCTTCTTAAAGCGCATCTCCTGCATGTATTCATCAACTTTCGCCTTGCGCTCAGCAAATCGTGCTTCAAGCTCCTGCTTTACGAGGTTCGCGCTTTTACCCATCGCGGCGCGCTCCTCCTTAGACAGACCGGCCATTCCGCGCAGTATCGATGTAAGCGAACCGCTCCTCCCGAGAACGGATACATACCATTCTTCAAGCTCCGCTCCGTTTTCGATAGTGTCAAGCTTTATTAGCATGTTTTTCTTGATTTCCTCAAGACTGTGGATCATTTATCCAGCACCTCCAAAAATAAATAAAAGCGCATTCATCCCCAAGGGACGAGCGCGCTTAGATCTCGTGGTACCACCCAAATTCATTTCGCCGCGGCGAAACCTCTATCAAGCTGTATCGGGCTTGACCCGACGCCGACTACACACCGAAAATAATGGCTTCACCGACGCTGCTTCATGGGAGAACGCTGCCAAGTCTTAGCGCGGCTCGCTTTCAGCCTACGTCGAGCCTCTCTTTCGGCGCGTATAACAGGGCTTTTCCCACTCAAAGCATTGTATTCGTGCGGATTATACCATATTCGGTTCGCATATTGCAACAGTTTTCATTTTGATTTATCATCTGCTCAAGTGTTTTTTCAGCGGCGTGCCGAACGAATCATTTTGCAGAGTTTCCTCTTTACCCTGCGAGCAAACGCCGCAGCGTTTCCAATGCAGAGGAACGGATATCTCAGCCCTTTCTCGTAGAAAAGCTTATATATTATTCCGTCCGTTTTGCCCTTAACGGCGCGTTCGAGCCGTTCGGCTTCGTATCGATATCTTGCGAGCTCCGTATTATAGCTTCCCCAATGTATTATTCTGTAATCAAGCGTTTTTCCGCCGCGCGTAAATCGCGCCCTGCCCTTTGAGATGTCCGCATCAAGAAGCCTTGAGTTCGGAGCTATAAGCATCTCGTCGTAATCTGCCGGACGGCACTTATTTACAGCCATCCCGAGCGCGAATACAGGCTCATCCGCCGGCTTCTTGAATACGCGGAACGCGTAGTCGCCGTAGTGTTCTGTACAATACTTTGCGACCTCAAACACCCTTTCGCACGTCTGAGTTTTGCGCATAAAGTATACGCCGCCATTCATGCTTATGACGTATTCGATATCCGATTCGAACTCCTTCATTCCGCTTGGTATATACCATCCCTTTGCAACGGTCAAGTCGTTCCATATACAGCCAAACGGAGCAAAATCGCTGCCGTTTTCGAATATTCCCCACCAGCGATTTATATCATCATATATAAGGCAGTCGGCCTCAATATATATCGTTTCGTCAAACGGCATCACTTCGTAAAGACGAAGCTTATCCATGTAGCTTCGCGCGGGATTGTCTATGATTATTACTTCATCGAACTCTTCCGTATACTTGTTCTCGCGGTCGCACACAAGTGCAAACTTCATAGGCTGTTCGGCAAACATGCGATATGACCATAAAAGCCTTTGCGCCATTCGATAATACATCTCTTTGCCGGTGGCTATCGTAACGAACCCGCGCGTTTTTTCGCTCTCTTCCATATTGCACTTCCTTTTAGCTATCTGTAGTTTATTTTGCAGCAAACGGTCACCATGCAGTCCATAAATCGTGTCATTTCATGAACTACAGGTATCGACAAGACACGGCTTTCAAGCGTGTGCTTCCGCTCTTTTCCTTCCGCCGTATACATTTTGCATATGTCGCCCGTCAACGCAGATCGTTCTTTTCCGGTATGCTGCGTTCTTCTCAACGACGCGGCAACAGTGTATGCGCTGCGCCAAAAGGAATACTCCGCAGCAGCCATGTACGCCCTCTTTTGATTATCTGAAAGCTCCGAATTATCTATCGTTTCAAATATAAGCCTGTGCTCGAGCAAAATGTTGTCCGCAAGGTCCTCCCGCGGCTTTCTTGTAAGTGACTCCGCCGAATCAAAAGTCATAACGTAAAGCGCGTCTTTTATTGTCAAAAGGCATGATACCTCTTGGCAATAGCGCACCACAAACACCTTGTCCTCGCCTATTCTCAGCCTTTCATCAAAACGCAGGTGCGCTTTTTTTATAATATCGTTTAAGTACACTTTATTCCAGACGGCGTTCAATTGCTGCTTTCTGAGCGCTTTAACAAGAAATCTGACCGTCTCGTTGCGATCTGCCGTACCGCGCAGCGTCTGCCTGCATTTGCTTTTCAGGTTCGCTCCCTCAAACTCGCTCTCAAAAATCAGCAGTTGGCATTTTTCGTTGAGATAGCGCTCAAGTGTTTCAAAATAGCCGTCGAGAACATAGTCGTCGCTGTCAACAAAGACTATATAACGGCCTTTCGCGTTGTCGAGCCCGAGATTTCTTGCCGCAGAGGCGCCTCTGTTCGGTTGTTCGAAATAGACTATTTCGTTGTGTTTTGCAGCATATTCCTTGCAGATGCGTCCGCTGCCGTCAGTCGATCCGTCGTTTATAAGAAGCAGCTCGAACGAAGAAAACTCTTGTTCAAGCAAGCTGTCAAGGCAGCGTGTTAAGGTTGATTCGGCATTGTATACCGGCACGATAACCGAAAACTTCATTTCATTCCTTAGCAATCCACTAATATCGGCCGAATCATTCGAATACTGCGTCCGTTCCGCATACGCGTGCTTTCCGTAAGGCCTTGAACGCATATTCGTCAGGATTCGAACCAATATAGCATATGAGGCTGTCGAAAAAGTGGCAAAATGCCACTTTCGAGTTTTTACGGGTTTTCTTCCGTTCTGACGCACACGTTGCCAGAGCCGGATTGAACATAAGCGGCTGCGGCCCCTTATCAGCCCCGGTTTTTTCGACAAACTATAACATATGTTATCCTTTTACCCGCAAATTGTCAACCGCATTCATATCGCGGCAGCGTAAAACTCCTATACAGGCATCTATACTTTGTCGTCTGCCATCGATGCCTGAATAGCATTTTTTGAGCATATTTCATCATGCTTTGCGCGTATCGACTTCATATCCGTCCATGCGTCGCGCTTTTTCGATTCGTCTCTGAGAAGCGCCGCAGGATGATACGTCGCGATTATATGTACTCCGCTTTTGCATATCCACTTTCCCCTGTCCCTTGTTATGCGCATTTGAGGGCCGCATATGTACCTCGCTGCCGTAGCGCCGAGGCATACGATTATCTGCGGACGAACAAGGACAAACTGCTCGCGCAGGTAAGGCAGGCACGCAATCGCTTCTTCATCGGTAGGCGTCCTGTTATTGGGCGGACGGCACTTCACTATATTCGCTATATAAACATCATCGCGCGTAAAATTGATTGCCGCAAGCATCTTATTAAGCAGCTTCCCGGCAGCGCCGACAAACGGAATACCCTGCACATCTTCATCTCGCCCCGGCCCTTCGCCCACAAGCATTATGCGCGCCCTTGGATTCCCATCGCCTATTACGACATTTGTGCGCGTTGTACAAAGACCGCATAATTGGCATATATGCGCTTTTGCATAAAGCTCATGCCAGTCGCAATGCATCAGCCTATACCTTCAATGAAGTTCAATACGTCTGTAAATACTTCTTGCCGGTTTATCTCGTTAATTACTTCGTGGCGCGCTTTATCGTAAAGCTTCAAGGTAACATCATGTCCTGTGTCTTTGAGCTTTTTCGACACCTCTTTAACGCCTTTCCCATAGTTTCCGACAGGGTCACCTGTTCCTGCTATTAACAGTATAGGCACATTCGGGACCTTGCCCGCCCATTCTTTTGCGCTGATTTCTCCAATACCGTCAAAAAGATCGCGAAATCCCGCGTTTGTGAATACAAAGCCGCAGAGCGGGTCGTTTTCGTATTTTTCGACCGCTTCCTTATCGCGCGACAGCCAGGCGTACGGACTTTTTGAATCTTTTATCCGTTTACAGTATGAACCGAACGCCATCCCGTTCAAAAAATCTCCCTTCGCGTATAGGCCATGTTTCCTTATTTGTGACTTTACAAGAATCTTTGCTATCGGAAGCGCAGGATTCCTGCCCGCCGTACCCGAAAACACAAACGCATTCGCATCGCCGCAGCGCGAAGCGTATGTCCGCGCAACGAACGAACCCATGCTGTGCCCAAAAACAATGTACGGAACTTTTCCAAACTTTTCCTCCGCCACATCATGCACGCGCTTCACATCCTCAACAAGTCTGTCCCAACCGTTCGCCTCGGCAAAAAAACCTTCGTGCTTTGCGTCGCGCATGGTGCTGCCGTGCCCCAAATGGTCATGACCGATAACACAATATCCGTTATCCGTCAAAAAAGACGCAAAATCATCGTATCGCTCGATATGCTCACTCATCCCGTGAACTATCTGCACCACACCCCTTGGATTTTCGCATTCCCATAAAACAACGCTTATGGTTTCGCCGACAGCAGACGACTCAATGCGCATACGGCTCTTTTTCACCTTCAACACCTCCGCTTTGTTTTATTTATAATACCATAATTTCTGTATACAAATAATGCATAAAAACAAAACTTCGTCATCTTTTCACCTTATAGACATAAAGCCGTATTTATCAGAATGAATTAAAATGATATAATCATAAAAAACTATTCACGCGGAGGTGAGTATAAAATGCTTTGCGAGATATGTGGACAAAACGAAGCGATTATTCATCGCGTTATGATAATAAACGGAAAAAGAACCGAACAGCACTTTTGCGCGAAATGCGCCAAAGAAATAGGTCTCGGGGCTTTGAAGGTACCCGTAATGCCCGACATTATGACACAGTATTTACAGCCTGAATTCGACGACGCCGAATGCGGATGCGGAACGACAATACGCGAATTTAAACGCACGGGAATTTTGGGATGCGAATCGTGCTATACGGATATGCGCGACGAGCTCATGCCCATAATAAAGCGCCTGCAGGGCGGACGCATAGAGCACCGCGGCCATATTTCATCTTGCTCAGAAGCAACTAAGCTTTACGAGCTTAAAAAGCTGCGCAACGATCTTGCCGAAGCCGTAAACAACGAGCAGTACGAGCTCGCTGCCGAGCTGCGCGACAAAATAAAGGCGCTTACCGCAACGCAGGAGGTCGAGACAAATGAACAATAACGGCATCGTGATGGGCAGCGGAATAAAGCTGTCGCGCAATATAAAAGGGATTCCGTTCCCGAACAAAATGAACAAAGGAAACGCCGAGCACGTCCAAAAGGCCGTGTTTGATGCATTCGGCGGCTTCGACAACTTCGATTTTTTACCCGCAGATTCGCTTGACGAGCGAAAAAAAGTCGCTCTTATCGAACGCTTTGGATGCGGTACGGAGCTGCTTAAAAGCAAGCTCGCATCGGTTCTGATTGCCAAAAACATCGGAACCGTGATAACGCTCAACGCCGAAGATCATGTGTCGATACAGTGCTCCTCCCGCAATTTTGAGCTTGAAGCGCTTTACGCCACTGCATGCGGCATACAAGATATACTCGAAAAATCAATCGAGTTCTCGTTTGACCCCCAGCTTGGCTATTTAACAGCGTCTCCGTCCAACGTCGGCACCGGTCTCAAGGCTTCCGCCGCAATACACCTCGCAGGCGTGTCGCTGACAAAACAGACGGAACATCTGATAATGAGTTTGACAAAGCTCGGATGTACCGTCGAGGGTATTTACGGCGACGGAGCGCAGACACTCGGGAGCATATTCAGAGTTTCAAACCAATATACGCTCGGACTGACGGAGCAGGAGATAATCAAGGCCCAAACAGATATCGTCAGCCAGCTTGCAGAGCAGGAAATGCATATACGCGAGGCTGTGAACACAAAAAATCCGAATGAGCTTGCAGATATGTGCTCGCGCTCGTTTGGTGTCTGCAGATACGCGCACAGGCTTTCTTTCAACGAACTCGTGCAGCATGTGTCAAACATCAAGTTCGGCGCAAGCCTTGGTATACTCGACGTTACGCAGGAGGCGTCGGATAAGCTTCTCGAGGAATGCGGCATGTCACTCGAGGGTGTGAACGGCACGGCGCTCAACAGCGAAGCGGAGCTTGCTATCCGCGCAAAACGCGCAAACGATATTTTGAAGGCATATTGATTTCGGAGGAAAACAATGAGCATTTTTGATAGATTTACAGAAGGCGCACGCAGGGCGATGGTGCTTGCGCAGGAGTGCGCCAAAAAGTTGAACCATAACTACGTTGGCAGTGAACACCTGCTCGCGGGTCTTTTGTGTGAACGCGACGGCGCAGCCGCTAAAGCGCTCATGCGCTTCGGCGTGACCGAAAGCGATGTAATGAACGCCGTTTCGCTCATCCCGAACGCGTCAGTCAGGCAGTTCACCGACAGCTTCGGCTACACTCCGAGCACAAAGAAAATACTTGAAATGAGCCTCTACGAAGCAAAAGAGCTGAAAAACAGCTATATCGGCACTGAACACATATTGCTTGCCATAATCAATGAGCGTGGCTGCGCGGCAGCGCGCGTGCTGTCGGAGCTCGGCGTCGACTTGAACATGCTTCGCAAGGCCGTTGTTCAATCAACGTCGGGCGAGCTTAAGACGCCGGCTTTTAACGAGCGCAAAACAGGCGAATCCGAAACGTCGACTCTCGACATGTACAGTAAGGATATAACAAGGCTTGCCGAACTCGGCGAGCTTGACCCCGTAATAGGACGGCAAAACGAGATACAGCGAATCGTCCAGATACTCAGCCGCCGCACAAAGAATAATCCCGTGCTCATAGGCGATCCCGGCGTAGGAAAAAGCGCCATAATTGAAGGATTGGCACAAAGGATAATATCGGGAGATATTCCTGAGCTTCTCAGCGGCAAACGCCTCGTGTCTCTCGACCTTGGCGCCATGCTTGCGGGCACAAAATACAGGGGCGAATTTGAGGAGCGCATAAAAAGCGTCATCAATGAGCTTAACGAAACAAAGAGCACAATACTTTTCATAGACGAGCTGCATACCATAGTTGGCGCAGGCGCATCCGAAGGCAGCGTTGACGCCTCCAACATACTGAAGCCGGCGCTCGCTCGCGGCGAGATACAGGTCATAGGAGCAACGACGCCCGACGAATACCGACGCTATATTGAAAAGGACGCCGCTCTCGAGCGTCGCTTTCAGCCCGTTACCGTCGGCGAACCCACAAAGGAACAGGCGGTGCAAATACTTCTCGGACTCCGTGACAGGTACGAGGCGCATCACAATGCCCGCATAACCGATGAGGCCATAAACGCAGCCGTGGAGCTTTCAAGCCGTTATATTCCCGACAGATTCTTGCCCGATAAGGCCATCGACCTTATGGACGAGGCCGCAAGCCGCGTCAGACTGCGCGAATATGACACGCCCTCCGATATGAAGCAGATGGAGGCAAGGCTTCAATCGCTTCTTAAAGAAAAGGAAGAGGCTGTCAATAACCAAAACTATGAGCGTGCGGCTGCTTTGCGCGACGAAGAACAACATCTTCGCGCAGGCATCGACAGGCGGCGCAACGATTGGGAAAGCTCCCGCGATGACAGCCGCTGCACGGTTTGCGAAGACGATATAGCTCAGGTAGTAAATTCGTGGACCGGCATACCCGTTAAGCAGCTCACGCAAGACGAGAGCGAAAAGCTATTAGGTCTTGAGGCTCTGCTCCATGAACGCGTCGTGGGTCAGGACGAAGCCGTGTCCGCCGTTTCACGCGCAATAAGAAGAGCTCGTGCCGGTCTTAAAGACCCACAGCGCCCCATCGGCTCATACCTGTTTCTCGGGCCTACGGGCGTGGGCAAAACAGAGCTTTCACGCGCTCTTGCAGAAGCCATGTTCTCAGATGAAAACGCGATGATACGCCTCGATATGTCGGAATATATGGAGCCGCATTCGGTCGCAAAGCTGATAGGCTCGCCGCCCGGTTACGTCGGATATGACGACGGCGGTCAGTTGACAGAACGCGTGCGCCGCAAGCCTTACTGTGTTATTCTGTTCGACGAAATCGAAAAAGCTCACGCTGACGTGTTCAACATACTGCTTCAGGTGCTCGAGGACGGCAGACTTACCGATTCAAAAGGCAGGACCGTCGACTTTCGCAACACCATAATCATCATGACTTCAAATCTTGGCGCGTCAAAGCTCCAAACGGGCAATGTTGTCGGTTTCGGCTCTGACAGATCCGTTTTCTCTTATGAGAGCATGAAAGAAAACATGATGAGCGAGCTCAAAAAAGCATTCAGGATAGAATTCTTAAACAGAATTGATGAAATAATAATATTCCATACCCTCGAACGCGAACAAACCATGCAGATAGTCAAGCTTATGCTCAACAGCGTCATAATGCGTCTGAGAGAGCGCAATATCGAGCTTACTGTCACAAATGATGCAGCGCACATGCTCGCCGATGAAGGCTTCGATATTCAATACGGCGCAAGGCCGCTGAGACGCGCCATTCAGCACCAGCTTGAGGACAGCCTGAGCGAAGCTATTCTTTCGGGCGAGGTTAAGCTCGGCGACAAGGTTGAGATGTACGTTGATAACGGCGAATTCAAATTCAGAACATTGTAAAACACTTTTGGGGGAATTATGGAACTTAAGCGGTTTGGTTTGGGAATAAGATTTGACCTGATGTCGGACGCTGTTGACGACACCTCAGCGCGTTATATGCTCGAAGAGGTGTTTTCCGTGCTTACCGTATCGGAGCTTAAAGGGCTTAGTGTTTACGGCGGCATATCAAACTCCGACAAGGCTGCAGGGCAGAACATATACACGGTCGTAATAATGGGCGGCAGCCTCAAAGAAATGCGCAAGATATATGAGAAGCTTGATAACGATGCCGGCATAAACATGTATCTTGCTTCTACGCTGCCCTATATTGAAAATAACCGGCTCGCTGACATGGAAGGGCTTCTTTATTTTGGAGAAGTAAAAGCGGACGGCACGATGAAAAACGGCGACCACGACATGTATTCCCTCAGCGTTCCTAAAAGGCACGGCAAAAAACGTCCGGTAGGACGCGGCATAAAAATACTGCTTGCGCCCGATTCGTTTAAAGGAACAATATCGTCAAAGGACGCGATAAAGCGCATCACGATGGCCGCAAGACGAAACTTTCCCGGTGTAAAAGTCGTAAACGTGCCCATTGCAGACGGTGGCGAGGGCACTGTTGAGGCGTTCGTTACGGCTGCGAACGGAGTTTATCGAATCTGCGACGCAAGCGACCCGCTCGGCAGACGAATCAAAGCCGCATACGGCGTGATATACGGCAAAACCGCCGTCATCGAAACGGCCCAGGCTTCGGGTTTGACGCGCATAAATAAAGATGAGCTTGATATAATGAGGGCTTCAAGTCTCGGAACAGGCGAGCTGATACGACGGGCGCTCGACGAAGGCGTTGCCGAAGTCATCGTCGGTCTCGGCGGAAGCGCGACCAACGACGGAGGAATGGGCTGTGCAATTGCCCTTGGAGTGAAGTTCTACGATGGAAACGGCAATGAGCTTAGCGGCTGCGGCGAGAACCTTATTAAAATCAAAAAAATCGATACGGAGCTTCTTCATCCGCGGCTTAAAAACGTTAAGCTATCCGCATTCTGCGACGTCAGCAATCCCCTCACCGGTGAAAACGGCGCAACGCGTGTTTACGCCCCGCAAAAGGGCGCTTCCGCAGAGCAGATATCGGAGCTTGAGCGCGGCATGGAAAACTACCGCAGCGTACTAAAGGAAACCTTCGGCGTAGATGCCAACCATGTCAACGGTTCGGGCGCTGCCGGAGGCCTCGGCGCAATGCTCAACATAATACTCGGTGCAGAGCTAAAAAGCGGAATCGATGCGCTTCTTGACGCAGTGCGTTTTGAAACGCTGCTCAAAGGCGTCTCACTCGTTATAACCGGGGAAGGTCGCCTTGACGCCCAAACAGCTCGATACGGGAAGGCTGTCGCAGGCGTAATGAAACGCTGCCGGAAGCGTAACATACCCGTAGCTATCCTTGCAGGCTGCATGGGCGAAGGCGCCGAAGAGATATATTCTTTAGGCAATGCCGGCGTGATGACACTCGTCAACTCCCCTATGACCGCCGAGCAGGCGCAGGCAGATTACATACGTCTGTTCGATGACGCCGCTGACAGAATGTTCAGATTTATACGAATGGGCCGTGACGTTGAAAAGCTCGGCGCACCAAAGGAGCCGCGGCATTGATTATGAAATAAAAAGGCGGCTTTACAGCCGCTTATTATTTCAATAACCTTGCGCAGCATGTCATAATCAATCAAGAAAATCGCGCAGCTTCTTGCTTCTGCTGGGGTGACGAAGCTTCCTGAGCGCTTTTGCCTCAATTTGGCGTATGCGTTCGCGCGTCACGTTAAACTCCTTGCCAACCTCCTCGAGAGTGCGCGTCTTTCCGTCGTCAAGGCCAAACCTAAGCCTAAGCACCATTTCCTCGCGAGGTGTAAGCGTGTCGAGCACTTCAAGAAGCTGTTCGCGCAGAAGTGTAAACGAAGCTATCTCTGCGGGTGCCGGCGCTTCGTCGTCCGGTATAAAGTCACCCAGATGGCTGTCATCCTCCTCGCCTATAGGCGTCTCGAGCGATACGGGTTCCTGCGCTATCTTTTTTATCTCGCGTACCTTTTCTACCGTCATTCCGAGCTCCTTCGCGAGCTCTTCGGGGCGCGGCTCTCTGCCAAGCTCCTGTGTAAGCTGACGCTGGCAGCGTATGAGCTTGTTGATGGTTTCCACCATGTGCACGGGTATCCTTATAGTGCGTGCCTGATCGGCTATCGCACGTGTTATGGCCTGCCTTATCCACCATGTAGCATACGTCGAAAATTTGTAGCCCTTCCTATAATCGAATTTTTCGACGGCCTTTATGAGCCCGAGATTTCCCTCCTGAATAAGGTCTAAGAACAAAAGACCCTTTCCAACATATTTTTTGGCGACGCTGACAACCAGTCTGAGATTAGCTTCGGCAAGCTGCTGCTTCGCATCCTCATCGTTATTAGCCATGCGTTTGGCTATCTCAATTTCCTGCTGCGCTGTTAGAAGCGGAACCTTACCTATCTCCTTAAGATACATACGAACCGGATCGTCTACGCTGATACCTTCCGCAGCAGCTATCTGCGTCTCGATTTCTGTCATATCCTCTACGGTTTCCGTTTCCGCAGCGTTGTCCTCCACTACATCGATGTTAAGCGCCTCAAGTTTGTCGTAAACACCCTCAATGTGCTCAGAATCAAGCTCGACCTCCTCGAGCGTATCCATTACCTCTTTGTAGGTCAAAACTCCCTTTTGCTTACCTTTCTCGATCAGCTCGTCAACCTTTGCCGTTCGAGATTCCTTTTCTTCCATGAGAGACCATCCTTTATGATTTATTTCGTTGTTTTAGTTCTTTAATGAGCGCGGCGTACTCGTCGCTAAGCCTCATACGCTTATCGCCGCTCGCGTTCTTCATGCCGTTTGCAACGGATTGCAGCTTGTTCTTCAAGTCGATAACAGTTATCCGTTCAATGCAGTCCGCGGCGGTGACATATCCGTCCGTTATACTCTCCTGCTCAATAAGCGCCGGAGTGAGCATCTGCTCATCACCGGGCATTGCGGCAAGTATTGCGCCAATATTCGGCGTTTCTCCGCGCTCATAGCATTCTGCAATCGCTTTATAGCATCCCTTTATGCCTTCATTACCGAACACGTTTTCTACAGAGAAATCCGGATGCTTTCGTATCCTCACAAACACGTCTTTGCCCATCAAAGCGCACGCAAGTATCGTCAATTCGCACTTTTCCCGCTCCGACAGCTCATTCGGTGATTTTTTATCTCTATTATTCCGTGTGAGTGCAAAGCTATTCGCATTGTCGTCTTTTGAATCCAGTTCGCACTGCTTTACGATAGCTTCAAGCGATATTCCCGTCTTTTCGGCTACATATTTACAGTAGCGCCTCTGTATTACAGGCTTGAGCTTGGCAATATAATTGCATGCGCTCACGGCATATTTCTCGCGTCCGTCATCAGTCATGAGGTCATAGCTTTGGCTCATAAAGTCAAGCTTAAACATTTCGAGCGTCCTCGCCGAATCTTTCAGCTTCAAGAATGCTTCCGCCCCATATTTTTTGACAAAATCGTCGGGATCCATATCGTCGGGTATCGTTATTACCTTGACGTCTATTCCCTCCGCCGCAAGTATATCAAGCCCTCTAAGCGTCGCATTCCTTCCTGCGCTGTCACCATCGTAAGCTATAAACGCCTTTGATACATAGCGTTTTATGAGCTTAGCCTGTTTTGCGGTAAGCGCCGTGCCGAGTGACGCAACCGCATTGTCTATGCCGGCGGAATGCAATCTGATTGCGTCCATGTAGCCCTCTACCATTATTATGTCGTCGATTTTCTTGCCTTTGAGCAGGTTTATGGCATAGAGATTGGCACGCTTTGAGTATATCGGAGTATCCCCCGTATTGATGTACTTTGGTGTTTCGTCCGCAATCATCGTCCTTGCGCCAAACGCGACCACACGCTCGTTTGCGGCGATTATCGGGAATATCACGCGCGCGCGGTATGCGTCGTACACACGTCCGCTTTTCCCCTTTACGGCAAGTCCTGCAGATATAAGTTCGTCCTCTCTGTAGCCCTTTTCGAGCATATGCTTTTTGAGGTCTTCCCATCCTTCAGGTGCATAGCCTATGCCGAATCTTGTCACCGCTGCCCGGTCTATGCCGCGCTTGGCAAGATATTCGCGCGCTTTCACACCATTGTCACCCATAAGCTGCTTATGATAGAACATCGCTGCATCTCGACAAGCGTTATACAAGCGCTCCTTTAGAGCACGTTCACGGCGAAGCTGCTCATCATTTATTTCACTCGGGAGCTCCATATTCACGCGTCTTGCCAGAAACGCGACCGCTTCCGGATAGTTCAGTTTCTCCATCTCCTTGATGAACTGAACGACCCCGCCGCCTGCATGGCAGCCGAAGCAGTAGTACATCTGCTTATCAGCGGAAACCGAAAAGGAAGGCGTCTTTTCGCTGTGGAACGGGCAGCAGCCCCATAGCCGCCTGCCCTTAGGCGTAAGCTCAACATACTCCGCCACTACGGAGGCGATGTCATTTTTGCTAAGCAGCTCGTCCATCCATGCTTCCGGGAACAGCGCCATCCAAACAGCTCCTTTCCGATTTTTGTTTATTCGCCGCGTTCTTCATTTTTCCTGCAAAAAATCGACAAAATGCGCTGCGAATTTATACCCAGTCCTTCGGAACAAATATACGCACATAGTCGTTGACGGCATATCTGTCAGTCATGCAGGCGATATAGTCGGCAACTATTCTTTCTTCTCCATCTTCATCGATATACATCTTAAACTCTTCGGGCAGCTTGTCGATGTGCTCACTATAGTACTTAAAAAGCGCACGCACGACGTGGTTCGCCTTTTCCTCCTCAGCTTTCGCTGTTTTATTGAGGTATACCCTTTTGAACATAAACTCACGGAGGTCATCGAACGACGCGCTTATCTCATCCGACATACGAATGAACGGTTCGTCGTAGCTCATGCGCAGCACATCAGTTATAAGCGTGTTTATGCGTTCACCATGCGTCGCACCGAGCAACCGTAAACACTTTGAAGGGATATCGTCTATTCTGAGCACACCTGCTCGAACGGCATCATCGATATCGTGATTTATGTAAGCGATTCTGTCCGAAATGCTAACCACTGCGCCTTCTAACGTCTGCGGCTTTCCTGATTTTTTATGGTTCAGTATCCCGTCCCTCACCTCAAAAGTAAGATTTAGCCCGCGGCCGCCGTTTTCCAGCTTTTCAACGACTCGTATGCTTTGCACGTTATGTTCAAACCCGCCCTTAACTATCTCGTTGAGCACGCTTTCCCCCGAATGACCAAACGGCGTATGGCCAAGATCGTGCCCAAGCGCAATAGCTTCCGTCAAATCTTCGTTAAGTCTAAGTCCGCGAGCAAGCGTGCGTGCTATCTGCGACACCTCAAGCGTGTGCGTCAGGCGCGTCCTGTAGTGATCACCCGCAGGCGACAGGAATACCTGCGTCTTGTGCTTCAGTCGCCTAAACGATTTACAGTGGATTATCCTGTCCCTGTCACGAACATATTCCGTTCTTACAGGACATTCGTTAATGGGTTTATCGCGTCCTTTTGTCTGCGATGACAGCGCGGCATATTTCGAAAGGGTAAGCTTTTCCATTTTCTCAGCGTGCTTCCTGAACATTTCGGCCGTTACGTCTGTCATATGCTCACCTCATCAATTCTTATAATGTATTTATTCGCCACCCAAGCGCATAATCCTTTATTAACGCGAAAAAACGGAGAATGCGCTTCTTTGAGCATTCCCCGTTCGTTTATCAGCTATGCTGTCAGCCCGCTATGCTGTCATATGTTTCCTTAACCTTGAGTATGAATCCTTCCGTATCAAGAACCGTCTTGTTTTCGAGATCCGCAAGAAGCGCAAGATCCTTCGTCATAAAGCCGTCTTGAATTGTCTTAAGGGACGCCTTCTCCATATTGTCGGCAAACTTAACGAGCTCATCGATACCGTCGAGCTGGCCGCGTTTTCTGAGTGCGCCCGTCCAGGCAAACAGAGTGGCCATCGAGTTGGTCGACGTCGTTTCCCCTGCCTTATGCTTATAGTAGTGACGCGTGACCGTACCGTGAGCCGCCTCGTACTCGTAATTACCGTCGGGGGAAACGAGAACGCTTGTCATCATCGCAAGAGAGCCGAACGCCGTCGCCACCATGTCGCTCATTACATCGCCGTCATAGTTCTTGCAAGCCCAGATGAATCCACCGTTTGAGCGGATAACACGCGCAACCGCATCATCGATAAGCGTATAGAAATACTCTATGCCTTCCGCCTCAAACCTCGTCCTGTACTCTTTGTCGAATATTTCTTGGAATATATCCTTAAACGTATGGTCGTATTTCTTCGAGATCGTATCCTTGGTGGAGAACCAGAGGTCTTGCTTTGTCGAAAGGGCGAATTCGAAGCATGCGCGCGCAAAGCTCTGGATAGAATCATCCTTGTTGTACATACCCATGAGCACGCCGGGACACTTAAAATCGAATACGGTTTCGTCAAACAGAACATTACCCTCGCTGTCTGTGAACTTTATCTCAGCCTTTCCCGCTTTGGGTACGCGATATTCTGTGCATTTATATATATCGCCGTACGCATGACGCGCAATCGTTATTGGCTTAATCCACGAACGCACGGAAGGCTTAAGGCAGTCGAGCGTTATCGGGGTGCGGAATACGGTTCCGTCAAGTATGGCGCGGATAGTGCCGTTCGGGCTCTTGTACATTCTCTTGAGGTTATACTCCGTCATGCGCTGCGCGTTCGGCGTAATTGTCGCACATTTGACGCCAACGCCGTACTTCTTTACGGCTTCAGCCGCCTGAACGGTTATCCGGTCATCCGTCTCATCGCGCTTTACAAGCCCAAGATCATAGTACTCGGTCTTAAGGTCAACGTAAGGCTCGATAAGGTTCTTTTTGATCATTGCCCAGATAATTCTGGTCATTTCGTCGCCGTCCATCTCAACAAGAGGCGTGCGCATCTGAATTTTAGCCATTGTTATACTTCTCCCTTTCGTATTTTGGCAGTCTTTGCCCCGACGCGCTCTTGTTTATGACATCGGAGCTGTATGCATAAGTGGATTCCTTTTTCTGCTCATAAGCGGCATAAGCGTACTCTACAAGCATATCCACCAATTGCTTAAACTTTATCCCCATTGGTTCGAACAAGTAAAACGCAAAGGAGCCCGGGATTGTGTTAATCTCGCAAACATATATTTTTTCTGTCGCGGGATCTATCATGTAGTCCACTCTCACGACGCCCTTGCACTCGAGCATTCTGAATATCTTCGCCGTATAATCGCGAATTGTATCGGTCAGCTCGTCGCTAATCGGCGCGGGAATTTTTCGCGCTGCTCCCTTCATACCCTTGCCGCCGCGGGTGTACTTATCATCGAAGGTAAGGAATTCATCCCAAGCAACAGGCTCCTCGCATACGGAGGGCGTAACCTCTCCGTCAAAGCCTATGCAAGCACAGTTTATCTCAATGGGCTTTTCTATTCCTTTTTCAATTATGATACGCCTGTCAAACGCTGACGCCACGTCAACCGCGTGTTCAAGCGTTTCCCTGTCGACAGCCTTGCTTATGCCTATCGACGAGCCGAGATTGGCAGGCTTCACATACAAAGGATATCCTAATTTTTCAGCGTTATCAAGTATACCTTCTCTGTTTTTCTTCCATTCCGAACGATAGCAGTATATGCTGTCAAGGACCGGGATGCCCATGCTGTAAAAGACGCTCTTCATGACTATCTTATCCATGCCGACAGCCGAGCCGACAAGGCCGCTGCTCGTATAAGGTATGTCCGCAAGCTCTAACAGCCCCTGAACGCAGCCGTCCTCTCCGTGCATTCCGTGGAGCGCAAGTATTGCGCAGTCAAGCTCGCATATCTTTGCGCTCTTTTTGAACAGCCCGCCCTGCGAAAGCGCATAAAGTCCGTTCATGCCGGGTACGGGCGGAAGTATAACCTTCGTTATTCCCTTCATCGATGGATCGAAGGTCTTGTAATTCTTTATATCTCTAAGCGGTTCGCCGACGAACCATTCTCCGTCCTTGGATATATATATTGGAAAAGCATCGTATTTGCTTTTATCGGCGTTTTCCAAAATTTGCAGTCCCGAAATTATCGAAATCTCGTGCTCAGCCGAGCGGCTGCCAAATATAACACCAAGCTTTTTCAAGATAAACCTCCTATTTATTCGTTATAATTGTCGGAAAGATCGTTCTCGAACAAAACCACGCATCCGTTCTCGGTAAAAAGCGGAAGCTTTTCTGTCGCTTCATCGAGCGTCGCAACACGCACTACGCAGCTCTTGTCAAATCCATTTGAGAGCAGTCCGTGCTCAATCGGATCGACATGCGACTTTCCGACAAGTATCGCTATGTCGACGCATGAGGCCATTTGCTGTCCGAACTGTTCGTTAAGCATATCCTCTTCTTCTCCGAGTTCCACCATTCCGGGTGTAACGATTATCCGCCTCCCGGGAAAAGCGCTTATCACTTCAAGCGCCGCGCAGGCGCCGGCGGGATTAGAATTAAAAGCATCGTCTATTACAGTAACGGCCCCTTTAATAAGCTGAAGCCTGTGCTCGATTGGTTTAAGCTCCGACACGGCATGAGCAATGTTTTGAAGCGGCACTCCGAGTGAATAGGCAGCCGCGGCCGCGCCCGTTATATTAAGTATGTTATGACGCCCCAAAAGTTCCGTAGTGCAGGATACGCGCTCGCCCGAATCGGTCACAAGCTCAAAGCTGCTGCCCCATTCGCCGACCGATATATTCTCCGCATGCATGAATAGGTTCTTTCCTTCTATGCCGAACAGTTTTTGATAATCTGCGCCGCATTTTTCAAGCATACCCACGCATAATTCGCTGTCGCCGTTCACAAAAGCCTTTCCGTCCTTCGGCAGCGCTTGCAAAAGCTCGGCCTTCGTGTCAATTATTGCTTGAAGCGAACCGAACGTCTCAAGATGCTGCTTTCCGACGGCCGTAATTATGCCGACTGTAGGTTTGACAAGGTTGCATAGCTCCTTTATATCGCCGACGTATCGCGCACCCATCTCCGCCACAAACACCTCATGCTCCGGCTTGAGCTCGCCCCTGATTATCTTTGTAATACCCATAGGCGTATTAAAGCTCGACGGCGTATATAACACGTTGTATTTCTCTGCAAGCATTTTGGAAAGCATGAACTTGCTACTGGTTTTTCCGTAGCTTCCCGTGATACCTATCTTTATTATGTCGCTGCGCGCGGCAAGCTTTTTCCTTGCATCGTTGAAATACCACTTCTTTACCGCCCATTCTATCGGATACGTTATCATATAAGCAAGCAGCACAACAAACGGCATAAGCGTTATCGGAATAAACCGTATGGCTGAAGCCGCAACAAACACGCCAGGGTCACCTGCGGACGCCGGGAAAATTCCATCAGTGAAGAACGCCGTAGAGAACAGCACGACCAATATTGACACGGCGCATATGAGCCGTATCATTCTCGCGGTGTATTTAAGCGGCTTCCTGTGAGGCGTAATGAACCATTTCACGCACAGACCCGTAAGCATGATTATGCAAAGCACATCCGATGCATAGAAAGCGATTTCCGCAATTCTTTCGCTGCTGAAAAGAAGCGACGCGGCTCTGAAAGTGAATCCCATTATGCCTATCAGCAGTATCGGAAACGCATCATCCGAAAAATGCTTCCTCAGCCATTTTAGATACATGAAGCCTTGATAGCTTTCAAGCTGAAGCATATGCAGAAATCTGAGCGATGCAACAACTGCCGCAGCCGCAAGCAGCGCCGTCAGCGCATATGTCAATATCTCCATCGCAATACCTCCGTCAATCCATAAGCATTATATCGAGAATGGAGCAAAAACGCGGATAATCGTCCGCATAGCTGAAATGCCCCGCATTCTCTATAACCGCCAGACCTGCTCGCTCGATTTTCTTCTCCATTAGCCTCCCCATATAGAGCGGTGTTGCGGTGTCGTTTTCCCCCCAGATAATGAGGGTTTCGTTCTTAATCTTATCAAGCTTATCCGTCAAATCGAGATTTACGACCTTGACGAACGTTTCGCGCATTACGCCCGAAAGGCTTTTGTATTCGTCCGAGCCTGCGCTTTTAATCTTTGAATCGAGCCTAAACGCCTTATTTACAAGCTTTATTCGCACAAGTCGCTTAGCGAGTTTATACGAATACGTTTTTATGTAATACTTTATCGTGCGCTTCGGTCTTATCCCCGCAGCATCTACGAGAACGAGGCGCTTAAACAGCGTTTCATCCTCAGCCGCAAGCATTATCGTCACCCTGCCGCCAAACGAATGGCACACAAGGTCGCAACCTCTTATACCGAGCTTGTCTATAAGCGCCTTTGTCGTATCGGCATATTCTCTTACGCCCCAGGCTGCCGGAGGAAGGTCGCTTTTGCCAAATCCCGGAAAATCAACGCACACTGCCATTTTCCCAAGCCGAGCAACCTCATTCGCTATGGGGATCATCGCCGCAATATCAGCGCCCCAACCATGCAGCAAAAGCACCGGAGCGCCGCTGCCGATGCATTCATAGTTAATTGATATGCCGCCGATCTCTATGCGCACAGATTCACTTCTTTCCGTTGCGTTCGGCGTACCTTGCCACCCATCCGCTTATGTTCATCTGGCGCGAACGCGCAACGGCAAGCTCGCCCTCCATAACATCTTTAGTCACGGTAGTACCCGCGGCGGTGAACGTATTATCGTGGAGCGTTACGGGCGCAACAAGGTTCGTGTTGCAGCCGAGGAACACATCGTTGCCGACGGTCGTACGATGCTTCTTATATCCATCGTAGTTGACAAACACAGTTCCGCAGCCAACGTTCACCCTTTCGCCGACATCCGCATCACCTATATATGAAAGATGCGGCAGCTTTGTTCCCGTACCTATATTGGAGTTTTTAACCTCAACGAAATCGCCTATCTTACAATTAGGTGCAATGCTTGTATTCGGACGCAGATTAACAAACGGGCCTATCGTCACATTGTCTGCAACCCTTGCGTTGTCGCTCACAACATAGCGAAGTACACAGTTTGCGCCGACAACTGTATCTTTCAGACAGCAGCCCATATGTATCACGGTGTTTTCGCCTATTTCGGTAGTACCTTCAAGGCAAGTATTCGGATATATTTTTGCTTTAGGGGCGATTTTCACCGTTTCATCGATGTATGTATTGCACGGGTCAATTATTATGACGCCGTTTGCAGCGTGCATTTTTGCAATCTCATTCATTTTTGCGTTCACGACAATCCCCCTCCTTTCAGAGTTTTGCACCTATCGCATCTATTTTAAGGCTATGCATACAGGCTGTCAAGCATGTCGGCAGGTGCCATTATCCGCCAAGATCTGTCGAGGTTTGTGATACCGTAATCGTGGATTTATAGACTTCATTTGAGTACTCATATTCCACATATTGCGGATTATGTGTCCGAATTTTCAGCCTCGCAATGCCACACTAATACCACGCCGCGCAGCACCAATACCACAGCAATGCCACGGTTAAGCATCGCCCGGGCCGCCTTCCCCGGCCGGAGGCTTAGGCACCATGAGCGCGTTAAGCCGTTGCATCGTGTCATCGTTCCGAGCCGGATAGAGGTGCCCATACGTCCGCAGCGTCGTCTCCACATCTTCGTGACCGAGGCGCTCAGAGATAAGCAGGACAGGCACACCCATTTCAATCAGCAGCGAGGCGTGAGAGTGCCTCAAGTCGTGCAGCCGAATTTTCGGCATGCCGGAGGCCGCGCACGCTTTTGCCATCTCCTTGTGGAAATATGACTTCGTGAACGGGAAAAGGCGCTCATCCGGCTCGTATTCATAAAGAGCCTCTACATACACCCGGATGACATCGCACATCGCCTCTGGCAGCGGAACGACCCTGTTTCCCTTCGGCGTCTTCGGAGGCGTTATTACATCCTCCCCGTCTATGTTCTGGTAAGACTTCGACACCCGCAACGTCCGGCGCTCGAGGTCTATATCATCCAGCGTAAGCGCGAGAAGCTCGCCGATACGGATGCCCGTCCAGAACAGGATTGAGAAACCGGCACGGGCCGAGGGCCTCTTTACGCAGGCCAAGAACGTATTGAATTGCTCGACCGTCCAGAACTTCATTGCGCCAGCCTTTTTACTGCCGACGCTCCCGGCCACGTGACAGGGATTAGAGCCGAGGTGATAATAGCGGACGGCGTAATTCAGAACAGCTACAAGCTGATTGTTAATATTCTTTACATAGGTCGGCTTATACCCACCGGCCAGCAATCCCGCCTGCCATTTACGGACATGGGCGGGAGTTATTTTGTTTACGGGCAAGTCGCGGAAAAAGGGAAGGATATGACGCTCCATCAGGTATTCCTTGCTTTTCCGCGTCGAGAGCCGGAGCCGCGAGGCCATATCATCGTTGTATAGCTCGACAAGAGAGGCGAACGTCATATCACAGGATTGTTCCGACTTCGCCAGAAATTCGCGCTCAAACTCCTGCGCATCCTTCCGACGTTCAAACCCCCGCTTCTTTTTCAGCTTCCGTTTTCCGGACCAATCCGTGTAGTAGAACGAGGCGTACCAAGTCCCTCGTTTCTCGTCTTTATAGACCGGCATACACTTACGCCTCCGGGAAAAGCTCGGCGGCCTCACAGAATGTCGAGAATAGTGTGCAAGGCGCATCTTTTGGAGGATATTTCAGCGGAGCCTTAAACCCGTACACAGGCTCCCAACGGCAGCGGCAGCCCTCGTGTTTCTTATTCTCGACAAAAGCCTCGGCCTCCCCGAGCGTGAACATACGACCATCCAGAGCCGCGCAGCCCGCGCAAGCGCCACTCTTTGCAATCCAACGAACATGAGTGACTTCGTACTTCTCACGCATTTCTTTCAGAGGCATCCCAATTTCTGGCCCGGGGCGAACGATTTCACCCCGGAGAGCCTTTGAGAGAAGCTCGTCAGAACCAGCAGCCAAGGGAACCAGCATCAGCTCTTTAGCTCGCATTTCCGCGCCGTTAACACCGAGAACGGCCTCACATTGCGCTTTCCACGCGGCGAACACGCCGCGCTCGCCGACAAACGAGAGCGCCAAAACCTTCTCAAAGAGAGGCAGCGAAAGCCTCTCTTTCGTTGCCCATTTCTTGAACTTGCGAAGTGAGACGCGAGGATTCCGCTCGATAAACTCATCCAGCTTTTCAATTTCGGCCAGAGCGGAACCTGCACCTCTCCTAATCATTTCGTTAAGCCCCACGGCCATCCCTCCTTCCAACGGCAGCCCGCATAGCGGCCACAGACGGCGCAGCAGCGAGCCGGACGCCATATAGGCGCTCATAGTTTTCAATTTCCTCAACGGCCAACGCAGCGGCCCCGGCGTCACCTTCGGCGAGTTTCCTGTCGAAGCAGCGATGCAGAGCGGCCAGCTCGTCGGCCTTTATTTTTGCGCAGGCTGGGCAGAAGCCCGCCGTCAGCTCAACGCAGTTCGTTTCCGCGCCGCAGAGGCGGCACGGCAGATAGCCAGTCTTCATTTCTTTTCACCCCCGGGAGAAAAGTCAACGTATATCACACGGCCGACCCGACGGCGGATTCGGGCCCGTCCGTCTTTTTATATTCCCCGACCATATCGGCAGGAGAAGAAATGAGACCAGCGCGGCGATACATTTCACTCAAGATATAAACCTGTTCCGGGCGCTTCAACGCGTGATACGCAGAGAGAACCTCCTCATCGGCCGGAGACAGCCGGTACTCCTTTTCTTCCCCCGTCAAGATGTAATCCACCGAGACGGAGAAAAATTCGGCAATCCCCGCGATGTATTCAGAGGCCGGATTCGTCCCGCGCACTTTCCATGTGCTGACCGTTTTCGCCGGAACCCCGATAAATTTTGCCAGTTCCCTCTGCTCGCGTTCGGCATCTGCCAGCAGAGAGAAAACACGTTCACAAATCGTCATTTTAGCCTCCTCGCAGCCCGAACGGGCTGCAACTAAGAAAATATTTTTGAAGAAAATCCGCAAATAGCCTTTACAACACCTCAAATGCGGACTATAATTAAGCCAACAACCAACAAACGAGGCGCATTTGAGCGCCAGACCGACACGGGCCGCCGCCAGCCGCCGAAAGGAGAATTACCGTGACACACACTCGACCCGACGCATACGGCTACGTAAACGGAAAGCCAGTTTTCAGCCGCGACGAGTTCATTTTTGAGGGGCGCAGACGCGGCCCCATAGAAGATGACGCAGAGCTCATAGCATATGCAGAGCAGGTTACAAGCCATTGGTACAACGCAGGCTGGCAGCGCACCTTCGAGACTTTCTATCTCAGCGACTACGCAATGAGCGAACCGCGCAGCAGCCTCACCGACAAGGAGTTCAAACGCCTCAAAGAGCTCCAACGAAAGGCCATCAGAGCGACTAAAGAAGCCGATGACGCCCGCGAGTGGAAACTCTCAAGCACTATCCATTACGCGGACAATAGCGTTGAGGAAGTCTGGGAAGACAAAGACGGAATCACCAAGAGCGTAGTTACCGTCGGCCCCCACGGAGACATCTGTTGAAGAAAGGAGACCTCCATGAGACCCATCTACATCGAGGGCAACCGCAACGGCTACAGCCCGGAGCAATGCGGCCGGACGTTGACCGTTGGCGAGCTCATTGAAATCCTCGAGAGCTTTGACCCCGAACGCCCTGTCTTCCTTCGCAACGACGGGGGCTACACCTACGGCAGCATCACCGAAGTAGACATCGAAGACGTGGAGGAGGTTGACGACGATGACTAACAGCTACAAGCTCAGAGCGCAGCTCCTAACGGAAAAGTACGAGCCGTTCTTCGAGGATTTCAAGCAGTACAAAGACGACCGCATTCTCGTTCCGAATTGCAGAGACATACTACTCGAGGCTTGCGCGGCCATGGAAACCGTCAGCAACAACTTCGTTCGTGTGGCCTTTAACAAGGCATTCAACGAGCAGGAAGCGCTCATGGAGAGTATCGTCACCCGCTTCACCGGCAAAGTCTGGAGAGACCTCAAGTGGAGGGATGCAGAATGAGCTACAGAGACGAGCTCGCCAGACGCTACGGCTGGCCCCTCAAAACCCATGCCAGAGGCTACGACGCCTACCTCGTAGGGGCACAGCCCCTCGAGGGCGGCCCAGCCCCCATCTATCGTTTTCCCGGAGGCGACAGCCTCGTAGATAAATGCTACCTCGTCTATAACGAGCCAAAGGAGGTAACGCCATGAACACTTACGACATCTACCGCCTCGACACCCCGGAACAGGCTGTTTCCCGCCAGCAGGCGAACAGTCCGGAGGAGGCACTCGAGAAAGAAGCTCGGCAGCGCCCGGACAGCCTGCTCGACACCACGCTACTCACGCTTCTCGACCGGGATGGGGCCTACGGGCCCCGCCTCGTCAGAGCGTAACGCGGCCGCCGAACACAGCTACTTACACAATAATATACCACAAGCGCAGCCAACAAACAAGCCAAACAAGAAAGGAAGTGAAGAAAATGCCAGCCCGCAAGAACCCTAAGACCGCTTTCGGCCTCGAGCTTTTGCAGTTCTGCGCCCGGAACGGCATCACCTACAAGCAGGTAGCGGCGGCAGCCGACGTCAAGCACTCCACCCTCGTCGAATGCACCACCGGCCGCTGCGCCGGACACGAGCTCATTCCCAAGGTGCGCCGCTACATGGAGGACTACGAAGCCTCCATTGCCACCAACCGAACCTAACCAGAGAGGAGACCCGGCCATGCAACAGACCTACAAATTCCTGTTCGTGGGCGACGTCATGGAAATTCTCGGCATCTCCAAATCCAAAGCCTACGAGATAATCCGAAAGATGAACAAGGAGCTCGAGGCCGAAGGTTACGAGACCATCGCGGGCCGTGTTCCGCGCCGGAGATTCTGCGAGAAGTTCTACTGCGGCGAAGACATCATCGCCAAGAAGCCAGAGAGGAGGAAGCCCCATGCATAGGCCCCAAAGCCGCGAGGAGTTCAGACGGCAGCAGGAGCAGCGCAAGCGCATACGCGCAGACCTACGCGCTCTTTCCCGCGTCACGACGCTCATCATCTTCGGCGGCATTATTGCCCGCATCGCGTTCATCATGTTCGACAAGCTCACCTCCCGAGCCGGTTTACCCGGCGGCGAAATGTTCCTACCGATTTACGTCATCGCACTCCCGTACTTCGGATGGAAGCTGCGGGCATGGTGCCACCCCGAGAAACCGAGACGGAAAATCAAGAGAAAGGAGACCTATAAATGTACAACTACTTTTGTCCAGCCTGCGGATGTGCCCTTGACCCCGGAGAGAGGTGCGACTGCCGCGAGAATAACGCAGAGCAGACGGCCCACAAGCTGGTGACCTACGCCGATTGGGAGGCGGCCGGGAGTTTCGAGGAAGCGGCCAGCCTTGGCGACTATGTGGAGGAGCGCATCGTCGATGAAATGCGCGACTGTCTCCCGCCCGCGTGTATGAACTTCGGATTCCTACAGATGGGCGAGCCGTACAGCCACGAACTCGACCCGGACACCGGCAAATGGAGACCCACATTCGCGACCTTCAAGAAGGACGGACAGCATTGGACTTACTGCGGCAACTGCTTCTACAAGCAGGACGCGCCGCCGAAATCAGAAAGGAGACATTGAACCATGTACCGCTATTATTCCACGCAGCGCCCAGTCGCACCCGGAACTTACCCAGGCCGCCCGGCAACCCTCGGGAATTACGGCAGCAACGGAACCGACATCGACTACCTCGGCCACGTTTGGGGCTGGCTCGACTACGAAGACGAGCTCACCGCAGAACAGGCCGACGCCTACGAGCTCAAGCCTGCTGGGCAGACGCCCATGTACTACGCCATCAGCGAGACGACTGCCCGGCAGGCCAAGCGCATGAACAGTTTCAGCGACTACGTAGAGGGCAGCGCAACCGCAGGATACCGCCTCGAGGTTGACAGAGCCGCATACCTCGCGTACCGCCAGAAGCGCCGCATCGACCCCATGTACCACGACCGCGTAGACAGCCTTCTCAACACCTACGCCCGCAAGCTCGCAGAGAACCTCAACGCCAACTACTCCATCCAGACCCGATGCCCCTCCATCCTCATCGCGGGCGGCAGCAACTTCCCTGTCGCAAAGAAAGAGAAACAGAACCGCGCCGCAGACCGCAATATGCAGGAGTGGAAAGACATCCAAGGCATCCTCGACAAAATCCGCAGCACGGGAAAGGGAGGCATCAGCAGCGACGACCCGGCAGCCGTCACCAAGCTCAAGGCCAAGCTCGCAAGGCTCGAGGCCGTGCAGCAGACGATGAAGGACGTCAACGCTTACTGGCGCAAGCACAAGACCCTCAAGGACTGCCCCTACCTCACGGAGGAGGAAATCGCAAAGGCCGAGGCAGTTATGGGCTCCGATTGGCACCCCGAAGACAAGCCATTCGCCTCGTACTCCCTCTCCAACAACAACGCGAACATCCGGCGCATCAAGGAGCGCATCGCGGAGCTCGAAAAGCGTAGCAGCAGCGCGGCCCCGGCCGGATGGGAGTTCGACGGCGGCAAGGTTGTTATTAACACCGATGAGAACCGCATCCAAGTGTTCTTTGACGAGAAGCCGGACAACGGCACCCGCACGGAGCTCCGTGGAGCAGCATTCAAGTGGGCACCCTCACAGGGCGCATGGCAAAGACAGCTTACCGACAACGCCATCCGGGCCGCGAAGTACCTCAAGTGCATTAAGCCAACGGACTGACCACCCTCAACCACGCCTATATTCTACCGCAGAAAGGAGGCGAATGGCGTGTCAAACCAAGTAACATCGACCACTCCGACATACCTCCGTGAGGCACGTTTGTCGGCCGGATATGTGTCACGAGAAACGGCGAGTGTAGACCTCCCGTATTCGCCCGAGACCATCGGACGGCATGAGCGCGGAGAAGTTACCCCAAGCCCGGACGACATCACACAGTACGCGCAGGGCTACAACCGCCCGGACATCATGCTCCGCTATTGCAGCGATTGTCCGATAGGGCGCAAAACCGGCAAGACGGCCACAGACAGAACCCTCCCATGGGCCGCGCTTCGCGTCAGCCAAAGGCTGCGCAAGGCAAAAGAAATCGCCGACACGCTCGAGAGCATTGCCGACGATGGAATAGTGGACAGCTATGAACGGGAGGACTTCGACCGGGCGCTCGAATTTCTTCGCTCGCTCGAGGAGACCATCACAGACATTGCAATCTGGGCCATGTCCAGAGACATGGGAAAAGGCCGCCCTGCTACAACAGAAACGGCCTCTGGTAAATAACCTACACTTATTTTACACCGGCCAAGGCCGGATGTCAAGGAAAGGAGCATTTTCAATGGCAAACAACAGCATCGCGGGCACCATCGTACAGCTCAACGAATATCCGCCCGATAAGTTTAACGTCCTCATCCCCGTCACGACTATGCAGGTAATGAGCAACCTGCAACGCATCATCGTGAACAAGGTACAGCTCGACGTCAGCGACCCGGAGAACAGCAAAGACGTCTACCGCGAAAAGAGCAGCGGCAAATACGCCATCACCAAGGTAGGAGGCATGAAGCTCGCAGCAGCGGCCAACATCAGCATCGTAGACACCGAGAGCAGCATGACGGACGGCTGCAAGCGTTGTGTGGACATGGCGCGGGCTGTCGGCAAACCCAAAGCCTGCGGCACCTGCCCAGCACAGTATAACGTGGCCGTTACCGTTACCATTCGCGTCCCGGAGCCATCCGGCGGCTTCCGCTTGATGAAAGCCACCCGCGAAATCGACTGCGCAGCAGAAAAGGAGAGCATGACCGACGCACAGTACAAGCGCTTCCTTCCGCACCGCACAGCAATTGCAGAGAGCAAGGCATTCATGCGAGCCCTCCGCGCAGCCCTCGGCCTCGCGGCAACCTACACCATCCCGGAGCTGCGCAAGCCCTTCATCATCGCGCACGTCGTTCCGAACCTCGAGGCCCCGGAAATCAAGGAGGCCGTAGCAGCCAACTACCTGCAATCCATGGGGATGCTGTTCGAGGGCGCAGGCAGCCCCCGCGCAGCCATCAGCGGCAATTCGGCAGCGCTCCCGGCGGCCGTAGATGTTCCAGACGACGGAGCCGACAGCGGCTACCCCACGCCGGACATTCCGGACGAGCCCGATGACGCCCCGGATTTTGAAGACCCGAACCTCATCTTCTGCGACGACTGCGGCGAACAGATTGTAGAGACGCAGGCCCGCAACGGCCAGACATGGACGCCCGAGAACATCCGCAGCTACAGCAAGCGCCAGTACGGCCGCTGCCTCTGCGCCAAGTGCCAGAAAGCGGAGCGGGCCTCGAGAGGAGGCCGCTGATGCTTAACGACAAACTCACCGAGATATGTGAGCGCCTCGATTGGTCAATCTACCTCGACGCGAACGAGGACGTGGAACTCCGCAAGGAATCCCCGGCCGGAGAAGATTTCAGCATTTGCGTGGATTCCAAAAACTTCATTCAGAACGTCAAGGAATACGCGGCCAACTTCGACATCGACGAACACATCGAACTGTGGATAGAGGCAAAGCGGAATGGCGTCAAAGGCGTTCCAAGCGCCCGCGAGCTCGTGTATGACGCAGAGGCCATTTGCAAGATGCTCCAAGAGCTTGCGGCGGCCCTCGCAAAGGAGGAACCGGCATGAGTGAGAGCAAGTACGAGAAGATTTACCGCCTCGCGAACGAGAAGACCGGTCGCGCAAGATGGATGGAAACAGCCATATTCCCCCTCGCAGCAGACCTCGAGGAGCTCACCGGCCAGCCGGTTGTCGTGAGCGGCCCCTTCGGACTTAGAGCAGCGGTCTACATCAAGCTCGGCAAAAGCACCATCACCATCACGCCGGGATTTCAAGACGACCGGCTCGAGCTCTACTACGACACCGGGAGGGCGACGGGCAGATACGAGCCCCTCACCCTCGGAGATTTCAACGGATTCAACAACGAACAGGCACGGCTCCCCGAAAGGCTCGAGGACGTCGCCGCTCTGTTCCATAAGGAGGCAGCGCAATGAAGATACTCCACACCGCCGACACGCACCTCGGCGACCTCAACGGCCCTGTCAGAGACGGGAAGAACGCCCGCAGGCAGGACACCCTCGCCTGCATGAAACACATCGTAGAAGTAGCCGAAAAGGAGAAGCCGAATGTCAGCATCGTAGCGGGCGACCTTTTCAACCGCTCCCGCGTTTGGGCTGATACGGCCCTTGACGATGTAAACGACGCCATCACGACATTCCTGCGGCCCCTTTGCAGATGCAGCGAGCAGGTAGTTCTCCTGTTCGGTACAGAGAACCATGACAACCCACGCGCATTTGAGACTGTGCGCGAAATCACCAAGGACGAAGCAAACCTCCACATCTACACCACGCCGGGCATCGAGCGCCTCACAACCAGCGAGGGCGACATGCAAATCCTCGCTCTCCCCGGTTTTGACAAGGGTCGTCTACGGCTTTTCGTTCCGGGCGTGGACAAGGAAACAGAGAACCGCAACGCGACCGCACTCATCAACGACGTTCTTCTCGGCCTTTCCACGGAGCTTGACAAGAGCATCCCAGCCATCCTCGTCGCTCATTACACCGTAGCCGGAGCGGAGGCCGACAACGGCAGCACCTTCCTCGCCGGACAGGACGTAGTCATCCTCCCGTCCACCATCGACAGCACCGGCGTAGACCTCGCGTGCTTCGGTCACATCCACCACCCGCAGAAGCTACCCTGCAACACCCCGGCGTACTACTGCGGCAGTCCGAATCAGCTCACTTTCAACGACGAGGGCACGGAACACGGATTCTACATTCACCAGATGATTACATCGCCCGTCAGCCTACCGGGCACGGCCGTCAAAAGCAAGTTCATCAACACCCCGGAGCGCAGACACTACACCTACCGCCTCGGGCCGGACGACATCGCAGCGTACACGGCCACCGGCAAACTGCCGGAGACCCCGGCCGCGATGAAAGACGCCCTCGTTCGCGTCCGATACACCTGCGCCCCGGACATCGACA